>ERZ1036420.30-NODE-30-length-232578-cov-162.111976_pt1 | contig 232578 bp, 210 predicted proteins | sample MGYA00514220_ERZ1036420 | MGnify/ENA primary metagenome ERZ1036420 (study PRJEB33795, sample SAMN09464938) | human gut metagenome | host: Homo sapiens | place: USA: Stanford, California | collected 2016-10 | study: EMG produced TPA metagenomics assembly of the...
TAAGTATCATTCCAACAATTATCTATGCGACTTCATGTCGCACCCACGGCGTATCGAGATGATGGATAGCCACACACCGTTTCTGGGCGTTCACACCCGTTCCGAGCATAGAGGTAGAGCCGAACAGCACACGCACCGTCCCGGCGTTCATGGCGTCTATCACCGCCTTCCGCGCCTTGTCGGTCTTGCACTCCTGAATGAAGCGCACCTCGCTTGGCGGTATACCGTAGTCCTCCGTCAGTTTGCGCTTGATTTCCGAATAGACGTTCCACCCGTCGCCCGGCTGGTATGTCCCCAAATCAGAGAAAACGAACTGCGTGCCTTTCTGGGCGTCGTATTTTTGATAATACTCCGCGATCATCTTGGCACAGTGACTCGCTTTGTTGTCGGGATGATCTTCGTAATTCGGGTCTATCATGCGCATGTCGAGTGCCATTTTCCGGGCATAGTCCGTGGCGATGAGCATCTTCGCCTTTTCTTCCGTTTCCGAAAGCGGCAGCCTGCCCAACAAGGTGGCATCGCCCGTCTTGGCGAACTGCATCAGTTTCTGTATGAAGTCCTCCTGTTCCGGCGTGGGCGGTATATGGTGCAGTATCTCGTTCTTGGCAGGACGGTCAACGCCCACATCCTCCGCCGTGCGGTAGTCCGTGATTTCATTATAGAAGGCGGCAAGCTCCGGCACTTTGATGAAGTAGCGGAAACGCTCCTTCTGGACCACATTGTTCGTCACGTTAAATTCAAAATCCGTCGTCTTCTTGGCAAATATCGCCGCCCAAGCGTCGAAACACCTTATGTCCTGCCGTTCCAGCTCCTTCGGGCGCAGGTACTTGAACAGCAGGTACAATTCAGTCAGTGAGTTGCTGATAGTCGTGCCGGAGAGGAAGGTCGCACCCAAGTCTTTTCCTGTGCGCTCCTGTATGGTGCGTATGGCAAAGAGCATGTTAAGTGCCTTCTGGCTTCCCTCGCTGTTTCCCAATCCCGCCACACGGTCGTGGCGCGTGTTGAAAGTCAGATTCTTGAACTGGTGGCTCTCATCTATGAAGATGTGGTCGATGCCCATCTGCTTGAAATCCACCACGTCGTCCGTGCGTGACTTTATGGCGTGTTCCACCTTCTCCAGCTTCGCTTCAAGGTTGTGCTTGCGCTTCTCCAATCCTTTCAGCATCGCCCGCGACACGTTCTTTCCCTGCTGCCGTAGCACTTCGAGGTTTTCCTCCACCGTGTCAAGCTCTGCTTGCAGGATGCGCTGCTGCAATTCCGGCGACTGCGGTATCTTGCCGAACTGGTCGTGCGACATGATGACGCAATCGTAGTCGTTGTTCTTTATATTATTGAAGAAGCGCACACGGTTGGCGGTCGAAAAGTCCTTCTCCGAAGCGTACAGAATACGTGCGTTGGGATATGCCGCCTGATAGGTGGCTGCAATCTCCGCAACGTTGGCTTTCAGCCCGATAATCATCGGCTTGTGTGCCAAATTCAGACGCTTCATCTCATGCGCGGCGATGCACATTATCAGCGTCTTACCGGTTCCCACCTCGTGGTCGCAAATTCCGCCGCCGTTCTGTTTCAACATCCAGACGCAATCCATCTGTGAGGGATAGACGCTCTTGATACCCCGGCTTGCCAGCCCTTTCAGGTTGAGGTCGGGAAAGGTCTGATGGGAGCCGTCGTAGCGCGGGCGCACGAAACAGTTGAACTTGCGGTTATACATCGTCACAAGCCGCTCCTTGAACTGCGGCGACTGCTCTTCGAGCCATTCGGAGAAGCCGTTTCGTATCTCGTCAATCTTGGCGTTGGCGAGTTGTATTCCCTCGCTGTCGCGCATCTTGATGTCGTTGCCATGCTCGTCCTTGCCGATGGACTTCATCATGTCAGGGCAGGTGTTGTGCAGGGCGTGTTTTAGGAGGTGCATACCGTCATAGTTCCGGTAATACCCCTTCACCAGAAACTCGTCCGTGATTTTCATGGTGCGGTAGCCGCACACCACCGAAAACTCGTCCATGCTTGCGGAATAGGCGATTTTCACCTCCGTGTCGAACAGCCGGCTCATGTAGGCGGCATAGACACCCGTCGGAATCCAGCGTTCCCCGAAATTGAAGTCCAGATCCTCGAAGGCGATGCGCTGCGGCTCGGCATCTTTCAGAGCCTCCAACGCCTGCTTCACCTCCGGCATACGCTCATTTTCGGGATTGTCACCCATCCATGCCTCTATGCGTTCCGCTTTCTCTATGACATTTCCGGCGATGAAACGGTCTTTGATTTCGTAACCGGTCACGAGCGGATTGTAGTAGATGCGCCCTTGCAGGGCAGTGAGCAAATCCTCCGCCGTGCTGTCGGTTATCTCCCGCATATAGTCGAGATTGACCGTACCATATTTGTTGAGCGACGCAGACAGGGCTTCTTCGGGAGAGCCTACGTTGGCATGGCTCTCCACCGCGAAGGAAACAGGATGCTCGAAGATGTCCGCCTTGACGAACTTTCCGTTTTCCATCCGTTCCAGCGAAAGGATGTCGCGCCCGCCCGCATCCATCATCACTAACTTCACGTTCTGCTTGGCGTTGAGGTTGCCGTAGCGCATGACAAACTCATCGTAACAGGTATTCAGATGCTCTCGCCACGGAACATTTGCCTCGCGCCGGAGCGATTCATAACGGTACAGACGCTCGTAGGCGTCACGCAGCGACACATACAACAACGCCTTTTCCTTCTGGTATCCTTTCAGGTCGAGCGGCTGGAATGTCGCCCCGTATGGCGTGATGTCTTTCAGGTAGCCGATGTTATGACGCCCCCGGTCAGCCACCAGCGACCCTTCGCGCAGGTGCATCTCCGGCGTGCGGTGGTAGGCACGCGGAGAAAGGTCCACGACTTCCTCCTTCGGCTTTTCCGCTTCGATGTCGGGGAAAAGGAAAGTCCCCACCGCTTCCGATGGGGTATCTGTAACGGCAGGTGCGGCGACTGCCTCCGGCTGTGTTTCCTCCTGTCGTGGCTGCTCACGGGAAGTTTCCGGCACGGCTTTCACTTCCGTCTTTTCCGCCACTTGTTTCTCGTTATGCTGCCTTGCCAGTTCCCGAAGTTCTTTCCTACGCTCCGGCGTCAAACCCATCATCATTTCATAGAAACCGTTGATGGGAGGATTGGTATCCCAGTCCAGTGTGGCATAGATGTCGTCCGGGTCGGCAGGCTTGGCGGTGTTCTCCGCTTTCACCTCCTTATTCTCCATTGCGGGTTTTGCAGTTGGAGCTGTCGGTGTAACCGTGACTTTCGGTTTGGGCGGAGTGGACTTTGCCGTAACTGCCTTTTTCACCGTCTTTTTCTTTTTGGAGGTTTTCGGTTGGCTGACCTCTTCCGTCATCCCCCAGAGGTCAAGCAGGGTGAGCTGCACGCCTGCGGAATATTGCGGGCGCGGTTCTATCTCCGGCTTTTCATCTGCGGGTTGCGGCTTTTCTGTCGGAGTTTCCACCGTCTGCGCCGAGGATACTGTTTCCAATTTTATGGCAGGACGCTCTACTTTATTTTGAACGGCAACTTTTTCTTCCGTTCCTGCCTGCCGGATTGAACCCGAATACAAGCGCATGGCAAGCCTGTAATGGAAATCCTCGTCGAGCATACGGCGCAAATCCCCGGCGATGCCTGCTGCCTTGCCCTCGTGCAGATAAACCATAGCGGGCTTCCCGTAGGGGTCTGTGTCAAGTTTCGCCATCGTATGCACGATGCGTTCCGGGTGGTGGATGAAATAGGCGTTGTCGGTCAGGGCGGTTTTCGTGTCCGTCTGTATCACGGTCATCAGCCGCTCGTCCTGCGACATTTCCTTCTTGCTGAGGTTCTTTTGCAGGACAATCAGGTCACTGCCCACCTCCGTGCCCGCGTTGTCCGTGAACAGGTTGTTGGGCAGGCGTATCGCGGATACCAGATTGGCCTGACTGAACAGCTCGTTACGCACGGAGGTCTTGGTGCTATTCAATACCCCTTGCGAGGTGATGAACGCCACGATACCGCCGTCACGCACGGCATCCAGTCCTTTGAGAAAGAAATAGTTGTGGATGGTTTTCTGGGCGGAGCGTCTGCCGAAAGAGTCGCTCCGCTGAAACTCCGCGTCGAACACGGCAATGTCACCGAACGGAATGTTGGACACCGCCAAGTCGAAATAATTGTTGAACGGTCTTTCGATTTTCTCAAAACCGCAGGTGCGCATTTTCTGGTCGGGATAGAGATGCCTCAAGATTGTACCCGTGAGCAGATCCTTCTCGAAAGCCATCACATCCGCATTGGGGCTGTGCCGCAGCATGGAATCCACGAACACGCCGACACCTGCCGACGGTTCGAGCATACGGGCGGGGCGGACGCTGTAATCTGCCAGCACGTCCGCGATGGTGTCGGTTATCTCTTTGGGGGTGTAGAAAGCGGTCAGCACGGACGCTTTCAGCGAATCCACAAACCGCTTGTACTCTGTTTCGTCCTTGCTGTTCTCACGGATAAGCCTGTGCAGCTCCACCGTCGGGGCGAACAGTTCGAGGTCGGATTTCGCCCACCGGACGGCATCCGTCAGTTCCTTTGCAGGGTTGAGGATACATTTCAGACCGCCGAAACCGCAGTACCTTTGAAGTATGGCACGCTCTTCGGTTGTCGCTGTCCTATTTTCCCTGTCAAGGATGAATGCCGTCCGTATCGCCTCGATGTTGTCCCGCAGTTTCTGTTTGCGGTTAAACGCCATATTCGTCTAAGTAAAGGACGGTTGCTCCCGTCAGCTCCGTGTAGAGCAGGTCGTAATCGGAAGACAGGGCGAAATTGTCATCCGAGAGGTCATAGACGGAGAACACGTTGCCGACAAGCGGCAGCAGTTTCAGGACAAAGGCTTCACGCTTCTCTTCCGGCACTTCATCGGCAAACTCGTTTTCCACGACTTCGCGGAGGATGGCGTAACGGGAATAATGCAGCCCGCGCAGCAGCGTGTCCATCGCCAGTTCCTGCGCACCATCGGCGGGATAGCCTTCAAGCCGTGCCCTCTCATACGTTTCGGCGGCACGGTCGGCCCGTTCCCGTATGAAAGCGGTGTCGTCAGCCTGTTCAAACTTGTTCGTGCGGAGATAGTCCAGCAGGTACAGACCGTAATAGGAAAAGTCGGTCTGACCCTCGTTTTTCTTCTTGTTGTTCATTACTTTGGATTTAGCGGATTGATAATTAACGGGATAATCGGTTGGAAAAAGGAAGAAAAAGGCACTCGGTATCCCTCCGAGTGCCACCACTAAATCCAAAGTATGAGTGTAATCCGGTATCGAAGAACAATTCATTACTCTGAACAAGTGGCAAAGTTAATACTATTTCTTCCGTCCTGAAAATTTCTTGTCCTTTTTAGCCTCCGGGAACACAAAAGTCGTGTTATATTCCCCGTCAAAGGCGACAACAGCATCGAAACTCTTGCCCTGTTTGCTCTTGAACCCTTTGAGCAGCTTGGTATGCCCTTCGGTGAGCAGGTCTTTGATTTCATCGTCGGACAGGGTGCGTCCCGCTTTCAGCCGGAACACGGGCAGTCCGCACTCCGTGTTGTCGCAGCGTACCACCTTGCCGTAGAACCGCATCCTGCCCGTGCCACACTTGGGACACGCGCAGCCGGAGTCACGGCTGCCGAAGAGCTTGTCGCACGAGATCAGTTCGGAGGTTATCTCACGTGTGTACGCCTCTATCTCCTTGCGGAAGGTGTCGTCGGACAGTTCCCCGCGCTCGATACGCGCCAGCTCCTTTTCCCATTCGCCCGTCATGGCAACATCGGCGATGCGCATCGTCTTGACGACGGAATTGAGGGCAAGTCCTTTTTCGGTGGGAACAAGCGACTTCTTGCAGCGTTCCATGTAACCGCGCTTGAAAAGCGTTTCGATGATGGAGGCGCGTGTGGCGGGAGTACCGATGCCACAGTCCTTCATCGCCTGCCGCAGTGCGTCGTCCTCAATTTCCTTGCCCGCCGTTTCCATTGCCGAGAGCAGGGTGGCTTCGGTATGCAGCGGCTTGGGTTTGGTCTTTCCTTCGGTAATGGACGAGCCTTTCGGTGTCAGCGTGTCGCCTTCCTGCCAGCCGGGGATGGTAATTTCCTCTTTTTCCTCGCCATAGACGGCACGCCATCCGGTTTGCTTCACGACGCTGCCTTTTACGGTAAACTCCACTCCGGCACATTCCGCCGTGACAGTGGTCACATCCTTGACGCATTTCTCAGAGAATGCCTCGACCATGCGCCCGGCAATCATCTGATAGATGGTATTGTCCTCTTTGGAGAGGAAGAGCGGTTTCTCACCCGTGACGAGCAGGGCATGGTGGTCTGTCACCTTGCCGTCGTCCACGCTGCGGCGTGTCGGGGCGGCTTTTGCCCGCACCTTGTCTTTCCATTCGGGCTGTGTGCCGATGAAAGCGAGCAGTTTGGGAATTTCGGCAAACACGTCTTCGGGGATGTAGCGGCTTCCCGTTCTCGGATAGGTTATCAACTTCTTTTCGTAGAGTTTCTGCGCGATTTCAAGCGTCTGTTCCGCCGTGAAGCCGTGCTTGGCGTTGGCTTCTTTCTGGAGCGTGGTCAGGTCGTAGAGCAAGGGAGTTTCCTCCGTCTTCTCCTTGCGCTCGGCTTTCGTGACAGTGGCGCAACCTGCCGCCTTTACCTTATTATATAGTTCCATCGCCGGTTCTTTCTCTTTCCATTTCTCGGAGGATGAGAATTTCACGACTTCGCCGTCGCAACCGTCCGTTGCGATATGGAGCTGCCAGAATGCTTCGGACGTAAAGCGGCGGTTCTCCCAGTAGCGTTCACATACCATAGCCAACGTTGGTGTCTGCACCCGCCCCACGGAATACGTGCCGTGTCCGGCGGCGATGGATAACGCCTGTGTGCCGTTGATGCCCACGAGCCAGTCGGATTCGCTCCGCGCTTTGGCGGCGAGGTAGAGGTTGTCGTATTTGCTGCCGTCTTCGAGTTTCCGCAGTCCCTCGCGGATAGCTTTGTCGGTGAGAGAGCTGATCCACAGGCGCACGAAAGGAGTGGTGCAACCCGTATAGTGGTAGAGGTAGCGGAAGATAAGCTCTCCCTCGCGTCCGGCATCGGTCGCCACGATGATATGTTCGCTTGTGTCGAACAGTCTTTTGATGACTTTTATCTGCGACACCACGCCGCTGTCGGGCTTGTAACCTTTCTCCGTCCTGACCTGACGGGGGACGAGCGTGAATGTGTCGGGAATAATCGGGAGGTTGTCACGGACAAATCCGCGCACGCCGTAGCCGTCGGGCATGGCAAGCTGAACGAGGTGTCCGAATGCCCATGTCACGGCATAACCGCCTCCCTCGAAATATCCTTCCTCTCTCTTTGTCGCGCCCACGATGCGGGCGATTTCACGTGCCACGGAGGGCTTTTCTGCAATGATTGTCTTCATGTCTTCTTCTTTTTTGTTGATACTTTGGATTTTATTTTGGATTCAGTGGCGGACACGGGATTACATTTTCATGCCCTTGCCCGTTTTCTTCTGCGGCTTCTCCTGCTGCTGTTGCTGGCGGGCGTCCTTCGGGTTGGTCTGACCTTTCTGCAACGGCTCTCTCAGATTCTTTGTAGCCTCGTTGGTCTTGCCATCGTTGTTCACCGCCACCTGCGTGCGGCTCTCGTTGGACGGAGCAACCTGCTGTGCATTGTCAGGGTTCGTGTCGTAGCGGTACGGGCGTCCCTTCTCCGGGTTGAACTTGATATACATCGTGGCATGGAAGCCCTGCTTGTCGGTCACGTTCTCCAGCTTCACGGCTTTACCCGCCACATAGTCGGCTTTCTGCTGGTCGGTGAAGCTCACGCCGCTCCATTTGCTGATGGGGCGGATGCTGCCGTCCTCGTTCGTCCACGTGTTGCGGCGTTGCTCCTTCTTGGTCTGTGCGGCATTTTCCCCGCCCTGCGCCTGACTTTTCGATGTGTCGCCTTTGGTTTCCTGTGTCTGTGCGGTACGGGGCGACTTGCCGGTTCCCGGCACGAACTCCACGCCGCGCTGCTCCACGTTCACTTGCAGGGTGGTGACGAACTTTCTGCCGTCGTTGCGCTCGATGAGCTTGTCGCGTACGGGCAGTCCGGCGCGGAGCATGTCCCGCTCCTGCGTGGTGATTTCCGTCTTGCCGATGCGCTCCGGGATGCGCACCCTGCTTGCCGGAATGTCCGTGATTTCATTCGTCTTGCGGTCGATGCTGATGTAGGAGGGGATGATCTCGCCCGTTTCCCTGTCCACAATGTCCACGACCCTACCGAGATTGCCCGTTTCGCGGAGGTTCTTCCGGTCATTGTCGGAGAATTTGTGTTCCTTGTACTCATCCAGCTTCTGCTCCTTGCGGATGAAGTGCGGCACGAGGCTGATGTTTCCCTCACCGTCCTTCTTGAAGGAGAGGCGGGCGTCCAGCTCGAATGATTCGCCGCCGAAGGTCGGTTTGACCTTTACCAAGTCGGACTTGCCATAGTTGAGCATCTTCGTAAGGTCGCCGGACTTTTCAAGGTTGTCCCGCTTTACGCCCCATCTGTCCTCCAGCTCCTGCCAGTTGATTTTACTCTCGTCGATGGGCTGGTAGCCACGTTTGCCCTGCATCTGTTCGGATTTGTCCTGTTGCTGTTCTTTCCGTTGTTCCATGTTCTCCTGTTTTTGAGGTTCTTGTTTCTCTGTCTGTTGTGCTGCCATCTCTTCCTGCACCTTCTTCTCATAGTCGGAGGTGTCCACCTTGTGAGGGGCGAGCAGCTCCTTGTTCGCTTCGGGGTCTTTCAGCAGTTGCTTCATCACCTCTAAGAGATTTTCAGCTTGGTCTGCCGCAATGCGGTAGAAACCGAAGCGGCTGGGTTCCTTGCACTGCCGGAAGAAGTTCTTGAAGAAGTTGTCCAGCACGTCGCCATGTCGGTCGAATTGCAGGAAACTCTGCGCGTTCTCCGCTTTTGCGGGGGTGCGCTTGGGTGTGCCGTCCGCGTTCAGCCCGGCTACCACGCTGATCTCGCCTGTCTTCTCGTCACGGACTACCAGCACGTCCTTTTCGTCTTTTTTCTTTGCCATCTGAAAAATGTTTTAATGGGTTATTTATGAAAGAAATTATGGATACGAGCCTTGTAGAAGGCTATATCTTCCTTTTTGAAGTCCTTGATATGGTTGGAAAGGAATGTCAGCACGTCCTCCTCGCTGTAATAGGTCTTCTTGCCCAGCGTCTTGTAGGGCAATGCGCCTACGCTGCGGTAGCGTTGGAGGGTGCGTTTGCTTATCTGGAGCAACATGCACAAATCCTGATTGTCGAAAAGGCGGATGCTTTCCGTGATAGTGGGCTGTTTCCCCTCAGCCTTCATCGCCAGCAGCAGTTCGTCCTGACGGTCGAGCCGTTCCATCAGCTTCTGCATCCAGCCCTCGAAGTTGTTTCGTGTGAGCAGTTCCATGACCTATGTCCTCCTTCCTTTTGGTTTGCCGCCCGTGCGCAGCGTGTGGTTGTGGAACAGGGTGTCTATTGTCCCTTCCTCGTTCCTTACTGTGTTGTCCTCCAATAGCCGCAGTATCTCGGAAAGGCGGTAGCGGCAGCTTCCGCGTACCACCACATACTCGATACGGTGGTCGGTGCGCATACGCTGCATGGTGCGCTTGCTCACGTTGAGCATCTTCGCCGCCTGTGCCGTGTCAAGCAGCTTGTCTTCGGTTTCCCGCTTCCGTTTCTTCTCGTCCCTTGCCTCGCGGATGTACCCTGCGATGTTCGCAATCTGCGCCATCATCTCCTTGTAGGCGGAACTTTCCATTGTTATCACTTTCATGTTCAGTCCTTTCTTTTTGTTTCTGCGACAAAATTCGGCAATAAACAAAAGGGGCTTTAACAACTCACTACGTGACTCACGTAAGATTTTTGCGGAAGATGGCTCCGTAACCCGGTCAAACGGCGCAACAGGCAGCCTTTCAGCGGAAAACGATACGTCTTGTATGCCGTTTCGTTACCTTTGCGGCAAACTCTAAATGACATGAATATGGAAATAGTATCTATCGAGAAAAAGACTTTCGAGATGATGGTGGCGGCATTCGGCGCACTCTCGGAGAAGGTCGCCGCCCTGAGGCGCAAAAGCGACACGGGGCGCATGGAAAGATGGCTCACGGGCGAGGAGGTCTGCGGGCAGTTGAGAATAAGCCCGCGCACGTTGCAGACGCTGCGTGACAGGCGGCTTATCGGCTACTCGCAGATAAACCGCAGGTTCTATTACAAGCCAGAGGAGGTGAAGCGGCTGATACCGCTTGTCGGCACGCTCTATCCGCACGGCAGATGATTTGATTTATTCACCCACTGAATCCGAAGTTATGATGAACGAGAACAACGATGTTTTTACGATGGAAGACGAGCCGATAGCCTCTGTGGTGCAGGATATGCGCAAAGGCTCGAAATGGCTGTCCGCATTTCTGGAAAGCTACCGTCCTCCGCTGGACGGGGAACGTTACCTGACGGACGGCGAGGTGTCGGAACTGCTCCGTGTGAGCCGGCGCACCTTGCAGGAATACCGCAACAACCGCGTGTTGCCCTTCATACTTTTGGGAGGGAAGGTGCTTTACCCGGAAACGGGGCTGCGCGGGGTACTGGAAGCGAACTACCGCAAGCCGCTGGAGTGAGGCGGTTTCATGAAAAAGTAAACGGGTGACACCTTTTGTGGTGCTACCCGTTTACTTGTCTTATGGGGTATGTGCAATCAGCAATACCCGGCTTTTCCGTTCTGTATGAACATCACGTATGTCTGCCGTTTCTCTTGTGAGAGTGCCTTTCCCACCAGCCATGTGCGGAACAGGTGGGTGTTGTAGGTATTCACCCTGAAAGCGACCGGGATGATGATTTCAAGGGCGTACACGTCCGCGTGCAGCCCGTTTTCAAGCTGCATGTAGCGGCACACCTCGTAGTCGTTCAGCACGTCCGACTTGCGGACGGCTCTGATGGCGGCGTTCACTGCCGGGACGGTCGTATGGAACAATCCGGCTATTTCGGTGGCGGTCATCCACACGTCGTTACCGGTTACGCTGACTGCCTTGTCCTCGATGATGATTGTGTCACGTTTCATGGCTTTTCTTTTTAGATGGTGCAACCTGCAAATTCCTCGACGCCGTTCAATCTTGCGGCAAGGTTCTCCATGTCCTGATTGAGCTTCTCTTTGGTTATCTTTGCGTAAATCTGCGTCGTCTTTATGCTCTTGTGTCCGAGCATGGAGCTGACCGTTTCGATGGGAACACCGTTGGAGAGGAATATCGTCGTGGCTGCCGTGTGGCGGCTCTGATGCCACGTGATATGCTTGGTGATGCCGCAACGCTTGGCGACGGCACGGATACCGGCAAGGCACGTGTTATAATGCGGAACGGGAAATATCCTGCCGTCCCCGCACAGTCCCCGGTATTTGCCGATTATGCGGTTGGCGATGTCGAGCAGGCGGATGTTGGACACCACGCCCGTTTTCTGGCGGTTGATGTTTATCCACTCGTGTTCGTCGAAGTAGGTGCGGATATTCTCTTCCGTAAGGTTGCGCATATCCGCGAACGACAGCCCCGTGAAGGCGCAGAACAGGTAGAGGTCGCGGTACAATTCCTGTTTGGCGTTTTTCAGTTTCCCCTCCATCAGCAGGCGGATCTCATCTTTGGTCAGGAAACTGCGTGTTGTTTCCTCCTTCTTGATTTCATACTCGCGGAACGGGTCGCGCGTCAGCCACTCGTTGTTGATGGCGATGAATACCATCGTCCGTAACGGGCAGACGTACAGCCACACGGTATTGGTGCAGCAGTGCTTGTCCGTGCGCAGGAACATCTCGAAGTCGGAGATGAAAGCCGGGGTAAGCTCTTTTAGGGCGATGTCCTTCACATGGTAGCGGATGTCGAGGAACTCTTGCATGTGCTTGTAAACGGTGCGGTACTTCAGCAGCGTGCCTTTGGCTTTCATGCCTGCCTCCACCTGCTTCTCGTAGTCCTCGTTGTGCTGGCGGAACACCTGCATCAGCGTGTGGTAGCGGTGTTCCAGTCCGAGAAAGGCGTTCTTCACCTTCTCCGCCGTGACGAAGTTGTCACGCTCCATGATTTCCTGATAATGCCTGTTGATGCGTACCCGCATCTTGTCAAGCATACGGTTCGTTTCGAGTGCCGCCGTGCTTCTGCCCGTGACACGTCCACCTTTGGTGTCCCACAGTTTCGGATCGACAGTCAGTTTGCAGCTGAACTGTGTCTGGCTGCCGTCCACCGTGATGCGTCCCATGACGGGAACTGTCCCGTCCTTTTTCACTACCTGACGCTTGAGGTAGTAGATTACTGAAAATGTACTCTTCATTGTCCTTAATTTTTGGGTTTCAAAATTAGTTGGTGAAGAGTCCGGTGTTGGTACGCAAAACGGGGAGGAACGGCGCAATCTTTTTCCGTAACCTGATTTTTCGCATGAGTTATGGATAACTCACTATTCCTTAGAGCCTTGTTTCGCTATTCGTACCCGTTTGTCGCATTTTCGGGCATGGTTACGAACAAGTAACGTAGCGGCGTCAGGATTTGGCTTCGGCAGGGATTGTAATGGCTTCACGGATTATCGCCACTTCAACCAAAACCCTTGTAACTCAATTCTATCACTATATCTTTCCGCATTTCACTTTTTTGTAGTAACTTTGCTCATACAATATCAAATATAACGATCTATCTTAAAATAGTTTACAATAAGTAATAATGTAAGATAAACAATATCTAAAATTTAATAACATGAAAATGAAACAACTGACAGTAGCGATGATCACCCTCCTACTCACCGCCTCTTGTAGTGAAAAACAACAAGATTACCCTTTCCGGAATCCGGATCTTCCCTTGGAAGAACGTATCGACGACTTACTATCCCGACTGACACCGGAGGAGAAAATCGGCCAAATGATGAACGTAACCCCCGCCATCGAGCGTTTGGGAATCCCGACTTACGACTGGTGGAACGAGGCTCTTCACGGCGTGGCTCGTGCCGGACGTGCGACCGTATTCCCGCAAGCGATCGCCATGGCGGCTACCTTCGATGATAACGCCGTTCACGAGACCTTCACGATGGTCAGCGATGAGGCCCGTGCCAAATACCATCAATACCAAAAGGACAAGGAGTACGACCGTTACAAAGGTCTTACTTTCTGGACCCCGAATATCAATATCTTTCGTGACCCTCGCTGGGGACGGGGTATGGAAACTTATGGAGAGGACCCTTACTTGACCGAGAAGATGGGTGTAGCCGTAACCCGTGGATTGCAAGGTGATGATCCGAATTATTACAAGACACACGCTTGCGCCAAGCATTACGCCGTACACAGCGGTCCGGAATGGAACCGTCATGAGTTTGACGTAGAGGCTACTCCTCGTGATCTGTACGAGACGTATCTTCCAGCTTTCGAGGCATTGGTTAAGGAGGGCGATGTACAAGAGGTAATGTGCGCCTATAACCGTTTTGAGGGCAAACCTTGCTGTAGCAGCGACAAATTATTGATCGATATCTTGCGTAATAGCTGGGGATACGACAATATCATCCTCTCCGACTGCGGTGCTATCGATGATTTCTGGAGAAAAGACAAAAATACGCCTCGCCATGAGACGCACCCGGACGCTGAGAGCGCATCCGCCGACGCCGTATTGAACGGTACCGACCTAGAATGTGGCGGTAGCTACCGTGCGCTAAACAAAGCCTTGGCCGACGGTAAGATCTCGGAGAAAGATCTGGACGTATCCTTACGCCGCCTGCTGAAAGGTCGCTTCGAGCTAGGTATGTTCGATCCGGACGAGCGGGTTCCTTATTCTAAAATACCTTACAGCGTAGTCGAGAGCCCGGAGCATATCGCCAAGGCACTGGATATGGCACGTAAAAGTATCGTTTTGTTGAAGAACAAGAATAATATGCTTCCTCTGGACAAGAATATCAAGAAGATCGCCGTAGTCGGACCGAACGCAGCGGACTCGACCATGCTATGGGCCAACTACAACGGCTTCCCGACCAAGACCGTCACGATCGTGGAAGGTATCCGCAATAAAGTCCCGAACGCAGAGGTTATCTACGAGCTGGGTTGCAACCATACCGCCGATTTTGTCGTGACAGACCTAGGTAGCCACGTATCTTCCACGGCGGGACAAGGCTTCGCCTCCGAATTCTTCAACAATACCGAGTTCGAGGGTACCCCCGCCTACAAGGGATTAGCGAAAGAGCTTCATTATACCACCGGAGGTAACACCCAATTCGCCCCGAACGTAAACTTGACAAACTTCACGGCTCGCTTTACGGGCGAGTTCGAGTCTCCGATAGATGGTCCGGTCGAGTTCAAACTATCCGGAAACGACGCATTCCGCCTGTATATCGATACGGCTAAAGTCGCCGAAGTATGGGAAAACGAATATGGAGCGGAAAAACTCTATACGCTAAACGCTAAGAAAGGTGAGAAATATCCCATAAAGATCGAATATATGCAACGCACGGGTAGCGCTGACCTGAACTTTACGGTAGGCGTACGCACACCCGTAGATTTCCAAGCTACGGCCAGCAAGGTTAAAGACGCTGATGTCATCGTATTCGTAGGTGGTATATCTCCACGTCTGGAAGGTGAGGAAATGCCGGTAGACGCTGAAGGTTTCCGGAAAGGCGACCGCACGAATATCGAGATCCCGGCCGTACAGAAGGAGATGGTCAAAGCCTTGGTAGCCACCGGAAAGCCTGTAGTATACGTAGTATGTACGGGTAGCGCATTGGCATTGAACTGGGAGAACGATCATGTAAACGCTATCTTGAACGCTTGGTATGGCGGACAAGAAGGTGGAACAGCCGTGGCCGACGTTTTATTCGGAGACTATAACCCGGCCGGACGCTTGCCAATCACGTTCTATAAATCCGTAGACCAGCTTCCGGACTTCCAAGATTACAGCATGAAAGGCCGTACCTATCGTTACATGACGCAGACTCCGCTTTATCCGTTCGGTTATGGCTTGAGCTATACAACATTCGATTATAAGAACGCTAAGTTGTCAAAGGATAAGATCGCTTCCAACGAATCGGTTACCCTCTCCTTCGATATCGCCAATACAGGCAAGATGGATGGTGACGAGGTCGCTCAGATCTACATCAAGAACCCGAACGATCCCGCCGGACCGCTAAAAGCGATGAAAGCATTCAAACGTGTGAACGTGAAGGCTGGCAGCGAACAACCGGTTAGCATCCAATTGGAACCGAAAGCTTTCCAATCCTTCAATGACAATACACAGACCATGGAGATTCGCCCGGGTAAATACCAAATCCTATATGGAGGTTCCTCGGACGATAAGACACTGAAAAAGATTGATTTAGTAATTGAATAAAAACACTATTGTATTCACGGCTGAACACAATAGTATTCATAGAAAAACACAGTAGTATTCACAATCGAATACTACTGTGTTTATGTATGAAGGTAATGATCAGAATTTTTTAATCAAGAAAGACGGATTGATACGCATGTAAACCCCTGCCGTAAAACTCGTGGCGCTTCCCATCGGTTGTTTTACTCCATCCGCATCATTCATATCTCCGGAGAGATGATGAAAAACGTCCACATCTACCCCTATCGAGAAACCCTTCGCTAGTTGCCGGGAATATTCCACCCCCAGATAGATCATTTGCGGACGGTCGAACGTAACCCCCTCATCAATCATCGAGGCCGCCCCGAAAAACGGGCTACCAAACATAGAGATGAAATCCTCGCAGGTCCAATACGACGTTTTCACCCGGAAATCATAGATATCGGCGGAAGCACGGGCATACAAGCCATATCCGCTGTCAAAAGGCCATATCTCTCCCGCTTGCTGATAATAACCGGTAGCATCCAGTTCCACGTTCAAGTTCTTGAAAATACGATGTCCGGTATTCCATACACCTCCGACACCGATCGCACCATTCATCAAGGTTTGCACGGAATTGTTGAAGATCGTGTCGATCTCGCCTCCCCTATGCTGCACCAATCCTTGCACCGGCGTATAGAAATGGAAACGGGAAGCCGGGTCGTTGTACTTTACCCGTGAAGAGATCCCGACGGTAAACGCCTCTTGATGCACATCCTCCCGGAAAATAAAGCTCTGCCAGTTCACCCACACATCCAAGTCGAAAGCCTTCGAGTCATACAACAACTGCAAGCCCGCCTCGGGATCGCAGGTCAAATTCAACTCCGGATTATAAAGAGGCTCTATCAAATTATGGTTGGAAGCGCCGTAAATATTTCCCAGCACGATGTTCACATGATCCGAGAGAGCCATCTGCGCCCGGAAATAGGGCAACACATGTACCCCTTTTTGGTATTGGTCTCCCTTCCAATAAGCGATATCCTGATAAGCCATGCTCGGATATTTATTCGCCCCATGATAGATCAACATATGGACACCCGCCTCCAACTTGATATTCCGCAAGGGATAATAAACCGCTTTGCCTTGTACCCAAAGCCCCGGCAACGAATACCCTTTGGTAAATTTACCCGTATACTCGTTATCCTTGAAGAAGCTAATATTATCCAACTCTACGGACAACTCCCGGGCCTTCTCCGGGTCGATATGATAATCCGTCTTATAGACACGATCCGCGATCTGCGCCTTCAGCGAGGGAGACCAACTCCCCAATCCCATCAAGCAAAGACCCACAATGAAACTCCTAACACCTATATTCTTCATCACTCTTAAAATTTCTCGCGAACATAAACAAAATACACTGAAAAAAGAAAGCGGGGAAACGGAAGTTTTCACCTCGTTTCCCCGCTTTTTCGTCTTATTTTAAAAATCTCTTTCTTCTAAAATTTAACGTCTAGGGATAGCTTCTTTAACAACCATCTGACGACCTTCGTACTCAGCTTGGTTCAACTCCTCGATAGCTTTTTGAGCCTCTGCAGCGTTAGGCATCTCAGCGAAAGCGAAGCCCTTAGAACGTTTTGTGTCACGGTCAACAATGATTTTAACTGAGTCTACAACACCATACTCTTCCAGAATCTGTTGTAAGTCTGATTCTCTTACCCGATAATTCAGGTTTCCAATGTAAATATTCATACGAAAATGATATAAAAAAATAAAAATTAATAATAAAACAAGGATGGTTGGTGAAGTCAATCTCTAAAAGAAAGTATTATCATCGCTGATGAATAAATGCTAAAAGATAAAAGAGCTATACAAACTATCTTTTGTTCATGGCACAAAGGAAAGCATTCTATTTGAATTAGCAACTATAAAACGATAATTATTTTCAAAAAAACATTCAAGCTCTTTATAACGTCTTTGTTGTTCTAGTCAAATAGTCCTAATTTATAGAAATTTTGACCAATTATATCAACGATATAGCCTAAAACTATCTCAGAAATCTCGTAACTTTGCAAAATTATTATTTGAACTAATAAAAGTTATGGATTACGCGATCATTGCCGCCGGCGAAGGCTCCCGCTTGGCGCAAGAAGGTGTTAAGTGGCCAAAGCCTCTGGTTAGACTCAACGGTGTCGCTCTGATAGACCGGTTGATAGACGTTTTTTTGAAAAATAACGCAACCTCTATCAGTATCATCGTAAACGAGGAGATGACCGAGGTACAGGATTACCTGAAGGCCCTGCGACTACCTATACCCTTTTACCTATTGGTAAAATCCACCCCCAGCTCTATGCACAGCTTCTACGAGCTGAGTCATTATCTGGACGGTGATAAGATTTGTTTAACTACTGTAGACACGATTTTCAAGGAAGAAGAGTTCAGCGGCTATATCCAACAGTTCATCCAAGAGGATAAACTGGACGGATTGATGGCCGTCACTGATTTTATTGATGACGAGAAACCCTTATATGTAGAAACAGACAACGAACTTTACATCCGGAATTTCCTAGATCAGGCAGACGGTGATTGCCGTTACATATCGGGAGGTATCTATTGCTTGAGGCGTCCGGCTCTGGGTGTATTGAACAACGCCATCTCGCAGGGAATGTCGAGAATGCGCAATTATCAACGGCAGCTCATCGCCGAGGGGTTGAGGCTAAAGGCCTATCCTTTCAGCAAGATCATCGACGTGGATCACGCCGATGACATTTTGAAAGCCGAATCATTTTTAAAGTCATAAAGAATACTGTCTAACAATGAGTAAATTAACTTTAGCAGGTATCCGCAGAGGAAATCAATTCTCCCCCAATCATATCGGCAACGACGCGGCGATCTTCGCCTTGACAGCCCAGCATTTACGAAAATTGGGATGCGATGTAAACGAATATATCGAATCGGATCTGCTGCTACAAGACCCGAAGGAAAAGGGTATCTTTAATATGGTAAGAGACTGGAAGTCCATCCATAAGCTGCAAGAACTAGAGGATAAAAATTATTTCGTGGTGAACTCGGGTTACGGGATCGAGAATTGTACTCGTGAGAAAATGACCCGCCTCCTATTATCCAACCATATCTCCCATCCGGCAAGCTTAATCTTACGGACAGATGAGGATCCGACAGAAGCCCTTGAGAAAGCCGGTTTCTTTAATTGCTGGATCAAACGGGGAGATTTCCACGCCATTCATAGGGAAGACGTCACCTACGTAAGAAATCCGGAAGAGGCGAGAAGCATACTGAAGGAATACGCCATCCGTGGTATCCCGTCGGCGGTAATCAATGAGCATCTGGTAGGCGACTTGGTGAAATTTTATGGGGTAGCGGGGACTGATTTCTTTTATTGGTTCTATCCATCGAACATGCATCATAGTAAATTTGGTTTAGAAGTTATCAATGGTACAGCGAAGGGGATCCCCTTCGACGAAGCGCAGCTTCGTCTACTTTGCCACAAGGCTGCGGAGGTATTGAACATACATATTTACGGGGGAGATTGCATCGTCTCCGAGGATGGTGTCATGCGGATTATCGATTTCAATGATTGGCCTAGTTTCGCCCCTTGCCGGGAAGAAGCGGCTCCAAACATCGCACGTCGTATCTGGGATCTTATGCGAGAACACATCTAAATCGTTTTAACAAAATCAATCATGAGTGAGACTAAGTCTACTCCCAGTCTGGAGTCAACCTTAAAATCTTTGGACACCGAGGAGTTTATCGATATTCATTTCTATCGTCCTATTGGCTACCAATGGGCTTTGTTCTTTAATAAATTGGGGGTATCGCCCAATAGTATCACGATCGCCAGCATCTTTATCGGCATAACGGCAGGTATCTGTTTCTATTTCCAGAGCCTCGCTATCAACGTGATCGGCATGTTACTGTTAATCTGGGCAAACTCATATGATAGCGCAGACGGACAATTGGCCCGTATGACCGGACAGAAAAGTGCCTTGGGACGTATCTTGGACGGTGCCGCCGGCGATTTCTGGTTTATCGCTATCTACGCGGCAATCTGCTTACGCCTCACGCCGGAATGGGGAATATGGATCTGGCTATTGGCGGCTACGACGGGATTCTTCCATAGCAAGCAAGCGGCCATGGCGGATTATTATCGCAATATTCACTTGTTGTTCTTGAAAGGTAAATCGGGTAGCGAGCTCTCCCACTCTCCCCAATTGAAGGAGAATTATAAGAAGATGAGTTGGAAACATGACTTTATCTATAAATTGTTCGAGACCTTCTACATTAATTATACGGTAGGTCAAGAAGCATGGACACCTAAATTCCAACACATGATGAACATCATCCGTGAGAAATACAACGGACAAGCGCCGGAATGGTTCCGTAAGGCTTTTCGAACAAAGAGTCTGCCGTTGATGAAATATACAAATATGCTATCATTCAATACCCGGGTGATCGCTTTGTTTGTCAGCCTTTTCATCGACATGCCTTGGCTGTATTTCGTATTCGAGCTGACCGTATTAAACTCGATGTTGCTCTATATGATCAAAAAGCATGAGCATATTTGTGAAGATTTCAGCAAACAATTATAACGTTTTTATCCCATTCGATTATGTTCAAATTAGACAAAGTAAAAGGAATCCTCTTTGATTACGGCGGAACGATAGACAGTAACGGCATGCACTGGGCTGAGGTGATCTGGATGGCGTATGAGGCCTTGAAGGTTCCCGTATCCAAAGCGGTCTTCCGTGATGCTTATGTACATGGAGAAAGAACGCTTGGAAAGAATCCGATCGTGAAGCCTCATCATACGTTTCTGGATATGCTGCGCTTGAAAAGCGATTTACAAATCCAATGGCTGAAAGAGAATGGGCATTTATCCGCCGAGGCGGTTACCCCGGAGTTACCGGAACAATTAGCGGATTGGTGTTACGAATACGCCCGGAAGGCAATCGATAGCGCCCGCCCCATTCTGGAGCAATTAGCGGAACGTTACCCATTGGTATTGGTATCGAACTTTTATGGGAACATAGAATCCGTGTTGAAAGATTTCGGTTTGGATCATTTATTCGGCGCTATCGTGGAATCGGCGGTCGTAGGTATCCGTAAGCCGGACCCGGCGATCTTCCGATTAGGAGTGGATAAACTGGGATTTCCCGCCGACGAGATTGTTGTCGTAGGTGATTCCTATGATAAGGATATCGTCCCCGCCACCCGGATCGGATGCCAGACAATCTGGCTAAAAAGTATTGGTTGGAGCGCTTATAAAGGAAATGAGACTGCCGATATCGTATTATCCGACTTCACGGAAATAAAGCAAGTATTCGCTTTATAGAATATACATTTTAGACCAGTATAAGCTCAGAAATGACCTTTTTTGGTACTGATAGCATCCTAACTTTGCATATAAAAAAGTTAGGATGCTATGTTTTTAAAGAAATACATATGGCTTTCTGCCGCTACACTCCTCACGGCTTGCGACTTAATCGACTATCATCCGTATGACGGTCGTCTGGATTCCGATACTTCCCGGGAGATCAACCCGACCAATATCGAGCGTATCGAGAAAGTCTGCGAAGGGAAGGACACGATCCGTTTTATTTTTATGGGCGATACCCAGCGGAGTTATAATGAGACGGAAGATTTCGTCAAGTACGTTAATCAATTAGATAGCATCGATTTCATTATCCATGGAGGAGATTATACGGAGTTCGGCTTAAAGAAGGAATTCGAGTGGAACGATGATATCTTGTCCAAACTAAAAGTGCCTTACGTAGGGTTGATCGGTAATCACGACGTGATCGGTAATGGCGACCAAGTATTTCGTAAAATCTTTGGGAATGAGAACTTCTCGTTTGTCGTGAGCGACGTGAAATTCGTATGCCTCAATACGAACGCTATCGAGTATGATTATTCCCATCCGGTACCCGATTTTAATTTCCTAAAGAATGAGATAGCGGATAGTACCCGTAATAAACGCACGATCGTAGTCATGCACGCCCCTCCCGGGAACGAACAGTTCGACAATAACGTGAAAGACGTGTTCCAACTTTATATCAAGACATTACCATCTTTAATGTTCTGCTTGCATGCACATAATCATTGCGTATCGGCAGCTGATTTGTTTGAGGATGGCATTATCTACTACGGTTGCGCCAATATCGCCAAACGAAGTTATCTTCTTTTTACCTTAACCCCTGACGATTATATGTATGAAGTGGTCAATTTTTAAGCTTCTCCTCTTAACTTGTGTCTTTTCCCTTACACTCCATGCGCAAGAGGATAAATACACGAAACGAGTGCAACGGTACGAGAACGCATGGCAACGGGTCATCCCCCGCTATACAAAAGTACAATTCGCAGGTTCCATGGCGATGCTATCCGTGGGTACCGGTTGGAATTATTACCGGAATCATTGGGAAACGGATATGTTGCTGGGTATCGTCCCCCGCAACGCAAATGATCACGCAAACGTGACTTTCACCTTGAAACAAAACTATTTTCCTTGGAATATCGATCTGGGAGAAAAAGTATCTTTCGAGCCTCTTTGTTGCGGTATCTACGTAAATTTCCTATTTGACCGGGATTTCTGGGCCAAGCAACCGAATAAGTATCCCCCGGGATATTATTGGTTCTCCACCCGCATCCGTAACCATATCTTTATCGGGGAGCGGATCACACTCAAACTGAATCCAAATAGTAGCTGGCATAAATCCATCAGCTTCTTCTATGAGTTAAGCACTTGCGATTTGTATATAATAAACGCTATCGGCAACAGCTACTTGAAGCCAAAAGATTATTTAAGCCTTTCATTCGGGGTGAAACTACAGATCTTATAAAAGCAAGAAACGGAAGACATTCACTGCCCTCCGTTTCCCTAAACTACATAAAACACTTAAAAGAACAAACGTTGTCTATCAGAACGCTAGACCTAAGCGGATACCCCAGTTATTCAAACCATCGATATGATAGCTGAGGACATCACCCTTGTTGGTAGCGTAGTTATAATAAGCGGCCATATGTACGCCGATCTGTTTCTGAGGTGTGAAGTACACGGTCATACCGATCTCGGGAGCTACATAGAATCCCCAGTTACGATCGTAAACCTTCAACACGTTCATGTAGGTAGACATCTCACTATAGCTAGCACCTAACTGAGCGCCAACATACGGTTGGAATTGTCCTTCCGGAGCGAAGTTATAACGGAAAGCCGCACCAAAAGGCAACTGGAAGATAGAATGCTGTTGATCGGAAGTGATTACGGATGTTGAGTTTACCGGAATCGTCTGGCGGTCCACATACTCATTATTTGTATGATAAGAGATGAACGCACCTATAGCGAAATTAGGAATCACATAGTAACCACCCTCAGCGTGAGCACCCCAACCGCTGGTCTTCTTAGAAAAGTCTTGACCGAACGGAGAGTTGATTTGCCAGTCTACATTGAAATACGCGTTTTTCAAAACCTGGGCGCCAGCCAGAGTAGGCATCGCCATACAAACTACGAGTAAAGCGATTAACTTGATTGATTTATTTATCTTTTTCATAGAATCTCAAACTTTTAATCATTCGAATTATTATTTCTTTACGTACGGAGATTGTACAAATGCTTGCTCGATAGCACGAACAGCCAGCTGAGTATCGAATTTATCGGAACCAGACAACAAGCCACTCATGTAAGCAGTCCAAAGAACCGGAAGTTTAGCGTCTGCCTTAGAAGCGGCAGGAGTATCCAAATCCACTAACTCTGTCAACAAGGAACCTACACTATAGCTATACACTACAGGATACGGGTAATACCAATTTCCCCAACCCGGTCCCCAGTAACCCGGACTCCAATATCCCGGATAGTTCCACCACCAGTACGGGTAGTTGTAGCCATCGTTGTAGTCAGCGAAATATTGAGTACTTTGTACGTAAGAAACTTGCAGACCTAAGTCGGCGTTATCTTTGTCTAGCGTGCGTTTGAAACCGCGGCTTTCCATATTATTCACCAATGTAGTGATAATATCGTCTGCTTCATTGGCTGTCCAGAACTGAGGTTTCTCGCTTGTGCCGATAACCAATACACTATCCGGAATGTAGAACGTAGTGAACGATTCGAATTTCGCGTCCTTATCGTGATTCGTGAACACCAGAAAATCATTGTCCAAATTCGACATGTCCGGGTCCTTTTGGCAAGAAGCCAACAGAAGAACTAACAGAAAAAAAGGAAAAATCTTTTTCATCTCATTTTAACGTTTAAAACAGTTTATACTATTATTTGTGCTTATATATAAGTCACTATTAAAACAGCATGAGTTGAAAAAGGTTCTAAAACTATCCTTTTGGGTGTGTTAATTAACATATCCTAACCATACGACGGGCTTATGGTCACTGTAGTCTAAATTAGGAGAATCATAAGTTACACCCTTAAAATCAGGAGAATAAATTATGTAATCAATTCGAAATATACGCTTTAATTGACGAAAGGTGTACCCGAAACCAGAGCCGCAGTCACGGAACCCATCCGTTAAATCACCTTTCACGGTACAGTACGTATAAGAGGCCGGTGTATCATTAAAATCACCGCAAATAATCACGGGCCCCTCCCCGGCATCCAACATCTGACGGATATAATCCGCCTGAGTCGCCCGTTTCACGAAATTCTTCTTCATCTGAAAAGCCATATGGAAGGCGGCCTCGGTTTCCTCCAATTGTTTACCCTCTGCATGGGCTTGGTAAAGACGAGGCTTTACGGCATTCACGCTAGTCGTTTGGAAATGGTTATTAAATACACGAACACTATCCCCTTGGATATCCATGACGGCAAACAAGGATTTATTGCTAGACTCCGGGTATAGGATAGACTCAAAACGAAGGATCGGATATTTACTGAAAATAGCGTTGCCCGCCGCTTTCGTAGCCGAACGGGTAGAGCAATAATACGGTAGGAACGATAAGGTCTTGGCGACAGAATCCATCCGCAGGGCCGATTCAACGGGGCATTCTTGGAGGCAAACGATATCCGGGTCCTCCTTTCTCAGCCAATCCGCTATATTAGGAAGCTGTTTCTTTCCGTCCGTATTGAAATTATTCACGTTATAGGTAATCACCTTAACCGCTTCTTTCCCTATCGGAATCTCTTTTGGGAAGACCCGTATCTGGAACATCGATATCAAAAACTCCCAGTTCAACAATAACGCCGCCAAAGGTACCCAGCACCAATGACTCCTAAAGACACACCACATCAAGAAAAGACATAGATTGACCGCCAATACCGGTAATAACACCAATCCGGGAAACGAGATCCACTCCTTCCCTTCCAGATTAATACGTCCGGTAGCGAATCCGGCTATGGCCGCCACGACAAAAGCGATCGTAATCAACACAAATAAAATATATATCAACTTCTTCATCCTTCCTATCCTGCGATTTAAACAAAAAAGGGACTATCCCGAAAAGACAGTCCCCCAATTCATACCCTATAACCTGTCCGCTTCCGGCAGGGATAGCTTAAAAAAACTTATCGAAGCGTTCCTTGTTGAGCCTCTTGGATCATCTTCTGATTAGCCAAGATCACGATCTCAACACGACGGTTCAACGAACGACCCTCGGGAGTGTCATTGCTAGCCACAGGATCATGTATGCCTTTGCCTTCATAAACCATACGATCCGTGCTTACCCCCTGCATCATCAGGTAATCGTAAACGCTCTTCGCACGTTTCTCGGACAAGGTCTGGTTATAATCCACCTTACCGGTGTTATCCGTAAAGCCAATGATTCGGATATCCGTATCCGGGTTGGCCTTCAAACTGGTAGCGAAGTTACGCAAGGCACTCTTGGAAGCGTCGCTCAACGTACTCGAGTTCGTGGCAAACAAGATACCGGAGTCAAAAGTAACCTTCAAGGCCTCACCATTGTTCACACTCTCGATCTTCGTGTCCTCAGGCAGAGTAGCTTCCAGCTCCTTCTTCTGCTTATCCATTTTCTTTCCGATTAACGCACCGGCTGTACCACCTACGGCCGCACCGATCACGGCACCTAATGCGGTATTTCCGGCCAAGGCACCAACACCAGCTCCGACAGCGGCACCACCGCCTACACCGATCGCCGTACCCTTCGCCGTGTTATTCCACGTTCCGCAACTCGTAAACACCACTGCCATACATAGCAGTAAAACAGATAATAATTTAATGTTCCTCATCATCTTCTACAATTTCACTTAAACAACTTTATATATATAACAAATATCAATCAAACATGTTGATCGAATCGCAATATTCAAGTTCTCCTTGTACTATAAAAGTGATTTCCTCCGGTTCGAATTTGCCTACGCCGTCTTTCTGGGCGTTCTTAATTACATAATTTACAACCTCTTCCTCATCGATCTCGATCTCATCGTCGCCATCATCATCTAGCATGCCATTAGATTCATAGAAGTCGTAGATCAAGTCTACGATATAGTTGATATCGTCATTACTGAACTTTCCTTTCAGTTCTTGGGGAAGATAATTCTGGATAAATTTTACGGAATCATCCTCGTCGTAAAGTAGCTCGTCATTGTTCGTGCTCATAATTAATCTTGTTTAATTGGTTTGAATAGCGGCAAATGTACGGAAATATTTTGATTTTATATCCCAAAAACAATTAAGCTTATTTACGGACGTGACTTAACAAAAGCAAATGCCCTTACTTGAACATAGTTCTAAAAGAGCTTAGGTTTTATAGGAAGCAAAGGTAATAAAAATACTTGATTATCATATAGACCTATTATTTTTTATAGCTTCCGGGTAATTTACTGTTCCGCATGATATTTTCTTTGAAAGAATATATTTCCAACCGAGTACCCCAAAGAGACTTCCAATATCTTTATGGATCACAAAAAACACTAAAGCCAGTCTTATTTGTGTTAAAATCAAAATACACTCCATCATTTATTTACATATAGTCATTTGATACTCAAGTTCTTTTAGAACTCAGTAAATGTATTAAATTATGATTACAATGGAACCTAAAATACAAAGTACCACAAGTACCCGAGCTCTCCGGAGCAAAATCGGGCCTATCAAGGCTTACTTATTCAAGGCCTCATATGTAATCAGTCCAATCACGCCAAGCGATCTTAAACATTCCATGAAAGGTGCCTACAAATCATTCCTGTCTAAAACCGATCAAGCATACGGCCATTCCACGTCAACAATCAACCCCAAACTTTACCCTATTTCTACCTTTAAGCAAATGAGCCTCGTAGTAGTCCCGAGTTTCATGATAGAGTCCCCATTCGAGATAGTGGCGATAGCCCTTATCGCCTTTCTACTTATCCTCCTTTCGATGAGGGAACATCGGCATAAGAAAGACATTCTTGACACCGAACGAAATATGGCCGAAGAAGTGATCCGCTTACGTGAGAAGGCAGAGGAATCAAACCGGTTGACAAGTGCTTTCCTCGCCAATATGAGCCATGAGATACGGACCCCACTGAATGCAATCGTAGGTTTCTCGACCCTTATCAGCGAAAGTGAGGATAAAGAGGAGATCAAAGAATTCGCTAAAATCATTCACGCAAACAATGAGCTACTCCTTAATTTAATCAATGACATACTCGATATGTCAAAAATAGAAGCCGGTATATTGGATTTCCTTTATACGGAAGTGGAGATTAACGAGCTTATACAAACCCTATGGCGGAGTTACCGATTCAAGATCAAGGAAGGAGTAGAATTCCGCACGGAACTGCCTGCGGAAAGCTACATTATCCATACTGAGAGAAACCGTTTATCCCAAGTATTGGCTAATTTCATCAATAATGCTTGCAAATACACTTTCGAGGGAATGATAACGATCGGATATGAAATAAGGAAAAACAATATTTATTTCTTTGTTAGCGATACGGGAAAAGGGATAGCGGAAGAAAATATCTCCCGTGTTTTCGAGCGATTCGCTAAATTAGATTCCTTCACCCAAGGTACAGGGCTCGGGCTGTCTATCTGTGAATTAATCATTAAACATTTAGGTGGAGAGATCGGCGTGGAGTCAAGCGTTGGAAAAGGATCTACATTTTGGTGCACGGTTCCCACCCGGAAATAATCGCACCAAGCCGTATCTACCTATTAGTGAAAAATAAAAAGGCGGAATGATTCACATAGGATCATTCCACCTTCATTATTTTATAGAAACTCCACGCTTAACGTCAAGCGTTCAAGTCTACTTTAGTTCTTAAATTCCAGCCCATCGTCTTTCCGATCGATCACGATCGGACGGTTACGGTCTACCGTTCCACCCAGCAAAGCCTTTGACAACTCGTTCAAGACATACTTCTGAATGACACGTTTTACCGGACGGGCACCGAATTGAGGATCGAAGCCCTTGTCGGCGATAAAGTCCACGGCCTCGTTCGTGAAGTCCAAGGCGACACCGTTCGTAGCCAACATCTTCTTCACGCTGTTCAACTGCAAGGATACGATCTTGCGAATCTCCTCCTCGTTCAGCGGAGTAAACATGATGATATCGTCGATACGGTTCAAGAACTCCGGACGGATCGTCTTCTTCAACAGTTCCAGTACTTGGATCTTCGTCTCGTCTACCACCTTGTCATGCGTGGCGGGTGTCATCTTCTCGAAGTTCTCACGGATCAAGGAAGAACCTAGGTTACTTGTCATGATAATGATCGTGTTCTTGAAGTTGACAACGCGGCCTTTGTTATCCGTCAGCCTTCCATCATCCAAGACTTGCAACAAGATGTTGAATACATCCGGATGCGCCTTTTCGATCTCATCAAACAAGACAACCGAGTAAGGTTTCCGGCGAATCGCCTCCGTCAACTGTCCACCCTCATCGTAACCCACATATCCCGGAGGCGCACCGATCAAACGAGTCGCGCTGAATTTCTCTTGATACTCACTCATATCGATACGGGTCATCATATTCTCGTCATCGAACAGATACTCGGCCAACGCCTTGGCCAACTCCGTCTTACCCACACCGGTAGTACCGAGGAAGATGAAAGAACCGATCGGTCGTTTCGGATCCTGTAAGCCGGCACGACTACGACGAACCGCATCGGCGATAGCGTTGATCGCCTCTTCCTGACCAATCACACGGGTATGAAGCTCGGACTCCAGACGTAATAACTTATCTTTCTCGCTCTGCATCATCTTGCTGACTGGAATTCCAGTCCAACGGGATACCACATCGGCGATATCGTCGCTATCCACTTCCTCCTTGATCATAGCTGCGGCACCTTGCATCGTCTTCAACTTAGCCTGTACCTCCCTGATCTCCTCTTCCTTTTGCTTGATCTTACCGTAACGGATCTCAGCGACCTTGCCGTAATCACCCTCACGCTCCGCCTTGTCAGCCTCAAACTTTAGGTTCTCGATATCGATCTTATTTTGCTGGATCTTATTGATCTGCTCCTTCTCGCTCTGCCACTGAGCCTTTTGCTTGGTCTCCTCCTCCTTCAAGTCGGCGATCTCCTTGTTCAGTTGCTCTAATTTCGACTTGTCGTTCTCACGCTTGATCGCCTCACGCTCGATCTCCAACTGTTTGATACGCCGGGAAACCTCATCCAACGACTCCGGTACGGAATCGATCTGCAAACGCAGACGGGCGGCGGCCTCATCCATCAAATCGATCGCCTTATCCGGCAAGAAACGATCCGTGATATAACGGGTAGACAACTGCACGGCGGAGATAATCGCATCATCCTTGATACGTACCTTATGGTGATTCTCGTATTTCTCCTTCAGACCACGAAGGATGGAGATCGTATCCAACTCACTCGGCTCGTCTACGATAACGGTCTGGAACCGACGCTCAAGCGCCTTATCCTTCTCAAAATACTTCTGATACTCATCCAACGTCGTGGCACCGATCGAACGTAGCTCACCACGAGCCAAGGCCGGTTTCAAGATGTTAGCTGCATCCATGGCGCCTTCGCCTTTACCGGCTCCTACCAAGGTATGGATCTCATCGATAAAGAGGATGATCTCACCCTCGGATTTCGTAACCTCGTTCACCACCGCTTTCAAACGTTCCTCGAACTCGCCTTTATATTTAGCTCCGGCGATCAACGCGCCCATATCCAACGAGAAGATCTGTTTAGACTTCAAGTTCTCGGGAACGTCACCCCGAACGATACGATGGGCCAACCCCTCAGCGATAGCAGTCTTACCTACACCCGGCTCACCGATCAAGATCGGATTGTTCTTCGTACGGCGGCTCAAGATCTGCAAGACACGGCGGATCTCCTCGTCACGTCCGATCACGGGGTCCAGTTTACCGCTACGGGCACGCTCGTTCAAATTGATGGCGTATTTTCCTAAGGCATCGTACGTCTCCTCGGCGGATTGGCTTGTCACCTTATTTCCTTTACGCAACTCCTCAATCGCTTGACGTAACTCTTTCTCTGTCACGCCGGCGTCTTTCAATATCTGTGAAGCGGTGCTCTTTTCCGTGAACAACGCCAAGATGATCGGCTCCAACGATACATATTGATCCCCCATTTTAGAGGAATAATCGATCGCCTTCTGTAAGACAGCGTTCGACTCGCTAGAGAGATAGGGTTCGCCTCCCGAAACCTTAGGATAAGATTCGATTTGGCGATCCAGTACCATATTCAGGTTTTGAGCGTTTACCCCTAATTTCTGAAAGATAAAATTAGTAACACTCTCACCCGTCATAATGACAGCTTTCAACAAGTGAACCGGTTCGATAACCTGTTGATTATTTTTGGTAACCAACTGTACGGCTTGTTGAACAGCCTCCTGCGCCTTGATTGTAAAATTGTTTAAATTCATATATTTAAGCTCCTTTCTTATATTCTTTTCTAATTTATTTTACACTTATATCTTTACAAAAGAAATACCAAAACGAAAATATGACATTTTGTCTTAATATTATAAAACAGAATAGAGAACTCCCCGTCAAACCGTCCATTTCGGATGTCATTAGGACGTATCTTTTCAGAAAGAACAAAAGAGAGAGAAAAAGGTTTTGATAGTAAACGCACAGTATCTAGGTAAAAACAGTCAATGTTCTCAAAAAAACACGTACGAGTTTTTCCGGAAACACGTACATGTTTTTTGAAATTCACGTACGTGTTTTTTTCGAGTGGTTATATCCTATAAATCCAACAATTTACGGATAGTCATTATAATACTTCCACGTATTCTCCCGTTTCCTGTTTCTCTTCTTATCACGGGCACTTTTCCAGAAAATAGTCTCTAGTAAATCCTCTGCGTCGAAATAGACTCTTATGGTAGCAAGTACCCCTCCCCTTCGCTGGCCATCCTTCACGACATCCGAGTATATATTAGTCAGTTTTACGTTGGCAGCCATAGGAACCTTACCTACCTTAAACTCTTTCCAATCCTGATTCTTAGGGAGCCTAATCGTGTGCGCTTGCTTCTGTATGGCCAATGAACGGGAAGGTGACTTAAAATTCAGCAGCATGAATAGGACTGGGGTAATCGAATCATAATTAGTCAACCTACGTAAAGTATCTAACTGTACATATTCCGAGAAGTCTTTCGTAATCGGCAACTCACTTGGTGAGGATAACATATGGGTTCCCGGTTGATCGGGTCGTAGAAAAGTCCCGCTTTCTATCGCCTTCTGAAACTCAGGATTCAAACGTATCTCCTCCTTGCCGGATAAAAATTCTTGCAGGCGCAAAGAATCCTGTTCCGTCCACTGCGCATGGGCCATCGTAGGTAGGATGAATACTATCAAAAGGAATATAGGTCGCATCTTCACGTCTCTCATCTTCATAATCCTCATTACATTTCTATCACCAAGACTCATTCCTCCATTAAATCCCCCATTCGAGTCGAGATACTTTAAGATTTATTGGGATGCTTATACCCTATTTGAATCTTAATATGGATTACCTTTATGCGATCAATCCAAATCCAATATAGATATGTTGATATTATTATCTCCGGCTAAGACAATGACCGGGACATCCAAGATAAAAGCGCCGCAAGGCACGACTCCACGTTTCCAGCAAGAGGCGAACGAGATCGCCCTGCATATGACCCAATTTCCCATTGACGAATTAAGTCGTATCCTCAAGCTCAGCCCGAAACTGGCGGCGGAATGTTACCGCAGATACCAAGATTTTCATGCGGAAGACAACCAGCCATTGCAAGCGATACTCGCCTATACCGGTGTCGTATTCAAGAATATCAGCCCGAAAGACTTCACGGAGGAGGATTTTCTTTTCTCGCAAGAACATATGCGTTTCGTATCGGGATGCTACGGGTTACTTCGCCCATTAGACCTTATCAAGCCTTACCGGATGGAGTTCGACGTAAAAATCCCGGAACTAGGCGACGGGAATATGTACGCCTTCTGGAAGGACAGGCAAACAAATATATTAATCCATGACGTCCGACAGGGAGACGGAATCCTACTGAATCTAGCCAGCTTGGATATCCAACCCTCTTTCCAGTGGAAGGAGGTGGAGCGATCCGTCCGGATCATCACGCCCGAGTTCAAGATCTGGAAGAACGGCAAAGCGGAGACGATCGTGATCTATGCCAAGATGTGCAGGGGACAAATGAGCCGCTATCTCATAAAGAACCGGATTTCTGACCCGGAGGCATTAAAAGCATTCACATGGGAAGGCTTTTCCTATAAAGAATCCATGTCCGAGGGGGATAATTGGGTATTTCTACAAGAATAATTCTAGGCTTATCCAATAAAATCAGATGATCTACGTTTTATAAGAACAATTCGTAAAAATCATAAAAAGGTTTATCCTTCTTTAATTTAGCGGTGATATGAAAAGAACCTTTACATATTTATTACTACTTGTTCTATTGGCTTGCGGAAAGCAAGCCTATAACCTGTTAATCTCGAATGAATCGATCCGGAGCAACCCTACCGGAGCCTTGTCTGACATCGCGGATGAGGTAATCGCCATTCCATTACAGGACTCAGGGACGCATTCGATCAAGGAGGCCAAGTATATCCGTCAAGAGGGAGACAACCTATTCCTTATCAGCAATGAGACGCTTTACCGTTTCAATCGCAAGGGAGAATTTATCTGTCGCATCACCCATCCGGATGACATACGGGTAGCGGGGTATGTAGTGAACCCGGCCAACCAGCAGTTGATTGTACTTGGAAACACGGACGATATTTTCTATTACTCATTCAATGGTGATCTCCTTACCCGCAAGAAACTGAAATGCGACCTTCCGGAGAATAGGCATATGCTATCCATATCCATGCACAATAACCGGATATTTACCACCGAGGAATGTGTTCATGGGGATACGGCGGGGCAAACCGCCACGATTGAGAAACAGATTGTTGAATACGATTCCTCTTTCCATAAATTACAATCTCATACGATCCGTCCGGTCGATCTGGAACGTTCCGCATGCCCGATCGGTTGTCTCGCCCCGGAAGTAGCCGTGGAGCCCGGAAGCGGAACGGTTTATGCCTACGCCCCCTCCTATCAACCCGGGAACTTATTACGGGACACTTTATATATTAAGCAAAAGCGGCAAAGCCAAACCTTGGAGAACCTTGCCGGAAAGAATACACTTCCTTTGCTACCGATCCGCATGGGCAGCCGTTTCTGGGTATCTACATACTATAACGCAGAGGATGAGTCCAGAAATTACACCTTCTGTTATGATACGGAGAAGGAAGAATGCTGGCAGGTAAAAGAAGGATTAAAAGATAATTTTTATCAAACCGGTAATGTGCGACGAATGGACCCTATCGATCCCTATTGCCATTCCTATTGTTTCAGCAAATCCGGAGAGGATCTGCGAAATACTTTCCCCGCACAGGCCCAAGGGGAAAGCCTCGTGTTATTTATAGTGAAATTGAAAGGGTAAATCCAGTTAATATTTCAATAGAGAGCAGACTGATGGGTACAAAATAATATGTATCTTCGTACCATTCTAAAAAAGCATTAAGTACATGAAAAAACTTTTAACCTGCATTGCCATGGGCTTTGCGACTACCAGCTACGCTGTACCCCCTTTGTGGATGCGTGATGTACAAATTTCTCCTGATGGAACAGAGATAGCGTTTTGTTACAAAGGAGATATCTATAAAGTACCGGCCAAAGGAGGAACAGCGACACAACTTACCACCCAAGCATCGTATGAATGCACGCCAATCTGGTCTCCGGACGGAAAACAAATCGCTTTCGCCAGCGATCGTAACGGCAATTTCGATTTATTCGTAATGCCCTCCAACGGTGGAACGGCACAGTGCCTCACCACTCATTCCGCCTCCGAGATTCCATCGGCCTTTACTCCCGACGGCAAATACGTACTCTTCTCCGCATCCATACAAGATCCGGCACAGAGCGCCTTATTCCCGACCTCGGCCATGACGGAACTCTATAAAGTGCCGGTTGGTGGCGGACGCACGGAGCAAGTATTGGGAACACCCGCCGAGATGGTTTGCTTCGATAAATCCGGAAAGACATTCTTATACCAAGATCGTAAGGGCTTCGAGGATGAATGGCGTAAACATCATACCTCATCCGTTACCCGGGATATATGGATGTACGATACGCAAACAGGAAAACATACCAATTTGACTGACCATGCGGGAGAAGACCGGAACGCCGTATTTACCCCGGATGGACAGACGGTTTACTTTCTGAGCGAACGCAACGGAGGGTCTTTCAATGTATATTCATTCCCTCTCAACACCCCACAATCTATAACGGCGGTTACTAAGTTCAAGACACATCCCGTACGTTTCCTCTCTACAGGTAGCGACCAGACATTGTGCTACACATACGATGGCGAGATCTATACACAACGTCCGGGAAGCAATCCGCAGAAAGTACGGATCGACTTGATACGTGACGATCAAGAGCAAATCGCCGATCTGAATTCCAGCAAGGGAGCTACCTCCGCCACCGTATCCCCCGATGGCAAGCAGATCGCCTTAACCCTAAGAGGCGAGGTATTCGTCACCTCGGCCGATTACAACACGACCAAACAAATCACCAATACCCCGGCCGCCGAAACAGGCGTATGCTTCTCGCCGGATAACCGTACCTTGGCTTACGCCAGCGAGCGTGGTGGTAATTGGCAACTTTACTTGGCTAAGATCGCCCGTAAGGAAGAAGCTAATTTCCCGAACGCAACGATTATCGAAGAGGAAGTTCTCCTGCCTTCTAAGACCGTAGAGCGTAATTATCCTCAATTCTCACCGGATGGTAAGGAACTCGCTTTCATAGAAGATCGTATGCGGCTGATGGTAGTCAACCTTGAGACGAAGAAAGTACGCCAAGTCACGGATGGCTCCACATGGTATAGCACAGCCGGCGGTTTCGATTACTCATGGTCGCCGGACGGTAAATGGTTCACGCTCCGGTTTATCGGAAACAAGCACGATCCTTATTCGGATATCGGCTTGGTTAGCGCGCAAGGCGGGGAGATTACCAACCTGACCAATAGCGGTTACACCAGCACCTCCCCACAATGGGTACTGGATGGAAACGCCATCTTATTCACCACCGAGCGTTACGGAATGCGTGCGCATGCCTCATGGGGCTCCTTGAATGATGCCATGCTGGTATTCATGAATCAAGACGCTTATGATAAATTCCGCTTGAGCAAAGAGGATTATGAGTTGCAAAAGGAACTGGAAAAGGAGCAGAAAGAGGTAACCGGGGACAAAACCGACGACAAGAAAAAAGAAGATAAAGCCGATGAAAAGAAAGACGAAAAGCCCAAGGATATCGTAGTGGAACTGAAAGGCATCCAAGATCGTATCCTACGCCTTACTCCTAATTCCTCCGAAATGGGTAGTGCCGTCATCTCGAAGAATGGCGAGACCTTATATTATTTCTCGGCTTTCGAAGACAAATACGACCTGTGGAAAATGGACTTGCGCAAGAAAGAGACCAAGCTACTCCACAAGATGAATACCGGATGGGCGAACATGGAAATGGATAAGGAAGGTAAGAACCTGTTCTTGTTGGGTAGCAATTCCATGCAAAAAATGGATATGGGATCGGAGAAACTAACACCGATTCATTACCAAGCGAACTTAAAAATGGACTTGGCCGCCGAACGTGAGTATATGTTCGACCATGTCTATAAACAAGAGCAAAAACGGTTCTACAACGTGAACATGCACGGCGTAAATTGGGACGTTATGACCGCCGCCTACCGTAAGTTCTTGCCACATATCAATAACAACTATGACTTCGCAGAGTTGCTAAGCGAATATCTGGGAGAACTCAACGTATCTCATACCGGAGGACGCTTCCGTCCGCAAACAAGCGGCAATATTACCGCCAACCTAGGCCTACTTTTCGATTGGAACCATAGCGGCAAAGGTTTATTAATCGCTGAGGTAGTGGAAAAAGGCCCGTTCGATCACGCACGTTCCAAGGTAAAAGCCGGTACCGTCATGGAGAAAATAGACGGGCAAGAAATAACCCCGGATATGGATTACTCCAAGCTATTAAACAATAAGGCCCAAAAGAAGACCTTGGTTTCCCTCTACGATCCACAAACCAAAGAACGTTGGGAAGAGGTAGTCTTGCCTATCAGTAACGGTGAGTTAAATAACTTGCTTTATACCCGCTGGGTGAAACAACGTGCCGCCGACGTGGATAAATGGTCGAACGGACGATTGGGATACGTCCATATCCAATCCATGGGAGATCCTAGTTTCCGCTCTGTCTACTCCGATATCCTAGGTAAATATAACGACCGGGAGGGAATCGTCATTGACACCCGCTTTAATGGTGGTGGGCGCTTGCACGAGGATATCGAGATCTTGTTCAGCGGAGAGAAATACCTCACCCAAGTGACACGTGGCCGAGAGGCTTGCGATATGCCTAGCCGCCGCTGGAATAAACCTTCCATCATGTTGCAATGCGAGGCTAATTATAGTAACGCACATGGAACCCCGTGGGTTTATAAGCACCAACAGATCGGACGTCTGGTAGGTATGCCCGTACCGGGAACAATGACTACCGTCTCTTGGGAAACCCTGCAAGATCCGACGCTGATATTCGGCACACCTATTACCGGTTATCGCCTGTCGGACGGTAGTTACTTAGAGAACACACAGCTGGAACCGGATGTTAAAGTCGCTAATTCTCCGGAAACTGTTGTCAAAGGGGAAGATACGCAATTGAGAACAGCGGTACAAGAATTACTGAAAGAGATCGATAAAAAGTAGTTTAAAACGAGACTACTCTCATCGCTTGTCGGGAGTAGTCTCGTTTTATTATGTAACCTTCTATTAAAAAACAGGCGATATTCACTCTGCCTAAGTCGTGATATGCTTATAGGGAGAATGACTAAAATCCAAGAAACACATCTCATAGCAAATGGTCAGCCACACCACAATGCAAGGCCAAGCTTTTATCACATACGGACGGATCAGTCCATTCCGGACAATAGATGGAACCAGCTCTGTAGTGGATAAGCCAACAATCACCAAGGTAGCTATCCAAAGCCAATAAGTATATTTCTTATGGGGCGATACACTGCATATATACCAGATAGCGACTCCTATCATCGCTATGATATATCCACTCGCCTCGCTTCCCGTACTGAATAATACGACAAATAATAAAACATTAGCCAACAACATAAAGCGAAAAGCCGGATATTTATATTGAGAGATCCTTAAATATGGAATGCAGAATAAAATCAAGCCCGGTATGATAAGCCACATATCGCTATACTCCGCATTCCCGGATATCTTTCGAACCACTCCTAATAATGATATATTTTGTGGATCAGCGAACATATTCAACATATTTTTCACCTTCAATCGCTCAAACCAATCTATATACTGAGAGATCACATACTCAAACCCCGGTGTATAAAGCACCGGGATCACAAAGCAAACCAATCCCCAGAAAAGACAAGAGGCTAATAACCTCACTTTCTGCCTTGAGAAGAAAAAGAACGCCAATCCCACGATCGGATAGATCTTGATAAATGTTCCGAGCATAATAATGCCTGCCGCCCAGAAATCCTTTTTCTCCAGTATCAAGACAAACGATAATAAGATAAAGGCCGCTACTGATATATTGAATTGCTGTACTCCTTGAGCCGTCATCAACTCACAATACGAATACCAATAAATAATGATTTTTTGGGTACTCGACAATGGCAATCGGCTAATCGCATAAAACAATAGGGCGGTATTACCCGCTATCCATAAGATTATACCCAACCATTCCGGTAACAGGGCGAAAGGAGCTATGATAAGACTAAATAAGATTCCATAATGATTTGAATCATAATATTCCGGATAATGATCCCCATATAAGGTTAACCCCTCGATAGCATGCCAATAGACTCCTTCAAATATCTTATAATTATTATATTTTCCAATCAACAACTTGACAATAGCAAAAATAACACCGGTTAGCATCCATACCCCGAATACAGTCCGGGGCTCTCTCCATACCGGATGGGTGGCTAAAGTCTTTAATCTCATATCCAATTTCTTCCTTTCAATCAGTCCACAAAGATAAAAAACCTAATAAAACGAGCCTAATAAAAAAGAAAAGACTGTCTGGGTATATAACCCGGACAGCCTTTTCCTTTATGATACAGACTCTATTCTGAGTATTCCCTATTAATTAGCGAATGATTTCAAAGGAACACTTACTCCCATGTAAAGATTCATGGCGTTACCGCTTACCGGTAAGCATTGTGGAGTTACCTTTGTCAACATATAATCCGATCCAATAAAGAAATTGATCCAAGACGGTGAGAAATTCAAGGCGATACCATACGTCTTGAACTTACTATGGATAAATGAGTAGCTCAGCGTAGCCTCAAACCATTTCACCGGACGGTAATTACCGGACAATGTCAGTTCCGTATAGGCTTTCGGGGAATAAAGACGAGTGCTTGACAATAAGCCGATACCTAACTTGTTTTCCAGCAAACGGTACTCGCCACCGATATTGATTGTCGAACGAAGACGGGTAGTGCTTCCGGACTCACCCTCTTTCTTGAAATGAAGCAAGTTCTCGAAATCTTCCTTGATAGCGTCAAACTGATCGCCCATGCTCGGTATATCACCGTTATTCTCGCCGATAGCCAGATCAAAGCCGTTAAAGTCGAAAGTTCCATCCAACTTACCTACCGTGCTCCCTCCTTTGCTCCAACTGATAAAACCTAAATCAAGGACAGCGGCGGACAACATGATATTCTCGGTCAATTGGTACGTAGCACCCAAGTCCACTCCCATACCGAAACCGCTAAGACCCGGAGAATCGAAATCAAAGCTATTATAATAATCACGGCCTTGCTCGTCTACTTCCATTTCCGGGACCAAGCCTTTCATATTCGTCTGCAAGGTACCGGTAGAGGTAACTTTCCAGCTAGTCTCTCCCATCTCAGCATGCATCTGATCGATCGTAGCGTCCATAGAACCTACGCCCCATAACAATTTAACCTTACCTCCGACTGTCAACTTATCCGTGATAGGACGAGAATATCCTACACCTGTCTCCAAATAAGCCTCGGCGTACGCCCTGATATTACGAATATCATAGGTACTCTGAGATCCATTACCCTTTTTCATGAACTCGAACAATGTCTTCGGAGCACGAATATTCGCCAAGCCCTTGATAGAAACATCAACCGTCCAGAATCCCTTGCCGGCGTACCAGCCACCGGATAGAACCTGCGTGCCAAAATCCATATTTACCTGATTCTCATCCTTCAAGCCATTCAGGAAAGACTCGGTATTCACGGAGTTATCCATGAACGTAACGGTCTCACCATTCTTCGGATAAATAAAATTATCCACAGCTATTCCGTTCGTACCATACGAAGCGCCAACCGCACCTAATACCGGAATGGAGACATAGCCTCTCTCGGGACGATACGCCGGATTCATCGTCGTGCGTGCCGTAGAAGATTGCATGAAGTAAGAAGTTCGTATTTGCTGGGCGGATACCGACATTCCCACAGTGGTCAATAAACATAAAGCACACAGACCTCTCTTATACATATTATATATAGTATTCATCTTTCTTTTTCGTAATTTAAATGGTTAGTACTGGGATCAAATGGAGATACCACCTTCTTTCTTAAGTTTCAAGTTGAAGGTCGTTTTCTGGCCTTTCTTCAAAGCCTCGCCTTGATCTCTACCCGTTAAATGTAAATTTAGGTCTATATGACGTGCATCCTTCATTTTCGGCATATCCTCCTTCGTGATCTCGAAGATAACCTCTCCAGATTGTCCTTTTACCTCTTGTGCCGGGAATTGGATATCTACCGGTACATTGTTCTCATCCATGATCACCATCTCGATAGACATATCGAACGGCATCTCGTTCGTAACCTCTCCATAGATCCTCGCGCTTCCGTCCGAGAAAATATAGTCTACGAAATCCTCATCAAAAGCGTCCTCGATCCGCTCGACGGATACGGCGCTAAATTCCGGTGCCGGAGTCAACGGAAGCTCTACCGCATAACGTAACTCACTCAAGGCATCCGCAGGAGCGTTCGCCCATTGTTTGCTATCAGCGGACAAAGACAAATGTATTTTTTGAGGAACAATCTGTACGATTCCCGGTAACTTCTCGTTCTTGACAAACTTAAAAGCATCCGTCTTCGGATCAAGAGGGCCGATCCAAATATTAGGAGACACCGTTGACAAGGTAAAATCAGAGGAAGTAGCCTCCTTTTTACTTGTGTTCTCAGCCTCGATAGACAAGCTACAATCCAAAGAGGCATTCTTTACATTCGACTTTAATGTAATATGGGGATTCGTTAACGCCAAAACGAAATCGCCATCAAACAAACCATCGATATCCCCAGTCGTTATATCTTCCGAGGCGATCTCCACTTTACCAGAGGCGGCCCGTAAGCTTTTCCCCTTAATCTTCATCTCTCCATCATAGATCATGACGTAAGCCCCGTCGACTTCCCGAATGGAAGGGACTTTCTCTACATTCACAACGTCATCCGACGTTACATAACCCGTACCGAGGGGAGCTACCCAAGACTCACCCATTACCGCATCGTCCGTATTGACATCGCTTAAATCATACTTACTATCCACACATGCCGCTAAACAGCAAGATGATAGCAATAGCATCACTAAATGTTTGTTTTTCATATAAAGTTATTTTTATCAAAATTATGACCCTAACAGCGCGCAAAAATAAACAAAATAAATGAAAGTTTAGCCATAAAAAAGAGTGGCATCGTATTATTAACGCCACTCTTAGCTTATACTATCTTTGACAATCAAAATATTCTTCCGCAAATACGAATCTTCATGACCGGATAAACCGTTAGCTTGTCCATGATCTTCGTAAAGGTATCATCCTCGTCTATCTCATTCAACAAGTCCTTTACATCCCCTGAATCCGTATACACCTCCGGTTTGCCATGGAATTGCACACCCAGCTCAAACATCACGCCAACCCGTTTCTTAGGAACCGCACGACCGAATCCAAGACCTAGATAAGGACGAAAACCGGACACTTTCAATCCACCGGATACATTACCGTTATTATCCACCGGAATCGTATAATCACCGATAACTATGCCCGCACTTTCTCCTTGGGCGATCAGGTCTTTCAGCTTATCACTATGCCCTTCTATCTTCACCAAGGAAGAACCACCGAAATAGGCGCCGGCCGCAACGAAGAACGAAGAAGCGTGAGGAAACGGGTAAACATTCACCAACAACTGTCCGGAAGTACGTTTCAAGCTACCTTTGACATCCATGGAGTATGTATCATTATACACACCCGCTCGCGGATCGTTAACATCTACATCCACGTCCGTATTAATGCTGAAACCCGGCATAAAGGTAAGACCACCTCTCAACGCCAGATAAGGCGTAATAGGAGTAGCGACCTCCACATCTACACCCGTCAAACCAACACCCACTCCTGCCGAAACAGAATTGAAAATCCCTAACTCCTTTTGAGCTGAGATAAAATTACACGTCGCAAACATGCTCACGAACGCACAAAGAAGAAATAGTCTTTTCATTTTCACCATATAAGTTAAATTGTTATTCACCCTAGACTCACAAAAATAAATAAAAAACATGAAACATTCGTTGTAAAAAAGAAAAAGCGACATCGAATTTGCCTCGATGTCGCTTTTTTACGGATAAAGTATACTATTTTACGTATAAGCGTACGTTATTCCTCCTCAGAATCGTCTTCCTTCATATTATGGAATACGTTTTGAACGTCTTCGTCTTCCTCTAATTTCTCGATAATCTTCTCGATAGACTCACGCTGTTCCGGAGTAACCTCCTTCAAATCGTTCGGAATACGTACGAACTCACTACTCAAGATCTCGAAACCATTCTCCTCCAAATATTTCTGGATCGCCGAATTCTGCGCGAACTCACCATAAAGAACAACCTCGTCCTCGTCTTCCTCAACCTCATCTACACCGAAGTCGATCAACTCCAACTCTAGGTCTTCTAAAGAAAGATCCTCTTTTTTAGCGATATGGAATACGCATTTATGATCGAACAAGAACTCCAAGCTACCGGATGTTCCCAGAGAACCACCGTTCTTATTGAAATAACTACGAACGTTGGCTACCGTACGAGTCGTATTATCCGTAGCGGTCTCAACGAAGATAGCGATACCGAAAGGACCATATCCCTCATAGTTCATCTCCTTATAATCCGTGAAATCCTTGGATACGGCACGTTTAATGGCACGCTCCACGTTCTCCTTCGGCATATTCTCCTTTTTGGCGTTCTGCATCAACACACGTAAACGAGGATTATTCTCGGGCTCCGGCCCACCTTGTTTTGCCGCAATCGTGATTTCCTTACCTAACTTCGTGAATACACGGGCCATATTGCCCCAACGCTTAAACTTTCTCGCTTTACGAAACTCAAACGCTCTTCCCATATGTTTATCAGTTTATCTTTATTTTATGTAATTAAATTCTTATCTCAATTGAGCACCTAGCTTTTGTTCCAGATTCGTCTGGATCTTCTTCATGATAGCGTCGATCTGCTTATCGTTCAAAGTCTTGCTCTCATCTTGCATGAAGAAGCTTACGGCATACGACTTCTTGCCCGCCGGAAGATTCTTGCCCTCGTAAACGTCAAACAGAGATACTTCCTTCAATAGCTTGCGATCGCTATCCTTAGCGATTTTCTCGACCTCGCTAAACTGTACGCTCTTATCAAGCAACAACGCCAAGTCACGTTTAACGGCCGGGAACTTGGAAATCTCGGAGAAGGTTACTTTCGCCTTCTTGATCTCCTTCATCAATTGGGTCCACGACAACTCAGCGTAATAAACCTCCATATCAATATCCAGCATCTTACGAAGTTTCTTGCTTACGATACCCATCGTACCCAATTGACGTCCGGAACCGGTCGTGATGCTTAGGCCCGAAGAATAGATATCATTCGTCAAGTTACCGAAAATAACCCGTTTCATATCCACGCCCAAGCGGGCTAAGATATTCTCTACGTAAGCCTTCAACTCATAAACGGAAGATTTCTCGTCCGGATGCGCCCAGTTGTTCTCCACCCGGTTGCCGGCTACCCAGATGCCTAGACGGTAATCCTCGCTGAACTGCGCCAAGGTCTCATCTTCCTTCTTGTTATCGATATTATAATCATAGCAATTACCAAACTCATAGAAACGGACATTGCCATTCTTACGCTTCATGTTATGCTCGATGCTCTCCAAGCCTCCGAACAACAAGGTCTGACGCATGCAGTTCAAATCAGCGCTTAACGGGTTCATCAACATGACACAATGCGCTTCCGGATAAACAGACAGATCCGTATAATAAGCGGAGCGTGTCAAGGAATTGTTCATGATCTCGTTGAAACCACAACCGCAAAGTTGCTCCGAGATCAAGTTCTGCAATTTCCAGCTACGATCCGTAGGAGTCTGGTAACTTAAATTGGACTTCACGTTATCGCTGAACTCCACGTTATTATATCCGTAGATACGAAGAATGTCCTCGATCACGTCTACATCACGCTGCACATCGATACGATATACGGGAACATGCAAAGTCAAGCCCTCGGCAGTCTCGGATATGATCTCCATCTCAAGGCTTGCCAAGATACTTTTCACGGTTTCTACCGGAATATCCTTACCGATCAACGTATTGATCTTCTCGTAAGTCACCTCAACCGTATACGGTTCCGCCACGGCAGGATAAACATCCTGTACAGCACCCGTGATCTTACCTCCCGCCAACTCTTGTATCAACAAGGCGGCACGTTTCAATACATACATCGTATTGTTCGGATCCAAACCACGCTCGAAGCGGAAAGAAGCGTCCGTATTCAAGCCAAAACGACGGGCGGTCTTGCGAATCCACGTCGGATGGAAACAAGCGGATTCCAAGAATACGTCGGTGGTATCCTCCGTCACGCCGGAATCCAAACCGCCGAACACGCCACCGATACACATCGGTTCCTCGACGTTACAAATCATCAAGTCACGATCGGTCAACGTACGCTCCACGCCATCCAACGTGACGAATTTCGTACCAGCCTCGGCCGCCTTGACAATCACTTTATTTCCTTTGATCTTACTCGCATCAAAAGAGTGTAAAGGCTGCCCTAACTCATGCAGGATAAAGTTCGTTATATCCACTACGTTATTGATGGGACGAAGGCCGATCACACGCAAACGGTTTTGTAACCACTCCGGGCTCTCCTTCACCGTAACGCCCTTGATCGTAACACCGGAATAACGGGGACAAGCCTCCGTATTCTCTACCACGACCTCTACGCCCGGTGTCTCGTCGTCGATCTTGAAAGCGTCTACCGAAGGACGTCTCAATTCGGCGGGCTTGCCGTTTTGCTTCAAATAAGCGGCCAAGTCACGGGCGACACCGAAATGGGAAGTAGCGTCTACACGGTTCGGGGTGATATCCACCTCCAGCACGTAGTCGCTCTTTACATTATAATAATCTTTAGCTAACGTACCTACAACAGCGTCGGCGGGAAGTACGATAATACCGTTATGGTCGGTACCGATACCTATCTCGTCCTCGGCGCAAATCATACCGTTGGACTCAACGCCACGGATCTTGGATCTCTTGATCGTAAAGCATTCATCACCGTCGTACAGTTTCGTGCCGTTCACGGCTACGACCACTTTCTGTCCGGCAGCCACGTTCGGGGCGCCACATACGATTTGTAAAGGAGCCTCGCCACCTACATTTACGGTCGTTATATGTAAATGGTCAGAATTCGGGTGTTCCTCACAAGTTAACACTTCACCGATAACCAGTCCCTCAAGTCCGCCCTTAATGGTTTGAACTTCCTCTACTCCACCGGTTTCCAAACCGATAGAGGTAAGCGCCGCAGCAACTTCTTCTGGCTCCAGATCGAAATCAAGATACTCTTTCAGCCAATTGTAAGATATATTCATCGCTATAAAATTTATTCTCTAAAGACACGGCCTCTATTGATAGCCGCCGAATTGACGGACAAAAGTACGAATAATAATTCAAACGATACAAAAATATCCTCATGAACTTCTACGAACTCTTAACTGCGCCAACGCATGCGTTTCATTCATTCTTAATTTTCTATCGCAAATCATAGATAATAGAGACTCACTTTACGATGAGTCAGAATAAAGATGTACCTTTGTGGGAGGTTTTAACGTTACAACTATTTTTTATGCGTATAGATATACTTACCGTACTTCCCGAGATGATCGAGGGGATGATTAATTGCTCTATCGTCAAGAGGGCGCAAGATAAAGGATTAGCGGAGATTCATTTACATAACCTACGGGATTACACCACTAATAAATGGAGGCGGGTGGATGATTATCCGTTCGGAGGAGAGGCCGGAATGGTGATGCAGATCGAACCGATAGACCGGGCGATCTCAGCGTTGAAAAGCGAACGGGAATATGACGAGGTAATCTATACCTCCCCGGATGGCGAGACACTCAACCAGCCCATGGCCAACAGCATGTCTTTACTAAATAATATGATTATCCTCTGCGGGCACTATAAAGGGATCGACTATCGTATCCGTGAGCATTTGATAACGAAAGAGATATCCGTAGGAGACTATGTCCTTACCGGAGGAGAGCTGGCCGCCGCTATCATAACCGACGCCGTGGTACGCTTGATACCGGGAGCGATCGGCGACGAGCAAAGCGCCCTCTCCGACTCCTTCCAAGATGACTTACTGGCCCCGCCTGTTTATACACGTCCCGCCGATTACAAAGGTTGGAAAGTACCCGAGGTACTATTATCCGGGCACCAGCGCAAGATCGAAGAATGGCGCTTGCAACAAGCACAAGAGCGTACGGCACGCCTCCGGCCGGATTTATTGAAATAGCAGCGTTAAAAAACAAGGCCGGGGATCATCCCCCCCGATGATACCCCGGCCCCTCTATCCACAAACAATCATGGCTACAACATCACTCTTATTTATTGAAACGTTCTTTCAATTTAGCTAACATGTCTTTTGTCATGGCATCCAAATCATACTCCGGCTTCCAGCCCCACTCTTGGCGGGCGCAAGTATCATCCAAGGAGTTCGGCCACGACTCGGCGATAGCCTGACGCAAAGGATCTACCTCATACTCCATCTGGAATTCAGGCATATATTTCTTGATATTATTAAAGATGATCTCCGGATCGAAACTCATCGACGCAATGTTGAAAGAGTTGCGATGAACGAACTTCGTAGAATCCGCCTCCATAATCTCGATAGCGGCACGCAAGCCGTCCGGCATGTACATCATATCCATGAAAGTACCGGCTGCGATCGGGCAAACGAATTTCTCGCCCTTAGCGGCCGAATAGTAAATATCGACAGCGTAATCCGTCGTACCACCACCCGGAGGTGTTACGTAAGAGATCAATCCGGGGAAACGAACCGAACGTGTGTCCACGCCGAAACGGATATTATAATAATCGCTTAACAACTCGCCGGATACCTTCGTCACGCCGTACATCGTACGAGGATTACGGATCGTATCTTGAGGAGTCTTGTCTTTCGGGGTATTGTTACCGAAAACGCCAATAGAGCTCGGCGTAAATACGGCGCAGTGCATCTCACGGGCCACCTCAAGCACATTGAACAAGCCCCCCATTCCGATCTTCCACGCCAACTGAGGTTTAGCCTCTGCTACAGCCGACAAAAGAGCCGCCAAGTTGTAGATCGTATCAATATTATATTTTGATACCGTCTCAGCGATCTGCTGCTCGTTCGTGATATCCACGATAGCGGAAGGTCCCGATTCTAACAACTCGCCTTTAGGTTCCGCACCCGGGATATAACCCGCTACTATGTTCCCACCGTAGATACTTCTTAATTTCATGGTTAACTCTGATCCGATCTGACCGGTAGAACCAATTACTAATACATTCTTCATCGCGTTTAATGAGATTTAAGTTTTTTTCCGTCGGCAAAGGTATAGAGAATAAAACAGTTTAGACATGAATTTCTTCTCTTTTTTAGTATTAAAATTCAAAAAAAAAACAGACCTTTGTCTGTCGCTTTGACAACGAAGCTACTACTCACATCTAAATACTAATAAAAAACGAAGTTTTTATGTACGGAAAACTTAAAGAATTCTTGACAAATGAACTTGAAGGCATCAAAGCCGCTGGTTTATACAAGAACGAGCGTATCATTACTACGCCGCAGAGAGCCGACATCAAAGTAAATGCCGGAAGTGATGTTTTAAACTTCTGCGCCAACAACTATCTTGGCCTGTCCGATAACCAACGACTGATCAAGGCCGCGAAAGAAGCCATGGATACACACGGTTATGGCATGTCGTCCGTTCGTTTCATCTGTGGAACGCAGGATTTGCACAAGCAATTGGAAGCAGCCATCTCCGACTATTTCAAGACTGAGGACACGATCCTTTACGCCGCATGTTTCGACGCTAACGGTGGTTTGTTCGAGCCATTGTTCGGCGAGGAAGACGCTATCATCTCGGATGCCTTGAACCACGCCTCTATCATCGACGGTGTTCGTTTATGCAAGGCGAAACGTTATCGCTACGCTAACGCCGATATGGCGGACTTGGAGCGTTGCCTACAAGAGGCGCAGGCCCAACGTCACCGTATCATCGCCACGGACGGCGTGTTCTCCATGGACGGCAATGTCGCTCCGATGGACAAGATTTGCGAGCTTGCCGAGAAATATGACGCATTGGTTATGGTGGACGAGTCTCACTCTGCCGGTGTCGTAGGCCCGACGGGTCATGGCGTAGCCGAGCAGTTTGATGTTTACGGACGTGTAGATATCTTCACGGGTACGCTGGGTAAGGCGTTCGGTGGTGCCATGGGTGGCTTCACGACCGGAAAGAAGGAGATTATCGATATGTTACGCCAACGTTCTCGCCCCTACTTGTTCTCCAACTCCGTGGCTCCGGCCATCGTAGGCGCAAGCTTGGAGATGTTCAAGATGTTGAAGGAGAGCGACGCTTTACATACGAAATTAATGAACAACGTAAGCTACTTCCGCGACAAGATGCTGGCAGCCGGTTTCGATATCAAGCCGACTCAATCCGCTATCTGCGCCGTTATGTTGTACGACGCTAAGTTGTCTCAAGATTTCGCCGCCAAGATGCAGGAAGAGGGTATTTACGTAACCGGTTTCTATTACCCGGTAGTACCGAAGGGACAAGCTCGTATCCGTGTACAATTGTCCGCCGGCCACGAGACTGAGCATCTGGACAAGGCTATCGCAGCGTTTATCAAGGTAGGAAAAGAGCTAGGCGTTATCAAATAACACCTCTCTCATTCATCATACAAGGCCACATCCGGGCAAGATGATCTGGATGTGGCTTTTTAATCACTAAGAACAATCATGCAACTCAGTAACTACCATAGTCATTGTACTTTTTGTGATGGAAGAAGTATTCCGGAGGATTTCGTGAGATTCGCCATAACACACGGGTTCCGTGCGTACGGTTTTTCCTCCCACTCGCCGCTTCCGTTCGAGACTTTCTGGAATATGTCTAAAGACGATATGCCGGAGTATCTGCAAGAGATAAAACGACTGAAACAGAAATACAGCGATCAACTGGAAATATATGCCGGTCTGGAGATTGATTATCTGGACGAGACCTATAACGCCTCGATCCCCTATTTCCAAGAGTTGCCCTTGGACTACCGGATCGGTTCCATCCATTTCCTGCCCGTATCAGAGCGTCTGGCCGAAGAGAACATGGTCTGTATAGACGGCTCATTCAGGGAATACGCCCACTCCGTGGAGCGGCATTTCGAGGGAGATGTCCGGTTGCTTGTCAAGCGTTTCTTCGATACCACGATGAAAATGATAGAGGCCGGAGGCATCGATATCGTCGGACATATCGACAAGATCTATATGAACGGACAGAAATACGAGATCTTCAATTTTGAAGAGGATTGGTATCGGAAGCCTTTTGAGGCTTGTCTGGATCTGGTTCAGGAGAAAGAATTGATGGTAGAGGTCAACACCAAGAACTGGACCAAGAAAAAAGAGCTTTACCCCCGTGTGGAATACCTATCACGGATGCGGAAAATGAATATCCCTGTCATGGTGAACTCCGATTGCCATTATCCGGATTTGGTGAACGACGGTCGCAAGGAGGTTTTTGAGTTGCTAAAGCAAGCCGGCTTCAAGTCCACCCGTGAGCTCGTGAAAGGCAAATGGCAAGATATCGCCCTCTAGGATTTATTTTTCCGCTTATACAGAAAGGATTGCCAACGCTCCTCGGCGTTCCCTTGACGAAACATGTCATAACGTGCCATCGTAAAGAACAGATCCGATAAACGATTCACGAACGCCATGATCCCGGCAGGAACCGGGTCTTTCCGATTCAATGTCCACAAGCGGCGTTCGGCCCTGCGGGTGATCGTACGGGCCAATTGGAGGTGCGCCGAAACAGGTGTGCCTCCCGGAAGGATAAAATACCCGTTATCCTCCATCTGGGCGGATAGATCATCGATATGGGACTCACAAAAGACGGTCAAATCATCGGGAAGCGGATTCGGATTCTGATCACGGATCGCCGATGGTGTCGCCACATGAGACATCACGGCCATCATCTCACGCTGTATCCTACCCAGCAACACCTGCCATTCATGATCGGGAGGCAGCAACGTACGGACAATACCGATCTCGGCGTTCAACTCATCCAACGTCCCATTCGCCTCGATACGGATGTCATCCTTATCGACACGCTCACCGCCATGTATGCCGGTTTTTCCTTTATCTCCTCCACGGGTATATATTCTCATAGGATACTCATTTTAGGACTTATGAAAAAAGACTACCGTATTCCGGTGATAAACACTATAGTATTCATCTTCAAACACTACTGTGTTTATCCACGAATACTATAGTGTTCTCACACGAACACAGTAGTCTTTTTCTATTCGTTAATCAAAGAAGTGCTTAAACTTACTGAAGATTTTCTCTTTCATCGTCTTATTAGGCTGGAAGTTCGGTGAATTCTCCAATCCGTTCAGCGTCTCTTTCTCCGTAGACGACAAAGTCTCGGGGATATATACACTCACGTTCACCAACAAATCGCCCGTACCATAACTATTGATGGAAGGAAGTCCTTTATTACGCAAACGAAGCACCTTACCCGGCTGCGTACCCGGCTCGATCTTCAATTTCGCCTTCCCGTCAATGGTCGGAACCTCTACCGTGGCTCCCAAAGCTGCTTGCGGAACACTCAGCAGGAGGTTGTATAACAGATCGTTCTCATCACGAATCAACTCCGGATGCGGTTCCTCCTCGATAAGGATCAATAAGTCACCGTTGATTCCACCATGTCGTGCGGCGTTGCCTTTACCATTCATGGAGAGTTGCATGCCCTCGGCTACACCGGCAGGGATATTGATCGTGATAATCTCATCGTCGCGAACGACGCCCTCACCATTACACTCCGTACATTTCTTGACAACGATCTTGCCCTCGCCACCACAAGTAGGGCAAGTCGTCTGCGTCTGCATCTGCCCTAGGATCGTGTTGGCGATACGGGTAACGACACCGCTACCTTTACACGTATCACACGTCTTCACACCCTCCGAGCCTTCCGCCCCGCTACCGTGACAATGCGAACAAGGCACATACTTCTTCACCTTGATCTTCTTTTCCACGCCGTTAGCGATCTCTTTCAGGTTCAGCTTCACCTTCACACGCAAGTCCGATCCACGGTTCACCCGGCGTCCTCCACGAGAACCGCCGAAACCACCGAAGCCACCAAAACCGCCAAAATGTCCACCAAAGATGTCACCGAACTGGGAGAAGATATCCTCCATGGACATACCACCACCGAAGCCGCCACCTTGTGAAGCCCCGCCGACACCCGCATGGCCGAATTGGTCATAACGCTGACGCTTTTGCGGATCGCTCAACACGTCGTATGCCTCTGCCGCCTCCTTAAAGTTCTCCTCCGCTTGCTTATCGCCCGGGTTCTTATCCGGGTGGAATTGTATCGCCTTCTTACGGTACGCTTTCTTTATCTCATCCGCCGATGCATTCTTCTCAACGCCCAGCACTTCATAGTAATCCCTTTTAGCCATCCTTGTATTTGTTATTTGCCGATTTTCCGATTATTCTCCCACTACTACTTTAGCGTGACGTATTACCTTGTCAAATAAGGTATATCCAGTTTGTACGCAATCCAATACCTTGCCCTTCATGTCCGGTTCCGGAGCGGGAATCGTAGCGATAGCCTCAAACTCCTCCGTGTTGAACGGCTTGCCTATGGCCTCGATCGGCTTTACGCCCTGCTGAGACAGATAGCCCATGAACTTACCGAAAATCAAGTCCACGCCTTCTTTAACGGCCTCTACATCCTCAGCCGTGCGGACGTTCTGCAAAGCACGCTCGAAATCGTCGATAATAGGAAGAAGGTTCTTTAACGCACCCTCGCCGCCAGTCTTGATCAAATCAGCCTTCTCACGCATCGTACGTTTACGGTAATTGTCAAACTCCGCCATCAAGCGCAGGTGGGAATCGTTCAATTCGTTATATTTCTTTTGCAAGGCTTCCACCTCGCCCGACACATTGTCAGAGCCGGCAGTTTCATCTGCCGCATTTGACTGTTCTTCCTGCAAATTTGTCGCTTCCTCATTATTCACGTTTTCGTTTTTTGAAGCGTTTTCTTTTTTCTCGTTTGGATTCATCTTGCTCATAATCTATCTGATTTTTTTCATTACTAACTAATTGTAAGCGAAATACGGTACCACATAAATACCCTTAAAAAGTATATACACAGCATCCATATCAAGTTCATACACTATTATAGCAGCAAATATATTGCCAACTATTCCACCACATCAAAAATATCTTTACCTTTGCCTATGTTTTAAACGAAACAGGTATTTTTAGAGTAAATAAAATTCCAGAATATGATGAGAAGTGTGATTTTATCAACGTTACTATTAGTATTGGCGGTCTGTACGGTTTCCGCCCAAAACAGGAATACATCCATCTGCCGACTAGGCTTCACATACGATATCAGCCAGAGCAAGAACTGGGGAAACAACAAGCCGGTCATTAAAAGCGTCATCCCTTATTCATCCGCCGAGCAAGCAGGTATTAAGAAATACGACGTGATCGAGGAGATCAACGGTGTACCTGTGACGGAAATATCTGTCGATGAGATCCCTCAACTGCTGAATCCCGCCGGAAGAAACGATGTCCTATTGACCATCAGCAACCTTTCCTCTCCTTCTAAACAAGTATTGGTAAAGAAGGACTGCAAGAAAAGTAACGCCATCACGGAAGACCAGCTGGCGTCCGCCTATGCGATGTATAGCTTGGAGACAACCAATGAGCAAGAATTCGTATGCCCGTTCAAGACTACCGTCACATCCGACGGCGTAGATTTCGGTAACTTCAAGACATTCGCCTTCTCGACCATCGACGAGAATAACCGTAAACTGGAAACGGTCATCAACGAATGCATCGAGAACGAGTTGACCAAAAAAGGACTTACGGTTGATATCGCAAAGCCGGATTTATTGATACAGACTTTCTATTTCTTCGATAAGAACCCGAACTATCTGGGAGCGAATAAAGTATTGGTAGAAAAAGAACCGACTTACCGGTACAACTTCTCGCACAGTAAGATGGAGAAATTCCCGTTCTTGAATTACGCCGCCGCCGAAGCGGAAGCCGAATATCTGTTGCAATTCGGTATCCGTATCATCGATCAAAAAGATATCCCCGGACGTGTACTCTGGGAATGTGAGGCGAACGAGTTGCTGGAAGACTCTTATCGTTTAGACGAATACGCCCGGGTGCATGTCCCGTTGATGTGTATGCAATACCCATACACGAAATACGGACGTAACGTACCGTTCAAGGTGAGCAAGAAGACCTATAATTATACGGGGATCAGCTACGATATCGATAAATTGGATCAAGTGGTTGACGTAGATCGTAACTCTCCCGCTTATGCGGCAGGCATCCGTCCCCGTGACATTATAGAAAAGATCGGCCGCCATAAGATGGATCATTCGGCAGAGGAGTTCTCATCCGCCTACAAACGCTTTATCACGAACACGATGCAATATCGTGATCCGAAGACGATGTTTACGGATGCGAACGGTTTCAAGTATTGCATGTTCTGGGACGTATTCAAATATCCCCAAATAGCGGATGCGTCGCAAAGCTCCGATTACTTGCCGGCGTTCTCTTATTTATACTATTTCGCCCCTTATATTAATCCGTCCGGCAACAACGCCTGTACATTTAATATAAAGCGTGGCAAGACAAAATTAGAAGTAATTATCCGTCCTACCATTCGCTCTGAAGTGACGGTAGAGATCAAATAAAGATTTTACAAACACGTGATATATCCACAAAATTTTGAACAAAAGACGGGCTTTGATAAGATCCGTCACTTAATCACAGAAAAATGTTTAAGCCCACTCGGGGAAGAGCGGGTAGCGGAGATGGGATTCTCCGCCGATTTCGAGGTCGTATCCAAGCGATTGGAACAAACCGATGAGTTTATCCGTATCCTACACGGAGACACGGAATTCCCCGCCAGTTATTTCTTCGACGTGCGCTATTCCTTGAAACGGATTCGGCCGGAAGGTACTTGGCTGGATGAACGGGAGTTGTTCGACCTCAAACGTTCCTTGCAAACGATCAATGACATCGTACGCTTCTTCAAGCCTATGGACGATGAGGAAATCAAGTATCCGGCCTTGACTGAATTGGCGGGAGATATCTTTGTCTTCCCCCAATTGATTGGAAAGATCGATAGTATCCTCGATAAATTCGGCAAGGTCAAGGACAGTGCTTCCTCCACCCTATCGCAAATCCGCAGGGAAATGACGATCACGATGAGCGGTATTTCCCGCAGCCTGCAATCCATCCTCCGTGCGGCACAATCGGACGGGGTTGTCGATAAGGACGTGACACCGACCATGCGCGACGGTCGTTTGATGATCCCGGTAGCCCCGGCCTTCAAACGAAAGATAAAAGGTATCGTACATGATGAGTCCGCCAGTGGCAAGACGGTCTTTATAGAGCCGGAGGTGGTCGTGGAAGCGAATAACCGCATCCGGGAACTGGAAGGGGAAGAACGCCGGGAAATCATTAAGATACTGACGGAATTCACGAACGTGATCCGTCCTTTAGCTCCGGATATCCTACAATCTTACGAGTTTCTTGCCGACATTGACTTCATTCGTGCGAAAGCGTTATTCGCGGAGCAAGTCAAGGCGATCAAGCCGATCGTGGAGGATAAGCGACAAATGGATTGGGCACGTGCCGTGCATCCGCTCTTATTCCTGTCTTTACAGAAACAGGGCAAGCAGGTAGTTCCCCTCGATATCGAGCTGACCGAGGGAAAACGGATCTTGATCATATCCGGTCCGAACGCCGGTGGTAAATCCGTTTGCCTGAAAACGGTCGGATTACTTCAATACATGTTGCAATGTGGTTTATTGATTCCTTTGCATGAGCGATCAAGAACCGGGATCTTCGAGCATATATTCATCGATATAGGCGATGAGCAAAGCATCGAGAACGATTTGAGTACCTACAGTTCCCACCTTACCAACATGAAGTATTTCGTGAAGAATTGTAACGAGCGGACCATTATCCTAATCGATGAGTTCGGTAGCGGTACGGAACCCCAGATTGGCGGCGCTATCGCCGAGGCTTTATTGGATCGCTTCAACCGGAATCATAGCTTTGGGGTAATCACGACCCACTACCAGAATTTGAAGCATTTCGCCGAGGATACGGAGGGTATCGTAAACGGTGCCATGTTGTACGACCGCCATTTGATGCAGCCCTTGTTCAAGCTTTCTATCGGAAACCCGGGTAGCTCGTTCGCCGTAGAGATCGCACGCAAGATCGGTCTGCCCGAGGACGTGATAGCCGACGCTTCCGCGAACGTCGGAGCGGATTATATCAATATGGACAAATACTTGCAAGATATCGTACGCGATAAACGGTACTGGGAAAGCAAACGGCAGAATATCCGTCAGCAGGAGAAAAAACTGGAAGATGTCACTTCTCGTTATGAACAAGACTTGGAAGCCGTAAACAAGCAACGGAAAGAGATCATCCGGGAGGCAAAGGCCGAGGCCCAACGTATTCTAGCGGAGGCTAACGCCAAGATCGAGAATACCGTCCGTGAGATCAAGGAGGCCCAAGCGGAAAAAGAACAGACCAAACTGGCCCGCAAAGCCTTGGAAGAGTTCAAGAACTCCGTAATGGCGACCGAAGAAGAAGACGATAAGATCGCACGCAAGATGGCGAAGCTCAAGGAACGGAATGAACGGAAGAAACAGAAACAAAAAGTGACGGCCCAGCCGATATTTAATAAAGAGGTGATAGAGGTCGGTGACAATGTACGCCTTAAAGGGCAGGTTTCCGCCGGAACCGTTATGGAACTACAAGGAAAGCAGGCCGTAGTAGCATTCGGGATGATCAAAAGCACGGTTAAGCTAGAGCAGTTGGAAAAGGTAAGCAAAGGCCAGATCAAACGGGAAATCCAGAAAAGCACGTTCGTCAGCTCCCAGACCACTGACAATATGCATGAGAAGAAGATAAACTTTAAGCAAGAAATCGATGTGAGAGGAATGAGGGGCGATGAGGCATTGCAAAGCGTGACCTATTTTATCGACGACGCCATTCAAGTCGGGGCAGGCAAGGTTCGCATCTTGCATGGAACCGGTACGGGTATCTTACGTCAGCTAATCCGGGATTATCTGCGCACGGTTCCCGGTGTCCGTCGTTTTCAAGACGAGCATGTGCAGTTCGGAGGCGCCGGCATCACCGTTGTTGAATTCGATTAAAAAGAGATCCTTATTATGAGACGGAATGAATATACACACAGGAGAAGACATATATCCAACCGGCATTTATCGGACAAGTATTATTACGCCGGCGAACATGAGACAGCAACCGGCATCCGTCTCACGCAATACAACGAACAATCTTTGCATACGAAAGAGGTGCGGATAACCGACACCTCTTTCAGCAAACTATCCGACTCGGATCAGATCAATTGGTTCGAGGTTAGCGGATTGACCAATGCGGATGCCATTACCCGTATCGTAAAAGATTTCGGACTGCATAATCTGGACGCTAAGGATATCTTGACTCCCCAACACGTGGTCAAGGTAGAGGAATACAAAGGACGAATGCTTATCGTATTAAACTCCTGCTATTACGATGTCAATAACGAGATGCGGTCTGAGCACATCAGTATACTGGTAGCGAACAATACGGTTATCACTTTTACGGAAAGCAACAACCCCGTATTCGAGGCCGCTCATAAAGCGCTACTATCCAACATGCTGAACATCCGGAAAAAAGGCAGTGGATTGCTGCTCGCTTTCCTTCTAAACACCATCATAGCGAATTTAGTAGAATCCGCCTCAAAGGTAGAAGAGATACTAGAGGATATAGAAGAGACTTTGCTCGATCCTAAGAACGATCAGGGTAATATGGGTTCCCTAATCCAACAACACCGCCATGAGTACATGACTATCCGTAAGAATAGCCTACCGCTGAAAGATCAATTCTCAAAACTATTACGAACAGAGAACGGGATTATCACCCCGGATATCCTGCCGATCTATAATGACCTGCAAGACCAACTCCAATTCGTTATCCAAACAACGGAAAGCTGCCGGGAAATCACCTCTTCCCTTGTCGATCTTTATATATCCAATAACGATCTTAGGATGAACGCCATCATGAAACGGCTGACGATTGTCTCCACCCTTTTCATCCCTTTGACATTCTTGGTGGGCGTATGGGGTATGAACTTCAAGATAATGCCGGAATTGGATTGGCGTTACGGTTATTTCATCGCTTGGGCCGTCATGATAGCTACCGGAGTATTGACTTGGCTATATATGAAACGAAAGGATTGGTATTAAAACCAATCCTTACGATCTGAAGAATTTCTTCCTATACTTATAAAAAGTATTCTTAGAGACGTTGAAATGCTCGCAAATCGATCCTACCGATTCTCCCCGCTCCAACATGTTCATGATCTCCCCCTTATGGGCATCCAAGAAGAACAACTTGGATTCCGAGCCTTTAGGACGTCCCAACCGCTTTCCCGTACTTTTCACCTGTTCCAAGGCGTCTTTTGTACGTATGGAAACCAGACTGTGATCAATCTCGTCTACTTGCTTGAAGACATTAATCATCAATTGGCGATCCATCCGGTCATCGAATATATAACGGTCGTTTATACAATAGACCGTCACGTCCTTCTCCATGCAAACGGTAAGTATCCCCATCAACTCATATAAGGTAAGACACAAACGGGTAATATCCGATACGATCAAGGCATCCCCTTTCTTCAAGCGTTCGAGAACAAGTTTTAACTTTGGTCCCGGCTGTTTCGCTTTCTCTCCGGATACTTCCATGACCCATTTATCCACATGGATATCTTTGGCCGCAGCAAAAGAAGAGATCTCTTCCCTTTGAATATCCAAGTGTTGCCGGTCCGTAGCCACATTTAAATACGCTATCGTCATAAATTTCACTAATTGTTTCTAGCGTGAAGGTACAAAAAGAATGAGTATATCTTCAAGATTATGGGATGTTTAACGCTTTATTTCGTACATTTGCGTTTATATTCATATATTATGATAACACATATACGAGTAGCTAGCCAACAATTGGAACAACCCCGATTCGAGTCCCCGAAAGAGTTGGTCTCTTGGATGGGCGCTATCCAGGCGCAGGAGTATGAGATGGCCAAATGGGCGATCGGTATTCGCTTGAGATCCTCTTCCCTTGAAACGGTAAATGAGGCTTTGTACAAAGGTGATATTCTACGTACCCATGTGATGCGTCCTACTTGGCATTTCGTGGCCGCCGAGGATATCCGTTGGATGCTTATGCTATCTTCCGAGCGTATCAAGGCTGCCGTTATGTCGTACGCCAAGGGACATTTCGGGAAGATAGAAAAAACGCTGTTCACAAGATACCTAGATCAGATCGGAAAGATACTGGAAGGATACAAAAGCCTGACCAAACAAGAAGTAACGACGGAATTGCAAAAATCCGGGATTTTGCCCACCATAGATCACGTAAACCTTTTCCTTACATGGGGTGAGGTGGAAGGCATCGTCTGTAGCGGGATCGATAAAGGAAAGAAAACGACTTACGCCTTATTGGACGAACGTGTCCCTCCTACTCGTGAACTTTGCAGGGAAGAGGCTCTGGCGAGATTGGCATCCAGATATTTTCAAAGCCACTCCCCTGCCCAGTTACAGGATTTTGTTTGGTGGTCCGGGCTAACCGCTACCGAGTGTAGGCTCGCTATCAATCTGATCAAGACGGAGTTAATAACCGAGACGTTCGATTCCCGTGAATATTTCATCCACCAATCATGGAAAGGAAAAAATGAGAGCAAACCTGTACTGCGTCTCCTCCCCGCCTTCGATGAATACTTGATCAGTTACAAAAACCGCACGGACGTATTGCCGCTAGAACATCATCCAAAAGCGTTCAACCGATTCGGTACTTTCTACCCGGTTATCTTGTATAACGGAAAGATAATAGGTAATTGGAGCCGCTCCATTAAAAAAAACACCATTCAAATAGAAATGGACTTTTTCGAGAAGAAGCCCCGCATTCCAGTGAAATTAATCCAGCAGGCCGAAGCGCAGATAGACGCTTTTTATAGAGGCTTATCGCACCGCCCAGCGCTTCAATGTCGGGAAAAATAATTTCATATTCGCTACGGCCTCCTCTTTCGTATAATGAAAGTCCGCATCTTTATTGAACTCATCGACAAACTGGGCACAATGATCGATCATCTGATCCATCGTACAGGCCATCGTGAAGGCCCCGTCCTTATAACAATAGCAACAATATTCCTCATTCTTGCTTCCGTCATGGTTCGTTCCTAACTCCTCATTCTTTTGCAGCGGCATACCGCAGCTTTGGCAAAATTTTGTTTCCATACTAATTTATTTTATTGGTATATAAATCTTTGTCACTTGGGTATCGTCATCCTCTTCCGAATAACTCACATATTCCTCAAACGCCATTCCATGCCGTTTGGTATAATTGAAATCTATATTTATAGTATTATATAGTTCTTGTAATCCCGCATAACTACCTTTTAAGGTATAAACCGCATATTTTCCTTTCTGCAAACGAATCGTACCGAACATCCCTGATGGAATAATCTCCTTCCCGACCGAAGCATTACTCCACTTCTCGGTCTCTTCTCTCAGACGTGCTCGCAACTTATCCATATAAGCTTTCGGAGATACGCTGAATTGTTTCTTGAACGCTTTCGAGAAAGATTGGGGGTTATCATAGCCTACCCGACTCGCTAGATCTGCCAGACTCATATCTTCCGTATGCATATATAGAACCGCTCGCTCTACACGTTGCCTCGCCACATAAGCATATAATGACTCATTCAAGGCTCCTTTCATAATACGTAGTAGCTGCTGCTCGGACACGTTTACTTGCCCGGCTATTATATCCAGTCGTAAAGGGAGATGCAAATTCGCATTGATATAATCAATTACTTGATTGATTTTCCGTTGATATATGTTTTCCGTATCAGGCTTCATCCTATAGATTCTTATGATGACAAAAATACATAATCCCAACAGACGGACAATTGTCCAATCTCGCCAATTTGAGATTTCCCCTATATTTGTTTAAAAACCATCAACTTCAAGATTCTATAGATTGTAAAATCAGTAATTCTGTTACACTTATCAGTAATTGGTATACAAAAGTAATGGAATATCTTAAATAATTTTGTGATATGGATAAAATCAAGAAAACAAATATGAATATAAAGAAAATAACCATTGCCATGTTGATCACATTAATCTCCATTGGCAATATAAACGCACAAGAAATGAAAACTGAAATTCCAAAAATTAGTGAATTCCCTACAGGAAATGAAAACACCGGGTTTGAACAATATTTCTCGGGGAAGTCTTGGCTAGCGCCATTAACAAGCAATAAGGATTTAAACGTACCAATGTTTAACGTAACGTTTGAACCTAACTGCCGAAACAACTGGCACACGCATACAGGAGGGCAGATACTCATCGCCGTAGGTGGTGTGGGTTATTATCAAGAACGAGGTAAAAGCGCCCGTCGTTTACTACCCGGGGATGTTGTCGAAATCGCACCAAACGTAGAGCATTGGCACGGCGCCTCACCGGACAGTTGGTTTTCGCATATCGCCGTAGAATGCAATCCCCAAACCAACAAAAATACTTGGCTTGAGCCGGTAAGTGATGAGGAATATGGGAAGGCCGTAAATGATAAGTAGTAAATTTTCCTTATCGTTTACACAAACCGAGCCTAAAAGACACTCCGGTTTTCTCTATAAGAAACTGCAGTTTCTATCCTAGCGGGAAACTGTAGTTTCCTAAGAAAGAAATACAAGAAAACTGTAATATACTAGTAAACAGAATATTGAATAATATATTCTCATCCTATGCCATGTATATAAGACATTCTTCTCGCAAAATTCAATCCGTACAATTAATATCATTAACAGATTCATTCTTATACGCAGACTTTTGTGATTTTATAAATATATCACGGTACTCATCAAGCAAGTTAATGTCCTGCAAATCATTAACGCCTAAAATCTCACGGATTAAATCCGCCTTGCCTGCTTCTATCTCCACTTTTGGTATCATATATCTTAATTTAGATTAATAAATAAAATCATCTGTTTGGTGTTTTAAACAGACATCGTCACCCTTTTGTTTATACAAAATTTAAATTTAACACGACAAATTTCACAGTATCCGAAATTTATCTCCTTAACTTAATCAACCAATAAGGATAGTCAAATCCCTTTCTAAATTGTTATTCACTAACAAGGATATTTCAAAATCAAAAAATCAATCTTATGGAAAAAAATATTTTCTGGTTAGAAAATGACCAACTCAAAGAGATAGCCAGTTCATTTCGGGAAAAGGTTGAAGAGGGATTAAAACATGAAAATGCGGAGATACAATGTATACCGACTTTTATCTCTCCCAAAACCTCTGATATTAATGGAAAAGCATTGGTTCTCGATTTAGGAGGAACCAACTATAGAGTAGCGACCGTCGATCTTGGACAAGGATCACCAACCATCCATCCCAACAATGGGTGGAAAAAAGACATGTCGATCATGAAATCACCGGGATATACTCGTGAGGAGCTATTTAAAGAATTAGCCGATATGATTGTCGGGATAAAACGGGATGAGGAAATGCCAATCGGCTATTGTTTTTCTTATCCAGCAGAATCCGTGCTCAGTGGAGACGCCAAATTGTTACGTTGGACAAAAGGAGTCGACATTAAAGAAATGGTAGGGCAATTAGTTGGCAAACCACTTCTCGACTACCTAAACGAACATTGTAAAATCAAATTTACAGGTATTAAAGTATTAAACGATACTATCGCCAGCTTGTTTGCCGGCCTAACCGACAATAGCTATGACGCCTATATCGGTCTGATCGTAGGAACAGGTACCAACATGGCCACTTTCATTCCGGCGGATAAAATAAAGAAATTAGATCCGAGTTATAATATACAAGGCTTAGTCCCTGTCAACCTAGAGTCGGGTAACTTCCATCCTCCATTCCTCACGACAGTCGATGACACGGTTGACACCATTTCAGGCAGCCTTGGAAAACAGCGGTTTGAGAAAGCGGTTTCGGGTATGTATCTAGGCGATATATTGAAAGCAACTTTCCCTTTGGATGAGTTTGAGAATAAATTCGATGCCCAAAAATTGACCGCGATCATGAACTATCCGGATATCCACAAGGACGTATATGTAGATGTAGCTCATTGGATATACAACAGATCAGCGCAATTAGTCGCCACATCGCTATTGGGTCTTATTCAATTACTGAGATCATATAATAAAGATATACGAAAAATCAGTTTAGTAGCCGAAGGTAGTCTATTTTGGAGCGAGAATAGAAAAGATAAAAACTATAACATTCTTGTTCTGGAGAAATTACAAGAACTCCTTAATGAATCCGCATTAGCGGATATAGAAATCCATATCAACAATATAAATAACGCAAACTTGATAGGAACAGGTATAGCGGCGCTCTCTTGAAATCAATATGAATGAAGTGAATCTTGAACTATAAAATTACGTTTTTCAAAATAAATAGAAAGTGCGGGTATTCTTTACATACGACACCCGCACTACTTTTTCCGCAGAAAAATGATTGTATAATTCACTTATAGCGCATCGCACAAATGGGTTCAGCCCCAGAGAATGAAATATAACCGTAATCATATCAATATTAGCTAGTGGTTTGGATTGGATATCGTAATCAATAGAGAATACCGAAATTTTCCGCCTTATTGATAGCTTCGATCGCATTATCTACATTTAGCTTTGCCAATATATTCTTTCGGTGATTATTTACCGTATAAATACTAAGATTTAGCTTATAAGCGATCTCTTTGCTCAGAAAACCTTACCGAATTAATATTAGTATTTCTTTCTCACGCTTGGTTAATTGAGGTTCGGCTAGAACAATCGTCGACGCAAGTATCAGTCCTGTCTTTCTATTGATAACTGTCCGTTTAATTCTTTCGGTAGGCGATACAATCGGGATAATACTTGGTTCCGAAAATCTGTACCCGCTGATATTGTGCAAATTGTATCTGTTCTCATTTATCTATTATGCTTTACTTTGCATTATTTTAGTTTTCAAATATATTTAATGATTATGAAGTTGAAATTTGCCAAAAGAATGTCTTATATAAAGGCTTCGGAAATAAGAGAAATACTCAAAGTTACAGAACGGGAAGATGTTATTTCATTTGCTGGTGGACTACCTGCCCCTGAGCTATTCCCCATAGATGAAATTAACAAAATGAATCAGGTCGTTTTGCAAGAAGCAGGAGCAAAAGCTCTTCAATATACGACTACTGAAGGGTATTATCCTTTACGTGAATGGATTGCCAAACGAATGAATGAACGCTTAGGGACATCGTTCGATAAGGATAATATTCTTATAACTCACGGTTCGCAACAAGGATTAGATTTATCCGGAAAAGTATTTCTGGACGATGGTGATATCGTATTGTGTGAAAGCCCCACCTATTTAGCAGCAATTAGCGCATTCAAATCATATGGGAGTGGCTTCATTGAAATTCCAACAGATGAAGAAGGCATGGATATGGCTACTTTGGAAGAGGTACTGAATAATACTCAAAATATAAAACTAATATATGTAATACCAACCTTTCAAAATCCCACTGGAAAAACATGGAGTTTGGAAAGACGAAAAAACTGGCTGAACTATCTGCTTTATATGATATTCCTGTTATTGAAGATAACCCTTATGGAGAATTAAGGTTTGAAGGAGAGTCTTTACCCTCTATAAAGTCTTTTGATAAGGTAGGTAATATCTTATGCACTGGTAGTTTTTCTAAAATCTTTTGTCCGGGCTTTCGGATTGGGTGGATTGCAGGTGATAAAGATATTATCCGCAAGTATGTGTTAGTTAAGCAGGGCACTGATTTGCAGTGTAACACAATAGCTCAAATGACTATTGCCGAATATCTAAAACGATATGATATTGATGAGCATATTAGCAAAATAGTAGAAGTCTACAGAAAACGCAGAGATATAGCTTTAGAATGTATTGAACGCTATTTTCCTAATGACATAAAATATACTCATCCTCAAGGCGGGTTATTTACTTGGATTGAATTACCCGAAAATATTTCAGCGCATGACATCCTGCAAAAATGCATTGAACAGAAAATAGCCTTTGTACCCGGCAGTTCATTTTATCCTGTTGAGCACAAAGAAAATACTTTTAGAATAAATTACTCTAATATGCCAGAAGATAGAATCATGAAAGGACTTCAAGTAATAGGGGAAGTACTAAAAGAATACATACATCAGTTAAAGTGATTTTTAATTATATCCCCCAATTGTTTTAAGCGTTCTTCAAGAAGTGGAGTCCATCGTTGTCCATAGCTTAAACGCATACAATTGGTATATTGCTCTTGTAATGTAAACATACGTCCGGGGGCTATGCTTATTTTTCGCTGCATAGCCCGATAATAAAGTTCTGTTGTATCAATCTGTTTGTCTAATTCCACCCAAAGCATAAATCCTCCTTGTGGAGTAACAATTTTTGTATTCTCGGGGAAGTAATCCATGATGGAATGGGCAAAATGAATACTGTTTGCGTATAATTCTTGTCGCAGTTTACGTAAATGGTTTTCGTATCTGTCATTCTCCATAAAATTGGCAACCGCTTCTTGATTAAGCGCAGGCGTAGAAATAAGGTGAATATTCTTTTGGCGAATAATAGCATGTTTAAATTTGCCGGGAGCAATCCATCCTACCCGATACCCCGGCGCTAATGTTTTAGATACCGCACCACACCATAAAACAAGCCCCTTCTTGTCAAAAGCCTTGCAGGGCTTAGGACGTGAATTTCCAAAAAATAAATCACCATATAAATCATCCTCGATCAAAGGTATATCATATCCGGCCAGCATATCAACAACTACCCTTTTATGTTCATCAGGCATACAACTTCCCAATGGGTTATTAAAGTTGCTTATAAGCAGGCAAGCTTTAATTTGTGGTAAAACTTTTTTCAGCGCATCTGGATCAATCCCTGTTACTGGATTGGTAGGTAATTCCAATATACGTAACCCCATACTATTGGCTAATTGTAACATTCCAAAATAGACCGGACTTTCAACCGCAATAGTATCTCCTACCTTAGTAATTACAGATAAAGCTAAAGCAACCGCATTAGTAACTCCAGCAGTTGTCACTATATCATCTTCTGTCAAGTTTCCCTTCCAACTATACGTAAAACGAGCTATAGATTTACGTAATCGCATATTTCCCTGTGTTTCATCATACCGGGTTCCATTACCCGGAAGTGCCTGCATAGCTCTTATAAGTTCTTTATTAAGTTTTGCAATTGGTAATAAAATATCTTCGGGCATTCCTAATGAAAATCGAGTGATCGATTTATCTCCTATTTCTAACGAGTTGTATACGTCAGCAATCAAATCTATCACCTCTTTGCTCTCAGGCTTTACAGACGGTTGTGTTGTCGCTGGAACAGATAGGCGTATGGGTTTGTAATTGACAATATACCCTGATTTTGGGCGTGATATTATAAATCCGTCTTTTTCCAATTCATAATATGCCTGAATTGCAGTATTAAGACTTACACCATTTTCATTGCTAATAGTGCGTAAAGAAGGTAGTTTCTCACCAGCTTTCCACACGCCTTTCTTAATTTGACAGGCAATAGTTCTCGCTATTTCTTGATATAGGATTTCTTTTTTCATACTTGTCAGGTGTTATCTGTATCCTGCAAATATACAAAAATCGTGTCTGTATCTGTTTTGGACTTTGAATTACTTTTACAGAATGACTTTTGTATTGCTTTGCTATTCTTAAATAAAAGAAAGGTATTCGAGTAAACAACTGAATTTAAACACCATTAATAAAAAAATCACAGTAAAACAGGTTTCAGATGATAATATCTAAAATCAATACAGAGATTGAAACCTTCTGCATGGATAGTGATTTCCGACAATCGTACCCCCTAATCGTTTTTGGGGGAAGGGGGTACGATTTGGATACTCAACCGTGTCTTTTCGTGCCCCTTTTTTGTCTTTTAAGCAAGACTGAAACAATAAAAAAAGTCCTACAATACGTTGATATTGTAGGACTTGTCTCTTTTTTGTCGCCGTTTGGCTTTGTTCTTATGTGATCCGCCTGGGGTTCTCCTTGCAGAGTTACCATGCTGATATTTAAAACTTTATATTTTTAGCTTCAAGCATATCCCATGATTTAACCCACTAATTTGCTACGTGCTTTTGCGGTAGTTTGCTCATGGAGAATACTAGGGTAAAGATAGTTATACTTCTCGATTTTACAATATTTCTTTTACTCATTTAACTTCTTCGAGACCATGCTTCTGTATAAAGCTCCTCAATATCTTGAATATTTAACTTATGAATATTTATAAACTCTTGGATCTTAATATCCTCAATCTCATTTATGTTATAAGATTTAAACTCTTTAATAAAAGATCTTATTGCGTTTTTGAAAATTTTCATTTTTCCTTTTCGCATTATATCTACTTTATGTGTAAAGTCAGCTTCATAAGATAATTTATGTGTAGGTATGATTAAAATTCTTTTAACTAATGCTTCTTTTCCATATTCGTTTTCAAACCAACCACAATGTGAATTCATTTGTGCAGCTTCATGCTTGTTTATTGTTTCACGGCTTTCGTTAACTTCGCTTTTACATTCTAGTAAGAAAAATTTGTTTTCTACTCCTCCCCATAAGTTATCAGGTCCTTTACGAATTTCTTTATCAGGTCTTTGACTTATAAAACCTAATAATGCACCTATTTCTTGTAGAGAAGTTTCAAATTTTTCGGCATTTACACCGAATGTAAAGTCGTTTAAAAGACCATCAACAGCCAATACTAGTTCATTATAATCCTTATATTGAGCTATCCATTTTTTTATTCTATAGATTCTACTATCATTAATGACATTTATTTTTCTATATGTTATACCATCTTTAGGTTTCAATAATTGCAAATTAGAACTGAATGCGCTCTTTTGAATTTTATTAGAATCTGTTTTACTGATAAAATATTTATATCGTGCTAATATTTGCATATACCACCCGCGTTCAGAATCATCTTTAATATATTTATCTAATATTATTTGTATTTTGTTACATGCTTCTTCATGGTTCTTCTTAAAAGAAAAAGCTTCTGCTTCTTTCTCTAATTCTAAAATGTCATAAATATCACTTTTTCCATCAGATAAAGAGAGTTTATCCATTTCTTCACGATAGAACTCCTTCCATCCTTCATCTCTTTTTACTAAAGCTTGAACAATTAGTGATGTTACTACTTTAAGAGCAGGTTCATCAGCTCTTAAATCTTCTTTTGCCATATCTGCAATTTGGAAGCCAATATCGATTTGTTTTTTTGTTTGTGGAGAGAAATATCTACTAGTTCTTGTACTTCTGATAAACTTCACCAGGTCAGCTCCAATCAGTAATATGACACTGTAATCTTTTTCTCCTCTAACACTTCTCCCTAGCCCTTGCTCAATTCTTTGGGCTAAACGAATATTTATAATATCGCTATTAACTCGACATTGCTCTTCGTATCTATCAACTAATGAATTAAAATAAGGCATGGAATCTATTATTAATAATCGACATGATTCATCTGGTAAATCTATACCATCATACCTATTTATTATTACTAGTGTTTTTTCTATATTTCCTGCTTTTAAATCAGATATTAGAGTAAAAATATTTTTTGTTCCAGAAATAGTAGAACCTAATACATAATATTGTTCAGACCTACGATGGCTTGGAACTATAGCAACTCTTCCAAAATGTAATTTTGTGTTAGGCTTTGCAAATGTACTAACTATCAAATCTCTGTCCAATGAGTCATCAATCAGTGATGGTATCAAAATCATCTTCTCACCAGACCATTTTTGTTCAGTATTAATTAAAGGATTTTTGATAGCGTTTATATCAAACCCTAAACCTTTAATAAAAAATGAATCATCTTGAGTTGTGGCAGACATTAAGATTCTTTGGTTTGCATTTGCAAATGAGCCAAAACTTCTAATAGGAATATGATATGGAAGAATCTCAACCCCATTACCAGTAATAAAAGCTTGGCAGTCTTCAAGACAATTCTTTATTAGTGGCCATGTAAATGCCAGCTCATTTTCTTCTCTGTATTTAGATAACAAATTTGCTACTTCGCTTTTTTTATCAATCCAAGACCAATATGGAATTGGAAGTAATGCGTCATAGTCACCATTACGGATATCTAGAAAATCTCCCTCTCCTTGCTCTGTTAGATCATCCTCAAAAAGAGACAGTATTTCTCCATACAAAGAATGTTCTCTCTTTATTCTCACTGTAAACGAATCTTTTATAGCATCAATACAAGCGTGCGAATCATCTAAAACAAGGCTTCCAATATGAATATAATTATTATCAATACCAAAAATAGATTTCCCATTGAAAAGCTTTTGAACATGAACAATCAATATCTTCTTTCCCTCAATAAAGTCATTTGGTAGATTATTATCTTCTTCAATTAAGCAATATGGTATTCCAAATTTTGTAGCTTCTTGAGCTACTTGTTGTGATAGATATATATTGGGACAAACGAAAACACACGGTCCTTCTCCCTGATTTATTTTTGATTGTAGAATTAATAATCCAATCAATGTTTTACCTTCCCCTGTGTGAAGTTTTATGATTAAATTATGTTCCTTTTGCTTGTGATTAAACCATTCATCTAATATCTTACTTTGGGCAGGTCTCAAAGGACCAGTAATACTTCTACGATCTAACTCATTGTATATATCTAAAGGTATGATTTTCTTTTCAACCTCTTTCTTACCTAATTTTTTTCTAAAGTCAACCATAATAATATGATATTAGTTAATTTATAAATTAATGTAATTGTTATTGATGTTACATTCCTCTTCTTAAATGTAATGCTTAAAGGGCAAAACTCCTGTTTTAATATCCTTTCCTGCTGTAAGAATTTCCCCTATTGAATCAGCAAATTTGAGTGTGACAGGAACACCATCTCCATAAATACAGGCATTGTAATTTAATTTAGTTAAACTTAAAATGTCTTTGCACACAGTATCTATATCTGCATTTCCTCTTGTTATGGCAATATCTATAGGATTAGGAGTTTCTAATCCTATTTGTGTTTTAAATCTTGGGACAAATCCTTTTGTCCATAGGAATGCTTTTGAATTATCATATTGCATCATTGTTCCTCTTGGCACACAATATGAAGAATGTCTATAGATTTTAAATGCACTGTTTTCTTTTATTCTAACACCAATAATTTGCGATTTACCTTTTACAGCTTCTTCAAAACCTTTCCATTCTACATTGTCAAAGTATGTTTTTGCATGGATAAAAATTTCTTTAGGATAGTCGTTGAATTTATAATAATAAGAATCTAATGATTGTGAGATAATTTCAAAAGCATCTTGTTCTGATAAATGAAACTCTCCACTTTGAGGGTTCCACCAAGGCCCAACATTACCTCTGAAAACCATTCCGTCACCTGAATCTAAAAACATTTGAGCAGCACAACATGCATTTTTACTTTTAGAGTCTGATTCTGTTTTTTTATACACTAATCCTAAATAGCAAACGCCATCACGAACATCTCCTAATTTCCAAGGGAGTCCTCCCAACTTGTAGTATAAAGTGTTTGATATATTCCATGCTTTTGATGTGTCGAATTTTTGTTCTTCTTCTATTTGCTTTTGTGAGAAGATGTCTCTATATGTTATTTTACTTTCTCTGATTATCTGAGTCACAATCTTAGCAGATAATATTTTTGCTTTTAATTGATTATGAAAGTTTACTTCAAACTCATATGCTTCTCTTAGCTGTTCGTTTTCTTCTTGGAAAAACATATCCAATTGAGTGGAATTTCGTTCTTGTTTCTTTAATCCGATATTAATATTTTCTGCTGATTTTGGAATTTTAGAATTAGGTCTTCCAAATTGATATATACTTTCTGGAATAACAATAAACCAAATATCAACTGGCATTTCTTCTTTTTCACTGTATGCAATTAAAGGATCTACATACAGATTTACCCAATTATGAACTCTCTGATGAGAATCTGTATATCTTAAATATTTCTCAATATCATTATCTTTAATATCAATTTGAATGATGTTATCGAAATTTATAGAGATACCAAAAACGGTTTCTAATCCCGGAAAATTAGGGCGTGCTATATTAGCATCAGAATTAATCACAGGAGAGTTGATTTTTTTTTAAATATTTGATCATCTGCTCTCTAAGCTTTTTAGTTCCAATAATACCAATGTTTTTTACACCTCGTACTCGCATTTGATCGAAAGGGCCAAATAACATTAAACCATCTCTTGGATCTATTGCTTTTTGTCCATTTCCAAATGTCAAAGATGGCTCATTTATATATTTAAGTATTGGTTCAATCATCTGATTCTTCTATTAATTCTTCATAATAATCTTCCACTTTATTAATATCCATTTGAGATTTTGGATCATTATATCCGACCTCACTCCAAAAAGTCTCAGGCCATTGCTTCATTTCTAAAAATTCTTCACTAATCGAAATTTTTATTTTGATCTTTCCATCTATATCTTTTAGTTGTTGTATGAATGCTAATTGTAGATCTCTCCATTCTTCATTAAAAAAACGTTTCCCTTTCTTTCTTCTAAATGAATGTTGTTTCTTAGCATCATTAATAATATTAAACCCATCTGAAGTAAATAATATGTGAGATTTAATAGAAAACCCCACAAATGGAAATATAATTGGTTGAAGAGAAACAGCATAATGCCATGAACCAATTGCTTCGTATTTTCCTAAAATAGATTTTGATTTCTTTTTTCTTGTATATGGATATGTAAATTCTATTTTTTTCAATCCTTCGTATTTAGGCAAATAGTAAGCTAGTCTTTTGTTCGACATTTCATATTTAAACAGTCCTTTTTTTCTAAACAAATTTGATACAACGCAATATAACAATCTCTTAAAGTGATTTTCTACATCTCTATGCAAAGGAAAAGAAATAGATTCAAAACCAAATAAAATGTCATTTAAAGAAAATGTATAACTGTTTTCTGGTAATACTTCAACTTGATCATTTTCTCTTGGAACTACGAAATTCAATTTATTATCAAAAGTGGATATAATATTTGATAAAAGGCTGATCGGTATATCCTTGTTTAGATTCCTAATTGCTTTAGCTTGTGCTGCATTTGTAAATTGATACATATAGAAAACTTTAGGAGCATTTTCTATCTGCCACCATGATGTATAAAAAAGTTCTTTTTTAGGAATAATAGAACAATTTGACACATATTCATTTTCGCACCATTCTGAAATTATAAGGAGATGCATCAAGATGAAGCGGGATTATAAAATCTTGTAACCCATATTGCGAAGCAATGCTTTTAGCATATTCTATTTCATTCTCAATACCCTGCTTTAGCAATCCGTCTTTTGTCACAATATTTTTCGAATAAACAAATAGTACTTTTATGGAACTTTCAATAGCCTTTTGTATAGTAGCCCAAAAACGTTCACCTCCTAATAGTCCATCTTTATCTATCCAAGTTTTATAACCAAGCATTTCTAGTCTTGATGCTATCCAAATAGAAAATTCGTTATCTTCTGGTGTTGCATGACTAATGAATATAGTATCTCTTGCCATATTATTGCTCTTTCGAATTTACTAATAGGTCTTTCACATCAATATCTAATACTTTTGCTATCTCAAAAAGCGTTTCTATAGATGGCTGTGACTCATTTGTACACCATCGAGAGATAGTTGCTTCATTCTTCTTTAAGACTTCGGCAAGCCACTTTCCAGTACGCTTTTTTTCTACAAGTACAATTTTTAATCTATTTAATTCCATTGCATGATAAATTGATGTATATTGCAAATATATTGATTTAATTTATATTGCTTGATATGACTGGAGTATTTTTATTAAAAATAAATTATAGATTTCGTCTTTTTTTCTTTTTCCTCTTAGGTTTTAGCGGTTGCTCTTCATTGTGGGTAATAAGATCTAAACTTGATGTTGAAAAAGTGGTGAATATATCGGATATTTGGTTGTTCCCTTGATTGATAAATGGTATGTCAGGATTTTGCCTTTCTTGTTTTGTTGTATGAGTCTCAATATTGATAGCAAGCAAGTTTTCTATATCGACTGTTAATTTTCTTTTACTATATAGTGCTTTTTGTTCTTGGTGTTTAATCTGTTCACATATGGATCTATTTTTCATTGTGTTGTGGTAATGAAATGATTCGGATTGATGGCGATTGTAATTGAACAGTTTATCAAAGCCTTGTTCCGCTTGTTGGAACAGGTTCACACGGTCGAAGCCACCTTTTACTACTCCGTTCTTGGTGTTCTTGTGATTGGTAAGCGGAGATAGCTTTTTCTTATTGGCTTGGTCTTTCCGGCTGACAATCAAATGACAGTGCATATTCAGTTCGTTGTTGGAACGATTGCGGTCGAAATGGATTTTGCCGTAAAACTTTATATCCGCTTCGGATAGTTCTTTATTGAAGTTTTTGGCATATTCAGGAATAAACACCTCTCGGATATATCGCTTCATTGCTTCGGCTTGTTCCTGTTCCGTATTACCCATCACTCGGAGTTCTTTTTCCGATGGACTGACATGAATAGCATAAAACTTAGCATCCGTTTTTAAGAGTTGTCCGATATTATTATCTATATCCTTTATTACTTTTGATTTGTAGATATTATTCTCTGTCAGATTGAAAAAGCTATCAGTATAAAGACCTTTCTCCATTCGTCCTAAATCTTCATGCTCTAAATAATTAGCTAGCTGTCGGCTACTTCCTGCATTGTTATATGTTCCGTTTGATGGTGGAGCAAAATCTATGTGCATAATCCTATGTATTTATTAGATTACAGATTTCAGTCTTCAAGTTCTCCTTCCTTTTGCTATCCATCACACCACAAGCGGACAACTCCGAATAGAGTTGTATAAGTTGAAGCAGCTTCTTATAATCCCGTTGATGTATCTGGTAGAGTGCATTTATCTGTTTGGATTGGTTGTTAATCACATCGGCATGATTGCAGAACTGTTCGCTTAACTTTTTCAGCACGGCTGTTTGTCTCTCCTGACTGGCTTCTAATTGAGAGAGAATAAGAGTTTCCAAAGTTTTGCCGATAGCTTCGAATCGCAAAGCAATAGAATTTGTTACCCGTATCATAGGATTCAGTTGTTCTTCCTCGTAGTGACGAATGAAACGGATAATATCATCTTGCCTCTTATTTATTTTCGCCAATTCCGATTTTACTGATTCAGGTGCTTCGGATGGGTTGATATGCGCCTTATCCATATACCTGAACGCCAATTTTACAACTTCACTCTTTTTCAGTGAATAACGTTTGCATATCTTCTCTACCAAAGCTGCCGTTTCCTTATCTATGGAAATGGTAGTAAATATCGTTTTTCGACTACTATTTGGCATGGTAATTACTTTTTTATAGAAATATGAATAGATAAATACCTGATAATAAGCATTACAAAGAAAATGCTTATTACAGGTGCCATTACAGCGTGTTAAAGAACACGCTAAAGCCGAAGGCTTTGCCCCGCAGGGCAAGAGGGAAGAACAGGACTTGTCCAGTTCCCTCTTGCTCGATTTAGCGAAACGGGCTGAACCGAGAGATGAAGCAGTTTGTGCTAAATCGGGGTGGCAGCACAAAGGAATAGCCCGAACATAGGCTTCTTTCCTCTGCTACTTTTTGCTATCAGGGCTGATTCGCTAACTGATTCGCTTTTTCAAACTGTTTGTAGGTTTGAGAATCGGCATATTCACGAACGAAAGCCCGGATATCGCTGGCTTTATAATACGTTTTTCGCCCGATGGTAAAGTAGGGAAGTACACCTTTCGCTCGATAGCGTTGTAGGGTTCTGAAAGATGCTTTCAACAGAAAGGCTAAGTCTTGATTATCCAACAGCCTTTCGTTTTCATCGAATACAGTATCAGTATTGATAAGAGATTTCAAGTCTTGCCCGATTTCGGTGAGTTTCTTGGATAGCTTCTCCATCCACTTCTCGAAGTTTTCGTTGTCTATATACATTTTGCTTCAATTTTTAGTTCAACATTATTGTTTTCAATCGATTGATGAAGCAAAGTTCTGCAAAACAAGATTGCAGAAAAAGAGGAGTAGGTAACTACTCCCCGAAAAATGGTTTATAAACTGCTATAAATAAACAATTTGCAGAATCATCTTTTCTAATCTTTATTTATTCTTCCGTTTACGGTCTTCTCTACCAATAGCATTTCGTAAAGCGTCCAATGTTTTAGTAAGATTGTACGGTTTACGAGTAAACACTTCACCAATCTTATCATAGATACTACCGAATTTAAGATTGAAAAGCTGCTCAAAGCCACGAGCTAAACAAGCCTCTGAAACAGGTTTTCCATTCTTTCCGGTAATCTCTCCTTGGAGAAACAAACCAAGTACAATTTCAGCAATACCAATAATCCCCAAGTCTTTAGACTTAGGAATTACATACAGGTCTGACTTGAACTCTGTAGATACAGGCGAATTAAACTGTTCGGGATGGGTAATTTTCAGGTTGAGTAGCTCTAATTCTGCATCAATTAGGGATAATGCTTTATGAATGTATAGATTTTTAAGCGCATTTTTCCCCCTGCCCATCTTGATACAACCCCTTTAAAGGGGCTATCTCAATACGGGTGAGATTAAGCATCCGGAAGATATGAGTATAATCTTCCGAATTGCTAATTGTTACTATTTGCTTCACAAAATCTTCATAAGCATCTTGCATTTCTGTGTTAATAACTTCTTGTGAGGTATCAGCCAGTAAGATGAAAAACCTCGTTCTCAATAAATCATTCATATGGCATAAAATTTAATTGTGAATAAATTATATATATTCAAAGCATTTGCTTTGTATGCTGAATGATTTCTTGTTTTGTTTGTAGTTCCTCTGCTAATCAGAATGATTCAGGGGGTATTCAGCCTTATTGGTCGCAATTTTAGAAATGTTGAACCTCAAATTCCTGCTTCTTACAAATATAATTCACTGGCATGAGTTCTAAAATAGCGAAATGTAGCTATGCAGAAGAACTGCGACCTGCATCAATCCTTGTTAATGATTTCTTTATATAGTTCATATTTTATTCTTTCATTATGGCTAGTAATTCATTCAATTTTCCCTCTGCAATATATGGCAAACACTGACGTATTTCATCAGTAGACCAATCCCACCATTTCAACATGAGTAATTGTTGAATTACCTCTGCGTCAAAGCGTTTTCGTATTTCTTTGGCAGGAGTACCGCCCACAATGGTATAAGGTGGAACATCTTTGGTCACTACTGCACGTGCGGCGATAATTGCTCCGTCACCGATATGAACACCTGCCATAATCACAGCTTCGTAGCCGATCCATACATCATTGCCGATTACAATATCGCCTTTATTGTCCCATGCAGTAGTAATATTCGACTTCTCCAATTCCCATTCTTCATAGAATAAAGGGAAGGTATAGGTAGACAGAGATTTCAATGTATGATTCGCACAATTAAACAGAAACTTCGTGCCACAGGCAATAGAACAGAACTTGCCAATGATTAACTTCTCCCGATGGATGGGATAATGATAAAGCACATTGTTCTTCTCAAACAGCAAGGGATTAGCTATAAAATCATTGTAAATGGTATAATCGCCTACCTCAATTTGAGGATCTTTAATCACGGCATTCAGATAGACTGTTTGGTTATCTCCGGTGCGTGGATATATTTTTGTCATCATAACTTGATTCGTTTTTAATAGTGTTTACTTTTCAGATAAATAATAGATTGCAGTGCCAGCAGAATCACAAACAGATATTCTGCCGTCAAGTAGAGGGCTAAAGATGCTTCTATACAGAAGCTCAACCAGTAGAGATACATTAAATAGACACAGGTGGTTGTCACTTGGAACAGAAAGGTGATTTTGGTTTTTCCCGTTCCCCCGACCGCATTAAGATATACATAGCCGGGTAGTGCAAACGTGTAATTCAATAGCATCACCACGAAAGGAGCAAATGCTAATTCTATCAATAGTTCATTATCGGTGTAGAAACTGACAATCCAACGATTACAGAGTAATGCAACTACTACTAATGGGAAGCCAACAGCATAGCCTAATTTCAGAATCTTGTAACAGATTGGGAAAAGCTCGTTTCTCGTTCCGGCTCCAATAGCATTACTCACTAATGAACCCGTAGTGACAGCAAAAGAATTGGCAATTACGAAAAAGATTGCCGATACGCTTCGGGTGATATTGGAAATAGCTAACTCCGTTTTCCCTAAATGCTCGATTGCTACGAAAAATAGAAACCAAGGGGCTACGCTGATAAAAGCATGAAGCATACTCCACACAGACAGATTAAGAACTTTGATAAGTAACCGTCCATCATACACAAGTTTCAAGCCATATTTTTCTTTGTCTATCTTGGCTCTTGTGTAGATACAAAGCACAATCAAAGAACCCATTTCCGATAAAGATGAAGCGATGGCTGCTCCCGAAATACCTAATTTCAGTGTAAATATTAAAAAGTAGTTCAGCGGGATATTAATCGCCACCGCAGTAACAGCCGACCACGACAAGGCTTTTGTGTGCGTTATTCCAACGAAGAAAGACCGGATAGCCAGAAAAGGAAATGAGAATAACAGTCCAAAGCTGCGCCAGTCCAAATAGCGGATTACCGCTTGATAAATCTCCGATGAGGAAATTAATCGTTTCAACAAATAAGGAGAAACGGCATGAATCAGCAGGCAAAGCAAGACGGCTAATCCCGATAAAAAGAATAGCCCCTGAAAGAAAGTCTTTCCGGTTGCCTTATAATTCTGCTCCCCGTTTCTGCGGGCAATCATCACTTGAAGTCCAATACTAAACCCGAAGCCCAGCATATAGACCGCCAGATAATAAATTCCGGCAATAGCGGATGCTCCCAATTCCACCTCGCCTACGTGACCTAAAAAGACAGCATCCGTTATATTGATTAACTGCTCCATTAAGATGCTCATCATGACCGGACAGTTGATGAGCCATATTTGTTTATATGTATAATTCATTGCTCAACTGCAAAATAGCACGATACAGACAGACCTGTATAACATGGTCTGCCAGCTCGTAAATTCATAAATAAAAGGATATAAAATCTCTGTGGCAAATAAACCGTTATTTGTCAAATAGCTGAATAGCTTTCTTGAAGGGGGCTATTCGCAGGAGCGTAGCTATATACAGAGTTTCATAAGAAGTGAATACTATTTGTTAGTTGATATAGCGCAAATGTATGAAAAATTAAGAAATTCAATCTGTCAATTCATGGATTTCTTTTATATGCAGGTGCAAATTAATTTGAAATACTGCTGTGTGCATGGCGGTAAATATAGGCGTTAATCTCCGCATGACAATAAAGTAAGCCGAAAATTTAGATGAATGGCGTGTGTTTTGTTCCGCTATATGTCAGCGTTAAACGGTGCATTGCCCTCGTTACCGCCACATATAACATACTCCGGTCGATCTCTGAATGATAATTCTTATCGTCTGTCTGTGGAATAATTACCTCATCAAATTCCAAACCCTTTGCCATGTGTGCAGAGGTGATAACAATACCCTGCACAAAAGCCGAACTTTGGTTCGATAGGAAATGAATATCAGGAATTTGCAATTTATCTGCCATCTCACAGGCTTGTGATTCGGTTTTGCAGACAATCCCCAGCGATTTGTAGGCGGATGCCTGATAGGTGGCAATTAATTCTTTGATGGAAGATAGCTCTTCTTTCTCATTATTATATTGTAGTACTCGTGGTTTCTCTCCGTGCCGTGCGACTGGTTCAAGATCGGTATTTGTCCGTATTTTCTGTGCAAAATCAGTGATCTCACAAGTAGATCGGTAACTTTTGCATAGCTTCATCACTTCACCTGTGACAAGAGCTTTCTGAATCATATCCGCAGTAGACGAGCCATAAGGATTGACCGACTGGCTGGCATCGCCCAACACCGTTTTCCGGCAAGGGAATAGTTTTTGTATCACCTTGTACTGGATTGGGGAATAATCTTGCATTTCATCTACCAGCAAATGTTTAACACAGTTCTTTGTACCACCTTCCAAAGCGATATGCAGATACGCCATTGGTGCTAAGTCAGCATATTCAAGTGTGCGATTCTTCCGCATTTTAAACAGTTCCGGCTTACCTGCCCATGCGAAGAAATCTTTATAGACTTGCAGATCATTGTTTCCGGCAAACATTCGCTTAATCTCTTTCTTTAGGAAATTCCGTTCGGTAGTCGTCACAGGGAAAGCGTACTGTACTTTCATCATATCGAGAATATAATCCGTCATTGCCTCAAATCGCTGGCGCATGGGATAGCGGTTGAAACGGTGGAATTGCTCTTCGATAAATTCAGCCGGGACGGTGATATGTTTAGTTAGCTTCACATCCTCTGCTCTAAAGTTGTGGTTTTCGATGTGCAAAATAAAGCGATCCAGACTGGCGATGAAATCGAAAGAGGATTTATATTCGATTCGCTCAATAAAGTCCGGTGTTGGTTTTGTCAGCAATTCATTCACTTGTTCGAAAAAACTAAGGTATTTGTATTTGTGATTCAGTACTTCGGAAAGTATCTGTTCCATGCTGGATTCAGGTACGGTTTCTTCCCCCAATTCGGGCAGGACGTTGGAAATGTAATCGGCAAACACCTTGTTCGGAGAAACGATCAATATGTCTTTTGAAGAGATATTACCCTGAAAAGCATATAGCAAATAGGCGATGCGGTGTAGGGCAATAGAAGTTTTGCCCGAACCTGCCACACCCTGAATGATGAGCGTTCGGGCTTCCTCATTACGGATAATCCGGTTTTGTTCTCGCTGGATGGTGGCAACGATGTTCTTCATTTTATCATCCGCATTAGAACTCAGTTCCTTTTGCAGAATATCATCGTGAACGGTCAGCGCACTTTCGATCATGAATTCCATCTTTCCAGCCCGAATCCGGTATTGCCGTTTCAATGAAATATTCCCTTTTATCTCTCCCGATGGGGATTGATAAGATGCTTCACCCAATTCGTAATCGTAGAACATACTCGAAATAGGCGCCCGCCAATCGTAAATTACGGTTGTCCGACTTTCAGTGTCGTGAAAGGTATGAATGCCGATATAAACAGGGATTATCGGATGGCTCTCGCTCTTCTCTTGAAAGTCGATTCGTCCGAAGTAGGGAATATCCACTATTTTGGCAAGCCGTCGGCGTTTGTCAATTACACTTTCGCCTATGGCAAAATGATTCAAGATGCTTTCACGCATGGAACGTATCTCATGCGGATCAATATCTTTATTATTCCAAAGGTAGTCTTTGTACTCCGCCAATGTATCTACATGGTCTTTCATGGATACATCGGTATGGCTGATTATCTGCTTCAGACGATTGATTATTTGCTGCAAATAGCTTCTTTCTTGCTTCTCTGTTTGATTGAATACCATAGTGATTTATTGCTAAAGGATGAAAATAGAGTCAAAACGGTGTGCAAAATTACTGCAATCCAATAGGATAGGAAATGGCTATTTATAGCTATATATCCATAAGTTTTGTATCTTTGCACGCTCAAAATGAACGACATGGATATTCTTGAACTTGCCCTGCATAATCAGCAAACCGCTTGGAAAATACTGGAACATACCGGTATTATCCCGGCATGGGAGCGTATTGGGGCAACCGTTCATCTGGTAGGCTCGCTCAAATCCGGTCTGTTGGCAAAGAGTAGGGATATAGACCTACATATCTATACCGATACATTGGATATTGCAGCCAGCTTTTCTGTGATGCAGGAACTTGCCGAACGGCTCTCTTTAAAGGAAATCCAATTTAAGAATCTGATTCAGACAGAAGAAGAGTGCATCGAATGGCACGTCCTCTACGAAGATGAGGATAGGAACACGTGGAAGTTCGACATGATTCATATTCGTAAAGGCTCAAAATATGATGGTGTGGTTGAAAAAGTAACTGCTGCCATAACAAACCGACTTACTCCTGAAATCAAGCAAACCATCCTTCAAATTAAATTCGATGTGCCAGACGGGGTACAGATTCCCGGCATAGAAATCTATCATGCTGTTTTCGTGGGTGGAGTCCGCAATTATGAAGAACTGGAACAATGGAGAAAAACCAATCCGCTGACAAATAGTTTGGATTGGTTGCCGTAATCAATAGAGAATACCGAAAATTTCTGCCCGGTTAATGGCTTCGATCACATTATCGACATTCAGTTTTGCCAATATATTCTTGCGGTGATTGTTCACCGTGTAAATACTTAGGTTCAGTTTATAAGCAATCTCCTTGCTCAAAAAGCCTTGCCGGATTAATAAAAGTATTTCCTTTTCTCGCTTGGTTAATTGTTGGTCTGCCGGAACAACTGCCGATGCAAGTATCTCACCCGTCTTCCGATTTATAACCGTCCGTTTGATTCGCTCCATAGGTGTTTGATCGGGTGAAAGATCCATCACTCCCATAATCATCCACGCCTTTCCATTTTTGTCTTTCTGAATCACTTGGTGGCGACTGATTACATTCACATATTCCTGCCGGGCATTCAGCATACGAATCTGGAATATCTGCTGATAATCATTTCTTTGTTCCTGCGGAAGTGAATAGATGAACTGCCCGTGTTCAATCTGGTGTTCGATGAGTTGCGCCCGGTCATCCGGGTGAATCCGTTCCTCTAACAAATCCCCCTGCTTCCGAATCATCTTTATCCATGTAGGGTTATATCCGAAGATAGTAGCAAAATTATCGGATGCAAAATCGTACCGTTCTTTGAAAACATCTACCGTAAAGATGCAACTTTGGCTCATTTGTGAGAATGTCTGTATAGATGCTCTGCGTTCATTCCACAAATCATAGTCCACATCCAGCGGGCTGATCTGCTGTCTTGCCCATAATTCTTCGGGAGTTATCTTATTGGTAGTCATGTGGCAAAGATAAGCGATAAATCTTTTCGTATCTCTATTTCCATTTGACTTTCTATGTAAATGCGTTCAAAAAAGAATATCCTATGAGTATATTCCAAATGAATTGAGCCAGAGATAGACAGGATATACCACTTTCAGACAGTTTTGAAAACGGCTCTTGATTCTTCTTTCATTTGCCGATGAAAATAGAATCAACACGTTTTATAAACCATTTAAAATTAGAAATATGGAAGTAGTAACCATTGAAAAGAGAACCTTTTCGTATGTCTGCGAGCGGTTCACCGAGTTTGCCAAACGAATAGAAAGTTTGTGCAGCATTCATACCCAGAAAGTAGAAAACTGGCTGGATAGTCAGGAAGTATGCCTGTTGTTGGGCTTTAGCAAACGAACGCTACAATATTACCGAAGTAGTGGGCGGCTGGCTTATTCTCAAATAGGGAGCAAGATTTATTATAAGTCTTCCGATATTGAAAGAATTATTGCAGATAGCGAAACACAGAATCAATCACCCAAACAAATCATGCCTTATGAAAAGGACTAAAGAAGATTATCCGACTTTCAACCTGTTTTCCATTGTCGGCACATGGGAAAGCATAAATCTGAATCCTACGATAATCATTTATCGGAGCGATAAAGAGTACCTTCTTTCTATTATATATGTATCGGAAACCACTAAACAGGCTTCACCCGCTACTTATGAGATACAGCAAGATGGTAGCCAGTATTTTATTATTGCTGGATCCAAACGGCTCTATGTAGATTATGATCTGGCAAAAGATATACTTAACATTTCATCTTTGGGTGACTATCTGCGTAACTAGTCAGCTATCTAGCCATCTTGAAATCAAGATTTTAATAAAACAATCTTTCAATCATGGAATTAATAAATAAAGATACCCCACAAGTCAAAGAATTTATTTCTTCGCTTGATTCGATGCTGAACGGCATTGAGTCTATAGTCAAGCATTACAAGCCCCACCTGAACGGGGAACGCTTTCTTTCTAATAATGAAGTTTCCAAGAAACTGAATGTCAGTTTGCGAACCCTGCAAGAGTGGAGAGATACAGGATTAATCCCCTTTATCCAGATAAAAGGTAAAATCATCTACCGTCAAAGTGATATTGATAAACTGCTCCAAAAGCACTACTTTGAAAGTTGGAAAGAGTAACCTGCCAAGCCCAAAACATTGTTTTTCGGAATTTAGTTTGAATCATTGACTTTCCCAGTGAAGTATTTAGTCTGTGCAAGTCTTTAGATGAAAATACGCTCGAACATAGTGAGAGGAAGATTTTCATCTAAACCGAAGGCTCGGACTTGAACAGGCTAAATACGGAACTTATCTTTGTCAATGCTTCATATTGAGTTCTGGAAAACTTACTATAAAAGAAAAGGATTGAGAAAATGAAATTCATTCTTCCCAATCCTTTTTCAATATTAGCTACTATCTTTATTATATAGCCAATTCCGACAGGCAGCTATTTACTTTTTGCATATCCTTGAAAATATTCTGATCCAGTACCCGTGCATAGTGTTTTGTTACGCTTGTATCTGCATGACCTAACATCTTAGCAACATTCTCCATACTTACGCCATTTGCAAGGCAAATGCTTGTGGCATAGCTATGACGGGCGGTATGTGTGCTAAGATTTTTATGAATTCCGCACACATCGGCAATCTCCTTCAAATAACTGTTCATGCGTTGATTACACAATACAGGTAAAAGTTTTCCGGTACACTCTGCCACATCCTTATATTTATCAAGTATAGAAGCTGCCACAGGCAGCACAGGAATGTTACACATGATTTTTGTCTTTTGCCGGTTCTTCCTTATCCAAAGTTCCCCTTTGTTGTCTTTTACCAAATGTTCGGGTGATAAATCTTTCACATCGCTGAACGCCAAGCCAGTAAAAATGCAAAAGACAAAAACGTCACGTACCTGTTCTACTCGTTTAATTGTAAACTCTTTGGCGAGAATGATTTTAATCTCGTCCATCGTCAGAAATTCAGGATCGGTTTCTTCCAATTTGAAACGGTAGTAAGCAAACGGATCTTTCTTTATCCAGTCGTTTTCCAAAGCAATACGGATAATCTTCTTTAAATTCTTCAATCGGGTAATAGCGGAGTTCTGCGCACAACCTTTTTCTATTTTCAAGAATGCATCAAACTTAGAAATGAAATTAGCTTCTAAGTTGTTGAGGGGAATATCCGATAGCTGATATTCTTTCTTGATGAATTCTTCTAAATATCGAGTAGTGGTTTCATACCGTTGAACGGTCTTACTTACAAAGTCTTTGCCGATTAGCTTACGGCTTTGTTCGTTATGCTCTCTGAATACCTGCAATAGTGTTTTGCTATCTTCATCCACACCATAATACAGTTTTCTCACAAGATCAACGGTGATAACCTTGCCGGAAGTTTCTAGTTCTCTATAAATTTGGTGTATGTGCGAACGTGTGATTTCTAAGTAGTGGTTCAGTTCCACTGACATACGATCTTTGCCTTTTGAATTCTCTTTTGCCTGATTCCATAGGTTTACAGGACAGCTTCTTTTGATAGAAATATCTACCATACAGCCATTTACAGTGATTCTCATGCACACGGGTGCTTCCCCGTTCTTTAGTAATTTGCCTTTCTTGATGAAGAACAAAACAGAAAATGATTTACGAGCCATTTTTACATCGTTTTTAGAGTTACAAAACTATGTATTCTCTTCCAAAGTATGACCATGCAAAAAGCTATGAATCAGTGAGAAAGATGCAAATTCGTGGGACTTTTTTCGAACTAAATTTTAGTCCCACGATTTATCCACCGATAATATGCTTGAAACGGCTATTTTTTGCTACCTACTAGAAAAAAGAAATCCCTGATAATCAGACATTATCAGGGATTTGCTTGATTTTTCTTGTTGTTTCAGTGATCCGCCTGGGGCTCGAACCCAGGACCCCAACATTAAAAGTGTTGTGCTCTACCAGCTGAGCTAGCGAATCATCCTGTGCGTTACTTTTGTAATGCGAGTGCAAAGATAGGGGGTTTTATTTTATTATACAAATTTCAAGAGGGGTAAATTTTAGTTTTTTCATGGGGAGCAAATGCAAGAAACAAGATATAAGCACTTTACATCACGTATTACATCATGCATAAACCGGTTACATATCTTCACAAGACGAAGACGAACCACAATCCTAAATCGTTAGGATCACACAACCTAAAGCCACATGATCGCACAGTCCTAACCACAACGCCGCACAACCTCTCCTACCCTCATTTATGATAACGCTAAAGCTCAACTTCCGAGGCATAGCATATCTACCGGCTTCTTGCACAAGAGAATTGAACCGAGTAATCTCCACACGCCAAACTTGGCAATCGGTAGATATCTGATACCTATGATCTTTGTTAATTTGTAAAATAAAAGATATTTACGTAGATTTGTACACCATTATTTTAAGTTAAGGAACCAATTAACACACAAAAAATTATATGGCAGACGATAAGAAGATTATTTTCTCGATGGTAGGCGTGAACAAGATCTTTCCGCCTCAAAAACAGGTTTTAAAGAATATATATCTGTCCTTTTTCTATGGGGCGAAGATCGGAATCATCGGATTGAATGGTTCCGGTAAATCTACGTTGCTGAAGATTATCGCCGGTATCGATAAGGATTATCAGGGAGAGGTGGTCTTCTCCCCCGGGTATTCCGTAGGGTATCTGGAGCAGGACCCTAAGTTGGAGCCGGGCAAGACCGTGAAGGAGATCGTGCAGGAAGGCGTGCAGGAGATCGTGGACACCTTGAAGGAATATGAGGAGGTGAACGAGCGATTCGGCGATCCGGAGGTGCTGGAAGATCCGGATAAGATGGATGCCTTGATCAACCGTCAGGCGGAGTTGCAGGACAAGATCGACGCTACGGACGCATGGAACCTCGACAGCCGTCTGGAACGTGCCATGGACGCTTTGCGTTGTCCGCCGGAGGATCAGGTGGTGGATACGTTGTCCGGAGGCGAGCGTCGCCGGGTGGCCCTTTGCCGATTGCTGCTCCAGCAGCCGGACGTATTGCTGTTGGATGAGCCGACCAACCACTTGGACGCCGAGTCGATCGACTGGCTGGAGCAACATCTGCAACAATATGCCGGTACCGTTATCTGCATCACGCACGACCGTTACTTCCTAGACCACGTGGCCGGATGGATCCTTGAGCTGGATCGTGGCGAGGGTATCCCTTGGAAGGGTAATTACTCCTCTTGGCTAGACCAGAAGACGAAGCGTATGGCTCAAGAAGAGAAGCAAGTCAGCAAGCGCCGTAAGACCTTGGAGCGTGAGCTGGAATGGATCAATATGGCGCCGAAGGCCCGTCACGCCAAGGGTAAGGCACGTCTGAACTCGTACGAGGTCCTCTTGAACGAGGACCAGAAGGAACGTGAGGCTAAGCTGGAGATCTTCATCCCGAACGGCCCTCGCTTGGGCAATAAGGTGATCGAGGCACAGCACGTGGCGAAGGCGTTCGGCGATAAGCTGCTGTTCGATGATTTGAACTTCATGCTTCCCCCGAATGGTATCGTGGGAGTCATCGGGCCGAACGGTGCCGGTAAGACTACCTTATTTAAGATGATCATGGGCATGGAAAGCATCGACAAGGGGACCTTCGAGGTGGGCGAGACCGTACAAGTAGGTTACGCCGACCAGACCCATAAGGATATAGACCCGAAAAAGACCGTTTACCAAGTCGTATCCGGCGGACAGGAATTCATCCGTATGGGTGGCAAGGAGGTGAACGCAAGGGCTTACCTGTCTAAATTCAATTTCGCAGGAGCGGATCAAGAGAAGCTATGCGGCGTACTCTCCGGAGGAGAGCGTAACCGCCTGCATCTGGCGCTGACGCTGAAAGCGGACGCTAACGTATTGCTGCTCGACGAGCCGACCAACGATATCGACGTGAACACGCTACGTGCCTTGGAGGAGGGTCTGGAGAACTTCGCCGGTTGCGCCGTCGTCGTCTCTCACGACCGTTGGTTCTTGGACCGTATCTGTACGCATATCCTGTCGTTCGAGGGCGATTCCAACGTGGTCTTCTACGAAGGGACCTATTCCGAGTACGAGGAATACAAACGTAAGACATTGGGCGACGCCGAGCCGAAACGGGTACGCTATCGCAAACTAATCGTTGATTAATCATACTATAAATAGAGTTTAATGCCATGAAAAAAAGAATGCTATCTTTGGCTGTATTAGCCGCCTCCCTCTTCTGTTTCTCCAATGGGGCGAACGCACAGAAGACCGAGAAACTGTTCAACGGGAAAGACCTGTCTAACTGGAATTTCGTAGTCGACAAAAACTCCGTCCCCGCCGATCAGGTCTATTCCGTACGCGACGGTAAGATCTTCATCACCGGCCAGCCTTTCGGCTATATGTACACCAAGGAGAAATACAGCGACTATAAATTGCACGTGGAATGGCGTTGGCCGAATGGGGATTCCAACGCGAACAGCGGCATCTTCCTGCATATCGCAGACCTAAAGAACCCCTTCCCGAACGGGATCGAGTGTAATCTGCAAGCCGGGAGGGCCGGATTGTTCGTATTGCTGGGAGGCTCCGACCTTGTCGAGTACCAGCAACGCCCGGGAGAGGAACGTCCCTTCTTCCCTGTCGTAAAGAACGTGAACCCGTCCAGCGAGAAGCCCGCCGGAGAGTGGAACGAGGCGAACATCTTCGTGAAAGACGGCGTCATCACCGTTTACATCAACGGCGTATACCAGAACACCGGAACCAACAAGGTGAAGGAAGGCCATATCGGGCTACAGAGCGAGGGTAAGGAGGTTGAGTTCAGAAACGTAACCCTCACCAAGTGGTAAGCGGAGCCATTTCCGGCGCATCTGTAATAATTAAACGGAATCTTTTAAATAGTATTAAAATAATATAGTACATTCGCGAGGATTCCTTTTCAATGAGGAACATATCATTGCAATAACCAATTTAAGAGGTAATGAAAAGAGACAACATCATTTTTGACATTATCGAGAAGGAGCACCAACGCCAATTGAAAGGCATTGAGTTGATCGCTTCCGAGAACTTTGTCAGCGACCAGGTCATGCAGGCCATGGGAAGCTGTCTGACCAACAAATACGCCGAGGGATATCCCGGCAAGCGTTATTATGGGGGTTGCGAGGTAGTAGACCAAAGTGAAACGATCGCTATCGAACGGTTGAAAAAGCTATTCAACGCCGAATGGGCCAACGTGCAGCCTCACTCCGGGGCGCAGGCCAACGCAGCCGTATTCTTCGCCGTATTGAATCCGGGCGACACGTTCCTCGGGTTGAACCTGTCGCATGGCGGACACCTGTCCCACGGTTCACCAGTAAATAGCTCCGGCGTTCTCTATCACGCTACCGAATATAATGTAAAGGAAGATACCGGACGGGTGGACTACGACCAAATGGAGGAAGTAGCCCTTCGTGAGAAACCGAAATTGATCGTTGGCGGTGGTTCCGCTTATTCCCGTGACTGGGATTACAAACGTATGCGTGAGATAGCCGACAAGGTAGGCGCCTTATTGATGATCGATATGGCTCACCCGGCAGGCCTGATCGCCGCCGGTTTACTGAACAACCCGCTGGAGTACGCTCACATCGTAACGTCTACGACGCATAAGACCCTGCGGGGTCCTCGTGGCGGTATCATCCTGCTGGGTAAGGATTTCGAGAATCCTTGGGGCAAGAAGACACCGAAAGGCGAGATCAAGAAGATGTCTCAGTTGTTGGACTCCGCCGTATTCCCGGGTATCCAGGGTGGTCCGCTGGAGCATGTGATCGCGGCCAAGGCCGTAGCCTTCGGAGAGGCTTTGGAGCCGGAATACAAGACGTACCAAGCACAGGTGAAAGCGAACGCCGCCGCTATGGCCAAGGCCTTCACGGACAAAGGGTACAAGATCATCTCCGGCGGTACGGACAACCACAGCATGCTGATCGACCTGCGCACGAAGTTCCCCGACCTGACCGGTAAGGTGGCCGAGAAAGCCTTGGTAGCCGCCGACATCACGGTGAACAAGAACATGGTTCCGTTCGACAGCCGCTCGGCCTTCCAGACCTCCGGTATCCGTGTGGGTACGCCCGCTATCACGACCCGTGGCGCTAAAGAGCCGCTTATGGGCGAGATCGTGGAACTGATCGACACCGTATTGGCCGCTCCCGAATGCGATAAGACTATCGGCGCCGTTCGTGAGAAGGTGAACGGTATCATGAAGGAATATCCTATCTTCGCATGGTAAATAGGAAATTGAGAATTGAGAATTGAAAAGGATGCCAAACGGCATCTTATCTTCAACTCTCAATTCTCTTTTTAAACTCTCAAAAACATCTAAACAATATTCAATTTTCAACTTTCAATTTTTAATTCTATGAAAAAGCTCCTTGCTACAATCTGCGCCGGCGCTGTCTTGGGCCTGATGGCCTCATGTGATGATGCTCCCGGTAAAGCGAAAGCTTACAACCAAGGTATCAACATCATCCCGACACCGGTCAGCCTTACGCAGAACGAAGGAAACTTCAAGCTAAACAAAAACACGAAGATCTACGCTTCCACCCCGGAGGCGAAAACCGTAGCCGAGTTCTTCGCGGCTAAAATGAACACGGCGACAGGCTACCAGATAGCTACCGCCGACAAAGAGACTTCCGACGGTATCTCGTTGGTTATCGACGGCGCTCTGGACGTAAACGACGAGGGATACACGCTCGACGTAGCCGACAGCGGCGTCCGTATCAAGGCCAAGACCCCTCAAGGTCTTTTCTACGGTATGCAATCGTTCTTGCAATTGCTGCCCGCCGAGATCGAGAGTCCTTCCGCCGTGAAAGGTATCGCATGGATCGCTCCGGCCGTATCTATCAAGGACGAGCCTCGTTTCGGCTACCGTGGTATTATGCTAGACCCCTGCCGCCATTTCATCCCGGTAGAGAATATCAAGAAGCAGCTGGATGTATTGGCCTTGTTCAAGATCAACCGCATGCATTGGCACCTGACCGACGACCAGGGATGGCGTATCGAGATCAAGAAGTACCCGAAACTGACCGAGATCGGCTCTAAGCGCATCGATGGCGAGGGTACCGAGTACGGAGGCTTCTATACCCAAGAGGAGGTGAAGGATATCGTTAAATACGCGGCGGATCGTTTCATCACGATCGTTCCCGAGATAGAGCTTCCGGGACACGAGATGGCCGCTATCGCCGCCTATCCGGAGCTGTCTTGCGAGGGTAAGCAGGGTACTCCCCGTATCATCTGGGGCGTGGAAGACATCGTATTATGCGCCGGCAAGGAAGAGCCCTTCCAGTTCTTCGAGGACGTGATCGCCGAGGTAGCCCCCCTATTCCCGGGCGAGTATTTCCATATCGGAGGCGATGAGTGCCCGAAGACGAGCTGGGAGAAATGCCCGCTTTGTCAGGCCCGTATCCGTAAGGAAGGCTTGAAAGGCGACAAGGAGCATACGGCCGAGGAGAAATTGCAGAGCTATTTCGTACAACGCATGGAGAAGGTCGTAAACAAGCACGGCAAGAAGATGATCGGATGGGACGAGATCCTTGAGGGAGGTCTGGCTCCATCGGCCACGGTAATGTCTTGGCGAGGTGAGGAAGGCGGTATCGCCGCCGCTAGCATGAACCACGACGTGATCATGACCCCGGGAAGCGAGGGTATGTATATCGACCAGTTCCAAGGCGACTACAAGATCAACCCGGTATCTATCGGAGGATTCACCACGGCGGAGCGGGTCTATAAGTACAACCCCGTCCCCGACACGCTGGCAGCGGCCGGTAAAGGGCATTTCATCAAGGGCGTGCAATGCAACGTATGGAGTGAGTACCTTTATAACACGGACATCATGGAGTACCGTATCTATCCTCGTATCCTAGCCCTCTCCGAGATCGCTTGGAGCCCGCTGGACCGGAAGGATTACAAGGACTTCGAACGCCGTCTGGACAACGCTCAGGTTCGCCTAGACGGACATGGTATCAACTACTACATCCCGCAGCCCGAGCAACCGAACGGTTCTTGCAACTTCGTGGCTTTCACGGACAAGGCTACCATGACATTCACCACGAACCGTCCGATGAAGATGGTCTACACGCTGGATGGCACCGAGCCTACCCCGGAATCTACCGTATATACGGCTCCTTTCGACATCACCGAGACTACGACCGTGAAGATCGCTTCCGTGTTGCCTTCCGGCAAGATGGGTAAGCCTCGCACGATCCTCGTGGAGAAACAAACGCTGGCTCCCGCCAAGGAGGTAGCCAAGACGACCCCGGGCCTCGACATGGAGGTATTCGATGGCATGTACCTAAGCGTAAATAATCTGGAGGCCGCTCAGAAGACCGGTAAGAAACAGGTCATCAAGACGACCCGTGAACTGACCAACCAAGTGCCCGCCCCCGAATCCATGCGAGGCGTGAAGCAATACGCCGCTATCGCTACCGGCTACGTGAATATCCCGGAGGATGGCGTTTATTACATCTCTTCGGATTTAGAGGAGGTATGGATCGACGGCAAGTTGATGGTCAATAACGGTGGCGAGGTAAAACGCTTCTCCCGTCATGACACCTCCGCGGCCTTGGCAAAAGGCTTGCACGAGATCAAGCTGGTATTCCTCGGACACATCATCGGAGGTTGGCCTTCCAACTGGAACGACGGTAGCGTACAACTCCGTAAATCGGATGCCGAGAAATTCACGCCGATCACGGCTGAGATGCTAAGTCATTAAGATCATTTCCGAAGGGGGGAAGCGAGCGATCCTCCCCCCGATATATAAACCGCAGGGGCGGGATTCGTCCGCCCTCCCACGCATACACGGCACGGGAGGGCGGACAGATCCCGCCCCTACTGCATTCTTCCGGCGAATATAATTGTGTTTAATAGCGAACACTACTGGGTTCAGCCATGAATACTATTGTGTTCAACCGCAAACACTACTGTTTTTTTACCCTCAACTCATACAAGTCGTGGCGACGGTCCCGAAGGTTACGCACGCTACCATACGTATGCAACTCGTTGAGCAAATCAAGGTCCACGTCCGATACAAGGATCATCTCCGTATTCGGGGTTGCCTCCGCACGCTTGCCATCGGTAGGGAAAGCGAAATCGCAAGGCGTGAACACACCCGACTGGGCGTACTGTATATCCATATTATGCACACGAGGCAGGTTGCCCACGCTGCCCGCTATCACCACGAAGCACTCATTCTCGATCGCCCGGGCTTGAGCACACACACGAACCCGAGAGTAACCGTTCTGCGTATCCGTAAGGAAAGGCACGAAGAGTATCTGCATCCCTTGGTCGGCCATGATACGGGAAAGCTCCGGGAATTCCACGTCATAGCAGATCAGCACGCCGATCCGGGCGCAATCCGTGTCAAACGTCTTCACCATCTTCCCGCCCGAGAGTCCCCAGCTCTTCTGCTCGTCCGGGGTGACATGTACCTTCTCGTACATCTCGTAGGAGCCGTCACGACGGATCAGGTATCCCACGTTATACAGCGCCCCGTCCTCCTTCAGCAAAGGCATGCTACCGGTGATGATATTGATATTGTAACTGATGGCGAGGTTCACGAATCGCTCACGGATCTCCTCGGTGTACTGGGCCAGCCCACGGATGCTCTGCGCCTCGCCTAGATGGTTGAACTTGGCCATCAGCGGAGCGTTGAAATACTCGGGGAAAAGGACGAAGTCGCTCTTGTAATCGGACACGGCGTCGACGAAGAACTCCACCTGCTCGAACACGTCGTCCAGTGTCTTATAAGGCCGCATCTGCCATTGTACCAGACCGACACGCACGGTTGTCTTCTTATCCACGTAATCCGTCGTAGGCGGCTGGTAATAGATATTATCCCATTGCAGCAGGGTAGCGCAATGCTTCGACTCCTCGTCGTTCGGCAAGTAGTTCATCATCACTTTCCGCACGTGGAAATCGTTGGAGAGCTGGAAGGTGAGCACCGGGTCGTAGATCTGACGTGAGCGCACCTTCTCGATGTATTCCTTCGGACGCATATGATCGGCGTATTTATAATAGTTCGGGATACGTCCGCCGAACATGATCGCCTTCAAGTTCAACTTCTCGCACAGCTCCTTCCGGTACTCGTACATACGGCGGGCCAGCCGGAGGCCCCGGTAGTCCGGATGGATGAACACCTCTATACCATATAATATATTCCCGTTCGGGTTATGCGTGCTGAACGTCTCGTTGCCCGTTACCTTGGCGTAGGTATGATCCCCTTTCACCATGTCATAATCCACGATGATGGAGAGGGCGCATCCTACGATCCGGTCATCCACCAGCGTCACGACCTGTCCCTCGGGAAATATCCGTATCAACGTCTCGATCTGCTTGCGGGTCCAGAAAACATCCTTGTCGGCGTATACCCTCTTGAAAGATTGCGACAACTGCGTATAGTCCTCAAGCTGCAAGCTCCGGAGCTCTACCTTGTTTATCTTATGCATTGGTTCCATAACACATTTTTTTTGTTAAAGTCGCCGCGAAGTTAGGATAAATACAGATAAAGTGTACCGGCCCTCCTGCCCTATCTGACCTACTCCATGTATAATTTCAAGATCGTCACTGAATTAGGCGGGAAATTATAGATAAACGGGCCGCTCATCGGGAATACGATAGGCTCGGTGACAGGCGTTACGGCCCCCGGGTTCTCAAACGTATTACGAGCCTCCGGCTCCCCTCTCAATTGGATCAGCTCCGCCTCGTTACGGATATTCACTCCCTCGATACGCAAAGAGGTCTTCTCCTCGTGGCGGGTCGTATTCACGACCTTCAAGTAAATCACCCGGTTCTCCTTGTCGAGGGTAGCGACGGATACCAACGACGGGATCGGACGCATATCCACCTCATGCAGCAATACGCCGTCCACATAACAACGGACGCGCTCGTACTCGCACGTCATGCGAACCGTATACCACCGGTTACTCTCAAAAGGGAACCGCACGGGAGAGACCAAGCTATCCTTCACGCCACCTACTTGATGGTACAGCTCGCTCGTTCCCGCCCCGATCGTCAGGGCGATATAATCCGCCTGCTCGCCCGTCCGCCCGTTGTCGCGGAGGCGAAGCTGTATCTGCCCGCTACCTTTCGTACGCCGGACGGTAGCCGTATATTCATAGGCGTAGCTCGTAGAGTCGCCGAACAATACCTGGTTCCACCGGTTGGCCTCCGGCACCAACGTACCAGCCTCCGGAACCTTCCATCCCCCGCTCATCACGGATATATCCGATACGGGCACGCCGTCGATCCGCACGTCCTTGAACTCATAGCTATTATCAAACATCTCTACGCCCGCCCGGCCCGTACGTACCTGTGGCTTCTCGTAGGTATCCACGATCGTCTTCAGCACCTCATCCCCCCGATGGCGGGTAAACATCTTTAATAAATGGTAGGAAGGAGAGACCACCGCCTGATGGGTGTTGAAAGAGATCAACGGATGGCGCTGGTTCTCGAACCCGGCGTTGCCCAATACCGGGGCATACGCCAAGCGGCGTACCATATCCGGGTTCTCCTCCGCCCCGACCAAGAAACAGGCCTCGGCCACCGCCGCCCGGAGCGTACCGGCCAAGGGTCGCTCCGTCGTCCCGAACTCCCCGATAAACACCGCCGACGAACGTCGGGAATACCGGTCGCTATTAAACCGGCCGGAGTTCGATAGAAAGAAATTCTCCCCGGCGTAATAATGGGAATCCACCCACTCGCTACGGCCTCGCTTCGTGAGGGGCGAACTGCTGATAACGGTAATCTCCGGATAGGCCTCCTTGATCGCCTTGCGGAAAAGCTCAAAGCGCCTGAAATACTCCCCGCCATAGTTCTCGCTGCCGATCTCGACATACTTCAAGTTGAAAGGTTCCGGATGCCCGTTCCTCGCACGCAGGGCGCCCGGCAGGGAATCCGCCGGGGCGTTCGCGTAGGCGATAGCGTCCAAGGCATCTCCCGTGAGCTTATCCATCGCCGTGATATCCTCGTAGCGGGGCCGGCGGCTTTGGCTCGTGATCCCGCTATTAATAACGTAGATAGGCTCCGCCCCCATATCCTCGCACATTTGCAAGTACTCGTGGTAGCCCATGCCGTTCGTCGTACCATAGGCCCATACGTTCCAGAAATGCTTACGCTCCGAGATATCGCCCAGCGTCTCCCTCCAGATAGGGTACGTACCCGCCGTATACCCCTCCACGAAACTGCCTCCGGGGAAACGGATAAAACGAGGGGCCAAGGAATCGACCAGCGCCGCCAAGTCCGGTCTCAGCCCGTTCTTCCGTCCCTTCCACGTATCCTCCGGGAAGAGCGATACCACATCCAGCCAAAACACGGCGGAGGTATCGGCCGTGATCGTCAAGACCGCGTTCGGCGCGTCCTCCGTAGCCGTAAACGTATGCCTGTATCGTTTCCACTCGTATAGCGGCGCTACCTGAAACACATCGCTCAAGACCGTATTAGCCATCGAGTCCTCCAAGGCCACCCGGATGGTACGGGGCACCATATTCGCCCCCTTGGCGAAAAACGAGAGATCGTATCGTTCCCCTTTCCGGATCGGTATCCCCCGGTATCCCTCGGCTATCACGCCTCCGCGCCCCGACTCCCCGGAAGTCGATACGGCCACGAGCAACGACCGCCGGTTCTTATCATTCACCAGCTCCTTCATATCCGGGTATATCTGTGTATTAGGGACGATCCGCCTCCATCCCGGTACGGAATCTCCCCGCATAAAAGGGATCGTCCAGCCATTCGGGGTAATCAAGACGTTCCGGGCGGCGTCGTAAGGGCAGTTCAAGGGTGGCACGCCATCCTCGAAGCTCCGGTTCTGGATCAGCTCGGCGTACAGCCCCCCATCGATCCCATGGTTAATCTCCTCAATGGTCAAACCATACAGATCCGGGTTCACGGGAACCGTCAGGCCATCCGCCTCCACGGTTATCGTAGAGATCACCGGCATCTCCGGCTGGCAAGAGGACAAGCCCATCCCGACAATAGCGCCAACCAATAAATGAATAACATCAAAATCTATATATTTCCTCCAACGCATCTTCGAATACTCATCTCATTTATGTGCGTACAAACTTAATCAAAAAATCGCAGTTTCCCCTATTTTCAAAGTCCGAACTGTTTTTTCAAAAAAACAATTGAAAAACATAGATTTTTTCAATTTAATATCCTAAATTTGCATAATAGATAAAACAAAAGACGACAATATTATACGACTCTATGGAGAAATCTGTTCTTTTAGTGGATGACAAGCAAGAAATCGCAAAGATAATCATGCTTTATTTATCAAGTACTTACAAGGTATCCTATAAAGAAAATCCTTTGAAAGCGATCGCTTGGCTTCAAGAAGGCAATTTACCGGATTTGATCATCTCTGACTTGAATATGCCAGAAATGTCCGGAGAGGAATTCTTGGTTTATTTAAAAGCGAACGATATGTTCAGCCATATACCGGTCTTGATCCTATCGAGCGTAGAGAGCAGCTCAAATAGAATACGTTTGTTTGAGGAAGGGGCGGAAGACTTTATCTTGAAGCCTTTCAATCCAGAGGAATTAAGGGTAAGGGTAAAACGAATATTAAGATAATGAATTATGTCTTTTTCGGTAATAACGTGCCGTTGGCCGAACGTTTACGTAAGGCATTAGGCACCGGGGTCATAGAATGTATAACGCTTCTGCAGATGAAAAACACGCTTCTTCCTGCCGAGGAAATGGATTATTGTGTATTCATCGAGAAAACAGATCCTACGTTAAACATTCCTGCGATCATGCATTTGCATAAGACGTTTCAAAATATATATATCGTATTAATCGCCCCGGAAATGACCCGGGAGGAGAAAATATCCTATTTGCAAGCCGGAACGGACTGTGTCATCTCCGAGTCTACCTCTAAGGAAGATTTAGTGAAGCTACTGGGTATCGCCGAGAAATGCAAGAGAATGGAAAAAGCGCGTAAGCCTCAAATAAAAGAGCCTGATCTCGCCATTTTCAAGCTGCCTTTATGGAAAAGGGTCTTCGACATCATTTTCTCATCCATGGCGCTCCTCTGCCTCTCCCCTATCTTTATCATCACGGTGATTTGGATCAAGCTGGAGGACAAAGGCCCCGCTTTCTACAAGTCGAAACGAGTAGGCAGCAACTATAAGGTTTTCGATTTTTATAAGTTCCGCTCTATGTATATGGACGCGGACAAGCGCATAACAGAGTATAAAAAGCTTAATCAGTATACGGAATCTATTGCTGAAGAGGCTGTAGCCTCTTCAGCAACTTCTGTGAATTCACAGAAGCAAGCTTCTTTTTTTAAAGACGATGAGCAAAATATCATTTTATATTCCGACAATGACGCTACTCCTGAAAACGACTATTTAAAAGTAAAACGTCACGAACGCTCCAACGCTTTCATCAAATTAGAGAATGATCCCCGTATAACAAAGATCGGCCATATTATCCGGAAATACAGCATTGACGAACTCCCCCAGCTATTCAATATATTAAATGGAGACATGTCAATAGTTGGTAACCGCCCTCTTCCCGTATACGAGGCGGAATTATTGACCAGCGATGAATACATACAACGCTTCATGGCTCCTGCCGGCCTTACAGGTCTTTGGCAAGTAGAGAAACGTGGCAATTCTGGTAGTATGTCCGCCGAGGAACGTAAACAATTAGATATTAAATACGCTCATACATTTTCTTTCTGGCTGGACATGAAGATCATCATTAAGACCTTTACGGCGTTCGTACAGAAAGAGGACGTATAGATCCATTAATAAATCGTATGAAGAACTTATTTATCATCCTATTCATATTCAGTATCCTTTCGGCTATAGCTCAGAAAAAGAAAACCTATTTCGATAAAGCTACAACCGTGGAAGTAACATCTGGCTCAGACTCTATTCAAGCGATGCTAGATGATTATGAACGTATCCAATTACCACCTTTATCTGTTTTTTTAGAATCAGTATATGATCACCCTTCGATCAAGATTTACGAAGCTAAGAAAGATGAAGCTAATGCTGAAATGAAAGTGACCAAAAGAGAATGGCTAGATTATTTCAGGGTATACGGACAGTACCAATATGGACGATTAGTGCAGCTATCCTCTCATGAAACCGTAGAATATCCTGAATATCTCACAAGTCTGGGTAGTAATCAACATACTTATAGCGCAGGCATATCGGTGTCTATCCCATTTGGTGACCTATTTAGCCGTGGCCAAAAGGTACGAGCTCGGAAAGCTCGTTTCCGGCAATTAGATTATGAATATGAGATCTCAATAGAAGAACGGAAATTAAAAATATTGGAAGCTTATAATAACGTATTGCAAGCTTTAGCTACTTTGAAAGCTAAATCAGACGCTGCTGCCCTTTACAACGCCCAAATGAAAATATCGGAACAAGACTTCATCAACGGTAAAATTGACATTACGACTTTGGCCATGGAAAGAGGACGTCGTTCTGGAGCCGTAATCTCTTATCAAGAGGGTAGAGCTACCTTACACAATGCGGTAACCCTATTAGAGATGCTTACAAATGTAAAAATCATAAATCGATAATTTATGGATATTACACTATACATATCCCGTTTTTTATATAGAATTCGTCACCAACTGATATTTGGAACGCTTATTGTAACAGCATTGGTTGCCTATTTCAGTCAATTCATGGAGAAAAAATACACCGTGACAACTTCGATCTACACAGGTATTACCTCCAACACGGGTTTAGATGAAGAGACAAAACCTGATTGGCAGGCAGTAAACAACACATATGATAACTTGGTTAATTTAACAAAATCAAGAGGAACCCTAGAAAACGTATCACTAAAATTATTAGCATTAAACCTAACACAAGGAAATCCTGAAATAGATAATCTCTATATAACAGCTGACAATTACAAGAAATTAACAGCATCTATACCTGAAGAAATAATAAATTTAATAGACACGGCTTCTCTCGATAACACTATAAACAGATTTAAAGAATATAAAAACAGTGATAGCCGCAATTATTTGCATGAATTGCTCAACGGAGGAGCTGCATTCTATAGCTACGCAGCTTTATCCAGCATAATTATTAGACGCCAAGGTAATAGCGATTTGATAGAGATAGCCTACACTAGCTCAGATCCCGGAATCACATGGAATACGGTTAAGTTAGTCAGCGAAGAAATGAAATATTCTTACGATAATTTAAAATATAAAACAGCAAATGATATCGTAAAATATTATGAGCAGGAATTGAATAAATTAAGGACAAAACTCAATCAACAAGAAAATGATCTTACAGATTATAACGTACAAAACAGCGTCATAAATTATACAGAACAAACAAAATCTATCGCAAACTCTTTTGCTGATTTTGAGAACCGTTACGAAGAAACACAACGAAGTTACGAGAGCTCAACCAAAATCATCAACGAGTTAGAGAAATACATGGAAGTTCGTACTAAACTTGTCAAAACGAATGAAGAGTTTATCAACGCATTGGAAGATGTTTCCCGCATCAGTGGTAAAATCACCGAGATAGAGACTTTCACCTCTGAAAACGCATTAAACAAGGATACAGAATTAACACGATATCAAGATCAACTGAAAGATGTCGAGAAGAGAATAGCATTACTGACAGATAAAATTAACAGCTATAAAGAAAGTAAAGAAGGAGTCGCTATTGACGGATTAGTACAAGAATGGTTGTCACAGACCTTGATACAAGTGAAATCCAAGGCAGACTTAGAGATTTTAAACAAAAGAAAGCACGATTTCGAGGAGCAGTATAAGAATTATTCTCCCATTGGGACTAAGATCAACCAGCAAGAACGAGAGATCAATGTCACTGAACAGTCTTATCTACAAGTTCTCCATGCCTTAAATATGGCTAAGATGAAACAGGTGAACTTACAATTAACCTCATCAAACTTAACAACTATCTCAGAGGCCGCTTATCCATTGTTTAGTGACAAAGGTAAGCGCATGTTTTTAGTCATAGCCGCTTTTATCGGTAGTTTAATTTTCATTATAGCCCTAAATTTGGTCATTGAATTACTAGACCGTACCCTCCGGGATGCAGAACGGGCTAAACGCCTCACAGGAATGAATATATTAGGAGCCTTCAACGGACGCAACTCCCAATTGAAATACAGGGGATTTGTAAAGACCTGTAACCGAATATCAGCCGCATACGCTTGCAATCGGTTGGCTCCTTATTTGCAAAAAAATAAGACTCTATACATAAATATATTAAGTATAGAAGAAAGAGAAGGGAAGACATTCGTTGCCAAATATTTTCAAGAACGTTGGGAAGAGCTAGGTTTCCAAGTACGATATATAAGGATCGGAGAAGAGATAAACATTGAATCGTCACTATTCACCACAGAAAATATAGAAGAGTATATTAAAGCCGAAAGTCAACCAGACATTGTATTAATCGAATATCCTTCCATTCAAGGAAACAGTGTGCCTCCACATTTGCTAAGCTCAAGTCAAGTTAATATTCTAATAGCTAATGTACGCAGAGTATGGAAAAATAGCGATAAGGAATTTGTTAGTTATTTGCGTGAGATAACTAAAAATACATCTTTGTATTTATACTTGAATAACGCCTCACGAGAAGCCGTAGAAGATTTCACCGGGCAATTGCCCCCTCAGACCTCCATGCGCTCTTTCACGAACCGTATGATGTATATGGGGTTAACCGCAACCAATTCGGCCATAAAATAGCGAAGCTCATGGATACTTCAAGAGAGATAAAAGAGGATTCTTCTTTCAATATGACCCTATTAATCCTTGTCATAGGACTAGTAGGAATAGGAGGAGCTTTACTATTTAATAACATCCCTCTTTTCGGGATGATAATAGCTTTGCCTTTGTTATGTATAACCTGTATCCTATTATTGAAATATCCTTGGTTCATACTATTTGTCATTTTTACGATCAACTATTTCATATTGGGTATTACCCGATATATTCCAATAGAAGGCGTTAGCGTAATCATGGATATCCTATACGTAACAGCCTTAGTATTACTATCCATTCATGCGGCCCTTTATCAGAACATCGAATGGAAAAGAGCAATTCACCCCTTAAGCGTCATGTGCTGTATATGGATGGGATATTGTATCTTTGAAATCGCTAACCCCTCCGGAGTACTTGAGGCTTGGATATTATCAAGAGGGCTGATATTCAATGGGTTTATCATTGTTATTATTACATCGTTATTATGCACTCGTTACTCTTTTTTAAAATCCTTGATATTTTGTTTATCCCTATTCACCCTTTTAGCTATAACTAAAACCTTCATGCAAAAATATATTGGATTTGACAGTTTCGAGACCAAATGGCTTAATGAAGGGGGAGCTACGACTCATATCATATGGTCCGGAGTCCGCTATTTCTCTTTTTTCACTGACGCTAGCAATATGGGGGCGAATATGGGAGCCGCCACTATGTTCTTTGGGATCGCAGCATTCCACATGCGCTCCTATTTATGTAGAATATATTATTTAAGCATAGCTATCCTAGCCATTTATGCGATGTTCCTTTCCGGTACAAGAGGGGCCATGATCGTCCCATTAGCGGGATTGGCGCTTTATACATTCGTCAGTAAACAAACCAAAACCATTATCACAAGCTCGACCTTATTATTGCTTACTTATGTTTTTTTGCCCTTACTACTATAGGAAATAGCAACGCTACCATCCGAAGGATGCGTACCGCATTCACCCCGACAGAAGACGCCTCATTCAATGTTCGAAAAGAAAATCAAAAGAAATTGGCATCCTACATGAAATACAAGCCTTTTGGAGAAGGGCTGGGATTATCAGGTGACAGGGCTGGAGAGAGAATATCAAAACGCTTTACCACCTCCATTCCAACAGATTCATGGTATGTCAAAATCTGGGTGGAGACAGGAGCGGTTGGCTTGACACTTTACCTAAGCATGATCTTTCTATCCATTGGATGGGGAGGATGGATCATAGCCATGCGGCTCAGAGATCCGGAGCTGAAAGGGCTACTGACAGGGTTACTTTGTGGCATATTCGGAATGTTTATCAATGCATACGGGAACTCTTTCTGGGGACAATTCCCGACAATGGTAATTTCCTTTACGGGACTTACTTTTATAATGGTAGGACCCTATCTAGATCAAGAAATACAAGAAAAAAAATCAACTGATTCAAATATAAAACACCATGATTGAGCAATTCTTTCAAATAGGAGAAAATTGGATAGACAAGGAGGAGTATCTATTTCAATTGATAGACGCCATCGTATTCCTATGTTTTATGGTATGCGTACTGTATTTATTCGTATTCGCCGTTTACTCTAAAAGGAAATCGACTTATAAATACCCTACGACTATGAAAAAATACCGTTTTGCGGCCTTATTTCCGGCCTATGGGGAGGATGAGGTAATTATAGACTCCGTCAAAAGTTTCCTTCAGCAAGACTATCCAAGAGAATTATATGATATTATCGTGATAGCCAACCAAATGCGTCAGGAAACCCTCGATAGGCTAAAGTCATTATCCGTAAAGATTATAAAAATGGAGAACCCACAAAGTACCAAAATAGAGGCCCTCAAGGCAGCCATCCGTTACATTGAAGAAGGAAAAACAAAATATGACAACGTGATTATCCTTGACGCCGATAATATCGTAAAAAACAATTATATAGAGAAAATAAACGATGCTATTTACGCAGGTTGTTCAGCCATACAGACGCATAGGGTAGCCAAGAACAGAGATAGCAGCATAGCGGTGCTCGACGCCGTTAGCGAGGAGATCAACAACTCTATTTTCAGGAAAGGACATACCCGCCTAGGTTTCTCGTCCGCCTTAAGTGGCTCGGGTATGGCTTTCGAATACGGTCTTTTCAAGAATATCATACAAGGTTGCAACGATATCGGGGAAGATAAGTACATGGAGCGAAAACTGTTACTCCAAAATATATATATCGAATATCTTGAAGATGTCTATACATACGACGAGAAAGTAAGAGGCAAGAAAGACTTCTATAATCAAAGACAGCGCTGGCTTGCCACACAATTCCACAACTTACTCTCAGGGATTCTCCAGATACCGGGAGCACTAATAAAAGGAAATTGGGACTATTGCGATAAATTATTTCAATGGATGATGCCCCCTCGTGTCTTATTGCTAGGGTTTATCACGTTAATTGCCGCCATCCTAAGTCCACTTGATATCATAATCTCCATTAAATGGTGGTTCCTCTTGATATGGCTAGGCATCACTTTTAGCGTAGCGGTTCCAGACTATTTAGTGGACCAAAAATTCAGGAAGGCGATCGCCAGTGTTCCCATCCTATTCTTCCTCATGTTCCTAAACACGTTCCGAATAGGGAAAAAGCATACATTCTCTCACACCAAACATTCTCCAAATCATGAAGATAGCCATTGAAGCCCAGCGAATTTTCCGTACGAATAAGCACGGGATGGATTTTGTAGCGCTCGAGAGCATTCGAGAGCTACAGAAAATCGACAAGGAAAATGAATATTTCATATTCGTAAGTCCGGGAGAAGATCATTGCCTAGAAGAAACAAGCAATACGCACATCGTGGAGGTAAAATGCCCCACCTACCCCCTTTGGGAGCAGGTGGCGTTGCCACGGGCTGTAGCCAAGATAAGGCCAGACCTATTGCATTGTACGAGTAACACGGCTCCGATTCATTGCCCCGTCCCATTGGTATTGACCTTGCACGACATCATCTTCCTTGAGCCCAAGCAGGGAGATAATACATCATGGTACCAAAACATGGGTTGGCACTACCGACGTTTAGTAGTTCCCCGTATACTCCCTAAGTGTAAGAGAATCATTACCGTATCTCATTTTGAACGTGATCGGATTCGAGAGGCCTTATGTCTGCCCAAAGAACAAATCATGGCGATCTACAATGGATACAGCCAGCATTTTCATCCCCTATCAGGCATATCCGCCATCACCCATAAATACATTCATTCGGACGATTACCTTTTCTTCCTAGGAAATACGGACCCTAAGAAAAATGTACCCCGCACCTTGAAGGCATACAGTCTGTATCTCAAGCGCTCATCAAGAAAGCGTCCTCTATTAATAGCGGACTTACGCGAAGACAAGCTGGATATGATATTGAGAGAGCAGCATATAGAGGAAATCAAGCCTTACCTGTCTTACCCAGGTTACATCTCCAACAAGGATTTGGCATACTTGTACAATGGGGCCTTCGTCTTCCTATACACCTCCCTAAGGGAAAGCTTCGGTATCCCCATGCTAGAAGCTATGGCATGCGGTACACCCGTGATAACGGGGAATACCTCGGCCATGCCTGAGATCGCCGGAAAGGGAGGATTATTGGCAGATCCTTTCAACGAAGAAGAAGTAGCTTCCTTATTGCTGCGGCTAGAAGAAGATCAAGCATTCCATGATGAACAAATAAAATATGGATTACAAAGATCCCGATTATTCTCATGGAATCATACGGCTAGGAAACTATTGCAAGTTTATATGGAAGTCATTCAATCCTTAAAGAAATGAATATCAGCGATCTTAAACAAAAGATAAAGAAAAATGACAGATTAAAGAGAACGGTTCATTACTTAATAATGAATCAAAGAGGCTCTTGCCCTAGATTATGGGTTAAATGGTTTGTCAATCCATTTATGTTAACCTATGGAAAACGGAGCAAGATCAGAAGATCTGCTATAATGAATGTCAGTCCCATTAACTCATTCATACTTGGACAGGAAAGTATAATTGAGCATTACGTCACGATAGACAACGGGGTAGGCCACGTACACATCGGTGATCATTCACGCATAGGCATACATAATACGATCATCGGTCCCGTTTTTATTGGGAATCAAGTTATCTTGGCTCAGAACATCACTATATCCGGGCTCAACCATACATACCATGATATTTCTAAACCAATCGTAAAACAAGGCATAACTACCTCCCCTGTGATCATAGAAGATGAGTCTTGGATAGGAGCGAACACGGTCATTACCTCAGGCGTACATATCGGCAAGCACTGCGTGATCGGCGCAGGCAGTGTCGTCACAAAAGATATACCAGATTACTCTGTGGCCGTAGGCAATCCTGCTAAAGTTGTCAAACATTATGACCCATGCGGACAGCAATGGAAACGAACCCGATAAAAGGGATCAATGCGATTCCTCAAAATGATAACATTTCGCATAAAGACCGGCTATCTTATCGGGATGGAGATACTTGTCGGCATACCTCCGGTTCTTAGCTCCTAAATCGTCCAAATCCATGTTCATGGCAGAGCGAAGCATTGAATTGACAGACCCTTGATCCGAGGGGGAAAAGACCAAGTTCGCTGTCACCCTCAGTAATTCACCCACATTCCCGCTATCAGGGCCAACGACACCCCGCCCGAACAAGAAAGCCATCGGAACTACTCCGGAATTAAGGATAACGCAACGCTGTATAAAGACAACATCAGACACCGCAAAATAATACGGTAAATCCTCATCTGATATAATCCGCTCATTATTCTCCGTTCGTACCCCTAAAAGATGTAATAAACAACGTATTACGGACAATAAAGGCTTCGGATAACTCCCCGGAAGCATTCTTGGGGCCAGCAAGAGCTTCTTCCTTCGAGGCAAAGAGAAAAAAGCTTTCAACGTCATCCAGACCTCATCTCTCCTCCGGAATTTGCCAAACGCCGTAACCACAAAAGTCCTCCGGTCAATGCCCCAATATTCTCTTGCCGCCTCTCTCGTCAGAGTATCGTCATAAGCGCCCAGATAAATCGGATGAGGAATTAGGACATGCCTACAATCAGGATATAGACCGGCCATCTTGCCTAGACTATAGTTACCGAGGTGTACCATGCAATCGGCCATTCTCTCTACCACTCTATAGCAAGCTTGATGCAAAGGACTTCCATAATGAGGGGATAAGTTGTGGCACGTATAATAAACCCGAGAGCCTTTCTCCTTAAAATATCTCAGCCGGGTCTCCAGCCGCTTATCGATATCCACGTCATTCACATTCCATCCCACCACTTCCTCAGGCCAATGAATGTGGATGATATCATAAGACCGGGATGGATTCCAAAACTCATCAACTGAGCTGATAGCCTCTATTCCATGAACAGAAAGCCTCGTTCGAATCACGGGAACAAATAAATTATCCCCATTTTTCTCTTTATAGACAAATAGGACTCTCATTTAATTTTATTGTTTTAATGTAAAGGTATGTATTTTTATCGAAAATAAGGAACACCTCATGAATAATTTAAATAAAAAACATATATTTGCCTATTAGGAGAATAATACACCTCTACTAGAAAAATATGGCATCAATACAAAAAGAGTTGGCATCTGGAATAATCTATACAGCTATATCAAAATACTCAGGAATCATCATTTCTTTAGCCGTGGCAGGTGTACTGGCCCGGCTGATCGATCCAGAGGAATTCGGGGTCGTAGCGATCGCCACCGTCATCATTTCATTTTTCAGTATTTTCAGTGATTTAGGGATCGCTCCAGCTATCATTCAAAACAAGCATTTAACAGAGGATAAACTTAACGATATATTCTCTTTTACACTATGGACCGGGATAGGGATCTCCATTTTATTCTTCTTGTCATCATGGCCAATCTCCTTATTTTACAAACAGAGTTCATTGCTATCCATATGTCATTTATTATCTTTCAACTTATTCTTTGCCTCAGCCAACATCGTTCCAAACGCACTATTATTCAAGGACAAAGAATTTAAATTTATAGCATACAGGAGTTTATTTGTTCAATGCATTGGAGGAATCATAGCAATCTTAGCAGCTATATCAGGAGCTGGATTATATGCCTTAATTATCAATCCTATATTCTCAAGCATCCTTATATTCATTATTTCCATAAGAAAAAAGCCCCAGAAATTAAAATACACATTTGGATCAAAATCCATTCATGAGATATTCAGTTATTCCGCATATCAATTCATGTTTAATGTGATAAATTACTTCAGCAGAAACCTTGATAAATTATTAATAGGAAAGTATATGAGTATGAATTCCTTAGGATATTACGAGAAGTCGTACCGCTTGATGATGCTCCCGTTGCAAAACATAACACATGTCATATCACCAGTCATGCATCCCGTCTTCTCCAATTTTCAAGATGATCCGCTTAAATTAGCCCTCTCCTACGAGAAAGTCATCCGCATCCTAGCATTCATCGGGTTCCCATTATCAGTATTATTATGGTTTTGCGCCAAGGAGATTACGCTCATCCTATTCGGAGACCAATGGCTGCCATCCGTTCCCGTATTTCAGATCCTATCCTTATCCGTAGGCATACAGATCATCCTGTCCACCTCCGGCTCCATCTACCAAGCAGCCAACGATACGAAAAGCCTGTTCATATGTGGCGTATTCTCAGCCCTATTGAACGTATCAGGCATCCTCGCCGGCATATTCATATTCAAGAGCCTCGAAGCTGTCGCATGGTGTATATGTGCGACCTTCGCCATCAATTTCATACAATGTTATGTATGGATGTATAAAGTGACGCTAAAACGCAGCCTAGCGTCTTTAATCAGACAACTTATTTCCCCGGCTCCGCTCGTGGGTATATTGATAGTATGCCTATGGTCTATCCACCAATCATCCATTATATTACCGGAGCTGGCAAACTTGTTCATAAAAGCGGTTATTGCCGTTCTCATCTCCTGCATATATATTCAATTGAGTGGCGTATATAACATAATTAACTTCCTAAAATCAAAGATAAAAAGATGAAAGCCCTATTCCTTATATTCCATGGATTTAACCCGGCGAACGGGATCAGCAAGAAGATACAATATCAAGTAGACGCTTTACAGGCATGCGGAGTGGATACAAGGCTTTGCTACATGCGAGAACCAGCTGGCAGGAAACTACGCATGATCGACTCCGAGATTTTACGGGATTACGGAACTGGCATAAAAGGCAAGATCCTTAAAAGAATCGAGTATTCCTCTATAGTGGAATACGTCAGGAAAGAAGGTATCGACCTCGTCTATATGCGCTCAGACAATAACGCGAACCCTTTCACGCTCCACATGGTATGGCAGATGCGTAAAAACCACGTGAAAGTGGTCATGGAGATACCTACATACCCCTATGACCAAGAATATATCGGTTTCTCCCGTAAGGCAACGCTGCTTATCGACAAATGCTTCCGCCATACGTTAGCTAAGCGGTTAAGCGGGGTCATCACCTTTTCCGATTACCAAACAATATTCGGTAGCCGTACCATACAAATATCGAACGGGATAGACTTCAAACAAATCAAGCTAAAGAAACACATAAACGACACGAGCCATGAGCTCCACTTGATCGGGGTGGCGGAAATCCATTACTGGCATGGCTTCGACCGCCTAGTAAAAGGCTTAGTCAATTATTACCAAGCAAACTCCGGATATAATGTATATTTCCACATCGTCGGCAATTTCGCGGCGAAACGGGAAGAGAACGATATTCTCCCACTCATCAAGAAATATAACTTAGAGAGATATGTGATCCTACACGGGATGAGACACGGGGAAGAATTGGATGAGCTCTTCGAACAGGCCGATATGGGCATAGGGAGCCTCGCACGCCATAGAAGCGGCATCACCCACATCAAAACACTGAAAAACAGAGAGTACGCAGCAAGAGGACTCCCTTTCATTTACTCCGAGATGGACAGTGATTTCGAGGGAAAGTCTTATATACTGAAAGCCAAAGCAGATGAAAGCCCGATCGAGATTCCCGCTATCCTGGAATTTCATAGGGGGCAAACGCTATCTCCCTGCCAGATCAGGGAGTCCGTCCTATCGCTTTCGTGGGAGAGCCAAATGAGTAAAGTATTAAGTGAAATTGATATAGAAAACAAAAAATAGAATAAGCCATGATTCCTAAAATCATACATCTCTGTTGGTTAAGTGGTGATCCATATCCACGGAAAATACAAGACTGCCTTGATAGCTGGAAAAAACACCTTCCTAGCTACGAGATCATTTTATGGGACACGAAACGTTTTAACATCCACGAAGTCCCATGGGTAGAGCAAGCGTTCAACACCAAGAAATACGCGTTCGCCGCCGATTACATCCGGTTGTACGCTCTTTACCACCATGGAGGAATCTACTTAGACTCAGACGTGGAGATACTGAAGAGCCTCGATAACTTTCTTGAGCTGCCCTATTTCGTCGGGGCGGAAACTTCCGGTACGATTGAGGCGGCCATATTAGGAGCCGAAAAAGGTTGTGACTGGATCAAATGCTGCTTGGATTATTATGAAGGACGAAATTTCATACGTGAAGACGGAAGTTATGATATCCGTATGCTACCGGAGATCCTGAACGAGACCATACTCCGTCTAAAGCCCGTCATAAACATGCCCAGCGGTAGCAATATCGACGATCTGAAGAAAAAAGACCTAGGAGAGGCTGTCTATGTCTTGCCCAAGGAATACTTCTCGCCTAAGGTATTCGATTCGAGAGAGGTATTCCTCACCCCTGAGACCATGCGATTCATCATTACCAAAACTCATGGTTTTCGCATAAGGCTTTCGCCTACTACCGTACACGGACATTATTCATCAAGATATTCGGATACAAGGCCGTAAGGTCTTTGGAGAAGATGCTATTAAAACGATAATTATCATGAAATGGGCAAAAAAATACATATCCATATACAATCAACCCCTAGACAACGTCCATGAGGGGATCATTCAAGAAATCAAGCAAAAACTAGCGAAGGTACAAAGCGACGAGCCCGTGGTTACCGTATCCGTCATAGCTTACAATGAGGAGAGGCATTTATTGCCTTGCCTATGGGCGCTGAGTGAGATGAGATGCGAATATCCCGTGGAGATCATCGGCGTAAACAATGATTCATCCGATAGGACCGGTGAGATATTCCGTCTCGTAGGCCTCCCGCATTATTTGGAAAAACGACATAGTTGTGGATATGCCCGCCAATGCGGACTAGACCACGCACGAGGCAGATACCATATCAATATCGACGCAGATACCATGTACCCTCCCCTATACGTCCAGATCCTAGTAGATCATTTGCGGATTCCGGGAAACGTAGCCTGCTGCTCCTCATGGAGCTATATCCCGGATGAGCGACACTCAAGGCTCGACCTGTTCTTCTACGAGTTGTCACGGGATATCTATCTATACTTTCTATCATTCAAGCGCCCGGAACTAAGCGTAAGAGGGCTCGTTTTCGCCTATCATACAGAGCCGGCCCGGAGAATCGGGATTCGGGTAGATATAAAAAGAGGAGAAGACGGTACATTAGCCATGCATCTAAGAGAAGTAGGTAAGATCGTATTCATTCACGATCGCAAGGCGAGGGCCGTCACAGGGTACGGAACGGTGGGTCAAGACGGCTCCTTGCTCAATAGCCTAAAAGTAAGGGTATACAAAGCGTTAAGGAACATACACCAGCTTTTCACCAAACAAGAAAAGTATCAAGACGAGGAATCTAATTTAATTAAATAAGTAACATTATCATATAATAAGAGACGGGATATACCCCGTCTCTATAACAAACATAATTTTTTAAAGATAATAAATTCATTTTTAAGCAAAAGGTTACTCACCCCAATCTAGTCATAATAAAGAATCAAATTAATCATTTAAACCCACATTAGAAAAAATTATACCATGTTATAAAACAAAATAATTAACCAATAATAATGCTTGCATAAACCAAAACATAACCTTACCTTTGTAAAGAAAGTAGGAAATACAAATAAGTTGATTTAATGAGATACAAAATAAATAATTATTAATTCAAAAAAAGAAGGAAACGTTTCGTTTTCTATTCTTTTATTTTTATTATAAATACCTATTTATATCTTATATAGTGCGAAATGACGTTAAAAAGGGCATTCGAAAAATAGACACCTATTCAAGACAAACCACTATTTAACAGATTGTTAATCCTTAAACCCCCCATTCGATCGGGGGTTCGAAACTAGGTTCGATTCTTTATTTTCACCATTCAAAACAATACAAAGTACAATGAAACAGACAGTTAGCGTCAAAGAGTTAAAAAGTGGAGGTTACACACGTTTTCCGAGGTTATTTATCGACCTATTACTGCAAGATTACTATCCGAAGAACAAAACACGCCTTAAGATCGGCGTGTTCATATACATTTTCGGTAAACTAGCCAACAAGCCTTACAACTATCGATACGCCGGCGGCAAGCGGGTATCTATCTACGAGGGGCAGTGCATCATCCATATCACGACCATGGCCAGGGCATTGGGATGTTCCTTATACGCGGCGAGGAAAGCGCTGAACGAGCTGGCCGAGGAAAACATGATCCATAAGATCAAGGCAGGAAACGGCCTCGCCATCAAGGTACCCTTCTACAAGTCCCTCTTCATCAAGGAGGAGAAGATACAGAAAGATAACGACAAACAAGAACAGGAGTAAAGCATGGCAAACACGAGCAAAAACAAGAACGACCGCCCGGCGACACTGCCCGACGGCCTCGCCCTCCCGCAGGAGCAGGAGATCGAGAAAGCGATCTTATCGGGGCTTATGGCCTCCCACCGGCATATGCCCACGCTGGCGGCGCAACTGCTGCCGGAGATGTTCACGCTACCGCAAGTGGCGATGGCCTTCGAGGCGTACCTGAACATCTACAACCGGGGGGAGAGCGCCGACGCCCTCTCCGTGGAGAAGGAGCTGCGGAGGATAGCGCCCGATAAGGAGACGCTGGCCACCGACCTGTACCAGCTGGCGCTGGGCGGACGGTATCTGGAAACCAGCGACGAGTACATGCCTACCCACGCACGGCACCTGCGGGAGGCCTACGTGGCGAGGCAGTTCATGCTGAGCTGCTACGACTCGGCCTTGAAAGCCTCACGGCCGGACCGTGACACGGAGGCCTTGCTGAAGGAGATGGACTCGCACGTGGGCCGGCTGATGGAACGGCTCTCGCACGCCACGAACAGCGTAGGCATGAAGGAAGCCACCCTGCTGGCCAAGGAGCGCATGCTGGAGATACAACGCAGGGTGACGGAAGGACGCACGCCGGGCATACATACCGGCCTGGAGGGATTGGACCGGATGACGGGCGGCATGATGCCGGGCACGCTCAACGTGATCGCCGCACGCCCCCGGGTAGGCAAGACGGCCTTCGCCCTCTTCATGGCGCTGAACGCGGCGAGGAACGGGCACCCGGTCTGCCTCTACAGCCTAGAGATGTCGAAGGAGCAGCTGGTGTTCAGGCTGCTGGGATGCATAGCGGACATAGAGCCCTCCAAGATCCTGAAAGGGACCCTCTCCGCCCCCGAGATGAAGAGGATACAAAGGGCCTCCGACGAGCTGGAGCGACTGCCGATATGGATCGACGAGCGCACGGACCTGAGCGTGGCCGACCTGCGTTACCAGATCTCGCTCCGGCGGAAGCAGGGGCGGTGCGAGATGGTGATCGTGGACTACCTCCAACTGATGCTCTCGCCTTCCGAGGACCGCAAGAGCACGAACGACCAGATATCGGCCATCACACGGCAACTAAAGCTGATCGCCAAGGAGAACGACATCCCCGTCGTGCTGCTGAGCCAGCTGAACCGGAATTGCGAGGCGAGACCCACGCTGAAGAACATGCTGTCCGACCTGCGTGACTCCGGCTCCATCGAGCAAGACGCCGATACGGTATTCTTCCTCCGCCGCCTCTCCGTGATGAACATCGACGAGGACCCGGAGACCCGTCTCTCCACCGAGGGCCGGGGTACCCTCTCGATCGCCAAGAACCGGCACGGAGAGTCCGGGGAGGTGCGTTTCTGCCACAACAAGGGGGTTACCCGCTTCACCGACGACCGCACGCCGGTGCCGAACGACCGCAGACCGGCGAAAGCGGAGCTGGATAAAGACCTGTTCGGATGATCGCACGTGACACTTTACTGCGGGTACGGGAAACCGCCCGCATCGACGAGGTAGCGGCCGGGTACCTCACGCTACGGCGCTCCGGCAAGGACCTCGTGGCGCTCTGCCCTTTCCACGACGAGCGTCACCCCTCGTTCCGGATCAGCCCGGCGCTCAATATCGGGAAATGCTTCAGCTGCGGCGAGGCGGCGGACCCCATACGCCTCGTGCGCCACATGGAGGGATGCGGCTTCGAGGAGGCCGTACGGCTGCTGGCCCGCAAGTATGGCATCGAGGTGGAGGAGGAACGGGGCACGGAAGAGGCCGGACGGCACGAGGCACGACAGGCGATCTTACGCGGCAACGAGGCCTTCGCCCGCTCCCTCCTTCCCTACGATCCCGCCGAGGGGATAACGGGCGAGGACGAGAACGGCGAGGAAGACCTCAGGGCGCTCCGTGAGACCTTTTCCCACTTCGGGGTAGGTATCTGCCCGCCCGACGCCCCCGAGGGCTTCAGGCGCTTCCGGAGGCGGCTTGTCTTCCCGGTAAGGACCACCGGGGGGCAGATAGCGGGCTTCGCCGGGCGGTACCGGGGGGCGGACGGGGCAGGAACGGCCAAATACGTCAACTCCGACAACAGCGAGGCGTACAACAAGGGACGTATCCTCTACGGCCTGTACGAGGCGGTGAGGGCCGTCCGCGCCGAGGGCGACGTGCTGCTATGCGAGGGTTACAAGGACGTGATCGCCTTCCACGCCGCCGGTATCCGTCACGCCGCCGGGCTTTGCGGCACGGCGCTCACCGAGGATCACGTGCGGGTGATACGGAGGCTGACAGGGCACGTCACGCTCGCCCTCGACCCGGACCCGGCGGGACAGACCGCCACCCTCCGCTCCGCCCATCTCTTGCTGGCACGGGGATGCGAGGTGGGCCTCCTTCCCCTGCCCGGTGGCATGGACCCGGACGAGGTGTTCCGCCGGCTAGGGGCCGAGGCGCTGCGCAGGCTCGTGCGGACAGAGGCGGTGGATTACCTGAGCCACCGCATCCGGGAGGCGGCGGGGCGGAAAGGCGGACCCGACGCCGGGGGGATACGGGAGGTGCTCGGGGAGATCCGTCTCGTAGGCTCTCCGCTGGCCGTGTACCAGCGGGTGGAGGAGCTCTCCAAGGCTACGGGTATCCCCCTCGACGTATTGCGTGAGGAGTTGTCCGCCTCTCCCGGCGAGCCTGTCCGGACAGGGCCGGCGGAAGTGGCGACGGGCCTCCCTCCCGCACGCCTCCGGGAAAGGGCCTTGCTGCGTTTCTGCCTCGCCAACCACGACCGGATGTTCTACGCCGGGGATGGTAGCGGTATCTCCCTCCCGGCATGGGTCGCCTCCGAGTTGTCCGCCGGCGGGATGCCCCTGACGGAACCCGCCCATCTCGACCTGCTGACTCTCCTCTCGGGAGGCGGCCATCCGGACGGGATCACGGACGAGTCTCTTTCCGCCCTCATCCTCTCCCTCCGTTCCTCCTACCCGGAGGAGGGACCGCCGGAAAGGCTCCCCGACGAACTCTTGCCCGACGAGGCCGAACGCCAGCTCTTCCTCTACGCCGAGCCTTTCATACACGACCGGCTACAACGCACGGCCGCACGCCTCCGCTCCGCTACCTCGACCGATGAGCGGGCGGCATGCCTCGGGGAACTAAGGGATTGTTTCGCCTTGAGCGACCGGATCGGGAGGGTGCTGGGAAGCCAGAGCGTGAGGCGGGTGGAGGGCTGACCCGCCAACCATCAGCCGCCCACAAAAAAACACTACCGTGTTTGGCACCGAACACTATTGTGTTGGGAAGCCAACACAGTAGTATCCGAAGCCAAACACAGTAGTGTCCGGACCGGAAATACGATAGTCCTTTTATTTCATGCTATCCAACCAACGCTTGCCGGATGGCGTGTACATCCAAACGATAAACACCACAAGTATCAATAGCATTACCCCGAAAAGAAATGTCAATGGATTCATAGCTCTTTATTATTTCAAGATTTTATTACCACAGAAAGCTAACCCGACAGAGAACAAGATCCCTACCATGAACATTCCAATCATACTTATCTCTATCTTTTCCGATTGGAATAACATAGCTATTCCACCCAGCACCAACGCCGTGAACGTCAGTTTTGACAAATCGTAAAAATATTTGCCCAACGTCTCACGCTGGCACTTCGCCCGTTCACGGGACTCACCTCTCGCGTCTCGCCGCTTGTCTTTCTCTTTCATACCGTAAATTTTTCATGTCAATCGAATTTTGATAAGGCAAACATACGCTTATTTTTCTTGACAAACAAGCATTCTCCCCCCTAAAATCACCTCTTTACCCCCATTCACCCGACCTCGCCCCCCTTCGTCCCCGTTGACCGGAATCCCACCGGCGGCATGTCGTACCTTTACGACGTAATCAATAAAACACCAGACATTATGCCGATCAAGTACCGATTAGTCTTACGAAAAGACATGACCAAGGGAGCCGCCGCCGGCTCCAAGTTGTATTACGCCGTGAACAAGTCCACCGGCACCTGCGATTTCGAGGAGCTGTGCGACCAGATCGCCGACCGCAGCACCGCCTCCCGGGGCGACGTGCAGGTCGTGGTAGACGGCCTCCTCTACATCCTCAAGCAACGCCTCCAGAAAGGGGAGACCGTCCAGCTGGGCGATCTCGGCCACTTCCAAGCCGTGATCGGCAGCAAGGGCACCAAGCTGGAGTCCGACTTCAACGCCTCCCTTATCAAACGTCCCCGGATCGTCTTCCGTCCGAGCGTGACGCTAAAGAGCGTCACCGGCCTCGCCAAGTTCGAGAAGATCGTGCCCGACGCACCCGCCCCGGGAGGAGGCGACAGCGAATCCCCCGACGAAATCTGACTCAAGGCTCCCCTAGATGAGAAACGATGCACTCCCGCTGACGGGGCGATAAGATCCGTTGGCGGGGATGCCATCCGCACTCCTCCAGCCGCTCCATCAACTTTCCGCTGACACGTATCCACCGGGACAGCTTATCCGAGGCTTTCTTCTTCGACAATAAGGGAAAATAACTCATCGCTATATCACAAAAATAATAGGCGCCGACACCGGTCTCCCGCTTTTCCATACTGATGCTGTTTATTTATTAACTTACTCAAAGATAGTAATTTAAGATTAATTTTCCAAGAAAAATCAAACCATAATTCATCGTATATATCATGAAACAAGCCTATATCTCCACCCACCTTGCCGACGCCCAGTCCGCCGGCGACCGCTTCCACCTAAACCCCATCATCCTCCTTGCCCAAGCCGCCCTAGAAAGCGGCTGGGGCACCTCCCGCCTAGCCCGTGAGGCCAACAACCATTTCGGCATCACCGGCTACGGGGCGAGCAACGCCTTCTGGCACGGGGGCCGCGTCACCGCCCGATACAAGCGGGGCGAGTTGCTGTTCCGCCGCTACGACTCGGCACGCAACTCCTACCTCGACTTCGCCCGCCTCCTCGTCTGCTCCTACCCGCAGGCCGCCGCCATGAGCCGTTTCCCCGCCGACTACGCCAAGGCCATCGCCTACAGCCCCTACATCAGCGAGCTGAACGGCGACAACCGGGAGCGCTACCGGGAGACGCTGGTACAGCTCTGCCGCGAGATCGAACCGATTTACTCATCCCTAAAAAACAACAATTGATATGAATAAGATACGACAAATACTAGCCTTCGTCCGCAGCCTGCTGGATTTCTTGCTAAACCTAGGATCTCACACGCCCCAAAAACAACCGCCCCATGACACGACCGACACTCCCACGGAGCCCACGCCCCCCTTTCCCCCACTTCCGCCTGCTCGCCTTGGCCAGCCTCTTCCTGCTGGCGGCACTCTCCCTCCTGCTGGACATGCGGGAGGCGGCGCTGGCGGCTATCGGGGCGATACTCTCGCTCTCGTCCACCCCTCGCCCGGCCCCTTGAACCTGCTGGGCTGGGGGCTGATACTCTCGGCGGCGCTGAGCTCGCTGGGAAAGATATGGCCCCCTTAGGTGAGAAAAAAACGGCAGAATCAAACTCTTATTGAAAATTATAAGTACTTTTGTAAAAAAAGCGAATGCACTTGTTGATCTACATAGATATCGCCCTATTCATTTTCATCGTCTTTTTCATAGGCTATGACCTATTTTTTACGTTGGCGTCCTTTTTTCGGAGGAGGCACCGGAAGCGCCGGAGCATACGGCTCCAGAAGTTCGCCGTCATCTTCGCCGCCTATAAGGAAGACCAAGTCATACAGGAATCCGTGGAGCGCATCCTCCTGCAAGACTATCCGGCGGACAAATACCGGGTGATCGTGGTATCGGACCATATGCGGGAGGAAACGAACCAAGCGCTCGCCAAGCTCCCGATCGAGCTCCTCACGCCGGATTTCAAGCATAGCATGAAACATAAGTCCATCACCTACGCCTTGGAATACCTGAAAGAGGGAATCGATAAAGTCGTCATCCTCGACGCCGACAACCTCACGGATACGGATTTCCTGACCCGGGTCAACGATATCACGCAAGACAACATCGCCCTGCAAGCGCACCGTACCCTCAAGAACGACAATACGCCGATAGCGGTATGGGACGGTATCTCCGAGGAGATCAACAACACCATCTTCCGCAAGGGGCGGGTCAATGTCGGGATCTCCTCCTCCTTGATAGGCTCCGGCATGGTATTCGACTTCGGATGGCTGAAATCCCACATGCCCCAATGCGGCACTTTCGCCGAGGACAAGGAGCTGGAGATCTATCTCGCCACGGAAAATATCTTTGTCGATTACGCCGAGGACATCCTCGTGTACGACGAGAAGACCTCACGCCAAGAGGTCATGGCACGGCAAAGATCCCGCTGGTTCCACGCCCAACTGCTGGCATTCTCTTTGATCATACGGCATCTCGACCTTCGTACCCTCAACTGGAATTATATGGACAAGGCGGTCCAATGGTTCCCGCTCCCGAGAATATTAAAACTGATCATCCCGTCCCTCCTCGCCTTGGCATGGAGCCTCACGGTTTTCCCGCTTGCCCTGAAATGGTATGGGCTAATACTGGTCAGCATCTTGACGTATACGCTGGCTATCCCCCGGAAGATGCATACCCGGAAGCTCTACAGGAACCTGTCGAGGCTCCCTTTTCTCTTTTGCGTCTTGATAAAAGGATATATAGCCTCCTTGCGCCGGGTGAAGGAGAAGGACACCAGCTTCCAGAGTACTCCTCATGACATAACGATAAAAAATAAAGAAAATAATGGCTAAAAAAGTATCCATCATCACCATCAATTACAATGGGAAGGATGATACCGTAGACCTAATCGAGTCGTTCGGTCGGTACGAAACCTATCCTTATGAGATTATCATCATCGATAATGGCTCGAAAAATTACGGCGAACACCATGTACTCAGTAAATATAGCCCCAAGCCAATAGTGATTCGCAGCGACAAGAACCTCGGGTTCGCCGGCGGGAACAACCTAGGGATTTCATACGCCGACGGTGATTATATCCTGTTTCTCAACAACGACACGATCATCAACCAACCGATACTGGAGAACCTAGCAAGGGCTCTCGACAACAATCCGCAAATAGGATGTGTCTCCCCCAAGATAGCGTGCTGGCCTGAGAAGAAGCAGCTACAGTACGCAGGCTCCACCCCGATGAGCCCGGTTACCCTCCGCAACGAGAATATCGGATTCGGTCAAACCGACACGGGACAATTCAATAAATCCCGCTATACGGCATTCGCCCACGGTGCGGCCATGATGATCCGGACCACGGATATCAAGAAGTTCGGGATGATGCCTGAATTTTATTTTCTCTATTACGAGGAGCTGGACTGGTGCGTGCAAATAAGGCGGGCCGGGCTGAAAATCTGGTACGAGGCTACCTCCACCGTCTATCATAAGGAGAGCATGAGCGTAGGGAAACAAAGTCCGCTTCAGGTCTATTATCATACCCGCAACCGCCTTTTATTCGCCAAACGATCGATCGATAAAAGGGATGAAAGGATTTACTCATATATCTACCAAACCCTAGTGGCTTTCCCGAAACGCCTCTCGATCTATCTCGTAAAAGGGAAATTCCGGCTGATCGGGGCGCTAGGCAAGGGATTAATAAACGGATTAATCGCAATCAACAAGGATATGAATTATGGAAAAGAGCTGTCAAGTCATTGAGATCCTCTTCTGGATCGGCATCGGGATCGTTTTCTATACCTATCTGGGGTATGGGATCGTATTATACCTTATGGTAAAGATCAAGGAGCTGTTCGTTAAACCCCGGCTCCCCCGCCTTCCCGAGACACTACCGGAGGCCACGTTGCTGATAGCCGCCTACAACGAGGAGGCGATCGTGGCGAGCAAGATGGTGAATTGCAGACAACTGGATTATCCGGCGGATAAGCTGAGACTGGTCTGGATCACCGATGGAAGCAATGACAACACGAATGAAAGACTGAAAGAGTACCCGGAGGTCACCGTACTGTACCAACCGCGGCGACAAGGAAAGACCGCCGCCTTGAACCGGGCCCTCCCCTACGTCAATACCCCCTACGTCATCTTCACCGACGCCAACACGATGCTGAACAAGGGAGCCATCAAGGAGATCATACGCCAGTTCAGCGACCCGCGGGTAGGCTGCGTGGCCGGAGAGAAACGGGTAGAGATACAAGCCGAGCAAGGAGCCACCGCCGGAGAAGGCATATACTGGAAATACGAGTCCGCCCTCAAGCGACTGGACTACCGGTTATACTCCACCGTCGGAGCGGCAGGCGAGCTCTTCGCCATCCGTACCTCCCTCTTCGAGCAGATGCCCCCGGATACCCTGCTGGACGATTTCATCCTCTCCCTGCGCATAGCGATGAGAGGCTACAAGATCGCCTACAGCAAAGAGGCGTACGCCCTCGAGAGCGCCTCCCTGAACATGCGGGAGGAGGAGAAACGTAAAGTACGCATATCGGCCGGAGGATTGCAATCGGTATGGCGGCTACGGGGATTATTGAATATCTTCCGGTACGGGATACTGAGCTTCCAATACATCAGCCACCGGGTACTGCGCTGGACGCTGACGCCGGTCGTGCTCTTCGCCCTCCTGCCCCTCAACCTTCTCCTAGCCTGTACCGGGCATACCCTTTACACGGTCATCCTTGCCCTGCAATTAGCGTTTTACCTGCTGGGATACTTGGGGTATAAAATGGAAAAACGGAACATCCGGAACAAGCTATTATTCATTCCTTATTACTTTTTATTCATGAATATCAATGTCATACGAGGGTATAGCTATCTCGCTAAGCATAAAGGCACAGGCGCTTGGGAAAAAGCCAAACGAGGCGCGGGATAAAAAAATAAAAAAATAGATGGATAAATAGTCGTTATATGTCGACTTTAATTAATACTTTTGCGCTATTGATACTATTTGAATATCAAGAAAACTAGAACACAATTTAGATACAATGGATAAATTGGCCTCAGAGTATAAAGTTCTTATCGTAGATGATGTCCCTACAAACGTCATGCTAGTACAAGCCATACTGAAGAAAGAGGGATATACGCTTTTGACTTGCGACAGCGGGACAAAAGCACTACGCATAGCTAACGAGAAACACCCAAATCTGATATTACTCGATATCATGATGCCTGAGATGGACGGATATGAGGTCCTCCAGCATCTGAAAAGCAATCCCGAGACTACGGATATACCCGTGATTATCATGTCCGCCCTAAGCGATATGCAAAGCATCGTGAAAGGTTACCAATTGGGCGCCACCGAATACGTCACAAAGCCTTTCCAACGTGAGGAGCTGGTGAAGAGGGTGGCCCACCGCTACGAGCTTTACAGCATCAAGCGCATCAAGGCCGAGCTGGAGAACACGATCGAGTCTAGGGATACGCTATACTCCGTTATCGCCCATGACCTGCGTTCCCCGCTAGGCTCGTTGAAAATGATGAATAACGCCATCTTGATGATGGTGGACAAGGAGCGGGTAGGCGACGAGGTGTACGAGATGATCCAGATGATGAACAAGACCTCCGAGGAGATCTTCCTCTTGCTGGACAACCTGCTGAAATGGGCCAAGAACCGCTTGAACAAGCAGCACGTATATAAGCAACAGACCGACATAAACAGTATCATCGACAGTACCGCCGAGATGTATGTCCCGATGGCGGCGCAAAAAGGCGTGAAGATTATCCTAGAAAATCTGGATAAAGAGCTGGTAGGCTTGGTCGATATCGATATGCTCAAGACGATTATCCGTAACCTGATCTCTAACGCCATGAAGTTTAGTTTCGAGGGGGGCACGATCACCTTATCCTCACGCTCCGAGGGGGATTTCGTAACCGTTAGCGTGAAAGATACCGGCAAGGGCATCAAGAAAGAGGATCAAGACAAGCTCTTGAAACAAGACTCGCATTTCACGACCTACGGGACGAAGAACGAGAAAGGCTCCGGTCTGGGATTGATGCTTTGCAAGGACTTCGTGGAGCTTCATGGAGGAAAGCTTTGGTTCGAGTCCGAGGGCGAGGGCAAAGGAACGACCTTCCTGTTCTCGATGAAGGCGCTGAACCAAGAGGCATAGCCGATCGACGTACCGCCTGTCTCTACCGATCGTAGACAAGTGTCGTACAAACAAACTAAATATTTCGTATATTTGCATCCCGGATTAATATCCGGGATTTTTTTGTGTGCCGAGGTGACATTAGGTACATTATTATTTATCGTATAAACATTATTATCGTATGTATACCGTAATTAAACGTATGGAGATCTCCGCTTCCCATAGCTTGAGATTGTCCTACCCCAGCAAATGTGAGAATCTACATGGTCACAATTGGATGATCACGGTTTATTGCCGCTCCAAGGAATTAAACGCCGATGGCATGGTGGTCGATTTCAGTCATATCAAGAGATCGGTGAAATCCCTGTTGGACCACCAGAACTTAAACGATATCTTGCCTTTCAACCCGACGGCGGAGAACATAGCCTTTTGGGTATACGAGCAGATCCCATCTTGTTTCAAGGTAGAGGTAAAAGAGTCTGAGGGTAACACGGCGATCTATGAGGAAGATTAACGAAATATTCTACAGCTTGCAAGGCGAGGGGTTCCATACGGGGACTCCCGCCGTATTCGTCCGCTTCTCCGGTTGCAACCTGAGATGTAGCTTCTGCGACACCCGCCACGAGGAGGGCGTAATGATGACGGACGAGGAGATCGTGGAGAAGGTATCTTCCTTTCCCGCACGGATAGTGATCCTGACGGGAGGAGAACCTAGTCTGTGGATCGACAAGGCGCTTATATCCCGCTTACGTGAGGCGGGGAAACAGATCTGTATCGAGACGAACGGCACACGCCCCTTGCCCGACGGCATCGACTGGGTGACTTGCTCGCCCAAGGAGAACGCCCCGGTGGTATTGGAAAGGATCGACGAGATAAAGGTGGTTTATACCGGGCAAGACCTGTCCGCATACGCCGAAATCCCCGCACGGTACCATTTCCTGCAACCCTGCTCCTGCCAAAATACGAAAGAGGTAGTGGATTACATCCTCCGGCATCCCCGGTGGAGGCTAAGCCTGCAAACCCATAAACTGATCGATATCCAATAGATAGGGTGAGACGGGGTATCTCCCCCGTCTCTACTACTATAGATAACGGACTTCTTTACCTCTCACGGCGTCATTCACCACTCCATCGCCATAGGCCAACTCGCCATTCACGAAAGTCTTCCATACGCCATGGTGGAACGTATAGCCCTCGAAAGGAGACCAACCGCATTTGTACAAGATATTCTCCTTCGATACCGTCCAAGTCCTCTCCGGATCGATCAATACGATATCGGCGTAGTATCCGGGACGGATGTATCCCCTCCTATCGATACGGAACAGCTCCGCCGGCATATGCGCCATCTTCTCGACCACCTTCTCGTACGTGAAACGGCCTTCCATCGCCAGCTCCAACATCGTGATCAAGGAGTGCTGGATAAGCGGTCCTCCGGAAGCCGCCTTCAAGCAAGAGCCTTGCTTCTCCTCCGGTAGATGCGGGGCATGGTCGGTAGCCACGATATCGATCGTATTGTTATTGACCGCCTCACGCAGCGCCGTGCGATCCTCGATCGTCTTGATAGAAGGATTCCACTTGATACGATTACCGAATTGGGCGTAGTCGCCGTCATGAAACCACAGATGGTGCACGCAGACCTCGCCGGTTATCTTTTTCTCGCTCAAGGGAAGATGGTTACTGAGCAACGATAATTCCTTCTCCGTGGAGAGATGCAGGATATGCAAACGGGAATCCAAGCGGGTAGCCAGTTCAACCGCCTCGGCCGAGCATTGGTAGCAGGCCTCCTCGCTACGGATCTTACTATGGAAAGAGATATCCAGATCCTCGCCATGCAGGTTCGTGTAATACTGGATATTACGCCGGATCACCTCCTCTTTCTCCGCGTGGATGGCGATCAGCATACCGGCCTCGCCGAAGATACGCTCCAACGAGTCTTTCTTGTCCACCAGCATATTTCCCGTAGACGAGCCGAGGAAGAGTTTCAGTCCCGGCACACGGCTACGATCCAGCCTGCGGATCTCGTCCATATTATCGTTTGTCCCACCGAAGAAGAAGGAGTAATTCGCACGGGAGACCTCGGCGGCACGGTTGAATTTCCATTCCAGATCGGCGATCGTCGTGGTCTGTGGCTTCGTGTTCGGCATGTCCATGAAGGTCGTCACGCCACCGGCCACGGCCGCACGGCTCTCGGTCCCGATATCCCCCTTATGGGTAAGCCCGGGGTCCCGGAAATGCACCTGATCATCGATGACGCCCGGTATCAACCATTTCCCCGTAGCGTCGATCACTTGGTTCGCCTCGGCACGCACGTTCCCGGGAACCTCCCCCTCGAACACCGCCGCGATCTTATCCCCCTCCACCAACACCGAGCCGATAAAAGAACGGCCCTCGTTGATGATTCTCGGATTTTGGATTAATATTTTATTCATCTTTCTTATTCTATTATAAATTGTCAAACTCTGTTTTCATTAGGCATGGCTCGCATGTTTCCTCGGATACTTCCTGAAGAAACTCCACCATTTCAATTGAAGGACGCCGAATAAAGCCTCCCCGAATATCGAAGAGTTCATCTTGGAGACACCCAAGGCACGGTTGATAAAGATGATCGGCACCTCCACGAGCTTGAAGCCGCACTTATAAGCCGTAAACTTCATCTCCACCTGAAAGGCGTATCCCTTGAAATGGACACGGTCCAGATCGATCGTCTCCAGCACCTCACGGCGGTAACATTTAAAGCCCGCCGTCGTATCCTGTATCTTCATACCCGTGACGATACGGACATACACCGAGGCGAAATAAGACATCAACACACGGCCCAACGGCCAGTTCACCACATTCACCCCGTTGCAATACCTCGATCCGATGGCTACGTCGGCACCCTGCCCGGTACAAGCGGCGTATAGCTTCGGCAGGTCATTGGGATTATGACTGAAATCGGCGTCCATCTCGAAAATAAAATCATATTTATGCTCGATAGCCCATTTAAAACCCCGGATATAAGCGGTACCCAATCCCAGCTTCCCCTTACGCTCCACGATAAAAAGACGCTCCGGGAACTCCTTCTGCAAGCCCTTCACGATAGCCGCCGTCCCATCCGGAGAGCCATCATCGATCACCAAGATATGAAACACTTTCTCCAGCCCGAACACGGCACGAATGATATTCTCAATATTCTCCTTCTCGTTGTATGTAGGAATAATGACGATACTGTCTGACATATACTTTAATCAATTAATTTTTAGCTCATTATATATACGACTGTAAACCATTTGTAAATAACTCTCCAAAGTTACATATTTTTTCTGTGTAAATCTATCATCCAGTTAGCCCATTCGTCTGTTCCATGATAAGCAAATGTATTTTGGCTTTTCACCCAACTTCTCCGATTTCCCCCTAAATGCCTAATACTCAAATTAAGCTGCTTTATTCTTCCACTTTTATTCGATTATTCCAGCGTTTTTCCGTAAGTTTGTCTTCATTAATTTCTAACGCTTGTAAAATTAAGTACTATGAATATACAGCAACTCGAATATATCCTAGCGGTGGATACTTATCGTCATTTCGCAAAGGCAGCAGAGCATTGTAGGGTGACACAACCGACATTGAGTATGATGATCCAAAAGCTGGAAGACGAACTAGGTATTAAATTGTTCGATCGAAACCTACAACCCGTTCGCCCCACACCTGCCGGACGTAAGGTTATTGAGCAAGCGAGAAATGTCCTCTATCAGGCTTCTCTTATCAAAGATATCGTGAACGAGGAGGAACAGTCATTGAAAGGTACGTTCCGCTTAGCGGTGCTACCGACTATCGCCCCTTATTTACTACCTCGCTTTTTCCAGCAATTATCGGAAAAGCATACGGATCTTGACATCCGTATGCTGGAAATGAAAACCGCTCCCACTATGGCCGCCCTGCAAAACGGGGAAATCGACGCCGCTATCATAGCGAACCAACCCACTGAATCCAATTTACAAGGAGATATATTATATTATGAGCAATTCTTCGGATACGTGGCTCACAACGAATCTATATTCAAAAAGGATTTGATCCGTACCGCCGATATCAACGACGAGCGGTTGTGGCTGTTGGACGAGGGACATTGCTTCCGTGACCAGCTGATGCGTTTCTGCCAGATGGAGAAGGTAAAGGTTCGCCAAGCCGCTTACCGTTTAGGTAGCCTAGAGACATTTATGCGTATGGTGGAAAGCGGTAACGGTATTACGTTCATCCCGGAATTGGCTACCCTGCAGTTAAGTAAAGAGCAGAAAGAATTGGTACGTCCGTTCGCCATTCCCAAGCCGACACGGGAGATCGTCTTTGTCACCCGTAAAGATTTTATCCGGCATACCGTAGCGGGTATTTTAATAGAGAGCATCAAGAAAGCGGTACCTAAAGAAATGTTGACTTTGCAGCCCGGACAAAAGGTTGTGTGATTTTTTTGATAAATCCCATAGGGTATTTCTTTCCTGGGCGATCATATAAGTACAAAGTGATTATTTACCATTAAAACAATACAAATATGAAAGCGCTCTGTAAACAAACTATGGGATTTATCCTGATGATACTGTTGGCTTGCGGTGTAACCTCTATAAAGGCACAGGATAGCGCAGACGATGAGTTTATCACTGTCAGCGGTGTAGTAAAAGACAAGCAAACACGAAAAAAACTGGAATACGTAAATATCTCTATTCCGGGAACCAACGTGGGAACGATCACCAATAATGACGGTGAGTTCTCTATCAAAGTGAAAAACGGCCTCCATGCCAGACAAGTAGAAGTATCGCATATCGGATATTTGAATGGCTTGATCCCCGTAAACGATAAGGACATATTAGAATGTACGGTATTACTCGAACCGAACATGAATACGCTCAGCGAAGTCATTATCCGGGCCGGAGATCCTCGATATATCGTAGAGGAAGCGATTGAGAAAGTAAATAAGAATTACATTACCACGGGTAGCATGCTTACTGGGTTCTACCGGGAGACCGCACAAAAAGGCCGTCGCTATATCAATATATCGGAAGCGGTTATCGATGTTTACAAAACTCCCTATAAGGACAGGAACGTGGAACGGGATCGGGTACAGATCTATAAAGGACGTAAATTATTGAGCGAGAAGGCTAGCGACACATTAGCCGTGAAATTATTGGGAGGCCCTAACCTATCCGTTTACGTGGATGTGGTGAAGAATCCGGATTTATTGCTCGACCCGAATATCTTACCTTATTACGCCTTCCGTATGGAAGAAAGCGTGATGTTAAACGACCGACCGCATTACGTAATCAGTTTCCAACCTCAAGCGATCTTGCCTTACGCCTTATATTACGGTAAATTGTATATCGATAAGGAACGGCTTTCCTTCAGCCGTGCGGAATTCGCCCTCAGCATGGATGACCGGAATAAGGCTACCGAGGCCATCCTCCGCAAAAAGCCTTTTGGCTTGCGATTTAAACCCGTGGAGGTAGCTTTCCTCGTAACTTACAAAGAACGTGACGGCATGAGCTATCTGAGTTATATCCGCAATGAGGTTCGCTTTAAATGCGACTGGAAACGAAAACTTTTCTCTACCAACTACACGATCGTATCCGAGATGGTCGTTACCGATGGTAAAGAACAAAATAACTCCATCCCCTACCGGATGTCTTTTAAAGCGGATCAGTCTCTATCCGACAAGGTATCGGACTTCGCCGACGAGAACTTCTGGGGAGCTTACAATATTATCGAGCCTACCGAGTCTTTGGAGAATGCGGTATATAAATTAAAGAAGCAACATAAAAATTGACCGTGTAAATATACTATCGACAATGATATGGACAAATCATTATCTTTGTCCATTATCAATTATCTGTTGAAACCAAATTATTATGGATTTGTTCGTACTCAAAAAGATCAAGGAAGGGGATATTAAAGCATTCGAAAGTATTTTCAGGCTTTATTATACCCCTCTTTGCCTGTACGCAACCAGTATAACAGGAGAGCTGGAAGTTGCGGAGGAGATCGTCCAGGACTTGTTTTACGTGTTCTGGAAAGAAAGAGAATCTCTTCCGATCTTACGTTCCATCAAGAACTACCTTTATGGAGCTACCCGGAACCGGTCCTTACAATATCTGGAGCATCGGGAAGTACGATACCGATACCGGAATACGGTTTTAGCCGGAGAGAATCCGGAATCCGAATCGTATACCCCGCAAGATCAACTTGAGTACAAAGAATTGCAATCCTTGGTCAACCGGGCATTAGGTAAATTGCCCGAACGACGCCTCCGGATCTTTCGGATGCACCGTTTCGAAGGAATGAAATACGCGGAGATAGCCTCCAGCCTCTCCTTGTCCATAAAGACAGTAGAAGCGGAAATGACCAAGGCACTACAAACACTAAGAAAAGAAATCGAAAATTATACCTAACAGTTATGAATCAAATAGAAAAAAATAAATTGAAGACAGACCAAGCATGGGAACAATTATATACTCGCTTGGAGCAAGACGGGCTGCTGGATAAGCCAACTTCCGGTACACAAATCCCATACCGGATCGGACTTATGAAATGGGTCGCCGCTATCGTTATACTCTGTGTATCGGTAGCTACGGCTATTTTCCTTGGACAAGAACGAACACCGGAGACCACTTTGCTCACCCTGCATAATAACGAGGCTTCCACCACCTTGGTCACGACTTTGGAAGACGGGTCTATCGTTTATCTGGCGGATAACAGCCAGTTAAGCTATCCGGAACATTTCCAAAGAGAAAAAAGAGAGGTGTCTCTACTAGGAAACGCCCTTTTTGATGTAAGCGGGAATAAGGAACGTCCTTTCCTAATCGAGACAGAGCAGGCCCGGATCGAGGTATTGGGAACCTCATTCAATATCAAAAGCTCGGATAAAAGCGCCTTTGAATTGGCCGTTCGCCGGGGATTAGTGAAAGTGACACTCAAGAAGAACGGAGAACAAACGCTGGTAAAGGCCGGTCAAACCGTATCCTTATTCTCCAACCGTTTACAAGTAGCTCCGACTCAAGATAACGAACAATTTTCCGATTACACCCGCCGTATCCAGTTTAAGGATGAGCGCTTAGGAGATATCTTGCATGTAATTAATCTGGAATATCCGAAGATGCCATTGAAGACAACGGCTGATTTAGAGAATAGACGGCTGACCGTTAGTTTCTATAATAACTCACCCGCGACGATGGCTGAACTGATCTGCGCGGCGTTAAAACTAAAATGTACGCAACAAAATAATATATGGATGATTTCCGAACCTTGAGACAGCTGATCGTAGGATGGTTGCTGTTACTCGTAGCTCTCATCCCTATGAATGCCCAGAATGGTAACGTACTGGGACAGGTCATACGATTGCCTAAATCAAAAGGAAATATCTACCAATTGCTGGGACTCGTCACGGAACGTTCCGGCTATCTTTTTATATACGACAGTAAGATTATCGATAATGAACAAACAACATCGATAAAAGGTGGAGATTATACGATACAAGAAGCTATATACGCTATTACCGGTAATAAAAATCTGGCGATCCGTACGATAGAGAACCATCTCTTGCTTTATCTGCCAGAGAGTCCCTCCGCTCCTAAAAGCGCATCCGTAACTCCCGATTCCATACAAACCTATTTCTCGATAGAAGGTTCTTTACAGGATCAATATACCCATGAGCCAATCGCGTTCGGATCGGTAGGAATCGGCGAGGCCGCTATCGGCACCATCACCAACCAGAATGGAGAGTTCCGATTGAAATTACCGGACTCACTCCGATTATCCAAGGTACGTTTCTCTCATATCGGCTATCTTCCCCAAGAGATAGATGGTCGGGAGTTAATAGATAAACATACCGTCTTATCCCTAGAGCCTAAAGTAATCTCCATCCAAGAAGTTATCGTGCGTCTAACCAATCCGAAACGCTTATTACAGGAGATGCTGGACGAGAGAAGAAGCAATTATTCCCAGCACCCGATTTACCTTACCACATTTTACAGAGAAGGCGTTGAACGTAAAAAAGGACTCGTAGGACTGACCGAGGCTGTTTTTAAGGTATATAAGGCATCTTACCACAGCAATGCCTTGGCCGATCAAGTGAAACTACTAAAGATGCGCCGCATCAGTAACGAGCAGGAAAAGGACACATTGATCACAAAAATGAAGTCGGGTATCTACTCCTGCCTTGTCTTGGACTTGATGAAACAGTTACCGGAGTTTCTGGATCCTAGCCCGGATTCACCCTATACATACGCCCATACCGACATCACGGTAGTGGGTGATCGACTTGCTAACGTCATCTCTTTCGAGCAACGAAAGAGTATCAATGAACCGCTTTATCGGGGACAGATATATATCGACATGGAAAATAATGCCTTATTAAGAGTGGACTTTGAGGTCAATCCCCAATATATCGAGCAAGCGGCCGGCATGTTCGTCGAGAGAAAAAGCCGGAATTTACGGATCACGCCCCAGAAAGTAGCCTATACGGTATCTTACAAGCAATGGAATGGCACCTACTACATTAACCATATCCGGGGAGATCTGCATTTTAAAATTAAAAAAAGAAGACAACTTTTTAACACAAATATTTTACATACTTGGTTCGAAATGGTTACCTGTAAGATAGATACAGCCAATGTGAACCGCTTCTCACGCATTGAATCCCTTCCCACCCGCACGGTTTTCTCGGATACTCACTTCAACTACGACGAGGGTTTCTGGGGAGATTTTAACGTAATATTACCCGAAGACAAACTGAATGAGGCTATTAGCAGAATCACCTCAAAGATAGAGGAAACGAACTACTAATCCCTTGAAAATCATAAAGAGAGCCTTTTCGCAAAGGCTCTCTTTATAGGTTTTTAATAGGTATTAGTCTTTAAGGCAAAAAGATTGTTTAGGTTATCTGCATGCAAAGATGGGCTAATTAATATAATTGAGCAAATAAAAAAAGATATTGTACAACACATTTTTTTAAGTTTATCGAAATTTCTTTGCAGCTTGTGTTACTTTTTAACAATTACAGACTCCAATAGATCATCTGATGGATGCTACCTCGATAGACTCCTTTCACGTCCGCCAACACGGCATGTTCGTTCGTGATCGACATGAAGTAGGACTCATCCAGCTTCAAATAAGTCGTATGAGCGACAGCTACCACTACCGCGTCATATTTCTTCCCGGGCCTCTCTACTAACCGGATACCGTACTCTTGCAATACTTCCAAAGGGGAAGCGAACGGATCCATCACATCGACCTCGGCTCCGAAGTCCTTAAACTCATTGATAATATCGGCTACTTTCGAGTTACGTATATCCGATACGTTTTCCTTAAAAGTCATACCCATCACCAACACATGCGCTCCTAGGATATTTTTCCCCTGCGAGATAATCTTTTTCACGACCTTCTTTCCGATATACCGTCCCATGGAATCGTTCACGTAGCGACCAGAGTTGATCATCTTCGTGTGATATTGCAATTCTTTGGCTTTATGCACCAGATAGTAAGGATCTACCCCTATACAATGCCCACCTACCAATCCGGGAGAGAAAGGCAGGAAATTCCATTTCGTTCCGGCGGCTTTCAATACATCAAACGTATTTACCCCCATTCGATCGAAAATAATGGAAAGCTCGTTCATAAGGGCTATATTCACGTCACGCTGGGTATTCTCGATAATCTTGGCGGCTTCGGCTACCTTGATACTAGGCGCACGGTGCAACCCCGCTTGAACGACCAGCTTATAGACTTCCGATATCGTTTCCAAAGCTTCGGCATCGCAGCCGGAAACGATCTTCACGGTATTTACCAAGGTATGTACCTTATCACCCGGATTGATTCGTTCCGGTGAATATCCAACCTTAAAGTCCTCTCCTACTCTCAACCCTGAAACCTCCTCCAAGATCGGGATGCAATCCTCTTCCGTACATCCCGGATATACGGTAGATTCGTATACTACATAATCGCCTCGTTTAAGGACTTTGCCTACCGTGCGGGTCGCACCCAACAAAGGGGATAGATCCGGCTCGTTATGGCTGTCTATCGGGGTAGGAACAGCTATAACGTAAAAAGAAGCCTCCCGCAACTTTTCTATAGAAGAAGTAAATGTGATATCTTTATGTTCAAATACCTCAGTAGGAAGCTCACCACACGGATCAATACAGTTCCGAAGCTTGTCCAAGCGATCCTCGTTGATATCAAATCCGATAACGGAAACATGTTTAGCGAATTCCATCGCGATAGGAAGCCCGACATATCCTAGTCCGATTAGGGCAAGTTTCGTTTGTTTATCTAGTAACTTTGTATACATCTTATTATTTCATCATTCTACTTAAAAGTCCGGGTTCCAAGGAGTGTCCCAAACAGACGAGATTGTATGCAAATGTAGCAATCTTCAGTTTACCTAACGGAATAAAGGATGTTTTATTTCATAAAGAAGGTCCCTTATCTCGTTTCCAAAATAAGGGACCTTGTCTTCTAAGTATAAATATGTTTCTTTTACTGCAAACGCCGGATACCTATAGCCTTGTTATATTGGGCTAAAGAAGCCTTTTGCTGATACCAAGTCTGGATCAAGCTACTGTAAGACTGAATCCATGACAATTGGGCGGAGAGCACATCCAAGATCGGTAGTTTACCCTCGTTGTAGCTGAAGGTATTCAAATCAAGGTTCTCCTCGGCAATCTTACAAGCCTCTTCCGCGACGGTAATTTGTTTCGTATACTCGGTTAGGCTTGTCCATGCGTTCGCTACCTCTTGAGCGATCTTATCACGCGTATTGTCCAAGGCGTATTCCTTACTACGAAGGATGGCCTTCTGGGAATTTACCTCCTTGAAACGGGCTCCCCAACGGAACAAAGGTATCTTCAAGGAAGCGAAGACGGCCGGAGTCCACAACTGGTCCGAACCTTTCACGTTCAACATCGGCGTACCCCAAGTACCTTGAAAACCGATCGCCAAAGACGGGTTATATTTCGCCTTCGACAAATTGATCTGTCTCTTTTGATACTCTATGTTCAACTCGGAAATAGCGTAGTCCGGACGATTCCGAAGAGCTACATCCTCTCCTACTTGCAACGGCAAGGCCAAATAGGTCGTAATGGAATCTTCCACCTCGATCGGGTCTAACGGAGACACACCCATCAATGAGTTCAGGTTCTGTAACGCAATCTGATACTCCTTATAAGCCGAGCTTTTATTCAATTCCGCTTCTTTCAAGCGGGACTCCACTTGCAATAAATCGGTCTTGCTGATCTGGCCGTCATTGAAACGGATCGTCAACACGTTCGCCAACTCCCCGACAATGTCTACATACTGGCACATCACATCGTACATACCTTTACGTGCGGCGGCCGTCCAATAGTTCAAATCGGCGGAATAAACGATATTATCCGTTGTCAATTCTTCCGCTTGCTCGGTGATCTTGCCTTGTACCTGAGCTGCCTTATAGTTATTATAGATCTGTCCACCGGCATAGATGGGCTGGCTCACCGTAGCGCCTAGGCTATACGTATTATGGTCCATCTCTACGGACATGCCCGGTCCGAAATCCAAATCATATTTATTGATACGGTACTGATAACTGCCGGAGAAGTCCACCGAAGGGAAGAAACCGGTCTTAGCGGCCTTGATCGCATGCTGCATAGCGATACGCTCCTCAGAGCTTTGCTTGATCTGACGGCTGTATTCAAGGACCCGTTCCTTATATTCCACAGCCGATAGCCGGGTGTCTTGCGCTTTAGCGGACAAGGCACCCAACAATAAACAACCTATGATTATTTTATTTCTCATACCTTTTACTCTGATTTAATCTTAAAGAAAACACAATAAGTAACCGGAAGCACGAAGATCGTCAAGATCGTAGATACGAACAGACCACCCATGATGGTAGCCGCCATACCGGCGAACATAGCGTCACCCAACAACGGCAACATACCTAAGATCGTCGTACCGGAAGCCATCGTCACCGGAACGATACGGGTTTTCGTTGCCTCTATCACGGCATTCACCGGAGACAAGCCTGCGTTCAATTGTAAACCGATCTCGTCCACCAGCACGATCGCATTCTTGATATTCATACCGATCAAGCCCAACAGACCCAGCATAGCAAAGAAGTCGAGGGACTTACCGAACACCAACAATCCCAATACCACACCAATGAAGATCAACGGCAGCATCGCCATGATCAATACCGGTTTCCGGTAATATTTCGGGAATAAGAATAACAAGGTGACATAAATCAAACCGAACATCAACGGGATATTAGCGGCGATCGCCTTATTACCTTTATCTTGCTCGGATTGCTCACCGAAATACGTCATCTTATATCCTTCCGGCACCTGAATCTTCTCCTGTACCTCTTTCCACAAATGACTGAAAGCAGCCATCGTATTGGCGCCACGCTTCGGCTCACACTGCATAAGCATACACGGCTCACGGTTGAATCGTCTCACTACGTTAAACTCATAATCCAGCGAGAAATCATCGATCACCTGCTCCACTTTTACTGAACGGCCTTTAGCGCTATAAACCGGCAAAGTCTTTATATCATTCAGACTGATAGAATCCTTATCCGCATCTTTCAGTAAGATCGGCATAAACACGTCGCCCTCACGATACTCACCCAAAGGTACGCCATTCGTAGCCGAACGCAAGGAATAAGCCACCTGTTGACGGGTAATACCCAGACGCAAACCTTTCTCTTGGGAATATAGCGGCTTCCATACCGGAACCTTGTTACCCCAACTATTGCGAACCTCCATCACCTGATCATAATTCCGGGCGATCTCCTGCGCCCTTTGCGTCAAGGCAACCAACGTGTCTACGTTATCGCCGATAAAACCGATCTCGATCGCCGCATCCGGAACCGGAGACAAGGCGAACAAAGCCGAACGGGTCAATATATTCGGATAGTTAGCGACCATATAATCGTAGAACTTACCCTCTTCCGCTTGCGCATCCTCCGGATCTTGTGTCTCGATCAACACATTGGCGAAGTTTGGCTTCGGGCCGATAGAAGAACTGGCCAAGTAATAACGTACCGGCGAACCTCCCAAGGTAAACGAGTATGATTTGATATTCTCATTCTTGCTGAGATATTCCTCTTCTATCTTCTTCACGTTCGTCTCCACGTCGTAGATGCTATATCCTTCCGGGAAGATCAAGTCCGCACGGAAATAAGGCTTGCTCATGATCGGGAAGAAACTCTGCGGCATGATGCTCATCACGAACAAGGAAAGGAATAACGTAGCTACCACGGTAGAGATCGTTACATATCTACGCTTGATCAAACGGCCCAATACCGACTCAAATTTATGGTACAGCTTCGTATCGTACGGGTCTTTGTTCTCACCCGGTTTCGCCTCTTTCAAGATAAAATTACCGAAGGTAGTCGTTTGCGTCAAGGCCAAGACCCAGCTTAATCCCAAGGATACCGCCAATACGATAAACAACGGTTTCACAATCTCGGCCACGGATGCCGGTGCCAAGTACATCGGCAAGAAAGAACATACGGCGATAAAGGTAGCGCCCAACAACGCCCACTGCGGTTTCGTCGCGCCATCGATCAACGCCTGATAACGGGAAAGTCCCCGCTTGATACCGACTTGGGCATTATCCGTCACCACGATAGCGTTATCCACCAACATACCCATAGCGATAATAAAGGCCGCCAACGAGGTTCGGTTCAAGCCGACACCCCAGATCAACATGATCAATAAGGTACCACCTACCGAGAACAACAACGAACTACCGACCAACATACCGGCACGGGACCCCATCACGATAAAGATAATCACGATAACGATCAACAACGACTCGATCAAGTTCAAGATAAAACCGTTGTTCGCCTCATCCGCGATCTTGTTCTCCGGATAAATCGTTTTCAGGTCCATACCCACCGGGAACAGCTGCTCCATCTCCGCTAAATGATCCGCCACGGCGTTACCCACGGCAACCACATCGTCTTTCGAACCGGTAGCGACACCGATACCGATGGCACGCTTACCGTCCACACGCATCAGGTTCGAGGGAGGGTCCATATAACCACGCTCTACCGTAGCGATATCTCCCAAACGAACCTCACCGCCACTTTTCGTCACGATCAATTGGTCCCGGATATCTTGTATATCCTTATACGTACCTTCCGCACGCAAACGCAATTGATAATTACCGGTATTGATGTCTCCCGTATTCACCAACAAGTTCTGCGTTTGCATCACCTGCTGGATAGCGTTCGGGTCGATACCTAGGTTAGCCAGTTTCGGGATAGAGATCTTTACGTTGACAACTTGTGTCTGTTCACCGAATAGGTAGACCTTCTGTACACCCGGTACAGGAGATAGCTCCGTCTTGATCTTTTGTGCCCAATTACGCAGGTCGTCGTAAGTATATCCCTCATCGGCCGTCAAGGCATAATAAATTCCGAATACGTCACCGAAGTCATCACTAACGGATATCGAGGAGGCGCCAGACGGAAGGCGAGGCTGTATATTCGCCACCTTACGACGCAACTCGTCCCACTTGACCGGCATATAATCCGGAGACAAGGTAGGCTGCAACTCAATAGAAATCTTGGACATACCGAAATAAGACTCAGATTTGATCTGGAACACATCCGACATAGCCTGAATCTCCCGTTCGATCGGCTCAGTCACCAGCTTCTCCACCTCCTGAGGTGTCGCTCCCGGATATTGGGTAACCAAAACCGCTTGCTTGATCACGAAGGGAGAATCTTCCTTCTTCGGCAATTTAAAGAAAGAATATATACCTCCTATCAGCATGACCGCTAGGAAAAAGTATATAATCTTCTGATTCTCTAAGGAATATTTTGGAATATTCATTGTTTATCTCTTAATCTGTTAATACTTTTACCTGTTGTCCATCCACCAAACGAGTGGCTCCGGCTGAGACAACCTGTTCGCCGGGTCGCAAGCCATCCGTTACGATCACGCCATCCTTGCCGATCAGCATAGACTCGGTAATCTTGCGACGCTCAACCTTTTGAGACTGCCCATTATAAACAAACACATACTTATCGCTATTGGCATCGTCAGCCACGACAGCGGCTAGCGGAACCAATACGGCGCCTTGCGTGAAACTCTCGCTATCCACGTTCAAGATCACACGGCAAGAGAAACCTACGGCTACCTTATATTTCTCTAAATTAAAGTTCGGATCGTCGATATACAGATATACGGGAACGCCGGAACCATCCGGAGAGGCTTCCACGTATTCTTTCACCTTCGCCTTGAAGCGAACGCCCTTGTAATTATCGAATTCCACATAAACAGAATAAGGAGAAGAGAAGTAATTGATATTACTCTCCGGCATCGTAAACACGACCTGTAACTTATTCGGGTTGATCAAGCAAACGATTCCTTGTCCGGCCTGTACCTTCTGGTAATTCTCCACATATTTCTTCTGGATAAATCCATCGAACGGCGCACGAAGCTTTGTCTGGTTCAATGTGTTTTGCGCATACTCGAAAGCCGCCTTGGCATTTGAGTAAGAGGCTTCCGTAGACTCATACTCTTGCTTGGAGATAGCTTGCTTGGACAATAACTTCTTCGCACGTTGCAATTGCGCCTCAGCGGTCTGGAAAGACGCTTTCTTCGCCTCATATTCCCATTTAAAGTCCAGCGGATCGATCTCGGCCACGATCTGTCCCGTACGGACCTTCTGGCCTTCGTCCACGTTTAATGAGATCAGCGGGCCGGACATCTTAAACGCCAAATCACTGAATTGATCGGGCGATACCACTCCACTGAATGATTTCTCAACCATGTTCAGCGAAGTAACGTCCGCCAATTTAACTGGACGAGGACCTTGCTCCTTAACGGGTGGTTGACTACAGGAAACCAATGCTGCCAAAACAAACACAGGGATTAATTTTCCTTTCATGATAACTTGCATTTTGTTATTTAATTATGATTTCTTTTTCTTCACAGTAAATATAAAACATTCTCGCCTAGAGATTGTTGAGCATAACGTGCCTTAAAAAGACCAACTACCATCATTCACGTATGCTTCCATCGGATTTTCTATCGAATCAGGCAAAGAAGGGAAAAAGTCAATTCCGGTAACCTTCTCAACGCTATCGATAGGGATCATCATCGATTTCAACGGAGTCTTTCCATAGTCTTTATTATCAAACAGAAAACCTACCCCTTCCGGTTTACCGTTCGTTATCGTACAGATTACCTTATAAAAGGTCTTCGGGATTCCCACCCGATTCTTGCCTAACCGTTTCAGGTCGTCCGTGATCACCGGGCCGGTCACGATCAACAAAGAGCCATTCTCTTTCGCCCACAAACGAGCCTGCTCTTCCAGATCTTTCCAGATACCCCGGTTCAAGCCGGGCTTTTGCGGACAGATATTACTTAGGTAGAACGATTCCCGCATGGCCTTGGCGGACCATTTCATATCGCCGGCAGGCGCCATATGTCCTCGGTCATAGCCGGAACGGGTATAGTCCTCGTTCGTGGCGCTAGCCCCTTTCACCATGGGGTCCGAGACGAACTTATTAGACCGCTCGTTCTTCTTACTTGTCGCCTCTTTCGAGGTCAGTTCATAGGCTACCCAATTGGCGATCTTATAATCGGAATTATAAGAAACCGTATAGCCCTCATGCTTTATAACCTGCTCTTTTTGTTTATTCTTTAGTCTCGGTATCTCAGCTCCCCCTTGAAAAGTATAAGCGGAGGTCTCTTTCTTTGGGTTCGTCGTTTGCTTGTTTTTCGTCGCTTGTGCGGCTTTCTTACCCGATGTTCCGGAGCCGCCTTTGTCCGAGATCTTCGGACGGACTATTGCCTCCGCCCGATCCTGTTTCTTCTCTACAAGCCGTGTCTTGGATACCGGATAAAACCAGTTATATATGAATAATACACCGATAAAACAAACAACTACCGCAAAAACGCCAAGAAGCATCTTCTTTACAGAGGACATGAATGATGATGCCCGCTTCTTCTTGCTTTTCCGGGGTTGAGGCTTACCTTTCTTTTTTGCCATACCTAAAACTTCCTATTCTTAACCTTTCGTATTGGGCGCAAAAATAGATAAATCCGGCATGTTATACAACACTATTCTAGGATAGTATTGGTCTCGATTACTATAAAAGACGGCTTAATTTAATACGCCGCTTCATTTGACCTTGCTTTCAAATCTAACTTCGAATCAAACTTTCACTATCGTCCGAATAGTGTACCGCATTCTTTTGTACGCATTCCCTACTTGTATTGGCATAACAATAGACACAGAAATGGCGGCAAGTGTTATACCTACCGATATCTTTGCTTATCATGCAACCACAGGCTTTCCGTTGGCCTTTGTCTTTTAGGTCTTTGCGTTTGTCGGGTAAAGCGGGAAACGTACCAAAAAGATCCGGTTCAGGTAATTGGCCTGTTCGAAGATAATAAACCAATTCATAATCCTCCTCAAACACACGCTCCATTAAATCACCGTCGATACACCGGTTATGTTCAATGCCATAAACCGTAAGGTCAATATCCTCGGCACAAGTAGCGAGTGTCACATTCCAACCAGTAGAAGCCCAAATTTCCCTCAACTTCACCAATCCCTCTACAGTTTCTTGACGTTGCGTCGCATTCATCTCAGCGGTTTCCACATCCTCTTTCGTAAAGCAATTCGTCTCTTTTATAAGGTTATTCTGTACCTTACGATACGCCTTTACATCTACGAAACTGAACACGAGCTTATCAGTATATCCTTTCAACAGATTGCCGATCTTCCAAATACGGCTAAGCAGGACACGAGGCGTGATAGATGGAGTCATAATCAACGGATCAAATCGCCAGATCACCCGTTCCTTCCCTATCATTTCCGACAACTCCCGAAATGTCTCCACCCGTTGCGTAACGCTCGGCACATTCGGCTCAAAGCCTTCGCTCACATAGTCATTCAACGTGAACTGGAAATAATAATGGATACCCCTCCTATCCAACTCATGCAAATAAGGCTATATCGGCTTCGGGTTCTTTGTCCAAAACACGATTGCCTTACACCGCTCAAACGACACATACATCTTCCGCCGATTAAACGGATTATACCAAACACAATACCCCTTGGCCAAACGATTAAAGAACCACTTGACATAAAAGGCCGGGATATCCGTTGACCGGCTGGCCGAAATGATGATGGGAGCAAGTGCTTCGACTTGCTCGCCGGAGTCGGTGGTGATAATAGATTTATGACTCATCTTTCTTTTCACCAATTAAAACAAAGATCATTACCTTTTTATTTTTTTAGTATATGCTTTGTTCCCGTATTGGAAATGTAATATATAATATGGTTGATATATGTTTTGAAAACTATTCAACCAATATTTCGACCTTAGATACTCTATTTCTCCATTATATTTGAAGTATGCAGAATTTGAGTTTCCACTGCCGGGTGATGGCAAAACTTCTAGGCCGGTAACCCGTATTGAAACTCCTCGAAACTCATAGGATACAGGTTGATGACATTAACCTTACCTACAGGATATGATACATTCTCATGCAAAGAAATTCCCAAAAGCGAACCCGCCACCGCAATATGGTAGTCCGGAGTTTCCTCCTTAAAATACTTCAACGCCTCCAATACCTCCGGGATATCTTGTACCTCATCCAAAATGACAAGCGTATCGCCTGGAGTGATATCCACCGAAGTCATGGCACGAAGACCGCGCAAGATTCTTTCCATATGAATACAACATTTTTACGCGGATAAATATAGCTAATCATCACATTTTTCAGCACCAATTCGCCATACAAATATACATAAATACGCGGATATAAGGTATACGGACGTACATTTTTACGCGGCATACGTTCTTTTACCTTCCTGTCTACCCTCTACTCCCCTAAGCAAAAAACGCTCTACTCCTATATGAATTCTTGCTCGATAGCTTATGGATTCTTGTTCGCATACTGTATAATTCCACAAACCACGACGTGGTCCGCACAGATCAAGACGTGGAATATACAAATCACGACGTGGTCTATACATTTCACGGCAATAATTTGGAAATAGATCAAGTAATAAGTATATTTGTTATAGGGGGCAAAACCAAAAGTACAACTCTCTTATCAACGATTAAAACCATATAAATAACTGTAAACCAAAAGATAACCAAAAAATATCCCTTTCACAGGCAGCCCCGTTTAAAGTTGAATCGATTTGAATTTGATTTTAAACGAGGCTGCTTTTTTATGGGATAAATTCAACGTTGCTTTAATTTGGATGGTTCTGTGGGGCTGGAAATGGGCAAATGCGGTATATCTGCATGAGAGGGGTAAAATATGGTCGATTGAAGGGAATGAGGCATAAAGCCGACGGGAAAGAAAGATGGATCAAATATGGCCTCTTTTTCTTTGTGGATGGCTTCCGGAAATTTGAAGAATGTAAAGTGCAATTATTCCATATACGCATTATTTAGTATATTTGCATCAAGAAAAGTGCTATATACGCTATGATAAAAGTAATCCATGTGCATCTGATCTTCGAGAAAAAGAACTACTATTTTGGCTCCATTTCCGCCATCTTCGACGTGCTGAGCGAGGAAGAGGTCGGGATCACCAAGAACAGCCTCCTGCACGCCGGAATGACCGACGGAAGTTGCAAAATGACCAAACGGGCGATGATCATCCAGTCGCATCTGATACGGAGCGGACAGTAGGGAATGAATGAAAAGTAGGACATTTGTTGTACCGTTGGTTTGTACTAAAAAATGTCCTACTTTTTGTCCTACTTTTTTTATAGGACATTTTATGTACCGTTTGTTTTTGTTAGTAAGGTACCCCCCGTTAGCGATTCGGTGCATATCCTAAACTTCTGCATACATCATCATAAACATCTAAATCAATATCCCATTTTTCCAAAGAGTACGGGATTTTATCCAAGCAATATGCTAACAGGATAATAATTGGTTGTTGGATTATTACACTTTTACCATATCGAATGGCATCTACAATATCCGGATTCGATTTAAGGAAAACATCTATATCGTCTTTTGAAATATGCTCGTCAGCAACCAAAGATAGTATTTCTTCGGCTAAATTTCGGTCGAATGCAGGAGGCTCATCGAGACCTCTGATCTCCATAAATACCTTGACCAAATGTTCCAGTAGCATATTCTCTTTATTTTGTGGAGCCGATACCTGCTCCAGTGTTTTACAAAAATAGTCATCAGCAGCTTCCATAAGTGCCATGGATTTTGCCAATTGCCTCAAAATTACAGGGTCGTTTTTATAGGGTCCTTTATAAACATTGTCATGGCTTATCTCCGCATAAGCGTGTTGCAAGAGTGTCCGGACTTGTATCTCGCAGGTTAATTGTTTCAGCCTAAAAGAACCAGAGGCAAAATTACAACAATTATCCTTAGGAGTAACAATGTAATGAATGGATTGATAGCCAAACTTGTCCGGCACTACCTCAAAGATCTCATGCTTTGTTTTAGACTCCTTGATATTCCATTGATCGTAGGTCTTCAAGTCATTTGATACACGATCTACTATATCTGTAACTAAAACTACAACTCTTGTCCCTACCTTATCTTCTATTTGAACCAATGGGTCATCATACCCCTTTCCCCTATATAAAGCCTTATTGATGAATGATTGTTCATTCTTTAGCCTGTATTTGGGAAATATTTGTATTTCACCATACCTGTAGTTATGTATGATGTTTTTAATGGTTTGATCTACAAATTTCCCCCAAGCCTCTAAATCAGGCTTCAAGATTCCAAACTCTTTCTTTATCTCTTCTTCAGACATTTCTCCGAGGTTTCCCTTTTACCAATAAGACAGTGTACTCTTCAAACAAACTATCTATATGCCTTAGTTCTTCTTCATCCGAAACAATAGAAACATAAGTATCAAAGTCGGTAGAAGGCCCTGATACCTTAATTTTGTTCGGGAAGAACATACTGGAATGCTTAAATGTTGCATCTAATAAAGCTGTGTTTTTCAAGAAAGAAGACGGGAATTGAGATAATATTGTACTTGAATATTGATTTCTTTTATCCAAATCGCCAATAAAAGAATCTCCGAATTCTTTAGGGTCAAATAGCTGATTGTTTGAGTCCACCAAATTTACTTTCAAGGCGTTTAAAAGATTTAGCCTTTCTTCCATATTCGGAAAGTTCATATTGATAAAAGAAGACGATTGATCGTAGAAACGTTTCGTTACTATCTTGGCATTTTTATCTTCTGAGAAACCAAGGAAATCTTTAAAAAAGTATGTCGCGGGAAGTGCTTCTGACGTATTGAATTGTTCATCAAACAAGAAACAGGTAAAAAGATCATTTGGATCAATAGATTGTGCCTCATTGAGCTTCTCTTTCATTAACCCCACCTTATAGAATTTTTGTGCCGGTGATAAAAAGACCTCTTTCAAAACCGATATAACGCCTGTTACCTTGTCCTTTAGTAAGGCTTCTTGTAAATCCGCTTTTATCGCAATATATACCGAAGCTTGATTTGTCCGATTTACTCCTTCTATAAACAGGAAATAACCACCCGGTATTTTCTTTTGATTTTGAGATTTTGCTAATAGACCAGCCAATTGCTTCGAGTTTTCAATAAAGACATTGTCTTCTTGCAATTTTAGGTCTTTACACAAATCATAAAAAGAGTTCGGAGCTATATTAGCAATATTCATCTCAAAGCACCTGGTTCTTTTGCCAAATGCTATATTTAGCCTGTCTTTTAATGTCTTAACGACATCATCGTCCAATACGACTAAGCTGTCTACGCAACTTGGCATAGCATCAGATTGATTTGTTTTTCTAAGAATCTCATGCATTATAACTCTTTTGAAGTCAATTAACTCAATGTTTATCATGATATAATATTTATGTATTTCAAAATAACCTATGCATACTCCCCAGCACCGCATAAACCTTGCGGATCATAGAGACAGGAATCTCCTGCTCGCCGTATTCGGGGCTTTTGTTGGTGGGAATTAGGCGGACAAAGCCGTCACGCTCGGCCATGCGTATACGCTTGACAGTTCGGTAACTGTCGGTCACGATCCCGTATATCTCGCCGTAGGGCAAATATTCGATGGGATCGTGCATCTCCCGCATGGCGATGAAGTCTCCGTTGTTCAGCTCCGGTTCCATCGAGTGGCCGGTGATGTTGCACCACACCACACCTTCCTTGTTATAAGGTGCGAAATCGATATAATAGTCTGGATTACGAGTCTGGTTATTTAATACGACATCAAAGCCTCCAATAAAGTCTACATTATAATAGGGTGCACCTTTATGCTCGTAGTTGACCTCCGGCAAATTCTCATCTTTCTCCCCTTCCTTGTCGCCCATCAGCGGCACTCCCTCGCTTTTCAACATGGAGCCACGACCGGTAATCAACCAATCGGTGTTAATTTCAAACTTATTTGAAATATCATATATGATGTCATAGGAAGGTTTAGCACCACCATCTCTAAATAGACGAGAAATCTTTTCTGAACTTTTATAACCAAGTTCTTTTGATAGAGTTAAGCTATTTATTGAATAATAAGACATTAACTCTTTTATCCGAGAGACAACATCATTGCTCATAGAATACAATTTCAAATTAGTTTGTAATTTCTTCTCGAAAAAACTTGACTTATTTCAAAGAAGTTTGTAATATTGCATCGTCGTAATGAACATTACCGACGCTGTAAAGATAATAATTAATCATTAAATATTGAATATGGCAAAAGTTTTAGCGGACACAGCAATCAGAAAGAAGGTGAAGGAAATCCTTCGGTGTAGTGACAAAACGATCAGTCAGGCATTGAACTGCCACATCGATACGGAGCTGGCAAGGAAGATCCGGGCGATGGCGATCAAGCTGGGTGGATCGGTGAAGAAAGAAGAACGGGTGATAACACTTTAAAGGAAGGAGGAATTTGTATGAAAATCACATCGGTAAAGGTCTATGGTGGCAGGAAAGAATACGGCAAGATTGGCGAACCTGCCCAAAATATTTACGGGGCAATATCTATCGATGCCACGATCGAGGACATCAGTACCCCAGAGGATTTTGATGAAATTATCGAACACCTGAAAGGTTGGAAAGAGGAGTTGAAAAAATCAAAAATGGCGAAATAATGGAAAAGACAAAGAGAATCGACTACAAAGCATTGTGCGAGGCTCCGTTCAACATGGGTTCGGCGTATGAGGTGAACTTCCGGATACTGGTATATACCGGGCGGAAGGCGGAGGAACGGCCGGTGTTCCGGGTGGTGATCGCCAAGGGCGAGTGCAAGGTGCGTATCGGGGCGGCTGGCAAGGAGTTTTGGGGCATCATCGGGTTGGATCCGGAGACGGGCGAGAATCAGTGGTACAACTACAACGATTGTGTCAGCCTGGAGGACTGGGCGGTGCTTGACCGGTTACTGAAAAGGGAGTTCGGCTGGATGGAGATGCTGGATCCGGGATTGGTGTACGAGACAAGGGTGTTGGCGAAAGCGCAATTGGCGGAGGGCTGATCATGAAAGCAAAAGTGATACTATACGGATGGGTGATCAGTTGGATATTCCTCTTTGCCGGGATCGACACGATAGAATACGGGAACGAGCTGGAGGGAAGCCTGCTTTGCACGATTTGGTTCGTGTTCAGCTTATTGCTGATCGGGAATGAGGTAGAATGTGGTAAGGAGGTGGACCGCTTCGTGGTTTGGATAGATAAAACGATGGCACGGATACTGGATGGCGGCGACAAGGATAACAATCAGGGTTTAGGTTTCAATTAAGATTGGTTTAGGTTTGGTTTCGGTACGCGGCCCGCGGTACGAGGGTGGTATCCCGGATAGTTCAGTCAGGTAGAACAGTCGGAACTGGTAATTCAGGCGATATGGTCAGCGGTTCGAATCCGCTTCCGGGAACAAATAAAACAGCATTTAAACGATGAGTATCGGACAAGGTGACATAATAGTGAGGACGTTCCAGAACACGCCGACGGTGTGGGTGTCGGAGCGGTTGATCTGCGATACGCTGGGAGAAGGGATGAACGACTATTTGAGAACCAAAGGCCGTTCAAATTATAAATCTTCCGTCTCCCCCTGCCACCGCACAAAAGACATCCTGCCCGCCACCGGCAAGTCTTGGCGTTACGCCCGGATCGACGGTCGTTTCTATTACGATTACGATTATATCCCCGACCGGAAGGATACCCGCTATCGTTCCCGGCTGGGCGACAAGGAGACGTTGATGCTGGAGGCGGATAAGCTACGTTCGACAGAGGCACGGATCGCGGAGCAATGTTCCCGAAGAAGCATCGAGGAATATGTCAAGGAGCGGGTCAGCAACACCGACCTCCTCCGTTTCCGCTATTACGAGGTGAACGGTACCTGCAAATATAATAAGGACAAGGCCGGGGAACTGGCCGAGGCCATCGCCTGGGCACGTTGCGTCAAAAGGCTGGTGGCGGACGGCGGCTACAAGGAATTCGGCTACCGCACGAAAGAGGAGTTCTACAAGGCGTGCGCCCTGATCCTGCACAAGAAACGGCTGGAGGGCTTCACGGTGACAACCGGCGAGAGCCTCCGGAAGAAACTCCACTATTTCCCGGCGGACGAGTCGGAACAATACGACTTCCTCGTCTCCGGACGCTATGGTAACGACAACGCCCGTAAGATCGGAAAATGCAAGCTGGTGGACGAGGAGACCGGCGAGATCAAGCGTTTCGACCTTCATGAGGCGTTGATATTGAAGTTGTGGATGAACTTTGGCGGGTCGGCGAAGGAGAGCAAGATCGCCCTTTGGGAAAAATACGAGCGCGACATCGACTATCTAGGCGAAAAACCGCTTAGTTATTCCACCTTCTGCCACTATACGAATATGTATAATACCAAGCGGATGACCTACCGCGAGCGGCACGGCTGGAAAGCGTTCTCATCGACTTTCCTGTCCTATATCCCGTCGGAGAAATTGCGTTACGGCAACTCGCTCTGGTGCGCCGACGGTTCCGGAACGCTTGCCTATTCCTATTTGGACAAAGAGGGCAAGTTGCGTTCGATGCGCCTGTATATCATGATGGTGTCGGACGTGGCCACAGGAAAAATCGTCGGCTGGGCTCCTGCGTCGGTTGGACAGCACAAGGAAACGCCCGAAATGGTGCGCGAGGCGGTCTTGATGGGACTGCGTGATTGCGGTAAGCGCGAGATCATGGAGTTCGTCAGCGACAACCACGGGGCGTTCACCGGAGAGGAAAGCAAGGAGTTTTTGGCACAGGTATGCAGGAAGACACGTACCATCGAGCCGGGAAACTCACAGGCCAACTATGCCGAGACACAATTCCGCCTATTCAAGAAAACGATCCGCGATGAGTTCAACTGGCTCGGTTCCAGTTGGGACAGCAAGGATATAGAAAACACGGCCAACGACGAATACCTCGATGCCGCCACGTTCCCTTCATACCAGGAAGTGATCGAGCAAGTCGGGCGAAAGATCGAGGATTGGAACAACCGTATCATGCGCAGTGGCGAGAGCCGTTCGGAACTTTACGCGGAAAGCATCCATCCGGAGGCCAAGGAGATCGACCCGCGCGTATGGCGGCACATAGCCGGCAACTATACGGAGCAGGAGATCACCCGCCAGCGCGGCAACATCGTGATCACGAAAGGCGACCGGAAATATATGTTCGAGATTCCCGAGGTGGAATCGGTCGGCGAGGTGATCCGGGAATACTTGGGGTATGCCGCCAAGGTAAAGGCTTGCATGTATTGGGACGAGGAGGAATGCGACCTCTACACGATGGACGACCGCTTCATGTTCACCTGTTTCGCCGCCCGAAAGGCAAGCAACAGTAGCGCGGAAGAGACGGAACAGAGTGTTCGCAACCTTGGCCACCATGTATGGCAGCAGACCGCTCAGGTGGAAGCCGTCACACAGTATGAGAACGAGGCGAAAGAGGTCGCCGGCTGGATCGACGAGCAGCTGCCTTATGATGTGACCGCCCGTCTTCTTGGCGGTAAACATGCCAAGGAGATCACCAACGCCCAAAAGGAAAAAGCGTTGGCGGAAAAGATACTCGCCAAATCCCTGCTCAAACAGCGTCAAAAAGCCGCTCAAACAGAGAAAAGACAAAAGGAGATGGCCTACGAGGAGTATGCCAAATCAAGAATAGACCTAGATAAATTCAGAGACTTATGAAAGTAGAAGAAAAGCAATCCATCATACGGGCCGCGCAGGCCTACATGGAAGAGAAAGGCATCAGCCAGAACGAGCTGTCGAAGCTGACAGGCGTGAACGTCAGCTACCTGAGCGGCATGATGAAGGGCGTGTTCACCTTCGTCAACAGCCGGACCGGCAAGGAGTCGGAGATCGACGACAAATGGTTCCTCGCCCTCGCCGGGCGCATCGGCCACAAGGTGGCGAAGGAGTATTGGCCATTAGTGGAGACCGAGCAGTTCATCGACATCGTCAAGGAGCTGACCGAGGCGAAGGAGACCTCCACCACCCGCATCATCGTGGGCGAGACGGGGTGCGGCAAGAGCTATACGGTCGAGCGTTTCCGGCAGGCCTACCCGCAAGGGACCTACGTCGTGACCTGCAACCAGAACGACTCCATCAGCGACCTCGTTCGCAAGATCCAGAAAGTGCTGAAGGTGTCGTTCGACGGCTCCGTCTCCTACCGTATCGACCGCATCAGCATGGAGCTGAGCCGCGTCGCCGACAACGGCAACCAGCCGATCCTCGTGTTCGACGAGGCGGAGTATCTTTCCCCGCGTGGTCTGCTCTCCATCAAGACGATCTACGACTACCTGAAAGGCATCTGCGCCATCGTCATGATCGGTACCGACGATATACTGAACAAGCTGGAGAAAACGAAGCGCAAGGAGGGCATGCCGCAGTTCATCCGCCGCTTCAAGGCGGGGATCCGCCACGTACGCCCGATCGACCGCACCTTCGCCCGCTTCCTCGAGGGACGGGGCTATGGTAAGGATCTCATGAGGCTGCTCCGGCTGAACGCCGACAACTACGGCGAGCTGGCCGACTACCTCGAGCCCGCCATCCGGGAGGCCGACCGCCGGGGCGAGCCGCTCACCAAGGAGTTTTTCGAATCGATGTTTTACCTTCAAAATAGATTATAATCATGATCAAGTACAAGAAAACGGTAAGGGGGAATTTCGGACACCCCAGCATTGACGTACGTCCGGTACAGGGAAAAACCGTCTCGAGCAAGGAGATCGCCATGGAGATAGAGAAAACGGTCGGGATACCGGCCATCCGCACCATGAGCGTGCTGAACGCCTTCGTGGAAATGGCCTACAACCACCTGGAGGATGGAGAGCCGGTACTGCTGGACGGCCTCGGTACCCTCAAGCCCGGACTCTCGCTGGAGGGGGAGACGGTGGTCGCCAAGAAGATCAACCTGATCGCCTCCACGCAGATGAAAGAGCGGTTGAACGGCTTCCTGCTACTGGAGGAGACGGCCGATTAAGACATCCCGAACGGTTGCCACGGGGCGGTTCGATTCCGCCTCCGGGAACGAGACAATTGAGAATTTATAATTGAGAATTTATGGCGACAACAAAGAGACAAACCAAGAGACGCGCCCCCTCGCACGCCCTGTTCTGGACGCTGCTGAAGGAGATGCCGGGCTACGATCCCCGTTACAAGGACGTGATCAAGGAGGGGCTGGTGCATGAGCACAGCGGCGGTCGTACGACCTCGCTGTCGGAGATGTACGTGAGGTACCCCCGAGAATACAGCCTCATGATCGAGGCGATGAAGGGCACGCCCGAGCAAAGGAGAGCCCGCTACGAAGACAGCGCGAACCTTGCCCGCAAACGGGTGATCGCCGCCATCAGCGAGTGGGTGGACAAGTTAGGCTACACGTTCGAGAGCGACCAGGCGAAGATCCACTACGTGCTGGGCATCGCCTGCCGCGCCGCCAATTGTGGCAACTTCAACGCGATCCCGGAGAGCCGCCTGTCGGCGATCTACAACCTCTATCGCAAGCGCAACAGCGTGGACATCATCGGCAACCCGGAATTGGATTTCCCCGTCTTGCCCTATTGACAATCGGAAATCAGAGATCAACATGGGGAAATATATACCATTACAAGACAAGCTCGACGAGATCGAGGAACAGGGCGAGCGACTGCGCCGCCGGCTGGACTACTTGAGTGGCGAGCGGGATTTCCTGGTCGATACGCTACTCACCCGCCCGACCAAGGACATGGAGGCGCAACGCCGGCTGCTGCGGGAGTGGGACGAGGAGATCGAGAGACTGGAGCGATCCATCGCTTACCTACGAAGTGAGTACAAGAGATACAAAGAGATACAGAACAGACAGATGTGTAACCATCCAAAAACAAAGAAAACATGGAAGCAGTAAAACAGACAATCGAAATGACGGACGAAGAACTGAAACAATTCGAGGCGTTCAAGGCAGAACAGGCCACGAGGAAAGCCAAGGAACAAGCCAAACGTGACCGTGAGGCCTACAAGGAACTGGTGGACGAAACGATCGAGGAAGCGATCATAAGGCTGCAAGCTGTCAGTCACCACATCAAGACAGATAAGCAAAATGTATTGAACGACTTCCGCCGCGTGATCGACATGAAGTCGGAAGTCTTGAAACTGAAAAAGGACGGCCAACGTACAGACACCTTTACCAATTCTGCTGGAGACAAGCGTATCACCGTAGGGTATTATGAGACCGACGGCTACCGTGACACGGTGGAGGACGGCATCGCCATCGTGAAGGAGTATATCGAGGGGCTTGCCAATAACGAAGAAACGAAGGCGCTCGTAAAAATGGTACTCCGTCTGTTGGCCCGTAACGCGCAAGGAACGCTGAAGGCAAGCCGTATCGTCCAGCTTCGCAAGATAGCCGAGGAATCGGAAGACGAGCGTTTCATGGAAGGCGTGCAGATCATCGAGGAGGCCTACCAGCCGGCCATCAGCAAACAGTTCATCCGGGCCGAGGTCAAGAACGACAACGGGGCATGGATAGCGATACCATTAGGAATGACGGAGGCATGAGCAAGCAACAACACGCGCTATTGATCCAGCCGCCGCTCTTCCCGAAAGAGTGTCCTGTCGAACGGGTCGAGTTCGGCGGCTTCCCCTGTAGTTATTGCCACGGCAACGGCTGGTTCTGGGGAGTGGATGATTACGGGGAGCGCATCAAACAGGATTGCCCCGTGTGTAAAGGGAATAAACGTCTGAAGGCGGTCGTAACGGTCAACTGGACGGCAGACGATAGTAGTAACAATCAATAATAATCGAAATGAACAGTATTTTAGAAAGATTCAGAAGAAAACAGGTTAAAGGACAGCCGAAATCGCAGCAACCGGCCGGAATGGAATCACCTGCACCTAAACGTGAAAAGACGATCCCGCCTCATATCGTAGCCTGCAAGGTTTGTGAGGGTAAGGGAGTAAAAGACGACGCTGTTTGTCCCCAGTGTAAGGGCTCCGGCCGTGTTATCGTATCATGTGAAGTAACAACCTATATTTCGGCTTACGTGCCGGAAAACAATCAAAAATAATCAGTTATGGAGGAAAAATTAAAGATTTTGATGGAACTGGATAAAAAAACAGTTCAGGCGGCAGCTTATTGGGCTAATATAGACCTGTCGGATGAAGTCTGGCAGAAAATGGTTGCAGAACCGATTCTTTTCCCCACGGAACTTATGGAAGAACAAAAAAAGGAAATGGAATTGGGAATGGCGATGGCTGCTTTAGGTTTAACATTACAAAAACAGGAGGAAACAAAATAATTATGGGTTATGATTTAATACCAAAGAAAAAGGGGGTCGATTGTAAAAACGGAATGATATTTACATGGCCCGTCATACTGAACGAAACCGGTGCTTGCTACCTGTTCGGCTATGGGGACCACACATTTTCTCCGGGAAAATATATTTATGACGGTTCCCGGAAAGATGGCAGTCCGGTAAGCAATGACGGATTTGAGGTCACAAAAGAAGAAGCCTGTATCATGGCGAGGCTCTTTAGGGGGTATGTCTCTGTAAAAAGGGAGTTGAAGGAAGAATGGGACCAGCTGTCGGAACAGGGACAAATCAAGATCAAATCCATGTTAGGGGAAAAAGCGGAACCACCGGCTGAAGAGTTCTTACATAAGATAGAAATGCTGGCAGATTTCTGTGAACAGTCGGAAGGCTTTAATATCTGTTGAATATGAATGCGACAGATCAAGCCAAATTATGCAAGGCTGGTTATACCATACTTCGCCGGATGGATTATCCTTCTCCATGCATAAAATTCAAAAGTGAAGCCAATCCGCATAGCTGGAAAAGATACGGCGATTATTACCCCAGCAAAGCGGAAAGGGACAGGAGCATGAAACGTTTATTGCAAAGTAACGATATAATAGAGGATTGAATTATGAACATGAAAGATTTAGGCATGGTTCCCAGTGTGGCACAATGCGTCAAAGATGCCGAGGGATCAGCGGAATTGATTAAAGAACGTATTCCACGGTTAAGAAGTCGGATTGCCAAGCGGCAGAGTGAGAGAAGCCTTGAGTTTTTCGAGGCCGTAGCTTATCACCTGAAACGATTACAAAAATTGGATGGCAAAACGACATCCAATGATAAGTAACGAAAAATCGCCTCACGGATTTGAAGACAAATTCTTCCCGTGAGGCGATTCTTTGTTGATTGTGTAGAGTGGATTTTGTAATTTTGCAAAAAGAGGAAGAACCAATGTTGCAGTACGAATTGAATTTGGACGTTGAGACAAAGGGAGATGGTGTCAGGCATAGGCGTACCCGTGTATCCGTGCAGACGGCCACCGGCAAGACCAGCCGTCAGGAACATGTGTACAAGCGTAACCGGGAGCTGATCGCCCGTTATTACTACTGGACGGAAATACGGCGTAGGCGTTTTGATGACGTGATGCGCATCCTCTCGGAAGAGTTCCATGTGGAGGACCGAACGATCAGCAATGCCTTGCTTGACTTCGGCGATTATCTGGATAACTTGCTCAAAGAGAAAAAAAAGGTTCGGGAGTTAAAGCGGGAATATCCCGGCCGTAACTGGGAAAACTGAAAAGCGGGGCATCTGTCACCCCGCTTTTTTATTGGTATTCCTCAAAGGTGGTGTCGTAGACAAACGTGTACGTCTTGATGCCGCCGGCCATGACGGAAGGCCGTCCGCTCCGGCGGCTCAACGGCGAGAACATCTCATCCGCCGTCCACCCTTGCAGGCAATCATGCACCTCGCCGACGACGGCATAACGGTCCAACGCCTTTTCCCTTACCTTTTCGGGCGCCTTGCCGTATGATTCCCCCTGGTAGGGGAAAGCTAATTTGAGTGTAACCTTTAAATCCACTAACTGGCACAGGTCGGTCAGGTCCCGGCAACCGGAATACTCGATGTCGATCAGGCAACAGGGGAAATCCACCGCCGGTCGCGTGGAATTGCCCACGTTCAACTGCCCCAGATCTTCATCGATCCAGCGGAGGGACGGAACCTCCTTTTCCAAACGGTCGCATAGCGCGACAAAGATGTCTTTGTTCATAAGCTGTTATTTTAATGTGTCGATATATCCTTCCAGCCGCTTGTGTATCTCTTCCGCCAGTTCGTCCGACCGCCCCATGAAAGGACGTGCCGGGATGTTCGCCCGACGGGTGTGTTCCCTTACCTCTACATTCCCGTATTTGGGGGTGTGGCGCACATGGGCGGGCACCGTTACCCGGCCGGTGAACCCCTCATTGTGGACTTTGGCATAGTCCACCTTGTCGTTGCCGGCGGAGATGACCACCTTGTCGCGCCCGACGTATGCCGGGCGGACGCTGCCCATCAGGTTACCGCTGTCGATCAGGAGCGACCCGTTCCGGCGCGGTACCTTTGCCGGTGCCCACGGATTCCCGTCGAAAGCCTTCTCTCGGAAACGCTCCTTATAATAGGACGTGGCGGTCTCGGCCACGATCTCGGCGGCGTCATCCAGTATCTTGTCCGGCAGGGAGCTCAAATAATTTTCCAACTCGTTGAAATCCATATTGAAATAATTTGTATGTTTGCAATGCTTACGAGAGGTACTGTAAGGCGAGGTATTCCTTTGAGGTAGGTGGAGGGACCATAGCTATCAGGCTCACCAGCATGCACAGGCCTTTCGCGAGAAACCTACTTCTTTTTCCTAAGCAGCAACCCGCTCCTGATCTTTGGATTGCGTACCTCGAACCACGACTTGAAAACCATACGGTTGTTCTCCACCTTGGAAACGCACGCGACCGCCCTCTCCTTATAGTACTTGATCCATATATAATTGGTCAGCCTCGACTCCTTGTTGTCACGGTCCTTGTATTCCTGTCCCAACCAAAGCTCGTCCGGATCGGCCATGATGTCCTGGATGCAGGAGAGGAACGTTGTCCTGAACTCGCGTTTCTTCCGTTTGTTGGATGTATGCGCGTCATAATCCGATTTGGCCATAAACCAAGTCCGGCCATTATGGTCAGTAACGGGAAGCGCCTCCTTCCCATTTATATATTGGCAATGCAGGTTCCACCATGTAGACGCGTCGCCTTCATATACCGGCATCGGGACGGCGCTCTCCCCGATCCTCTTTTTCAATGAGGGGGTCACTCCCCATGTATCCAGGGGGATGTTGCCGAGCAGCTTTCCCGCCACATCCGGGAATTTGCGTATGTACATCTGGTCCTTGTTGAACACCTCGCTTCTTTTCCCCCTGTTCGTGTCCCAATGCTGCGCTTGGGCCTTTTTCCATTCCGGGGTATCAAAAAACGCCTCGCAACGGGCTTGTTCCGCTTCCAGGTCCACGCCCGTCGCCTCGTGCCCCATAAGGGGAACCACGTAGCAACGGCATTTCCAACCGTTCGGCGGGAATATCTTGTCCCACCTCGGATCGTTGGCCGGAAGGACCAGACCGTCCAGTTTCCGGTGTTCCTCCCTCACCTTGTCGTCCCCGGCCGTCTTGTACTCCCAATAAGGGAAAAGCCTCGTCTTCCCGACCAGCCGTTGGTAGTTGCTTGCCGACTCGGCGGTCAGTACGGCCGTCTCGTATTCGGTCTGCTGCCACCGCTTGTTGAACACGTCCGTTGTCTGTAAGGCCTTTTTGTGGAACTCCTCGAAGCTGCCGCTTTCACGGAAAAGGCTGTTCAGTTCCTGAAGCTCGGCCAGCGTCTTGGCGGCGGAGAAATGAAACACGTTCGTTTCCATGGAGGTAATGAAAGCGTCGTCCCGTGCCCCGTAGGTGAAAGTGGTATCGGCAAGCCCCACTACCTTGGCACGACCCTCTCCGACGGCACGTACAAAGTCGTCTGAGAAGAATCCGAACAGTTCCGCGTCGAACAATGTCTTTCCATTTCCGTCCGCTACCCGGTTGATGATCCGGTTCCGCATCGTGTCGTCACTGAGGCGAATGCGGGCTTTGCCATCTGTCGCCCCGGCTTGCGGGGCTCCCGCGAAAAAATCCCAAAGACGAAGGAGCCATCCCCGGTCGTTGTTCCGGATCGCTGCCGCTTTCCCTTCCGGGCCGTCCGGATCATCCTGTTCCGGAGGTAACACGAATGAGGGATGTTGTTCTTTCCGGGCGATGGCCTCGTCGCCCTCCGGCCGCGGGATGTTGTATTTCTCGTACAGGTAGCTCTGCGGGATGGGCAGGATGTCGGAGAGTATGACGGTCTCCTGTACGGAAATCTCTTGTGCCTTGTCCAGGAACTTGAACCGACCACCGCCGACCGGATATCCCCGTTTCTCCAGGAGCGGAACGAAATACTTGTTCAACATTCGTTCGACAAACCGTCGGTCCGCCCGGTGCTTCTTTTCTTGTACGGCCATGTGGACCTGTCCCTGCGCGAGCGAGCTGCCGTCCTGTGTGGTCATGGTCTGCCCTAAAATGGTGATCAGGATCTCCTCGTTGCAAGCATTGCGGAAATCGTCATAAAGGGCACCGTTTGCCGAACCGCTGAGTGTCGTCTGCGTGGCCTCCGTCTCCTTGGGGATGACCAGGTAAGGGGCCGATCCGGCCTCCTCAAACGCCTGGATCAACGCCCGGCGGCTCTGTTCGTCCATGCTGCTGTATTTCCCGATACGCTGGGGCATACCGAAAAGCTCGACAAACTGCGCCCAGTCGCCGAAGCCTCCCCGCTTGTAGATGACAAAGGGGGCGGCACGCAGGAGGATACCGAGATCATCGTCTCCTCCGAACTGGATGATCAGGTCGTTATCCGCATAGGGTATCCCGTGCTCATCCTCCTCCCGGATGGCCACCTCCTTGGCCCTCGTCCGGATATGCTTACGAGGGATGGAATTGAAACTGAATCCGTCCATAAACAGGCATTCGACCAGAGACACCCCCCAGAAACGAGAGAGCATGATTTCACGTAAGAGCGACTCGAACTCCGGCGTGTCCATGAGCGTGTCCATCTCATCGATCCGTTTGCCATCGATGGTAAAGGCGAGATCCGCGTCCGTCACCGCGTCGATGCGTTTGTCGATGGCGTCCGACAGGTAACCGTCGATCAGGAGGTCGGTAAACAGGTCGTACAGTCTCGTCCGGTTCCCTAAGTCCGCCAGCCGGAGGGCGCCTCGCCAGGAACCGATGTCGTTCACGCCCCGGTGAATGGGGCGGACCAATATTTCAGTATAGACCGGCCGTTGTCTCGTCACGACCGAATCCACGCCTTTTACGGCCACTTTGTTTTTTTTCTTTGCCATGATTCGTCTTTTTGTTTTCGTTTGATTGTGCGGCCGTTTAAACAGCGTTCTAACGGTCTTTTAAAAATGTTGGCACCGTTTGGGGTTGCTACCGTATGCGATGGGGCCGATCGGACTATTATTTCCCGCGTCCTCCTCCGTTTCCCGGTCGGGCAGGTCGGGCGAGACATCGCCCCGCTGGACAGCCTTCAACCAATCGATAGCCCTCTCGTAGCGGTCTTGCCGGAACTGAAGTTCCGTCCCGGCATTGCACAGGTTGATGAGATGCCAAATGGCGATATCCTTGACGAAGATCAATAGCAACTGGTTTCGCTTGCTTCCTGAAGCGGAGAAAATACGTGCGCAGTCGAAACGTGTCAGGTAGCCTTTCGCCTCGGCTATCGCCGCGTCGATGGCGGCTTCCGCTATGGTAGCGTCCCCTCGTGTGATGGTCTCGACCAGTTCGTCATGCAGATGGGTGTTTAATTCCTGTATTGTCAAAAATGCCATGATTTGATGTATGTTTTGGGAGTTAATATCTTTTCCTGTTCCTGTGGCGTGTTCCGACGGTACAACTTCCCGCCTTGACCGCCATCGCCTTTTGCTGGCAGATGAAGAACCCTCCCTCTATCGTGTCGGGGCCGTCGGCCGGTGCCGGTAGCCCGTCATCAAAAAGGAGGAACTGTTCCTCCAGGCGTGCCATGTTGGGGTTGTCCTTCTCGGCGATGTTCAGGATCATGCGTCCCGCCCGGTTCAGGGGTTCCAGGTTTCCCTCGATACGCGCGAACTTGTCCGGTTTGTTCCGGAGGTCGGGCGATATGGGGATGATGTATCCGGTCTCTTCCCATTTCTTTTGGAAAAGCGGGACAAATACCTGCTCGTAGAAGGGATCCTGTAGCTTGTTGTTCTCGATGGAGTTGTAGACCTGTGTCCGGTCGGCCACATAGTCGTGCAAATAATAATACCAATTGACGAACTCATCGTTCTTCACGTGGCCCAGGTAGCCGGTGATGACATACAGGTTCCCGTCCAGCACGCCCATCAAAAAGTTGGCCTTGTAAGAGCCGAGCTTCTTTACCCCCTTTTTGTTGGGTACCTTGTTTGATGGGGCGGGGTCGCCGTAGCTGACCAGGAACGGGAACTTGTGGAGCGGCGGTACCGGTCCCCATTTGATCTCCTTGAAATAGCAGCCTTCCGTCACCGGATTGTTGAAACATTCCTTTTGCGCGCTGGCGGCACTCACCTGTGCCAGGACATCGTCGATCGTCTCCTCATCGTTCTTCTCCGGCCAGACGGAGGTCCCGTAGGCGAAATCGTTCTTGGGATCTGGGTGATTGATGTCCACCATGCGCAGGTTGATGATGTCCCAGTTCCCGATCGGGTTCTCCCGACGGGATAGCTCGAGTGCCTTCTTGCCGGCCCGTGCCACACAGCAGTCCTTGGCGATGATGTTCCCGCAAAAGATCGTGAGCAGGGGTTCCGAGAAGGAACGGGTGAAATACAACGCCTGCTCGAACCAGTTCCACTTGTCGTTCACGATCTCCGGATTACGGCACTCCTCGTCGGTGTCGTAATCATCCACGAGGATCGTGTCCGGACGTACCTCCTCGATCTTTACGCCACGCGGGCTTTGCCGTGCACCGACCGCCATGAAGGAGGCTCCCCCCTTGGTGATGAAGTTGTCTTCCGTCCATTTAAATCCTTTTTGATCCCCATAATAAAACTGGACGCGCTGATTGGCCTCCAGTTGCGCCCGGTAATGGGCAAGCAGCTTGATCGCGTTGTCGAGGCTGTTGGAACAGAAGATGATGTTCCGTTTCTTCCCGGTCAGTACAAGGAAGAGGACAACGAACATGACGATCGTGCTCTTGGCCAGCTCGCGTGCCCAAGACAAGACCTCGTACCAGTTCCTTGGACTATAGATCAACCGTTTTATGGCCTTTTTATGGAAGGAGGCAAACTCATATTTGGCATAGTTCGGAAACATCTCCTTGATCCATAGCAACGGATGTTTCTCCAGATAGGTCAACCGCTTTTGCCTCTCCTCGTAGGGCATATCCAGATCGACCGCCGTATCCTTGCGGATGGACCTCAGGTAGGCGTCCCAATCCTCAAGGGCCCGCTTGTCTATGGTTTTAAGTGGTTTCATTTAAGCCTGTCCTTTATATACGCGTCAAAATAAAAGCTGAGTTCCTTCGCCTTGTCCGTGTCCGTCTTGCGTATCCAGTCGAGGATGCCCTTGGATACGCTGATGATGTCGGCGATCCCGGTCTCCTTCTCCATCTTCTCGATCGCGGCGGCCAGTTTGTTGATCGTGTCGGCCTCCTTGGAGGTAGCGAACCGTTCCCCCTCCTCACGACTGGCGATGGCCTTGTTGATCTCGGCTACCTGCCGGTAGAGGTTGGCCAGTTGCTCCTCCCGTGTCAGGCTGACGGAGGTCTTCAGTTCCTCCCATTTCTCGGTTTTCACCCATTTGCAAAGCGTCTGTCTGCTGACCCCGACACGCTCGGCCACTTCCGCCTGTGTCAAGTGTTCCCTCAAGTAGAGCATCTTTGCCCATTCCCTCTTTTGCTTTATGCTTAAATCCGTACCCATACTCATCAATATTTTGCTGATTCGCACCCTCAAAAGTACGAGCGATTTTCCGGATGGAATAATTACAAAGTATTATTATACAGGTAGATGTAAACAAACCGCTTATTTAATGTAACCATTACAACACGATTTTTCCGGCTCGTTTTTATCCCGCAACTTTGGGGTGGAAAATCAAGAAAACGATGCCGAAAAAGACATTCATATTACACGATGAGACCGTCAATACGCAAGGATTCCGCATGCTGACATCCGGAGCCGACCTGTCCGTATTCGAGAACAACCCGGTCATGCTGCTCAACCATGACGACTGGGAGCTGCCGATTGGCCGATGGGAGAACATCCGTATCGAGGGAACCCTGATCCTTGCCGATGCCGTGTTTGACGAGGATGACGAAAGGGCCGCCGATGTCATGGGCAAAGTGGATCGCGGGTTCCTGAGGGCCGCCAGCATAGGCGCGTGGCCGGGAAAGAGCTCGGATGACCCGTCGTTGATGTTGCCCGGACAGACCTATCCAACCATGGTCACATGGAAAGTGCGTGAGGCCTCTATCTGTACCATAGGAAGTAATCACAACGCGCTGGCCTTATATGACAAGGAAAACAAGCGGATGGACCTGAGCGACAAAGGTACGTTGATTAAACTGTTCGATACCACTTCCGGTATCCATGTATCACATAAAAATGAAACGCAAATGACAATTTTAACAGGTTTATTGAAACTGTCGGACAACGCAAGCGAACAGGCCATTGCCGACGAGGTCCGGAAAATCATCCGGCTCCGTGACGAGCTCCATGCGGAGAACGCCACGCTGAAAACAGAGAAAGAGGCGTTGTCCTCCAAAGTGCGAGCCTTCGAGAAAAAGGAAAGGGATGAGCGCGAGGCCTCCGCGGTCGCCTTGGTGGACAAAGCGATCAAGGAAGGTCGTCTGGACGCTAAGGGCAAGGACGCCTGGATCGGTATGTTCGACTCCGACTTTGAGCGTGCCAAGGCACAGCTTGACGCGATCCCGCCACGTGCCAGCGTGACGGAGCGGATACAGCCCTCTTCTCCGGGCGGTACGGGTAGCGTGAGACTCGCCGACATGACCTTCTCCGAAATCGTCAAGGCGGACCGCCTGAAAGAATTGAAAAAAGACGGGGAGCTCTACAAACAGAAGTTTTTCGAGGCATACGGCAAATACCCCGCCTGAAAACAAGTATAAACCCTATAAAAACAAACGATCGAGAATGAAAACGAAATTTATTGTATCATTGATTACGGCATTGTTGTTCAATGCCCTGACAAGCGGAGCCCTCGCTTCCTGCTTGGAAGTCAGCCACGGGGCGATGTTCGCCGTACAGACGGGGCTGTCCCTGATCCCCCTGAATCTGTCCGGATGCCTCGCTGAAGGACTGAACCGCGAGATCTGGATTCCTGAGATCATCGAGAGGTTTTACCCCTCGGACTCGTTCCTCACGCATTCGAAGAGCCTGGACGCTTGGGTGGATAACAACAAGTTGAACTTGCAGGAGGCCGGCGTGGATCCGGAGGTGTATATCGACAACGAGTTGTATCCGATTCCTATCGTGACACGTACCGACATTCCGCACGAGATCATGCTGAAGCGTTTCGATACCGAGAACACGGTACATATCAACGCTATCGAGATCGAGGAGTCCGCGGAAAAACGCCAAAGCGTGATCGAGGGGCACCGCAATTCACTTCGGCAGAAGTTTGCCCGTCTGGCCGCCTTCAATTGGGCACCGGCGGGGAACGGCGATTTCACCCCGGTGAAAGCCGCTACCGGGACAAAGAACGCCCGTGGCTACAAGGCCATGACCTACGAGATGGTAATGGACATGGAACTGGCTTTCGATGAGCTGGAAGTACCGACCGAGGGTCGTATCCTGATCCTGAACCCGCTACATGCCATGGACCTTAGAATGCAGGACTTGAACATGTATAAGGCATTCTATAACGAGAACAAATTGTTCTCCTTTACCGTAGTCCGTTCGTCCCTTACTCCGAGGTACAACGGCACGACAGGCCAGAAAGCCCCTTGGAATGCGGCGGTAGCGGCAACAGACGCCCCTTCCTCGCTTTTCTATTACAAGGAGGCCGTGGCCCGTGCCCGTGGTACGGTAGATATGTATTACCGCCTGAACGATCCTGAATACCGTGGTGACGTGGTCGGCTTCAATATGCGTGGTGTCGCCACTCCGGTAACCGGCAAATATTTAGGAGCCATCTATTCGCCGAAGGCATAATGTCTCACATTCAAAAACAGATACGACAATGAGTTACGTCAATATGAAATCGCGTAGGAGCTTCGATTTCTACGCCCCTTATAACGAGGAAGGCGAACGCCTTGTGACCATCCCGTTCCCGGTGGCCGTGGAGCGGAAAGTGGAGGAGACCGGTATCGTGCATGATGCCAACCCGGCGTTGGTGACCGTCACCCCGGCATCGGAAGAAACGATTAATGTGGAGACGAAAGTGCAGGCGGGATCACTCCTGATTATCCGTAATGAAGGTACGGGTGTCGCTACGGTCGGCGGCGCGAACTGTGCGGCTTCCAAAGTGACGACCTTGATATGGGACGGCAACGCGTATGTGGAAATTGCCACTTCTGATATCTCTTAATCATCCTGAATCATGGCACGACTTCAATATCTGGTCATCCACTGCACCGCCACCCCCGAAGGCCGTGAAGTATCGGCGGACGAGATCCGCCGTTGGCATTGCGCCCCCCTCAGTGAAGGCGGCCGCGGCTGGAGACAGGTGGGCTATACCGACCTGATACACCTCGACGGTACGGTGGAGCGACTGGTGGATAACAACGAGGACGACGTGGTGGATCCCTGGGAGATCACGAACGGGGCGGCCGGACACAACTCCGTCTCCCGGCATATCGTCTATGCCGGAGGGGTCGCCGCCGACGGTCGCACCCCCAAGGACACCCGCACCCCGGAGCAGCGGGAAGCCTTCGCCGCCTACGTGAGGGACTTCCACCGCCGCTTCCCCTCTGTGCGGATCGTCGGCCACAACGAGCTGGCGGCGAAAGCCTGCCCGTCGTTCGATGTCAAGGCCTGGCTGGAACAAATAGGTATTAATCGATAAAACAAATAAAGCTATGGACTGGAATATCGTTCTGGCCATGATCGGTACAGGTGGGTTGACCGGTTTGGTGAACTGGCTGATCAATCTGAAGGTGAACCAAAGTAAAGCCCGGTTAGACCAGGATGATATATTCCGTGAGATGGCAGAGAAGAACAATCAATTTATCGCGCAACTGATCAATGAGAAAGAGGAATGGCAAAAACAATGCAACACGTTATCCGAGCGGTTCGCTCTCTTGGAGAGGCTTATTGTCGAAGAGGTCAAGCGTTGTCGGTCTTATGATACTTGCCCTGTTCGTATCCGGTTGCAAAAGTACAAGGGAGACAACTATCTCCAGCGTAACCGACCTCCTCGCGTGGGACAGAAAGGTCACCGCCACCCTCGCGACAATCCCGTCGAGCCTGGCGACGCTGCGGGTGCCGATCGACAGCCTCCGTAGGCTGCCCGAGGGGGCCACCTACACCCAAAAGGAGGGACAAGCCACGGCCTCGGTCGGGCTGGAGGGGGAAACGATCGTCATCCACGCCGGATGCGACAGCCTACAAGCGCTGGTCCTCTCCTTGGAGGAGAGACTGAGCCGGGCGCAGGAGGGGCTGGCGAACACCTTAAAGGTGAAAGAGCCTCCGGACATCCCCTTTTGGACGACGCTCAAAGGGTATTTGACCGGTGTTCTGGCAGGCCTCGCCCTAGGCTGGGTTCTCGCCCGAAAAAGAAATCAAGGTTTATAATTCAAAACTCAAAGACATGGCAGAAACAAACAAGACAAGATCCATAGGCCTGAAGGTCGCCCAGTTCGGCGACGTGAACCCGGAAGGCGGCATGCCCGCCGTAATGAAGCGATTGGCGCGCACCTTGAAGGGCACGGCCTCATTCACGACCGAGGCGGATACCACGACCGACTTCTACTGCGAGGAGGAACCCGCCGCGCCCGTGGAGAGCGTGGGGAACGAGCCGGGATTGAAACAGGTCAAGCTAAACTTCCTGGAATGGGACAACGACACCCTGAAGGAGGTGTTCGGAGGCACGGTATCGGACGCCGAGGACGTGACCGTCGACGGGAAGACCTACTCGGTGACAAAATACCAGGCCCCGCGCGACATCGTGACGGTACGGAAGGCCGTCCGTGTGATCTCCATGCACGGCGTGGTGATCGACGTCCCGAACGCGCAGGTGACCGCCCGTTTCGTCTGGAACCTGACCCGCACCGACATCGCCCAGATCGAGGTGACGGCGAAGGCGCTGGCCCCGATCGGCAAGAACGAGGGACCGTACGCCATCTACAAGCTGGGCGAACCTAAATCCGACGCGTGATGGACAAAGTAGAAATAGAGGCCGCCGAGGCCCTGCTGGACCGGCGGCTCAAGATCATCCTCCCGGCGCCATGGCCCTTGCGGATATTCGGCAAGAAAACCATAGGATATTGGATGAAACGGCCGGTCGGCAGCAACGTGTTCCGTATCGCCCGACTTTTCTGCCGGATGAATATCGACATAAAGAGGTTGATGTCCGGGGATATCGGCACGTTGATGGAGTATATCGACAAGCACGGCGTGACGGCGTCGAGACTGATCGCCTACGGCATGATCCGGGGATCGATGTCGGCATGGCTGCTGAACCGCCCGCTGGCCTCATATATCCGTTCCCACATGGGGATGCGCGGCATGGCGGAGTTGATGAAGATCGTGGTGCTGACTTGCGACGGGTCGGATTTCGTGAGTATTATCACATCGGCGGCGAGCTTGAGACTGACGGAGCCGGTGATGAGCCAACCGACAGGGAAAGGGAGTTAAAGGAGGCTTACGAGCCTCCCCATAGCCCGTTCGGACAAATCCACGCGCTGATCTCCACCGGGGCGTTCACGTACGACGAGGTGATGAACAAGATCCCTTGGTGTGTCATCCTGATGATGATCAATGACCAAGGACGTATGAGAAAGAGATCCGGGGAGGAGGATGTCATCCAAACCGAGGATGAGGAGCTGAAATTTTTAGGACTGAGCTAGATCATGAAAAACGATCCCGTATACATAACATTCGAGTTCCGGGGAAACCTTGAGGACGAGGTCGAGAAGATAACGCTCGGCATCAAGGGGCTTCGTGACGAGTCGGCGAAAACCTACCAGCGTTTGATCGCCGACAGCGGCGCGGCCTACGGTACCATGAGCGCCGAGAATCGGAAACTGGCCGTCACCGTACAGGAGAGCATCAACGCCCTGCGTGACCTCGCCGTCGTGCAGGGATCGCTGGATGACGGGCTGGAGGCCGGCACCGTCACCACCCGGCAATATATGCGGATGAAGGCGGCGCTAGCGGTGCGGGAGAATAGCCTGCGCGAGGCGATCAGCGGTGGCATGCGCACGCTGAACGAGCGGATACAGACGGAATCGAGGGCCGTCGATTCCGTCATGGCCCTGCAGAAACGCCTGCAGGAGCTTACCACGGCTTATTATAACCTGTCCAAGGCCGACCGTGAGGGAAACGCCGGCCGAGGCATACTGAAAGAGATCGGCGACCTCGACAAGGAGATCCAGACGGCGCAATCCCGCCTGTCCGCTTACAGCCGCTCCGCCGGTACCGGGTTCAACGGCCTGTCGATGTCGGTGCAACAGGTGGCCCGGGAGTTGCCATCGCTCACCATGGGGGCTAACATGTTCTTCTTGGCCATCTCCAACAACCTTCCCGTCTTGGCCGATAATATTCGGACCGCGCGGGTCGAGTATGACCTGCTGAAAAAATCCGGACAGACGGCCATCCCGGTATGGAAGCAGGTGCTCACCTCGATCGTTAGCTGGCAGACGGCGCTGGTGGTGGGGATCACGTTGCTGTCCGTATACGGAAAGGATATCATCAACTGGGTACAGGGACTTCTCGGGGCTGACCAGACGCAGAGAAGGTTGAACGATAGCATGACCGACTTCAACGCCATCCTGGCGACGGAACGGCAACATCTACGGACATTGTTCTCCGCGTTGGAGAAGACCACGGCCGGGACGGAAGGGTACCGGAAAGCCATCAACGAGATCAACACGGCGTACGGCAAGTATCTCCCGAACCTGCTATCGGAGAAGAGCTCGCTAAATGAGATCAGTGAGGCTTACCGGCTGGTCAACAGGCAACTCACGGAGAACGCCGCGTTAAAAGCCCAAAGCGGCGCCATCGACAAGACGCTGGAGAAAGCCATAAAGACGCAATCCGAGGCGTTGACGGAGATGCGCGAGATCACGACCAAGAAGCTCGGCGAGTCCAAATCCGGGGGGATCATGGATATCATCCCCGGCCTCACGGAGGATTTCCGGGCCGCGGGCAAAACATGGGAAGAGGCATGGCGAGGGGTGTCCGCCAAGATCCGGAGCGAGCTCGGGGGGAAGAAGCTCGGAGGCTCCTTTTACGAGGAGCTGGAGGATTACGTGAGGAGCGTGTATGAATCAGAGAAGGAGATCTCCGATATACAAAAACAATTCTCCCCGTTTTTCAACAAGGAGGCCGCCGAGAGAGATATAATCGAGAACAAGGCCTATTGGGAGGATATCAAAAAACAAGCCACTTCCGTGCTGGAATCCATCGACGCGGAACAAAAGAAATTGCTTGATTCCGGGAAGACCGCCGGCATCGAGCCGGCTATCGTCACCGCCTACAAGACGGCCAAGGCGGATATCGACAAGGCGACGGAGGCCTTGAAGGCGTACGACTCGTATGAGAAGAGACAATCCGCCGCGGATAAACAACAGACCAAGGAGCAACGGGCCAAGGAGGCGGCGAACGTGATCAAGGCCGAGACCGCCACGCGTGAGCTGGAGATCGAACGTCAGAAGGCCGTCCTGGAACAAAGGGAGAAGGATGCCGAGCTGGAGCTTCGCCAGCAAAAGATCAACCTCATGAAAGAGGGCTCCGATAAGGAGCTGGCCCAAATCGCCTTGGACTATGACAGAAAGATAAACGAGATCGGGAAGAAAGGCCGTGAATATATTCTCGCCCGGCAGAAGATAGAGCAAGCCCTGTGGGAGAACGAGAACCCGAACTGGAAGAAGAAGGGGCTCACGTTCAAGCCCTCCACGACCTCCGTCTCCCAGCTACCCGGCACGCAGGCCAAGGAACTGTCCGACGCTACCGGGATGGCGGACTCGACCCGGGACAAGGCGGAGGCCGATCTGCTTGAGAAGACATTGAGACAATACCAGGACTACGCGACCAAGCGTCTGGAGATCGAGCGAAAATATAACGAGGATATCGCCTACCTGACCAGCCAACGCACCGAGAAGAACAAGGAGGCCATCAACGCCGCCATCGGCGAGGCCGTGAAAGGCAAGAAAAAAGCCCTGTCAAGCCTATCTCTCGATGAGCTGAAGGATACGGACATGTGGGACAAGATCTTCGGGGATCTCGATAAGATGGCCCTCCCCTCGCTGGAAGGATTGCTCAAGCAAGCCCGGGAGGTCAACACGTCGGCGTGGGATCCCAAGAACGTAAAGGAGTACCAGGATGCCATCACCCGGCTGGAGGAGGCGATCCGTACCCGCTCGCCGTTTAAATCGATCGGCGATGACTGGAAGAAGCTGCTGAAGGCGATGAGGGAGGGGGATGGCGACGGTATGGCCGGGGCCCTTGAGGGGATCGACTCCTCCGTCCAAAAGATCAACAACGACCTGAACACCATAGCCGGGGGGATCGGTGACATCTTCGGGGATGAGGCGGGTTACGCCGCCAGCCAAGTGGTGGAACTGACCACCGCCCTGGGAGGTTTCGCCACGGCCGCCTCACAATTCGCCCAAGGAGACTTTCTTGGCGGCATAGCGAGTGTCGTGTCAAGTGTCGGTTCCATATTCTCCATGGGTAAGAAAGTAAAGGAGATGAACCGGGAGGCCCGGGAGGAACAACAGAAGTTCTACGACGAGGCGATCCAGGGCGAGATGGAGTACCAACGGCTGTTAAGGGAACGTCTCCGTACCCAGCGGCAGATCGGCGAGATGACCTTGGCTTACAACAAACGGATCACGGAGGAACTGGAAAAACAGCGACAAGCCTCCGGGAGCGAGTACGACCGGTTGCTGCAACAGATCCAGGGAGAGCAATATATCAGCGGCGTAGGCTACCGCCATGGCACGTGGTTCCGGAAGGCGAAGACGTGGAACGAGTACTCCAGTCTCATGGGCAAGAGCTACGAGGATATAGAGAAGCTCTATACCGAGGGCAAGCTGGAGGAGAAGGTGGCGAGATTATTCGAGCAGCTCCGGGCATTGAGAGAGGAAGGTGTCGATATCGACCAAATGCTGGATGACCAGGAGGAGTCGATGCGGGAGGTCCTAACCGGCACCACGACCGACAGCATCGCGGACAGTATCATACAGGGCTTCGCCGGGGGGAAGCGATCAGCGAAGGATTTCGCCGACGATTTCCAAGAGATGTTGAATAACGCCGTCTTGCAGGGAATCAAGATGAGAGCCTTGGAAGAGCCGCTCCGGAAATGGTATGAGTCGTTCGCCGAGGCGAGCGGGGCGGGATTGACGGAAAGCGATATCGCAGACCTGAAAGCGCAATACGACAAGATCGTCGAGAACGCGGCCAAGCAACTGGAGGACATGGAGAGGGTGACGGGCAACAAGATAGACTCCACCCTCACCCAACAGGCCAGAGCGGGCGCTTTCACCACGATGACACAAGACACCGCCAGCGAGCTGAACGGGAGGTTCACCGCCATACAGATCAACGTGAGCGAGATCAAGGGGTGCGTCCTCGACATGCGGACCTTTCTCAGCAAGGGGCTTGAGTACTCCGAGGAGATCGCCCGGAACACCTCCTATTGCAAGCGGCTGGACAGGATCGACCGGACGCTGTTGGAAATATTGACAAACGGATTAAAAGTAAAATAGCATGAGGGAAGGCAAGCTGTATATAAACAACCTGGACGCTTACGCGACATACGGCGTGTTCCTGGCCAATGACCGGGGCGGGACGTATGACAATCTCTCCGCGTTGATGACACCCCCGCCCGTCAAGAAATACACCACCGTCGATTACCGGGAACGGGATGGCGAGGAGGTGGACGTGACGCTCCCGAGGTACGAGGCACGCGATGTCTCCCTCCGGTTCGCCATGGTGGCGGAGAGCGAGCTGGATTTCCGGACGAGGTACAAGGCGTTTGTCGATGTCTTGAGATCCGGTACGCTCAACGTGCGTGTCACCGAGACGGGAAAGACATACAGGCTCTATTACCAGAGCTGTCCGGGCATGGTGATGAGGACACGGCTCCGGACGACCGGCAGGCTGGCGGCCATGTGGACCGTCAAGTTCAGGGAGCCTAAACCCGAGTTTTAACGGTACTAAAACGTTGTTTAAATGGAATTGAGGATATACGATCAAACAGGGGGCTTACGGGCCGTCATCTCTCCGGATGACAGTTCCACGCAACAGAAGGCCGTGATGGGGGACAATACGCTGGGCGTATCCTTCACCACCGGCGAGGCCATACCCTTCGACGTGAACGATTACGTGGACTTCGAGGGTGAGCGCTATACGCTCATGTCCGTCCCCTGTCCCCGTCAGGCCAGCACGGTCGAGTATGAATATACCCTCCGGTTCCATGGTGTCGAGAACGAGTTGTCGAAGGCGCTCTGCTTCCTCATGACGGACGGCGGGATGGACTCGGACTTCGCCCTGACGGACGGTCCGGCGACGCATTTGCAACTGGTCGTGGATAACATCAACCGGATCAAGGGAAGCACGGCCTGGAGGATCGGGAGCGTGATCGCCGCCGACTACAAGGTCATCACCTATGACGGGATCGATTGCCTCACGGCCTTGAACCGGATCGCCGAGACTTTCGAGACAGAGTGGTGGATCGTCGGGACAACCATCTATCTGGGCAAATGCGAGCACGGGGAGTTGTTGGAACTGGGCTACGCCGCCGACGGGACAGCCGTAGGAGGCCTGTTGAACATGAGCAAGCGGGAGGAGGAGAACGATAGCTTTTTCACCCGGCTTTACGCCAAGGGAAGCACCCGCAACATCGATCGCTCAAGGTACGGTTCCGATTATCTTCACCTGCCCTCGCCCTTGAGATACCTGGAGAAGAACACGGGGTACGGGATCGTCGAGCGGGAGGTGATATTCGATACGGTCTACCCCCGGCGGGTCGGTACGCTCTCCGGCGCGCGTTCCATCGAGCGGGAATCCGAAGGCAAGACAATCCGGATCTATTACGTGACGGACAAGGATATCCCCTTTAATCCGAACGAGTACGAGATCGCCGGGCTGACCAAGCACGTCAAGTTCGAGACGGGCGAGTTGTCCGGCTATGATTTCGAGATCAATTATGACTCGTCCACGGGGGAGTTCGAGCTGATCAACCAATATCCGGACGAGAACGGGCAGATACCGGGCGGGGTCATGATCCCGAAAGCCGGCGACACGTATATCCTCTATAACATCCGCATGCCGGACGAGTACTACGCCTTGGCCGAGAAAGAGTTGAAGGAGACCTCAGAGGCTTATCTGGACAAGCATAGCGTGGACAGCTCTGTTTATAGCGGTGACAGCGACCCGATCATCTTGAGAAAACGGGAGGTCACCGTCACGCTCGGGCAACGTGTCCGGTTATACAATCCCGTGTTCTTCTCCTCCGGATACCGGGATAGCCGTATCATCGGTTTTACCCGGAACCTGAACGATCCTTACGACGTGAAAGTCGATATATCCGAGTATGTCAGTATCGGCCGCATGGAGTCCCTGGAGAGGAAGGTGGACTCCTTCCTCCCGATGATCAGCCAGGCCGGGGGATCGATCAACATCATCAAGAGCGGTGACGATACGGTCCCGACGGACAATAACGTGTTCTCGGCCTTAAAAGCGATATCCACATTCTTGCGCAAGGACCAACCGGACCAAACCAATTACCTGCTCAAGCTGCTAGGCGGCTTGATATCGGATAACATCGAGTCGCAGGATTTCGCCGCCGGTCCTTTCGGCACGGGTTTCGTCTTGAAACGGAACGCCAAGACCGGAAAGTCCTACATGGAGATCGACGAGTTGTACGTGCGGTTGAAAGCGTATTTCGATACGCTTGAGATCAAGCATCTCTCGCACGTGGGAGGGCGAATCGTCCTTTCCCCGGCGGGGATGGAATGTATCCGTGTGGAGAAGGTGTCGGCGGAGTACGAGATCGTATATGACAGTATGGGCATGCAGGTATTTGATTCCACCGGCGAGGAGATATTGGCCCCGATGGACGGCGGGGAAATGGCTTACCGGTGTTATTTCAGGCAATCCGACGGTGACAAGGAGATCGTGAACGAGTTCGCCGTTGACGACCTGGCGCAGTGCCGTGAGTTCAACGTGAAGACGGGCGTGTCCCATAACGTGAGCAACCAATATTACTGGCGAAGGGTGATCCATGTCGGCGAGGATTACATAGATCTTTCCATCACGGATTGCGATACTGGAAGCACGGAACCAAAGGCGGGAGATACGATTGTCACCATAGGAAACAAGACGGATAAGAATAGGCAACATGTCGTTTACCTGTCCTCCTATGACGAGGACGCTCCTTGTTTCAAGCTGTATTCCGGGATCAATTCCTACTCCATGTTGAACAAGGAGGTGACGGTGATCTCGCCGAACGCCGACAAGAACGTGTTCACCGGCAAGATGCTTATCAAGCCGGGTTCCACCGGTTTCGAGAACCTGACGGACGCTCCGGATATGGGAGAGGTAAACGAGGCGATACAGGACGCTAAGAACACCGCCAACAACGCTCAGGAAGCGGTCAACGGGGTTCAAGGGTCCGTGACGAGCCTCAAGGGTTACGTGGACGGGGCTTTCTCCGATGGCATCATCTCCGAGGCGGAGGCAAAATCCATAGAGAAATATATTAATATCGTCAACAACGAGAAGATCTCGGCGGAGTCCACGTTCAATAAGCTATACTCGAACCCTTACCTGGAAGGTTCCGCCAAGGTATCCCTATCAAACGCCAGGTCTAGCCTACTTTCCTCAATAACGGCGTTGACCAACTCGATCAACAGCGCCATAGCCGACGGTAAGACGACGGTGGCGGAGAAGGCGGACGTTGATAAGAAGTTCGCCGCCTTCAACACGGCGACATCCACGTTCAAGACGGCGGTAGAGACGGTGAACGAGTCCATCCAGTCCAAGTTGAAGGGCTGTTCCGACAAGGCACAGCAGGCGGCGGACGAGGCGAACAACACCGCTTCCTCCGCCATGGAAGGCGTAAACGAGGCCAAGGGTGCCGTCTCTGACCTGAACAAGTACGTGGACGGGGCTTTCTCCGATGGCATCATCTCTGAGGCGGAGGCGAAATCCATAGAGAAATATATCAACACGGTAAACCAGACGAAAAAAGAGACGGACAGCACGTATACGGCCTTGTACATTAACGGTTTCCTGTCCGGTATCGCCAAGTCAAACCTGTATACCGCCAAGAATAGCTTCAACACGGCTACCTCAAACCTGATCGCCGCCATCAACGCCGCCATAGCGGACGGTAAAACGACTACGGCTGAGAAGAACAACGTGGACAGCAAGTTCACGGCATTCAATAACGCCTATGCCTCTTTGGCGACAGCGATAGAGAACGCCAACAAGGCGATACAGGACAAGATCAAGCAAGAGGCGGTGAACGAGTCCAAGGACAATGCCAGCTCGCAGATACAGGGCATGAGCCAGGAAGTTAAGGATGATTTCGCCAAGAAGCTCGGGTATAAGGACTACGAGGACCTGGTAAGCACCGCGTATACGGGAAACACCATCATAGATCCAAATACGGGAGTGTTTAATACCCGCTTGATCGAGGCTAGCGTCGTGATTACATCTAAATTACTCGCCGACGCTATCATGACCTCCACCTTGAACGTGAATAATAACCTGTACATAGAGAAGGACGGGAGCGTAAGGACAAAAGGCGGCAATCTGGAAATGATCCTCACCAAAGGGTACCTAAGGGGGCTTTATAAAGACGTGGAACGCTTACGCCTCGTAATAGACGAAAGCTTGGGAGATTCTGAGTTATACTTGACCGACAGGGATCGTTCCGCCTCATACAGGAACTCGGGGGTAACATACACTTTGAAAAGCGGAAAGACATTATTGCTTGATCCCGAGGAGATAGGATCGGGTGTCATCTATGCAAGGTCAGACGGGACTCTGGCCATCAAGGATAAAACGCAAGAATATATCTCTGTATACATAAGAGTCTCCCCCTCAGGTGGAGGCACGACCTCGCCGGCGGCAGGATCCTATATGGTCAAACAGGGATCGAGAGAAATCGTATCGGCATCCCCCGCCTCGGGATACAGATTTGACAGATGGTCTGATGGCGGATCGCAGAGTCATGAGGTGCTTTGGGATTTAGGGAAAACGTTGACAGCCTATTTCACGAGGATAGAGACAACAAAATATACTGTTGTGCTTTTGGCTTCCCCAGCATCAGGGGGAACCACGTCTGGCAGTGGAACCTTCGAGGCCGGAACAGTGCGTACCGTATCGGCGACAGCTAACCCGGGATACCGATTCATCCGGTGGAGCGACGGCAAGGCCCAAAGCCATAGCGTGACATGGGACAGCAATAAGACCTTGATCGCTTATTTCGAACGTTATTCCGTATCCGGCGATGAGATCTTTTCCGGAACAAGTCTGACCAGCCTCTCGTACTGGAAAACATATGGAGGTGTCAATGTTGAGCTTAGCGGAGGCGTGGCCGCCTTGCGATTCGGGACAGAATTTGCATATGCGTGTTTTAACAGGGGATATCTGGGGAGTAAGCTGGAGCAAGGTCATATATACAGGTTATCTATGGAAATGAAAGTATTGAACGCGTCATCGGAGTCTCAAATTACTGTAGCCGTAGGGTTTTATGGTTATGTTGATGAATATTCGAACGGTCCTGGGGAAAATATTTCCTCTATTGGAGCGATCAAGGTCACGACCAGTTATATGAGCTATGAGTTCGATCTTACCATGAATGAGGATGCGACGATAAAGACATCCTTAGCGATCATGAGCAATAGCAATGTTTTCTATATACGAAAAATATCACTAAAGGAAATATAGATATGGAAAAGGTATTGATGGTATTATTACTGTTGGCGCTCGCGGGATGTACGGATTACGTTCCGGAGCCAGTCCCCTATAAGACAGGGGACCGACACGATAACGACACGATAACCATCGAGGTGGATACGGTCATGAGGGAGTATGATTTTGACATAAAGATTTAGAGTATGGTAAATGATAACATATCGGTGATCGGAAGCTGGATCAAGTTCGCCTTGTCCCTTGACCTTCCAGGGAGCCTCTCGATGGATGACGTGGGGTTCGAGGCCGTATTTTACATCTATGGCAACAAGACGGTGGTGATCCCAAAGTCCGGGATGATCCGTCAAGATGGCGATACGTATATCCTTGTCCTTGACACCTCCCGTTTGGGGACGGGTGGCCGGATAAAGTGCCAGGTCCGGGTGGATATCCCGGACGCTAATGTCGAGTCTGGCGTAAGGACTGAGATAATACGGATCGATACGGATGAGATAGTGAGGAATGGCGTGCTTTAGGGGACATATCATAAGGCTGGAGGTCGTCCGGGCGGAGCTTCGGAGGATCGAGACGATGAGCGCCGGGCTCAAGAGGATCGGGCGGATCGGAGTGAGGCTATCCAAGGTCTGTAGCGTGGATGACGGCGTATGGCTATTGGTCTCCCCCGCGGATCCGGTATGGGTGGCCGAGGATACGCCGGCATACCTCACGGTACACTCGAATACGGATTGGAATATTGAATAACTAAAAAAACAAGAACATGGCAAAAGCGGCATGGGCGGTGGTCACCCCGCCCCAAGGATCGGGTGACAAGGAGGTAAGCGTAAGATCAGGCTCAGAGCATACCGGGCGTAACGCCCGTACGACGGTCCTGACGTTCAAGGCGGCGAATTGCGCCGACGTGGCACGGACGGTGAACCAAGCGGGCAAGCCCGAGTACGTGGATATAGCGGACACGGCATCATCGGAGAAGACAGGTAAGGTGGTTACCATATCGGGTATCAGCAACTCGAGGAAATTGACCTTCTCCCTCGGTACGGGAGACCTGGACATAGCGCTACCCGATAATTATACGGCGAATAGCGTACAGACGACGAACGGGACGGCGATAGCGGGCGATCCCGGGGCCTTGTCGGTCTATAATTTCTCCATCGCCGTCACGGTTCCGGCGAATACGGAGATCGATCCTCTCACGAGACAGGTCATCGTCACGGACGAGGGCGGGCACCAGGACGTGTGTTTATTGACACTGGCCGCCGGTGACGCTTACCTGCGGGTAACAGAGGGAGATATCCAACTGGACTATCTTGGAACCCCGGTAACGGTGAACGTGGAGTCTAACACTGACTGGACCGTGGAGTGATGGAAATCCCTTGGATAACAGGAAAGGGCAATATCGTCGTGGGCCTTGCGGGAAGCGGCGATGGTCAGGCCTCATTCTCCTCCGATACGGAGAATGATGATGTTGACAGGTCGCAAGAGGTGACGATCAAAACGACCCGGGGCGGTAACGTGGAGGTCGTACGTACTGTACGTCAGGCGGGCATGAGGGAATACCTGTATGACTCACTTGGCGAGATAATCAAAGATTCTGAAGATGTGGAAATAAAAGTATTGAAAGAAAATGGCTAATTTGATTTATACGATAACGAAGACCAACGATCTTCTGAAGAAGGTTAACGATATGCCGGATAGCGTGGCGGATGGCAAGACACCGGTGTTGGAGACGGGCACGACTACGACGTTATCACCCACGGAGTCCGCCACGTCCGAGGTCGTGCGGAACGGATCCGACTCAAACGGGAATCCTAAATACAAGATAAACCTCGGTATCCCCAAAGGCAAGGACGGTACCGGAGGATCGGGAGGTGGCGTGGCCGACTCCGTGGATTGGAGCAATGTCCTCAATAAGCCGGGTTGGGTAAATTCCACGACCAAGCCCACCTATACGGCGAGCGAGGTCGGGGCGTTACCATCCAACACGACGATCCCATCCAAGACGAGCCAGCTAACCAATGATAGCAAGTTCGTGAAGGATACGGACCTTAAGACGATTAACGGGCAATCATTGATAGGTAGCGGTAACATAACCATATCCGGAGGATCGGGCGGGGGAAGCGGGAACGTGAGCGTATCTAACGCCGCCGCCTTGGTGACAGGAAAAAAATACGCGTTCACCCCATCCGCCAACGGCGTAACGGATGGCTCGTTCTCCGAGATAGCCAATGCTAGCAATGATAAGGATGGGTTGATGAGCAAGGCTGATTATTCTAAATTGAATGGTCTCAAGGATGGGATTTCACTTCCCGTGAACATTACCAACCTGTCTGAGACCTCCTCCAGCGAGGATATCATATCCTTGTTTTCTTTAGATGGGGTCTCTGATGCGTTTTTAATCGCTGGTATGGCGGCCATGTACTCAAATTTACCCTCGATGGAGTATGCGGCGGATGTCATGGATATATACATAGGCAATTACAAATGCTTTGTTGATGCCTCGTATGAAGATTCAAAATGTTCATTGTCCTTGACATACGTGGTGTCCGGCAAGCTCAAGACCATCAAGATAAACGGGACAAATAACGGGAATGCCTGGATATACTCTTGCGAGATCCAGGAGAGCGGGGATGATACCTATTATCTACCTGTCGCCTTGTTGGATCTGAAAGCGGGAACCCCCAGCAGTGAGATACATGCCGCCGCCGGAGGAAGTGACGAGGAAGCTAGGATAAAAGACGCTATCAAGGCAAGAAAAAAAATATATATATCAAAGAACGAACCGACTGGCAATTACTCGATCCCGGTCTCGGCAAGTCTGGTTATATTGAATTATCCTTTCCTTGTATTTGATATGCCAAAATCTATGGCGGGGGATGGGGGCATCTCAAAAACAATAAGATTAACGCCAGTGGCAGAATGTAACGTTAGTTATAAAAAAGGATACAGGCTAAGTCTAAGCCTTTATTCACTTACAGGTAGTTCGGCATCCGATGACATCGGAACGGCCGTGGGAGGAGAAGCCGGCCTAAAAGAAATCATCCAAGCCGCTAAAGATGGGAATGTTTTCTTTATCAATGGGAAATCTGATAATATTAATTATAGAACGGACTTATCCGTAAATATATTTTCGGAAGATGCTAACGGCGACTTATCAATCTCTTTTACTGGTTTTGGCTATGCGTTATGGGAAGGATTGGGTGGAATGATGATACTGACATATACAAAGTCTAGCAATACGTTTGGAGTGCAAATCATGGCGATCTCATAATCGATATCAGCGACAACACTTAGCGGTATGGATGATTCCAAGAAATAAGAGCGCAATAATTTATCATTGGTAAATTAAGGTCTAGAAATGAAAGGATTGAAGCTATGGTTTAGCTGTTGATTTTATCAGGCAACCTTAACGCCTTTATCGGGGGGCGGGCAAATAAAAGCCCCCGGCTGTTAGTAAAGACGCCAATCACATACTAACAAACAAATGCGAGACACCGCACGACCGGGGGCTGTAAGCCTTCAGTCGCGATGTCTCGTTTTGTTTTATGTGATTGGCAATACAAATATACTTTAATTTTTGGAGATTATGACAATATACGAGATACTTTCTTTCAATAAGGAATTGCTCCAGCGTCTATTTAACGCCGGAATAAGGACAAGCGATTGTTTGTATGTCGATTTGTTCGATGATTATACCCGAATGCGGGCGGAGGGTGAAAAGACAACCTATATCGTGGCCGTCCTTTCTGACAAATATGCCTTGAGCGAGCGAAAGGTGTACGATACCATTCGCTATTTATCAAGCGACTGCATGGGCCGTGCAGTGCAAGATCAGGCGTAAATTCGCTCACTAGATAGTTTGGTTCTACCTTTGTTCCAAATCCTTAAAACGAGACAAGTATGGGCAAGTACACTTACAAGCCGCAATATGGCGTGATCGTCATTTGCGCGGATGAAAAAGAGCAAAAGGAGATTTATGAGCGTCTCCTGAAAGAAGGTCTAACACTTAAAGTGGTGAACGTATGAGAATAGAGGTACAACACCATTGTAGCGACTTCAACAGCTATCGGGCCGCACGGGTAAAAAGTCTTTTCAACGCGGAGAAAGGCTGCGACTGGGAAAAGACGGTAGAACTACCCATCGAAAACCGGGTATGGCAAATCGGACTGATTGTCGGTCCATCCGGTAGCGGAAAAACCAGTATTGGAAGTAAGATTTTCAAAGAACCTATTTATGACCTCTATTCCGGCTGGGATAAGAATAAACCTATTGTGGATTGTATCGCCCCCGATGGAGACTTTAACACGGTGACGGGTATGCTTTCAGCCGTTGGCCTCGGCGATGTTCCAGCGTGGCTCCGGCCGTTCCACGTGTTGAGTAATGGAGAGAAATTCCGGGCGGGTCTCGCACGTTTGGCGTGCGAGCGACCGCGGCACGCCGTGGTAGACGAGTTTACATCGGTCATTGACCGACAGATAGCCAAGGTCGGGGCCGCCGCGTTCTCGAAGACGTGGAGACGCGGCGGCGGGCAGATCGTGCTTCTTTCCTGCCACTATGATATAATCGAATGGTTACAACCTGACTGGGTATATGATACCGCGGAGGCACGGTTTTACGACCGTGACTGCCTTCGGCAACGTCCAAGACTCGAACTTCAAATTTATAAAGTCAGGGGAACTGTATTCCCAAGGTTGTTTAAGCGGCATTATTATTTAGACCTTCCCATGCCGGTCGCAGCCGAGTATTTCGTTGGCTTTGTCGGTGGTGAGCCCGTCTGTCATTTAGCGGTAACACCACTCTTTACGGCAAAGGCTTACCGGTCCACCCGATTGGTAGTACTTCCCGAATGGCAGGGAATAGGCGTTGGCACTAAATTTTTAGCGGCCGTTTGTGAATATCATCTTCAGGGACATGGTAGATGTGGTAAACCTTACCCGGTGTTCTTTCACACTTCACACCCGCAACTATGTGGAGCGTTACGTCACTCTAAAAAGTGGATACAAACCGGAGCACATTTATATGGAGTTAATAAAGGGCGCAGCGCGGCTTCGATGGCACGTTCGGCCCAAAGGTTAAATAAGTCTGATCGTGCGGCAACCGGTTATGGCGGCCATTTCAGGGCGGTTCAGGCATTTAAATATATAGGGAATGGTAATTAAAATATTGGGAAATTGCGAGTCGGTGGCATTCAAAGCGGCCGAAATGTTCGTTAAGGCAAAAGGGCATACGCTTTGGTGTGAGGGGTATCGTTGTGACCTTGCCATTGCGCCACTCCTTACGGTGAAAGTTTCCGATGAAGAACTGAAAGAGGCGAACTGGGGTACGTTGATATTCCATCCGTCCCCATTACCTTATGGGCGCGGGGCATCATCTATCAAATGGGCGTATAAACGAGGGGAACCGATAACCGCCGCCACATGGTTTTGGGCAGACTCCGGCTATGACACCGGCGATATTTGCGAGCAGGAGATTGTAAAAATAGACTATGGTATGCGGCCTCGCATCTTTTATGAACAGGAGATCATTCCAGCCATGATCCGGACGTTAGGACGTTGTTTGGATAACATCGAGAAAGGCATTATACGTCGCATCCCGCAAGTAGAAGCCTATTCGACATACGATAAAAGGCTATAACAACCCATCTTAACTACCTTGTAAAGGTACGAAAAAAGTATGGAATAAACAACTTTAGTAGACGCTTTTTTACCACGGCCGGCAATAAAAAGACGGTATTCAAATAGGGTTAGAAGTCCATTTGAATGCCGTTTGATTTTGTTTCAAAAAGAGACGCTTCGTTTTGGAAAAGGCCTCAGAACTGAAACGCTTCGTTTTGGAATGGCGAACGGGTGGTTTTGTGGATTATATATATGGTATTTAAAACGCCATGATTTTTTTATACTTTTTATTCTGGAAAACTGTACTTTTGGTTTTGCCAATTATATTGTATATAGTAAGAAGAATGTTTTTTACTGGAAAATACGAACAATTATACCTAGTAGCAGTTATGGCAGAATATATCAAGCAAGAGATGTGCGACCTGAACGGGACGGGGGAAAAGCCGGTGTATTATCGGATGAAGATACAACGGAACATGGATATGGAGGATTTCGTGGAACGGATCACCTACCCCGGATCGGGCTTGAGCAGGGGTAGCGTAATACAGGTGATGACGACAGTAGCGGAACATCTGGCCTATTGCATGGCGGAAGGGCAGTCGGTCACGTTGGATGGCATCGGTACGTTCACGCCCCGCCTAGGCGTAGCGAAGGACAAGGAGATCGACTCGCTGGATGGTGACGAACCGAAGCGTAACGCACGGAGCATCGAGGTGAATGGCATCAACTACCGGGCCGACAAGGAACTGGTACGGGAAACTAACCTGCGTTGCGACTTAAGACGGGGAGGTATCAGCCGTGTATGGAAATCGCCCTTCACCGAAGAGGAGCGCCGGACGCGGGCATTGGATTACCTTCACGAACACCCATTCTTGCGCATACAAGACTACATGGCTATCACCGGACTAAAACGCAGTAGCGCGAACCGGGAGCTACTACGACTCAGCAGCGATCCGGCGAGTGGGCTCACCATATCGGGTTATGGAAGCCACCGGGTGTATGTCCGCAGGAAAACAGAGGGCGATCGCTAATCCACCCAATGGTGCCCCGGGCCGGAGAAAACACATACATTTTACTCCGGCTTTTGACTAAGCATTTGTATTGTTTCAGTAAACTCCGCGACTATAGACTTCAAATTGGGATTATCGAGTCGAATAATAATCGCCGCATAATTCTGTATCCCATCTGCATCTCGGATGTCCGCAGACATGAAAGCGAAATCAGATTTACGCGGCGAGGAATGAAACCAAAACTCAAAAAGGCGATTGCGCATACTCTGCTTGCATAATAAATCACACCAAAGTCCGTAACAAACCGGAAACACATAGAATCCCTAAGAGCTGTTACCGCATAAGGAGAATTAGAATTTATACGTTCAAGGTTAAGGCTTACCATACTTCAAAATAAGTAGCTTCTTGCCCTGTACGTTTCTTAAACTCTTCTTTCATCTCTTTTTCCAGTTTAGCTACATACTCTCGCTTCAGCTTCCGTGCGGTCTCCAACCGACGCAAAGCCTCTTCTCTGGTAATCTTGCTATTTTTCTCTTTTTCCATATCCTTCGATATAATACTTATATATTACAAATGTAGGATAAATTCCGTTCTTTACCAAAATATTTATTCTTTGCTTCTGTTTTTGAGAAATATAACAAACACACAGATCACTAATCCACTTGATGGTGCCCCGGGCCGAGATGCTTGCGGGTACCATTTGGCTTTATCAGTTCGGCGGAGGTGCCTTCCGGGATTTGGAGATCGAACTTCATTCGCTTGCCTTTCTTCTTGATACTTACTTGGATGGTTCCATAATGAGTCTCTAGGCTGGCAGAGGCTTCCGATAAGGAACCCAATTGAGGCGAGATCTTAAAGGTACGGAAGCCGGGAGAGGTTGGCTCGATACCACAGACCTTCTGGCTCAATAAGGTAAGCGGGCCACCGCTCCAAGCGTGATTGATCGTGCCGCCACCGAAGCCCTCGGCTCCGATGCCCCATCCCTCGAACAAGGTCGTGTATTCGGCATAATCCAGCATACGGGTGTAACGTTGCTTCATCCGTTCCAAGGCAAACGCCGGCTCGCCCATCTGGAAAAGGGCCTCTAGGACATACTTCTCCATATAAGGGCTGGCGTGATACTCCTTTTTAAGCACCTTCGTCAGCGCCGGATACTTATCTTTCGAGGCCAGCCCGGAAACAACCGCCATGGCTTGGGAGCGATCGTCCGTCTCCCCTTTATAGCCGGGGGAGCGATAGGCGGAACCTGTCCAGAACTTCGTGTCGAAACAACGTTCTATGCTACGCATCATCCGGGAGATCTCATCGGCATCCTTATCCTTGCCGAGTTGCAGGGCGAAGGCTCGCTCCGCTTTCAAGGCCAGATAATACCAGCAATTGGTCAATACGCCCATATCGACATGCTCGCCCCAGTCGCCCCAGCTCCAAGCGCCTTGACGCTCGATCACCAAGCCACTTTTATCGACTTGCCAAACCTCGTGCAGGTAACGGCGCATCCGGTCGTATATCATCGGTACGAAACTACTGTCGGCACTATAATAATATTGCGTATAAAAACCGTACCAACCTACGGAAGCGAGCATTTGCAAGGGAAGCTCCTTATCCCAATTACCCGCTGGAACCGGAGCGTAGAGCGTTCCGTCCTCCCGCTGCCAATTCATTAATTCATGGATGCCTTTTACGGCTAGTTTCTGCCCGGACGGAGAAAGGGCGTAGAAAGCCTCGCCTAGCTCATTCACCTCGTCACCCCACCATTGGGCACGTTCACGGTCCGGACAGTCCATATAATTATCACGCATCGTTATGTATAAGGTGCGGGCAGAACGTTGCCAAAGCTCGTCGTAGAACGGGTCATCACAATGGAAAGAGCCAGCGAGGTCCGTGTTGTAACCGGTCTCACGGTATTTCACATCCAGCACCTTCACGCCCTCAGGGATGATGTAATAGACCTCATGGCCGTTCATCCAGCCATAGCTTTCGTATTCCTGCTCACCCTCACGGGTAATATATTCGGCACGTACGTTGCGCTCGCTTCCTCCCTCGTAATTATCCATCCGTATGTGGATAGTCTTCCCGGCCTCCGCCTCTACTTTCAGATACGGAGTGATCTGGGCATTATAGGGCAAACGACAGAACAAGGTATCGCCTTTCAAGGATTTCCGGACGGATACATAGGATAACAGGCCGCTGTTTTTCCACTGGGGTATCGGACGTTCCACCAGATCCCCGAAAGGAGCTTTCCCCGCCTTACCGACGCAGACCGCCCCCGGAAGGAAACCTTCGAAACTCGTACGGTTCCAGTTTGTTATCGCTTGACGGGCATCGAAGCGAATATTACTCTCCGGCATACGGTAATTCGGGAAAGGGGCCTCGGTATTTTGATAAGCCTCATACAAGGCGCACTGCCAGCTCGCGTCGGAGACGATCTCCAACCCCGGGGCGATCGCCTCGAATAACAAAGCCGCTTTCCCGCTGTTAATATGACTGAAACCGTCTTTCCCGAAATGCCAGAGCAAGATAGCGATGGTGTTCGAGCCTTTTGTCAGGTAAGGGGCGATATCTACCGGATCGTAATAAGTCCCGGAAGGAGAAGGTCCTCTTTTCAAGCCACCCTCAAAGATAACCAGTTGGTCGTTGATCCAAAGCCAATACTTGGAATCGGCGGCGATACGGGCGATGAGTTGGTCCGGGACATCCGTCACGCCGAATGATTTACGGTAGATCAACCAAGTATTCGTAGCGCTTTGGCAACGCTCGGTATTGATCCATTGGGCTTTCCAAGGGAAGGATTCGGGATGAGATGAAGCTGTCGCCTTTATCCAGCCGAAAGGCAAGAGGAACAAAAAGAAGGCAATGAGTAGCTTATTCATAAATTTAATCTTTAAAGTTCAACAGTTTATAATTATCTGGTTGTAGAGACGGGGCGTGCCCCGTCTCATCCCCCAAAAAGGTAACTTAAAGATACTATCAGCCGGTGGGAGACGGGGCACGCCCCGTCTCTACAACTAAGTATATTAAGCGGGATATGTAAATGTATGCGTACCGGCGGATACGGTCTCGGTCTGATCGCCTACCACGATATCGGCGGAGCAATCAGCCGGAATCGTCACGGTAAGCATAACCTTATCCCCTTCCCGTTTCCATTCGCTTGCGATACGGCCGCGTACGGAATGGTACTCACCTTTCGCCCAATCCAGTTCTTTCACGAAATGAGGAGTGATACGGATATGACGGAAGCCCGGAGCCGAGTCGTCATGATTGATACCGGCCAGCTGGTTCATCATCCAAGCGGAGACATCTCCCATAAAGACATGGTTCAAGGAAGCGTCGGCAAACTTCGGACTAAGTGTCCACGTCTCCGGCAATGTGGAGTAACCCATCGTCTCTACCCAATATCCCCAAGAAGGCGCCTCGGTCTTCGTGATCATCTTCATGGCATCCTCGATATAGCCATATTTCGTAAGCATGGCCGGAACGGTCTTACTGCCTAAAAGGCCGAAGTCCAAGAAATAGTTATTTCCTGCTACCACCTCACGCAGCTTATCCGCCACGAGTTGTTCCTTTCCTTCCGGTACAAGTCCCAGATACAAGGCCAAGGCTTGCGCCGTTTGGGTCCCTTCGGCATACACACCGGTCTCGGGGTTGAAGAACTTCTGGTTGATCAAGGATTTGAGCGTATTCGCTTTCTCTTGATAAGGAGCGGCATCCTTGCCCAGTAAAGAGGCGAAGCGAGCCATCAACTTATAATCCAGATAATAGTAGGCGGTAGAGGTATATTCATTATTCGTCGTAGCTTTCCAATACACCCAGTCACCCAAGCCAAAAGGCAAGTAACCGTCTTTCTCTTTCGTCTTCAAATAATCCAGATATCGCAGCATCGTAGGATATAAGCGTTCTATACTGCGAGACTCTCCATAATAATCATACAAGGCGTTCGGGATGATAAACATGACAGCGTCCCAAACCGGACCCGGCCACTCGCCATATCCCCAACCGCTGGAAGGGATGATACCGGAGATCTCACCCGCCTCACGCTGGTTGTCGATAATGTCATCCATCCATTTCTCATAAAGCGTGATACCATCGAAGCCCAGCAAACCGAGGTCGATCGCAATATGTGCATCGGCTGTCCAGCCATTCTTCTCCCGTTGCGGACAATCGGTCGGGATACTGTGCAGGTTACTACGGTAAGCCTGCATCGTAGCCTCCCATATCTTATTCAATAGAGGATTCGAACAAGCGAAGGAACCGGACGGACGGACATCGGTATGCATAAACAAGCCGGTCAAGTTCTCTTCCGTTAAAGTAACGGGACGGCTACTCTCCACCTCCACGTATTGGAAACCGTGATAAGAGAAGGAAGGCATGAAGATCTCCTCCTCTCCCGTACCTTTCAAGGTAAAGACATCCATCTGGAATACCTCGTCCGGCTTGACCGGATGATAATATACATTGATATTGCCTTGCTCCAAGCGACCATCTTTCTTCAACAACTCACCATGTTTTAACGTGATACGGGTTCCCGCCTCGCCTTTCACCTTTAAGCGGCAAAGGCCGGACATGTTCTTCGGGAAAGAATATACGTATAATTGATCGGAGAAACGTTTCATAGACACGGGTCTCACCTCTTCCGTGATACGGATTCCCGGCATTTGCTGGGCTACCAACAGAGGTGCCGGAGCCTGCGCCGGAAGTGCCGCTTCCCATTTACTATCGTCGAAATGAGCGGTTTTCCATCCGGCCTCTTCCAGCCGGGCATCGAATTTATCGCCGCTGTATATATTATTATAGGTATAGGCCCCGGTGGAAGTCTTCCAAGTCTCGTCCGAGCCAATCACCTCCGTCGTACCATCCGTATAGGTAATACGTAACTCACATAGCAGGCGGGGACGATCCCGCCAGCGTGCCTCATGGAAATTCCAGACCGCCACGGACTGCTCATTGTACCAGCCGTTTCCCAGAACAGCGGCCACGGCGTTGTCGCCTTGCTTCAGCAAAGAGGTAACATCATGCGTCACGTACAAGATACGTTTATCGAAATGCGTATACCCCGGGTCCAGATAATTTGTTCCGACCCGCTCGCCATTGATGAATAGCTCATGATACCCGGCGGATGCTACGTACACACGGGCATCCTTCACTTCCTTGCCTACCGGGAAAGACTTGCGGAACAGAGGGGCAGGCTCGAACTCCTTATCCTTATGATCGGTAATCCAAGAGGCGGACCAATCCGAGGGATCGAACTTAGCGGTCTCGAAAGAAGCCGTCTCCGAGGTAACGCACGGACGCCCTTCACCATCCCATACCGTAACATTCCAGTAATAACGGGTATGAGGTTTCAGGGCCATTCCCTCCGCATAGGGCCGCAAGTCGTCCGGACTCGTACCGATCCGTACCTCATAGCGGGAAGCCTTAAAGCCCTCCTCATTTCCGGAGTATTCCCATGTAAAGCGAGGAGACGAAGTATCCAAGCCGATAGGCTCCGTAAGGTATTCCGTACGGAGATTCGTAGGTATCGTTAATTCATTATTGCTTTTGCAACCGCCTAATAAGAGGGCGGCGAAAGCATAGATGCAAATAGTTTGTTTCATATATTCTATAATTATATACATTCTACAACTAAGTATAAGAGCTACGGGGTAACTCGTATCTCTTCAGGAGCGTTGATATGGCTTATCACCTTACCGTCCGCACCTTTCTCATGCCGGATCTCAATCACCCCATAAGGCGTGGGAAACGTACCTTCCACCCATTCGAGATCTCCCAGATGTGGGATGATACGTACCGTACGGCAACCCGGTTCCACCACTTGTACGCCCAATACGTACTCGCTTAACCACGATGTGGGGCCCGAAGCCCATCCATGGCACAAGCTATGGCGGAAACCTTGATAGCAATACGCCCCATAATCTCCATGAATATCTTTCTTTCCCGCGGGGACCAGCTCATCAATACGCCCTGCGTCAGGAAGCCATTCCATATTGAAATCCTCCCAAAACGTCGTAGCGCCTACATCCAGCATAGCTCCCCAATACGTACGGATCACATCTAACGCACCTTGGTAATTACCAGCCAACGCCATCGCCCGTAGCATATAATACCCGTAAAACGTAGAGAAGCCTTTCGCCCCGTCCACTGCCAAGCAACGCTCGTTCGCCTCCTTAGCATCCATGATACCCGCCAGAGCCATCAAGGCGGCGGCTTGTTTATCCCCGGGCGTAATCCGATCTTTCTCCGAAGGGAACCGGGATTTCTTCCGAAGGGAAAACTCAATAGCTTTGGAAGCTACCGCACGGCATTCCGAGGCCAACGCATCCTCGCCTAAAACGGTACATAACTCCTCTCCCGCACGCATGGCTTGTATCATCAGCGATTGAAGGCCGGCATCGATAGCGGGTGTATTCTCACTGGAAGGCCAATCCAAGAAACGGTTCCCATCCAGTCTCTCTTGTCCGCTTGGGTCAACCTTCGAGATCAAGTGACGCAACAAAGCAGTCATATAAGAGCGTTGCTCTTGTAGATACGCAAGATTCCCTTGGTAATAATACCAATCCCTCTGGATCAACAACCACCAGATCGAGTACGAACTGATACCGTTCATCCAACTAGGCAGCGGCGTAATATCCCGAATCAAATCCAAGCTCTTAGGAACCACCTCATTATAACCGAAGACGGTACTGACCGTCATTACCTCCGGATGTAAATCCCCCACCCAGACCAGACGATCCCGTTTTACGCCGTCCCATAGATATTCCTGCATATTCAAGTGGACCGTGTACGCACCTGTCTTCCAGATCCGGTTCAACCGCTCGTCATTACAACGGAAAGAGCCCAGATAAGGAATATCCCGAAACGTGGAGATCGCACGGACCTCTTTTAATTGCAACTCCGTAGAATCACCCAATACATCAATACGCACGAAACGGAAACCGGAATTACCGATCTCCTGCACGCCCAGCCAAGGGAGCGATACCACGAAATCCCGCATCGCATGATCGTTGCTCGCCCCGTTCGCGCCATCTATCTCGCACATAGCCTCACTAACGGACTCGCCGAAACGAACCCGTACGGAAACCGGATCGTGAGACGGCGGCATACCGGTCACCAGCTGAAGGCCGCCTTGCAACTCCTTCCCGAAATCAAGCAGCAAAGCGGGATGTTCGGTTGGCGTACTTTTCAACACACACAACCGATTATTCGCCAAATCCGACTGTCCGTTGCCCGGAACAAGCAAATGGTTCGCTCCCGTAATTCGCGAACTATCTTGCTGCCAGACAATACGGACCGGAGCGATATACTCCCGTGTCCGATGGTCTCGCTGCTGGGCGAACAACGTGAACGAACCGATCCCTATGAATAGAATGATTAATTTCTTTCGCATACGCTAGAGTCCAAAAGCCGGAACCAAGTCATCCAATTGCTGCTCCGTCATACCTTCCGGCTCGTAACCGGTCATGCGGGCACTGAAATAGATCTGGGCGGATTTACTCAACGTATCGATCGCATCGAAGCACTCGATCAGGTCCTCACCGACGGCAAGGATACCGTGCTTCTCCCAGAACACCACGTCGTGCTCCTCCAACTGACGGATCGTAGCGTGCGCCAACGCCAAAGTGCCCGGTATCTCGTAAGGAACGATACCGACCCCTTTCGGCACGATAATCCGACATTCCGGGATCATACTCCATAACGTGCGGGTAATCTTCTCCGAATCCAAGAACGGCTTACAATGCGTCATGCCGATAATATCCGTCGGATGCGTATGCAATACCACCCGGTTATCCCGTCCCTTCGCACGCAAGAAATTGTGCATCAACAAATGGGAAGGCAATTCGGAAGTCGGTGGGATCGGTTGCTCCGCTAGGATATCATACGATTTCCCATCGGCGGCGATACGGATCAAAGAGCCGTTGGCGAAAGGATCTTTCGCCACGTAACGCATCCGTTTTCCGGTACCCGTCACATAAAAGACGTGCCCACATAAGGCCGTCATCGCCTCTTGCAAGGGGATCGAGGAAACCAAAGCCGGCAACGCCTTCTCCTCCTCGCTCAATAAAGTAGTCAGGTTCACCGATATATTCCCGCCGTTTCGCTCAGCCCAACCCTTGGTCCACAAATAGCCGGCGACCTCGGCGATACGATCTATTTCCGCCATCAGGCGTTCATTGTTTCTTAGTATTATCATGTCTATTTTAATTAAACTATATTCGGATATAATAAGGAAAGGATCAAGATACACATGCCGGTAATCAATACCACGATTGTCCGGCGATCCACGCCCTTCCATTCTTTTAATAAGATGCCCCAGACATTACTGAAAATAACATTCAACGACATCAGGATACTCCACGAGAAAGCCAGCATAACCGGGGAATCCGAGAAATAGCTCTTTCCCATCCCCAGTCCGAAGAACTGCGAGTACCAAAGCACGCCTGCCAAAGCGCAAAATAAGACATTATTCAGCAATGTACCTCCCGATACCGAGAAATAATCCTTGCCCGTCCCGTTTTTCACGTTCTGGAAAATACAATACACAGCGTTCGTACAAAAGCCGCCCAAAGTAACCAACAGTATCACGGGATTCAAGGCGAACAGATCGCTAGCTCCCGCCTCTTTCGCTTTCGCCAGCACCTCGTTTCCCGATTCCAAACCCAAATTGAAGCAGGCGCTCATCACACCGGCAAGCAAGGCTACCGCCAAGCCCTTAGTCAAGGCAAAATCCTTCACCGCCGCTTTCTTCTCCTCCTCACTCATATTCCGGGCCCGCAGGCTTCCGGCGTAACCGATCACGGCGATACCCGCTAAGGTAATGCAAACACCGGTCAACAGGATCAATCCGGTTCCCTCAAACAGATTCGTTCCACCGAACAAAGCCGGGAAGAGCGTACCAAAGCCGGCGCATGTACCCAAGGCGATGCTCTGTCCCAAAGCTACGCCCAGATAACGCATACTCAACCCGAAAGTCAACCCGCCGACACCCCAGAGCATGCCATAAATAACCGCTCCCAAGCTACCCGGCGAACACCATAGCTCCAGCAAGGTACTCCCTTCCGGTACCGCCAACATCGCCCCGAGATAAGGGAAAACCAACCAAGCGAAGATACCTTGCACCAACCAAAAGCTTTCCCAACTCCAATCCCGGATCTTATTGATCGGCACGTACGAGCTACTCTGCCCGAAACTGCCGATCGCGATGATCAACAACCCGATCCCGATCTCTATCATTGCCGTCTTGAGGTAACGTCGGACTCATATTTCTCGATCTCAGCGATATAAGACTCTCCTACGGGGACCCCACTTTGCAGACAATACATATCCCAAACCGCACCCCAAGGCAGACTCTTCGCTTCCTCCTGCAAGGCAAGACGCTGGAAATACTTACCCTCATCCTCGTACTGGCGAAGCAAGGCGATCGGCTCCAGCAAAGCGAGCATAAAGGCTTTTTGCGTGGCACGGCTACCAATGACATAAGCACCGATACGATTGATGGTAGCGTCGAAATAATCCAAACCGATATGTACCCGGTCCAAGGCGTCGCAACGCACGATCTCACGGGCTAAATCCTGCACATCGTCATTCAAGATCACGACATGATCGCTATCCCAACGGATCGGACGACTTACGTGCAACATGATCTCGGGCGTAAACAGCAATAACGAGGAAACCTTGTCGGCGATACTTTCCGTCAAATGGAAATGGCCGGTGTCCAAGGTAACGATCTTATTCTTTTTCGCTCCGTAGCCCAAATAAAAATCATAGGAACCTACCGTATAACTCTCCAAGCCGATACCGAAGAGTTTCGCCTCGATACAATCTTTCATCCATTTATATTCGGTAGCGAATATCTCATCCAGCGATTCCTCCAAGATACGGCGATAACGTAAGCGGCTGGCCGGTACTTCCTTGCTCCCGTCATGTATCCAAAGGTTCATCATGCAAGGATCGTTCTGGGCTTTACCCATCTCATCGCTGATCCAGCGACAACGCTTCGTATGCTCGATCCAGAAGTTACGGATATCATCGCTGGGGTTAGCCAAGGTCAAATCTCCGCTTTTAGGGTGCGAGAAAGAGGTACTGTTGAAGTCTAGCTTGAAATCATTCTCTTTCGCCCATTGTATCCAGCTCTCGAAATGATGGGGTTCTACCTCGTCACGGTCTACTTTCTCCCCTTGGAAATCCCCGTAGATCTCATGCAGACTAAGCCGATGATTACCGGGGATATAGGATTTCGCCTTCAATACATCCCGACGCAACTCGTCGATAGTACGGGCACGTCCCGGATAATTGCCGGTCACTTGTATACCACCGGTCAAGGAGCCGCCTTGGTTCTCGAAACCGCTTACGTCATCGGCCTGCCAGCAATGCAGGGATAGGGATATTTTCTTCATATCCTCTAAAGCTTTACGAACGTCTACACCTACGGCCGCATAGCGTTCTGCCGCTACTTCAAATGCCTGTTGAATTAAACTGTCTTTTGTCATGGTATGATGTTTTTAAATTTATATGATTTGAATGTGTATCACCTTTCCGGATAAAATTCCTTGGGAGGGAATGCGGTGGCTATCAGTCTTCGCATCTCCCAACAATCCGTCAGTAATCCTGCCGACTTAGCCTGTATCAAGCAATTTCCAATGGCTGTCGCCTCAGACGGGCCTGCCAATACGGGAATACCGATAGCGTTGGCTGTCAACTGATTCAGCAGATCGTTCCGAGAGCCACCACCTATCACATGCAATCGTTCAATCGGATGTGGCGACATCGATTTGAGTATTTCCAACACCTCTTTATAACGATTCGCCAAGCTATAAAATATACAATGTATATAATCGGCGTCCGAAGCGGGAACAGCCTGTCCGGTTTCCTCACAATAGGCCGTGATCTCACGTAGCATATTCTCTGGATTGGCGAAACGGGGATCATCCGGATTGATCAAAGAAGTAAATTCGCTCAACTCCGCCATCCGAACCATATCATCGTACGAATAATCCAATCCGGACCGCTTCCATTGCTCCCGGCAACGTTCCAAGATCCACATACCTGTAATATTCTTCAAAAAGCGAGTCGTACCCTCGATGCCCCCCTCATTCGTGAAATTATTCTTGAAAGAGACCTCGTTGATAATCGGCTTCTCCACCTCGATACCCATCAAGCTCCAAGTACCGCTACTCAAGTAAGCGAAATTAGGAGAAGAAGCAGGAACAGCGGCTACCGCCGACGCCGTATCGTGACCGGCCACGGCGATTACCGGGATTTCCCCGATTCCTGTCTTACGGGCGATCGACTCGCTCAACCGTCCGATCAACGTTCCCGGCATCACCACTGGACACATCAAAGTAGGAGATACACCCACGGCCTCCAAGAGCTTGTAATCGAATTTATGGGTTTCCGGGTTCAATAATTGAGACGTGGAAGCGATCGTATATTCACATACCATACGCTCCGTCAACATATAAGCCAAAAGGTCCGGTATGAATAATATCTTTTCCGCCACTTCCTGCGGTATAAACGAGTCTTGCCCCGCCCTGAAAAGCTGGAACAAGCTATTAAACGGCATCACTTGAATACCTGTTCGCTTATAGACCTCTTCCTTGGGAATCCGTTTGAAAAAGTCCTCGGGAGCGCCGTCCGTATAAGGATCTCGGTAAGCACGAGGTAAGCCCAATAAAGAGCCATCCAAAGCCACATACCCAAAATCCACTCCCCATGTATCTATTCCGATCGAGTGTAACCGGATTCTTTGCCGGGCGCATATCGTCAAGCTTTCTATAAGAGAAGTATAAAGATGATAGATATCCCAATAAAACCGTCCGTGTAATTCCACCATCGGATTCGGGAACCGATGGATCTCTTTCATTTCAAATTTGGCATCCTTTAAGGTTCCGAGCACGGCCCGTCCACTGGTAGCCCCTATATCAAAGGCTAGAAAATTATATTCCTTCATGGCTTAACAAAGTTATTTGTTTGACGAAAGCAAAAGTAGAAGCATTATTGCTATATTTGCTTACGAAAATGATTTTAAACCTTTCAAATCTGACATGAACGAACTGCGGAATGATTTACTACGTTACTTGACGATCAGCGCTACGGATGAGGAATGGGGAATCGTCGTCACGACGGTCGGATATCAATTCATCCCGCCGGGTTGCGCCTATCCGCTTTCCCGGCATCCGGAGAAGTATAATTTCAAGCCTCAGACCGGACGTATCCTGAATGAGTATCAATTGGTATATATAACGAAAGGTAGCGGGTACTTTTCCTCCCAGTCTTGTAAATCGCAAAAGATAAACGCAGGGACGATGATCCTCCTTTTCCCCGGGGAATGGCATAGTTATTATCCGGACCGGGAAACGGGATGGGATGAGTATTGGGTAGGTTTCCGGGGCATTCATATCGATAAACGTGTGGAGAAGAAATTCTTTACCAAGGAAGAGCCGCTACACCGGATCGGGCTGAGCGCTACGATCGTCGGACTTTATGAGGATATACTGAAGTTCGCCTCGGAGGAGAAATCCGGTTACCAACAGATGATCTCCAGTATCGTGCTTCATATATTAGGCTCCGTATATTATAAGGAAAAGAACAACTCCTTCACGAACACCTATGTCGTAGATAAAATCAACGAGGCACGTATATTAATGAAGGAGAACATCGAGGACCCATTAAGTCCGGAAGAGATCGCTGCCCGTCTTGGTTTAGGTTATTCATGGTTTCGCCGGATGTTTAAGGAATACACCGGCGTCTCCCCCGCCCAATATCAATTACAACAGAAGCTCCTTCGTGCGAAAGAGCTTCTGACTAGTACCCCTTTGACGATCTCCGAGATCGCCTATAGCCTACATTTCGAGAATGCCGGCCAATTCTCCACATTCTTCAAGAAGAAAGAAGGGGTCACGCCCTCGGAGTTCAGGGATCGGACACATTGAGATAATATTAGAACTCAGCCACGACCATCACCGGGAAATGATCCGAAGGTGTATGTCCGTATAATGTGTTCGTTAATACACCGTATTTATCAATTTGGATACTGTCGGTTACCCAAATATAATCCAGACGCTCCTCTGTCTTGATCGTACTATCATATCCGTGATAGGTACAGACCGGACCGAACGGGGCTTCCTTGGTGATCTTATAAGAGTCGTTCAAGAAACCGCTATCATTTAAAATACGGATCGGTTCTTCGGTAGGAAACGCATTGAAATCGCCTGTCAGGAATACAGGCTGATTACCGGCGATACTTTTGATCCGTGAGATCATTAAGTTAGAAGATTCCCTACGGGCCACATCTCCCTCGTACTCATAATGTACATTAAAGAAATAAAATTGTTTATGGTTCTTCAAGTCCTCAAACTTCCCCCCAAGTACAAATCCGGTTACAGCAAGTACCATCCCAACCTCTACCGGGTTTCTCGGGATGTTCCGATAACCAGAAATCACCTTGATCCAACACCTTGAACCGATCTGAACGATAAAATATGGCGCAGTGCTCTCCGGCATCTTTTCCATCATCCCGTCCTACACCAATAAACCGGTAGTCGCTTAACCGCAAGATATCGTTTAATTGATGCGTAAATCCTTCTTGAGTCCCGAATAAATCGAAACCATAAAAACGGATTAAGTCATTCACCATATCTTTCCGGTGAAACCAAGCGTTCTCCCCATCGGATGGAGTATCCATCCTCAAATTAAAAATAGCGATCTTTAAGACCTCCTTATCTTCCGCTTTTCCATAAGCCATCGCCAAGAACAGCAATGACACGAATATAATTAACTTTTTCATGATTCATTCTTTTTTTAGTTACCAACCCGGATTTTGTGTCAAGTTCGGATTCATGATAATATCCAAGTCCGGAATAGGATATAGATAATGCTTATCCTCCCATACCCGGGGAATATTATTCAACCAAGTCAATTCTCCTTTCGTATTCCCTGATAAACGCTGCGGATTTACCTTACCGGCCTTCATCTCGGAAACGACCACGTAGGTCACTCCCGATATCGGGTTCTCCACGTTCTCATTCATCGTAAAACATACATCCAAGATACCATCTTCATTTAAATCCATCGGCTTATCCAATTCCGGGACATAGAAACCATTCCAAGGCATTGTCATCAGATTCCCTTTTTTCCAACGCAACAAATCACTGAAACGCAAACCCTCGAATACCAATTCGATACCTCTCTCACGACGGATCTCCAGCAAACTGGGATCTGTTATTTCCGGGAAATAATTCGCTTGCAGGTAAGGATCAGCCTTTGTCGGTCTAGCTGTCAAACCTCCTGTTATCCCCGCTCTACCCCGTAAAGCACCGATCGTTTTTTCCCAATCCGCATCCGTGAAGACTCCAAGCTCCGCTTTCGCTTCCGCATAGTTCAATAATACCTCGGCGAAACGAATCAAAGGAATCGAATTATCATTATTCGCACCGCTATCATAAAACACATCATCCAGGCAATACTTAATAGGTTGATAACCGGTATAGGTATAAGAGAAGATCGGAGGAGCGGGCGTTTGCACCCCCCCATCAATACGCTTATAATCCCCCATACGGATGGTTTGTTGCAAACGTTTATCACGATTCTTCACCTCATCCATAAAGACCATGGTCTTATATCCCTCCTTGTCCGTAAAAGGAGTACCGTCCTCCATCAAATAAGTATTCACGAACGTACGGATCAAATTCAGACGGGGACCATATGTAGCGCTTGTCCAATACCAGTTAGCGTCATTCAATACGCTCAAGGACTTATCACAAACAGCGGCAAGCATAACCTCCGTAGTCACCGGCTTCACACTGATAAACAAATCCCGGTACGATTTCGTCGTACCGTTTGCCGTATACAATTTAAAACCAGAGTTAGCGATCACATCCTCTGCCGCTTTAACCGCCTCGTTCAGCCAAGCATTCGCCGACTCTTTCAGCCCATATTCCGTATGATACTTACGGAACGTCCCCTCGAACAGGCATACTCTCGACTTGAAAGCCTGAGCTACATACTTCGTGATCAAGGAACTGGTCTGATCACTCGTCAAGGTAATATGCTCGCAAGCGAAATCCAAATCAGCCAAGACCGAATCCATCACCAAGGTTCTCGAATCCCTTGCCGCATACAGATCGGGGTCATCCACCTCCATCGCCTTATTGATCCAAGGCACGTCGCCAAAGCGTTTCACCTTATCAAAGTAGAACCAAGCACGGAAGAAACGAGCTAAACCTATATAATTCATCCTAACGCTTTCCGATACCCGTGGGTCCGTACAATTCTGGATAAAGTAATTGATGTTCCGAAGCTTTTCCCAATCCCAGCCATCGCTCTGTTGAGGACCATAGGCATCCGCCAATATAAAATTAGGAACCAACGCCCTCGCCGCATAATCACACATATTATCCGCTTGGTGAGCGGCCGATGGAGTCGGTAAAATCTCATAGAACGAGTTCGCGTATAATTCCAATCCATTCTCCGTACTGAAAACCGGTTCCTTGGAAACCTCTGAAACAGGAACCTCATCCAAATCGCAAGAGAACAAACCTATCACACTGATGATATATATTAATGTCTTTTTCATACTATAGCACTTTTTAGAATGTAACTGACAAACCAAAACTAACACTCTTCAATATCGGATAGCTATATCCATTACCCGACGTACCCTCCGTTAAATCCCGGTCAGAACCTCTGACCGCCTCAACGTCTAAGTCTTTAGAATATTTATAGAAAGGAGACCAACTCCAAAGATTCTCGCCCGAGACGTATACCTTGGCATTCTGCATCCTTAGTTTCGAGATAAAGCTCTTCGGCAAAGTATACCCTAACTGAATATTCTTCATACGTATATAGGCGATATTCTGTAAGTAACGGGTTTGTTTCAAGTTCAACTCGGCATAAGGCTCCTCAGAGGAGTATCCTCTCAAACGGGGGAAATAGGTATTCGGATTCTCCTCCGTCCAGATATTCCCCAAATGAGATTTAGGCATATCATTATACGGACGATTATACATACCCCAGAAATAAGAGGCTTCCGATCCCGGCCACCAATCTTGTTTACCTACACCTTGGAAGAAAGCGGAGACGAAGAAGTTATTCCAATCACCGCTCAAATTGATACCATAGATGAAACGAGGCTCGCTATTACCGATTATCTTCTGGTCACCCGGATTATCCACCGTATTGTTTCCATAATCAATCACGCCATCGCCGTTCAAGTCCTTGAACTTGATATCGCCCGGAAGCCATTGTCCAGCCGTAGCACCCGCGTAGAAATAGGGTTGTTTAGCGTGGCTATCGATATCAGCTTGCGAGGTAAAGAAACCTTCAGTCTCGTATCCCCAGATCTCACCTACCTTCATACCCTCGTAATAGTAATCATCGCCCAGTTTCTTTTCCGGGTTATTGTATTTATCAATCGTTGACTGGTAATCGGCGAGCGTGAAACGAACCTCGTAATTGAACGGTTTACTTGCCAACTGGAATTGATCCCGCCAAGAGACACTCAACTCAAAACCTTTTGTCGTAAGATCCGCATAGTTACCTTTCGGCACATCCGTACCGAACACCGCCGGCAATGACATACCCACCGTAAACATATCGGTTGTTTTCCGTTGATAGATATCGCCCGAGAATTGCAAACGGTTCGATAGGAAAGCAAAGTCCAGACCAAGGTTCAAGGTCGTAGATTTCTCCCAAGTCAAGCCCAACGGAATAACCGCCGGCTGGCCCGTATACTGCGGACGTATGCCATTCAACACCAAACTGGATTGCTTGATCTTAAATAACTCTTGGAATGAGTACGGATCAATATTACCATTACCCAAGGAACCATAAGAGGCACGTACCTTCAGATTCGAGAAGATTTCCTCGGGAACCTTCCAGAACGGCTCTTGCGAAACCCTCCAACCCGCAGAGACCGATGGGAAGAACGCATATTGAGAATCCGACGGGAATTTGGAAGAACCATCTAACCGACCATTCACTTCCAATAGATAACGATCATTAAAGACATAATTCAAACGGAAGAAACCTCCGGATATACGCCATTTGGAATAACCACCCTCGGTATTAATCGTTTGTCCCAAGGCCATATTCAAATCCTCGGCATCATCAAAGATCAATCCGTTTCTCAATACCTTTACATTCTTCATACGGGATTCCTCGTAGTTATATCCTACCATCGCCTTGAAATAATGCACTTCTTTAAAGGTATCCTCGTATTCTCCGTAAATATTGCTAGCCAGATAACTAGTCGTCTTATTCGTATTCTGGATATCATTCTTGGAAGAACCTACGTACTCAATCACACCCGGACGGCGGCTGAACGGCACCGGTACCCGAATCTGGGTTTGGTCGTTGTCATTGTTCTGGAACGTAAAATCACCTTTGATACGCAATTTATCCTTCAAGAAACTAGCCGTAGCGCTCACCGTATTCTTCAAGATCCTTTGCTCGGTATCGATACCATTCTTTCCGTACCAGAAATCACCAACCGTATAAGCGGCAGAGTGCGTCAAGGTACCATCCGGGTTAAACATCGGAGCCAAAATATGCCCCTCATCCGCGATATTACGCCAGATACCGCCACCTTCACCTACATTCAACGGATTATGATAAGTCATGCTGGAATACTCCAAATTGTCCTCCACCTTCAACCAATCAAATACCTGCACCGCTCCTTTCGCACGCATATTGAACAACTTATAGTCGTCCGTATTATATCGGAACAATCCATCTTGCCCATAATAACGGCCCGTTACATAGAAACTGGTCTTGCCGCTACTTCCGGACACGGAAATATTATGATCCGTAGCGAACGTAGATTTCTTATACAATTCCTTGTACCAATCCGTATTTCCATAATATACATAATCCCCATTCGGACCGATCTCTACCTCCGGTAATCCCGAGATGCCGGAACGACGCTCCAGTTCCTCCAGATACTCCTGAGAGAATTTCAAGGTCTTATTAATGTTCTGTGGAGTTTGGGAATAATCGTAATAAGCGCTCCACGCCTCATTAAAGTATTTAGCGTATGTATATCCATCGGTAACGACATCCGGTACCTTCGTCGGAGATTTCATCGTAAAATTACCCGAGTACGTCACGGAAATCTTGTCCTTGGACGGATTCTTCGTCGAGATTAATACGACACCAAATGCGCCTCTCGCGCCGTAAATGGCAGCCGAAGCCGCATCCTTCAAGACAGATACACTGGCGATATCATTCGGGTTCAACATACTGGGATCACCCTCCACGCCATCGATCAATATCAAGGCGCTACCCTTTTGTCCGATAGAGGTCGTACCACGTATATTATATTCCGCCGTACGATTTGGTTTACCATCTGTCATCGAGATATTCAGATTAGGGATCGTACCTTGAAGCGCTTGGGTAACGTTTGAGATGGAACGGTTATCGAACACCTCACTCGTCACTTGTTCCACCGCACCCGTCAGATTCACCTTCTTCTGGGTACCGTAACCAACCACGACTACTTCATCCAATTTCTGGGTATCCTCACGGATCGTCACGGTCAGCTCGCTCTTCCCTTTAACAGCGATATCCTGAGGCATAAAACCGATATAAGAGACTTGCAAGATATCATTGTCCGAAGCCTCCACCGAGAAATTTCCATCCATGTCCGTTATGGTACCGTTCGTCGTACCTTTCACCACGACATTCGCCCCGATTACCGGATCACCCAAAGGATCTAGTATCGTACCGGTTATCTTGCGGGAAGGTTTACCGGCTGACGCACTTGCATTTTGTCTCGGAAACAAAGCGATCTGCTTACTGGTGATCTCAAAAGAGAGGTCCGTGGTCCTTAGCATTGAATTTAAGGCAGACTCTATAGGCTGATTCGAGACGTTCAAACTTACCTTTTGAGTCAAGTCTATCTTGTTACCGTCATAAAAGAACGTATAACCGCTAGCGACCTCAATCTCATGGATCGCCTCTTTCAACGGTAGGTTCGAAAATGAAACTGATATCTTCTTGTCGACGGCTTCAACAGCTAACAAACGTAAAGAAAAGAATAGAAGAAAGAATATCGCATACAAACAATTTCTTCCTTTCACAAATTGTCTTTTATTATTCATATATTTGCGAAGTATTTAAAGTTAACATCCTTACAGCTTTAGACAAACGGCCAAATTTGAACAAGCTGTAATTAGATTTTAATTTGGATTAGGGATTTGTCCCCGAAAGGCTTAAGTTACCGCTTAAGCCTTTTTTGTTGTCTTATGTCATTGGGATAATCTCATAGGCATTACTTTTTAGAAGGTTCAACATGCATTATTTGTACGTGATCATCCTCGTCGAACGTATAAGCGATCGGGTTTATGCGCGACATGATCCGTAAGATCACTTCCAGTGACTCATCCTTGATTGTGAACGTATAGGCTTGTGAATCCGGGATGGTAGGATCTACCTCGATCTTAACATTATACCATTTCTCCAGATAACGAGTTATGTACCGTAACGACTTCGCCTCAAACCGCACACTCTCGCTTGCCCAGAAAGACTCGTAAAACATATCGGCGGAGGTTATATTCAAGGTCTTATCCCTTTTATTCAAAGCGGCGATCTCCCCCGGATACAGATAAGCCTCCTTACCTCCGGCCTCCAAAGAGACTGAACCCCGGAAAAGGGTCACCCGAATGTTTTCTTCCTTTGGATAAGAGTTCACGTTAAAGCAGGTACCATGTACCTTTACTTTCACCTCCGAGGCCAAGACCACGAAAGGATGCCGGTTGTCTTTCGTCACGTCAAACAGGGCCTCGCCGTTCAAAGCCACTTCCCGGTTCTCCATGAAATCTGCCGCATACTCCAAGGTAGAACCGGAGTTCAACCAAACAACGCTGCTATCCGGCAATACGATCCTCGACTTACCGCTTAAAGCGGAATAAGACAACTTATTGGAATAAACGGCCCGGTCTCCTCCAGTATACAAGAAAGAGAAGGTCAACGAAATGATCAATAATATGGAAGCCGCGGCTACCGCCATACGGAATTTCCAGATAGAGACGACTTTAGGAGCCTTATTCTCTTGGGACATACGACTTTCCAGTTGTTGCCAATAAAAAGCGGTATCCGGCGTATAGGATGAAGCCTCCTCCCGGATCTCTCTCCATAATCCCTCTAGTTCTTGATATAAATGAGCATTCCCTTCTCCTTGAAGCCATTCCTCGAACAACTTCTCACCTCTCTCATCTTGTTCATCCTTCAGACGAGATATAATTAATTGCCATGGTATATGTTTATTCATGAAGTGCCATTTTCTAGTGTGACACATCAAATGACGATAACCCTACATAGTTTTCATTATTTTTTTTAATCTTGTGGAAATAAAATCACCATAAGTAGTGATAGGCATCCCCCAAATAGGCCCGGATCTGTTTTAACGCTCTGGAAATATGCCCTTCCACGGCTTTAACGCTTATATTCATTTGCTCCGCTATCTCCTTATTTGAAAGGTTGTCCATACGGCTCTTATTGAATACATCACGGCATTTCGGGGGAAGGGAGAAAATAGCCTCATGAATCAGGCGTTGCAACTCTTGAGTTTCCAATGTCTCGTCATTCTCGAAACGTTCCAAAGAGGAAAAATCGTCCGTTGAGATAAAACGCTCGTTATCTCTTAGGTAATTCAAGGCCCTATTCCGTGCGGACTGGAATAGATAGGCTTTCAACGTGATCTGGATTTGTAAGGTCTCCCGTCTTTCCCAAAAGCTGGCAAAGATATCGACTACGATATCCTCGGCGGCTCCCGGTTTCTTCATATATAAATGTACGAAGCGGCATAAAGGAGTGAAATATAACTCAAACAGATGTTTAAAAGCCAGTCTATCACCAGCTTTTATCAGTTTTAGAATAAACAAATCGTCTATAGTTTTATCCATTATTCCATCTCCCTTAGCGTCAAGATATTTGCAAACATAGACATAAAAAATCAAATGGCAATAACTCGATAAACTTTAAATAGATTCATTCTACTTGATCGAGCCTCCTTGAGAGAATCGCATCTATTTGTAATATCCCGGTTATTTTCCCCAGATATATTTTGCTTTAATCCTAGTAAATACATATTTTTACTTCAAATTAAAATTTTAAGTTATGAGGATCACTTATCTTTTACTCTCTCTTGTACTTTGTCTCTGTCCGGTCATGCAGGCGCAAAATACGACGAATCAATTTATGAAACAGGCACAAAGCAGCCTGGAAAAAAAAGACTACACCAAAGCTCGTTATCTTTTTTTACAAGCTTACAAGAGCTTATCCCAACAAGGTGATTACAAACAGGCAATCGATGCCGGTACGCAGGCGGCTTATCTATATTATTGCGAGAATTATTACCAAGAGGCATTCGATCTTTGCCGCCAGATGAACCAATTCATCTTAACCGAGGAACTGAAGTTGCAAAAATCGCTCTATGAGCAACGCTTCCAAGTAACGAAAGAGCGGTTGGAAATGTATATTAAGCTAAAGAACGCCGCCCAAGCGCAAGTTCAACTCAATACATTAGATAATCTGGCCAGCCAAGCGGGTGATGAGAAGTTATCGAACAATTTATTATATACCCAAGCGGGTTATTATTATACGTTCGGGCAAAACGAGCAGGGGGACGCTGCTTTCCAGAAACTGATCAACCAGTATAAGGAGAAAAAAGAATACGACAAGGTGAACGATTGCTACCGGAACCTGATCTCTATCGCTCGTAAGGCAAACAACGCCCCACTGATGGAACGTACCTACGACAAATACATCGTATGGACGGATTCCGTAAAGGCTCTTACGGCAGAGGATAAGCTAGGGGCATTACAACAAAAATACGATCAGAGCCTACAGACAATACAGGAGAAAGACGATAAATTGTCTGTTAAGCAATATATGATTGTTGGACTTATCACATTCGTGGTAATCCTTATAGCCGCCTTACTTTTCTTAGGATTCCTTTTGCTGCGCTTCATCGTGCTGAACAAGAAATTAAAGAAAATCATCCAGACGACAAATGAGCATAGCGAACAACAAGCCCAATTCATCCAAAACATATCGGTTCAGATGGAGCCTACCTTGAACAAGCTTAGCGCATCCGCCAAGGAATTACAGGCGGTAGCTCCGAAGCAGGCCGAGGATGTATGGACACGGGTAGAGGCTTTGAAACAGTTTACGGTTCATATCCAAGAGCTTTCCTCCTTGGAGAATACGTTGATGGAACCGTATGAGGTTAGTTCTTTTAATGTAGGAAACTTCAGTAAGAAAATCGTGGAGAAGGTTAAAGGGGATATTCAACCGGAGGTCAATCTCGTAACAGACGTGCCCCAATTGGAGATTAAGACGAACGCCGAGCATCTGGAGCAAGTCTTATTACATTTGTTAAAGAATGCCGCATTATATACTTCCAGCGGTAACATCCGTCTGGAATTTAAACGGAAAGGCGCTCATGTTTGCCAATTTATCATTACCGATAATGGTACAGGCATACCGGATGATCTAAAAGAGAACTTATTCAAGCCATTCAATGAGGCGAAGGATCTAGCGCAAGGCGATGGTTTGGGATTACCCATCTGCGCACTGATGGCTAGCAAATTAAACGGAACCCTATCTATCGATAAGGAATATAAGAAGGGATGCCGGTTCGTCTTGGTATTGCAGATATAAAATAGACTCACCTTGTTTGTCTTTTTACCGCGATGCGGATGCAGTGACGCTGCAATCCGGGTTGCAGTAACACTGCATCCACATCGCGGTATCACTGCAACCCGGGTTGCGGTAGCTTATTCCGGCAAATGCTTCCGTAAGAACTCAATCCAGTTACCAGAGGCGATACGGTTGATAGCATCGTCCGTAAAGCCACGGTATTGAAGGATCGGGAATATCTTTTGGAGATCGGCGATCGTTACTAGGTCATACGGGCATTGCTCCGTACCGAAAGCACCATCCAGATCACTGCCGATAGCCACATGGTTCGCATTTCCGGCCAATTGGCAGACATGATCGATATTGTTCGCCATAATCTCCATACCACAGTTCATGCCTCTTGGAGTAGACTCGCCTCGCACCCAGTTCGGTACCATCATCCAAGCGTCTAGGGCGATACCGATCACGGCGTCACGCTCTATCAACGCCTTGATCATCTCGTCGCTAAACTGACGGTTGTGATCTACGAAGGCCCGACAGTTGTTATGGCTCGCCCAAATCGGTCCCTTATACAAATCCAACGCATCCCAGAAAGCCTCATCACATAAATGGGTCACGTCAAGAATCATACCCAAGCGATCCATGGTACGCAACAACTCTTTCCCCATGGCATTCAGATGACCGGTAGAATCCGTACCGTTGGCATACCTTCCGGGGCCGTAATGTGCCGGGCCAACCGCCCTCAAGCCATAAGCATACGCCCTTTCCACATGATTCACCGTGATGAACGAGTCGGCGCCCTCGATACTTAATACATAACCGATCGGCTTCTTGTCGGCGGGTTCACCGTCTTTCCAAAGAGCCAGATGCGCTTCCAAGGCCTTCTTATCCCGGATCATGACCATCTGGCCCTCCTCTTCCATCGCCTTATACCAAGCGAGTTGGCCTTGGGTCTGCGCCCAAGCTTGTTCCGGGGAATGCCAACCGGGAAGTGGATTATCCGGCCCTACATAGCGACCGATCTGGGTGGCGACTACTAACCCGACGTTTCCTTTACGCAGTTCCTCAAACGATATAGTGGCGTTTCCACGGTCGGGCTTATCGGTCATACCGATTTCTCTCCGATTGATTTCTTTTAGGGGTTCACGCAAATCCCGATTCCACTCCAAAGCGTTCATGCTAAGGTCGAGATGGGCGTCGATAATAAATGGCTTATTCATTTTATTAATTGAGAGTTGATAATTGATAATTTGATTACCGTTAATAGGTGATGCGACGTGAACGGGCAATGATAGGCCATTCGCCGATCGCCTCACGATCCCGGATCACATAAGCCTTGTCGTATAAAGCGACCGTAGGACAAATATGAACGGGAATGCCATAGAATACGGAACCTAATGGATAGAGCCGACTGTCCGGGACTTCCAAGACCAGATGCTCCTCGCTCTGGGAGATAGGTTTCGCCTCCGGATGGTTCAAGAAAAACACACGGGGCAAAGGACTTTCCGAGGCTACCGCCTTGTAACCAAGATCTACGCAAACATGATGCTCATCCAGCACGGAAATGACCCGAGTTATCAATAAGGCAGCTACCTTGAACGGCATATCCGGATAAGCGTTTCCATACCCCCAATCCCAGAACACAAACGTGCCGGAACTGCATTCGCAATCCTTCCGCTTCGCGTACATCGGGAATGTAGGAGTACCTCCCATCACCTTTACCAATGGATAGGCAAACTTGCGGGATATCTCCCGGAACACACGTTCGGTCAAGGCGTACGCTGCATCCGCGCCTTGGCAACGTACCGATAGCTCCGCGTCATGTATATGTCCGTCGTAGCCATGCAACCCGATAATCTGCAGAGACTTCAGCGGCAGAATGGCATTCACCAGCGCCTCCGCTCTCTCCGGGAGGACTCCGGTACGATTCATTCCCACGTTCAGATCGATAAAGACATCCAAGGTGATATTCCCGGCCTCGCAAAGAGCCGAGATCGCACGGGCATTCTCCGCTTGATCTACCAAGCAGGAGTAATGGGTGGCGGGATATGCCTTTATCAAATCTAATAAGCGGGAAATCTTCGGACCTACCGGCTGATAGGCTAATAATACATCGGGGGCATTAATATGCCCCAGCATCTCGGCCTCGGCAATCGTAGCGCACTTGAACTTCCGGATTCCGGCATCCAGCAGCATGCGGGATACCTCAGCCGCCTTATTCGTCTTCACGTGCGGACGAAGCCGGTTCGTATCGCCTATGATCCTCTTGGCCAACTCGATATTGCCGGAAATACGATCCGGATAGAACGCCAAGGCTGGCGAGTCTATCCGGTCTACATTACTTATGACGTACCAATCGTCCATGGCTTATTCGTATAATTCGAACAAAGCCTCTATCTCTACAGGAATATTATCGGGAAGAGAACCGAATCCTACGGCGCTACGGGTACCTACACCGTTATCCGGCCCCCATACGGCGGCGAACAACTCGCTACAGCCATTGATCACATAAGGATGCTTTCCGAAATCGGGCGTACAATTTACCATACCCAATACCTTGATCACTCTCTTTATCTTGTTGAAGCTACCAAGGTTCGCCTGGATGGTCGCCAACATGGTAAGTCCTACTTGCTGGGCGGCGAGTTTGCCTTCATCCATCGTCAAGTCCTTGCCGATACGTCCGATGATCAAGGACTTATCATTCCGCACAGGCCCGTGACCGGAAAGATACAGGTATTTGCCATCTATCACACAAGGCTTGTAAACTCCGGCCGGAGCCGGTGCGGGAGGTAAGGTCAACCCTAATTTCTCAAAATTCTCATCTGCGTTAATCATGCTCATAATTTCTTTCATTTATATGTTAGTAAAAAAATATATTGATCTATTTCCTGACTCTTTCCGTTACCGGTTGATTCGTGGCGACAGAGATTCCTTGTAGCTCTACATACTCGACGCTTAAAGGATTCTTGGAGCTGGCTTTAACGTAGAGGGATTGGAGAATCGCCTGTTGGTTGTTGATCGTTATGTAGCATACATAGCGGGAATCACGTTTGGTAATCGTCAACTGGCGGGAGGGATAAGCGGTCAATGAGCATACACAAGCATTATCACTCGCCGAGATCAGTTTATACCCATAAGCCATTTTCCGTTGGATATAGCTCAAGCCATTGGTTTCCCCCGGATGCTTTTCCCGATTGACCCAATAAACGTTCAAGGGATCATGTGTATCCAGCTTACCATCCCTCAGATTCACATCGTAACAAACCAAGTTCTTATTCACGCTTCGTGCTATATGAAAAAGCCTCCCGACCGTTGGATAAGTACCTTCCTCCGGGTCCGCCGCAAACGAGGCGACGAAAGGGAAAAGCATAATAACGATACTAAGCAGCCATCTCTTTCTCATTGCTCAATCATTCTTTTATTATACAATCATATTTAAGATCATTACCCCGATCAATCCTACGACCGACACGATCGTCTCCATGATAGACCATGAGCAGATCGTATCCTTTATGCTTAGGTTAAAATATTCCTTGAACATCCAGAAACCGGAATCGTTGACATGCGAGAACATCAAGCTACCCGCTCCTAAAGATAAAACCATCAAGTTCGGGTTCGCACCCGTTTGCGTAACTAAAGGCATCACCACGCCCGCCGCCGTCAACGCCGCCACCGTAGCCGATCCCACGCACAAACGGATCACGGCAGAGATCAACCAACCCAAGATCAACGGATGAACGGGCAATTGCTCTAGGCTTGTCGCCAGCTCATTGCTTACCCCGCTATCCTCCATGATCTGCTTGAAGATACCGGAACCCGCGATGATCAAAAGGATCATAGAGATATCTTTCACGGCCTCCCCATAGACTGCCATAACCGACTTGATACTACGTCCCTGCCGGATGCCCAGCGTATATGTAGCGAACAACAAGGCGATCAGCATTACAATGGAAGGAGCACCAATAAAAGAGACTATCCCGCTCGCCATCTCGCCCATATCCTTAAAGCAATAAGGAATAACCGTCACGATAATCAGTAAAAAGACAGGCAACGTAGCGCTGATAAAACTATTCGCCTTGCCCGGCATGCTATATCTCCCGCTATCCTCTTTCTGCTCGAACAACGTGACCGGACCGGATTTTATATGTTTCAACCGACTGCCGAACACCGGCCCGGCGATAATGATAGCTGGAATCGCCAAGAACAAGCCATAGATCAGCGTAAGGCCGATATTTGCGTTGAACTGTACCACCAAGGCTACCGGAGACGGATGCGGGGGCAGGAATCCATGCGTCACGGACAACGCCGCCAACATCGGCAACCCGATATAGACCGCCGGAAGCTTGTATTTATACACGATCGAGAAGATCAATGGCACCAACAACACAAATCCGATCCCATAAAATAACGGAATACCCACGACAAAGCCTGTCACCATCAGCCCCCATTGTATATGCTTAGTACCAAAAAGCGACACCATCACGGAAGCGATCTTCTGTGCCGCTCCGCTCTCGGCCACCAACTTGCCTAGCATAGCGCCTAATACGATAATCAACGTCAACCCACCCAAGATACTCCCGATACCGTTATTCACCGAGTCCGGCAGCTTCTCCAACGGAATGCCCAAAGCGATGCCCGCCAAGATAGAGGAGATCAGAAACGCGATGAAAGCATCCACCTTAAAGTAGGATATCAAGACAATCAATAAGGCCAAACAAAGTACGACAATGATAAATGACATGTTTTTTCGCTGTATTAGTTTATAATCCGTAAACGGGATACAAAGAAAACATTTATTTCCGAACTACCCCTTTTTACGATAACTAATTACCGCTAACAGATTAAAAAAAACAGCAAATAGACAGACAATCACAAAATGTCCCCGTAAATCGGCAAAGCCGCTCCCCTTTAAATAGACCATACGCATCACCTCCACGAAATAACGCACCGGGTTCGCCAGCGTGATCTTCTGCGCCCATTCCGGCATACTGCTGATCGGCGTGAACAATCCGCTTAGCAAGGCGAAAATGATCAAGAAGAAAAACGCCGTAAGCATCGCTTGTTGCTGCGTGGACGAGAAGGAGGAGATCGCCAAGCCAAATCCCGTAAAAGCGATCAAATATACGGCGGCGAACAAATAGATCACCCCGAAACTCCCCTCCGGCACCAAGCCGTAGATCAGCCAAGCGATGAGGATCGCCACCGTCAGCAGGACAAAGCCTATCACCCAGAAAGGGATCAGCTTCGACAGCAGGAACAGGGACTTGGGTACGGGCGAGACGTTTATCTGCTCGATCGTCCCTTTCTCCTTCTCGCTCACGATATTCAAGGCGGAGATCGATCCCCCGATAATCGTCAGCAAGAATACCATGATGCCGGGAACCATATAGATCTTGTAGCTCAAGTGGGGATTGAACAGGTTAATCGAAGCCACTCCCCTGCCCGATCCCATAGAGGCGAAACCTTTCTCCCTATTGAAATCCTGTATAATCGAGGAGAGGTAGGAGCTACCCAAGCCGCCCTTGGTTCCGTTCACGGCGTTAGCGGCGATCATCACGTCCGCCCTGCCCTCCTTCCCCAAGTCCCGCTCGAAATCAGAGGGGATTTCCAGAATGATATCGGACTCATTGCTCTCCACCGAGGTCAGCGCCTCGTCGTAACGATCCGACCGGTCTGTCAGGCGGAAATATCCGGAGGATAGTACCTTATCTACCAATTGCATGGAGGTGACGGAATGATCATTGTCCACGATGCTAAGGTTAATATTTCGCATCTCGAAATTAGCGGCGAAAGGCAAGATGATCAACTGCATGATCGGGATGATGAAGATAATCTTCGGCATGAACCGGTCCCGACGGATCTGCTTGAACTCTTTCTCTAACAAATATCGTAACATAGCTTATAATCGTATTTTAAAACGTTTCACACTCAAGAATACCAGCACGACCGCCATGAACGACAGTATCCCGATCTCCTTCAAGATCGACACGGCGGGAAGCCCCTTGATCATCACGTCCTTCACGGCGATGATATACCATTTGGCCGGAACGATATGGGAGAACCATCGCAGGATATCCGGCATATTCTCTATCGGGAACATCATGCCGCTCAACAACATGATCGGAAGCATCAAGGCGATACCGCTGATCAACATAGCCGCCTGCTGGGTATCGGCTACCGTGGAGATCAGCAGGCCCAGACAGAGGGATACGATCGCATACAGGATGGACACGGAAACCAGCAACAGCAGGCTGCCTTTTATCGGAACGTCCAGCAGGAAATAGGATAGCAGCAAGATCGTAGCGATATTCACCATACTCAGCAATAGGTATGGGATCGCCTTGGCCAGAATGATGTAGATGGGTTTCAACGGGGAGACCAGCAGGACTTCCATCGTTCCCATCTCCTTCTCTTTCACGATGCCGATCGAGGTCATCATGGCGCATATAAGGATCAAAATCAAACCCATTACGCCGGGCACGAAGTTGTAGGCGCCTTTCATTTGAGGGTTGTAGAGCAAAGTGGTAACCGGGGTCACGGCTTTACTCTCAACCGCCGACTCGCCTTTCAACTGCTCCGCGATGATCGCCGAACAATAAGCGATTAGCTGAGTCGCCTCGTTCGGATCGGTAGCGTCCGCCAAGACTTGTACTTGGGCATCGGCCGTGGAAGCGTATTGAGGGGGAAAGACAACTATGACGTGTACCTTTCCTTGCCGAAACAAGGCCTCGGCGTCCTCATAGCTATCGACGGTCGTATACAGCTCGAAGTACTCGCTGGCATTCAAGCGGTCTGCCATCTTCAGTGTCAGCTCATCCCGGCTTTGGTCGAAAATAGCGATCGGCACACGCTTGATCTCGGTCGTGATGGCATATCCGAATAAGATGATCAGGATGACGGGCATGAGCAAGAGGATCATTGTCGTGCGTGCGTCCCTGAAAATGTGATAGAACTCCTTTCTAACAAAGGATATGAATTGTTTCATCGTTTATTCTCCTCTCGTTGCTTTTCGAGCCAAGGCGTGGAAGACTTGGTTCATATTCGTTGTCTTAAAATCCCGCTTCAAGGCGGAGGGACTGTCTAACGCTTCGATCTTTCCGTCTACCATGATGGAGACACGGTTACAATACTCCGCCTCATCCATATAATGGGTGGTGACGAAGATCGTAATCCCCCGGGCAGCCGCTTCATAGATCAACTCCCAGAACTGGCGGCGGGTGACGGGATCGACGCCTCCGGTAGGCTCATCCAAGAAAACGATCTTGGGATCATGGATGATCGCCACGGAGAAGGATAGCTTCTGTTTCCACCCCAAGGGCAGGGAATCGACCAAGGTATTCCGCTCCTTTTCCAGCCCGAGGATATCCAGCAACTCATCCGTTTTCTGGGACAGCTGCCGTTTAGACAAGCCGTAGATACCGCCGAAGAGACGGATATTCTCCCATACCTTTAGATCGCCGTATAGGGAGAATTTCTGGCTCATGTATCCGATATTCCGTTTGATGGACTCGCTCTCCCGGTAGACATCGAAACCGGCTACCCGGGCCTCGCCGGATGTCGGGACCGACAGGCCGCAGAGCATACGCATGGCGGTGGTCTTCCCTGCCCCGTTTGCCCCGAGGAAGCCGAATATCTCGCCCGGCTCCACCTCGAAACTGATATGATCGACGGCGGTGAAGGTGCCGAAACGCTTGGTCAGTTGTTTTACTTCTATCGCTTTCATTATTTATCCTTATTCCATAATTACAATGCCGTATTTCTCCAAGATTCGACCTCGCGCCCAATGCGAGGCCCCGCATTTCCCCGAGATTCGACCTCGCACCCGACGCGAGACCCGCATTTTCCCGAGATTCGACCTCGCGCCCGACGCGAGCCCTCGCATTTTTCCGCGATTCGACCTCGCGCCTGACGCAAGCCCCGTATTTTTCCAAGATTCGACTTCGCACCCGACGCGAGGTCGAATCTTGGAGAAATGCGACACATCCCCTCTCTTACAAGGCCATGAAACAATCCTCAACGCTTGGCTCAAGGCGTTCGATGCTTACGTCCGCGTAACCTTTGCCTTTCAGATATTCCTGTAATCGCCTCATGACATCCTCCCCATCCCTCCTCAACGTAAGATGATGAGCATCTCCAAAAGCGAAACATGAGTTTGTATCCGGGAACTCACGCAAGTCTCCCAACAACTTATACATCGACGCACATCGCACCGCATATAGCCGCCTATCGAATGAGGTACGGATGCCTACCGGCGTATCGATAGATAGGCATTCCCCAGAACGCACCAAAGCGATACGGTCGCAACGGGAGGCCTCATCCATATAAGGCGTAGAGACAAGTATCGTAATGCCTTGCCGTTTCAGACGATCCAGCATATCCCAGAACTCAGAGCGGGAGACAGGATCGACCCCCGTCGTAGGCTCATCCAAGAACAAGACATCCGGACGATGGATCAAGGCGCAACTCAAAGCCAGCTTCTGCTTCATACCACCGGACAGCTTCCCCGCCCGCCGATGCTTGAACGGCTCTATCTGACTATAGATATCCCGTACCAGATCGTAGTTCTCCTCGATCGTCGTATTGAAGACCGTAGCGAAGAAGTTCAAGTTCTCCTCTACTGTCAGGTCTTGGTAGAGCGAGAAGCGGCCGGGCATATATCCTACCCGCCGACGGATCTCCTTCAAGTCTTTCACCACGTCCAAGCCGCAGACAGAGGCGGTACCGCTATCGGCCAGCAACAACGTGGTCAGGATACGGAACAGGGTGGTCTTTCCCGCCCCATCCGGACCGATCAGCCCGAACAACTCACCAGAGCCGATCTCCAGCGACAGATCCCGCAGGGCCTCGACATCGCCATAACGCTTGGTGATATGATTTATATGAATCTCGTTATTCATATTTAATCTCCCCATATTGCCCGATCTTCAGATAACCATCGTTGCGGACGGCGATCTTGATGGCATATACCAAATTAGCCCGTTCGTCCTTCGTCTGGATACCTTTCGGGGTAAACTCGGATTTATCGGAGATCCACGTGATCGTACCGGGGTATTCCCGGCGATCATTCCCATAGTCGGCGAAGACCTTGAGAGATTGCCCTAGTTTCAGGTGGGATAACTGATCCACCGTCACATAGGCACGGAGATAAAGCAAGTCCGTATCGGCGATCTTGTAAAGCGGTTTGCCTGCCGCCGTCACCTCTCCCGGTTTGGCGTATTTCACCAATACCGTACCGGTCTGGGGATTGAGGATACGGCTTTTCATCAGTTGATCATCCAATTGCATGATCTGGTATTGCAGGCCTTCCGCCTCGGCGTCGGCACCTCCCGTCGTCTTGCTTAAGGAGGAGTATTGGGCATCCAGTTGTTTCTGGAGATATTTGATGTTATTCACGATATCGTCCAGTTGCTTTTGGTTACCCGCTTTCGCACGCACCAAGTTTTCCTGTCGCTGTTGCTCGGTCTTAGCCGTGGCGATTTGTTGTTCCAAGACAGCGATCTGCTTACGGATATCCGGCTTGCGAATATCTACCGAGCGAAGGCTGGCAGAGAGTTGCATCTTCCGCAGAAAAAGCTGGGTACTATCCACGTAACCCACGATGGCGCCGGCATCCAAGCGATCGCCCTCCTCGATATTCAGTTCCATGATCTTACCGTTGGCTTCCGAAGATACCAAGATCTCGGTTGCCTCAAAGGTGCCGGAAGCGTCAAAATCATTGTCTGTATTACCGCAAGCCGTCCATAGAAGGCTGCATAAGCTGATAAAAATCAAATGTCTCATAAATCAATTGTATTTGTCATACTCTATTTAATTCGTTGTATACATATAATTATAAATGGTCATCAAGCGCTGTACACGGTGCGCCGCGGCGGTTTGCCGGGCCATGTCCTCGGCGTTGATCTCCCGGATCAGGTCCGTGACGGAAATCACGCCATTCTCCAGCTTCACCTCCGCTGCCTGCTTGATGCTTGTTCTCAGACGGATGATATCGTCATCGGCACGCATCAGGTCCGTCATTTTCTTTATCTCCGTGTTTTGCCGCAAAAGTTGCAGGCGGGTATTGAATAAGAAGGTCTCCCGTTGCACATCAATCTGGCGACGGCTTACCTCGATCTTCCTCCGGTCGTTCTTCAGCGTGTACAACTTCCCCAGATTCCAAGAAAGACGGACACCGGCCACATAATAAGGCTCGAAACTATCCTCCAGCATGTTCAAGCCCGGCCGGCCGTAACCACCTTGTACGAAAGCTCCGATACGAGGCATCAAGCCCGCCGTTACCTGCTTGTTTTGCGTCTCGATCCATTCGCTCTTAGCATCCAAGGCCCGTAATTCCGGACGGTTGATTTGCGTGGACAATGAACGCTCGGGTGACTCCGGAGTCTTCAAGACGACTTGATCCGTCAGTGGTTTATTGATAAAGGTCGCCAACATCTGCCGATATACCGTACGAGACGCTTTTAGCTCAATCTCATTTTGGCGGGCATTCAGCAGTTCCACTTCCATACTTTCCAGATCCGATTGATTCGCCACGCCATTCTCCATCATCGCCTCGATACGCTCGATATTGACCTGCAACTCCTTTTGGAGCAAAGCGTTCTGGCGTATCAACTCATCTTGCAGCAGGCAACCGAAATACAGCTGGTTCACCCGGTCGTTCAGCGCGTACAACTCACTCTCCAGTTGTTCCCGGTTGGCGGTCGCCTCGGCACGGGTCAAAGCACGGGCCGAACGTGCGCTGCCGCCATCCCAGATCGTTTGGTCTACCTGCGCCACGACTTGATACTGATCCTTGCTCAAGCTCGGGATCTCAAAGCCGGGAAGAAGCGAGGAAATCTTATCGCCATCGAAAGGCAACTTCGTCACGTCGCTCTGATAGCTTGCCTTACCGCTTACCGAGAGCTGGGGAAGCCAAGCCTTGCCCACATTACTCAAGCTATAACGCTCCGTCTGATCGATCAAACCCATTTGATGAATCTGTGGATAATTCGCCCTCGCCCATTCGTAACATTGCGTGATCGTGACCGATTCCTGTCCGCCAACCCTCCCGGCATACCCAAACAGGCTAATTAACAATAATACATATACACCTCTCATATACTCTATGATATGTTTATTAAATTGAACAAATCCATCATCTGGCATCCGGGACCATCAGCTGGGTTATTACCTCGACGATCAAATCCCTGCGCCTATCCATATATTCCTCAAACCGCCCCATATCGTTATCCAAAAAAGCCGCCGCTAGTGGCTTGCGGATCAACAACGGGAAGACCACTAGGCTCACCAAGGTCGAAACTAAATCTATGACCGGCATCTTCCGTAGAAGCCCCTTGTCCATCTCCTCCTCTATCTGACGACGAAGACGCAAGATGGGCTGTATTTTTTTCGGGTCTCTCAGCACGGTCTGGAATAAACGTTCCGGATCTCTGTTTAACTCGCCCACCACAAAATTCGGGAACATCGGGTTCGCACGAACAATTCCCATATACAGATCAACGATCACCGGCATTTTCTCCAGCATCGTACTCTTCTCATCCAAAACCCGATCGATGTTCGGCAACAATGAAGAAAGCAATTGCCCGAAAATAGCGTCGAACAGAATCTCTTTCGTCCTATAATAATAATGTAAGGCCGTCCTGCCAATACCCACTTCTGCCGCCACGTCACTCATGGTAGCCGCCTCGTACCCCTTTCGGACAAACACTCGCTTCGCCGCTTCTATGATGCGAGGCTCCATCTCATTCATATCTTTCGCTTCCATAATAAAATGTTATTTTTTGTTTTGTCACCATTGTTTGTCATTACTGTTTGACACATACGTCAAAAGTAGTATAAAAAAATCACATAGCAAGTAAAACCTAAGTTTTCTTGCTATGTAATCCTTCTTTTTTTCATTCGAGAGGAAATACGATTCCTTTCGAGAGGAAGGCGGATTCCCTTCGAACCCGCCTTTCATTTCTATCGGAAGTAATTATTGGATCGTGCGAGCCTCAACTCCTTCGGTTGTAATCTCCACGGGATTGATCAATCCCTCCTCGTTGAACGTCATCTTCTCGATACAAGTCTCCCGGTGGTCACGTGTCTTGACCCCGGCCGGCCGGCGATGGTACACGATGTAGTAATCTTCCGAATTCGGCACATGCATGATCGAGTGGTGCCCCGCTCCGTTGGCGATATCGAAATTTTGCCGCAAGACCTCCCCGATACGATTGAACGGGCCAAAAGGAGAATCGGAGATGGCGTAAGCGACCTTGTAATCCGGTCCGGTCCAGCCACCCTCACTCCACATGAAGTAATATTTACCATTCTTCTTAAACATAAACGGGCCTTCCACGTAATCCTTGGGAGTTACCTCTTTATAAATCGTTCCGTCCTCAAACGGTATAAGTCCGGTAAAGTCTTTGTTCAAGCGTACCATGTTGCAGTGCTTCCAACCACCGTAATACATATAATACTCATCATTGTCAGCGTCGTGGAAAACAAACTGATCGATCGGCTGCGCCCCGTTCACGATCTCGTTGATCAGCGGCTTACCCAGCAAATCCTTATAAGGCCCTTCCGGACGATCGCTCACGGCAACACCGATACCTCCGATCTCTCCCTCGTGCACGTCATTCGCCCCAAAGAAAAGATAATACTTACCGTCCTTGTTGATTACTGAAGGAGCCCACATAGCGATCTTCGCCCATTTCACCTCAGCCGTATCAAGAATGGCGGTATGCTTGGTCCAACTCACCAAATCCTTGGAAGAGAAGCAATCGAAGAAGGTTTGCTTCTCATATAAATCACTCGTAGTCGGGTAAATCCAATAGGTATCCCCGTAAATAATTCCCTCCGGATCGGCGTACCAACCCTCGAATACAGGATTACCACTCTTCGCTACCTCTTCGCTTGGAGCCTGTTTAGGACCCCCGCAGGACATCAAGGCACCGGCCATCAATACTGTGTAAAACAGGCTTTTCTTTCCGTTTATCATCAATAGTAGATTATTTATTAGTAAATCAAATAGTATCTTTTAATTATTCGAGTTCTCCATGTTCTTCGCCAAACCACCTTCCGAGGTCTCCTTATAAAGACTGGGCAAATCATTACCTGTCTGGCGCATCACCTCAACCACCTGATCAAAACTTACCCGGTGTTTTCCGTCGGAGAAGTTCGAGAACGTATTCGCGTCAAGTGCACGGGCAGCAGCAAAAGCGTTTCGCTCGATACAAGGGATTTGTACCAAGCCACAAACAGGATCGCAAGTCAATCCCAAGTGATGCTCCAATCCCATCTCGGCGGCATACTCGATCTGCGCGGGCGTACCACCAAACAACTGACTGGCGGCAGCGGCAGCCATAGCGCAAGCCACGCCAACCTCACCTTGGCAACCTACCTCTGCCCCCGATACGGAGGCATTCGTACGCACCACATTTCCAAACAAGCCTGCCGTAGCCAACGCACGCAATATACGGGAATCACGGAACTCACGCGTCTCCTTCAAGTGATAAAGGACCGCAGGCATTACACCGCAAGAACCACAAGTCGGAGCGGTCACGATCTTCCCACCGCACGCATTCTCCTCAGACACCGCCAAGGCATAGGCATACACCATTCCCCGGCTCTTGATACTGCTGCCATAACCTTTCGCACGGATCATATAATCGGAAGCCTTACGACGAATGCCCAAACCTCCCGGCAAGATGCCTTCCGCTTCCAGACCACGACGAACCGCATCCTGCATCACTTCCCATACCTCAGCCAGATAATCCCAGATAGAAGGGCCTTCGTGCTGCTCGACATATTCCCAATAGGAATGGCCAGTCTTCTCACACCAAGCCTGTATCTCCTTGATCGTATGCATATCGTATACTTGCTCCGTCCTCAACTCATTGAAAGACTCGTTCGCCAAGGTTCCCCCGCCGATACTATATACGGTCCACGTATCCAGCTCCTCGCCACTCTCATTATACGACTCGAACAACATCCCGTTCGGGTGAAACGGCAAGAAAGTCTTGGGTTCCCAAGTAATATTTGTCTTCGCGACCGGCTGTAATACCTCAAGAATAGCTGCATCCGTCATATGGCCTTTTCCCGTAGCCGCTAGGCTACCATATAAGGTTACGTTAAAACGAACAGCGCCCCGGTTACGTTCCAAGAACATTTGTGCCGCACGCATCGGCCCCATAGTATGACTGCTTGAAGGGCCATGACCCATCCGGTATATTTGTTTGATTGATTCCATCTTTCTTCGATCTAAGTTTTCTTGTTTCTATACTTTAAGGAAAATATTATGTTTATAAAACGCATACAAAAGTACATAAATTACCGATACATTGCACATGGCAATGAGCACCGGATAATAATTTCCTAAATATTGCTGGGTTCCGAAAAACAAGGATTCGCCGATACACCTAAAACTTACCACGTTAGTGAGCATATAAGCCAGTATTGAATTCATGCCATACACTTTCAGCCAAGTCGTATACTTTCGATGCCCTTTATAGTCGATCCAATAATAGAACAACCCCATAAGCAAGAAACAGTACCCACTGCTCACCAATACCATCGAACTAGTCCACAGTTTCTTAATAACGGGAAGCTCGATACCCCAAAGCCATCCGGCGATAACCATACCCAGACCAATACCGAATAACATCCGTAATTTGAGCCGCTCGGAATATAATTTGTTCTTTAGGATATATCCGGCGAACAACCCGGTCAACACGGTTACCCCGAAATTCAAGCTGCTCAGTATCCATGTATAACGATACCAAGTAGCGAATATCACCTCCCCGTTCTCCACCGTCGCCCCATCCCGGAAACGTCCCAGTACGGTGCGATCGATCCATTCGGCCAAATTACTATCCGGTGTGTACGAACCTCCCCCATAGTTACCGACTGTAATAAACTCCATCGTTCCCCAAAAGATTAATAAAAGAGATGCCGCTATACCGATCTGTACCCGTATCCTTACATGCAAGAATAACACGGAAGCAATCAAATACCCCATAGCGATCGACTGCAAAGTATTTGAATACAAATAAACCCGGTCCGGGTCCAAAGCCAATAAATTACCTTGGCACATCATACCGAAGACCCAAAGCAGTAGCACCCGTTTCCCGATCCGCCGATATACCGCCATCTTATCGGGCATATCCTTATAACGAGACAAAGAGAAAGGCATAGAAACTCCCGCCATGAATAAGAATAAGGGCATCACGAGATCCCACGTAGAGAATCCCTCCCATTCCACATGCGAGAATCCCCACATAAAAGAATTAAACCAAGGCATATCGATCGCATGGGCCAGCGGATGCAACACCATCTCCAACACCACTAAGCAAAAAAGGTCGAAGCCACGGAGTACGTCCAATGACTCCAACCGATTTAATTTCTTCTTCTCCATCCGTCTATTATACTTTCAAGAAAATACGTTGGCGATATAAGAAATACAAGAATCCCCAACAAACAGCGATATATGCGATAGCGCTAACCAAAGGCTGGGCGGTCTCGGGCATCAATTTCGCCAACCCTCCGAATATAGCCTCGGAAGTATAGGAGAAACGGATGAAACGCTGTGCCAAATAGATCGTAATAGAGTTCATGCCGATCACGGTAAAAAACAAGGTCCATTTACGCCACCCCAATACATCTATGATATAGAAGAACAAAGCAAACATCCAAACGGAATAAGCACCTACCACACAGACAAAAGAGCTTGTCCATAGCTTCTTATTGATAGGGAAGACCAAGCTCCATAACAAGCCGACGATCAACAATACAGCTCCCGCTCCTACTAAACAAAGCACTTTATTTCGGTCGGTCAGCCCCTCTTTCCGTAACTTAATCCATTCACCAGTGAACATACCCAACATTGCCGTGGCAATCGCAGGGACGGTGGAGAATAAACCCTCCGGATCAAAAACAGTCTCGTGCAAACGTCCGGGAAGAAACAGGCGGTCAATATACCCTACCAAGTTTCCCTCGAGCGTGAATGGCCCCGCTCCACCGGCGTCCGGCACAGGCACAAAAGCCATCGCCAGCCAATAGCCAACCAAAATAAGAACCGTTATCCCCGCACGCACTTTCCAACCGAAACGGACAAACAACAAGGCTGCGAACATCCATCCCAACCCGATACGCGCCAGCACGCTCGCACAACGCAGGTGGTCAAATTCGAACGACAATAGCCCGTTATATACCAATCCCAAGAAAACCAAGGTAATCCCCCGACGGACGATCTTCTTATAAATCGCCCCTTCCGTCATACCTTTTCCTCGTTGCTTCTCTAGTGAGAACGGAAACGAGATACCCGCAATAAAGAGGAACAATGGGAAGATCGTGTCGTGATGCGCCAATCCGTTCCATTCCACATGTTCCATCTGCCCGGCTATCGCCTGAAAAAAAGGATTCGGAAACAATGTCGCCAAAGCGACAAATAAAGAAGCACCGCCCATAATAAAGAGCATGTCAAAACCCCTAAGGGCATCCAATGATTGCAACCGCTGGGGTTGTTGTTTTTGTTTTTCCATATAATCTATTTACATTTAAAGTCAACACAAATATACTAAAACTCGCCCACATACGGATGGGATTTAACATAAAGACACCCCTAATCTTTCCCCTCGCATTCCTAATTCCGGTGTTAGATTATCGACCAACTCCGCATGGGTAATCCCGCAAAGGGTCGCATAGTCATAGTCTAAACTTATATCATTGAGTTGGTTCAAATCACTGAAATACAATACCGGATAAACATTCCAATCCTGCTCTAGCTGATCGATAGCCAATCCTTTAAACAGTTCTTTTTTCCCTTGGAAATAGGCTTCTAACGTAGATATCAATAAACTTTTCCCAAAACGGCGAGGACGACTCAGAAAGTAAGGCTTACCTTTCGTCACCAATTGGTAAATCAAGGCAGTCTTATCCACATATAAATAGTTCTCATTCCGAATATTTTCGAAACTCTGTATTCCTATCGGTAATTTACGCATAGTCGTCATAACCTTTTTTCTTACCACACCTGTTGTTGAACAAAGATAGAACTTTTTTCCGGAACAAGTCTCCGATTATAGTTTTCATTCTATGAAATACTCAATTTTTTCTACACTAATAGAGGGCGATATTTTACTTTCCATAAGCTGGAAGTAGAATATCGCCCTCTATTTTACAAGACAGTTTGTCTATGAGTAAGCACTAGATCTAAGGCATACAAATATTTCACTGAGTAAGATCACCTCATAGCCTTAGCAAAAGCTCTAATCGCATAATGAATAAAATAATAAACAGCCTTATACACCGGCAAATCCATCTCATTTCTCAAAATGTTCCACTGCCAACGCATGGCTTTTAATTTATTCGAAGAGACCGAATGGTCACTAACTCGGTAAAGAGCCGTCACCGTATTTGTGTTCTGCGCTTTATACCCTTGCTTTAAGATAGAAAGCCAACATACATAATCCTCATGCCCAATTTCCTTGAAAAATATCTTTCCCGTCAAGGCTGAATCATACATGGCTGTCAAGCATCCTATACAATTCCCTTTCAACAACAAACGATAATCAACCTCACAAGGAGCTATTACCTCACGCCCGCATCGCTCTCCGCCTAGACTTACTTTCTCATAGTTAGAGAAAACAATAGCGACCTCAGATTTCTCAAAGACTTTTAACTGATCGCTTAGCTTATTCGGTAACCATATATCATCGCTATCCAAGAAAGCAATATACCGTCCTTTCGCTTCCTTTATTCCCATATTACGGGGTAACGTAGGCGAACCGGATGGTTTATCCGTCCGTAAATATCGAATACGGGAATCTATTCTCGCATACTTTTGAATGATTGAGAGTGAATCATCACTAGAACAATCATCCACAATAATCATCTCCCAATTCCCAAACGATTGAGCCAATACGGACTCAATCGCTTGGGATATAAAAGAAGCCGCATTATAACACGGGGTTATAATGGATACAAGAGGCAACACGTTAAATACAAATGATTATTTAAATAAATAACGTTTCAACTTAGCGAATGCCTTAAGCGAACGTTTCAAGTCTGAAGGATTACGCAAACCGACTCTCAGCCTGTGTAAAATGTAACTGGCACGTAAATAATATTTCTTCCGTGCCCTATTACAGAAATCAACCATTTCCCCTGCGGAAAGATCCGGTAAAGACAATACGGTGTTATGTGTACCATCCGGCAAACAATACTTCTCATAATCCGTCTCTATATAGTTATTTTCCCTCGCCCACTGATAAGCCTCCGTACCGGGATAAGGTATCAACGGGAAAAACTGGGCGGTATCCGTATTCAACCTTAACGCTAACCGAAGAGTCTCTTCCATGGTTTCCCGGGTTTCGCCTTGGTTACCGACCATATAACAAGCATGTATTAACAAACCCGCCTTTTTAGCGTTGGCAACATACTGATAGAAATATTCCACCTTCGTTCCTTTCTTGATGTTATCCAATATCTGTTGGCTACCACTCTCTATACCCGGAATAATCAAACGACATCCGGCCTTTTTCATAGCCAACATCGTTTCCAAATCAAGGTCTACACGAGCATTACATAACCATTTCAGCCGTTTATTCAATTTCTTTTCCACTAACAAACGACAAATGTCCAATACTCGCTTCTTATTGGCTGTAAATGTATCATCTTCGATTACTACCTCTTTCACATCTGGGAAATTAGCGGCAATGTATTCGAACTCGGCCACCACATTCTCTGCGGATCGTGCCCGAAAAGCATGCCCATGCATCGTTTGCGGATAGACACAGAAATTACAACGAAAGGGACATCCACGCCCGGTAAATATCTGGATAGAGGGATATGTGGCAGCAGCGAAAAAGTAATCCCTCTCATTTAAATGTTCCTTGATAAATTGTGAGGCAAAAGGAAGATCATCCAAATTCTTCATCGGTGGCATAGGCGCGGTTCGTACAAACTCCTTCCCGTCCCAAAAACAAAGCCCTCGAACCTCCCGCAGATCCTTTCCTGCGTCCAGAACATTCGCTAGCTCATTCATGATACAATCATATTCTCCAATAGCGACCGCATCCACCGCATCCGAATAACCCAACGTCTCTTCTGCGCAAGCCGAAGGATGAGTCCCCACAAGCACGACAAACGAGTGAGGATACAATGCCTTCAGCTTCCCGGCAAAAGCAACGTCACTTTTAATGGAAGGCGTACTTGTATCTAAAACAAACAATGAATGCTCATTATCCGTCTTCCGAATAATGTTTAAAGACTGTTCCTCATTTAACTGTTTAGCTGGAGCATCCAAAAAAGAGACATTATGTCCCTGTTTGCTTGAATACAAAGCCGCATAAATCAGCCATAGAGGATAATATAAAGCCCCACTTTTCGTAATTGCTGGACTACGGGACTCACGAGAGAATTTTCCATACTCAGCTTTGAAAGGGGGATTAATGAAATAGATGTTCATATCGATTTTCTTTTATAAGATTTTCCGTATAAAAATAATTCTAAAACAGGAGATATAGAAACTATGTTCTTTATCCATATAGAAGCATAACAAATGAATAATGAGAATATCAATAGAAACAAAAAACAAAGTATATTATCAACCGATGATAAAGTAACATAATTGGATAATACCAATAAAAAGGCAAAAGGTCCGTTGTGAGTCACATAAATAGATAAAGACTCACGTCCAAAATATTGGAACATATTATCTACCTGTCTATTCCAAGAAACATGGCGAACAATAAAGGACAGAGAAGGGATTACGAATAAAGACAAAACAATCTTCATCAATTGGTTAAATATTGAGGACATATCATATACAAAAGAAGGAATCAGTAGGCAAAACATAACAAATGAAAACACGAAAAACAAATCATTATCCAGAACAAGATTCCTCAATTTGGTTTGTTTGCATACAATTGTCCCTGAAAAGTAAAACGTAAAATAACTAAAAACAGAACGTACACCTTCCGAATAAATCTCATCTTTAGGCAAAGATTTATACAACAATACAATAAGTACAAACAAGAATGATAAGATCACATAATCCATAATGATAGATTTGGGACTTATCAACTTAATAATCAATCTATATAACAAGAATAAAATCGAGAGAAAAAAGAGAGTAGCGAAGAACCATAATCCACCTCCCCACATTTTAATATAGCTTAATAGATAATCAACAAGGTTGTTCTCAGCAGTTGACCTTAAGAAAAAGAAAGGAATCACGATTCCCCAAGTTATCATAGGTAACAACAATGTCCTAAACTTTTTGATCATGAAAAAAGATACCTCATTCCAACCAAAATTCTCTATCCGAAATGTTATTTGGGCTACATACCCACTAATGAACATAAAAAGAGGCATGTGGAATGAATAGATAAAGCGCCATAGGAAACTATTCTCACAATTGTTATACCCTATGACATGTCCAAGCACAACTAGTAAGATAGCGATTTCTTTTAATTGATCGATGTAAGATATCCTTGCATTCATATATCATTTAATTACAAATTCAAAAGGACAAAAGGATGTGATTCTCGTTTTTCGACAGGAGGAATTGACATATAATCTTCTCCATATAAATTCCTCAAATAGGTTGTTAAGTCATTTGGAACATAAGCTTTCACTCCCTCGAAAAGCATTTCCTTTGGAGGATAAAACACATCTTTATGTAACAGTTCTCCAAAATAATGTTCTCGGCCAACAGGAATAGATAGCCAATTAGATATTCTGCACAAAGAAGTCCATTTATCAAACCATAAACACATTTTGCGATAGCTAATAAAAAATAAAGAAGCACCTACAAACAATCGAAACTTATAAAATAAATGCAACTTGATATTGGAGCTAAAAAAACTATCAGAACGTTCATTACGACATAACCACATACCTTTTGAATTAGCCAGAAAAAACATAATATTAGAAACTACACCATGAAAAAAACGGGGTAATTTATTATCCGGTACAAAATCCATGATAGTAATATCTATAGACACACCGGATGGACCTATATTTCTTTTATCGAACAAGTTGACAAGCAAAGTTCCCTTACGATGAATACGAGGCACTATATCAGGTACATCACCTCCATTTGACGGAGATGTCACATCATATTTATCACCAAAGTCTTTTTTGAATGTACTTAAAAACAAGAATATGTCTTTTCGGGGTATAATCAAATCAATATCATCATCCCAAGGAATAAAGCCACCATGCCGCACTGCTCCTAATGCGCTGCCACCACCCAGCAAGACTGTTAATCGCTTTTTCTCACAGATATACAATATATCTTTATACATATCTAGCAATATATCTTGAATTTGCTTTAGTTCCTCCTTCGTTGGCATTCTTAAGCCTAATCTAGCTTGTGTCTCTGAGTTTTTTACGTAATCTTGTATGCTTAACATAACCACAATTTCATTTATATATTCCTAAAACTCGTCTCAAACCTTCTTTCAATGATATTTGAGGTCTCCAGCCTAAAGATTCCAATAATGAAGAATCCAATACAGCTCGTTGCACTTTAGAATATCCCTTAGATTCAGAATTGGAAGGAATATCATACATAATCTTTACACCCACTGTTTGAGCTATTAACTCCGCCAGTTCTTTAATAGATAATACAGAGTCTCTATTTGCGATATTGTAAGCCTTGCCATTTATACCTCGTAGCAAAATATATAATAAAGCAGAAGCGCAATCATCCACATGGCAATAAGAACGAACTTGACTACCATCACTCTTCAATAATATATCCTCACCAGCCTTTGCCTTTCGCAGAAATTGTGCAAAGGCCCGATCATCACGCTCTATATCTGAACCATAAATATGACAAGGACGAGCGATTACTACATCTACCCCATATTGCTCTTTGTAAGAGACACATAACGTCTCGGAAGCTCGTTTACTAGATGGATAGCAAGCTCTAGGATTAAGACAATCCACATAACCACTATAGTCTTCAGTAAAATCCGAGCCATCCCCTTCCCCATACACCTCTCCCGAGGATATATATAAAAGTCTTGCTTTTTTCTCTTTTGCCAACTCCAATAGATTCGATCCCCCCCCAAGATTGGACTTCATGGTACCCACCGGATCGGTAGCGTAACGCTTCGGAGAGGCATTACTCGCTCCATGAACCATATAATCAAAAGGAATGTCCAAGGAGAAAGGTTCTATCACATTATGACAAATAAAGGAAAACAAAGGATTTCCCCAATAAGCCTCAAAACGTTTATGCGCATACTTCTCGTTCCGGCTCATCGCATAAATACTTATATGGGTACCTTGCTCATTATAGCGCATTAAGAGATCTATGAATGAGGAGCAAATCAAACCCGAAGCTCCGGTTATCAAAATATTCTTGTTTCTTAAATTATCTGCAAAAGTCTCCGTATTCACTTCAATCCCTCCTCTTTCTTATAATCTAATAATGAGGTAAAAATCTCTATATCTTCCACCGTTGTAATTTTCAAATTCCTTTCAGATCCTTTCGAGAAATACACGATCTCACCCAATCGACACATCAAATCACAAGAAGCTACCGTATTTGAAATGCCTAATCGCTCACTTTCCCTATGTGCCCACAACAGTTTTCCTAACTCATACGTATGAGGAGTTTGCGTACGAAGTAATTCATCTCTAGGTATGTTTATAGTAGAAGACTTACCATCACTGCTCTTGAAAACCACCTCTACACAAGGAATTACCGCAACCGCACTTCCAAACTCTTTCTGCTTGGCTAAACTATCTGATATGATATCCGGGCTAATCATCGGCCGATTCCCATCATGTATCATCACGACATCAGATGTATCACAATGTTTTCCTAATTCCAGCAATCCATTACGAATAGATTCATGACCGGTATTTCCACCAGGCACAACCCATTTTAACTTAGTTATATTAAACTGCTTGGCATACGCCCAAATAATATCAATCCAACGTTCCAACCCCACTACAATAATTGCGTCTATACTAGGATGCCGTTCGAAAGCCTCCATAGTATAAATTAATATAGGCTTATTACGGACATGCAAAAATTGTTTTGGAATATCTTGATGCATGCGTGTACCAGTTCCTCCGGCGGTTAATAATGCAATGTTCATCATTTTTTAAATTTCAGAATTCGATATATAAATAAACTAGACACTTGGTCATTGACACTAACTTTCTTATCTTGTAATAGCAAATTACAACTCTCTCTAAAAACATTAAAATTACCTCTAAATAATATCTTTAATAATATAGGTATTAGATTTATATGATACTTTGAGAAACCTATATCTGTCAAAAAATCATTAACTCTTAACCATACGTTAAATCTACATACTAAATATTGTATACTCTGCTTTGACATAAGAGATCCCTCCCTAGCCTCCCTAATATAAATACATCTCTCATCAAATCCTGTAGATTTAGAACAATATGCCATTCTAATAGATCCCATCATATCATTTGCGACTACGGTTTCATCAAATAAAATTGAATTATTTCGTATCAAATCAGAACGAATCATTTTCGCAAATGGAACATAAGCAGTATATTTATATTTATCTTCATTACCAGCTAATGCTTCTTTCATCAATTCCGTATACTTACGGTCTCTTTCATGTATTTCTTTTGTAATAGCATCAACACATCTAGAACCAAAATATATCAAGTCATGCTTTGATTCTTTCAAAGTATCTATAGTTGATAAAAAAGCTTTAGAGAAATAATCATCTGCATCCGCAAAGAACACCCATTTCCCTTTTACATGTTCTATTCCTACATTACGAGCATATCCAGCCCCTTTTCCCTCTTTTGTAAAATACACTTCTACATTAGGAATATTCATCCCTGGGAAATTATCAAAATCCACCACTTGAGGGTCGCTATTATCATCCACCACAATAATCTGAACATCATCCCTATACGGAATATAATCCAAACAACGCTGCAATAACTTAGGGATATTCCTATGTGGAATAATAATCGAATAATTTATCATTATATTTATACTTTAAGATAGATCCTGCACTCATAAAAAGAAACAACTCAATTTCCCACAAAGCATATGGTCTTTGCAAGAATGACGCAGCATAAAGAATTAGCAATCCAACATAAACAGGAGATAAGCAATAATAAACAAGCATGCAATAAAAAGCAAACAAAAAAAACAAACTTATTATCCCATTCTGAACTATAAATGTTTTATAAGAGCTATTTCCACTACCAAATCTTCTAACAAATTCCTCATCTCCTATTCCGAGAAAAGCATCATTCTTTTGCAAAAAAGCTTTATCATAATAATAATCAAACTGGCTGTTCGTGCGATTATTTCCTGAGATCCCTCGTTCCTCATCATAATCCAACCGAGCTACGACTAATTTTGAATAAACAGAATCCGGATTATTTACATAAAATATGACAGAGATCACCACAGCAGAGCAAAGAAAAAAAGACACACGAAAAACTCTTCTAAAATAATGCTTGCTTTTCAGTAAATAATACAATATCATACCTAATATAAGCAGTACATAAGCTGCTAGGGAAAAAGAAATCAGTACTGATATAAAAAGAATAAATACTGATATTCTTTTTAAATTATATTGATTTACATACAACAATAAAGAAGAAATCATCCCCACATGTCCGGGTTCCAAAAAAATAGACTGAAAACGAGAGAAGAATTCTGTTTCGTTCCGTATTATCAAAAATATATAATTTTTAAAACTAGGATACCCAGTATTATACTCATATCTCATGATTGTATATGGTATACTTATATCCAATAAGTAAAATATATAAGCTATAATACTCACAAATAGTATAACTGAATACACTTTAGTAAAAATCCTCACTAAATTCCTTTTTTCATCATTCGAAAAAAGAATAACAAAGAAGACCAGTAACAAATTCCTAAATAAATATTGTATAATAAAAACCGGATGAACAAGATCTAACAAATCAACACTGCTATACATAAGTAGGCACAAGCAACAAAGAATGAATTGTTTCCTTTTCAATGTTTTCTTGATAAAAGGGAGCCTTACAGAGATAAACAAAAGAATCAAAGCATATAATATAGCCGTTGTACCATTCCAAAAAAACCAAGGCTTCATCGAATAAAGCATTATAACACAAAGTATTATTATGCTTAGCTTAGATAAATACCGTCTAATGGAATCCTTATTTATACGTACCGAGAGAGTTTCCATGTTCAAATATGTACAGATATAGAAGAACCACTTAAACTACCTTTTGGCAACCGGATCTTATATTCTTTCTTATTAAGGCTAAGGAGCATTTGATCCCTCTTTTGCGAAGGATCACTGATATAAAAATCATTAAGCAACTTGTAATCAGGAATTAAAACAGCACAAGGTGAGTTCACATATAATTTTAAGTCCCTATAATCAAACCCTCCAGCCTCATAAAACACAACTTGTAACTCATGTGTTTTCGTATTAACTACCGCTTGCATAAAAGAGTCATTTCTTAGGACCTCAATATGATTGATTAGATGAGACCTAAATTCATCCTGTGTTAAACCCGGAACAATCATATATGAATATTTCCCATCTTTTGTATCCTTTCCATGATCTATGTAAAGAGAAAATATTTTCTGCCGTATATAGTCTTTCGATTGGGTTAAATTAATATCTCTCCAACTTCCTTGACGAATATCAGCCTCTACAATCATTCTAGAAGAATCCAGGCTATAATAAGCTATATGATCGTGATATACAGATCCTGTATCTTGTACTACATCACCTCTGCACAGACATTGATTGATGGAAGTTATGGTCTCCACATTTGGATCATTTCCTTCTATACCCGCACCCAGACAAATAATCTCATCCTTGAAAAAGAAATAGCCTTTACGAGCCCTCACACCATATTCCGCATAATCCATAGCGAAAGCCCCCATCTTACCATCTGAAACTCCACCCACAAAAACGGTTTTACCCGGCTCACCCCATTCTTTGATATAAGATGGAACTTGATTCAACGATGTCACTCCCGGTATTTTTGACCAATCCCAACAGGGGAAAATATTAAAATACTCATCCCCTGAAACACGTATAGAGAATGATCCTGCCGACAATAAAGTTCCTTTTAGGTTCTCTCCATTACCTCCAGTCTCGGCCTTATAAGTCCGTACGGACGCTCCCCGTACGGACGCTTGATAGGATGGATTATTTTGTACCATATAATCAGAACGCCAAAACAATCGATTATATTCATCTTTAACATTAGATACTGATTCTATTTCCCGTGCAAGCTCTTGGTAATTAAGTTCATTCTGTACATCCAACTCTGATAACAACTCCAATTTTTTTACAATATCGCTCTTTCTTAACGCATTTTTCCGTGAAAGAAGCCGTCCCCCGGCATTATAGTCCTTATAAACTGATCGGAAAATAGAACCATATCCGTTCAATACGAAATCTGACAGAACATTTAACTGTTCCTCTGATAAACCGTAGTCTGTTCCTTTCAAGTAACAGGCAATAGATAATACACCATCTATCAACACATCACCGTAACCGGATATGTACAGTTGATCTCCATGCTGATGATAGGAGTCATCTATTTGTATTCCTTCCCTTTTTCCTTTCGAAAGCACACCGAAAGCCTCTTTTACGGTCTCTTTCATCAATTTATCATCTCCAGTCAGAGCGGCTCGAAACAGATAATGTAAAGCAATGTCCATTTTATTGGCTCCCTCATGTTTTTTAAGATTACCCTTTTTCATACACAAGATTAACTGATCCCGTAATTCCATATTCAAACATTCTGTTTCATCTAAGAGAATCAATATCTTACCTATCGTCTGAGGAACTGAAATATCATTAAACCACCAATTCGTACATATTGGAGATACACTTATCCAATAATTTAAGGCGGAAATGATAGCACTACCCAAACCTATATCTTTAAATGTATCCATTCTCTCACTTGTATAAGCGAAACTCATCTCCAATATACGATTCAAATGTTGCTGTGGAGACCAAGGAGTCCTTGATTTATCTTGATAATCCAGATCAATCCAACTACCATTTTCCCTGATAGATTTTTTCCATTTTTTAGCCTGATCTAAAACCTTAGAACTATTCACATCCTGCCATAGAATTACTTTTATATTATTTACGACTTCATTCATGTCTACATATGAAAAATTCTTGGCTGCTCCATGACTTTCTCCCAGCAAAGCTCCCATAATAACTATTCCTAGTTTTTTTAATATATTCATATTGTGCTATATAATAATCCTAATTTCTTATTCAGAAAAAGTAGGGAAACGAAACAAAAAACCTCTACCGTTACCGCCATCATTGTCACCGTATACAGATTGATGTTACCCGCAAGCCACAACAGCCCGATGCCGGACAAGAAAAACAGGCAATTTCCTACCATCACCTTCATATAGACCGATGAATATCCGAAAGGAACCAGTCGGTTTCCTCCCATAAAAAAATTGAAAGAGACCAAGAGAGCAGATATACCCAGCAACCGCATGACGGTAGAGGCTTCCTCCATATATTCCCCAGTGAAAAGATACACGATCCGGTCGCTACCGAAAAACATACAGACGTAAGCCAGCAGCACGGTTCCCACCACCAAGAGCATTATCCGGTTCACGAAACGGATATTACGTTCCCGGGAAATCTTCGGGAAAACAGTTTGCGCCATCATGGAGATGGGGAGCTTCATCAGATGCAATACCTTATCCGCCATATCATAGATGGAGACCTCAGACATCCCCAAGAAGGACCCGATCACCAACTTGTTTACATTCACGTAAATCTGTGTGGACAGACCGGACACGAACAACGGGAAACTCTCCTTATAAGCCGATCCCAATTCCCGCACAGGTATCACGGACAATTTTATCCTTTCTTTCCTCAACACGATATACAAAGAAAGACAACCCGCAAACATCGCCCCGATCCCGTTTAACAGGGGAACGATCAGATAATCCTCTTGCTCATGGACAAAAAGGAAGATCGCCGCCACGAACAACAGGCGGGCTGACAGGTTCACGACCGTGATATATTTCATCTTCTCGATCCCCTGGAAGAACCAGATGGGCAACAGAAGCTCATTGAACGTCAACAGGAAAGAGAGGAGATAAACCCAATAATGATCCCGGAAAAACGGGACGATGCTTATAACCGATAAATAAACGACAAGGCAAATGAGCCAAAGGATGAACTTACACAAATACGTAGATGATACGATCCTCGATAATAGCGCCTTATCCTCCTTATAAACCGCCACGTTCCTCGCCCCGGACATATTGAACCCGAAATTGATCACCAACGAGACATAGTTGATGATCGCTTGGGCAAATATGATCACCCCATACAATTCCAACCCTATGACCCGCAACAAATAAGGATAGGTCAGCAAGGGAAACAGAATCGTAAATACCTGCAATATGCTTAAGTAAGAGAAATTGGCCAATACGGTCTTGTTCCTACCTAGCCTTTCCTTCAAGAACCTCATCTTATCGAATAAAAATCCTTAATCCCTCCTAAAAATATCCCTCGTATAAACCTTGCCCACCACATCATCCAAGCAACCATCATAGCGATTGGCTATAATAGCATGGCTCATCTTCTTAAACCTAGCGAGGTCGTTCACCACGGTACTGCCAAAAAACGAGCTACAGTCCTCCAGTGTCGGCTCATAGACGATCACACGGGCACCTTTCGCCTTGATACGCTTCATCACGCCTTGGATAGAAGACTGACGGAAGTTGTCACTGTTCGATTTCATCGTCAGGCGATAGATTCCGATCACGCAATCCTTCTCCTCCGAGTGTTGAAAGTCGTTCCGGTCGCTGTAGCCGTAATAGCCGGCCTTGCGCAATACCTGATCGGCGATGAAGTCCTTGCGGGTACAATTACTCTCCACGATGGCGGTCATCATGTTCTGGGGTATGTCTTGGTAATTGGCCAACAGTTGCTTCGTATCCTTGGGTAGGCAGTAGCCCCCATAACCGAAGCTGGGGTTGTTGTAATGCGTACCGATACGGGGATCCAAGCCTACCCCTTGGATGATGGCTTGCGAATCCAATCCCTTCACCTCAGCGTAGGTGTCCAACTCATTGAAGTAGCTGACACGCAAAGCCAGATAGGTATTGGCGAACAGCTTCACCGCCTCCGCCTCTTTCATGCCCATGAACAGGGTGGGGATGTCCTGCTTGATGGCCCCCTCCCGCAACAAGGCGGCAAAGGTATGCGCAGCCTCTTCTAAGGCCGAAATATCGGCGATGCGACGGATGGCCTCGTTCTCTTCCTTGAACCGCTCGTCGGCGATCAGCTTCGGATAACCAACGATGATACGGCTGGGATAGAGATTATCGTATAGAGCCTTGCTCTCGCGCAGGAACTCCGGGGAGAACAGCAGGTTGAAACTCTCAATCCCCTTATTGGCATATTTTAGGTAAAGGCTCCGGCAATAGCCTACAGGAATGGTGGACTTGATCACCATCACGGCATGGGGATTGACACTCAACACCAAGTCGATCACATCCTCTATGTGGTGCGTATCGAAATAATTCCTTACCGGGTCGTAGTTTGTGGGAGCCGCAATGACAATGAAATCGGCATCACGGTATGCGGAGGCACCATCCAATGTAGCTGTCAATCGCAATTCCTTCTCTGCCAAGTATTTCTCGATATACTCATCTTGGATGGGAGACTGCCTACGGTTCAGTTGCTCCACCTTCTCCGGTACCACGTCCACCGCCATAACCGGATGATGCTGCGCCAGCAAAGTGGCGATACTCAATCCCACGTAACCGGTTCCGGCCACAGCGATCTTGATTTCTTTCGACATATTGTTGTTTGATTTATTACTACGTTCAATTTGTCCCAAGGCATGGGATACGGTACATTTCCAAGCCATTTACCCAATCAGGTAATAGTGACTTACCAAGTCCGTCAGATCTCATCCGGACCTTCACTGTCACCACCGCATTGTCGATGAGCCAGCCTTTCAGAACTTCCTTCATGATATTTTAATGGAATTACCGTTCCCTGCTTTCTTTGTCTAGAATTTCTTCCCGAACGCAATGTTCAAGAACGTCTTCACCAATATCTTGAAATCGAACCACCACGAGCGGTGCTCCAGATAGAACAAGTCATAGCGTAAGCGGCGAAGCATCTTCTCCAGCGTATCCGTATAGCCGTTGTAGAGCGTGGCGTAAGAGGTCACTCCCGGACGGATCTGGTACAAAAAACGATAGCGGGGATCATGTTCCATGATCTGGTCGATATAGAACTTCCGTTCCGGACGGGGGCCGATGAAAGCCATATCACCGATGAAGACATTCCATAATTGGGGAAGCTCGTCCAAATGATGCTCGCGCAGGAACTTGCCCACATGCGTCATACGGGGATCAGCGCCTCCCTTGTAAAGGGCGGGGCCGAACTTCTCTGCGTCCAAACGCATGCTGCGGAACTTATAGATATGAAACGGACGGCCGAAACGGCCAATCCGCTCCTGCCTGAAAATGGCAGGGCCGCCATCCTCGCGCCTCACGGCGATGTAGCAGATCAAGAACAAGGGGGAGAATACGACCAAGGCGATAAAGGCCAAAAGACAATCCCCTATACGCTTCACGTTACGCTCGAAGGCGGTCATCCCATCCGGGATAAAATCAGTAGATTTATCAACACTCTCTTTTATAAGCATGGCTTGTTTGTCTGTCTATAAAGGCGGGCACGAAGTCAAAAACGAATCTCATTCGCATAGCCCACCCTTAATTTATTTCTTTCCTCTATTTTTCTCCTCCTCTTTCTTGTAATCGATATACCGCTCCAAGGCCTCACGTGCCAGACGGCGGAAAAGTTCCTCGTCCGACAGATGGTCCCAAAGGAGATCTACCAAACGATAGTAAACGCTAAAGTGCATGTCCTTGCCTTTTTAAAAGAATTGTAAGTGTCACTGCCAATGCCTCCGCTTACGCGGATAATGGACTTGGTCAGTCTGGTGACTTGTAAAACCGTGGCGATGTAATCGCCCAAACGGGGAAATGATTGTCTGTGATACATGTCTGGTTTGTTATTATTTTTATACATCTATGTCCTTATGGATAGGCCCTAGTAATGCAAATAATGCAAGTAATGCAGCACCTTTTTCCCACACACGTGCGTACATTATATAGAACAAGAATTTTACACTAAACGATCACAAACAAGGCATGGAACGATCCGGATGAGAAACGCTGGATAGCCGTATGAAAGTTTGATTCGACATATATAATGTACACGTGCGCGTGTGGGAAAAAGGTGCTGCATTACTTGCATTACTTGCACCTGTTTTCCCCGGCATCGGTTCCATCCCGCACGTATATCGGCATCGACTCACGCCTACGTTCGTATAGGCCTACACCGATATACGTGTGGGGCGACGTCGATATACGTGTAAAACGATGCCCTTATACGTATGCCACACTCATACGGTCTCGCTTAGCAATGGCAATCCCTCCACCTCTCTCTTATGCCAGCCTTGGTAATCAGACAGGGAAAAACCGGGGACGGTCAATTGCTTGTAATCCTTATCGTCTCTTCGCAAGATGTGCTTGCGGGCATACGAGCGGAGCGAACGATCCGTCACGGATACCATCACCACAGGAAACGGGTAGCCGAGCAAGCGCATCGGCGTAACCTCGCTGTCCGGGAATACATGGCGCAACTGATAGGCCGAGCACTCAAATGCCACCCAGTAAGGCCCCGTACAATACAGGTGAATCGAGTTTTGGTTCGCACGCTCGCGGCTCATGATATCATTTAAATGCTCGTTCAGCAACCGCACCAAACGAACGCCGGAAGGAAGGGAAGACATTTCTTTTTGATTTATGATTTTTGATTTAAACTGTCAACTGTCACTTGTCAACTGTCAACTGATTTCGTGTTTCAGCCAGCGATCGCAATCGTCCAGCCGGCGGATCAAGGATAACTTGCTTTTCTTGGGCGAGGACTCACCCCGCCAAGGATCCACCACCTCATGCGCCATCTGCCGGTAAAGGGCGCTGTCCGTGCAACCGTAGAGCGTCACCAGCAACAAGGCACGGGATTGCGGAGCTTTCACCACCGGGAGCATACCACGCATCGTGTCATGCAAACGTGTGAACTCCTCCTCATCGCCCAACAACTTGTAGGCAGAAAGAAGCAATGAGTAGATCTTGCAACGCATCA
>ERZ1036420.31-NODE-31-length-225713-cov-10.437893_pt1 | contig 225713 bp, 266 predicted proteins | sample MGYA00514220_ERZ1036420 | MGnify/ENA primary metagenome ERZ1036420 (study PRJEB33795, sample SAMN09464938) | human gut metagenome | host: Homo sapiens | place: USA: Stanford, California | collected 2016-10 | study: EMG produced TPA metagenomics assembly of the...
TCCTGTGCGTCCATGTATGTGTCATTTACACTTAAAATTATGCACTCCAACGGGCGCTGCCGTACTCCAGATTTTTGCGGAATTTCTTGGCATTTTTGCCCTTGATATAGACCGCCAGCCGAATAGCGATGGCGGCGGCAACGCCCACGCACAGGTCAATGGGATGAAAGCTGGGGACAAGGGAGTGAAACGCCGTGTTCAGACCGGTCATAATGTTCAGCAGCTTCGCGGAAGCGTCCGAACCGGGAGCCAGCCGCACCGCCTCGCTGACCTTGGTGGCCAGCAGCGCGATGAACACATACGGAATATTGGGAAGGATGAGCTTTTTGACGTTGACTTGCTTCATCGTTCCAGCTCCTTCCGCTTTGTCCTGTCCACCACAGCCGCCTGAATGAGCGACTTGAAGTGTTGCAGCTTTTCCAGCACCGAGGGGCGTTCCGCTTTCCTGACCTGCTTGGCGGTATATTCCTTGAACGCGGCGGTCATGGCGTCGGCGTCCGGCGCTTTGAAGAACACCATGTACCGCTTTTCGCCCTTGACCTTGAATGGAGCGAAGTCAATGCCATACTTCCGGGCGATCCGATTGAATGAGCCGATATTCTGATCGGTGACTTCAATGCTCTGCAATCCCTTATCCTTGGCGGCGAGCTGCTTGACGGTCATTTTTCCGTGGGGATTGGCCTTGCTGTACTGATGCTTCTGATGGCCGTTTTTTAGCTGCTCCAGCAGCTTGGCAACGGCCTTGCGAAATTCCTGTTCGCCCAGCTTTCCGCAGGAGATCATCAGGGATACGATTCTCTGTTCAACTTCTTCCTGCATGACTTATCACGCTCCTTTCCTCCGATTTGCAGGGAGAACGCCGGGACACTAAGGCGGTACCACCAGCCGGTGCAGAAGATGCTCATTCATTTCTGCGCCCCTGTCCCTTGACGGTCAGGATGCCGTCCAGCGTGGTGGCGGTGATCCGCAGGCGCTCGGCCACGGCGATGTCGTTTTTCACGCTTTCATTCACGGTGCCGCCGCAAACCACCAGCACACGAGCGCGGCGCAGATACTCCCGCGCCATGTCGATGCAGTCCTTGTGCTCCTGCGGAATCTCATCGCGTAGGAATAGCGGCAAAAACAGCGCGGGGCAGACGGGCGAAAAGCCCGCGTCATAGACCGCCCTGCAATACTTGGCGGCGTTTTCGGTGTTCTCAAACTCATTCTCGCTCCACGGAGCGGTGATGTAGGCAAGGGGGCGTTTCATCGGTATCAAATCCTTTCTCCCGGAATCGGGCATGAAAAATGACGGCCTTTAGGGGCCGCCGTGAAAATCGTGATTGACCAGCATGGCATAGTGATTGTCGATGGTGGAAACGGAATTGAACAGCGCCGCCATGAGATAGGCTTTCGTATTCCAAACGCGGGTGGTGTTCTCGCGGATACCGTCCATGACCTTTTCGATGTGCATGGAGGTGATCTTTTCAAAGCGCTGTTGGACGAAGCCGGTGGGATACTCCGCATCCCGCCCGATCTTGACTGTGGGGCTGCGGTTCATAGCAACCTCCAGCATAATCTCCACCAGCTCATCAAGCTGCATCCGGTCATACTGCTGACAGAGAATGTCGTATTCGATTTGCTCTCTGATCTCCGCTTTTTTCTCAAATCCGTCCGTCATTCCGTCCGCCGCAGGCAGAAAGAATGAATGAGTGCTTGATAGATCAGTATTTGATTTTTGAGTATTAGATTTCTTAGTATTTAATTGCGCGGGATTATCCGTATCCGGTGCCTCCGTATCCGGGTTGTCCAGATACGGGTTTTCCGTATCTGGTAAAGTCGTATCCGGTGGAGAGGGCTTTCGGGGCTTCTCGAAGATGGTGTACTCCGTGTCGGAAATGCGCCCGTCCTTGCCGCGAAGCTGACGGCGGATGATGTAGCCCGCCAGCTCCAGCTCCTTGAGCGTTTTCCCGATGGCGTCCACGCCCTCCTTGCAGATCGCAGCCAGCCCCCGCGTGGTGTAGTTCCACTCGTCGGGGAGGGAGAGCATCATGGAGAGCAGCCCCTTGGCTTTCAGGGAAAGATTGCTGTCTTTCAGGTGATGGTTGCACATCACCGTGTAATCCCGCGTCCGTTCAACGCGAAATACAGCCATATTGCTTCAATCCTTTCCGCAGGGCAGTCAACCTGTTTGGCCGTCCTCCTCGGCAAACCGCGTATCCAGCCGCTTTACGCTCCAGTTCTGCTTGAACTGTCCCAGCGGGCCGGTGCCGAACTGCGCCAGCGCACGGCGATCCAGCTCCAGCAGCTTTTCCCACAGCTCCGGGTGATGCTTTCGCAGCTTCCGCAGCTCGTCGATACGCTGGAACGGACAGCACCAGCAGGACGCGCGGTGGTAAATCTCATACAGCCCGCCGAAGTCAAAGCCACGGTCGTAACAGGCTTGGAGCGCCTGCGCCTCCGTGATGCCCCATTCCACGAGGGGATACCGCTCATCCTTGCAGCGCCACGCTTCATCGGCGGCGATACCGACATAGTGGATCGCGCCCAGCTCGCCTTTGAGCCGGTTGACCTCCTTGGTGATGAGGTGCGTTTTGAGCTGCCCGGTACACCAGCGGACGCGGATTCCCGGCCAGCCGTTGCCGTAGGGCGGGATGCCCAGCTTTGCACGGTTTTCCAGACTGCGGGGCTTCTGCTTGGGTTCGTCGAACATCAGGTATTCAAAGCCCTTGGGATGCCGCAGCGTAGTGATATGGATGCCGCGCTCCCGGAAAAGATGCTCGTCCAGTTTGGCAAGGTGTTCATACATTTCCGGGAACTCCATGCCGGTGTCCGCTGACAGCACCATATTGATGGGCATATCCCGTTCGATCATCAAAAGCAGCATGGCGGTACTGTCCTTGCCACCGGACAGGCTGACGGCGTGAAACTGCTTGCCGTTTGCGTTCTGAATGGTTTCCCGCATGGGGAAGCCGCTCCGTTTTCACTCCTTTCCCACATCACAGCTCATAGATGGGCTGCTCGTGTTCGTAGTAGGGATCGCACAGGGCGGCAAGCTCGGCCACCAAGTCCTCCAAATCCAGAGAAATCTCGCTGTCTGCCCAATCGCTGCCCTTGTAGACGCGATACTCGGTGACGTATTCGCCTTCTCCAGCGTTCACGCTGAATTTGGCAACGACGGCAAAGCCCATATCCTCTAACAGCCACAGCTCCATCGACCGGGCAGCAAACACCGCGCCGATATAGCTGTCGCCTACGTCCTCATAGAGAAGCGTCGCTCGCTGCTTGAACAGCTCCGAGCTGCGATAGTCCAAGCTCAGCGCATTTTTGCCGTCTGCGCGGTAGGCATAGACCGTTTCGGCCTTGTTCCAAACGGCTTGCAGCAGGGCGTGATAGTCAATGTTTTCCAGAAACTCGTCGATCTCCGTTTCCGTGTAGCCGACCTCCGTACCCTTGCGGAACAGCGTGGTCAGCGCTTTTTCCAGCTCAGTTACTCTGCTCATAGTAATTCCTCCAATCACTTTAGTGACGCCGCTTTTTCCGGTCAGGAAGGATATGCCCCTCAATGACGGCGGCGTGTTTGCGGATTTTGATTTCTCCGCGTTTCTCGGATGCCTGCGCCTTGGCATATCCCACGTCGGAGAGGAACAACCTCAGCCGTTCGCCCTTTTCACCCACAGGAGATTTCCATGACAGGACATCAAAAATAATCATGTGGCGGGTTTCGTCCATAAAGCGCTCCAGCGCAAGGATGCTGTGACCGCCGACAAAATCATCAGCATTCATATTCGGCACCTTGCGCTCTGATCTGAAAGGCGGCAAGCCCATAGCGGGCGATCAGAGTGGCGTTGACGATCAGGCGCAGCGCCTCCGGGTCGATCACCTCCGGTTCCGCCAAGTCCGCCATCGTGACAGCCTCCGTCTTGTCGCAGAGGTCACGCGCAGCCATGAACAGCGCGTAGTTGTGCGGCGAAGTGTTTTTCAGAACCGCATAGCCGAACTCAATCCAGTCCTTGCAGAAGCAATTTGCCGTGCGGCGGTAAATGTCGTCGTTAGAGGTCAGCAGGTACATGGCCGCATAATAGGCGTTAGTATCCCTGCGGCGGCGGTAGCCCTGCACGGCGCATTGATACTGCATCCTGCGCTCATGCTGCTCGTTGCTCCAAAGGCTTCCGTGATAGTGCTTGATCAGCAGGTTCAGGCGCTGGAACAGGCGGCGTTCATGGGGAAATGTCTCTAAGACTGCCTCGCGGTAGCCGACCACACCGGCCTCAATGCGCTCGGCCAGCCACGGGCAGCGCAGGGCGGTACAGCCCAGCTTTTTCACATATTCGGTGCAAAGCTGGCAGCTTACATCCTTGGGGGTGTATTTGAATGTGTTGATATACATGGCGTCCTCCTTTTGGCATGAAAATAGCGGACAAACAAACTGCTTGTCCGCTCAACGGCTCTGGTCGCGCTGGCGCTTTTTCTGCCATGCGTCCAGTAATTTGAAGATGGTGTTCTCGATCTGGAACGGGGTATAGGAACGCGGGAAGTATTTGCGGAGCTTTTCACCGGAAAGGGTAATGTCGTTTTTCTCCGGTTTCTTCTGCTCCATCATAATGGAGAGCATGGTGTCCTCGTTCAGCTCGCCGCTCTGACTGAGCTTTTTCATCCGCTGCGCCTGCGAGAGCGAGGGGGTGGCCTGTTCGCTGTCGATGGTTTCCAGAAGCAGCCCCTGCTCCTTGGGTGTCAGCGCCGCGATCTGATAAGCGGGACTGAGGGCGATTTTCTTTTCGTCCACCATTTGCTGAAGCTCCGGGACTAACTGCGTCAGGGCGATGTAGTTGCGGATGGTATCGCCGCTCACACCGGCATCCTGACCAACTTCATCATCGCTGCGGAACTTCGCCGAAATTTTCGGCGAAGTCAGATCCGTCCGTGCGCCCTGCCGCTTGATGGCCTCCATCTTCATCTTGTAGGCTTTGGCGCGTTCGGATGGAAGAATATTCTCGCGCTGGAGGTTGCTGTCCACCATGATGATGGTGGCAGTGTCCCGGTCAATGTCGCGGACAATGACGGGCATGGTGGCCAGTCCTGCCAGCTCGCAGGCGTGTTTGCGTCGGTGGCCTGCGATCAGCTCATAACCGCCGTCCTCCCGTGGCCGCGCCAGCGCGGGGACGAGGACGCCGTATTCCTTAACACTTTCGGCGGTTTCCTGCATGGACGCATCCTCCCGCACCTGAAAGGGGTGATCCGGGAACGGGTGCAGTTCGGAGAGTGGGATTTGGACGACTACTTCCTGCTGCGGTTTCGGCTTTTTGGATGGCACGGGCTTTTTGCCCGGTTCTTTCTGCGCTGCTTTTTCAGGCATTGTGTTCCTCCTGTCGGCATCTGATTTTGGGTACAAAAAAAGGACATTTCTTCTTTTCAGAGGAAATGTCCTGATTTCTTGGACGGGCTGACAGCCCGCCCAAACGGTATTTTATTTTTGTCGTTACTATAACACCCCCTACAATATAACTACTTCGCGGCTCGATTTTTCGGTTTGGAAAAGGATGAAAAACCTTGCCAGATAACCGAAAATCCTTGATATACGGGGCTTTTCCGGTTTGTCGTAATTATACCGTAAGGGCATACCTTTGCAACCATGGCACTGGGTAGCGGGATGGATGTGAAGACCCTCTCCTCGATGCTGGGCCATGTGTCGGCGGCCACTACACTGGACATCTACACCCACATCACCAATCCCATGCGGTCTGAGGCGGCGGCAAAGATCGACCAGAGGATCGCAAAGGTCGATCCCAAAGAGAAAGAGGTGGCCTCAGAGCGAGCACCGGAGACAGACCCGCAGTCATTCATCCCCTTCATTCCCTACAACGGCAAGATCCGAAAGGCCGGCACCGGCTGTATCACCCAGATCAGTGAACACTGCTGGGAGGGGCGCTACTCTCCGGTCTGGCCGGATGGCAAGAAGCACTCCCGCAATGTGTATGCTAAAACGCGGGAGGAATGTGAGGCACTCTTGCCTGGGCTGATCGAGCAGATGAAGGCGGAAATCAAAGCCATCAAGGAGAGCGGAAACCTGGAGGCTATCCCAGACGGGATCAGCGAGAAGAAGAAAGCCATCGCCGCCTATATGCGGGAGCATCCGGAAGTTACCAGCAAGAGCGCCATTGCTAAGGCAGTTGGGACAGACAGAAGCACGGTGCGAAAATACTATAATGAGATTTGAAATGAGGTGAGCCTGAAGTAAGATCAAGAGTTGTACCCCGGAAGATAAGGCAAAGAGTCTCTTGGTCTGGCTCCGGAGACTCTTTGTTCCATGTGAGCAGTTTATCATGAGGTGTCTATACGAGATTTGATTGATATCATTCAGGACATTTATAAAGGGGAACCAAATCTGTTAAAAGCGGTAGTCTGCCTTTAAAAACTATGGTATAATGACTAAAAACTACAAATTTAGTGGAGGTGGACTCCATGACACCAGAACAAAAAGCTCGTGAGGCAATCGATCAGCGGCTGATTCAAGCCGGGTGGATCTTGCAGGATATGCGCCAACTCAATCCAATGGCAGGCCCAGGTGTTGCAGTGCGGGAATTTCCCACCAGCACTGGGCCGGTGGACTATGCCCTTTTTGTGGATGGCATCCCGGTTGGCGTCGTGGAGGCCAAGGCGGACGAAAAGGGTGAGAACATCACCACTGTGGAAGGGCAGTCAAGCCGATATGCCGGAAGCACTTTTAAATGGGTCAAAGCGGGATACCGCATTCGGTTTGCCTATGAGGCCACTGGAAAGCTGACTCGTTTCACCGATTATAACGACCAGAAATATCGTTCCCGCCGCATCTTCAGTTTTCACCGTCCCGAAAGCCTTCGTGCCCTGCTAAAGTCTGAGGATACCATCCGCAACAACATGAAGCACTTCCCGCACTTCGACACCATGGGCTTCCGCAGTTGCCAGATCACAGCTATCGAAAGTCTGGAGCAGTCCTTTGCCCAAAATCGTCCCAGAGCGTTGATTCAGATGGCCACCGGCGCAGGCAAGACCTTTACAGCCATTACGGCGGTATATCGTCTGCTGAAATATGCCAAGATCAACCGAGTCCTTTTCCTGGTGGACACCAAGGGCCTGGGTGAACAGGCAGAACGGGAATTCCTGGCCTACCGCCCCAACGACGACAACCGTTCTTTTCCTGAAATCTATGGGGTGCGGCGGCTGAAAAGCTCTTACATCCCCCAGGATGTACAGGTGTGTATCAGCACCATCCAGCGGATGTACTCCATTCTGAAGGGGGAGGAACTGGATGAATCGGCGGAGGAGACTTCCTTCAATGAGCTGACCTCGGCAGACCGCCAGGCAGCCAAAGAAGTGGTCTACAACGAGAAGTACCCGCCGGAGTTTTTTGACTGCATCATCATCGACGAGTGTCACCGCTCCATCTACAATGTCTGGCAGCAGGTGCTGGATTACTTTGACGCCTTCCTCATCGGCCTCACTGCCACGCCGGACAAGCGTACCTTTGCATTTTTTAACGAGAATGTGGTCAGCGAATATTCCCGGGAGCAGGCCATCATCGACGGTGTCAATGTGGGTGAGGATATCTTTCTCATTGAGACCCAGGTGACCAAAAGCGGCGCCCACATCATGAAACAGGTCATCGAGTGCCGCAACCGGCTTTCGCGTGAAAAGCGATGGAAGCAGTTAGATGAGGATGTGGATTACCAGCCCACTCAGTTGGACCGGGACATTGTCAATCCCAGCCAGATCCGTATGGTGATCCGCACATTCCGGGACAACTTGTTTACCACGCTGTTCCCACGGCGTAAGGAAGTCCCTAAGACTCTGATTTTTGCCAAAACAGACAGCCACGCCGACGACATCATCCAGATTGTCCGGGAGGAATTCGGCGAGGGAAACGAGTTCTGTAAAAAGATTACCTACTCCGCCGAGAATCCGGAGGGTGTGCTCAGTGAGTTCCGCAATGGCTACAATCCCCGTATTGCGGTCACAGTGGACATGATTGCCACCGGCACCGATGTCAAACCCATCGAGTGCCTGATTTTCATGCGGGATGTACGCAGCAAGAACTATTTTGAGCAGATGAAGGGCCGGGGTACCCGTACCCTCAGCAAGGACAACCTGCAAAAGGTGACCCCCTCGGCCACCGAGAACAAGGACCACTTTATCATTGTGGATGCGGTGGGCGTTACCAAGTCCAAGAAGTCCGAGACCCGTACCTTGGAGCGCAAGCCCTCGGTCTCTTTGAAAGAGCTGATGATGACGGTAGCCCTGGGCGCTCGGGACGAGGACACCCTGACTTCCCTTGCCAACCGGGTGATTCGCCTCAACAGCCAGATGAGCTCCGGCGAGCGGAAGGAATTTGCCCAGGTGGTAGGCGTTCCGGCCAGTCAGCTGGCGGAAGATTTGCTTGATGCCTTTGACGAGGATATCCTCACCGCCCGAGCCCGGGAGCAGTTCCATACCCAGGAGCCTACGGAGGAGCAGCTGAAGTCGGTGCAGCGGGAGGCGGCGGCCCAAGCGGCCGCGCCCTTCTGCCGTCCGGAGGTACGGGACTTTATCGAGAATGTCCGCCGCAGCCATGAGCAAATCATCGACAATACCAATCCGGACACGCTGCTCTTTGCTGGGTTTGATGCCCAGAAGGAGGAAAACGCCGACCGGGTGATCCGGACCTTCCATGAGTTTATCGAGGAGAACAAGGACGAGATCATTGCCTTGCGTATTCTGTATAGCCAGACCTATCAGGACCGGCCCATGGCCATTGAGAAGCTGAAAGCCCTCTATGAGAAGCTGCGCAGCAAGGGCGTGACCATCGAGCGGCTGTGGGACTGCTATGCCATCAAGAAGCCGGAAAAGGTAAAGGGAACGGGGACGCTGCGCCAGCTGGCCGACCTGGTGTCCATCATCCGGTTTGAGATGGGAGAGGCGGAGGGTTTACAACCCTTCGCCGATAAGGTAAACTACAACTTCCAGCAGTGGACCTTCCGCCGCAACGCCGGTGCGGTACATTTCACCCCGGAACAGATGGAGTGGCTCCAGCTGGTGAAGGATCACATCGCCACCTCTCTGAGCATCCAACCGGATGACCTGGACCTGAGCCCCTTTGACCGCAAGGGCGGCCTTGGGCGGTTCTATGAGGTGTTCGGGGAGGAATATGAGGCTATTTTAATGGAAATGAATCGGAAATTGGTGGCGTAAATGGATAAGAAAACTGCATTGCCGTCGCACTGGGAAATTAAGAAAATGACAGAAGTTGTAACCTGGGGTTCCGGAGGAACACCAAAAGCGACGGAAAAGTCTTACTATGAAAACGGAACTATTCCTTGGCTGATTATCGGTGACTTAAACGATGGCATTGTCAATTCATCATTAAGTAAAATTACAGAATTAGGGCTGAAGAATAGCAGTGCCAAAATGATTCCGGTTGGAACATTATTAGTTGCTATGTATGGGAGTATTGGGAAATTAGGCATTACCGGGATAGAATGTTGTACGAATCAAGCCATTGCATTTGCAAAGGAATTGCATGGTGTAACAACAAAATATATGTTTTATTACATGTCCATGATCAAGCCAAAATTGATTTCCATGGGCAAGGGTGGCACACAAAAAAATATAAGCCAATCTGTACTAAAATCATTAGATGTTGTCGTTCCTCCAATCCCGGAACAGGAGTGCATTGTCTCCAAAATTGAGGAGCTATTTTCCAAGCTGGACGCCAGCGTGGCGGAACTGCAAACCGCAAAGGAAAAGCTGAAGGTCTACCGTCAGGCGGTGCTGAAAGAGGCGTTTGAGGGCAAGCTCTCCGAGCAATGGAGAGGGAGCCACAATATGTCCCCACAAGATGATTTTTTGAGTATCTGTAAGCAAAATCAATCTTTTAAAGATACATCTGGCGATGAAAATGAGATAGCACTCGACTTGCCGGCCACATGGTTAAAAGTGCGTATCGGTGATGTTTTTGATGTAGAGGTTGGAGCAACTCCTAAACGTTCAATCCCTGAATATTGGAACGGTGACATCAATTGGGTAAGTAGTGGTGAAGTACATTTCAATACAATTACCGAGACGAAAGAAAGAATTACTGAATCCGGATTGACTAACTCATCTACAAATTTGCACCCTGCTGGAACCGTTATGCTGGCTATGATAGGAGAAGGAAAAACGAGGGGCCAGGCAGCTATTTTGAATATCGTTGCAGCACATAACCAAAATACAGCAGCCATATTGGTATCTAAAACCCCTTGTGAGCCTAAATATATCTATTATTTTCTCCTCCTAAACTACGAAAATACCAGGCGAGTTGGCTCTGGAAATAATCAAAAGGCATTGAATAAAGAGCGAGTTCGCGCATTGCGTTTTCCATTTACATCGTTCGAGGAGCAGAGAGTAATTGTTGAGAGCATAGAGTCTCGGTTATCTATCTGTGACAGCATTGAGCAAACCATTGGTACCTCCTTACAGCAGGCAGAGGCCCTGCGGCAGAGCATCTTGAAACAGGCCTTTGAGGGGAGAATCTAAATGTCTGAACAAACCACAACCATCATCTCCAAGGTCTGGGGGATGTGCGGGCCGCTGCGGGATGACGGCGTGTCCTACGGCGACTATCTGGAGCAACTCACCTACCTGATCTTTTTGAAAATGTCCGACGAGTACGCAAAGCCCCCTTACAAGCGCCAGACTGGCATCCCGGAGGGCTGCGGCTGGGCGGATATGAGTGATCTGAAGGGTGCAGAGCTGGAGGGGAAGTATAAATCCATCCTGGAGACTCTGGGTGAACAGGGCGGTACCCTGGGCAAGATCTTCAGGGGCGCTACCAACAAGATCAACAACGCCGCCATCCTGTACCGCATTGTCCAGATGATCGACAAAGAAAAATGGGTGTCCATGTCCACCGACGTGAAGGGCGAGATCTATGAGGGCCTGCTGCAAAAGAACGCCGAGGACGTGAAAAGCGGCGCGGGCCAGTATTTTACTCCCCGCCCGCTGATCCAGGCCATGGTGGAGTGTATCCGCCCAGAGCCCATGAAGACCGTGGCTGATCCCTGCTGCGGCAGCGGCGGCTTTTTGCTGGCAGCCCAGAGCTATCTGGCTGACCCGAAGCACTACAACCTGGACCGGGAGAAAAAGGAGTTCTTGAAGAAAGAGGCCTTCCGGGGCTGGGAGATCGTGCCCACCACCTTCAAGATGAGCCTGATGAATCTATACCTCCACAATATCGGCGACCTCTATGGTCAGGTGCCCATTACCCTTGGGGACGCCCTGCTCACAGATCCCGGCGAGCGGTTCGACTATGTGCTCACCAACCCGCCATTTGGCAAAAAGTCCGCCCTTACCTTCACCAACGAGGAGGGAGAGCAGGAGGAAGAGGATCTGGTCTACAACCGGCAGGACTTCTGGACCACCAGCTCCAACAAGCAGCTCAACTTCCTCCAGCACATCAATACTCTGCTGAAAGCCACCGGTAAGGCGGCAGTGGTGGTGCCGGACAATGTGCTCTTTGAGGGTGGAGCCGGCGAGACCATCCGCAAGAAGCTACTGGAGACCTGTGACTTCCATACCATTCTCCGTCTGCCCACGGGCATCTTCTATAAGCCCGGCGTCAAGGCCAACGTGATCTTTTTTGACAAGCGCCCGGCCAGCCCGGAGTGGCAGACCAAAGAGGTCTGGGTCTACGATCTACGGACCAATATGCACTTCACCCTCAAGCAGCATCCCATGACCTTTAGGGATTTGCAGGACTTCATTCAGTGTTACAACCCCGAAAACCGGTATGAACGCCATGAGACTTGGAACGAGGAGAACCCGGAGGGCCGCTGGCGCCGCTTCACGGTGGAGGAGATCCTTGCCCGGGACAAGACCAGTTTGGATATCTTCTGGATCAAGGACAAGTCCTTGGCCGACTTGGACAACCTACCCGCCCCGGAGGAACTGGCCCAAGATATCATGGAGAACCTGCAATCAGCCATGGACGGATTCAGTGAGTTGTTGGCAGAACTGAAAAAATAGTTGCTTTTTTGGCTTTTTCAACCTGATGCAAACTCATAGTCCCATTTTTATATTTCAAAATTGAGAGATATAGTCAGCCGAGTTCCTCAATTTTTGATGGACTGTAAACAAAATTAAGGCCCTCTGGAATTAATTCCAGAGGGCCTTTGGTCCGAGTAGTGCGACTCGAACGCACGACATCCAGCTCCCAAAGCTGGCGCGCTACCAACTGCGCTATACCCGGATATTCGATTTTTCTGCATGATACCATGCGGAGAAGGAAAAAGCAAGTTTTTCGTGTCTGTGGGCAGTGCTGTGGTCAAGCCCGGTTTTGCGGGGGGATCTTCAGGCGGGGGATTTCCGCCGCAGGCTACTGTCCCAAGGACTTCCAGGCTTTCACTTTTTGGGGAATGGATAGGCTCTCTATCCTCCCAAATCACGCGTGCTGCCAACTACGCTACATTTGGTCATAGATATTTCTCCCGCCCGGGGGCGTTCTTCCCCACATACGTGCGGCAATATACTCTGCGATCCGCCGCGTTGGCACTCTGGCACCATCTTTTACTGGATCGGGGACAGCACGATGGGTTCATTTTATACCTCTCTATTTTACCTGTTTCTCCGCCAAAGTCAAGTCTATTCGCTTCCGGCCGGTATGTCGGAAAGGCCGTCCGGAGGCTATGGGGCCTCCGGACGGCTTGACCAGGTCTCTTCACTTGGAAACGCAGAGTCGATTGTTCTCCACGGTAAGCTTGGCGGTGTCACCGGCCTTGAGGGTGCCGTCCAGCATCTTCTCGGCCACGGCGTCTTCCACCTTGCTCTGGATGGCCCGGCGCAGGGGACGGGCCCCGTACTTGGGATCAAAGCCCTCCTTAGCCAGCTCTGCCACAGCCTCGTCGCTGGCATCCAGGTGGATGCCCATGGTCTCCATCCGGGCGGAGACGGTCTTCAGCATCCGCCGGGCCACTTCCCGGATGTCCTCCTCCGTCAGGGGGCGGAATACGATGATATCGTCGATCCGGTTTAGGAACTCCGGGCGGAAGGTCTGACGCAGCTCCGCCATCACCTGCTCCCGGGCGGTCTCGAACTTCTTTTCAGCGTCAGGATCGGAGTCCCGCTCCTCGGCGGAAAAGCCCAGCTTGCTGCCCATGGCAGTGAGGCTGCGGGCACCGATGTTGCTGGTCATGACGATGACGGTGTTCTTGAAGTCCACCGTCCTGCCCTGAGAGTCGGTGATCCGGCCGTCATCCAGAAGCTGCAGCAGGATGTTCCACACATCCTCGTGGGCCTTTTCGATCTCGTCAAACAGTACCACGGAGTAGGGCTTGCGCCGCACCTTCTCCGTCAGCTGACCGCCCTCCTCGTGGCCCACATAGCCCGGCGGGGAGCCAATCAGACGGGACACTGTGTGCCGCTCCATATACTCAGACATATCGATCCGGATCATGGCGTTCTCATCGCCGAACATGGCCTCTGCCAGGGACTTGCACAGCTCCGTCTTTCCCACGCCGGTGGGGCCCAGGAACAGGAAGGAGCCGATGGGGCGCTTCGGATCCTTCAGACCCACACGGCCCCGACGGATGGCCCGGGCCACGGCCTTTACGGCTTCGTCCTGACCCACTACCCGCTCGTGGAGGGTGTCCTCCATGTGCAGCAGGCGGGTGCCCTCATCCTCCGTCAGACGGGTGACGGGGATACCGGTCCAGCCGGCCACCACGGCGGCAATGTCGTCAGCGTTCACCGGGCGGTGCTGGGTGTTGTTCTTGCGGCGCTTCTCCCGCTCCATCTCCACCTGCTCCTGGTAGTCCTTCTCAATGTCCCGCAGCTTGGCGGCGGTCTCATAGTCCTGCTTCTCGATAGCAGCCTCCTTGTCCTTGGCCAGGGCGGCGATCTTCTCCTCCAGGCTCTTCAGCTCCGGGGAGATCTCCTCCGTCTCCATCCGCACCCGGCTGGCAGCCTCGTCCATCAGGTCGATGGCCTTGTCCGGCAGGAACCGGTCGTTGATATACCGGGCGGAGAGCTTCACGGCGGCCTCCAGGGCCTCGTCGGTGATCTGGAGGCTGTGGTGCTTCTCGTACTTCTCCCGCAGGCCCTTCAGGATCTCCAGAGACGCCTCCTGGCTGGGCTCACCCACCTGCACCGGCTGGAACCGTCGCTCCAGGGCGGCGTCCTTCTCGATATACTTCCGGTACTCGTTCAGGGTGGTGGCGCCGATCACCTGGATCTCGCCCCGGCCTAGAGCCGGCTTGATGATGTTGGCGGCGTCCACGGCGCCCTCGGCGCTGCCGGCGCCCACGATGGTATGGAGCTCGTCGATGAAGAGGATCACATTGCCGGACTTCCTGACCTCCTCCAGCAGCTTCTTAATCCGCTCCTCAAACTCGCCCCGGTACTTGGTGCCCGCCACCATGCCGCTGAGGTCCAGGGACAAAAGGCGCTTGTCCAGCATCTCGTCGGGTACGTCGCCCATAACGATCTTCCGGGCCAGACCCTCAGCGATGGCGGTTTTGCCCACACCGGGCTCACCGATCAGGCAGGGGTTGTTCTTGGTGCGGCGGGAGAGAATCTGGATCACCCGCTGGATCTCCCCGTCCCGGCCGATGACCGGGTCCAGCTTGCCGGCCCGAGCGTCGGCGGTCAGGTCCCGGGTGAACTCCTTCAGGGTCTTGTTCTTGCCGTTATCCTCCTTTGCGGGGCTGGTGCCGGAGCGGCCGGGATCGGCGGCCTGACTCCGGGGCATCTCACCCAGCTTCTGCATCAGGGCTGTGTACAGGTGACGGGCATCCACGCCAGCGGTGCGCAGGATGCGGACGGCCATATTGTTGCCTTCCCGCAGGATGCCCGCCAGCAGGTGCTCCGTGCCCACGTAGTTGTAGCCGCCCCGCATGGAGTCCTCCATGGCCAGCTCCACCACCCGCTTGGCGCGGGGGGTGAGGCCCTGGGCGGGATTGCTGCCGGGCAGACCGGCACCCACGCTCTTCTTGATGATCTCCACGATCATGTCATCGGTGAGGCCCGCCTCCGTCAGAACGGTGTGGGCCACGCCCTCCTCTTCCCGGATCAGGCCCAGCAGCAGGTGCTCCGTGCCCACGTAGCCGTGGCCCAGCTCACCGGCTGCCTCCTGGGAAAGCCGCAGGGCCTCCTCCGCCCTGGGCGAAAATTTGTTCTCATTCATAGTGTCTTACCTTCCTTTCCATGGGAAAGTCCCGTTTACTTGTTTTCCTTCTGCTCCTTGTGAGCGGCCTCCAGAGACCTGATCTGGTCCCGCAGCTCCGCCGCCCGCTCAAAGTTCTCCTGGTGCACAGCCTTCTTCATCTCCAGCTTCAGCGCGTTCATCTGGCGCAGATAGGCAAAGCGGCTCTGGTCCTCCTGGCCTACCAGGTCGTCCTTCTTTTCCTGCTTTGCCTCCTGCTGCTGGACAGGAGAGGCGCTCAGGGCCGGCATCTCGGCGAAGAAGTCGTCAAAGGGGTCCTCCAGCATCTTCATTCTCCGCCCCAGCAGGCTGGGCATGGGAGAGAAGAAATCGTCGAAGAAATCGTTTCCAAAGAGGCTGTTCCCGAAGAAGCTTTGCATCATCCGCTGGCTCTGGGCACCCAGCCGCTGGGTATAGCCCAGCTTTTCCGCGCAGTCGCTGCACAGGTGCTTCTCTTCCACATGGCCGTTCACGTTGCTCCGATACACAAAGGTAACTTCATTCTTACCACAATTTTCGCATTTCATAAATCAATTCCTCCTATCATCTGGAAACTGTGCGTGCTTATTGAAACATTTTTCCCCGCTGCCCGGGTCCCGGCTACACCTGCAGGATCAGCACCTGCTTCATGATGTCCGCCCGGACGGTGTCCCGGCTCTCCCGCGGGACCGCGGCCAGGGCCTTGTCGCCGACGGCGGCCAGAATGCTCCGACCTGCGTTCTCCTCCAGGGCGCCGGCCTGGACCAGATTGTTCAGGATGGCCCGAGCGGAGGCCAGGTCCACCTGGCTGCCCAGGGTGTTGATGACCTGCATCAGCAGCGTCTGGCGGTCCACCCGGACCCGGGTGATCCGGATGTAGCCATTGCCGCCCCGGCGGCTCTCCACGATATAACCCCGCTCCGGGGAAAAGCGGGTGGACATCACGTAGTTGATCTGGCTGGGTACGCAATTGAAGCGCTGGGCCAGGTCATTGCGCTGGACCTCCAGCACACCACCGTCCGTCTCCTCCAAACTCTCCTGCAGGAAGCTGGCAATCAAATCGGAAATCCCCACGGATGATTCCTCCCTTTCCAAAGAACGCCTTGTCTCTTTGACTTTGACTTTCTTTAACCTTTTGTTCTGTGTTTAGTATAACACGCCCGAGCAAAATGTCAAGAGCTGAATTTTGACTTTCTTTGACCTATTTGAAAACAATTTATGAACAGTTAGTCTTGACAAACGTCATTTTTGGACGCTTTCCCGTATTTTTTCGAAAATTTAACCATAGAATTTGAACGGCTGGTACTTGCTTTTTTTAATTTGTATGCTACAATAGGGGTACAATTCTGATGGAGGTGCTTCCCATGGCTTACAAAATCACTTCTGCCTGCGTGAGCTGTGGCTCCTGCGCGGACGCTTGCCCCGCCGGTGCTATCAGCCAGGGTGATGACCAGTACGTCATCGATGCTGCCGCTTGCCTGGACTGCGGTTCCTGCAGCGACACCTGCCCCAACGGCGCCATCGTCCCCGAGGAGTAATCGAGGATACATAAAAGGTCCGCGAGCCAAAGCTCGCGGACCTTTTTGTCGTTTCGGCAACTGTAAGAAATCTGTAAGAGATTTCTCCATAGAGTTGTAAGAAATTGGTGTTATCCTGCCGGTGTTCCCCGCTGGAGTGAAGAAAGAGGCCCTTTACTCCCGTAATATTGGGGACAGCCGATTTGAAAGGAGACACACGATGAAACACGCTTGGAAGAAGCTGCTGGCAGCAGCGGTGCTGCCCTGTCTGCTGGCGGGATGCGGTGCCCTGGGAGGGCCGGAATCTGAGGTCCCCTCCATGGACCACTTGCTTGGCTTGACCCAGGAACAGCGGCTGGAGGACTACGACTACCTGGTCCAGACACTGGGGGACAGCTATCTCTGCATGGGTGTCCGAGACCGGGACAACCCGGAGGACCCGTCGGCGGCCATCTTCCAGGCATACCGGGAGATGATCCAGGAAAGCGACAGCGACGAGGTATTCTATTCCGCTGTTTACAGCACACTGTTCCGCCTGGGGACGTACGGCCACCTCTGGATCGTGGAGCCGGATATGTACCGCGCCTACTGTGAGGCCTATGAGGACGGCGGCATCCAGGACCGGGAGCACTGGCGGGAGGTGCTGACGGACCCGGTGACCGTCCGGGGCTATGAAAGACTCCAGACGCTGCTGGATGCCTACGGCGAAGAGGACGGCACGGTCAATTCAGCCGATTCGGAGGAGCCTGCCGCGAACCTCCACACCCTGCTCCTGCCCGGCGGAGACGTGGGGTATGTGAAGATCGACAGCTTCCCGGCGGAATATGAGGACAGCTACGCCACAGACCGGGCGGCCCTGACGGACTTCTACCGCCAGGCGGCGGACTGCACGGATCTCATCATCGACCTGACGGACAACTCCGGCGGAAGCGAGGTCTACTGGCAGCAGCTGCTGGCGGCGCCCCTGACGGACCGTCCCCTCTCCTGCACCAACTATGCCCTGCTGGCGGAGAGCGGCAACAACCGCCCCTATATCCAGGAGGTGTTCTCCCCGGAGGAGCTGCACCCCATCGCGGACCTGCCGGATCTGCCCAAGCTGGAGCGGGACGGAATCCAGGCCGCCACCCACTTTGTGGAGAGCACCCTCTCTGTGGAGCCAGCGGCAGAGCGGGCCCCCTTCCACGGCCGCATCTGGGTGCTGGTGGGGCCAGCGGTCTACTCCGCCAGCGAGTCCTTCGCCGTGTTCTGCCAGGAGACAGGCTTCGCCACCCTGGTGGGCAGTCCCACCGGCGGCGACGGCATCGGGGCTCTGGATCCAGTCTTCCTGCAGCTGCCCAACAGCGGCATCCTGGTGCAGTTCACCATGATGTTCGGCCTGAACGGTGACGGCTCCAGCAGTGAGGAAACGGGCACCACGCCGGACATTCTCTCCCCTGCCGGGGAACCGGCTCTGGTGACGGCCCTGCGGGCCATGGAGGGAGTCGCATGACCGACCACTGTCTGGAGGAAAGCCGCGGCCTTTCCGGAGGAACGCCACAGGGGCTGCCCGCCTGCCCTCCCCCGTCCGCTGAATGCCTGGAGCGGTCCCGGGGCGGGCTCTCCCTCAATCATCTGAAGGCCGTGGCGGTGGCGGCCATGGTGATCGACCATATCGCCTTCGCCTTTGTCCCCGACGGCACCCTGTTGGCGATTCTCCTGCATTCCATCGGAAAAATCACCGGCCCCACCATGTTCTTTGCCGCCGTGGAGGGCTGTCACCACACCAGAAACCTCAACCGGTATCTGCTCCGCCTGGCTGTTTTCGCGCTGGTCAGCTGGTTTCCCTTTCTGTACTTCCACTTCGGCGGCGATCTGGCCGCCATCCAGCTGATGCGCCCCAATGTCATCTATACCATTTTTCTGGGCGTTCTGGCGGTCCGCATCCGCAGGAGCCCGCGCCTCTGCTCTGCCTGGAAGGTCCTGCTGATTTTGCTCCTGTTCATCCTGTCTGTCCCGGCGGACTGGGGCTACACAGGCGTGGTGATTATCCTGGTGTTCGACTATTATTATGGCAGTTGGAAGCACCAGGCGTTTGCCTACTGCATGGTGGTCATGCTGGACATGGGGGTGCTCTCCCTGCTGATCCACCCGTTTTTCGGACTGTTTTACGACCATGTCTTCCAGATCGACTGGGAGCTCTACGCCTACTCCGTCGAGTACGTGGGGGCGTTTCTGCCGCTGCTGCTCCTCTCCCGCTACACAGGCCGGCACGGAACCAGCGGCGGTTTTTCCAAGTGGTTCTTTTATATGTTCTACCCCCTCCACCTGCTGGTCCTGGGCTGGCTCCGGGCCGTGCTGTAAGTCTCGGCCCTCACGACCCGCAGGGGCCTGGACCGGCGGGCGATGAGAGCATCGGCCTGCTGCAGAAACTTCCATCACCCACCGGGCCAGCGGCAGCAAAAAGAGAAGGAGAGAACATGCAGTGGCCGCTCCGCGCCGTCCGCACGATCCGCCACGGGGCAGCAACTACAGGAATCGCAAAAGGCCCAAAGGCCAGACCAAATCGGCGCTTGCACCGATCGTCGCGCGGAGGGCCACTGCACCGGAGCGCGCCCAAGCGGCCTTTTCTTTTGAACCGTGCCCCCCATTGCAAGAATGATGATCTTCCATTATAATATGAATATAGACATCATCCAATGGGGGGATCGACTTGCAGCACTGGGAACTCCTCTGCCCCGGCGGACTCTCCTTCGTCTGCGATGACGGCCTGTTCCAGCCCAGTACCGACTCCTTTCTGCTGGGCAGCTTTCCCCGGCTGAAGCCGGGGCTTCGGGTGTGCGACCTGGGCAGCGGCACCGGACTGCTGGGCCTTCTGCTGTTCCAGCGCCAGCGGGCACTGTCCGTCACCGGTGTGGAGCTGCTGCTGGACGCCGTCCGCTTGGCGGAGCAGGCCGCCGCCCGGAACGGCCTGGCAGACCGCCTGATCTTCCGCCGGGGAGACCTACGAAAGATCCGCGGCCTGCTGCCCGCCGGTGGCTTTGACTTGGTGGTGTGCAACCCCCCCTACTATCCCGCCGGGTCCGGCAGGCTGCCGGAGACTGAGGCCCTCCGGGCTGCCCGGTCCGAGACTGGCTGCACCCTGGAGGATATCTGCACCGCAGCAGCCTGGCTGCTGCGGTGGGGCGGGAGCTTCTGCCTGGTCCACAAGCCGGAGCGGCTGGCGGACCTGTGCTGCGCCCTCCGGGCCCGGGGACTGGAGCCCAAGCGGCTGCGCCTCGTCTGCCGCCGGGCGGGGGACGCCCCTTCCCTGCTGCTGTTGGAGGCCCGCCGGGGCGGACGGCCCGGGCTGGACATCGCCGCCCCCCTCTGCCTGGAGGACGGGACCGGCCGCCCCACGGCGGAGCTGGACAACGCCTATTTCCGAACAAAGGAGACGAACGCATGAGCGGTACGCTGTATCTGGTGGCCACGCCCATCGGCAACCTGGGGGACTTCTCTCCCCGGGCAGCGGAGACGCTGGGAGCCGTGGACTTCATCGCCGCGGAGGACACCCGGGTCTCTGTGAAGCTGTTGAATCACTTTCAGATCAAAAAGCCCCTGGTGAGCTACCACGAACACAACCATGCCGCTGCGGGCCAGGCCATCCTGCAGCGGCTGCTGGCTGGGGAGTCCTGCGCTCTGGTGACGGACGCCGGTACACCGGCCATCTCCGATCCCGGAGAGGATCTGGTGCGGCTATGTGCCGAAAATGGGGTGGAGGTGCTCTCCATCCCCGGCTGCTGCGCGGCAGTGAATGCCCTGGCGGTCAGCGGCCTGCCCACGGGGCGGTTCACCTTTGAGGGCTTCATCACCGTCAACAAGAAAAGCCGCCGGGAACGGCTGGACTCTCTGAAAAACGAGGAGCGGACCATGATCTTCCACGAGGCGCCCCACAAGCTGCGCGCCACGCTGGAGGACCTGCGGGAGACCTTCGGCCCGGACCGGCGGGTGGCCCTGTGCCGGGAGCTGACGAAGCTCCACGAGGAGACTGTGCGCACCACCCTGGGAGAAGCGGCGGCCTATTACCAGGAAAACACCCCCAAGGGAGAATACGTGCTGGTGGTGGCGGGCAGCCCGCCCCGGGAGACCGCCGCCGTCACGCTGGAGGAGGGGACAGAGCAAGTCCTGCGGCTGGTGGCCCAGGGAATCCGGCTGAAAGATGCCGCCCGGGAGGTATCGGCCCACACGGGTCTTTCCAAAAACGAGCTGTACGCCGCGGCCCTGGAGCGGTCATGACCCGCGCAGGACATGCAGCGCAGAAGACGCCCATGCGGAGAACTCCGCATGGGCGTCATGTTTTCAGCGCACAGGGCGCTCACAGCTCTTTCAATTCTTTCAGGCACTTGGGGCAGATATTCTTCCCCTTGAATACCGTGATGTCTTTGGTGGCGTCGCAGAAAACGCAGCTGGGCTTGTATTTTTTCAGAATGACGGACGAGCCTTCCACATAGATTTCCAATGCATCCTTCTCGCCGATATCCAGCGTCCGGCGCATCTCGATAGGGAGCACGATCCGTCCCAGTTCATCCACCTTTCTGACAATTCCCGTTGATTTCACGATGTATCTCCTTTTTCAGCAATATGTCCTAACTATCCATTTATAAGAACATATCACAGACGGTCGCATTTTGTCAATTTGATTCCAAAAATAAAGTGAATTTACCAATTTGCTTTTTTGAAATCTCAGTTGTCCTCTCTATATTTTTTGTGAGGCAACTGGGTATCCGTCACAAACACAGGGGGAATGACAATGGCAATGACCTGGATCTGGACCGGGATGGTGGTGCTGTCCCTGGTCTTCGGCCTGTTCACCGGGAATCTGGACGCCGTGGCCGACGCAGCTATGGACGGCGCCGCCTCCGCCGTGGAGCTCAGTGTCTCCATGGCCGGCATTCTGTGCCTGTGGAGCGGCGTCATGGAAATCATGAATGTCTGCGGCCTCTCTGCCGGATTGGCCCGGGCCTTCCGGCCCATTCTGCGGCGACTGATGCCCCAGGCCAGCCGGGATGAAAAAACGTTGGCGGCACTCTCCGCCAACGTGTCCGCCAATCTGCTGGGACTGGGCAACGCCGCCACGCCCCTCGGGATCCAGGCGGCCCGACGGATGGCCCGCGGCTGCAGCGGCACCGCCAGCGACGAACTGTGCCTGCTGGTGGTGCTGAATACCGCTTCCATCCAGCTGCTGCCCGCCACCATCGCCTCCGTCCGCAGCGCCAGTGGAGCCCAGTCTCCCTTCGACATCCTGCCGGCGGTGTGGCTGGCCTCGGCCCTGTCGGTGGTGGTTGGCGTTCTGACGGCCAAATTCCTGGCCGCCGTGGGGAGGTGCCGGCGTTGAATCTCAGTTCTCTGGTGATCCCCGTACTGCTGGCCGGGGTGGCCCTCTACGGCATGGGGAAGCGGGTGGATGTCTACGGCGCCCTGACCCACGGGGCCGAAGAGGGGCTCACGGTCCTGCTGAAGGTCCTGCCTGCCCTGGTGGGACTGCTGACCGCCGTGGCCATGTTCCGGGCTTCCGGCGCCCTGGAGTGGCTCACGGGCCTCTGCGCCCCGGCGCTGGAGTTTCTGGGCATTCCGCCGGAGACCACGCCGCTGATGCTGGTGCGCCCCGTATCCGGCAGCGGCGCCCTGGCAGTCGGCTCGGACCTCATCGCCACCTACGGCCCCGACAGCTACATCGGCCGGGTGGCCGCCGTGATGCTGGGCAGCACGGAAACCACATTCTACACCATCGCCGTGTACTTCGGCTCTGCCGGGATCATCCGCACCCGGCACACGGTCCCGGCAGCCCTGGCCGCGGACCTGACGGGGTTTCTGGCCTCCGCCTTCGCGGTGCGGCTGTTCTTCGGCGCCTGATGGGGCGGCGTCCCGCGCCGTCAAGCTGCGCTGAGATAAGGCTCCAGCACAGCGGCGCCGCCGTAGGCGGAGGCGAACTCACCGTCCACCAGATACCGCACCTCTTCCACTGCCCGCAGGGACAGCAGGGAGTCCGCCAGTGCCCGGAGGGCCAGGGACAGATCCGCCTCCTCCGGCAGACCCGGCAGAGCCGCCGTGGGCAGGTCTACATAGCACGTGCTCTCTTCCAGCCGGACGGAAGTCACCTGGAATCCCTCCGGAATGGCGGAGAGCCAGTCCTTTTCCTCCGTCCCCTCCAGCAGGGCCTTGACCACGGCCCCGGCCTGCGTGTCCCCCTCGTACAGGTCCAGTGTCATCTCCACCGGCGTCAGGCCGCCGGTCTCATCCAGAAAGTACAGGGTGGCGTTCAGCGTGTCGATCACATCCTCGTTGCTGGAAAACAGGACATCCCTGGCTGTGAAGATCTGCCGGTCCCGGTAGGCCAGCGGCTGGCCCCGGACCGTCACGCTGACAGCGGAGATCTCCGGCAGCTGGGTCAGCGTCAGGGTGATGGCATAGTCTGCCAAGGCCAGCGCCACGCCGGAGAGCAGCCGGTAGCGGGAGGAGAGGTCCACCTTGGCCCGGGTACCATCCAGCTCCAGGGACAGCAGGGTAGTCTCCTCTGGAATGGCGCTGGTGAGGGCGGCGTCCTCCGGTCCCGCCAGCAGCTCCGTCACCAGATACTCCGCCAGCTCCCGGGTGTCCCGCACCTCGCCCGACTCGATGTACAGCGGCTCCGCCCGCAGGGCATCGCCGCCAGGGGCGTCGGACAGATCCGCCTCCAGGAAATAGAGGTCGTATGTCTCGCCCTCGCCGGAAATGCGGGGCTGTCCCCAGCCGAAGGCCGCCAGAAGGGCGGCGCACAGCAGCACGGCAATCCATCGCTTTTTCATGTCTGGCCGCCTCCTTCCCGCCAGGGCCAGCGGACGGTGAAAACTGCGCCGCCTCCAGGACGGTTGGCCGCCTCCACAGTGCCGCCCCGCTTTTCCACCGTGTCCCTGACGATGGCCAATCCCAGACCCGTGCCGCCGGCAGCGCGGGACCGTGCCTTGTCCACCCGATAGAACCGCTCAAAGATCCGGGGCAGGTCCTCTTCCGGGATGCCGGCGCCGTTGTCCTCCACCGTCAGCACCACCTGATCCCCCTCCCGAAACAGGGAGACCTGGACCGTGCTGCCCGGCGGCGTGTACTTCACGGCGTTGTCCGTCAGATTATAGATGATCTGGTGGATCTCATCCCGGGTGGCCAGCATCGTACAGGTCCCCTCCGCCCGATAGGTCAGTTCCGTTCCCTTCTCCTGGGCCACCAGGCTCATCATCCGCATCACCTGCTCCAGCACCGGCAGCGCGTCCACTACCACCGGCCGCTCCAGCACGTTGCTGTCCAGCCGGGTCAGGCGGAGCAGATCCTCTGTGATACGGGAGAGGCGCTCCGCCTCCTGCCCGATGTCTGTGACAAATTCCCGGGCCGTCTCCCGGTCGATGTTCTCCGTCTGGAGGATGGAGTCCGTCAGCAGCCGGATGGCCGCCAGGGGCGTTTTCAGCTCGTGGGAGGCGTCGGACACAAAGCGGCGGCGGGCGTTCTCCGTAGTCTGGAGGCGGTCCGTCAAGCTGTTGAACTCCTGGGCCAGCTGGGCGATCTCGTCGCGTCCGGGCACCTCCGCCCGGTGGCTGTAAGCGCCCTCCCGCACCTCCCGGATGGCGGTGAGCAGCTGGCCGATCTTCCGGGTCAGCGCCCGGGACAGCAGGCCGCTGAGACACAGCACCACCACCGCGATGCCGGCGGAGAGCCGCAATAGATTGCCCTGCAGCCCCTCTAGCAGAGCGGCCTGCTCCGTGTCATACTCGTATGCGTATACGGCGCCGATGATCTGGTTCTGGTACAGCACTGGCGAGGCCGCCCGGCTGCGGAAGGCCCCGTCCCGGTAGCTGCTGGAGAACACGTCGTTCCCCAGCAGGGCCTGGACGATCTCTGTGTAGAAGCTGTACTCCCCCAGGGCGTCGTTGGTCTCCCGGGTATCGTAGAGGACCTTGCCCGCACTGTCCGTCACCAGGATGCGGCTGAGGCCCGTCTCCTCCACCACCGCCATGGCCTGGGACACATTCTCCTCGGTCAGCCGGTCCAGGCCGGACAGGGAGTAGACCATCACGGACACGCTGCTCTGGAGCGTGGTTGCCTTGGAGCGGAACACCAGATCCTGCGATACCCGCAGCGGATAGGTGTTCAGCAGCAGCAGCACGCCCGCGATAATCAGGATATAGCTCAGGCCGAACTTGAACTGCAGGCTGTCCCAGATCCTGCCCTTATCCTTTGAAATAGTATCCAACTCCCCACTTGGTCATAATATACTCCGGCTCCGCCGGGTTCTTCTCCAGCTTCTCCCGCAGGCGGCGGATGTGGACATCCACCGTCCGGTAGTCCCCGGCGTAGGCATAGCCCCACACCACGTTCATCAGATTCTCCCGGCTGTACACCCGCCGGGGATTGCGCATCAGCAGCTCGATCAGATCGTACTCCTTGGCGGTCAGATCCACGGTCTTTCCATCCCGGATGGCCACCCGCTCCTCCGTGTTCAGGGACAAGTCCCCCGCGGTCAGGACGGCGCCCCGGTTCCGCTGCGTGCCGGCGGCCCGCCGCAGCAGCGCCCGAACCCGGGCCTTCAGCTCCAGAATGTTGAAGGGTTTTGTAACATAGTCATCCGCTCCGCACTCAAAGCCCATCAGCTTGTCCGCGTCCTCGCTCTTGGCGGTGAGCATGATGATGGGCACATTGGAGAACTCCCGGATCCGCATACATGCCTCCTGCCCGTCCAGCTCCGGCATCATCACATCCAGAATGATGAGATCGAAGCGGCCGTTGCGGGCCAGCTCCACGGCGGAGGCACCGTCATAGGCACACTCCACCTCGTACCCCTCGTTCTCCAGATTGAATTTCACGCCTTTGACCAGCAGCTTTTCGTCATCAACCACCAGAATCCTCATTTGTCACCTCTCCTTTGCCGTTGTCCACAGTGACGCGGTCCTCCAGCTCGGCGAATTTCGCCTCTCCGATCCCGCTCACCTCCATGATCTCCTCAATGCTCCCGAAGGGGCCGTTGGCCTCCCGGTACGCGATGATCCGGCGGGCCAGGCTCTCCCCGATGCCGGGCAGCGTGTCCAGCTCCTCCGCCGTGGCGGTGTTCAGATCCACCGGCGGGAAGTCCGGGGCGATCTCCTCCCGGGGGACCTCCGCCTCTGTCTCGATGACTACGCCCGGGACGCGATCCTGCCGATCCCGAAGAGACAGGCCCGCCAGGGCGCACAGGAACACCGCCGTCAACCCCAGCAGAATGATCTCACTTTTTGTCGGCCTTCCCCGTCCACTCACTGTTGAACTCCCACCCGTTTTTTGATATACTATGAATTGAAATGTCGAACCGCGGCGCTTTTCGCCGCCGCTGCCGCGCGATGCAAGTTGATTATACCACAGATGGTAGGAGTTTGATATGAAAACACACCGCTTTTTCTCTGTTTTTTTGCTGCTGATCCTGGCGGTCTCCCTGCTGACAGGTCCTGCCTCCGCCGCAGAGGTGCCTGACCCCGCCATCCAGGCCAAGGCTGCCCTGCTGGTGGACGCCAACACCGGCCGCATGGTCTATGGAAAGAACGAGCACGAGGAGCTCTATCCCGCCAGTCTCACCAAGATCATGACCGCTCTGCTGACGCTGGAGGCAGTGGACAGCGGGCAGCTGTCCATGGACCAGCCAATCACTGTTACGGAGAGCGCCCTGGAGGGGCTGGCGGCGGATGGCAGCACCGCCGGCATCCGGGCCGGGGAGGTGCTGACGGTGGAGCAGCTGCTGGAGTGTATGCTGATCGTCTCCGCCAACGAGGCGTGCAACATTCTGGCGGAGCAGGTCAGCGGCAGCGTGGACGCCTTCGTGGGCGCCATGAATGAAAAGGCTGCGGCTCTGGGGTGTGAGAACACCCACTTCGTCAACACCACCGGCCTGCATGACAGCCAGCACTACACCTCCGCCTGGGACTTGTACCTCATCACAGCGGAGGCCCTGAAGCATGACGACTTCCTGCGGATCTGCGATATGAAGAGCGCCACCATCCCCGCCACCAATCTCAGCGAGGAGCGGGTGCTCCACTCCACCAACTACCTGATCTCCAACTGGCGGGCCTTGGGATATCTGGACAGCCGGGCCCACGGCGTCAAGACCGGCTCCACCTCCGATGCCGGCCACTGCCTGGTATCCACTGCCGCGGAGGGCAGCCTCTCCTTCATCAGCGTGGTGCTGGGGGCCGAATCCGTGACCTTGCCCAGCGGCGGCACCCAGGTCCAGAGCTTTTCCGAGACCTCCCGTCTCTTCGACTGGGGTTTTGAGAACTTCTCCTATCAGACGGTGCTGGAGGAGGCTGAGCTGGTGAAGGAGGTCAGCGTGGCGCTGTCCAAGGTGGACCATGTGTCCGTCCATCCGGCGGCGGATGTGGAGCTGTTGCTGCCCAAGGGCACTGATCCCGCCTCTCTGGAGCGGACGCTGGACCTGGAGAGTCCTGTGGACGCTCCGGTCACCGAGGGGCAGGTGCTTGGCACTCTCTCCCTCTCTCTGGAGGGAGAGGTGTTGACCACGGTGGACCTGCTGGCCTCCCATGATGTGGAGGCCTCCGGCCTGCTGCTGTTTTGGCGGAACGTGCGGAACTTCTTCAGTTCCACCGCGGTGAAGGTGGTTGGCATCGCGTTGCTGGTGCTGGCGGCGGCGCTGATCGTCTGGAAGCTGACGGTAGGCCGCCGGCGCTACCGGTACGGCCGTAGCGTACCCCGCCGCCGCGGGGGCGGCTACCGGGGCCGGAGGCGGCATTGACACAAAAGGGCCCTGGGGCAGCATCCCCAGGGCCTTTTTACAGAGAGAGGCACAAAGCGCAGCTGTTGAGATACGGAATCCTCCCGCTCTGCTCTTCACTCTTTCCAGAAAATCCGGAATAGAATTCAGGGGCGCACGGCGTGCGCCCCTGATTCTAGATCCCTTATTGTCACAGATACCGCACCAGCTCTTCCAGGGGCTTGCGGTCCGTGTGCAGGCGGGAGGGATGGGCGCCCTCCGCCGGATAGCCCATAGGCAGCAGGGCGATGGGTGTCAGCCCCGCCAGCTCCGGGAATGCGGCGTGGAGCTTCTCCGGGTCGAACATGCCCACATAGGTGGTGCCGAGGCCCAGGTCCGCGGCCTGGAGCATCATCTGGGTGACGGCGATGGCCGCGTCAATCTCGCCGTGGTTCTTGCCGTCGTCCTCCCGCTTCCAGGCGGCCTCCGGGTCGTATGCCACCAGCAGCATCACCGGCGGATGGAAGTGAGCGCCGGTGCAGCCGTCCACCTTTTCCAGCGCCTCCGAGCTCTGGAGCACAAAGATGCGCTGGGGCTGGAGGTTATGGGCAGTGGGGGCATTGCGGCCGGCCTCCAGCACGGCGGAGAGCTTCTCCGCCTCCACGGGGCGGTCGCTGAATTTCCGCAGAGAATAGCGCTCCGCGGCCAGTTTCGCAAAATCCATGGGGATGCTTCCTTTCTGATGTAGAGATACCTGATTTTAGCACATCCCCGCGGCCGCCGCAACTGTTTTTCTCACATCCCCTGGTTGGGCATCCAGCCGCTGCGGAGGACCTCGTCGCAGATGTCCCGGCAGCGGGTGTCGTAGAACTCGATGAATTTCAGGGAATAAATGTCCGAGACGATGTAGCGGTCCCGGCCCTCCTGGTAGATGGTCATATAGTCGTTGCCCACATCGTACAGAATCCCCTCCCAGGAGGTGGTGCTCTGGGTGCCCACCAGGAAGGTGGCCACCACGTAGTTGCCCACGTTTTTCTTCAGCATGGCCTTCAAAGATCCCCGGTAGGCTTCCTCCATGGAGATGGGGTCCGTGATGACCTCGCTGGGCAGGTGGTTCCGCATGTCCAGGGACCCCATAGACTGGCCGCCCTGCTCCTCCGCGGCGTTCAGGCGGTCCATAGGGCGGCCGGCACTGGTGACGGTGCGGCCGGGCGCCTCCGGCATGGGCGGGTCGGCGGGCATGGGTGTGACTTCACCGGACCAGTCCGTCATTCTGGGCGCGACCTGCGCCACAGGAGGCGCCCCGTTTCCGCCGTTGTAGATATTCTGATAGTGTGCCATTTCCAACACCTCTCAAGTCTGATAATACGCGTCTGTGGGATTATAGAAGCAGTGGTCGCCGATCCGGGTCTGCCAGTATCCCACCTTCGAGGGAAAGAAGGACCGGCAGGTGGGGCCGAAGGGGTTGTAAAACCACAGGGAATCCGCCACATCCGGCAGGCGGTTGCCCGCGATGGCCCAGTCGGCGATGTCATAGTGGATCTGTTCGGGTCTCATGTTGTAGATATTCTGGGGGTTGTAGGCGCCGCCCTCCGTCTCGCTGGCGCAGACGAACTGATAGGGCTGAAAGATGATATTGCGGATGCTGCCCTGCCCGACCCGGGCATACTCCCCGCCCTTGGCGTGGACCCGGTTCATTACAACACCGGCCACCGCCTTCATGCCGTCTTCACCCTCTCCGCCCGCCTCGCACTGGATCAGGCGCGCCAGCAGCTCCCGGTCGGAATAAGCCATTGGTCGATCACTCCTCTGTCGGGGCCTGCCATACGTACCAAACGCCGGTCCGGCAGACCGCCTGGCCCGGACGTTTCACCCTCAGGATATGCACAGGGACTGCAGAAGGTGTCAGCGGCAGCCTCCCGGTCCCGTGAAGGGGGGAGTCTCCCAGCGAAAAAGTCGGTCTCGATTTTTTCCGGATGGACCGGCCCAGCCGGAATGTGGTATACTGGATTCTCAGCGAACGAGTCAGGCGGCCGCGGCATGGAAAATACGCCTCAAGATCCCGCACATCTGCGGAGGGAGTTCCAGCCGTGCCGGAACCGATTCACCGCCTTTGGCGGCGAGACGCGGCAGGACCTGCTGCGCGTCCTGTTGTCTCCCCCGCCTGCAGGTTCTGCGGGAGACAGGCGTGATAAAAGCCCGAAAAGAAGCGACTCGCGTCTTCTACTATCTGGCCCTGCAGGACAGTGGGATCGAAAACGTAGCGCGCCTGTTCGCAGACATTCTGCAGATCCTGAGAAACGCTCCGGACAAGAGCGGCGAGGATTGACTGCGGCTATCACAGGAGGAATACAGTTATGGATTTGTTCGAGGCCATGGAGCACCGGCATGCGGTCCGCTCCTACGAGGACCGGCCCATCGCGCCGGAGGCGAGAGAAGCACTGCTGGCGTGCATCGCCCAGTGCAACCGGGAGAGCGGGCTTCACATCCAGCTTGTTCTGGATGAGCCCAGAGGATTCGGAGGGCTTCCGGCCCACTACGGGAAGTTCTCCGGCGTAAAAAACTACATCGCGCTGATCGGAAAGAAGTCCCCGAACCTGGAGGAAGCCTGCGGGTACTACGGGGAGAAGATCGTACTGCGGGCCCAGCAGCTGGGTCTCAACACCTGCTGGGTCGCCATGACGTACAGCAAGGTCAAGACCGCCTTTCAGATCGCCCCGGGCGAGAAGCTCTGCCTGGTGATCGCGGTGGGCCACGGCACCACCCAGGGCGCCGGACACCCGGTCAAGCAGCCGGAAGAGGTGTCCAAGGCGGATTCCCCTGTGCCGGACTGGTTCCAGCGGGGCGTGCGGGCGGCGCTGCTGGCGCCCACAGCCATGAACCAGCAGAAATTTACCTTCACGCTTCAAGGCGGCAGCGTGGCCGCGAAAGCCGGAACCGGCTTTTACACCAAGGTGGACCTGGGCATTGCCAAATACCATTTTGAAATCGGGGCGGGGACCGCGCAGTTCCGCTGGGCTCCCTGACCGGGAGCCGGTCTTCCGGCAGCCTCCGGGCCTCCCGCCCCTGTCAGGAGGATTTTGATGAATATCGAAACCATACAAGCCCCGCGGGGCGCCATCGCAGTGCTCTCCGGCGGGAAGGTGCAGATCACGGACGCGGGTGCGGCCCTGGACCTGGCCATGTCCGTCCGGTATGAGACCGGCGCGTCCAGGCTGGCCATCGACAAGCGCCTGGTGTGCAGCGACTTTTTCATTCTCAGCACCGGCGTGGCGGGAGACATCCTGCAGAAGCTGATGAACTACCGGTTCAAGGCCGCCATTTACGGCGACTACTCCCACTACGCCAGCAAGCCGCTGCGGGACTTTATCCGCGAGTCCAATCATGGCAAAGACTTCTTTTTCGTGTCCACCATGAAGGAGGCCGTCCAGCGGCTGACAGACGCGGAGTGAGCAGCCCCGCGGCGGCGCAAAAGGGACGGCAGCGATTTCGCTGCCGTCCCTTTGGTTCTTCTGCGTGTTCGGTTTTCCGGGCGCTTAGGCTTTCGCCCCCCGCTGCTCCGCAATGGCCTGACGGAACATCTCCTCCGTCTGGCGGATGGACTCCTCCAGAGAGTACTGTCTGGCGTGTTCGGCATAGCGGCGCTCCATTGCCTGCCGCTCCTCCGGGTGCTCGATCCACCAGTCGATCCGCTGGGCCAGCGCGTCTGTGTCCCCGGCCGGGAACAGGCTCCGCTCATCCAGGGCGAACTGGGGCGTGGCGGACCGGGGGGAATCGGCGATCACCGGCACCAAGCCGCAGGCAAATGCCTCCATACAGCTCATAGCCTCGATCTCCGCGTCGGAGGTGTGGACGTACAGATCCGCCATGTGGAGGATCTCCAGCAGGCGGGCAGGCTCATAGAACTCCATGACGATGGGATTGGGGAGCTTCTCCGCCAGACGGCGGTATTTTTTCTCCAGCGGACCCTTTCCCGCCAGGATCACCTGGATCTCCCGGGCGTGGCGGGACTTGGCGCAGGCGTCGATCAGCTCATCCTGACGCTTTTCCCCGGCGTAGCGGCCCACCATCAGCACATTGAAGAGGCCCTGCATCCAGGGTTCCTTTTCCCGCTTGCCGTAGATGTACTCCGGGCTGATGCCGTTGGAGATCACGTGGAGCCGGGCGGTGTAGCCGTGTTGGCGGAGCTGGTTCGCAATCATATTGCTGGGGCAGTGGATGTGGGTGAACCGGTTGAAGAACGTATCCCGGAAGCGGTTGTATACAAAGTCGTTGACGCGCCTGCTGTTGCCCATGTGCAGGGTGAAGGTGATGTTCTCCGGCTGGCAGTGGAAGGCCGCCGTGTGAGGGATGCCCAGCTTTTCCACATGCTTCAGGCCCATGATGCCCAGGGGCGACGGCATCATGAAATGCACCACGTCCGCCCAGGCCGCCGCCTTTTCAAACACATGGCGGTTGGGGATGGCCAGCCGCATCCCCTGGCTGGTGATGAGATGCTCCACCACTGGAAAGAACCTCATCTGCCGCACGGCGTACTTGTAGTCCGCGGGCTTGCCGGTGGCGATGACCCGCACCTCGTTGCCGTGGTTCTTCAGCGCCTGGGCAAAACGCCGTGCGCTGATGGTGGTGCCGTTGTTCGCGTCGTCAAACTGGTCGATGACCAAAACGATCTTCATAAACGTCTGAACCGTCTTTCTTTGGTTTGGCGGCGCTTCCGCCGCTAACGGTTTAGTTTACCATGTTTTTCATCGCTTGTCCAGGGAATTTCGTCGCCTGCGGGATCTCTGAACGGACTCTGAACAACAGGCCCCGCGGCAGATGCCGCAGGGCCTGTCTCAGGCTTATTTCTGTTTGGCCAGGGCGGACTCCAGCCCGCAGGCGAACTGGTCTGGGCAGGAGGTGCTCTTGGCACCGCAGCGGATGCCCTTCAAACGGTGGATCGCCTCCTGGGCAGGCATCCCCACCACCAGGGCGGAAATCCCCTGGAGGTTGCCGCTGCAGCCGCCCAGGACCTCCATCTTCTGGATGATGCCGGCGTCATCCACCTCCACGCGCATCTCCTGGGAGCAGACGCCCCGGGGACGGAACGTATACGTCATGGTCGAAATCTCCTCTTTTCATGATATTGCCCGTTTAGGATATCACATCCCGCCGGGAATGGCAAGAGGCGGCACAATTTGAAGAAGGGGGGGAAATTCTCCGTCATTTCAGCGGAACATGCGGCGGTTCCTTTCCGTTCCCCAACTGTCAGGGTCCATTCCTGCCGTTTCGGATTTCAGGCAAAGCGCGATGCAAGCACAGCCATGATAGATACCAGCAGCAGGCCGCTGCACAAAGCCAGTATTACCAACATTGCTTTTCTGAGCTTTCTATTTGCCTTGACGGCTCTGTCTATCCGGTCCGAAAAGATCAGAAGGAAAAAAGCAGGAATCAGAAACCACCAGTATATCTGCATGTAATTTGCCTCCTCCCCAATCCGCCGAATGGGTCTTGCCCGTCCGGGAAACCTGCATTTTTTATTTTATCAGATCATCTGATCCGGATCAAGGCCGCCTGGCGAAGGCGGAAGCGTTTGCGTCATCATCAGTTATCTCGAAAAGAGACTGCAGGCGGGTTAAAGAATCCCGGCTTGACAATATCGATATTCGATGATATAGTGGTCTCAAAGCAATAACGATATTCGATAATAGGAGGCGGCAGCGCCATGGCCCGGGGAAAATTTCAGACCCTGACCGAGCAGATGTTCTACATTCTCCTGTGCCTGCGGCAGGAGCGGTGCGGCGCCGACGTGATGGCCTGGGTCGCAGAGGCCACGGGCAGCCGGGTGGCGGTGGGCCCGGGGACGCTGTACAACCTGCTGGAGCAGTTTTTGCAGGCTGGGTACATCCGGGAGACGAAGGTGGAGGGCCGGAAGCGGAGCTATGTGCTCACCCCCACTGGGCGGGAAGCCCTGGAGGCAGAGGCCCGGCGGCTGCGGCAGCTGACGGCGGATTATGAACGGCTGATGGAATCGGAAGGAGGCGCCCCATGAAGCACACAAAGCGGGAGTGGATGCCCCTGTACAGCTTTTTGGACCGGAAGCGGGTCACAGACCATCTGGCAGACATGGCCGCCAGGGGCTGGATGCTGGACCGGCTGGGGACCTGGTCCTGGCACTACCGGCGGACAGAGCCGAAGCAGCTCCGGTTCGCCGTCACCTTTTTCGCCGGGGCCGGGCGGTTCTCTCCCGCTCCGGCGGCGGGGCTGGACACCTTTCAGGACTACTGCGCCCAAGCCGGGTGGCACCGGGCGGCCAGCTCCGACCAGGTACAAGTGTTTTACAGCGAGGATCCGGCGGCCGTTCCCATCGACACCGACCCGGCGGCGGAGCTGGAGAACATCCGACGGAGCATTGGAAAGCCCATGATACGCAATTACCTGGCGCTGCTGCTCCTCTGTCTGCTGGAAGTGGCGTTTCAATGCTACCAGATTTGGACGGATCCCGTGGACACCCTGGCCAGTCCCACTGCCCTACTGGCGGCCACAGCCTACCTGCCCCTGCTGGTGCTGACGCTGGCAAGCCTGCTGCTCTACCGCCGCTGGCAGTGGCGGGCCGAGGCCGCCGTCGAGGCGGGGCTGCCCCTGCCGGACCTGCGGAGTGCCCGGGGACTTGGCATTCTGGTGTTGATGTGGTCCGGACTCCTGATTGCAGGCTTGTTTGCCTCCATAAGCCGGTCCACCGGGATGGTCATACTGACCATCGGGATGGTATTGTTTTTCGCACTGGTCTATTTTCTGGCCAACGCCGCCCGGAAGGCTCTCCAACGGCTGCGGTGCCCGCCCTGGGCCAACCTCCTGGTAATCGTAGGAATCTGCATCGCCATGTTTGCGGGCGGGACAACAGGTCTGTTCGCCCTCATGATACGCAATGCCGGTTCCGGCTGGTTGGAGGACCATCCGCCGGTGGAGACCTACACCGCCCACGGCATGACTTGGTCCGTCTACGCCGATCCCATCCCCCTGCGGGTGGAGGACCTGATCGATATCGACTATGACGGCTGGTCCACGGAGGCGGATGTGGAGTGGTCCCCCTTGGCCGCCCACGGGGAGTACCGGCAGGACGCCCGGCTGGGGGACGGAGACCTGCCGGAGCTGCGCTATGAGATCGTCACGGTGAAGCTTCCTTTCCTCTATGGCCTGTGCAAGCGTGATTTCATCCAGTGGGTGGAGCGGGACAACGATCAGCTGCCCATGGAGTATTGGGAGGAGTACCTCACCGTGACTGCCGCCCCCTGGGGTGCGGAGGAGGTTTTCCAGCGGTACTCCGGTGCAGAGCCGGTGAACCAATTCCTGCTGTGCTGGCCGGACCGGATGGCAGAGGTCAAGCTGCCCTGGGACTGGCGCTTGACGGCAGACCAGATGGCTGTCATCGGAGAAAAGCTCCTGTACGCCTGACAACAGCCGGGAGAGGATACCCTCTCCCGGCTGGTTTTCTGTCTGTTTTCTTACGCTCTCCGGTCCTTCCGCTGCTCCAGCACCAGGCGGTCGGCGATCATGGCGATGAACTCGCTGTTGGTGGGCTTGCCCTTGGCATTGGAGACGGTGTAGCCGAAATACTTCTGCAGCGTCTCCAGATCGCCCCGGTCCCAGGCCACCTCGATGGCGTGGCGGATGGCCCGCTCCACGCGGGAGGGCGTGGTGGAAAACCGCTTGGCCACCTCCGGATACAGCACCTTGGTGACGGCGTTGATCACATCCATGTCGTCCACGGCGATCATGATGGCCTCCCGCAGGTACTGATAGCCCTTGATGTGGGCGGGCACACCGATCTCATGGATAACAGAGGTCACCAGATTCTTCAGCTCCGCCGGGTGTTCCTCCACCGGGGCACCCCGGCTGAACAGCGCCCGCATCCGATCCAGCAGGGCGTTCTCCTCCACGGGCTTTGTCAAAAAGTAGCTGGCTCCCAGATCCACAGCCTCCGACACCACGCTGTCGCTGCAGAAGGCGGAGATTAGGATAACCTTGGGGACCTTCCCCTCCTGCTCCCGCAGCTGCTTGAGTACGCCGAAGCCGTCCAGCCCCGGCAGGACCACATCCATCAGAATCAGGTCCGGCGCTTCCTCACGCGCCAGGCGCAGGGCCTCCGTCCCGTCTCCCACAGACCCCACCACCGAAAACTCCTCTGTCTCGTCTATGATCTTCCGCACAAGGGTGCGGAATTCCTCATTGGCATCTGCCAGCAATACAGTTCTTCTGATGTCCATGTCTTCCCCTGTCCTCTTTCCACAATTTTCGTTTACCAGGCACAAATGCTTCAGAGCAGGCCCCCTCTCCCTGCCGGAAAAAAGTGGGCGCTCCTGTTTACGACGGATTCATGAAGCTTCAAATCGCGTTTTCTATAAAGTAGCATAAACGGACACGATTTGCAACAAGAAACTGTAAATAACTTCCAAGAATCATTCGACACTTTCTGCGCCGCGCCTCCTAACTCATTGTGCCGCAAGGGGTGCAGAGTCTCCCGGCAGCAGTGGCTTCCCTTTTGGACGGGGCCGTGGTACAATGGAGCCATCTCAAGAGAAAGGATGAGACATGTGACGCTGCTGGAGGAATTAGAAGCGTATCGCCCCTGGAATGACCAGGAGGAACGGGACCGGGCGGAACTGCTGCGGCGGCTGCGGAGCGGCGAGGCGCTTTACACCCGGGACAACGCTGCCGGGCACCTGACGGCCTCCGCCTGGGTGGTGAGCCCGGACCTGACACAGGTGCTGATGGCGTACCACAACCTCTACGACTCCTGGTCCTGGCTGGGCGGCCACGCGGACGGGGACCGGGATCTGCTGGCGGTATCCATGCGGGAAGTCCGGGAGGAGAGCGGACTCACGGCGGTGCGTCCGGTATCGCCCCACATTTACTCTCTGGAAATCCTCACTGTGGACGGCCACGAGAAGCGGGGCGCCTACGTCTCCTCCCACCTGCATCTGAATGTGACCTACCTGCTGGAGGCAGACCCGGCGGCCCCCGTGCGCCGGAAGCCGGATGAGAACAGCGCTGTGGCCTGGTTCGGTCTGGAGGAGGCGGTGGCCGCCTCGTCGGAGCCCTGGTTCCGGGAGCGCATTTACAGGAAGCTCAACGCCAAGCTGGCGCTGTTCTCCGGGGAACAGGGGATGTAACACCTCTGCAGCTCAGGGGCCATGTGCGTCTGCGTTGCTTGCCGCAACGGCGGTTCCCCTGGTAGAATGATCCCGGAAAGGAGGCAACGCAATGCTTGCAGAGAATTTGAAGGCCCTGCGGAAGGCCAAGGGCCTCTCCCAGGAGGAGCTGGCCGCCCGACTCCATGTGGTGCGGCAGACCGTCTCCAAATGGGAAAAAGGCCGGTCCGTGCCGGACGCGGACCTGCTGATCCGGCTGGCGGAGGAGCTGGACACCACCTCCGCGGCTCTGCTGGGGCCGGAGGTCCCGCCAGAGGCGGAGCGCGGCGGAACAGCGGAGCAGCTGGCCCGCATCGCCGAGCAGCTGGCGGTGAAAAACCGCCGGGCCCGGCGGATCTGGAGGATCGTGGCCGGGGTGCTGATCGCCTTTGTGATGGTCAATTTATTGTTGATTCTATTGAACTTTGCGGCGTTCCGCAGTTTCCAGGCGGAGGCCGAATCCACTGTCCAAGCGCAGGAACTCCCGCGCGGAGAGTCGTAAATCTGTATTGTAAAAAATTCCGGGGCGGCGGGAAGCAAAATGCTTCCCGCCGCCGCTGTCTGCCTGGGAGACCATGTCAGGCCACGGGTTCTTCTGAGAAATCTCCCGCTGCCAGCATAGTTTCCACCAAAATTCCATACCCTTTGCTTGGATCGTTCAGCAGGACGTGCGTCACCGCACCGGCGAATTTTCCGTCTTGCAGGATCGGGCTGCCGGACATACCTTGGACGATGCCGCCTGTGGCGGCCAGAAGCTCCGGGTCCGTCACAGAGATCACCAGGTCCCGGCCGTCTGCTGCATTCTCTACAACCTGTAAAATTTCCACATCATATTCCTGAACGGCATCACCCTCCACATTAGAGAGGATGGTGGCAGGACCGGCGTGGACTTCCCCGGCGGCCGCAACCGGCATGGGATCGCCCAGCCGCTCGGTGAATTCGCCGGGGTCCAGCGTGCCGAAGACGCCGCTGGTGGTGTTGGCGTACAGATCACCCAAATCTGTGGCCAGGTCGAAATCCCCCCGCAGCTCACCGGCCTCTCCGATGGCACCCTTCTTCACCGCTTTCACGGTGGAGGGCAGAATGGATCCGGAGGCAAAGGGCATCAGGAGCGCCGTGTCGGCGTCCGTGATCCCGTGACCCAGAGCGCCGAAGGCGCCGCTTTCCGGGTCGTAATACGTCATGGTGCCGATGCCGGCCATGCTGTCCCGAATCCAGGCCCCAATGCAGTAGGCGCCCTTCTCGTTCTGTTCCGGGGAAACAGAGAGCGTCACGCTCCCGCCTTCCCGGCGGACCTGCAGGTCGGTGGCCGTCTCCCCATTCTCCTGGAGCAGGGATTGGAACTGCTCTGAGGAGGTTACGGAGACGCCGCCGCATTTGACGATGATGTCGCCGGTCTGCAGGCCGCAGTCATCCGCGGGCGTGCCGCTCTCCGGCGCCTTCACCACCATCACCCCGCGGGCAAAGAGCTTGATGCCCACCGTGTGGCCCACGGGGACCAGCATCCGGGCGGAGGTGTCCTGGTCCGCGCCGCCGGCCGTCACACCGGCAGCGCGCGCCGGCATGGCCGCGCACAACAGCAATGCCAAGACCAGCGCCGCTCCGCCCCGCAGCACGTGTCTCGCTTTTTGAAATGGTCCATACATGAAATCACCCCTTTCCGAAACGCGGCCGGCAAATCCGCTGATCTGCCGGCGAGATTATCATCTGCCGCAGACGGAAAAACACGCCTTGCAAAATGCGGAAGCAGCCCCATGGCAGGCTTTGACTGTGCCGCCGCGGCGGCAAAAAAACAGGACCCGCAGGCAAATACCCGCAGGTCCTGGAAAAAATCGTTCAATCCCGCTTATTGAAAATTTTGAAAATATCCTCGAAAGGGTCATCCTCCGGCTCCTCCGGCTTGGGCACGTCCTCTTCCTTCAGGGGCATGGGCTCCGCCGCGGCGCTCTGCTGGCCCGCGGCCCCCGCCTGGATGGGCGGCACCTTGGGCAGCTGCTCCGGCACCTTGTCAAAGCCGGTGGCGATGACGGTGACCCGGATCTCGTCGTCCAGCGTCTCGTCGAAGGTGGCGCCGAAGATGGTGAGCGCATCGGGATGGACCGCCGCCTGGACCAAGCTGGCGGCCTGTTCCACCTCCTCCAGACCGATGTCCATGGAGCCGGTGACATTGATGAGCACGCCCTTGGCCCCCTCGATGGAGGTCTCCAGCAGGGGGCTGGAAATGGCCATCTTGGCGGCCTCCTCGGCCTTGCCCTTGCCGGCGGCCCGACCCACGCCCATGTGGGCCATGCCGGCGTTCTTCATGATGGCGGTGACGTCCGCGAAGTCCAGGTTGATGAAGCCGGTATCCCGGATCAGGTCGGAGATGGACTGCACCGCCTGGCGCAGCACGTCGTCCGCGATCTCGAAGGCGTTTGCAAAGGTGATCTTCTGGTCCGTGGCGTGCTTCAGCCGCTCGTTGGGGATGATGACCAGGGAGTCCACCTTGTCCTTCAGCTCCGCGATGCCGGCCTCTGCCTGCTGCATCCGCCGGCGGCCCTCAAACCCGAAGGGCTTGGTGACCACCGCCACGGTGAGGATGTCCATCTCCTTGGCGATCTCCGCCACGATGGGGGCGCCGCCAGTGCCGGTACCGCCGCCCATGCCAGCAGTGATGAACACCATATCCGTGTCCTCCAGTGCCTTGGCGATCTGGTTGCGGCTCTCCTCCGCGCTCTTGCGGCCCACCTCGGGGTCGGATCCGGCGCCCTGACCGTGGGTCAGCTTTTCGCCGATCTGGATCTTATAGGTGGCGCTGGATACGTTCAGCGCCTGCTTGTCGGTATTGACCGCCACAAAGTCCACGCCCTTGGTGCCGCTGCGGACCATGCGGTTGACCACATTGTTGCCGCCGCCGCCCACGCCGATGACCTTGATATTGACAACGGTATCGGGACCGGTCTCCAATCCAAATGCCATATAGTGGTGCCTCCTACTATCGTTTGTGTAAAAAGGGAGGATCGTCCCTTTGGATTCACAATATCCTGTATCTCATAACATTTAGTTTATTGTATGACACTTTCGCCCTCTGGTCAAGAGTCCATCGGGCTTTTCCCTCAGATTTTTGTCCGGAAAAAGGAGGGGCGGCGGTCCGTCCCCCCTGTCTCGGCAATCTTCTGCCAAATCCGCCACTCTCAGTCCAGCGTGAGGATCGGCGGATTCAGGTCCAGGCGGATGCTGCCTGTCTGGTTACTCTCCAGCTTGCTGATTCCCGCCTCCAGGATCTGCAGCATCCGGTCATAGTCCGCGTTGTACTCCATCTCCACAGAAAAGCGGCCGGCGTAGTCCATGGTCAGCCGGGACAGATCGTCCAGGTGGATGGCATCCACCCGGTCCGTCAGGCCCGCGGCGTCCAGCGCCGCCAGCAGCGCCAGCAGACTGGTCTGCTGATTGGCGAACTCTGTGGACAGGGCGATGTCCGTGCCCACCGAGGGGGCCAGCAGCTCACAGCCGTCGATCACCGCATAGTCCCCAGCTTGAGACGCCGGCAGCTGCTCCACGATCTTGCCCTTGGGACTCAGCAGCCAGGCGCTGCCGTCCTGGATCACCGCCAGGGGTGTACCGCACTCCGCCACATCGATCAGCAGAGTGTCCGGCAGCTCCCGCCGGATGCGGATGTCCTCAATGTCGATGTAGGGCAGTTGCTCCGCGATGCTGCGGGCGGCCTCGTACTTGTTCAGCAGAAAGAGGTTGTCGCCCAGCTGGATACCGCTGGCCTCGATCACGTCCTTTTCGGTGTACCGCTCAGTCCCCGTGACCTCGATGGTGTCCACCCGGAAGAACAGCGTCAGGGCCATCACCACGGCCGCGCAGATCACCAGCACGGACAGCAGCTTATAGAGGAAGCCGAAGTTTCCCCTCCTGCGCCGCCGGTTGGAATGTCTGCGTCTGGCCATGTCGTCTCTCCTACCCGTTTTCTGTCTCTTCCACGCGCACCGCGTCCGCCCCCAGAGCCCGCAGGTCCCGGGCCAGGTCTTCGTAGCCCCGGTCGATGTGGCAGATCTGGGAGACACGGGTCTCCCCCTCCGCCGCCAGAGCCGCCACGCACAGGGCCGCCCCGCCCCGCAGATCCGTACACCGCACTGGCGCGCTGTGAAGCCGCTCCACACCCGTGACCACCGCCACCCGGCCGGATACCCGGATGCTGGCCCCCATGCGGATCAGTTCGTCCACATGGCGATAGCGGTTTTCAAAGATGTTCTCCTCAAATACCGTGGCGCCTCGGCTGCGCAGCAGTGCCGCCATCAGCACCGCCTGCGCGTCCGTTGGAAAGCCGGGGTAGGGCGCCGTCTGCACCGGCCCCACGGCCCGCAGCCGCTCCCGGCACAGAGCCCGGATGCCTCCGCTGTCTGCCGTGACCGTGCAGCCCGCCTCCCGCAGGGCGGCGGTGACTGTGGACAGGTGCCCCTCCTCCGCGCCCCGGAGATAGATGTCCCCGCCGGCAGAGGCCGCCGCGCAGAGGTAAGTAGCCGCCGCGATCCGATCCGGCATGACCCGGTACGTACAGCCGTGGAGGTCCTGCCCGCCCTCTATGGACACGGCGGAGCTCCCCGCCCCGGACACCCGAGCCCCGCAGGCGTTCAGGAAGTTCTGCAGGTCCACCACCTCCGGCTCCCGGGCGGCGTTGGAGATCACCGTGACGCCCTCCGCCCCGCAGGCGGCCAGCATCAGATTCTCCGTGGCCCCCACGGATGGCATCCGCAGCACCACTTCCCGGCCCCGCAGCCGGTCCGCCCGGCAGTGGAGGAAGCCGCCCTCCTCCCGGATCTCCGCCCCCAGGTCCCGCAGGCCCGCAAGGTGGAGGTCGATAGGCCGGGGGCCCAGCTCGCACCCGCCGGGGTAGCTCAGGTCCGCCTGCCCGCACCGGGCCAGGATCGCCCCCAGGAAAATGGCGGAGGAGCGCATCTCCCGCATGAGTACATCCGAAATCTCACAGCGGCGCAGGGCGGTGGTGTCCACCGCCAGGGCATCCGCCTCCCAATGGGCGTCGCAGCCCAGATGCCGCAGGATGCGGATGGAGGCGTCCACATCCCGCAGCCGGGGGCAGCCCAGCAGCGCCACCTGCCCCCTTGCCAACAGCGTGGCCGCCAGAATGGGCAGGACGCTGTTCTTGGCCCCCTGGATCGTGACCTCTCCCTCCAGGCGGCGGCCGCCTCGCACCGACAAAAGCTGGCTCATATCCGTTCCCCTCCGAATCCAGAATGGTTCAACAGTCCATCCTATGGCCGGCGGGGTTTCGTGGTTACTGGCAGATTTCCAGCACGGTTTGATAAATTCGCTCTGTGGCGTCCCGGATTCCCAGGGCGGACATGGCCCGCTCCATGGAGGCCCGGCGCGCTCCGTCATGAAGGATGCCGCAGGCCGCCTGGAACAGCGCCTGACCGGAGCAGTCCTTCTCCAGCAGCACCGCGGCACCGCCGGCGTTTTCCAGGACCCTCGCGTTTTTTTCCTGGTGGTTGTTGGTGACATAGGGGGACGGCACGATCAGCGCCGGGACCCCCAGTGCCGTCAGCTCGCTGATGGTGGAGGCCCCCGCCCGGCAGAGCACCAGATCCGCCGCCCGCATGACGGCGGCCATATCATAGATGTACTCCCGCACCTGCAGCGCCGGGTGGTCCGCCAGGTCCACCCCCTTCTCCTGCAGCAGCTTCAGCAACACCGGATAGCCATCCTTTCCGGCGCCGTGGATGTGGTGGAAAGGTTCCTTGGCCGCCTCCAGCGCCAGGAAGTCCGCCATCTGCCGGTTCATGCCCGAGGCCCCCAGGGACCCCCAGAAGGACACAAGCAGGGGCCGGCCGTCTTCCACGCCCAGGCGGCGCTTGGCCTCTGCCTTCGTCAGATGGAAGAAGTCCCGCCGCACCGGCGTACCGGTGACGATCACCTTCTCCGGGTGGCGGTAGTGCTCCCGGCAGGCCTCAAACCCCACCATGATCCGGTCCGCGAAGGGCTCCAGCATCTCCGTGGTGAGGCCGGGCACCATGTTGGACTCGTGAACGGCCGTGGGGATCCCCGCCTTGGCAGCGGCCTTCACCATAGGGAAGCTGGCGTATCCCCCCGTTCCGATGACCACGTCCGGCCGGAACTGCCGCAGAATGGCCCGGGCCTCTCCGGGCGCCCGAAGGAGGTTCCCCACAGAGACCAGGTTGTGCCGGATCTCCCGAGGCTTGAAGGACCGGTGGAAGCTGGAGATGTGGACGGTGCGGAAGTCGTATCCCGCCTTGGGGATCAGGTCCTTCTCCAGTCCCCGCTCCGCTCCCACGAACAAAAATTCTGTCTCCGGGTCCTTTTCGCGCATCAGCTGGGCCAGCGCGATAGCCGGGTTCACGTGCCCGGCCGTGCCGCCGCAGGTGAAGATCACCTTCTTCAATGATGCTTCCACTTTGCTGCACTCCAATCGAAAGATATGAGATAAAAGTGAAGGGAGAAGAGATTCGGTGTCCGGCACAGCCGGACATTTTGAGATTCCGCCTTTATCTCTTATCTTTTATCTCTTAACTCCTATCTGGGTCGTACTACCCCGCCTTTGTAGGCTTCATCTGCCGGGATACCGACAGGACGATGCCCATCTCCGCCAGCTGGATGGACAGCGCCGTGCCGCCATAGCTGAAAAACGGCAGGGAGATGCCGGTGGTGGGCAGCAGGCCCGTCACCACGCCGATGTTCAAAAAGGTCTGAAGGCCCACCAGGGTCATGACGCCCACCACCATCAGGCTGCCGAACCGGTCCCGGGCATGGAGGGCGATCCAGAAGCCCCGGAGAATCAGCGCCGCGAACAGCAGCATGATAACGGTGGCGCCAATCAGGCCCAGCTCCTCGCAGACGATGGCGAAGATGAAATCGTTGTGCTCCTCCGGCAGATAGAGAAACTTCTGGCGGCTCTTCCCCAGGCCCACGCCCCACAGCCCGCCGGAGCCGATGGTGATGAGGCTCTGGCGCAGCTGGTAACCGGCTCCCTGGGGATCCAGCCAGGGGTTGTGCCACATCTCGATGCGGGAGGCGTTGTAGCCGATCACGCCCAGCACCAGATACAGCAGCAGTCCGGCTGCACCCATAGCCAGCCCCACCCATCTCCAGTGGATGCCGCCCACCAGCATCATCACCGCGCCGGCGCCCATGATGAGGATGGCGCCGGAGAGGTGGGGCTCGATGCCCACCAGGGCTGCCAAGACAATCAGCAGCACCGCATAGGGGGCGATGCCGTAGCGGAACGTCTGCATACGGTCCTTTTTCTTGGAGATGCTGTCGGCAAAATAGATCACCACCGCCAGCTTTGCGATCTCCGAGGGCTGGAACTGCAGCGAAGTACCTGGAATGCCCAGCCAGCGGGTGGCGTTGTTCCGGGTAATGGCCAAGGGGTTGCCCGGAACAATCACCAGGATCAGCAGAATGACGGCCAGATACAGCAGCGGCTTTGCAAGACCGCGGAACCGCTGATAGTTGATCTTGCCAATGAAGAGCATGGCCGCCACGCCCATGATGGCGAACACGCCCTGGCGGATAAAGTAGGACATGGGGTTCTGGCCGTCCGTCTCGTAATAGGCGGAGGGGAAGCTGGCGGACAGCAGCATCACCAGGCCCACGCCGGTCAACAGCATCACCAGGATGAAGAAGGGCAGGTCAATGGGCCCCTTGGCCAATTCCCGGCTCTCCTGCTCCAGCTCCCGCCGGCGCTGCTGGCGCTCCTGCCGGGCCAGGGCCTCTTCCCGACTCATGGGTCGCCGGCGGGCCGCCGGGGCTTTTTTCTGCCGTACCATACTGCTTCCCTCCTCTCGGGGTCTGTGGATCTTGCCGCGCTCCGCAGCGGGCCGGCGCAGAGTGCTCAGAATCGTCCCTGGACGCCCAGATAGGCCAGGACGCAGCCCGCCAGCGTCACCAGGGAGAATACCGCCACCAGCTTTGCCTCACTCCAGCCGGAGAGCTCCAGGTGGTGGTGCAGGGGGGCCATCTTGAAGAACCGCTTGCCGTGGGTCAGCTTGAAGTAACCCACCTGGATAATATCGGACAGCGTCTCCAGAATGTAGATGATGCCTACGGGGATCAACACCAGGGGCATATCGAACACAAAGGCCAGGGCTGCCACTGCGCCGCCCAGAAACAGGCTGCCGGTGTCCCCCATGAACACCTTGGCAGGGTGGTGGTTATAGACGAAGAAGGCTGCCAGCCCTCCCGCCATAGCCGCCGGGAACAGAGCCTGGATGCCGTAGGTGCTCCAGAGGACGCCGGCTACGGTGAAGAACGCCATCACCACAAAGGTGACGCTGGCAGCCAGCCCGTCGATGCCGTCGGTCAGATTCACAGCGTTGACGCAGCCCACAATGACGAAGGCCGCGAAGATCAGATACACGATCCAGTTGATGGTAAAGCTCATGTTCAGGAAGGGGATATACAGGTCGTTGGTCAGCAGGCCCTCGTACCGCATCAGCACCAGGAACACCACCGCCGCCGCCAGCTGAAGGATGAACTTCTGCCGGGCCGTCAGTCCCTCGTTCTGGTGCTGGCGGACCTTGCGGTAGTCGTCCACAAAGCCGATCAGGCCGAAGATCAGGGCGAAGAGATACACGTAGAGGTGCCAGAACACCCCCTCCAGCATGAAGCTCCAACCCAGGATGAACACGGTGACGCCCGCACCCAGGATGAACATGATGCCGCCCATGGTGGGCGTGCCGGCCTTGGACTTGTGCCACGTGGGTCCGTCCTCCCGGATCTCCTGGCCGGCCTTCAGCTTGCGCAGCTCCGGGATGAGAAATCTGCCGATGAGCAGCGTCAGCACAAAGCTGACGGCCGCCGCGATCAAAGAAAGTGTCATATATCCGTCTCCCTCTCCTTCGCCGGGCACAGCCCCGGCCCTTTGGTACGTTCCTGATTCCAGCGGTTCTCCGGCGGCCGATCCTCCGCCGGATGTCCCGCCGTATCCCATTGTCCATGCGGCGCCGCCCACGGCTGACCGCCGCATTTCACGCGGACCGCCCGAAGTGAATTCAGCCGATTTCAAGGGTTTGCCTGCGGCAAACCGCTTGACGCCGGACGCCCGGCGGTCACTTCCCCGCCAAGTGCTCCGCCACGATCTCCCGTTCGTCCATGTGGTGCTTCTCGTGGTTCACGCCCCACAAAATCTCCGATTTTGTGGGGACCCCGCATTTGACTCAAATCGCCCGAAGTGAATTCAGCCGATTTCAAGGGTTTGCCTGCGGCAAACCGCTTGACGCCGGACGCCCGGCGGTCACTTCCCCGCCAAGTGCTCCGCCACGATCTCCCGTTCGTCCATGTGGTGCTTCTCGTGGTTCACTTCCTGGTAGGTCTCGTGGCCCTTGCCGCACAGGGCGATCACATCGCCGGGCTGCGCGTGGTCCATCGCCCAGTGGATGGCCTCCACCCGGTCGCAGATCACCTGGTAGGGGGTGCCGCTGCCCTCCAGGCCCGGCAGGATGTCGGCGATGATGGCCTCCGGGTCCTCGGTCCGGGGGTTGTCGGAGGTCACCACCACAAAGTCCGCCAGCTCCGCCGCCACGCTGCCCATAATAGGCCGCTTGGTCCGGTCCCGGTCGCCGCCGCAGCCGAACAGGGCCACGGTGCGTCCCTTGGCAAAGCCCTTCACGGTGCGAAGAATATTCTCCAGACTATCCGGCGTGTGGGAGTAGTCGATCAGGACCGTGTAGTCCTTTCCCGGTGTGGGGACCACTTCCACCCGCCCCTTCACATGGGGAACTGCAGCCAGCACCCGGGCGCTCTTTTCCAGAGGAACGCCCAGAGCCAGAGCCGCACCCAGCACATCCAGCGTATTATATACCATAAACCCGCCGGGAATGCCAACTTTGATGGGCGTGCGGCTATCCTTTGTCACCGCATCGAAGGCGATGTGGTCCGCCGCAAGGGTGATATGCTCCGCCCGCAGGTCTGCCGCGGCGTGCTCTGCATAGAAGTACTGCCGACATGCGGCGTTTTGCAGCAGCCGCTCTGTCCAGGGATCGTCGGCGTTGCAGACGCCCACGTCGCAGTTCTGGAACAGGATGGCCTTGGCGTCGCAGTAGGCTTCCATGGTCTTGTGGAAATCCAGGTGGTCCTGGGTCAGGTTGGTGAAAATGCCCACCGCGTAGTGGATACCGTACACCCGGTCCAGCGCCAGAGCGTGGGAGGATGCCTCCATCACCACATGGGTGCAGCCAGCGGAGCGCATCCGGGCAAACAGCTCCTGGAGCTCCAGGGACTCCGGCGTGGTGCGCTCAGTGGGCACCACCTCATCGCCGATCAGATCCTGGTTGGTGCCGATCAGGCCCACCTTGGCCCCCAGCTCCTGTTCCAGGATGGCCTTGAGCAGATAGGTGGTGGTGGTCTTGCCGTTGGTGCCGGTGACGGCCACCATGGTCATGCTGTCTGCCGGATGGCCGTAATAGTTGGCGGCCATCACCGCCAGGGCCCGGCGAGAGTTCTCCACCAGGACATAGGGCACGGAGCTGTCCTCCGGCGGTCGCTCACACACCACCGCGGCGGCTCCCGCCGCCACAGCCTTTCCGATATAGGCGTGGCCGTCGGTGGCAAAGCCGGTCATGGCCACGAAGACGTCCCCGGGTGCCGTGGTCCGGGAGTCATAGCTGATATGGGTGATCTCCGTCTCCATGTCCGCGGTAGCGGACCGCAGGGAGAGCCCTGCCAGCAGCGTTTTCAAATGCATTGTATGCACACCCCTTTTGTTCAGTCTGGCAGCAGTTTGCCGTCCCTCATTATAAACAAGGGGATTTGCAAAGTATACGGAGGAAGGTGCCAAAAACCATGCAGAACCTGCTTTCTCAATCCAGGACAGAGTTGTCGCCGAACTGGACGGTCACCACCGTGCCCGCCGCCACCTCCGTGCCCGCAGGGAGAGACTGGGTAATGGCGTAGACATTGCCGGAGCTGGCTGTGGTGGTACCGGTCACCTTCATGATAAGTCCGGCGTTGGTGATGGCCTTGTTGGCCTCTGAGGCGCTCTTCCCCACCACATTGGGCACGGTGCAGGGGGTGTCCGGCTTCTCCTGCCCCAGGTAGAGGATGATGGAGGCATTTCCCGGCACGATGGCGCCGCCGGCGGGGGTCTGGTCGGTGACCGTGTCCCCGTCCCCCACAGTGCGGAAGGTGAAGCCCAGGTCAGCCAGCCGATCTTCAGCGGCCTCCCTGGTCTGTCCCACCACATTGGGAACCGTGGTGTCAGCGCCCACCAGCTCCTCGGCGGTGTAATCCGGCTCAACGCCCAGCAGAGGCAGGATCTCGCTCATGATCTGGCTGGCCACCGGGGCCACCATGGTGCCGCCGAACACGGCAGTGCCGGTCGTGCGGCTGGGGGTGTCCATGGTCAGCAGCATGATGTACTGTGGGTCGTCCGCCGGGGCGAAGCACATAAAGGACACCACCACGTCCTTGGTGCCGGTTTTATCCGCAGTGCCGGTCTTGCCGCCGATGCGGTAGCCCGTCACCTGTCCGTTGCGGCCGCCGCCGTCGGACACCACCCACTCCAGGCACTCCCGCACCTTGGCGGAGGTCTCCTCACTGATGACCTGCCGCACCGCTGTGGTCTCGTGCTGACTGAGGATGTTGCCCTCGTCGTCCAGCACCTGTTCTACCAGATAGGGGGTATACAGATAGCCGCCGTTGATGGTGGCTGCCTGGGCCCGGATCAGCTCCAGGGGCGTGACGTTGAAGGTCTGTCCGAAGGAGTAGGCCGCCAGGGAAACCACGTTGGAGTTGAAGCTGTCCTCATTGGCAAAGATGCCTTCCGCCTCCGCAGGCAGGTCGATACCGGTGGTCTCCATGAGGCCGAAGGACTTCAGATAGCGGTAGTATGCCTCCGTGCCGATCTTCAGGCCCATGGTGACGAAGGCCGGGTTGCAGGAGTTGCCGGTAGCCACCTTCAGGGTCTGGGTGCCGTGGCCGGCCCGCTTGGAACAGTTGATGGCTTTTCCCCAGCCCTCCACGTGGATGGAGCCGGTGCAGGTGAAGGTGGTGTTCATGTTCACCACGCCCTCCTCCAGGGCCGTGGCCAGCGTGATGGGCTTGAAGGTGGAGCCGGGCTCGTAGGTGTCCTGATAGCACTTGTTCCGCCACTGCTTGAACTGGATGGTGGCCCGGGCATTCGCCAGCGCCTGATTGTACGCCTCCTCCGTCTCGTAGGTGCTGCGGTTCTGCTGGATCTCCGCCAGAGCGGCATCCAATTCCGCCTGAAGTCCCTCAGTATAGATGGTGGAAAAGTCTCCCGGATCATAGTTGGGATAGGAGGCCATGGCCACAATGCCGCCGGTGTTCACGTCCATGACGATGCCGGTGCCGCCGTTGGCCGCGTCGTACTTATCCAGCATACTCTCCAGGCCCTTTTCCAGGGCGTACTGGACGTTGGTGTCCAGAGTCAGCACCAAGCTGCTGCCATTCTCCGCATCAAACATCTGCTCGCCGCCGCTGAACAACAACGGCGTGCCGTTTACGTTGGTAGGCGTGATGGTCAGTCCAGTGCTGCCGCTGAGCACGTCATCATAGGACGCCTCCAGCCCGTAGGCGCCCATATTGTTGGCATTGACGAACCCTATCACATTGCCTGCCAGAGAGCCGAAGGGATACAGCCGCTTGGTGTCCGGCGTCAGGGAGATGCCTTGGAGCCGGGTGGGCCGCCCGCCGGTAGAGATGAGAACGGTGTTGCCGTCCTCGTCCACCGTGGTAAGCTGGTTCCCCTCATCGTCGATCTCTCCGTTGATGAACCGGCGGACCTCGTCGGCCACGTCCTGGTCTACCTTCTTTTTGACCTCCCAGTATCGGTTGGCGGTGTTCTCCAGGTGCTCCAGGATGGTCTCCTCCTCCACATCCAGAATGCGGCTGAGGCCCCGGGCGATATACGCCTGGTCCAGCACCTCCGGCGCCGTGTAAGGCGCTCCCTTCTCGGCAGCCTCCTCGGCCGCATCCTGGATCTTCTGCTCCTGGGACTCTACAAAGTCCTGGACGCCACCGGGATCCAGTAAGACTGTCTCCGTGGAGTAGGAGATGGCCATGATCTCGCCGTTTTTGTCGTAGATCGTCCCCCGGGAGGCGCTGATGACCATGCTGTCGGTCTGCTGGCTCACCGCCTCGGCCTTCAGTTCGTCGTGCCGGTTGATCTGCAGATCGTACAGCTTCCAAAACAGCACTGTGAAGGAGGCCACACCCAACAGCAGCATGATGAGCATCGTCCTGCCCCGGATTACCTGGTTCGCCCGGCGGGCGGCGTCGCTCTTTCTTCTGGGTCTGTCCGTCATGCCTGTTCTCCTTTCGGAACGCCGGGGCCGCTTCCCCCGTCCATACGCAATACCAAAGCAAGGAGTAAGAAGGCCCCCTTCTTACTCCCCACCGTTCGCTTCATTATAGTGCGGCCGTCACTCGAAATATTCCACCACGGCGTAGATCCCGTGGTTCAGCGAGGTCAGCAAACGGCTGAGCAGATTGGACTCCTCCTGCTGATAGACCACGGCACTGTCGCCCTCCGACAGATCGATGTAATAGATCTGGCTGCTGCTGGGCTTGCTCATGCCCGCCGCCTCCGCCACCTCTTTCACGGTGGCCAGGTCAAACATCTGCTCGTGCTGGGCGGTGAGTGTGACGTTCTCCGTCTGCAGCTCCTCCAGCTGGTTCTGGAGGGACACCACCTCGTCGGAGATGATCGTCAGCTGGATGTAGCCCATCAGCACCATCACTGCAAGGCCGATGGCCGCGCCCACGCCCAAAACGGAGAGGACGGACACCTTCTGCCGCTGGCGTACCTGCGCCTTGGAGAGGCTCCGCACCCGGGGCTTCGCCTTGGGGACGGCCTCTACCGCCGTCTGGTGACGGGGAGCCTCTCCGGCGTGCCGAAGAGCGCGCTCCCGGACTTCCCGGTCCAGGTCGTACGCCAAGTCCCCATATACCGCGCTGCGGCTGTTGTACCGCAGTTCCCGCGCTGCTGCCAAAGAAGGTCCCTCCTTTTGCTCCGCCATACCGGCACGGAGCCGTTCTCACACACATTAACACCGGATGGTCCCGGTGTGGTCAAAGGTCAAAGCCGCACTTTTCCGCCACCCGCAGCTTGGCGCTGCGGGCCCTTGGATTCTCCTCCAGCTCCGCGCCGCCCGCCGTGACGGGCTTGCGGGTCACCAGCCGCACCTGGGGCTTTTTGCCGCACACGCACACCGGAAACTCCGGCGGGCAGACGCATCCCCGGGCCAGCTCCGCCAGCGTCCGCTTGACGATCCGGTCCTCCAGAGAGTGGAAGGTGATGACGGCCAGGCGACCGCCGGGGTTCAGCCCGTCCACCGCCGCCCGCAGCATGGGGGGCAGGGCATCCAGTTCACCGTTGACCGCGATCCGGATGGCCTGAAAGCTCCGCTTGGCCGGGTGCTGCTTCTCCCGCAGAGCTGCGGGAGGCATGGCGCTCTTGATGATCTCCACCAGCTCCAGGGTGGTCTTCACAGGCGCGGTCTCCCGCGCCCGGACGATGGCTCTCGCGATGGCGGGGGCGTACCGCTCCTCGCCGTATTCAAACAGGATGCGCCGCAGCTCCTCCTGGCTCCAGGTGTTCACGATGTCCGCGGCGCTCAGGGGGGCGGAGGTGTCCATCCGCATGTCCAGCGGGGCGTCCTGCATATAGGAGAAGCCCCGTGAGGCGTCGTCCAGCTGGGGAGAGGACACGCCCAAGTCAAAGAGCATCCCGTCGGCGCCGCTGACACCGCACCGGGACAGGACCTCCTTCAATTCCGAAAAGTTGCTGTGGATCAGCGTCACCCGGGCCAGCCAGGGGGCCAGACGGTCCTGCGCCGCGTCGATGGCGGCCTGGTCCCGGTCGATGCAGATGAGCCGCCCGGTGGTCAGCCGACCGGCGATCTCCCGAGAGTGTCCGGCTCGTCCCAGGGTGCCGTCCACATAGATCCCATCGGGGCGGATGTTCAGTGCTTGGATGCAGGCGTCCAGCAGAACAGGCTTGTGCGTGTATTCCATCGGCACTCACCCGCGGCTGCGCCGGACACGGGCCAGGGCGTCCATGGCCGCGGCCATATCGTCGCTCTCCAGCATCCGCTGCTCCCGCTCCGTCCAGGTCTTCTCGTCCCAGATCTCGGCGAAGGAATTCAATCCCACGATGGTGGCGGTCTTTTTCAGTCCCGCGTGGGCCCGAAGGCTGGCAGGGATCAGCACCCGCCCCTGGGCGTCCGGCTCACACTGGACGGCGTTGGCGTATAGCAGCGTCAGCGCCCGGGCCTCTGTATAGGAGAGGTCGTCCATCTCCTCGGACATCTGGTCCCACTTGGCCTGAGGGTAAATGGTCAGGCAGTGCTCCGCGCCGATGGTAATGTAGAACGTGTCGCCCAGGGCCTCCCGCATGGCGGAGGGGATCACCAGACGGCCCTTGGAGTCGATGCTGTTGTTGGATTTTCCCAACAGCCTGGCCACGGTTGATCCCCCCTTTCCCGCGTTTTTTGGGTCTGGATGGGGTCTCTTTGGCACTTAATCTCTACTTTTACCCACTTTTCCCCACCACATGCTCTGAGTATAAGCGAAATTGGCCGGGATTGCAAGCAGTTTTTTCCGGGAAAACCGCCGCTAAGAACGCCAAATTATGGCATTTTTCGGCCAAAATCGCCATTTTAAAACAGATGTTCGACATCTCTTTGACAAGTTTACGTAAAATAAAAAACACCCCATGACGCAAGAACTTGTGCCATGGGGTGCTTTTTTTCATTTTCTCCGCAACATCTAGAGTATTCCAAAAAAGTTTCGCCAAATCCTTTGGCGTTTTTCACAAATTTTTAAGATTACGGTTGACCTGCGGCATCACTCCTCGCCGCCATCCTCCTGGGGCGGGGTCCTGCCGTCCAGCTTGTCCCGCTGCTCCTGCATTTTGGCAGCGGAGGCACTGCGGAACCGCACCCGCTGCTGCTTCACCTCATCCAGCGCCATCTGCACCGCCTCCTCCGTGCGGGCCAGGGCGTCCTCGGCATACTCATTGGTCACCTGGTACAACTGGCGGCAGCGCTCCTCCGCCCGGGCCACCATCTGGCGGGCCTTCTCCTTGGCCGCATAGAGCACCTCGCTGTCGGACACCTTGGTCTTGGCATCCAGCTCCGCCTGACGCATCATCCGGTCCACGTCCCGTTTGGCATCCTCCACAAACTTGTCCCGGGCGGAGAGCAGCTCCTGGGCGCGCTTGATCTCCACCGGCAGCTGGGCCCGCAGCTCGTCCAGCAGATCCAGCAGCTCGTCCCGGTCCACCATGCTCATATTGGGTTTCAGGGCCGGGGACTTGGCGTCCTCGATCCGCTCGTACAGCATATCGATCAAACGGTTCACATCATTTGCCATGGGACTCATCCTTCCTTCTTTTCCGTCATCTCCCGCACCAGAGGCACGATGGACGCGGGCAAATAGTTTTCAAGCGGCTGGTGATAGCGGATCATCTCCCGAGCCATGGAGGAGCTGAAGTGCTGATATGCCGCGCTGGCAGGCAGTAGCAGCGTTTCCAGCTCCGGATGGATCCCCCGGTTGATGAGAGCCATCTGATATTCCACGTCAAAGTCCGTGGTGTTGCGCACGCCCCGGACGATGGCGGAGGCATGGTGCCGCACCGCGAAATCCGCCAGCAGGCCCGGCCACAGCTCCGCCTCCACATTGGGCAGGTCCGCCACCGCCGTCCGCACCAGCTGGAGCTTCTGCTCCGGTGTGAACATCTGGTTTCGCTTTTCAGCGTTGGGGCTGACACAGACACAGACCCGGTCAAAGCAGGCAGCCGCCCGCCGGATGATATCCAAATGCCCCAGGGTGATGGGGTCGAAAGAGCCGGAGCAAATCGCTGTTCTCATGGGGGTCATTCCTCGTTTTCTCGGTCTCCGCCCCGGCGGATCAGCGTCAGGGCGATCCTGCCGTAACGGTAGGTGCGGCGCACCCGGTAGGGCGCCGCAGGCGCCGGAAGGCTCCGGTCCGCCGGGTGTTCTGCCACAATTATACCATGGGGATTGAGAATGTCAAACGCTGTCAGATGGGCGACGGCGGGCTCCAGCAGCCCCGCCTCATAGGGAGGGTCCAGAAACACGATGTCAAACCGCTCCCGCAGTGACCGCAGAAACTCCATGGAGTCCCCCGCCACTACCCGGGCCCGGTCCTGGAGCTCCGTCAGCTTCAAATTCTCCCGAATCAGCTTCACGGCGTCGGCCCGCCGGTCCACGAACACGGCAGAGGCGGCACCCCGGCTGAGGCACTCGATGCCCAGCTGGCCGGTTCCGGCGAACAGGTCCAGCACCCGGCGCCCCTCGATGTCGAACTGCAGGGCGCTGAAGAGCCCCTCCTTCACCCGGTCGGTGGTGGGGCGGGTCTCCGTCCCTTCCAGCTCCTTCAGCCGGCGGCCGCGGGCAGTGCCGGTAATCACACGCATGGTTTTTCCTCCTCTCGGTGCCTCCGGTTCTCGCGGGCGCCGGAGATCAGGTACAGGATCAGCCCCGTCCAGACGAAGCCGAACAAAATGGCGTGGGTGGCGGTGAATGCCTCTCCATACAGCGCCACGGACAGCAGCAGCTGCATGGTGGGGTTGATATACATCAGAATGCCGGAGAGGGTCATTGGCGTGGTTTTCATGCCGGCGGCGAAGAACATCAGCGGCACAGTGGTCACCACGCCGGACACCGGCAGCAGCAGCCACTGCCAACCAGAGAGGACCCCGGCGGCGCCGGTGCCGTGGGCCTCCATCCAGAAGATCAGCACCAGGGCAAAGGGCGCCAGGGTCAGCGTCTCCACAAAGGTGGAGACCGCCGCGTCGGAACGGACCTGCTTCTTCAGCGCCCCGTAAACAGCAAAGCTGCCGCCGATCACCAGGGCGATCCAGGGGATCTGCCGGTAGCGGATGACAGTGATTACCAGTCCCGCGAAGGTCACCGCCACCGCCAGCCACTGGAGCTTTGTCAGCCGCTCCCGGAACAGGACCGTCCCCAACAGGATCGCCAGGATGGGATTCATATAGTAGGCGAGGCTGGAGTCGATCATGTGCCCGTTGGCCACCGCCCAGATGTAGACGCCCCAGTTGACGCAGACCACGCAGCCCGCAGCGGCCAGCAGCCCCCACTCCCTCCGGTCCCGGAACGCGGCCCGCACACCGGCCAGCCGGTCCCGCCGCAGCAGCAGGATGCCTCCGGTGAGCACCATGGACCACACGATGCGGCTGGCCAGCACATACAGGGAATCCACCTGGGCCAGCAGCTTCCAGAAGATGGGCAGCAGGCCCCAGATGACATAGCAGGTCAGCACATACAGCGGGCCCTTGTTTTTCATTGGGTCGCTCTCCTTTCCCCTCCAGCCTTCACCTCTGTGGCCTTCAGTTTCTGAAAAATCCCGTGATTTGTCTATTTTACGGCAAGCCGCGGAAGATTTCAATAGCTTTCCGCGCCGGAGCCGGGTCTTTTTTAGACTTGTACTTTCACGGGGAATCGTATATAATAAGGTTCTCAAAGTACAGGCTGTGGACAGCCGCTGTCCAGAGCAGGCGGCCCGCCGCCCTTCGTGCCAAACTCCTGGGAAAGAAAGGACGTTCTCATGATTCAATTCAAGTCTGACCACGGCGATATCACCGTCAGCAGCGCCGTCTTCTCCAACATCACCGGCATGGCGGCCACCAACTGCTTCGGCGTCAAGGGCATGGCCTACCGCTCCATGACGGACGGCCTGGTGCATCTGTTGCGCCGGGAGGCCATGAGCAAGGGCGTCAGCATCACTTATCACGACGACAACTCCATCTCCATCGAGCTCCACATCATCGTGGAAAACGGCGTCAATCTCCCCGCGGTCTGCCGCTCCATCATGAATGAAGTGCGCTATGTCGTCACCCGGAACACCGGCGTCACCGTCAAGGACGTGGACGTGTGCGTGGATTCCATGACCCTGTGAGGGAGGAACGAGACAGATGAACGAACAAATCACCGGCGCACTGTTCAAGCGGATGGTGCTCCACGGCGCAGCCGTCATCACGGCCCAGAAGCAGGCCATCAACGACCTGAACGTCTTTCCCGTGCCCGACGGCGACACGGGCACCAATATGTCCATGACCATCGGCACCGCCGTGACGGAGCTGCGCAAGAGCGAGCCCGCCACTGTGGAGCAGGCGGCCTCCGTCACTGCCTCCGCCCTGCTGCGGGGGGCCCGCGGCAATTCCGGCGTCATTCTCTCCCTGCTGTTCCGAGGCCTGTCCAAGGCCCTGAAGGGCCGGGAGACTGCGGACGCCGCCGCTTTCGCCGCCGCCATGCAGGAGGGTGTCTCCGCCGCCTACAAGGCGGTGATGAAGCCCGCCGAGGGCACGGTACTCACCGTCTCCCGTCTTGCCGCCAAGCAGGCGGTGGACACAGCCGCCGCCGGAGAGACGGACCTGGAGCGGGTCCTGGAGGACGCCATCCGAGTGGGCTATGCCGCCCTGGCCCAGACCACCGAGATGAACCCGGTGCTGAAAAAGGCCGGCGTGGTGGACGCCGGCGGCAAGGGCTATCTCCTGATCCTGGACGGCATGCTGGCGGAACTGCGGGGCGAGCCCATGCCCGAGACGGAGGCTGGCGAGTCCAGAGAGGAGAAGGCAGACTTCGCCACCATGGCGGCGGAGGACATCACCTTCGCCTTCGACACGGTATTCATCGTCCGCAAGGCCATGGCCGATATCTCGCTGGAGCCGCTGCGGACATATCTCAACAGCATCGGTGACAGTCTGGTGATCGGCGAGGACGACGAGGCCTTTAAGGTCCACGTCCACACCAACATCCCCGGCAACGCCCTGAACGAGGCCCAGAAATACGGTACCCTGGAGCTGGCCAAGATCGAGAACATGCGGACCCAGGCGGACGACCTGGCCGCGGGCAAGCACGTCCAGAGCACCGATGACCTGGACGCGGTGGAGGCGGAGCTGGAGTCCGTCCCCGTGGAAGAAACGCCCGCCGTGGCGGCGCCGGAGAAGCCCTACGGCTTTCTGGCGGTGTGTGCTGGGGACGGCCTGGCCGCCGTGTTCCGGGACCTGGGGGCCGACGGTGTGGTGTCCGGTGGGCAGACCATGAACCCCTCCACCGAGAGTATTCTGGAGGGCGTGAACAAGATCCCGGCGGAGACGGTGTTCGTCCTGCCCAACAACGGCAACATTATTATGGCAGCCCAGCAGTGTGCCGCCCTGACGGAGAAGCAGGTGGTGGTGATCCCCACCAAGACCGTGCCCCAGGGCATCACCGCCATGATGAACGTGGATTTCGACGCGCCGGATGCCCAGACCATTACTGACGCCATGACGGGAAGCCTCAGCTCCGTCACCACGGCCCAGATCACATACGCCGCCCGGGACTCCGACTTCGACGGCTTCGCCATCAAGGAGGGCGATTATCTGGCCCTGGAGGAAGGCAAGCTCTTCGACACGGACGGTTCCCTTGACACGCTGCTCCACAAGCTGGCGGAGGACGCCGCCGGGCGGGAGGCCTCCTTCATCTCCCTGTACTTCGGCGAGGATGTGCAGGAGGCGGACGCTCAGAAGGCCGGGGCCCTGTTTGAAGAGGTGTGTCCCGGTGCGGAGGTGGCGGTCCTCTCCGGCGGACAGCCTGTGTACTATTATATTATCAGCATGGAATAAAGCATCAGGAGGTGTTTCTGTTTCTTTCAAGCAGAGACACCTCTTTCTTTTTGAAAAGGAGGCGCCCTATGAAGACCTGGAAGCTCCTGCTGCTGGCCCTGGTGCCCGGCCTGTGGGGCTGGCTGTGCAACTGGCTCACCGCCGTGTCCCTGAACGGCCCTGCCTTCCTGTTTACACTGGCATTTTATATCCAGGTGCCTGCAGCCATCGTGTTCTGCCTCTGGCTGGGGCATCTGTGCGGCCGCTCCGAAAGGAGCTACCCCGCCTGCCTGCTGCTGACCCAGTGGCCCAGCCTGGTGAGCTTTGCCCTGTACGTGTGGCAGTTCCACTTTGTCTCCAGTGAGGCCCGGAGCTTCCTGCTGGCGGGGCTGGGGCAGTACCCCGGCCTCCCGCTGTTTTCCCTGGCCTGCCGGCTGGTGATCCCCTTTTCCAATCACAGCTGGGGGCCGCCGGAAACCTTGGCGGCCAATGCGCTCTCCCTGCTGATGCTGGCGGTGCTGTTCTCCCTGGGCTTCCTATGGGGCCGGCGGAGGCGGTGACCCGGCCCCCTCTCCTGAAAAATGCCCCAGCCCGGGCCGTCAGGCCCGGGCTGGTTCTTTAATGCCTGTACCAGATCAGCATACTGAGTTGAGTCTCCTCCGTCCCCGGGTTCCGGTAGCGGTGGGGCTGGTCCGCCGGGAAGCGCAGGGAGTCGCCGGTCCGGAGCCGGTAGGTCTCCCCCGGCAGGCCGATCTCCGCCTCCCCGGCGAAGACGGTCACATACTCCTCCGTCCCCGGCAGATGGGGCTGGGCCTCCAGTGCGCCGCCGGGGAGCATCACGATCCGATAGGTCTCGAACCCCCGCTCCCCGTCAAAGGGGAAGGCCGGGCAGTTCCGGTACCTCCCCCCATCCTCCTCCAGAATCGGCGCGTCATCGCCCCGCAGCAGCACCGGCCGCTCCCGGGCCGGCTCCACCAGCGAGGTGAAAGACACCTTGTAACCGTTGGCGATCTTCCACACCATGGAGATGGTGGGGTTCACGTCCCCCTTCTCGATCTGGGCCAGCATACTGCGGGACACCCCCGTTAGACGGGCGGCCTCGTCCAGCGTCAGCCGCTTCTCCTCCCGGAGCCGCCGGGCGTTCTCCGACACCACTGCGTTGATCTCCAAACGTTTCTCCCCTCTCTATTGACAAGATATTAGATGAATCATATAATATACAGGAAATCCAGTATCTTGAAAAAATTCCATTGGATATTGTACTGCACCCGGAAACGGTCCGTCAAGAGCGGTGCGGTAGTTTCCCGGCGCGGCACCAAAAGGAGGAGTCGTATGCGCAGACTGAGAGCCGCCGCACTTTCCGAGGTGGAGCTGGCTATGGACATCATCAACCAGGCCAAGGCCCACCTGCGGGCACAGGGGATCGACCAGTGGCAGACGGGCTATCCGGACCGGGACTGCCTGGAACGGGACGTCCGAACGGGAAAAGGGTATTTTCTGGAGGAGGACGGCATCCCTCTAGGCTACCTCTGCGTCGATTTCGACGGAGAACCGGCCTACGACCATCTGAACGGCACCTGGGCCCGGGAGGAGCCCTATGTAGTGGTACACCGCCTGGCCCTATCCGACGCGGCCCGGGGCCGGGGCGCCGCCGGTACGGCCTTCCAGCTGGTGGAGGACCTGTGCCGGGATCGGGGGGGCCGGGAATTTCGGGTGGACACAGACGCGGGAAATCATAAAATGCAGCATATCCTGGCCAAGCAGGGGTTTCAGTACCGGGGCACCATCCGGTTCGACAACAGTGAGAAAATCGCCTATGAAAAGCTCCTCTGACCGCCCTCCACCGCTGAATCAGGAACAGCCGGCCCCCACCAGGGCCGGCTGTTCTCAGTTTTCCATACAGGGTTACAGGGCCGCCATCTGGGCCGCCACGCTCTCCTCGCAGCTCCGCTGAGCCTGGAGGGTTTTTTCCATCAGCTCTTCCAGCGTCCACCCCAGCCGCTCAGCCCCGGTCTTGATGACGTCCCGGGAGCAGCCGGCGGCGAACTTCTTGTCCTTGAACTTCTTCTTCAGGGAGCTGACCTCCATGTCCTGGCAGCTCTTGCTGGGGCGCATCAGCGCCGCCGCGCCGATGAGGCCCGTCAGCTCGTCCGCGGCAAAGAGGACCTTCTCCATCTCCTCCGTGGGCTCCACGTCAGAGCACAGGCCGTATCCGTGGCTGCATACGGCGTGGATGAGCTCGTCGCTGCAGCCGATCTCCGCCAGCAGCTCCGGAGCCTTTTTGCAGTGCGCCTCCGGCCACTTCTCAAAGTCCACATCGTGGAGCAGGCCCACGGCGGCCCAGAAATCCGCGTCCTCGCCGTAACCCAGCTCCTGAGCGTACCAGCGCATGACGCCCTCCACCGTCAGGCCGTGCTGGATATGGAAGGGCTCGGCATTGTACTTGCGCAGCAGCGCCAGGGCCGCGCTTCTCTCGGGACATGCTTTCATCTTTGATCGCTCTCCTTTTGTAAAATCAGACCGGGGCAGCATCCCGGGGATCCGGGTCGCCCTCCAGGGTGACGAAGTAGTCGTAATAGGGCAGCAGGAAGGTGAAGTCCTGTCTCAGGCGCTCCACGATGTCCCGGCTGAACAGCTCGTCCGTCAGCTTGTCATTGTGACAGATGGTGAAGCTCCTGGCCCGGTACCAGGGCTCCAGCAGTTTGGAAGGGGCCGGGGCCCTGGGGCGCTTGTAGTCCTCCGTCTCCAGGACAAGTTCCTTCTGGCGGTTCAGCTTCCGCATCAGCTTCTCCATGGCGGCGGGGTCCCGGTCGATCCGGGCCCGCAGCTTGGCCATCGTCAGCGGCTTGGGCATATAATACCCCATGCCGCAGGTCCACCCCTCCGGCATCAGCTCGAACCAGAAGGTGGGGTGGGCCGTCCACTCCTCCGAGGGCTGCTCGATAGAGAACCACAGGCTCTCCTTATAAGGCCCCCGGCCGTGGAGCCGCCGGACGTCCCGGTAGATCCGGGTCACCTTGCGGATGAGCCCCAGATCCGGCCGCTTGGCGGCGATGTAGTCATAGAGCTCGTCCCCCAGCTCCCGCATGGGCTGATAAAAGTGCGTCAGATAAATCTCCTTGTGAGCTTCAAACCAAGCCCGCTCGTTGTTGAAGCGGATGCCCCACATAAAGTCCACAGTCTCGTCTGTAAAGCCGGTAAACATCCCGTTCCTCCCGCTGGATTTCAAAATTTAAGATTTAGTATAACACATTTTCCGGCCATGGAAAAGAGGGGAACGGCGTTTTTTCGGCGCCCTTCCCCTCTTTCCGCTCACAGCGCCCGCTCCAGCAGGGCCATCAGCTGGTCCGCCTGACGGTAGGATTCCTCTCCCAGCTCCTTCAGCAGCCTCCCCAGGCAGGGGTCTGTGGTCTCCTCCCCCGCCCGCAGGTAGTTCATGCCGTTGCAGGCCTCCACATGGTACCGCTCCCGCAGGGCGGGGCACCAGCTATCTATGGAAATCCGTCCGCTGGCCACCGCCGGGCGGTAGCAGTTCCCAGTGATGAGGTAGTAGGCCGTCATCAGCCGCCGGGCAGCTGCGCCCGACGCGTTTGCCAAATCCCGCATCGTCCCCCGGGCGAAAGCCGGTGCCCGCCGGGCGAATGCCTGATAGGTCCGCCGGTCTGCCAGCTCCACCTCGATGAACCCTTCGATCACTCCCAGTTCCTCCTGCGCCATGGTGCCCATGCAGCAGGGGTTCTCCTCCGCACCGGGCAGGTGCTCCAAGTCCTCACCGGCCGGCGGCTGGGAAGCCCGCGGTGCGGCACCAGAGGCCAGGGGCGCCATCGCGGGCACCGCCGGCTCCCGCAGGTCGGGATAGGGCTCCAGGTTGGGGGCCACCCGCCGCCAGATCTGGTCGTATTTCCGGAAGTCATAGGTCTCCGGAGTATGTATGGTCTGTTCCATCCAGGTCCCTCCTTTTCTCCCCAGTGTATGCGCTTTGGAAAAAACGGTTCCTGTTGCAAAAATCACACGTATGAAATTCGCCCCAGGGTTAAAATATCATAGGACGAGAGTTCCCTTTTTCATTGCTTTTTCCCGTTGTTTCTGTTAAAATAGGGAAACTGCGAGGATTGATGCCAGCAAAGGAGGTTCCGATTGTATGCTGGAATTGAAACATATCAGCTACGCCGTCCGGGAGGGCGACAGTGAGCTGGGGATCTTAAACGACATCTCCCTGACCATCGACGACCACCGACTGGTGGTGTTCACCGGTCCCAACGGCGGCGGCAAGACCACTCTGGCCAAGATCATCATGGGTCTGGTGAAGCCCACCGGCGGCCAGATTCTGTGGAACGGTCAGGATATCACGGACCTGGGAATCACGGAGCGGGCCCGTCTGGGCATCAGCTACGGCTTCCAGCAGCCCCCCCGGTTCAAGGGGCTGACGGTCCGCAACCTGCTGACCATCGCCTCCGGGAATGAGAAGCTGTCCAAGGACCAGTGCTGCCAGTACCTGACGAAGGTGGGCCTGTGCGCCAATGACTATCTGGACCGGGAGGTGGACGCCTCCCTCTCCGGCGGCGAGGTGAAGCGCATCGAGATTGCCACCATCCTGGCCCGCAGCAGCCAGCTGATGATCTTCGACGAGCCGGAGGCGGGCATCGACCTGTGGAGCTTCGCCCGGCTGACAGAGACGTTTGAACAGATCCACGCCAGCGGCACCGCGACCATGATTATCATCTCCCACCAGGAGCGGATCATCTCCCTGGCAGACGAGATCATCGTGGTGGGCGACGGGGAGCTGCGCCACCGGGGCACACCTGAGGAGATCCTGCCCCAGATCCTGGCGGACACCCTGTCCGGGTGCCCGGTGCTGACGAAAGAAGGTGCTGCTGTATGATGGACACACAGGTGGACCGGGAGCTGCTGGAGAAGATCGCGGACCTGATCGGTAAGCCCGTGGGGGCCTTCAACATTCGTAAGGACTGCGGCTGTGACGGCCGGGTGTCCACGGAGCACATCAAGATCGACGACCGGACCGACGGCCACGCCGGCATCGACATCCGGATTCTGGACGGGACCAAGGGCGAGACCTGCCACATCCCCGTCATCATTACCAAGTCCGGTGTGGAAGAGACGGTGTACAACGACTTCTACATCGGCGAGGACTGCGATGTGGAGATCGTGGCCGGCTGCGGCATCCACAACTGCGGCGACCAGGAGTCCCGCCACGACGGCATCCACACCTTCCATGTGGGCAAAAACTCCCATGTCCACTACTCGGAAAAGCACTACGCTGAGGGGGACGGCAGGGGCGAGAAGATCATGAACCCCCAGACCCTCGTGTATCTGGAGGAGGGCGCCTCCATCCAGATGGACACGGTGCAGATCCGGGGCGTGGACTCCACCAAGCGGTACACCAAGATCGTCTGCGGCAAGGGGGCCGAGGCCGTCATCACAGAGCGGCTGCTGACCCACGGCCGCCAGGTGGCGGACAGCGACATGGTCATCGAGCTGAACGGTGAGGACGCCAAGGGCCGGGTCATCTCCCGGTCTGTGGCCCAGGACGAGTCCTCCCAGGTGTTCCGCCCCTGTGTGGTGGGCAACGCCAAGTGCTTCGGCCATGTGCAGTGCGACTCCATTATTATGGGACAGGCCAAGATCAGCTCCGTGCCGGAGATCGCCGCCAACGACACCGAGGCCCAGCTGATCCACGAGGCCGCCATCGGCAAGATCGCCGGGGACCAGCTGCTGAAGCTGGAGACCCTGGGCCTCACCGAGGAGGAAGCGGAGGACCGGATCCTCAAGGGATTTTTGGCATAAAGACAGACCGCGGGGCGGCTGGCCGGAGGGCCGGCCGCCTTTTTTGCTTCCCCGCCCCCAGAGAGGGGGCTTTCTTCCGGAGGCGCCGCAGGGGCGGCAATCTGCCGCCCGGGTGGATTCAGCCATGAGGATGGCTGGGCAATGCGCCCCCCATTTTCTTTTCGGTCTTGCCGAAAAGAAAATGGGCCGCGCCCGGTCCAAAAGAAAAGGCCGCTTTTGGCGCACGCCGGCGCATTCGCGCCTCTGTGCTGACGGGGGTCGGCGTATCGGTGCAAGCGCCGATTTGGGCTTGCCTTCGGGCACGCTATCATCTTCTGCGAGGTCGTGACTGCTGTCCCGTGGCGGATGGTGCCGACAGCGTCGGGGTGCAAGGATGCATTCGACCAGCTTCTCTTTCCGCGCCTTCCGCTTCGCTAGGCGCTGCCTGCTTCTTCGCGGGAGCGTGAGCGGCAGCGGGGAGAGGGGCAGGGGGTATCCCTGTACCTCCCCGGGCTGGAGGTTTCCCCAAGGGCGGCGCGTTTCCGTCTCTGACTGCCGCAAGGGACTGCCAACCTTCCCCCGCCGGCGGCAGGAGGGCTGCGCCTGCGCAGGCCGACCCGCCGAACATGTTTTCTTTTCCACCGGGCGCGGCGCATTTTCTTTTTGATGTCTCAAAAAGAAAATGGGGGGCGCATCCCCTGCGGGAGCGGAATCCCCCGCGGCCGCCGTTCGGTGGCCCATCCCTCTCCCCGCCGGGATGGAGGATTTTTTTCAAATCCGTGTAACGAATCCCCCGCCAGCCGGACATACCTGACAGAGAGGAGGGAGATGCCCTTGGCCAACATGGAAGAAATTTACCAGGCCCATGCCAGGACCGTCTATAAATTTCTCCTCTCCCAGTGCCATGACGCCGACCTGGCGGAGGAGCTGACCCAGGAGACCTTCTACCAGGCCGTCCGGTCCATCGACCGGTTCAACGGCTCCTGCAAGGTGTCCGTCTGGCTGTGCCAGATCGCCAAGCACCTGTGGTACCAGCACCTGCGGAAACGAAAACCGGAGGAGCCCCTGCCGGAGGACGGCCTGCCGGGCCCCTCCGCGGAGGAGGACGTGCTCACCCGGCAGGGCCATCTGGACCTGCTGCGGCAGATCCATGCCCTGCCCCCCAGCACCCGGGAGGTGGTGTACCTCCGGGCCTTCGGGGGCCTCAGCTTCCGGGAGATCGGGGACGTGCTGGGACGGACGGAGACCTGGGCCCGGGTGACGTTTTACCGGGGCAAGGAGGCACTGCGGAAAGGAGGAGCAGACCATGAAGAACATTCCTGAATTATCCTGCGCCATTGTGGAGGACCTGCTGCCCACCTATGTGGAGAGGCTGACCTCGGAGGAAACCAACATGGCGGTGGAGGCCCATCTGGCGTCCTGCCCCGCCTGTGCGGCCAAGCGGACCGCCATGGGGGCGAAGGAAACGGAAGCGGCGGGTCAAAACGCCGAAGAGACCGCCCGGGAGGTGGACTATCTGAAAAAGGTGCGGCGCAGGAACCGGCGGAGAGTATGGCTGGCGGTGGCCTGCACCACGCTGGTGCTGGCGGCAGTGATTCTTACAAAAATCTTCATCATTGGCGGGCCGGGACAAGCCAATGATGTGGGGGTTCGCCTCGTGGAAATTGTGGATGGGGACACCCTGTCTGTCAATGTGGACTGCCTGTATGCTGTCAATGCCTTCTACGGCTGGGAACAGGATGAGACAGAAGATGGGGTTGTTTCTTTCACCGCCCGTGAAGCGAGAGCCTCTTTCATTCACCCAAACGATCTAGTAGACCTTCGGGTCCCACTGGAGGGGCTTAAGGAAGTCTGGGTCTGTGGCAGGCTGGTCTGGCAGAACGGCACCACTATTCTTGAATCCACACTGTGGATCTACGACGCCCGCACCCCCTATGTAGGCGACGCCACTGCCGTGGGGAACCTGGTCCATGAGATCGGCCTCTGGCTTTCCAGTATGGAGCTCCCCTATAACTACACCATCAGCCTGCAAACCACCAGCGAGCCCTATGGCCTGACCATTCACTTCGACAGCGTCACCGCTCATGTACTGGGTGTGGAGCGCGACATCGACAAGCGGATGTATGCCATCGCTCCCTCCCTGCTGGCGCTGATCGGCAACCTGGGGCAGGTGCAGTGGACCTACGCCGCCCCGGACGGCACCGCAGTGACCCGCTCTGTGACACTGGAGGAAGTGGACCAGGCCCTGCCGGATTGGATCGAAGCCTACAATCTGGATGCCGGCGCGGATTGGACTGCCCCGGAGAGTGTCAAGGATTACGCCACCTCACCGGCAGCCCTGCAGCAGCTGCTGGACCTGACATGTCACGGCTTCTATGTGGTCACGGAAGAAGATGGAACCACCATTTTCACCCCGCAATTCTAAAACAGCGTCAGAAGTGCCCCGTCTCAAAGGAGACGGGGCGCTTCTTTTGTGCAAATGAAGCCGGCTCATTCAATTCCCTTGCCGTTGTTCCACTTCCACTCCCGGATCTCCGGCAGGTCCACGCCGTGATCCTTGATATACTGGCGGTGCTCCACCAGCTTGTCGTTCATCCGCTGGACCAGATAGGCCCCCCGGTTACCCAGGGAGTGCAGCCGCTGGACCACGTCGATCACCAGATGGAACCGGTCGATATCGTTGAGGACCCGCATGTCGAAGGGCGTGGTGATGGTGCCCTCCTCCTTGTAGCCACGGACGTGAAGATGCTTGTTGTGCCGGCGGTAGGTCAGCTCATGAATCAGCGTGGGGTAGCCGTGGTAGGCGAAGATGATGGGCCTGTCCTGGGTGAAGAGCATATCGTACTCCATGTCCGTGAGGCCGTGGGGATGCTCCGTGTGGGGCTGGAGCTTCATCAGATCCACCACGTTCACCACCCGGATCTTCAGCTCTGGCAGCTCCTTCCGCAGGATCGTCACCGCCGCCAGCGTCTCCAGAGTGGGCGTGTCGCCGCAGCAGGCCATGACCACGTCCGGCTCCTCCCCCTGGTCGTTGGAGGCCCAGTCCCAGATACCGATGCCCTGGGTGCAGTGCTTCACCGCCTGGTCCATGGTGAGCCACTGGGGGCGGGGATGCTTGCTGGCCACCATGACGTTCACATAGTTCCGGCTCTTGATGCAGTGGTCGAACACGCTCAGCAGGCAGTTGGCGTCCGGGGGCAGATAGATGCGCACCACGTCCGCCTTCTTGTTTGCCACGTGGTCCAGGAAGCCGGGGTCCTGGTGGGTGAAGCCGTTATGGTCCTGCTGCCACACATTGGAGGAGAGGATATAGTTCAAAGAGGCGATATCCTGCCGCCAGGGCAGCTCGTTGCAGGTCTTCAGCCACTTGGCATGCTGGGCGAACATGGAGTCCACGATGCGAATGAATGCCTCGTAGCTGTTGAAGAAGCCGTGGCGGCCGGTGAGCAGGTAGCCCTCCAGCCAGCCCTCGCACATGTGCTCGGACAGCATGGAGTCCATCACCCGACCGTCCGGGTCCAGGTGCTCATCCGGGTCCTCATTCTCGTACCGCTCCCCCAGGAAGCGGCGGCCGGTGACCTCAAACACCGGATGGAGCCGGTTGGAGGCCGTCTCGTCCGGGGCGAAGATGCGGAAATTCCGGGATTCCAGGTTCAGCTTCATCACATCCCGGACGTAGCCGCCCAGCACCAGCATGTCCTGGGCCTCCACCTCGCCGGGGGCGGGAACCTCCACCCCGTAGTCCCGGAAGTCCGGCGTCCGCAGGTCCCGCAGCAGCAGGCCGCCGTTGGCGTGAGGGTTGGCACCCATGCGCCGGTCCCCCTTGGGGGCGAAGGAGCGCAGCAGATCCACCGGCCGTCCCTCCTCGTCGAACAGCTCCTCCGGGTGATAGCTGCGGAGCCACTGCTCCAGGATGGGCAGGTGCTTTTCCGTGTCAGGGCCCATGGAGATGGGTACCTGGTGGGCTCGGAAGCAGTCCTCCACGGGGTTGCCGTCCACCTCCTTGGGGCCGGTCCAGCCCTTGGGGGAGCGGAACACGATCATGGGCCAGCGGGGGCGGGTGGTGTCTCCCGTGGTGCGGGCGTGCTGCTGGATGCGCTTGATCTCCCGGATGGCCCAGTCCAGGGTGGCAGCCATCTGCTGGTGCATCTTCTCCGGCTCACTGCCCTCCACAAAGCGGGGTTCCCAGCCGCAGCCGCGGAAGAACTGCTCCACCTCCTCATGGGAGATCCGGGAGAAGATGGTGGGGTTGGCGATCTTGAAGCCGTTCAAGTGCAGGATGGGCAGCACCGCGCCGTCAGTGATGGGGTTCAGGAATTTGTTGGAGTGCCAAGATGTGGCCAGGGGCCCGGTCTCCGCCTCACCATCGCCCACCACGCAGGCGGCGATGAGATCCGGGTTATCCGCCACAGCGCCGAAGGCGTGGGCCAGAGAATACCCAAGCTCGCCGCCCTCGTTGATGGAGCCAGGTGTCTCCGGCGCCACGTGGCTGGGCACGCCGCCGGGGAAGGAGAACTGCTTGAACAGTTTCCGCATGCCGTCCTCGTCCTGGGTAATGTTGGGATAGACCTCCGTATAGGTGCCGTCCAGCCAGTCCTGGGCCACCATGGCGTTGCCGCCGTGGCCGGGGCCGGAGAGGTAGATCATGTCCAGATCGTCCTTCTGAATGACCCGGTTCAGGTGGGTGTAGATGAAGTTCTGCCCCGGCACGGTGCCCCAGTGGCCCACGATGGTCTGCTTCAGGTCGGAGGCGGCCAGTGGGCGCTTCAGCAGGGGATTGTCCAACAGATACAGCTGGCAGGCGGAGAGGTAGTTGGACGCCCGCCACCAGGCGTCGACCTGTTTCAGCTGCGTCGGCGTCAACGGCGGCTTTTTAGACAGGCGTGTATTGGTTTTAGGCTTTGCTGCAATTGTCTTTTGAGAAGTCCGTGGCATATTATTGCCTCCTTTTTCTTGTTCCTTTCGCAATTAGTATATCTCTTATTCGAAAAAAAGGCAAGCGAAATCGAAAATAATTTTATCTTAATTTACAATTATTTCATTTTAGCATTCTTCTTTTAGGCGTTTTACCCTTATTCTATCCCTTCCGCCGCGCTTGCGTTTTTCCGCCGGATGTGCTACTGTAACGGCATGGAAACGTATGAACTCATCCGCTCCGGCCGGAAGACCCTGGCCCTGGAGATCACAAGGGACTGCCGCGTGGTGGTGCGGGCCCCCCGCCGCCTGTCCCAGGCCCGCATCGACGACTTTGTGGCCAGTCACGCCGGCTGGATCGCCCGGCACCTGGAACAGCAGCGCCGCCGGGCTGCCCTGGCCCCCTCCGCCCCCACCCAGGCGGAGATCGGCGCCCTGAAGGAAAAGGCACGGCAGGTCCTGCCGCCGAAAATCGCCTATTACAGTGAGAAAATGGGCCTGTTCCCTACTGGCGTCAGGATCACCTCCGCCCGCACCCGCTACGGCAGCTGCAGCGGAAAGAACAGCCTGTGCTTCTCCTGTTTTCTCATGAACTGTCCGGATGCGGCCATGGACCTGGTGGTGGTCCATGAGCTGTGCCACATCCAAGTGAAAAACCACGGGCCGGATTTCTACGCGCTGCTGGAGCAGGTACTCCCCGACTGGCGGGAGCGGAAGAAGCTGCTGCGATAACGTGTAAAAGCACAAACCGGAGGCATGGCTTGGCCGTGCCTCCGGTTTATGTCTGATATTACGCCCCCACCGACGTGAGCCAGACCGCCGCCAGCAGCACCGCCAGCAGCGCTGCATTCCAGGCGGTAAACACCGCCAGATACCGGGCGGGGCGGGCCCCCGGGGAGCGAAGATACAGCTTGAGCGTGATCAAACTTGCTAGGGATGCTACCGGGGTTCCCAGACCGCCGATATCCACGCCCAGCAGCAGCTCCCTCCAGTTGTCTGTGAAGCCCGACAGCAGCACCGCCGCCGGTACATTGCTGATGATCTGGCTGGTGAGCACGCCGGTCAGCAGGGTGCTGCGCTCCAGCAGACTCTGGAGAAACCCATGAACGGCAGGCAGCCGTCCCAGGTTTCCGGATACCACGAAGAAGCAGATGAAGGTGCACAACAGGCTCACATCCAGCTTCCGCAGCAGAGCAGGTTCCACTGCGGCCAGCGTCCCAAGCACCAGAACCGTCAGCAGACCATAGGGCAGAATGCGGAACACCGTCAGCAGGCACAGCAGGAACAGTGCGCCGTACAGGGCCAACTTCCCGGGCTGCCGCAGGGGCTGCGGGTGCACCGGAGGGATCTGGAGATCCCTGGGCAGGACCGGCAAGGCCGTCGCGGTCAGGCAGGCCAGACTGATCCCCGCCAGGGGCAGCACCACCGGGAAAAAATCCCCGGCAGAGAGTCCATAGGCCCCGTAAAGGTAGAGGTTCTGGGGATTGCCCACCGGCGTGGCCATGCTGCCCAGGTTTGCGGCAATGGTCTGCAGCACCAGCAGCGGCACCGCCGCGGCCCGGCAGTCCATCTGGTCCAGAAGCAGCAGCGCAAAGGGTGCAAAGGTGATAAGAGCGACGTCATTGGTCACGGCCATGGAGCAGAAAAAGGGCAGCAGCACCAGGATCACTGCCAGGGCCCTGGGTCCGGTCCCCCGGGACAGCAGATGGCCGGCCAGCCACCGGAACGCCCCGCAGGACTGGAAGCCCGCCACCACCGCCATCAGGCACAGCAGCAGGCATAGCACCCGCAGGTCGATGTAGCCCAGATAGGCGGCGTCCGGCGGCACCAGGACCATGGTGGCCAGTGCGCAAAGTGCCGCCACGGTCAGCACCACCTCCCGCTTGAAAAATGCCAACAGTCTCATTTCCGTCCCTCCAAAGGCTGACAAAATCCGCGTTTCACCATATCACACTTTTTCCGGGAACGCAAACCTTTTGGGGGAGGCTGTGCTGTTCTACCGCAGGCAGCCCGCTAGCCGCCGGGACAGCATCCACGCCAAGGCCAGCTTCACCAGGTCCGGCACCACAAAGGGGAACACGCACATTCCCAGTGCTGCCCACAGGCCGATGGGCCCCGCCGCCCGGGCATAGGCCACCAGGAACCAGGCGGTGCCGAAGGCATAGCACACCAGCAGGCCCAGCACCATGGCCGCGGCCGTCACCGCCGGACGGTCGCCCAGCCGGGCGGTCATGCCCCAATACAGCAGGGCCGAGGCCAGAAAACCCAGGATATACCCGCCGGTGGTGCCCAGCAGAACGCCCGGGCCTCCCTGAAAGCCTGAGAACACCGGCAGGCCCACCAGGCCCAGCAGCAGATATGCCAGGATAGCCAATGTCCCCCGCCGGCCCCCCAGGGTCCCCAGGGCTGCAAACACGCCAAAGGTCTGGAGCGTGAACGGCACTGTCAGGGGAATGTTGATCCAGGCGCACACCATCAGCAGCACTGCGAACAGGGCGGCGTACGCCAGGTCCACCGTCCGCAGCCGGGTCCTAGTCTTGGAAGTCTGTTTCAAATCAGATCGCTCCTCTCCTGTGTCTGGAGGAAGTATAGCAAGGCTTTCCATAATTGTCAACCTTAAAAAAAATAAAGTTTACAATATAGATAAAAAACCAGGAGGCAGTGCCTCCCGGTTCAGCAGTCCGTGTGGGTGCAGATCTCCCGCACCTTGGCCTGAATAGCTTTCAGGTCCACAAAGGTCTCCGGCCGCTTCTCCACATCCCGCAGCAGCGCGGAGGGATGGTAGATAGCCGTCATCTGGACGCCGCCCCGCTGGAACCACTTCCCATGCTCGGCGGTGATCTTGAAGTCCTCCTTGATGATAGCCTTGGCGGCGATCCGGCCCAGACAGACAATCAGCTTGGGCCGCAGCAGCGCCGTCTGCCGCCGGAGCCAGCCGATGCAGGCGTCCTGCTCCACATTCAGCGGGTCCCGATTCCTGGGCGGGCGGCACTTGACGATGTTGGCCACATACACCTTCGTCCGGTCCAGGCCGATGATCTCCAGCATATCATCCAGCAGCAGCCCCGCCGGCCCTACGAAGGGGATGCCCTGCTCGTCCTCCCGCTGACCGGGGCCCTCCCCTACCAGCAGGATCTCCGCGTCCCGGGCACCGTCACCGAACACCACGTGGAGCCGGGTCTCCGCCAGGGCGCAGTTCCGGCATTGTCCGCAGGCCTGCTCCAGCGCCTCCCAGGTATCCGCCATCCGCCTCCCCCTCCTTCGTGCCTCTCTCCGGGGCACCACACCGGCGGCGGATGCCCCTCGGCCGCCCAGCCAAATGGCAGCGGCCTCTTTGCGGCCATTGTAACACAAAATCTTCCGCCGCGCAATGAGGTATGAATCTCTTCCGTCCGGACAGACTGGACAGGGAGAGGAGGGGGACGCTTGTCTCTGTGGCTATGGACATTTTGGACATACAGCTTTCTCGGCTATCTGCTGGAACGGGGGTACGCCATCGCCACCCACGCGGACCGGCAGGCCCGGAAGTGCTTTCTGCTGCTGCCCATGTGCCCGGTGTACGGGCTGGGGGCCCTGGCGGTGCTGGCCCTGCCGGAATCATTGAGCGGCAGCTTCTGGTCTCTGGCCCTGTGGGGCGGTCTGGCGGCCACAGCAGTGGAGTATGCCGTACACGTTCTCTATGACCGTCTGCTGGGTGTGCGGTTCTGGGACTACTCCCAGGTCCGGTGGAATCTGCGGGGCCGGGTCTGCCTGCCCTTCTCCCTGGCCTGGAGCCTGCTGGTGGCAGCAGGGCTGCCGGTGATCCAGGCAGCGATAGCCCCGGCGCTGGCCGCCGTGCCGCCAACCGCCACCTATGCCGCGCTGCTGGTGTTCACCGCCGACACAGTGGTCTCCCTCCAGCTGCTGCGCCGGGCAGGAGATCCCGCAGTGCTGTCTCTGGGAAATCTGCGGGCTGCGTAAGAAGCCGGGCATGGGGAAACGTCCATGCCCGGCTTCCTTTTGCGTCCGGCCGGTCACTGTTCCGGCAGGTGGGCCTCCAGCCAGTGCGCCACGTCCGCATAGACCTTCTCCCGGCCCGTCTCCTGGAGGATCTCATGCCGCAGGCCCTGATAAAGCCTGATCTCCACGTCCCGGACACCGGAGCGGCGGAAGCTGCGGTACGCCCGCCGGACACCCTTGCCCATGTCCCCCACCGGGTCGTCCTGCCCGGAGAGGAAGAGGACCGGGGTATTCCGGTTCATCCGCTTCAGGTTTTCTTGCTTCTCAATGCAGGCGATCCCCCGCAGCATCTCCCGGAAGAGTCCGATGGTGGGGTCCCCTCCGCAGAGGGGATCCGCAAGATACTGGTCCACGTTCTCCGTGCTGGCAGAGAGCCAGTCGTATCCCGTGCGGTTGGGGGCAAATTTCTGATTGTATGCCTCGAAGGCCAGTTTGTTCACCAAGGGGCTGGAATGGCGGTCCCCCACCTTTCTGGCCTCCCGGGCGGCCAGGACGCGGCCCGCCGCCACCAGCGCCGGGGGCATCTGCCCCGTGCCCATCAGGATGGCTCCGGCCACGGTGCCGGGGTAGCGGATCAGATACGTCCGGGCCAGGAAGGACCCCATGGAATGCCCCAGCAGGAACACCGGAAGGCCGGGGAACCGCTGCCCTGCCAGCTCCCGCCGGGCATAGAGGTCCTGCACCGCCCAGTCCCAGCTGCCCCTGGGTCCGAAGTACAGCCGGGGCGCCCCCGCCGCCACGGAGAGACCGTGCCCCAGGTGGTCGTGGCCCGCCACGGCAAAGCCCCACTCCGTCAGGTAGGCCGCCAGGGGCTCATACCGCAGGATGTGCTCCGACACGCCATGGGAGAGCACCAGAACCGCCCGGGGTGCCATGTCCGGCGTCCACTCCACCGCATGGATGCCGGTCCGCCCGTCTGCGGAGGGGAAGGTAAATTCGTTTCTCACCATGGAAAAATCATCCTCTCTGTGCTATACTGTGTGCCATCAGGCGTAGGATGCCTGCTTTCTGGGTCGATGATACCACACTTCCGTCACAAATGCCAGAGGAGGCCGCATTCATGGAAACATACATCGCTGCCCTGGACCAGGGAACCACCAGCTCCCGGGCCATCCTGTTCAACCGGGCCGGGGAGATCGTCTCCCGCGCCCAGCACCCCTTCCGCCAGATCTACCCCCAGCCCGGCTGGGTGGAGCACGATCCGCTGGAAATCTGGGCCACGGAGAAGCGGGCCCTGGCGGAGGTCGTAGGCGCCGCCCACATCGACCCCAAGCGGATCGCCGCCCTGGGCATCACCAACCAGCGGGAGACCACCATCCTCTGGGACCGCTCCACCGGGCAGCCGGTCTGCAACGCCATCGTATGGCAGTGCCGCCGGACCGCTCCCCTCTGCGACACGCTGAAGGCCGACGGCCTGGGCCCCCTGGTGGCGGAGCGGACGGGCCTGCTGATCGACGCCTACTTCTCCGGCACCAAGATCCGGTGGCTGCTGGACCACGTCCCCGGCGCCCGGGAACGGGCGGAGCGGGGGGAGCTGTGCGCCGGCACGGTGGACAGCTGGCTCATCTGGAACCTCACCGGCGGGGCAGCCCACGTGACAGACTACTCCAATGCCTCCCGGACCATGCTGTTCAACATCCACACCCTCCAATGGGACGAGGCGCTTTGCCGGGCGCTGGGCATCCCCGCTTCCCTGCTGCCGGAGCCGCTGCCCAACTGCCATCTCTACGGCCGTGTGGCCCCGGACATTCCCGGACTGGAGGATCTGGCGGGCATCCCCATCTGCGGCAGCGCCGGGGACCAGCCGGCGGCCCTGTTCGGCCAGGCCTGCTTCACGCCGGGCCAGGCGAAGAACACCTACGGCACCGGCTGCTTCACGCTGATGAATGTGGGCGGTGAGCCGGTGGCCTCCCAGTCGGGATTGGTAACCTCCGTGGCTTGGTCCCTGGGGGGCGAGACTACCTATGCCCTGGAGGGCAGCGTGTTCAACGCCGGCAGCACCATCCAGTGGCTGCGGGATGAACTGGGGCTCATCTCCTCCGCCCCGGAGTGCGACCGGCTGGCGGAGAGCGTGCCGGACGCCGGAGGCGTCTACGTGGTGCCCGCCTTCACCGGCCTGGGCGCCCCCTACTGGGACATGTACGCCCGTGGCACCATCGTGGGGCTGACCCGTGGCACCACCAAGGCCCACATTGCCCGGGCGGTGCTGGACGCCATCGCTTTCCAGGTGACGGATCTGGTGCAGGCCATGAACGCCGACGCCCCTTGCCCCATCACCACATTACGGGTGGACGGCGGTGCCTCCGTCAGCGACATCATGATGCAGACCCAGGCGGATCTGCTGCGACTGCCGGTGGACCGACCCGCCCAGGTGGAGACCACTGCCTTCGGCGCTGCGGCCCTGGCGGGGCTGGCGGCCGGAGTGTGGGGCAGTCTGGAGGAAGTGGCTGCCCTGCGCCGCAGCCAGCACGTATTTCTGCCCCAGCGGCCCCAGGCCGCCTGCGAGGCCCAGTACCGCCTGTGGCGCCGGGCAGTGGACCGGGCGTTGCGGTGGATTGAAAACGATGTGTAAACAAATCCGGAATTTGTTGCGTTCAGTGGAAAAGTGCGCTATACTGAAGCCAAGTGAGAGGCATGAAACGGAAATGAAGACGATCAGTGCGGCGTTTCGTCCGCAGGTGAAAGGAGTTTATCGACATGGCTTTTTTTGAGGATCTGACCAAAAAGACAAAGGACCTGGCCTACGTGGCCGCCGACAAGGCCAAGGATGTGGCCGCCGTGGCAGCGGATAAAGCCAAGGACGCGGCGGAGCTGACCCGCATCTCCATGGCCATCGCCGGGGAGCAGCGGGAGATCGACAAGAACTACCGCACCATAGGCGAGTGGTTCGTCAGCGAGTACGAGGGGGAGATCCCCGACGCCGTCCGGGACCTGGTAGAGGCCGTCAATACCTCTAAGGCCAAGATCGCCGAGCTGGAGGCCAGCAAACCCCGTAAGGACGATGGCGCCGAGGTTGAGGCAGCGGCTCCCGCCCAGAAGATCTGCCCCATCTGCGGCGCGGCCTCCGACAGCAAGTTCTGCCCCCAGTGCGGCGCCCCTATGGGTGACTGAGTTCCCGCCATAACAAAGACAAGCCCGCCGGCCTGATGGCCGGCGGGTTCTCTTTCTCTTTCAAAAGGTCAGGCGCATGTCATACCATACCACGCCGCCGTGGGTGGACTGGGAGACGCCCTCGTTCACAAAGCCGAATTTTTCGTAGTAGTGGACCAGCTTGTCCTTGCAGGTGAGGACGCAGCCCCGCCGCCCCTGGGCCCGGGCGTCGGCGATCACCCGCTCCAGCACCCGCCCGGCACAGCCCCGGCGGCGGTAGGCCGGCAGGGTGTTGACGCCGAAGATCATCTGCCAGGCGCCGTCCTCGTCGTGGAGGGCGGCATTTTCATACATCTCGTCCCGGAGCGTGGGCTCGTCGGTGGTCATGCCGTCCACAAAGCTCACCAGCGTGCCGTCGTCCTCCTCCAGCAGCCAGAAGTGGTCTGCGTAGTAGGCCAGACGGTCTGTGATCTCCGCCGCCGTGGCAGCCTCCGCCGGTGGGAAGCAGGCGGCCTCCACCGCCGCCAGGGCAGCCGCGTCCGCCAGAGAGGCAGTCCGAATGTGCATGAAAAAATCCTCCTCATTTCAAATAACGGTAAGTCAGCAGCAACCGGGCGGTGCCGTTGAACTGGTTTTCCAGCCAGAAGGGCTGATCCGCCGCGAACCGCAGGGCGTCCCGCTCCAGCAGCTGGAAGTCCTGCCCCTCCGCGTGGAGCAGCACCGTGCCGGAGAGGCTGGTGGCCAGGCACACGCAGCCGGGCACCATAGGTTCCGGCGCGTACCGGCCGCTGATGTACAGGTCCAGAAAGAACGTCTCCTGCCGCAACACGTCGTCATAGGGCAGCGAGGGCCGCAACAGCGCCTTGCCCCCATCCAGCCGGGCGGCCTTGTTGTCCAGCTCCCGCAGGAGCAGCAGCGGCTCGAAGTCGTCGTTCTCCAGCAGCACCTCCGCCGGGACCTTTAATGCCCCAGCCAGCTTGCCCAGCAGCCCCACAGAGGGGTTGGCCTCCCCCCGCTCGATCTGCCCCAGCATGGAGCGGGACACGCCGGCCTCCGCCGCCAGCCGCTCCATACTGAGCTTTTTGCTCTTGCGGATGCGCTTGAGATTCTCCCCCACCGCCCGGGTCAGCTCCATGGCGCGATCTCCTCTCTCAGCCAAAAGGCCACTATGTTGCACATTAGCTGTTTTATAGTATCCGGTTTGTCGGATTTTGTCAAGAGGAAAGCGGGACAGCCCTGCTGCCCCGCCGGGTAAATTTGGAAAAGGACTTGCAAGCGAATCCCAATCGTGATATCATCAACATGACAAACAAAAATGCGGCAGTTTCCAGGTGCGCCAACACCTGGAAACCTATGCAGGTGATGACGCACCTACACAACGGCCGAAAGGCCGCACCGCATGAATTATGATACGACATTCCGGCCTTTTTGTAAAGGGCGGCTTTTCTCGTTATCCATTCATGCCTGTGTTGCACAAGAAGTCTCTTCTTACGCCGTGTAGGGGAAACCCTGCGTGGCGTTTTTGTTTTTCACCCGCCGCCTGGGGGCGCCAGCCCCCGGGGCCGGTGCGGTGAAAAACAGGGAGAGGCGGTATCCCGCTTCCCTGTGCAGTTTTGAGAAAAAGGGAATCCTAAAAATTATTGCGGAGGAGCGGTGGTATGATTATTCTGGGAGATTTGCAGCTTGGTCACAAGGATCTGGATACATGGAAGCCAGGTCCCAACAGCGCGGGCGGTGTCAGTGTACAGATTATCTTTCAAAATGACACGCAGAAAACCATCAAATACGTCTACTTTGATGTGGTCCCCTACAACGCGGTGAAGGATGCCTAAAGCTGTACCATCTCCGGCAAGACCAAGGCCGGACTGAAATGTACCGGGCCGATTCAGCCGGGCAAGATTTTCCGGGACGTATGTTGGGAAAATGTCTGGTACAACTATTCCATTACAACGCTGGACTTGGTCATGGTGGAGGTCCTCTACATGGACGGCAGTTCGGAAAAGCTTACCGGGGCAAACATCAAATGCGGAGATCCGCCCAAGACCGGCTGCTACATAGCCACTGCGGTGTATGGCTCCTATGACTGCCCCCAGGTGTGGACCCTGCGGCGCTTCCGGGATCATACCCTGGCCGCCTCCTGGTACGGCCGGACCTTCCTTCATGCCTACTACGCCGTCAGCCCCACGCTGGTAAAGTGGTTCGGCCGGACCGCCTGGTTCCAGAAGCTCTGGCGGGACCCCCTGGACCGGCTGGTGGCAAGACTCCGGGACGAGGGCGTGGCGGACACCCCCTATCAGGACCGGGAGTGGTGACCCCGAAAACAAATCCTCCCCGTTATCAAACGGGGAGGATTTTTCTGTCTGTATTGCGTTTAGACCCGCTTCCAGCTGGCGCCGCCCTTGGTGTCGATGATCTCGATGCCCTGGGCTTTCAGCTCATCCCGGATGCGGTCCGCCTCCGCGAAGTTCTTCGCCTTCTTCGCCTCGTACCGCGCCAGCACCAGCGCATCGATGGCCGGGTCCCCCTCGCCGGTGACGGTGTAGCCGCTCTCGGTTTGGGTGGTCTTGGCCTGGGCGGCCTCCGCCCGCTTGGCCGCCGCCTTCTCCAGCAGACCCAGGGACAGCACGCTGTCAAAGTCCCCGATCAGGGCCAGCTTGGTGGCGTCGTTGGTCTTTGTCTTCAGCACGTCGAACAGGGCCGTCACGCCCATGGAGGTGTTCAGGTCGTTGCCCATCTGCTGCCCGAACTTCTCCCGGTAGGGCTTCATGGCCTCCTGGTCCACCGGACCGTCCGCCGGGTCTAGGGCCGCGATGCGGGCGATCAGCTTGGTGTAGGCCGCCGCCGCGTTGTCCAGGTTCTCCCAGGTGAACACCAGCGCCTTGCGGTAGTGGCTCTGGAGGCAGAAGTACCGGTAGGCCAGGGGGTCATAGCCCTTCTGCTCCAGCAAGGACACAGTGAGAAACTCACCCTTGGACTTGGACATCTTGCCGTCCGAGGTATTCAGGTGATGGACGTGGAACCACTGGGGGCACCAGGGATGGCCCAGGTAGCTCTCGCTCTGAGCGATCTCGTTGGTGTGGTGGGGGAAGGCGTTGTCCACGCCGCCGCAGTGGAGATCCAGATACTCCCCATTGTACTTCAGGGAGATGCCGGAGCACTCGATATGCCACCCCGGATACCCTACGCCCCAGGGGGAATCCCACTTCAGGGCCTGGTCCTCGAACTTGCTCTTGGTGAACCAGAGGACGAAGTCGTTCTTGTTGCGCTTGTTGGGATCCTCCTCCACGCCCTCCCGGACGCCTACGGCCAAGTCCTCCTCGTCGTGGTCGTTGAAGACGTAGTACCGCCCCAGCTTGGAGGTGTCGAAGTACACGTTGCCGCCGGCGAAGTAGGCATAGCCGGTATCCATCAGCTTGGAGACGATCTTGATATACTCGTCGATGCAGCCGGTGGCGGGCTGGACCACATCCGGCGTCTTGATATTCAGCCTGCGGCAGTCCTCAAAGAAGGCATCGGTGTAGAACTGGGCGATCTCCATGACCGTCTTGTGCTCCCGCTTGGCGCCCTTGAGCATCTTGTCCTCGCCCTCATCGGCGTCGGAGGTCAGGTGGCCCACGTCGGTGATGTTCATCACCCGGTGGACATCATAGCCAGTCCAGCGGAGGAACTTCTCCAGCACGTCCTCCATGATATAACTGCGCAGGTTGCCGATGTGGGCGAAGTGATACACTGTGGGGCCGCAGGTGTACATCTCCACGCGGCCGGGGGTGTGGGTCTTGAACTCCTCTTTCTTGTGGGTGGCCGAATTGTACAGGTACATAAACACTGCTCCTTTTACGTTTCCGAACCGGCGGATTCCTCCCGCCGGCTCTTGAGATATTGTTCATCCATGAGTTTTTCCAAAAATTCCAGACGGGATAAGGCTGCATTCAACTTTTCCTCTACGGGGTCCCGGACGCTGATCTGGTCCACCTCGTCGGCGAAGGTGGCGATCTTTCCGGCCACTCGGACCACATGGGCGGGGACGCCCACGGCGGTGCAGTCCTCCGGCACCGCGCTGAGGACCACGGCGCCCGCGGCAATGCGGGCGTTGTCCCCCACGGTGAAGGGGCCCAGTACCTTGGCGCCGGAACCCACCATCACATTGTTGCCCAGGGTGGGGTGGCGCTTGCCCTTGTCCTTGCCGGTGCCCCCCAGGGTCACCCCCTGGTAGAGCAGACAGTCGTCTCCGATCTCCGCAGTCTCGCCGATGACAATGCCCATGCCGTGGTCGATCACCAGCCGGTGGCCGATGGTGGCGCCGGGGTGGATTTCAATGCCGGTCCAGAACCGGCTCCACTGGGAGACGCACCGGGCCAGAAAGAATCGATGATGCCGGTACAGCCAATGGGCCACCCGGTGGTACAGAACGGCATGGACACCAGGGTACAGGAGAAAAATCTCAAGCTTGCTGCGGGCCGCGGGGTCGCGGCGCTGGTAGGCGGCCAGCAGGCCGCCCAGTTGGGTTACTCGTTTTGCCATATCGAATTGCTCCTTGTGCGGATCGGGAGGCCATGAAAAACGCCTCCCGTACCAAGGTACGAGAGGCGACGGATCGCGGTTCCACTCTCTTTTATCACTCAAGGAGGCCCGTTGACGCTGGCCAGACGGAGGGCTTCCACATCCCCCGCGCTCCCGGGCGCACGTTCACAGCTCCCGCCGCAGGCGCGCTTGCAGCCGGTGACGCGCCCTCTCTGTTCTTTGGAAGTGCTGTTACTCTTCCCGATCAACACGCTATTCCATTTACGCTTTGTATCTTAACAGGATTTGAGAGAGGTGTCAAGAGACAACTTCACGCAGGAATATCCCGGCCCTGCGCCCTGCGCCTTGACAGCGCACCTGCTTCTCCATACAGAATATGCCGGAATGTGGAAACCGTCCCCCCTGTCAACAGGCGGTTGACAAAATTCCAATGGCTGTCGCTTGCCAAGCGCCCGCCTTTTCGGTATGATGGGACCAAAGAAAAGGAGGGGATACTCCATGGAATTGAAGGACCGTATCGCTGCCGTCCGCAAAGCGGCGGGATTGACCCAAGAGCAGCTGGGCGAGCTGCTGGGTGTCACCCGGCAGGCCGTCAGCAAGTGGGAGAGCGGCCAGACCACGCCGGACGCCGCCACCATCGCCGCGCTGTGCGAAAAGCTCCATGTGTCGGCCGACTATGTGCTGTTGGGAAAGGAGCCGGGGGAGGGACAGACCGCCGCCTATGAGCCGCCGGACACCTGTCCCTGCTGCGGGCGGAAGGTCTCCGGCAGCATCTGTCCGGAATGCGGCTATCAGCTGCCCAATCATCCGCCCCGTGGGCCCCAATACGCTGTCGTTGCCACCCGCCCCGGCTTTGTGCAGAGCACGGAGTCGTCTGCCCAGCTGGTGAAATACTGCGGCTTCACCCAAGAGGATGCCAACAATGCCATCGCCCACTATGTGAACAACCAGTCCCGCATCCTGCTGCAGCGGGGACTGGTTGACAGTGCGGCCCAGTACATTGCCGCCCATCTGGACCAGGATTTCTTCTGCCCGCAGATCGTAGTGGACTGCGGGGAATCCGAGGAGGCGCTGCTTTACAAACCCAAAGCCTTCGAGACACCGTCTCCCGTCAAGAGTCAAGAGGGCATCGGCTTCTGGGGCGTGGTGGGTGCTGTTATCGTTGCCCTGCTGATCCTCTCGTTCTTCTGATGATGGACCGGTCCTTTCTGCGGCGGTACGCCGCCTCCGGCGCGGTCATCGCCGGGCTGTATCTCCTGAACCGCTTTCTTTTGGTCCCCCTGACCAGCTGCCGCCTGCTGGCTTGGCACGGGGCGGACTTCCTGGCCGGCGGCTTGATGCTGTGCCTGCTGAACGGTCTGCTGTGTCTCACCCGCCGGCGGCCAGTGGAGCGGGCCCTGCCTGCCTCGCTTTTCCTGCTGGCCTGCGGCCTTTTCTGGGAAGTGGTCACGCCTCTGTACCTGCTCCGATCCGTGGGCGACCTCCGGGATGTCCTGGCGGTGTGGCTGGGGGGCGTGGCTCTGCTGTCCCTCTGGCGGGTGTGGGACCGGCTGGGGCCTGGAAGCTGAACATGTCAAAACGCCCCCGGCGGGAGTGACCCGCCGGGGGCTCGTCTGTTGTCAGAGTCACGCCGAGGCGATGACATCCTTGTTCTTCACGAAATACTCTACGCCGGAGTACAGGGTGGTGAGGGTGATGACCCACACGCAGAGCGTGTTCACCACCGGTGGAATGGGCAGGAACATCAGCACCACGCACACCATAGTGGCGGCAGTCTTGACCTTGCCGGACCATCCGGCGGCGATGACCCGTCCCTTGTCGCTGGCGATCATCCGCAGGCCGCTGACGGCGAACTCCCGGCAAATGACAATGAGCAGCATCCAGGCGGGCATCTGCCCGATCTCCACGAACCACAGCATGGCGGCGGTCACCAGCATCTTATCCGCCAGGGGGTCGGCAAACTTGCCGAAGTCCGTCACCAGGTTGTACTTCCGGGCGATCTTGCCGTCCAGCATGTCCGTGAGGCTGGCGATGATGAAGATGGCCAGCGCCACCCACGTGGCGCCGGGGAAGCCCCAGTACAGCACCACCATGAAAACCGGGATCAGAATAATGCGCAAAAGCGTCAATTTATTGGGCAAATTCATGGATGTTTACTCCTCCGCCAATTCTCCGGTCAGTTCGCCGTCCATGACGCCGGTAAGCCGGACGGTCACAAAGGTGCCCGGTTCCACCTCCCGGTCCGCGTCAAACCAGATGCGGCCGTCGATGTCCGGGGACTCGGCGTAGCTGCGGCCGAAGTGCATCTGGGCCTGGCTGTCGAAGCCCTCGCACAGCACCTCCCGCTCCGTTCCCAGAACAGACTCGTTGTACGCGTCGATGATGTCGGACTGAACGTCCACCACCAGCTCCGCCCGGCGGCGGGCCTCCTCCATGTCCACATGGTCCATCTGGGCCGCCCGGGTGCCCTCCTCCGGGGAGAAGGGGAACACCCCGGCCCGTTCAATCTTTGTCTCCCGGAGAAAGACACACAGCTCTTCCAGCTCCGCCTCGCCCTCGCCGGGCAGGCCGGTGATGAGGCTGGTCCGCAGCACCAGGCCGGGGATGCGGGCCCGGAGCTTTGTCAGCAGGTCCAGCAGCTCCGCCTTGGTATCCCGGCGGTTCATGGCCTTCAGGATCCCGTCGTTGCAGTGCTGGATGGGGATGTCCAGATACTTGACGATCTTGGGCTCCTCCGCAATGGTGTCGATCAGCTCCTCAGTGATCTCGTCCGGATACAGATAGTGGAGCCGGACCCAGTGGAAGTCCAGCCTGCACAGCTCCCGCAGGAGAGACGCCAGCTGGTGCTCGCCGTTCAGGTCCGTTCCATACCGGGTGATATCCTGGGCGATGACCAGCAGCTCCTTCACGCCGGCGTCCGCCAGCTCCCTGGCCTCTTCCAGAAGGCCCTCCATGGGGCGGCTGCGGTATTTGCCCCGCAGGGAGGGGATCACACAGTAGGCGCAGTGGTTGTCGCACCCCTCGGCGATGCGGAGGTAGGCATACCAGGGGGGCGTGGACAGGATGCGTCCCCCGTCCTGGGGGGCGGTGTGGATGCTGCCCAGGTGGCAGGGCCTCAGGCCAGAGGCCCCCATCACCTCGTCGATGGCGGCGCAGATATCGCCGTAGCTGCCGGTGCCCAGAATGCCGTCCACCTCCGGCAGCTCGTTCAGAACGTCCTGCTTGTACCGCTGGGTCATGCAGCCGGTGACCAGGATCTTCTGTACCTGGCCGGCCCGCTTCAGCTCCGCCATCTCCAGAATGTTGTCGATGGCCTCCTCGCAGGCGGACTGCAGGAAGCCGCAGGTGTTCACCACCACCACGTCGGCCCCCTCCGGCTGCGCCTGGACGGTGTGGCCGGCGGCCTGGACAGAGGCCATCATCTGCTCGCAGTTCACCTGATTCTTGGCGCAGCCCAGGGAGATAAAGGAAATGTTGTATGGCACGATCGAGTCCTCCAATCGATGGATTGTTGCAAAATGGGCCCGGCGGGGCCGGCATGTGTGTCCCATTGGACAGGGAATGACAGCCATGATGTGGCTGGGCAGATACGCCCACTTGTAGGAGCAGGCACCCCATAACCGCCATTCGGCGGCCCGTATGCCTCCCCGGAGGGAATACCCCCTGCGAGACGGGACTCATTCTTCGAGAATCTCCGCTCCCAGACGGCTCCATGCCTCCCGGACGTCTCCCCAAGCAAACCCCCGCCGCAGCAGTGCGCTGGTGAGCCGCCGCTTCTCCGCCTCCTCTGGGGCCCGGCCCCGGAGCTTGGCCGCAAGAAATCGGTCAATCTGCCAGGCGCTGTCCGGTGCCTGATCCAGAGCCTCGTCCCACAGCTCCCGGGGTACGCCTTTCTCCCGCAGTTTCTCCCGAATGCGGGCCGGGCCATAACCAAGGCCGGCGCAGTGGCGCACCAAGATTGCTGCGTAATCTGCATCGTTGATGGCACCAATGGCCTCCAGCCACTCAGCGGCGTACCGCGCCTCCGCCTGACTGGCCCCCTTCTCCTGGAGCTTCCGCTCCAGGTCGCGGCGGCTCATGGCCCGCTTGCCGATGAGGTCCGCCGCCGTGGCCTTCACGTCGGAGACGCTGGCAGCCTTCTTCAGCTGCTCCAGACGTCTGCCGTCCAAATCATCTCCAGTCCGCAGGCCGAAGTCCAGCGCCTCCTGCTCTGTGATCTTCAGGCAGGCGCCGTCCTCCAGGAATACCAGCACCCGGCCCTTTTTGTGGGGGGACGCCTGGACGCGCTCAATCCGCATCTTCGAAGTCGTCGGCGCTCACATCCACCGCCCGGCCTGCCGCCTTGGCGGCGATGCGGGACTGGTTGCTCATCAGCTTGTCGAAGTTCCGGCGGATGTCCGCCTCCAGCTTGTCCGCCGTCTCCGGGTTCTCCTGGAGATACCGCTTGGCGGCGTCCCGGCCCTGGCCGATGCGGGTCTCCCCGATGGAGAACCAGGAGCCGGACTTCTGCACCAGCTCCAGCTTCACGCCCAGGTCCAGCAGCTCACCGAAGTGGGAGATTCCCTCGCCGTACATGATGTCGAACTCCGCCTCCCGGAAGGGGGGCGCCACCTTGTTCTTCACCACCTTGGCACGGGTCCGGTTGCCCACGATCTCAGAACCGTTTTTCAGCGCCTCGATCCGGCGCACATCGATGCGGACGGAGGCGTAGAACTTCAGCGCCCGGCCGCCGGTGGTCACCTCCGGGTTGCCGTACATGATGCCCACCTTTTCCCGCAGCTGGTTGATGAAGATGACGATGCAGTTGGTCTTGCCGATGGCGCCGGTGAGCTTCCGCAGGGCCTGGCTCATCAGCCGGGCCTGCAGGCCCACATAACTGTCGCCCATTTCGCCCTCGATCTCCGCCCGGGGCACCAGGGCCGCCACGGAGTCCACCACCACCACGTCAATGGCGCCGGAGCGGACCAGGGCCTCGGTGATCTCCAGCGCCTGCTCGCCGGTGTCCGGCTGGGCGATCAGCATGTCCTCCACCTGGACGCCCAGTGCCCGGGCATAGGTGGGGTCCAGGGCGTGCTCTGCGTCCACAAAGGCCACCTCGCCGCCCCGCTTCTGGGCCTCCGCGACGACGTGCAGAGCCAGGGTGGTCTTGCCGGAGGACTCCGGCCCGTAGATCTCCACAATCCGCCCCTTGGGCAGGCCGCCGATGCCCAAGGCCACGTCCAGGGACAGAGAGCCGGTGGGGATGTAATCCACGTTCAGCTCCGCCTTGTCGCCGAAGCGCATAATGGCGCCCTTGCCGTACATCCGCTCGATCTGGGCCATGGCCGTGTCGATGGCCCGCTTCTTATCGTCCGCCGGAGCCGCGTTGGGCAGCGGCGCTTTCTCTCTCGCCATTGTATTCTCCTCCTGATTCTCTATAAAAACTCTTTATTTCAACTCATCTGTAAGTCCCTTACTTCTCTGAGAGAGTCCCCAGCAGAGGGATCCAAACAGCATCCCTCCATACACGATCACCGCGCGGCCGCCAGGCAGCGTCTCCCGGACAGGGTCCCAATACTCAGGCGCATAACTGGACGGGTCTGTTTCAACCGCTGCAAAAAGGATAGGTCACCGCCGTGGCCGCCATGGAAAGGGCTGACGCCCTATACGCCGTATAGCGCGGCTTGGGCGAGTGCTTAACGAAACCCCGGCGCATCAGCGTCCAGCCCGACACCAGGGGCCCGGCCCACAGCAGGGTCGGACTTCCCGCCTCCTGCACATAAAACGGCAGCCCCACCATTGCCGTTCCTTTCTCTAAACGTCAGAGCTCTGTACACAGCGTTCCGAATACCACCCGGGGGATGTCGTGGTGGTCCTTCACCACCTGGATATCCCCGAAGCCCTGGGTCCGCATGATCCGCAGCACGTTGTCCGCTTGACCGATGCCCACTTCAAAATACAGACGGCCGCCGGGAGCCAGGGCCTCCTTCCACTTCTCGGAGATGCTCCGGTAGAAGTCCAGGCCGTCCTCGCCGCCGTCCAGGGCCAGATGGGGTTCATAGTCCTTGACGGAGGTGTCCAGCGTCTCGATGTCCGCCCGGGGGATATAGGGGGGATTGGACACGATGCACTGGAACTCTCCCAGGGATTTCTCCGGCTTTTCCCGGGCGTCCGCCTGCATGGGCACCACCCGGGCGGTAAGGCTGTTGCGGCGGACGTTCTGGCGGCAGATCTTCAGGGCCCCGTCAGACCACTCCCCCAGCACCACCCGGGCCTGGGGCACTTGGGCCGCCACCGCCAGCCCGATGCAGCCGCTGCCGGCGCACAGGTCCAGCACCCGGCATTCCCCCAAGGTCTTGATATAGCCAATGGCCTGCTCCGCCAGCACCTCCGTGTCCGGCCGGGGAATCAGCACGTCCCGGGAGATGTCCAGCGGGAGCCCATAGAACTCCCACTCACCGATAAGGTATGCCACCGGCTCGCCCTCCAGATGCCGCCGCACCAAGTCCCGGACCCGGTGCTCCAGCTCCGGGGAGGCGTACAGTCCCCCATCCCGGGCCAGCTCCTCCCGGCTCTTGTTAGTGCCGAAGCAAACCAACTCCCGGGCCTCCAGCGTGGCCTCCTCGATCCCTGCCCTCCGCAGCTGCTGGCGGATATCCAAATACAAATTGTTGTATGTCGTCGCCATAATACGCCTCATTATCAAAAATTCACCATTCGTCTTTCCCTTTTTCACTGGGCAAGACCAGCTCCAGGGACCGGATGGCGCACTCGATCATGGAGTCGTCCGGCTCATTGGTGGTGAAGTTCTGCATCCACATTCCGGGGGCCGTCAGGATTTTGGCCAGCCGACTGTCCTGCACGTGGCGGCCCACCCAGCGGTTGAACTCATAGGTAATGCCCACCACCAGAGGCAGCAGAATCAGATGTGCCAGTGTCCGCAGCCAGACATTGGTGATGGGCCAGATGCCGAACACCACACTGGACACCAGGATGGACACAAAGATCACCACGAACAGAAAGCTGGTGCCGCACCGGGGATGGTGCCGGGGCTGAATGCGGACATTCTCCACCGTCAGGGGCAGCCCCGCCTCGTAGCAGAAGATGGTCTTGTGCTCCGCCCCGTGGTACTGGAACACCCGGTAGATGTCCTTCTGCTTGGAGCAGAAGATCAGATACAGTAGGAAGATAGCCACCTTCAGCACGCCTTCGATCAGGTTCCGGCCCCACATGGGGAAGTCCGGGAAGAAGTGCAGCAGCCCGCCGGTGAGGAAGGTGGGCAGCACCAGAAAGAGGAAGATGGACAGGCCGATACCCAGCAGCACAGAGAGGCCCACGATCAGCCCCTCCAGCTTCTTGTTGGAAAAGGTCCGGTCCAGCCACTGTTCAAATTTGGAGGGCTCCGTGGTCTCCTCCTCCGGATAGAAGTCCGCGGAGTACATCAGCGCCTTCACGCCGTTGACCATGGAGGAGAGGAAGTTGACGGTGCCTCGGATCAGGGGCCAGCCTAAAATAGGATGCCGGTCCTTGATGAGCCGCAGCTCCTCCACCTTCTCCACCAGATTGCCCCCCTGGTCCCGGACCACGATGGCCTGCTTCTCCGGGCCCCGCATCAGAATGCCTTCAATGAGTGCCTGTCCGCCGATGCTGGTGCGGAAGGCGCAGGATTGGGGTTGTTTTGCCATGTGTTTCCTTTCTAATTCCGTACAGTTGAATTCTACCATGCTCTGTACAGAAATGCAAACATTTGTTCGATTTTCGAAAATCATTCCTTGACCGGCAGGCAGATGGTGACCACCGCGCCGCCGCCATCGGCGTTGCCGATGGTGAAGATGCCGTTGTGAAGGCCGACGATCTCATCGCACACCGCAAGGCCGATGCCGCTGCCCCGGGCCTTGGAGGAGCCCTTGTAGAACTTCTGCTTGATGAAGGGCAGCTCCGCCTCCGGGATGCCGGGACCGTAGTCCCGGACCCGAACCACCTCAAACTCGCCCTCCCGGCTGATGGAAGTGTCGATCCGCTTGCCGGAGCCGCCGTGCTTGGCGGCGTTGTCCAGCACGTTGCAGAACACCTGCTTCAGCCGCTCAGAGTCGCCGGGGATGGGAGGCAGGTCCTCATCCCCGCACTCGTAGTTCAGTTTGATGCCCTCCTGCCGGAACAGCTCGCCGTAGGTGAAGATGGCGTCCTCAAACTCCGCCTGCAGGTCCACCTGCTCCATCCGGAGGGTGAATCGGCCGTCCTCCATCTTGGAGAATTCCAGCAGCTCCTCTACCATGGTAGAGAGCCGCCGGGCCTCGTTCAGAATGATGCGGATGCCGCGGCGCATCTGGGCGGGGTCATCTGTGGTGTCCTCCAGAATCGTCTCGCCCCAGCCGTTGATGGCAGTGAGGGGCGTCCGCAGCTCGTGGGACACGGAGGAGATGAACTCGGATTTCATCTTCTCGTTCTGGCCGATCTTGAGGGACATATCGTTGATGTTGTCCACCAGTTCCCCCAGCTCGTCCGTGTACTTGTTTTCGATCTGGAAGCCATAGCTCCCGGCAGAGATCCGCTTGGCCGCCTCAGACACCACGGCCACCGGCTCCACCACGTTGTTGATGAACAGCAGGCTGGAGATCAGCACCAGGGCCATGCAGATGCCTCCCACCGCCAGAATGATAAAGACCACCAGGACAATCTGCCGGTCCACCAGCTTCATGGACGTCACCAGCCGCATGACGCCCGCCACCCGGCCGTTGAACAGCAGGGGCGCTGAGACCGCCATGATCTTCTCACCCGTCTCCGGGTCTCTGCCTTGGAAGGGCGTGATCTCCTGATTGGTGATGGCTCTGGTAATATCGCTGGTCCCCGGCGAGCTGCCTGCTGTCAGGCCGGAGGTGGACATCTGGATACGTCCGGTGCTGCCGATGAACTGCAGCTCAATCCGGGACTTGTCCTCATAGGTGTCCACTGCCTGGGTCGCCATCTGGTTGTACTCGGAGTAGCTGTTCATGAAGTAGTCGTTGAAAGCACTGGACATGGCCTCCGCCTGCTTCATCAGGCCGTTTTCCATGCTGCTGTAATAGTAGGTGGAAACGCCCACAGATACCAGCGTCACCAGCAGCATCAGCAGCACCAGCACCGGCAGAATGGTATTGACGATCCACCGCTTCCGCAGGCCCCGGAGGCGCAGCACCGTCCATTTCCGATCCCGTTCTTCCTCTGCCATGGGCCGCTCCTCCTTTCCCTGCGTTCCTTACGCCGGCATCACTGGCCGGCCGATTTTCTCAGAACCCCCACTTGTATCCGTATCCCCACACCGTGGTGATATACGTGGGATTCTGCACGTTGCTTCCCATCCCGCGGCGCGGGATGGGACCCCTTTCCTCAGCTTGCGCGGCGGAAGTAAATTCCACCTTGCGCCAAGGTTTTGGCTTCCACCAAAACGCTTGTACGGGCCATCGGCCCGCCCCGCTCCGCGGGGCCCCGGACAACGCCCGGAGCCGCTCAGAACCCCCACTTGTATCCGTATCCCCACACCGTGGTGATGTACGTGGGATTCTGCACGTTGTCCTCGATCTTCAGCCGCAGGCGGCGGATGTTGACATCCACGATCTTCAGCTCACCGAAGTAGTCCCGGCCCCAGACCATATCCAGGATCTCCTCCCGGGAGAGGGCCTTGCCCGGATTTTCCATGAACACCTTCATGATGGAATACTCCACCTGGGTCAGCTTGATTCGCTGGCCGTTCTTCTCCAGCGTCCGGTTGCGGGTGTTCAGCAGGAAGGGATCCTGCCGAATCTCCCCGGTCTGGGGGATCTCCTCTCCGCCGGCCCGGCGGAACAGGGCGTCCACACGGGCGGTAAGCTCTGCCGGGGAGAAGGGCTTGGTCACATAGTCGTCGGCGCCGGTCATCAGTCCCGTCACCTTGTCCATCTCCTGGGAACGGGCGGTGAGCATGATGATACCGATTTTGGTGTTGGTGGCCCGGATGCGGCGGCAGACCTCAAAACCGTCGATCCCCGGCAGCATGATGTCCAGCAGCGCCACCCGGGTATCGGGGTTCTCCTTCAGCTTGTCCAGTGCCTCTTCGCCGGTCTCCGCCTCAATGACGTCGTACCCGGCACGGCGCAGGTTGATGACGATAAAGCTGCGGATGCTGGACTCATCCTCCAGCACCATTACTTTTTTCATTCGGCATACCGTCCTTTCTTCTCTGTCAGCTGTCGCCGGCGGACCACTCCGTGGTGATCAGGCTGAACGCCTCCCGCACCTCGTCTTCCGTCAGGCCGTATTCCCAGCTCCCATTTGTGTCCAGAAGCTCGGCCGTGTAGATGATCTCCGGCAGACGGCGCAGGATGACCCGGCCGCCCCGGGTGGCTCTGGCCTCGCGGCCGGAGCCTGTAAGCTTGGTGATCCGCAGGACATCCTGTGGTGGCTCCCCGCTGTCTCCCCGGTAGGAGAATGTGACCGTGACCTCCTCCGTCCCGGCCGTGCGGGTAATGAGGATCTGATCCTTCCACACGTCCGGCAGGCGCAGGTACCAGCCGTCCTCCACACTGTGGTAGGTGCTCACCACAGCCGCTTTGGTGCCGTCGCTGGTATAGGTATACCAGTCGATCCGCCGGCAGGGGTCCTCACCCACGTTTCCCCAGGCCGGGATCGGCTCGGGATGGGGGACCTCTGTGATACCGTCGCCGTTGATATCCTCCGGGTACAGGGAACTGAAGGGCGCGATCTCCGAAGACACCCCCGTCACGTCGGACAGCAGGATGTTCACCAGTTCTCCATTTTTCACGGTCAGGATGTCAGTGACCATCCAGGCCGACTCCTCCACCCCCGTGACGAACAGGGCCGGCGTACCGTCCTGTAGGACACCGCTCTTCACACGCCCCTGCTGGCTCAGCTCCGCCATGGTGCTGGTGATCCGTGCGGAGGTTCGCAGCTGGAACTCTTCCTCCTGCCAGCAGTAGTAATCCGCAATGCCGTTGCCCTCCTCATCGGCCCGGAGCACCACCAGCTCCCACAGGCCATCCTGATTCAGATCGTTGACCGCATATTTCACATAGCTGGTGCCCTGCACCAGCTCCTCCGGCTCCCCGGACCGCAGGGTGTAGACGGAGAGGGCCAGGAGGTCCGTATTGACCCGCCAGCCCACCAGCAGCTCCTTCCGGCCGTCCTGGTCCAGATCCTCGTAGGCAATGCTGTAAATGCTGGTGCCGGTGCCCTCAATGACGGCAGCCTGCTCATATCCCTGCTTTCCGGCGGTAAAGATATAGATCTTCAGGGGCTTCTCATCCGCAGAGTTGCGGAAGAAGGCCAGCGCCTCCTCCTCGCCGTCTCCGTCCAGATCCTCCAGCTGCACGGGCTGGATGTTGCTGCCGGAGACGGGGGCCGCGTACTCCGCCCCGCTCTCCAGCAACTGGTTGAGTGAGCTGTTCAGCTCCGTGTACTCCTCCGGCAGCTGCGGCAGGCTGTACAGGTCCGTGGGGGAAAAGGAAAATCCGCAGCCGCTGGCGGACAGAAGCAGAAGCAGGCCGACCGCTGCCGTCAGCATCCGCTGTATTCGCTGTCTCATGGCCTCCTCCTCTCTGCCGGTGGGCTGCCCCCGCCGAAAAACGCATAATTCAACTTATATATGATAGCACGTTTTCTCCCTGATGTGTAGGGGTTGTCAGCATTTTTCCCGCATTTTACGTTCTGTTCATTTTTCCGCCGTCCCCGGTCGGAAGGCCGCGATCAGGGCCAGCTTCCGCCTGCGATCCAGCCGTTTGATGGCGGCCTCCCGCCGCAGGGCCGCAGACCGGTCCGGCACCGCCTCCTGGTAGACCAGCTCCACCGGCAGGCGGCTGCGGGTGTACTTGGCGCCCCGCCCGCTTTGGTGGGCCTGGAGGCGGCGGGGCAGGTCGTTGGTGCAGCCTGTGTACAGTGTGCCGTCCCCGCAGCGCAGGATGTAGACCAGATAGCCCATACCGTCCCTCCTCTGTCCGATGAGACCAGTATACCACAGCCCGCCGCCCCGTCAAAGGGCTTTCCGCATGGGGACTTCCCTGCCCGGCATAGGAATGATGGTACAGGGAGGGATTCTATGTTGTCTGCCGCACTGCTGCTCTTCGCCAACACGCTGCTCTTCTCACTCCGCCTGTCCGGCGGCGGGTCGTTTCCAAAGCCGCTGTCCGCCGCAGAGGAGCGGGAATATCTCCGCCGCTACGCCCAGGGAGATCAGGAGGCCCGGGATGTACTCATCGAGCGGAACCTGCGCCTGGTGGCCCACATCATCAAGAAATACTATACCCAGAGCGCCGATCAGGAGGACCTGATCTCCATCGGCACCATCGGCCTCATCAAGGGCATCTCCAGCTTCGACCCGGAGAAGGGCGCCCGCCTGGCCACCTACGCCGCCCGCTGCATTGAAAACGAAATTCTCATGTACTTCCGCAGCCAGAAAAAGCTCCAGGGAGAAGTCTCTCTGTCGGATTCCATTGAGACAGACAAGGAGGGCAATGCCCTCCAGCTGATGGATGTGGTGGGCGTGGATGACACCATGCTGGACGATATCCACGACCGGGACAGCGCGCTCCGGCTCCACCAGATCATCCGGGAGCGTCTGACCACCCGGGAGGCGGAGATCATTCGCCTGCGGTACGGGCTGGGCGGCACCATCCCCCTGACCCAGAGGGAAATTGCCGCCTCCTTCGGGATTTCCCGGTCCTATGTATCCCGCATCGAAAAGCGGGCGCTGGAAAAGCTGCGCCAGGAGCTGCAGGACGGCCCTGCGCCCCAGCTGGTCCGGCGGAGGCCCCATTCCTCCGGGACGTGACCGCCGGATTTGGAAAACAGAGGGCGTGATGGAAAATTTCCATCACGCCCTTTCTTTGCGCGCTTCCGCGCCTTTCAATAGCGCCGCACCACGGCGGCCACCTTGCCCAATATCTGGGCATAGGTGCCGTCAATGGGGGAATATGCCTCATTCTCCGGCAGCAGCCATACCTGACCGCTTTTCAGAGACAGGCGCTTAACCGTCGCCTCGTCATCGATCAGAGCCACCACAATCTCACCGTGCTGCGCAGTGGGCTGGCTGTGAACCACCACCAGGTCGCCGGGCAGGATGCCTGCGTTCAGCATGGACTCGCCCCGGACCCGCAGGGCAAAATACTCCCCGGGCCGACCGGCGGTATCGAAGGTCAAATAGTCCTCGATACACTCCTCCGCCAGAATGGGGCTGCCGGCCGCCACATTGCCCACCACTGGGACCTGATTTTCAGGCTTAGGAGATTCCCGCAGCGTGATGGCGCGGCCCTTGCCGGCGCCCTTTTCAATGACGCCTGCCTCCTCAAGCCGTTTGAGGTGAAAATGGACTGTGGAGGGTGACTTCAGCCCCACGGCCTCCCCGATCTCCCGCACCGAGGGGGGGTAGCCCTGCTCCCGGATACAGGCGGCAATGTACTCGTAGATTTTCTGCTGCATCTTTGAGAGCTCCCGCATACGTGTCCACCTCCGCTGGATTTCTGGCTGTATTATACCACAACGCCGCAGGAAAAGCAAACATTTGTTCCATCATTTTCAAACTTTTTTGTCGTCTGTCCGTACGCTTCCGCATAGCTTTGATTTGTCTGCTTTTTTGCAAAATCCCCTTGAAATACAGAGAAAACTATGGTATCATTAACATCTGTGAAATCATGATCCATGCGCTGCATGGCTGAAAGTTTTGGAGGTTATCCTGTATGGACGCTTTAACGCTCGTCATCACGATCCTGCAGCTTCTCTGCGGTCTGGCAGTCATTGTCATCGTGCTCTTCCAGTCCGGCAAGAGCGCCGGCCTCTCCGGTGCCATCGGCGGTGTGGCCGACTCCTTCCTGTCCCGCAACAAGGCCAAGACTCTGGACGCCAAGCTGGCCCGCGCCACCAAATGGGTTGGGGCCATCTTCCTGATCCTGACGCTGGTCCTGCTGATCCTGCAGGGCTGATTTCGCGCTGAAAGCGCCCGGTGTGCCAGCACACCGGGCGCTTTTTTATATGTCGCCGGAGCAGTACAGCACACCGGCCTCCGGTTGGATACCGTTGGCTTCCAGCAGTTCCTGCACCGTCACGAAGCGGTAGCCTTCCCCTTGAAGCGTATCTACAATCTCCAGTGCCGCGTCCACAGAGGTATCGTAGATATCATGGAGCAGGATGATCTGATTGGGGGCCGCATTTTCCAGGACCGCCGCCTTCACCTGGGCTGTATTGAGCTTTTCCCAGTCCCTGGGATCGATGGACCACTTTATCATGGGCACCTGCAGCAGCTCCCGGTCCGCCGCATCCACGGCCCCGTATGGCGGGCGGAGCCAATATGGCCCCCCTCCCAGCAACGCTTCCAGCGTCTCCTCTGTACGGCCTACCTCCCGCTGCAGCGTCTCCCGGGAGATCCCCTGAAGCCGTACATGGTTCCAGGTGTGGCTGCCCACCTGATGGCCCTCTGCCTGCATCCGCCGGACCAGGTCCTCATTGCCTTCGATCTGCTTGCCAATCAGGAAAAAGGTGGCGCTTGCCCCCCGCTCCTGCAGGCCGTCCAGTAGCCGCTCGGTAGTGTTCCGGCGTGGGCCGTCGTCAAATGTAATGGCGATCAGCTTGTCCGCCGGGAGCTGGGCATCTGCCCCAGCCTCCGCCACAGGGCCGCCCGGCGCGCAGCCGGACAGCAGTGCCAGGGCAAGGCACAGAAAAAACAGGCGACCTCTCCACATCGCGCCCACACCTCCTCATTCATGCAGCGGTAGTTTGCGCGGCAGCTGAAAATTTACACCCGTTAAAATTTTCTCCTGTTTTTTCATAACACGAAAAAAGGAAGCGGGCCCCGCCCGCTTCCTTCATCTCATATTCCGTTCGGTGCTCTGCATAGACGGTCAGGAGAACAGGTCAGAAATGGCATCTCCCACCAGGTCCACTGCCAGATCTGACACCACTTCCAGTCCCAGAAGCACTCCCCCCTCCTTGGCAGCTGAATGGGCTCTCTTTCGCCCGCGTGCTGCGGGCTTCTCCCTCTGCTGAAATTCCGGTTTCTTCTCGAGCTGCGGCGCGTCTCCGTCCCCTGCAGGCTGATTGAAGGCCCCGCACCGGGGGCAGAAGCCGTCTGCATCGCAATCATACCGTTTGCCGCACGAAGCGCAGGAAATCTTCTTCACAGATGTTCCCTCCTTTGCTCTGCTGCCGGGCGCTCACAAGTCCCCGCCGGGCAGCCGTCGACCGTGGGACTGCTCCTTCAGCAGCCGGCCCATGGCCATCTCTGCCTGACGGAGATTTTCTCCCAGTTCCCGCTGGAGCCTCCCTGTCCGCTTCTGCTGTGCCGCAGGGGACTCAGCGGCCGCGGCGGTCCCGCCGCTCCGGACCCAGACAGGCTGGTTGAAGGCCCCGCACCGGGGGCAGAAGCCATCCACATCGTAGTCATACCGCTTTCCGCAGTCCTCACAGTGAACCATGCGCATAGAGATCTCCCCCTTCGCTTCCATTGTATCACATCTCCTTCAGGTCCACAAGAACAATCAAAAGCCCTTTGTCACAGGTCCTAGGTTCCCATGACAAAGGGCTTTTTTGATTGCGGGTTCTTACTTCACCAGCTCGATGATGGCGGTCTCCGCGGCATCTCCGCGGCGCACGCCGGTGCGGATCACGCGGGTGTAGCCGCCGTTGCGCTCTGCATAGCTGGGAGCGATCTCCTTGAACAGCTTCTTGCAGACATCCTCGCGGGTGATGAAGCTCATAGCCTGCCGATAAGCGGCCAGGTCGCTCTTCTTGCCGAGGGTAATCATCTTCTCAGCCAGAGGCTTGATCTCCTTGGCGCGGGCAAGAGTGGTCTCCATCTTGCCGTTGTCCAGGAAATCCGTCACCTGCTGACGCAGCATCGCCATGCGCTGGTCAGTGGGCTTGCCAAGTTTCCGAGTTCCGGGCATTTTGGTTTCCTCCTTATCAGGATTTTGGTCAGCCGGGGAACGTCCGCCGGCATTGGAATCAGTTGTTGTTATCTTCGTCAGCCAGATGGAGTCCCATCATCGCCAGCTTGTTGATGACCTCTTCCAGGGACTTGCGGCCCAGGTTGCGGACCTTCATCATCTCGTCCTCCGTCTTGGAAATCAAATCCTCCACGGTGTTGATGTTGGCACGCTTGAGGCAGTTGAAGCTGCGGACGGAGAGATCCAGCTCTTCGATGGTCAGCTCCAGCACCTTGTCCCGCTGGGCCTCCGCCTTCTCCACTACGGTGGGCTTGCTGCCCACGTTCTCAGAGAGGTCGGTAAACAGCGTGAAGTGGTCGCACAGGATCTTCGCACCCAAGGACACGGCGTCCCGGGCAGAGATGGTCCCGTCGGTCCAGACCTCCAGCGTCAGCTTGTCGAAGTCGCTGGAAGCACCCACACGGGTGGGCTCCACGGTGTAGTTGACCTTATACACGGGGGTGTAGATGGAGTCCACGGCGATGACGCCGATCACGTTCTGCTGCGGCTTGTTGCGGTCCGCAGGCACATAGCCGCGTCCGTGGGACAGGGTGATCTCCATGTTCAGCGTCGCGCCGTTGTCCAGCGTGGCAATGTGCATGTCGGGATTCAGGACCTCCACCTCGCCGTCGGCCTTGATATCGCCGGCCTTGACCTCGCAGGGGCCCACCGCCTCGATGTAGACCGTCTTCACCGTCTCGCAGTGGAGCTTGGTGAGCAGGCCCTTCACATTCAGGACGATCTCCGTCACGTCTTCCTTGACACCTGGGATGGTGGAGAACTCATGCTGCACGCCGGCGATCTTGATGGTGGTCGGGGCCGTGCCGGGCAGAGAGGAAAGCATAATGCGGCGAAGCGCATTGCCCAAAGTGGTGCCGTAGCCGCGCTCCAGCGGTTCCACCACATACTTGCCGTATGTGGCGTCCCCCGGCGTCTCGATGCACTCAATCTGGGGCTTTTCAATTTCGATCATGCAGTAGTACCCTCCTTCATCTTCTTGTTGCGAGCACGCATGATTGCGCGCCGCCGGCAGTTCCTATCATTATTGAGGGTATCCTCCGCTTACTTGGAGTACAACTCAACGATGAGGTGCTCCTCGACGGGAACGTCGATGTCCTCCCGGGCGGGCAGACGGGTCACGGTGCCCTTCAGGGCGTTCTTCTCACGCTCCATCCAGGCGGGGATCAGGAACACGGGGGCATCCTGGCCCAGCAGGCGCTTGAAGATCTCAGAGGAGCGGCTGGACTCGGCAACCTCGATCACATCGCCGGCCTTGACCTGATAGGAGGGAATGTCGACCTTCCGGCCGTTGACGGTGAAGTGGGCGTGGCTCACCAGCTGACGGGCCTGACGGCGGGTCATGGCGAAGCCCATGCGGTATACCACGTTGTCCAGACGGCGCTCCACAGCGATCAGCAGGTTGTCGCCGGTCTTGCCGGGGGTCTTGGCGGCCGCCTCGTAATAGGCGTGGAACTGCTTCTCCAGAATGCCATAGATGAACTTGACCTTCTGCTTCTCATTCAGCTGGATGCCATATTCGCTCTTCTTCTTTCTCATCTGGCCGCCGGGGTTGCGATTGGTCTCCTTCTTCGCATAGCCCATCACGGCAGGAGAAATGCCCAGAGCCTTGCAGCGCTTCGCGATCGGCTGCATATTCTTAGCCATTTGCTTGTTACCTCCTCTTCAAATCAGACACGGCGGCGCTTGGGGGGGCGGCAGCCATTGTGGGGGATGGGCGTGACGTCCTTGATCATGGTCACTTCCAGGCCCACGGCCTGCAGCGCCCGGATCGCGGCCTCACGGCCCTGGCCGGGGCCCTTGACGAAGACCTCGACGGTCTTCAGGCCATGCTCCATAGCGGCGCGGGCGGCCGTCTCAGCCGCGGTCTGTGCCGCGAAGGGGGTGGACTTCTTGCTGCCGCGGAAACCGAGGCCGCCGGAGGAAGCCCAGGAGATCGCGTTGCCCTGTGTATCGGTAACAGTTACCATGGTGTTGTTGAACGAAGAGCGGATATGGACCTGGCCCCGCTCAATGTTCTTCCGTTCACGCCGGCGGCGAATAACCTTCTTGCCGGCGGATGCCTTTGCAGTTGCCATCTTGGTTCTCCCTCCTTACTTCTTCTTGTTGGCAATGGTCTTCTTGGGACCTTTGCGGGTCCGCGCATTGGTCTTGCTGCGCTGGCCGCGCACGGGCAGACCCTTGCGGTGGCGAATGCCGCGATAGCAGCCGATCTCGGTCAGCCGCTTGATGTCCAGAGCGGTCTGGCGGCGCAGGTCGCCCTCAACGGTATAGCTGTCGATGGCGTCGCGCAGCTTCTGCTCGTCGGCGTCGGACAGATCCTTCACGCGGGTGTCGGGGTTGACGCCTGTCTGCGCCAGGATGTCCTTGGCGCTCTTTCTGCCAATGCCGTAGATATAAGTGAGGCCGATCTCGATACGCTTATCCTTCGGCAGGTCAATACCGGCAATACGTGCCATACTCTCAAAGCACCTCCAATTAAATGTTAGCCCTGTCTCTGCTTATGCTTGGGGTTCTCGCAAATGACCATGACACGGCCTTTGCGGCGAATGACCTTGCACTTCTCGCACATGGGCTTCACGGACGGTCTTACTTTCATAGTTTTTAACCATTCCTTTCAGCGGTTTGTGTCTTTTCAGCTCAAGTGGCGCTTACTTACTGCGCCAGGTGATCCGGCCGCGGGTCAGGTCATACGGGGACATCTCCACCGTCACCTTGTCGCCGGGCAGAATCCTGATGAAATTCATTCTGAGTTTTCCGGAAATATGTGCCAAAATCTTGTGTCCATTTCCAATGTCTACCTGGAACGTTGTGTTGGGCAGGGCTTCCACCACGACACCCTCCACTTCAATCATGTCGGATTTTGCCAAACGTTATCCCTCCTGGTCCGGATAAACCTCCTCGCGGTAAGCCGCAAGGGTTTTGCGAAGCTCGCTGTTGGTGATCCTGGCTTCGCCTCTGATCTTTTCAGAAAGCCGGTTCTCGTCCGCCGCTACAAACAGCACGTGTCTGCGCTTTTTGCGTTTGGGCGACTCCACCTTCCTGGATTTCCCGTCCGCCAGCAGCAGGTACTCCCCCTCCACCGCGAGAACGATGAAGAGCTTTCCCTGGTCCCGGCCGGCAACGGATCTTACGATGTTGGATGCTGCAATTTCCATGCGTTTCCTCTCAGATGGCGGGGGCCGTCAGGATCTCAGGCTCGCCGTCCGTGATCAGAATGGAATTTTCATAGTGGGCCGCCCATTTGCCGTCCAGCGTCTTGACGGTCCAGCCGTCGCTCATCTGCTGGATGGCCGCCGAACCGGCGTTCACCATGGGTTCGATTGCAAGCGTCATGCCGCGGAGGAGCCTGGGCCCCCGGCCGGGATGGCCGTAATTGGGGATCTCCGGCGACTCGTGCATCTGGGCGCCGACACCGTGGCCGACGTATTCCCGGACGATGGAGTAGCCGTGACTCTCCACGTACTGCTGGATGGCTGCCGAGATATCGAACAGCCGGTAGCCCTCCTTGGCGAACCTGATCCCCTCAAAAAAGCTCTGTCTGGTCACGTCGATCAGATCCTGCGCCTCCGGGGAGATCCTGCCGCAGGGGAAGGTGGCCGCACAGTCGCCGTGAAACCCTCCAATGTACGCTCCCACATCCACACTGACGATATCGCCCTCCTGGAGGACCCGGGGTCCGGGAATTCCGTGGATGATCTCGTCATTGACGCTGATGCAGGCGCTGGCCGGATAGCCGTTGTAATGCAGGAAGGAGGGGACTGCGCCTTGCTTGCGAATGAAATGCTCCACTGCACGGTCGATCTCATGGGTTGTGACGCCGGGCTTTACCAATTCCCCTGCATAAGCACGGGCAGCCGCGGTAATTTTTCCGGCCCGGCGCATCAATTCGATCTCATGGGGGGATTTGAGTGTAATCATACGCTCATCTCCCCAGTGCGTGGAGGATGGCCCGGGAGGTCTCTTCCACAGAGGGTTGATTCTCCACAGGCTTCAGGAGTCCCCGCTGGGCATAGAAGTCCTTCAGCGGCTCGGTCTCCTTATGATAGACCTCGAGCCGCGCCTTGACGGTCTCGGGGGCATCATCTTTCCGCTGGACCAGCCTGCCGCCGCACTTGTCGCACACACCCTCCTGCTTGGGGGGCACAGCTACCATGTGGTAGCTGGCCCCGCAGGATTCGCAGACACGGCGGCCGCTCATCCGCTCCATGATGGTCTCGTCAGAGATCTCAATAGAGATCACGTCGTCAAATGTGATCCCGGCCTTTTCCAGGGCCGCGGCCTGGGCGATGGTGCGGGGCACCCCGTCCAGGATATAGCCGTTCTTGCAGTCATCCTCTGCCAGCCGCTCCGTGACGATGCCGATGATGACGTCGTCCGGCACCAGCTGGCCAGCGTCCATATAGGACTTGGCCTTCAGGCCGGTGGGCGTGCCGTTTTTGATGGCCGCCCGGAGGATGTTGCCTGTGGAAATGGTGGGAATACTCAGTTCTCTGCACAGGATTTCCGCCTGTGTTCCCTTACCGGCGCCGGGGGCGCCCAACAGGATCAGCTTCAATTGAAACGCCTTCTCTCTTATTCCAGGAAGCCCTTGTACTGACGCATCAGCATCTGGGCCTCCAGCGCCTTGACAGTCTCCAGAGCCACGCCGACCACGATGATGACGGAGGTGCCGCCGATCGCCAGATAAGCGTTGCCGACAGCCTTACCCAGCAGCAGCGGGCAGATCGCCACGATGCCCAGATAAATGGCGCCGAACAGGGTGATCTTGCTCAGGACTTTCTTGATGAAGTCCACAGTGGGCTTGCCGGGACGGAATCCCGGGATAAAGCCGCCCTGCTTCTTCAGGTTGTTGGCGATCTCCACCGGATTGAACTGGATGGTGGAGTAGAAATAGCTGAAACCGATGATCATGATGAAATACACGATCATATAGATGAAGGACTGGGTATCGATGGCGTCGTAGATTGCCCGGGAAACCGTCTCCTCCTCGGGAATACCGATGAAGGTCCAGATCGTCACGGGCAGAGACGCGATGCTCTGGGCGAAGATGATGGGCAGAACGCCGGACATATTCACCTTCATGGGGAGGTGAGAGCTCTGGCCGCCGTACATCTTCCGGCCCACCTGCCGCTTGGCATACTGGACGGGAATGCGGCGCTCTGCGTCGCTGATGAACACGACGAACACAACCAGCGCCAGGACGCCCACCAGCAGCAACACCACCAGAGCCGGGTGCAGCGCGCCGTCCGCGGCAGCGCCGCCGTTGGCCCAGCTCACCACGCCGCTGTACAGAGAGCTGACAGAGGTGGGGATCCGGGACAGGATGCCGGCGAACAGAATGATGGAAATGCCGTTGCCGATGCCGAACTCCGTCACCTGCTCGCCCATCCACATGACGAAGGAGGAGCCGGCGATGAAGGACACGACGATGACCAGTGCGGGCCAGATGCCGGTGGCATCAGATGCCAGCAGGTTGTAGTTGCGCATCATGAAATAGTAGCCGACCGCCTGCAGGATGGCGATGCCGACAGTGGTATAGCGGGTGATGGACTGGATCTTCTTCCGTCCCTCTTCACCGCCATCCTTGGCCAGCCGCTCCAGGGCCGGGATGGCCACAGTCAGCAGCTGGATGATGATGGATGCGTTGATATAGGGCTGGATGCTCAGGGCGAAGACCGTTGCCTGGGCAAAGGCGCCGCCGGACATCACGTTGTACAGGCCCAGAATGGTGCCGCCCATCTGATCCAGATAGGTCTCCAGCAGGCCGACATCCACGTAAGGCACCGTGATGGCGTTGCCGATCCGGAAGATCAACAGGATGAGGAGTGTAAAAATGATCTTCTTCCGCAGTTCGGGGATGCCCCACGCTTTGCGAATGGTTTGGATCACGTTACATCACCTCGGCCTTTCCGCCTGCTGCCTCGATAGCCTCCTTGGCAGAAGCGGAGAAAGCAGAAGCCTGGACAGTGAGCTTCTTGGACAGCTTGCCGCTGCCCAGAACCTTGTAGCCGTAGCGGCACTTGGAGAGGATACCCTTCTCCAGCAGCGCGTGGACCGTGACAGTATCGCCGTCCTGGAACTGATCCAGGGTGCTGAGATTCACGATCTCCAGGGGCTTTGCGAAGATGTTGTTGAAGCCGCGCTTGGGGATGCGGCGGGCCAGAGGCATCTGGCCGCCTTCAAAGCCAACACGGATCTTGCCGCCGGAGCGGGCCTTCTGGCCCTTGTGACCGCGGCCGCCGGTCTTTCCGTTGCCGGAGCCGGCGCCCCGGCCCTTCCGGTACGGGGCCCGGACGGAGCCCTCGGCGGGAGACAGTTCGCTCAACTTCATAATTCCGTGCCTCCTTATTTCACTTCTGTGACCTGCAGCAGGTAGCCGATCTTGGCGATCTTGCCGCGGGTCTGGTCGTTGTCGGGCTGCACGGTGATGTCACCGATCTTGCGCAGGCCCATGGAATGAGCGGTGGCGACCTGTTTTTCCAGGCGGCCGTTCAGGCTCTTGACGAGCTTAATATTTAAGTTTGCCATTTTTGCGCCTCCTTAACCCACGATCTCTTCGACGCTCTTGCCGCGGATGCGGGCGACCTCCTCGGGACCGCGCATGCTCTTGAGGCCCTCGAAGGCGGCGGCGACAACGTTGTTGGGGTTGTTGGAACGCAGGCACTTGGTCCGGATATCCTTGATGCCTGCGGCCTCGACGACGGCACGCACAGCGCCGCCGGCGATCACGCCGGTACCGGGGGCAGCGGGCTTCATCAGCACGCGGCCGGCACCGGCCTCACCGATGGTCTCATGGGGCACAGTGGTGCCGGAGAGGGTCACGGTGATCATGTTCTTCTTGGCGGCTTCGATGCCCTTGCGGATGGCCTCGGGGACCTCAGCGGCCTTGCCCAGGCCATAGCCCACCTTGCCCTTGCCGTCGCCCACGACGACCAAGGCGGAGAATTTCATCACACGGCCGCCCTTGACGGTCTTGGAGACGCGGTTCAGGGAAACGACCTTCTCGATATACTCGCTCTGTTCTCTTTCAAATCTAGGCATGTTGTCGTTCCTCCTCCCTTAGAATTTCAGGCCGCCCTCGCGGGCACCCTCAGCCAGAGCCTTCACGCGGCCGTGGTACAGATAGCCGCCGCGGTCAAACACGACAGTCTCGATACCCTTGGCCTTGGCGCGCTCGGCCACCAGCTTGCCAACGGCAGTGGCAGCGGCGATATTGCCGCCGTAACCTTCGATGGCCTTGTCCAGGGAGGAAGCGGAAGCCAGGGTCACGCCGTTGACATCATCGATGACCTGGGCGTAGATGTTGGCCTCGCTGCGGAACACATTCAGACGCGGCATCTCAGGGGTGCCGGAGATCTTGGCGCGCACTCTCTTGTGGCGCTTCAGGCGCTGGGCGTTGGTATTCGGTCTCTTAATCATATCGGCACACCTCCTTACTTCTTGGCGCCGGTCTTACCGACCTTGCGGCGGATGACTTCATCGGCGTACTTGATGCCCTTGCCCTTATAAGGCTCGGGAGGACGCTTCTCGCGGACCTCGGCCGCAAACTGGCCGACAGCCTGCTTGTCGCATCCGTTGATGACGATTTTATTGGGAGCGGGGACATCGATGGTGATGCCCTCGATCTCAGAAACGATCACCTGGTGAGAGAAGCCCAGGTTCATGACCAGGTTCTTACCCTCCTTGGCCACACGGTAGCCGACGCCGTTAACCTCCAGCTCCTTCTTGTAGCCGTCGGTCACACCGACGATCATGTTATGGAGCAGAGTGCGGGTCAGGCCATGCAGGCTGCGGTGCAGCTTGTCGTCGGAAGGACGCTCCACGGTGATCGTGCTGCCTTCCTGTTTAAGAATCATCTCAGGGCGCAGAGCCTTCGTCAGCTCGCCCTTGGGTCCCTTAACGGTCACCACATTACCCTCGGCGACATTGACGGTGACGCCGGCGGGAACGGTAATGGGCATTCTGCCAATTCTAGACATGGTCCAATACCCTCCTTACCAAACGAATGCCAGGACCTCGCCGCCGACATGGAGCTCGCGGGCCTTCTTGTCGGTCATGACGCCCTTGGACGTAGAGATGATAGCGATGCCCAGGCCGCGGAGCACGCGGGGCAGCTCGTCGGCGCCCACATAGACGCGCAGGCCGGGCTTGGAGACGCGGCGCAGGCCGGTGATAACCTTTTCCTTGCCCGCGTTGTACTTCAGGGAGATGTGGATGACACCCTGGGTTCCGTCCTCCACCACCTGGAAGTTCTTGATATAGCCCTCATCCAGCAGGATCTGAGCGATGCTCTTCTTCATGTTGGAGGCGGGAACATCAACGGTGTCGTGCTTGGCGTTGTTGGCGTTGCGGATGCGGGTCAGCATATCCGCAACCGGATCGGTGATATGCATAATAAATCCTCCTATTTTAGAGTTGCGGCTCTCTCGAGACCGCTGCGGCAGCGAGGTATCATGGCGAATGGAGCAGTCCGCTCGCGCGTGGTGCCCAATTCGTCATGACCTTTCGCCATCCGATCTGCCAAAGGCTCCATATCAAAAGCCCGTGGTCACAAAATTTGGTTGTGCGGGGCGCCTCTCAGAAGGAGGCCTTCCGCACGCCGGGGATCTCGCCCTTGTAGGCCAGTTCCCGGAAGCAGATACGGCAGACGCCGTAGTCACGCAGATAGGCGTGGGGGCGGCCGCACAGCTTGCAGCGGTTGTATCTCCGGGAGGAGAACTTGGGAGCCCGCTGCTGCTTGAGAATCATGGATTTCTTTGCCATCGTTTCTTCCTCCTTAGCGGGCGAAGGGAGCGCCGACCTGCTCCAGCAGGGCGCGGGCCTCTTCATCGGTGTGCGCGGTGGTGCAGATGACCACATCCATGCCGCGGATCTTGTCGATCTTGTCGTACTCGATCTCGGGGAAGATCAGCTGCTCCTTGATGCCCAGGGCATAGTTGCCGCGGCCGTCGAAGGAGTTGGGGTTGATGCCCTGGAAATCACGGACGCGGGGCAGGGCCACGTTGAACAGGCGGTCCAGGAACTCCCACATCTTGTCGCCCCGCAGGGTGACCTTGGCGCCGATGGGCATATCCTCACGCAGCTTGAAGTTTGCGATGGACTTGCGGGCCCGGGTAATGACGGGCTTCTGGCCGGTAATCTGGCTCAGATCGCCCACCACGTTCTCCAGAACCTTGGAGTTTTCACGCGCCTCACCGCAGCCCACGTTCACGACCACCTTGTCGATCTTGGGGATCTGCATGACGCTCTTGTAGCCGAACTGCTTCATCAGGGCGGGAGCGACTTCGGCAGTGTATTTTTCTTTCAGTCTGGCCATTTGTCAGCTCTCCTTTCTCACAGCTCAGCGCCGCAGTGCTTGCACACGCGGGTCTTCTTGCCGCCCTCGATCTTGTGGGCGACGCGGGTGCCCTTGCTGCACTTGGGGCACACCACCTGCACCTTGCAGGCGGCAATGGCGGCCTCGCGCTTCATGATGCCGCCCTCTTCGCCCTGCTTGCGGGGCTTGACGTGGCAGGTCACCATGTTGATGCCCTCCACGACAACCTTCAGGGAGCCGGGAACGGTGCCCAGCACCTTGCCCTGCTTGCCCTTGTCCTTGCCGGACAGGACGACAACGGTATCGCCCTTCTTAATGTTCATAGCCATTTCGCTGCCCTCCTCAAATCACTTCGGGAGCGAGGGACAGGATCTTCATGTAATCCTTGTCGCGCAGCTCACGAGCAACCGGCCCGAAGATACGGGTGCCTCTGGGGTTCTTGTCATCCTTGATCAGGACGGCGGCATTGTCGTCGAAACGGACATAGGTGCCGTCCGCCCGGCGGACGCCCTTGGCGCTGCGGACGATCACGGCCTTGACGACCTCGCCCTTCTTCACCGTGCCGCCGGGGGTGGACTTGCGGACGGACGCGACGATCACATCGCCGATGTTGCCGAACTTCCGCTTGGAGCCGCCCAGGACACGGATGCACTTGATCTCCTTGGCGCCGGTATTATCGGCCACCTTCAGAAATGTTTCCTGCTGAATCATAACGGCACCTCCTTACTTCGCTTTTTCAATGATCTCGACCACGCGCCACCGCTTGTCCTTGGACAGGGGGCGGGTCTCCATCACTTTGACCCGGTCGCCGATGCCGCAGGCATTCTCCTCGTCATGGGCCTTCAGCTTGTAAGTGCGGCCGACGATCTTCTTGTACAGGGGATGGGCCACACGGTCTTCAATGGCGACGACCACGGTCTTGTCCATCTTGTCGGATACGACTCTGCCGACCCGGGTCTTGCGGGAGGAAGTTCTCTTCTCTTCGTTCATGTTCGATTCCCTCCTTCTTACTGCTTGTCAGAAGCTCCGGAGAGCTCCTTTTGACGCAACATGGTCTTGACTCGGGCAATGTCATGCTTGGTCTCCCGGATCTTCAGGGGATTATCCAGCTGATTGGTGGCGTGCTGCATACGCAGATAGAAAAGATCCTTCTTCAGGCCCACCAGCTTCTCGTTGAGCTGCTCGGGGGTCATGCTACGAATTTCACTTGCCTTCATCTTCACTCACCTGCTTCCTCGGTGCGGGCGACGATCTTCGTCTTGATGGGCAGCTTGTGGCTGGCCAGACGAAGCGCCTCGCGGGCAACTTCTTCAGACACGCCGGCGATCTCGAACATGATGCGGCCGGGCTTCACGACGGCAACCCAGAACTCGGGGGAACCCTTACCGGAACCCATGCGGGTCTCAGCGGGCTTCTTGGTCACGGGCTTGTCGGGGAAAATCTTGATCCAAACCTGACCGCCACGCTTGGTGTAGCGGGTCATGGCGATACGGGCCGCCTCGATCTGATTGCTGGTGATCCAGGCGGGCTCCAGGGCCTGCAGGCCGAACTCACCGTAGGCAATGGTGTTGCCGCGGGTGGCCTTGCCGGTCATACGGCCGCGGTGTACGCGGCGATACTTGACTCTCTTCGGCAGAAGCATTACTGGGCTCCTCCTTCCTTAGCGGGTGCCGCGGGCGCCGCGGGGGCAGCCGGACGGCTGGGATTGGTGGCACGGTTGAAACCGCCCTGGGGACGGCCCTGGCCGCGGTTGAAACCGCCCTGACGGTCACGGTTGAACCCGCCGCCCTGGCGCCGGTCGCCGAAACCGCCGCGGCGGTCGCCATCCCGGCGGGGACGACGCTCACGACGCTCCTGGTAGGGCTTGGAGGTGTCCATGGTGCGGGGGGTGGTGCGCAGGGTCTGAGAGAGGACCTCTCCCTTGTAGATCCAGACCTTCACGCCGATGCGGCCGAAGGTGGTGGCAGCCTCCGCGAAGCCGTACTCAATGTCGGCGCGGATGGTCTGCAGGGGGATGGTGCCCTCGTGATAGTGCTCCACGCCGGCGATCTCACGTCCGCCCAGACGGCCGGAGCAGCAAACCTTGATGCCCTTGGCGCCGGCGCGCATGGCGCGGGCCATGGCGTTCTTCATGGCGCGGCGGTGAGAGATACGCTTCTCCAACTGCTGGGCGATGTTCTCCGCCACCAGCTGGGCGTTCATGTCGGGATTGCGGACCTCGACGATGTTCAGGCGCACCTTCTTGCCGATCAGCTTCTCCACAGCGAGACGATACTGCTCGATCTGCTCGCCGCCCTTGCCGATGACCATGCCCGGCCGGGCGCAGTGGAGGAAGATGGTGACGACTTCGTTGCTCCGCTCGATCTCGATCTTGGGAACACCGGCGCCGTACAGGGTCTTCTTCAGGTACTTGCGGATCTTCTGATCCTCGACGATCAGATCGCCGACCTTCTCATCACTGGCATACCAACGGGAATCCCAGTCTTTGATGACGCCCACGCGCAGGCCGTGGGGATTTACTTTCTGTCCCATAAAACTGTTCTCCTCCCTCTTATGCCTTTTCCGTCACAGCCAGGGTGACGTGAGAAGTCTTCTTATTGATCCGATAGGCGCGGCCCTGAGCCCGGGGCATCATCCGCTTCAGGATGGGGCCGGGAGTGGCGAACACCTCGGACACCACCAGCTTGGCGGGGTCCATGCCGAAGTTGTTCTCGGCATTGGCACAGGCGGACTTCAGGAGCTTCATCAGAGGCTCGGAAGCGGCCTTGGGGGTCTGCATCAGGATCGCCATGGCGGTGCCGGCGTCCTTGCCGCGGATCAGATCACACACGATCTGGACCTTGCGGGGAGCGATGCGGACATAGCGCAGATACGCTTTGGCAATCTTCATCTCTTCCATGTTCTGCATCCTCCTTCATTAAGAATCTTTCCGATGGCCGCGGAAGGTGCGGGTGGGCGCGAACTCACCCAGCTTGTGGCCGACCATATCCTCCTGGATATAGACGGGCACGTGCTTGCGGCCGTCGTGAACGGCAATGGTGTGGCCCACGAAGGCGGGGAAGATGGTAGAGCTCCGGCTCCAGGTCTTGAGGACCTTCTTCTCGTTCTTCGCGTTCATTTCCTCGACCCGCTTCAGAAGCTCCGGGGCAACATACGGGCCTTTTTTAATGGATCTGCTCATATTGACTTGCCTCCTTACTTCTCGTTGCGGCGCTTGACGATGAATTTATTGGTGGGGTTCTTGCCCTTGCGGGTCTTGTAACCCATGGCGGGCTTGCCCCAGGGGGTCACCGGGCCGGGACGGCCGACGGGTGCGCGGCCCTCGCCGCCGCCGTGGGGGTGGTCATTGGGGTTCATGACGGAGCCGCGCACGGTGGGACGCCAGCCCATGTGACGCTTGCGGCCGGCCTTGCCGATGTTGATGTTCTCGTGCTCGATGTTGCCAACCTGACCGATGGTGGCGTAGCAGTTGGTGCGCACGATGCGGACCTCGCCGGAAGGCAGACGGATCTGGGCGTCGCCGCCCTCCTTGGCCATCAGCTGAGCGGCGGTGCCGGCGGAGCGCACCAGCTGGGCGCCGTTGCCGGGATGCAGCTCGATGTTATGGATCACGGTACCAACGGGGATGTTGGCGATGGGCAGGGCGTTGCCGGGCAGAATGTCCGCCTCGGGGCCGGTCATGATCTTGTGGCCGGCCTTCAGGCCCAGGGGCGCCAGGATATAGCGCTTCTCGCCGTCCTCATACTGGATCAGAGCGATGTTGGCGCTGCGGTTGGGATCGTACTCCAGGCGCAGCACGGTGGCGGAGCCGATCTTGTCCCGCTTGAAGTCAATGATACGGTACTTGCGCTTGTTGCCGCCGCCGCGGTGGCGGACGGTGATGCGGCCGTAGCTGTTGCGGCCGGAGCTCTTCTTCAGGGGCTCAGTCAGGCTGGGCTCGGGCTTCGCCTTCTTGTCGATGCCGTCGAACCCGGAGACCGTCATCTGCCGTCTGGAGGGAGTCGTCGGCTTAAAAGTTTTGATAGACATGTCGCGTTACACTCCTTCCGTTTATCAGACCATACCTTCGAAGAACTCGATGGTCTTGGAATCCGCCGCCAGCTGGACATAGGCCTTTTTCCAGGTCTTGGTCATGCCGGGACGGCCGGCACCCATGCGCTTCTCCTTGCCGGGCACCGTCAGGGTGTTGACAGAGGCAACCTTCACACCGAAGATCTCCTCCACCGCCTTCTTGATCTCGATCTTGCCGGCGTCCTTGGCCACCTCGAAGACGTACTTCTTGTCGGCGGCACCGGACATGGCGCGCTCGGTGATGATGGGGCGGATGATAATATCGTAAGCGGTAGCCATTACGCGTACACCTCCTCGATTTTTGCGAGGGCGTCCTTGTCCACGACCAGATACTTGGCGTTCAGGATGTCATAGACGCTCAGGATGGAAGCGGGAGTGGTCACAACGCCGGGGATGTTCCGCGCGCTCTTGACGATGGTCTGATCCACGGCGGGGGTGACCACCATGGCCTTGCCGTCCACACCGACGGCGGTGAGGAACTTGCGGAAGTCAGCGGTCTTGATGGCGTCCATCTTGATGGAGTCGATGACCACCATCTGGCCCTCGGCCACCTTGGCGGAGAGGACGGACTTCAGCGCCAGGCGCTTGACCTTCTTATTCAGCACATAGCTGTAATCCCGGGGCTTGGGGGCAAACACGATGCCGCCGTGGGTCCACTGGGGAGCACGGGTGCTGCCCTGCCGGGCGTGGCCGGTGCCCTTCTGACGCCAGGGCTTTCTGCCGCCGCCGGAGACTTCGGCGCGGGTGAGGGCGCTCTGGGTACCCTGTCTGCAGTTGGCGAGGTGGTTCTTGACAACCTCGTGCACGACGGTCTGGTTGGGCTCGATGCCGAAGATCGCGTCGTTCAGTTCCACAGTGCCGACTTCTGCGCCGGCCATGTTCAACACTTTCATAGTAGACATTGATCAAGCACCCCTTTCTTACTTGTTTCTGGCGGAGGCCTTCTGCGGGTTGCGGCCGGAGGCCTTCTGCGGGTTCTTGCTGATGTCAGCGCCGGCCTGCTTGACCTTGTGGACCTTGACCGTGGACTTGATGGTCACGAGGCCGCCCTTGGGGCCGGGGATCGCACCGCAGACCACCAGCATGTTCAGCTCGGGGTCGACCTTGACGACGCTCAGGTTCTGGACAGTCACCTGCTCCACGCCCATGTGGCCGGCGCCGATGGTGCCCTTGATGATCTTGGACATGTGGCTGGTGGCGCCCAGAGAACCGATCTGACGGGCCACAGGGCCGGAGCCGTGGGTCTCCTTCAGGCGGTGGGCACCGTGGCGCTTGATGACGCCCTGATAGCCGTGGCCCTTGCTGATGCCGGTGACATCCACGAAGTCGCCCGCCTGGAAGGCATCAGCCTTCACGATGTCGCCCACGTTCAGCTCGGCGGCATTCTCCAGGTCGAACTCCCGCAGGTACTTCTTGGGAGCCACGCCGGCCTTGTCCAGGTGGCCCTTCTCGGGCTTGGTGAGCTTGCGCTCAGAGATGTCCTCAAAGCCCAGCTGGACCGCCTCATAGCCTTCCTTTTCGGAAGTCTTCTTCTGCACGACCACGCAGGGACCCGCCTCGATCACGGTGACGGGGATCACATGGCCGTTCTCGTCAAAAATCTGGGACATGCCCACTTTTTTGCCGATGATCGCTTTCATGGTTGTTCCTCCTTAAAGGTTATTGGTCGGCTTAGATACGTGCGGGTTGGGTCCCGCCGCATTGCTCTGCCGACATGACCCGTCTGCCTCGCAAGACGGCAGACATGGACAGCAAACAATTTTCAATCTATTTTCGCCGCGGCGTGTACGTGGCGAAAATACCTTGACTCAGCCGCCCTGGGCGGCGCCGCCAGTGCGCACACTGGCGAGGGGGAATCTAAAGGGGGGATTTCATCCCCTCTTTAATTGGTTACAGCTTGATCTCGATCTCCACGCCGGCAGGCAGCTCCAGGGCCATCAGGGCCTCCACCGTCTTGGGGGTGGACTTGGTGATGTCGATGAGGCGCTTGTGGGTGCGGCGCTCAAACTGCTCGCGGCTGTCCTTGTACTTGTGGACGGCCCGCAGGATGGTGACGACTTCCTTCTTGGTGGGCAGAGGGATGGGGCCGGACACGGAAGCGCCGGTGCGCTTGGCGGTCTCCACGATCTTCTCTGCGCTCTGGTCGATGACCTGATGGTCATAGGCCTTCAGCCGGATGCGGATCATTTCTTTCTGAGCCATGGTTGTTTCCTCCTGATTTCGTAGGTAGTTTCACGAGTCTCGACGACCTACGGCGAGAGAATTTTTCTATACGCTTAACCGTGCGTATCATTCCAGCTCATGAAAAATACCGGCGCATGATACGGCCGGTATCCTGTCATGGCGCAGCGATCTACGCAACGTACAGATCCTTCTCAGCCGCCCGATTATCGGACATACTCCCCGGAAGTTACCTCTTTCGAGCAATCTCCCGGTTCATCGCAGTACTCGCCGGGCGCAGTTCTGCCCTCCACGCGAGCTTTATTATCATAAAAGAAAATCTTGCTAATGTCAAGCCTATTTTCTCTGTTTTTTATGAAAATATGAAGATTTTTTTGGAGGGCTGGATCTTTTTCCAATTCTTCCGAAATTTTGGAGGAAAACCGTCGGTTTCAGCCCTTCCGGACTGCTGAAAAAGAGAGGAGGGGGCGTTCCCCTCCTCCCTTTTCGTTCTCAATAAGCCACACCCCAGTAGATGTCGGTGGTGCATTTCCTGCCGCACACGGGGCAGGTGCCCTCCGTGCCGCTCTGGACCAGGGGCATACAGCGGGAGCTGACACCGGCCCGCTCCTTCATGGCCAGCTCACACTCCAGACTGCCGCACCACTTGGACCGGAGGAAGCCGCCCTTCCCCTCCACAATGGCCTTGGCCTCCTCGGGAGTTTGGATGTCGAAGGTGTTGTCCTCCCGGTTCTTCAGGGCCATGGCATACAGATTGTCATGGATGTGATCCAGCAGGGCCTTCACGGCGCTCTCCAGCTCCGCCAGGGCCACGGTGATCTTCTCGCCGGTGTCCCGCCGGGCAATGACGCACTGCTCCTTCTCCATGTCTTTGGGGCCGATCTCCACCCGGACGGGCACACCCTTCATCTCATACTCTGCGAACTTCCAGCCGGGGGAGTTATCAGAGTCGTCCATCTTGCTCCGCACGCCGGCCGCGTTCAGCCGGTCCCGCAGAGAGGCCGCCGCCTCCAGCACCCCGGGCTTGTGGGCCGCCACAGGGATCACCACCGCCTGGGTGGGGGCGATCCGAGGAGGCAGCACCAAGCCGTTGTCGTCGCCGTGGGTCATAATGATGCCGCCGATCATCCGGGTGCTGACGCCCCAGCTGGTCTGGTGGGGATAGTGGGGCTGGTTGTCCTTGCCAGTGAACGTGATGTCAAATGCCTTGGCAAAGCCGTCGCCGAAGTAGTGGCTGGTGCCCGCCTGGAGGGCCTTATGGTCGTGCATCATACACTCCACCGTGTAGGTCTCCTCTGCGCCGTTGAACTTCTCCTTGTCGGTCTTGCGGCCCTTGATGACAGGCATAGCCAGCACGTTCTCCATGAAGTCCGCGTAGATGTTCAGCATCTGCATGGTCTCTTCCCGGGCCTCTTCGGCGGTGGCGTGCATGGTGTGGCCCTCCTGCCACAGGAATTCCCGATGGCGCAGGAAGGGGCGGGAGGTCTTTTCCCACCGCAGCACGCTGCACCACTGGTTGTACAGCTTGGGCAGGTCCCGCCAGGAGTGGATGATGTTGGCATAATGTTCGCAGAAGAGCGTCTCCGAAGTAGGGCGGATAGCGCAGCGGTCCTCCAGCTTCTCACTGCCGCCCACAGTGACCCACGCACATTCGGGTGCAAAGCCCTCCACATGGTCCTTCTCCTTCTGGAGCAGGGACTCCGGGATCAGCACCGGCAGGTACACGTTCTCGTGCCCCGTGGCCTTGAAGCGCCGGTCCAGCTCCGCCTGGATATTCTCCCACAGGGCGTAGCCGTAGGGCCGGTAGATGAACATGCCCTTCACGGAGGTGTAGTCGATCAGCTCCGCCTTCTTGCAGACGTCCGTGTACCACTGGGCGAAGTCTACGTCCCGTGCGGTGATGGCGTCCACCTGTCTCTTATCCTGTGCCATAGTCTTCATCCTTTTCTCTATGATCGCGCCGTCCTTCGGCGCAGTTTACACTGAACATTTATTGTATCCACTCTGGGAGAAAAAGTCAACTGTTATGGCTCCCTGGTTCCGCATTTGCAGAACTGAGGCAGACATTATCATTAGGTTACACAAGGTCATTCGACCGCGTGTGACCTAATTTTTTTGTCCGTTTGGAGGTGAGGACATGGCCGACTATGCTTTCAGAACCATCGAGGACCGGCGGAAGATACAGGAAATGTGGGAGGAAGGAAGATCGCCGCGAGAGATCGCGGGGGCCTTTGAGAAATCCCTGGACGTAGTTTATACCGAACTTTCCCGGGGCCGGGATGGGACGCGCCTGCCGGATCAGCGCCTGCGGTATAGCGCGGATCTGGCCCAGCGCAAGGTGCAGCAATCCCTGGAGCGGCGGGGCAGAAAAGCCGGAAAGCCCACCACCGGGAAAAGAGCGGCGGGCCTGTAACGGCCGCCGGAAAGGAGAACCGCATGAAAAGAAAGGAAATCAAGTGGCGGCGGGAGGGCCGCCGGGTAATGACCGGACGCCAGGACGGCGTGATCTTTCGGATCTGGACACCGTATGACGCCCCGGAAAAGGGGTATTCCGTGAGCAGCAACGACACCAAGGGAAGGGGCCGGGGCATAAACACGGCAGACCACAAGACTTTTCCGACCTGGGAGGCGGCCGTGGAGTTCTGCCAGCAGATCGTGGTGGGAGAGGTTGACCTGGAAACCATGCGGGCAGAGTTCGACGCGGCGGAGGCGGAAAAGGAACGGCGGGCGATCCGCCGGGCCGTGGCAGAGGCCAAGGAGTTCCGGGGACACCTGGAGCGGGCGGGAATTTCGTACACCACCCTGCTGCACCTGGTGGCATTACAGGAAGGAATGGGCGGCCTGGCCCACAATATCCTCCTGGGATATGAACACGGGGAGGGCTGGCCGGATGGGACCTGACGAAAAGGACACCGGCCCGCTGACGGTTTACATGGACGGCCAGCCGGTGGGGATTGCGGGTGGTGAGATCCCGAAAATCTCCCTGACGGCGGAGGAACCCGTGGAGGCCGTACCGTCGGCCGTATTCTCCGGCGGGTCCGTGACCATCACGCTGGAGCAGGCCAGTGAGGCCATGAAGTCACTGGCGGGGGCGTGGGACGCGATATGCACAACCGTGGAGCAGGTAGGAAAGGCGATGGCCAGGGTGTGGGCGGCCTGCCGGGAGGCGCTGGAGTTCCGGGAGGCCATGCGGTGGGCCTCCGCCTACAACCGCCCCCTGGCCTACCGCTACCGGCACACCAAGAAAAAGCGGACCCGTAAGAAGTACGCCAAGCGGATCCTGGCCTGGTATCGGGAGGAGGTCCTGTAAATGCTACGGCTGACGGCGAACAAGACGAAACTTTACACACTGGTGGCGGATTATGTGGACAACCTGCCGCCTATGCGAAAAACCGAGTTTATAAAATACCCGCGCACCCCCGACTATGCCCTGGAGTGGGCCACGGAGCGGGAGAAGGGCCGCGCCTTTCTCTCTGCCTGCATGGGCCGCCCCCTCCTGAAAATCGACATTGACGAAAAAGAAACCGGCCGACTTGTACGGGGCGCGTGCAAGTACATAGACCTGCAGGACCTCCGGGAGCGGGGCATGGTGGAGGAGTTCACCACGGCGGCGGAGCGCCGGCGGATAGAAAGGGGTGCCGACAATGGCGGACTTTCTCCCGCTACCCGATAAGGAATACCAGGTGATTTACGCGGATCCCCCGTGGGAGTACCGGCAACACGGGACAACGGCCAAGAGCCGGGGCAACGCGGCCCAGCACTACCCCACCATGACCACCGAGGATATATGCAAATTGCCAGTGAAGAAAATCTGCGGGGGGGGGCAGCCTGTTTCATGTGGGCGACTTTCCCAAACATCGCGGAGGCGATCAAGGTTCTGGAGGCGTGGGGGTTCGTTTACAAAACCGCCGCTTTCGTGTGGGTCAAGACCTACGCAAAGAGCGGGCGGCCGTTTTGGGGAATGGGCGCCTACACCCGCGCAAACGCGGAGGTGTGCCTGCTGGGGGTGTCCCCCGGGTTCAAGGCCCGGGAGCGGATCCGCAGCCACCGCGTCCACCAGGTGATCACGGCCCCCTTTGAGGGGCACAGCAAAAAGCCAGACGAAACGCGGCGGCGGATCGTGGAACTGCTGGGGGACGTGCCACGGCTGGAACTGTTCGCCAGGGACCGTGCCCCAGGGTGGGACGCCTGGGGGAATGAGGCGCCGCCGGAAGAATAGGAGGAACCCATGAGCGAAAAGCGGAGGCGGCCGGCCAGGCTGGAGATCGGCCTGGAGGTGGTGCGGACGCCGCAGACGATATTCGAGGAGGAGGCGCACGGAAAGGCCATCCGGCGGCCCATGCGGGGGAGGGTGGTGTATATCCACCCCAGGGGCCGGTTCCATATCGTGGCTTTCGAGGTGCGCGGGAAAACCATCAAGGAAACCTTTCAAGGCGTGGAGGCATAACAATGAAATTTTTGGAAAAGAACGGGCTTAAAACAGCACAGACCTGTTTCAGGGACATTTTTCAAAACAACATCCACCGGAACTATGCGGACGACCTCCTGGCGTGGCTGGAGCGGGAAACGGACTTTTTCGAGGCCCCGGCCTCTACACGGAACCACGGAGCGCACCCCGGCGGCCTGCTGGTACACTCCCTGAACGTGTACCGCCGCCTGCGGGCCATCGTGTGCGTGGAAACCTACGGGGACACCACTTCCTCCGACCTGCTGGCGGCGGACGTGGAGGAAACGGTGGCGATCCTGGGCCTGCTGCATGACGTGTGCAAGGTGAACTGCTACCACACCGAAAACCGCCGGCGGAAGAACCCGGACACCGGGTTTTGGGAGGACTACCGGGCGTATGCGTTCCGGGATCCCCTTCCCCTGGGGCACGGCTAGAAAAGCCTGTACCTGATCCAGCGGCACATGGACCTGGAGCCGGAGGAGGCCATGGCCATCCGGTGGCACATGGGGGCCTATGACAACGCGGTGAAGGGTGACGGCCGCGCCCTTTCGGCGGCCATGGAGGCCACCCCGTGGGTGTGGCGCCTCCACCAGGCGGATATGTGCGCGGCCTGGGTGGATGAACGGGAGGCGGCGGAGGAATGAAAAAGGTTCTTTGTAAGCCCTGCGCGGTGGAAACCGCCGCCCGGAAGGATCGGGAGGTCAAGCAACTGCCCGGACGGTCCGAGAAGATCACCTGCGACAAGTGCGGCCGCCGGCGCTATGGCCTCCCCTATGAGGTCAAGCGAGTATTTTTCACGGGAGGGTCCAGGAAATGAGCCAACGAAAAGCAAAAGAGTACCGCCGGGCCACGGAGCAGTACAAGGGTGTGGCGGCAGACGTGGACGACCTGAAACGCCGGATCGGCGCCATGGAGGTCCGGCACCGCCGGGAGGATCAAATGGCGGAGGCGGCCAGACGACGGGCGCGGGCCGCCGCCCGGGAGCAGCAGGAACAGGAGAGAGTGCGGGCACAGGAGCAAGCGGAGGCGGAGCGCCGGGAGGCCAACCGTCGCCGGAATGAGCGCCGCCGGCGTATCGTCCGGCGCCGCCGGATCACCGCCCTGGCCTGCCTGGCCGCCCTGGTCCTGGCCATGGTGTGGGCCGTCGCTATGGCCTGCGCGGCCGTAGGCGCTGACGAACCGGAAACGATCCTGCCGGATCCCGTGGCCGTCACGCCAATTACCACGCCGGCGGCCGTCCTGGGGGAGGATCCGCTGGAGGCGGAGAAGATCGAGGACGCCCTGCTGGAACAGGGGTATTTCTCCGAGGAGATCCCGCTTTCCTACGACCTCCAGGTCGTTATGCGGACCGCCTGCGCGGAATACGGGTGCCCCTATCCCCTGGCCCTGGCCGTGGCGGAGGTGGAAAGCCACTTCGACATGGACGCCGTGGGCGCCGTGGGAGAGGTGGGGATCATGCAGTTAAACCCGGGGCCGCAGAATACATACTGGATCAACCTGGAGGCAGAAACCGGAGAGGACCCGACCACGCCGGCCGGTAACATCATCTGCGGGGCCTACCTGCTGGGGACCCACATGGCCAACTATGGGGAGCCGGAAAAGGCCCTTATGGCCTACAACATGGGACCGGGCAGGGCCGCCCAGGCATGGGCCGCCGGTATCACCTCCACCGAGTACAGCGCCAAGGTTATGGAGGCCATGGACCGCTGGGAGGCGGTCCTGGCGTGAAACCCTTTAATTTCAACGACGGGAGCCGGGAGCAGATACGGAGGGACGCCCAGGCGCGGGCGCGGTTCCACTGCTGGCAGGCCCCGGGGCGCGCCCGGGTGGAACATCCGGCCCACGGGTCCGTGGTGGTGCCCCACGCCTCCAACCTGGCCGCGATCCTGAACGCGGCGGAGGTGTGGCGGTGCAACTGGGTGACGATCCTGGACGCAAAGGTGTGGGCCGCCGATCCTTCGGAGCCGGTGGCCAAAATGCCCCTACATATTTAATAAAGGAGGACAGGCTGGTGATCATCGAGGAAAAGGGCCTGGTAAAGGCCATCAAAATCGCATACCGACACGGCGGATATACCGTCCTGAACCAGGGAGGAGAGGTCACGATCTACACGGAAGGCTGGTTCGTGCGGTGCCTGTGGCCGAAACTGCCCCGCAAGGCGCTGGCCACCATCGTGGAACACATGGGAATGATCCCGGACGACGGCGAGGCCGTAGCCATCGAGAAGGACAACCAGCCCCAGGCCATCATGGCCGGGATCGTGAGCGACGACGTGGACGGGTGGATGGGCGGAGAGGTGGCCAGCATGGCCTCCTATGTCCCTGTCACCTTCCGGGGGTATCAGTTATTCCAGGAAGTGAGCGGCCGCCAGGCGTATGGCGTGGATCCCACGGCCCTGGCCATCATCGAGCGGGCCACGGCGGAAATGGGATCGGCCGCAATTTCCGGCGGCCGTGCGCTGACATGGAGCCACGACGGGGAAACCGTCATGCTGGAGGCGATCCGAAAAACCACATGGGCGTGGGAGTGGGAGCGGACCGTGTGGGAGGCCCTGGAGAGCGTGGACCTGCACAAGAGGGAGGGCTGACCGTGACGGAGTTCGAGAAGATCACCGCCTCCCCTGCCGTCCTGGGCGCTTTCCTGGGTTCCCTCCCCTGCCTGGAAGGTCCGTGGGACAACGCATTTCACCGGGCGTTCTGCGACAAGTGCAAGGCGGAGGACTGCGACGCCTGCCCGCATAAGGCGGAGCGGAACAGCCCGACGTGGTGGCTGGGGCTGATCCACACGGGATCCGGGCCGGTGAGAACCGAGAGCAGGAACCCATACCTGCAGCAGGCTGCAGACCTCCGCCTGGAGGCCATGCACCAGCGGGACCGTTTCGGCCGTGATCTGCTGGCCCGGGAACTGGAGAGCGCGGCGGCCACCATTGAGGAACTGGTGGCAGAAACGGAGGTGCAGACCAATGGAAAACCGGGCTTTTAACATGGACTGTCTGGAGGCTATGCGGTCCATGCCGGATCAATGTTTCGACCTGGCCGTGGTGGATCCACCCTATGGAGTGGGAAGTGTAACGTATATGCCACGAACCAGGGAAAAGCGCACGGAGGGTTTATTGATAAGTACAACATTACAATAGCAACCCTTGACATGAACCAACGCGGAAAGGTAAAGGCAAACATAATTCCGGGATGGACGGGAGAAGGGACTATAAAAAATTTCGGAGACGATAACATTTCACCCGGGCCGGAGTATTTCGAGCAACTATTTAGAGTTAGCAGGAACCAGATTATATGGGGCGGAAACTATTATCTACTGCCACCGTCACGCGGGTTCCTGATCTGGAGAAAAACAACCGTAGCAGAAAACTTTAGTATGGCTATGTGCGAATATGCGTGGATGTCGTTTGACAGCAATTCAAAAATATTTGAGGCAGCACCGCAAGGGACGAAAAAGGATCCACGTATTCACCCCACACAAAAGCCGGTGGCGCTGTATGCCTGGATTTTTCAACACTACGCAAAGCCAGGGGATCGGATCCTGGATACACACCTGGGGAGCGGGTCAAGCCGGATCGCCGCATGGGACGCCGGCCTGGATTTTATCGGGTACGAGATTGACCCGGAGTATTTCGAGGCACAGGAAAAGCGGTTCAAGCAGCACACCGCGCAACTGTCCATGTTCGGCGGGGGGGGGGGGGGGGGGTATCTGATCACAATATACATTTTTAGGAAAATGAAAGCCACCTGCGCCTGGTGCTGACAACACGGCGCAGGTGGCGATATAAGCGACGGCGAAACCGTCCCGGATACCTATATTATATCAGTTCTCCGGGCGGTTCGCAACGGAAAATTTTTGACGGGGCCACGGCCCCGTAAGCGCCGGTAAGAGGCATTAGTAAAGTGACCAGCACCCACAAAGGAGGGGGCACCATGCCATACGTACACAGGATGGTGCAGGCTGGCCGGACCGTCGAACACAGGAAAATGCAATCCTTCCGGGTCCACACCAAGGGGGTCAAGCGCGGCCCCAATAAGGGGACCACCACGGAAAAGCAAGCCCGGATCAACGAGCGGGTGGCAGAAGAACACCTGCGCTGGGACCTGAACGCCAACTTTGACCACCGGGACCTCCACGCCGTCCTCCACTACTACGACAAGGACACGACCTTTGAGGAGATCCTGGCCCACAAGGCCGCTTTCCTGGCCAACCTTCGGAAAGCCTGCCGAAAGCGCGGGATCCAGTACAGGGCGGTGGTGGTGATCGAAACCAAGCGCATGACCAACCCGCACATACACGTGGTGATCAGCCGCATGGACCCGGAGATCATCACCGAGGCATGGGAGAACGTCCCCAGGGGAGGCGGGGGTATCAGTTTCAAGCCCCTGGACCGCCGGGGGAACCATGCGAAACTGGCGGCCTACCTGATGAAGGAAAGCCGGTCCACCATGGAGAAGTACCGGGAGGCAGGAAAGCGGGGAAAGCGGTACAGCAAGACCCAAAACATGACAAAGCCGGTGATCACCTACAAGGTGGTGTCCGCCTCCTCCTGGAGGCATGAGCCAAAAGCGCGGAAAGGCGCGGTCCTGTATAAGTTCGACGACGGGGCGACCTGCAAAACCGGGTGGCACGAAATGACGGGCTACCCATACCAGGAATATTTCGAGGTTTTCAACGAATAGGAGGACAAGCCCATGAAAATTTACATAGCGGGAAAGATCGCCGGGGATCGGCGGTATCGGGCAAAGTTCCGGGAGGCAGCAAAGGCCCTGGAGGCGGCCGGCCACGTGGTCTTGAACCCGGCCACCCTGCCGGACGGGTTGACCGACGGGGACTATATGCGGATCGCGCTGGCCATGCTGGAGGCGTCGGACCTGGCTGTGTTCCTGCCTGACTACCGGGAGAGCCGGGGCGCCATGGTGGAATGGGCCTGGTGCCAGCGGACCGGGAAAGACTGCGCCCTGTATCTGGATATGACGGGAGGCGGGGGAAAACGAGCCAATATGTCGCGAGCGTAAGTTTTGGCAAGGACAGCCTGGCCATGCTCTTGATCCTGTTAGAAACTGGGGCACCGCTGGATGAAGTGATTTTCTATGATACCGGGATGGAGTTCAAAGCCATCTATGACACGCGGGACCGTGTAATTCCGATGTTAGAGGCGGCGGGGGGTAAAGTACACTGAACTGCGCCCCAAAAATCCGTTTCTTTACGATATGCTGGAAAGGCCGGTTTTCAGTAAGAAGAATGGACACCATGCGGGATACGGGTGGTGTGGAGGCCGTTGCCGGTGGGGTACGGAGTTAAAGACCAGAACGATTGACAAACACACAGCCGGGGCAGCGGTCAAATATGTGGGGATCGCGCTGGATGAACCGGAGCGTATAGCCAGGATTGAACCCCCGAAAGTGGCCATGCTTGCAAAATTGAGAATGACCGAGGCGGACTGCCTGCAGTATTGCTATGAGCGGGGATTTTTTTGGGAGGAAAACGGGGTAAGGCTTTATGACATTCTGGATCGTGTTTCCTGCTGGTGCTGTGCCAACAAAAACAAGAAAGAGTTAAGAAACATATATCTGCACCTACCGGGATACTGGGAAAGGTTAAAAGAAATCCAGGCCAGACTTGAACGGCCAATGAAACAGTACCAAAGCAAAAAATACGGGGAATACGGAAACGTGTTCGACCTGGAGCGGGTATTTTCGGGCGAAAGGGGAGAAAACCGTGGAAATGGGTAAAAAGCAGACGTCCATCCCGGATGAAATCATCGTGGACAGTTTCGCCGGCGGCGGCGGGGCCTCCACGGGGATCGAACTGGCCACCGGCCGCCCCGTGACCATCGCCATCAACCATGATCCAGACGCCATTTTAATGCACAAGACCAACCACCCGCACACCGAGCATTACCAGGCCAACGTGTGGGACGCGGACCCCGCCGGCGGATCGGTGGCGATCTGGCCAATGGACCCGGAGAAGATGGAACCGAGCGGGCCGGCGGAGGTGTACGGCGACTGGGACGCGGCCGCCTATCTCCGCCGGGTGGTGGAACTGATCCACCCAAACCGGCAGATCAACATACCGGACCTGGAGGCCATGATCCGAGCCGCCACAAAGGCCGGGGAGGATATTTGTACCTACTGCCCGGACTGCAACTGCCGGGACTGTATCGTGAATGAGTGGAAGGAGGATCCAGACGATGAATGACCAGGTTATTTTGAGCGTGGCCAAGAAAAACGGCGGCCTGGAAGTGACCACCGGGGGAACCGGGCAAGACCAACTGAACGCCATCCGGGTGGCGGCCGCCGCGACGTTTCGGGTTTTGCATGGAGCGCGGAACCTGCCGGAGGAAATGGCGGCCGGGGCGATCTCCGCCGCCGTCCTGGACGGGATCCAGGAGGCTACGTGGAACGACGGAGGAATGAGGGAGATTACCCTGGACCGGAGCGGGAAGTGAGGCGGAGCCATGAGAGAGAAAAAGAACCTGCGGCGGGTCACTCTCCTGGTGACGGCGCAGACCGCCTACAACCTGGACAGGCTGGCCGCCATGTGCGGGTATCGGGAGCCGGGCCACGTCGTGGATAAACTGGTCTGTGAGAAAATGCTGGAACTGAACGGAGGTAAACGCCATGAACGAAACGAAAATTGACTGGGCGGAAATGTCCTGGAACCCCGTCACCGGGTGCCGCCATGGGTGCCCCTACTGCTACGCCAGGAGAACCGCGCACCGATTTGACGCCGGCCTGGAGGACCACGCAAGCACGGACGGCCTCCACGTCCTGGAGGAGAAAATCAAGGGGACGCCGTACCCCTACGGGTTCGAGCCAACCCTGCACCGCTACCGGCTGAACCAGCCGGAGCGGAAGAAAGAGGGCCGGACCGTCTTTGTGTGCAGCATGGCGGACCTGTTTGGCCGCTGGGTGCCGACGGAGTGGATCAGGGACGTGGTGGACGCCTGCCAGAGAGCGCCCCAGCACAGATACCTGTTTTTGACGAAAAACCCCACCCGATACCTGGAACTGGACCGGGTGGCCCTCCTCCCCCATGCGGAAAATTTCTGGTACGGGGCCACGGTGGCCAATGAGGACGCGGCGGCCATGTACCCCATGCCCTGGGCGAATATCAACACATTCTGGAGCATGGAGCCGCTGCTGGGGCCGGTGGACATGAGCGCGGCGGAGGGTCTGCCCCAGTGGGTGATCCTGGGGGCCGAAACCGGGAACCGGATGGACAAGGTAAAGCCGCGTCGGGAATGGGTGGACCAGATCGCGGAGTTTTGCGCGGAAAATGAGATCCCGGTTTTCTACAAGGACAATCTACGGGCCTACTTCCCGGACCTCCCACCCTCCGCCCTCCCCTGGAGCAACCAGGAAAGCGCGACAACCGAGTGGGCCGCCCATTTCATGGGCCGTTTTGAAAGGCAGGTGTGAGCCGTGAAAGAATATCTGCGGGCGGTGTGTCTGTGCGCGGCCATCGTTGTGGTGGTCCTTTTCGCAACGGGCATGGTGTGGTACGGGTATCTGGTGACGGCCGCGCTTTTTGGGCTGACGCGAGGAGAAACGGCGACCGCCGCCCTGGGGATCGCGCTGGTGGCCGGGGCCGTCAAGGCATACCGAGAGCGGAGGCGCCAGGGCGTGAGGAGAGAGGCCATAGAAAAGGCGATCCAACTGTGGGAGGCCCTTATGGCAAAACAGCGGTATGAAATGCCGCCGGAGGAGTGGCGGCGCCTGCAGCCGTTCTACGTCCTGACCGTCGAGGCGCTGAAAAACGAGCGGGACAGGGCCGCAAAACGCGGAGGCGCGAAAAAAGGCCGGGAAACCGGCGGGGGTTCGTAAAATGGCCATAAACATTTCCGACCTGCCGCCGAAATACCAGGCCCAGGCCGTGAAAAAGTACATGGAACAGCAGGCGCGGCGGGGGCTTGTGCCCTCCGCCGCCGCCGTGCAGGATCCCGAGAAGGTGAACAAGTACCGGAACACCCCCACCACACGGGTGACGGCCTCCGGGGCTGTCCTCCGGTTCGACAGCCAGAAAGAGGCCCGCCGGTATGACTTCCTGATCGAGCGGGAGCGGCGCGGGGAAATCCGGGACCTACGCCTGCAGGTTGACTTCACCCTCCAGGAGGCATACACGGACACGGAGGGCCGCCGGGTACGGGCCATTCGGTACAGGGCCGATTTTACATACCACGAGAGCGCCCAGGGGGTGCAGGTGGTGGAGGACGTAAAGAGCCGCGCCACACGCACCAGGGAATACGCCGTGAAAAAGAAGTTGCTAAAGGACCGTTTTGGAATTGACATAACCGAGGTGTAACCATGAGCATGACAAGGGGCACGAACCCGGAGCGGGAGGCCGTCAAAGAGTACCTGCAGCAGTACCATGACGCCAAAGTAAAAAAGCGGATACTGGAGGAGCGCCACCGCACCCTATCTGCCGAACTGCGGGACCCGGGCGTGGGATCCACATACAGGACCATGCCGACCGCAAAAAGGCAGGCCAGGGAGGGCGGGGCCGTGTCCCTTGTGTACCGGATCTCCGAGGTGGAGGATCGGATCGACCAGCAGAGGGAGGCCATGGCCAAGGCCGTCCTGCACGTTATGGACATGATCGACATACTCCCCCAAAACTCCATGGAGCGCACCGTGGTAGAAATGCGGCACATCGACTGCAAGCCCTGGGAGAAGATCGCCCAGGCCGTACACATGAGCCGGTCCCGCGTATTTGACTACTACAACGCCGCCCTGGACACCCTGCTGGCCTGTAAGCGCACGGGGAAACTGGTGGGGGAATACATGGCCGGCAAAGAGAAAAACAAGCGCGGATAAAAGATCGGACGCCATCGGACTTTTTACTGTGCTATATTGATAGCATGGAAATCGGGAGGGCCACCAGGGAAACGCCTGGCGGCCCTCCCCTTTCCATACCAGAGCCGGGCGGAGCGTAGGCGCGGGGGCTTTCCTCCTTTCACCCCGCAGCGTCCGCAGTACCAGAGCGGACGCAGCCCGGCAACCACATGGACATGGGCGTCATACCATGGGCGCCCATGGCCTCCCCTCTCCGAAAAATGAGAGGGCGCCCCCTGTTTGGGTCCTTCCCAGGGGGTGCGACCGTGCGGGGCGCGGAAGGCCCGGCGTTTTTCTCCAAGAAAATCCCTGAAAAACGGGCCGTTACGTTACGCATTGACGCGCCGGCCGGAGCAATCGGGAGGCACCCACCCCCTAAAGGGGGTGAGGCCCGAAAAAATCCAGAGGAAACGAGGTCAAAAAAACGAAATCCACCACCAGGCGGAAAGCGAAACCGGCGGGGCCATCCGGCCGGCGGCGGAAAAGGGGGTGCTGCAGGTGGCGGGAACGACGAAAAAAACAGCGCCAAAGAGGTCCACGACGCCGGCGGTGCTGACCGGGACGGTGCCGGAATGGGCCAATTCCACCGCCATCGCCCAACTGCTGGGGAAAACCACCCGGCGGGTCCAGCAGTTGACCCAGGACGGGATCCTGGAAACCGAGGTCCCGCCCGGCGGCGGGGCCAGGAAGTACCGGACCTGCGAAACGATCCAGCGGTATATCGCCCACGTGGAGCAAAAGGCCCAGGAGATCGGAGAGGGCGGCCGCCTGGCGGAACTGAACCTGAAAAAACTGGAGGCGGAGGTGGCCCTGAAAGAGAGCCAGGGCAGCCTCCACCGCCTGAAAACCGCCATAGCGGAGGGGAAATACCTGCCGGCGGAGCAGGCCACCGAGGAACTGGCGGAGTTTATGGCGGCCTTTCAAAAGTTCGCCATGACGATCCCGGCCCGCATGGCCGGGGCCATGTCCGGGTATGCGGACGCCATCACGATCCGCAACGCACAAAAGGCCATCCGCAAGGAACTGGAAACCATGCTGACGGCCTATGTGGACGCCATGCAGGCGGAGGACCCGCCGGAGGCCGCGCCGTGAGGAAGTACCGAGTAAAACCCTACAAGGTGCCCCGGTGGATGGTGCCGGCCATTGAGATCCTGCGGCCAAGGGAACGGGTAAGCACATCCGCATGGGCGGAGCAGAACCGGGTCCTGCCAAACGGAAACGCCATACCAGGGCCGTGGCGGAACAACGTCACCCCGTACCTGGTGGAGATCATGGACGCCTTTTCCGACGAAACCACGGAAAAGATCGTCTTTGTCAAGCCCACGCAGGTGGGCGGCACCTCCGCCATGGAGAACGCCCTGGGGAGCCTGATAGACCAGGATCCGGCGCCGGCCATGTTCGTGTACCCTTCGGACGAACTGGCAGAGCGCACGGTGGAGGCGAAACTGGAGCCAATGATCCGCCAGTGCAAGGCCCTGGCGGAGAAGTACCGGGAGCATGACAGCAAGCGCCTGGCCCTAAAGTTCCGGGATATGATCGTCTACCTGACCGGAGCCAACAGCCCGGCCAGCCTGGCCTCCACCCCGATCCGATACCTGTTCCTGGATGAAGTAGACAAATTCCCGGGGGCGACCAAAAAAGAGGCCGACCCCGTATCCCTGGCCATTGAGCGCACAAAGACATTTTTCAACCGCAAGATCTTTATGGCCTCCACCCCGACCCTGAAAACCGGGCCGATCTGGAAAGCCAAGGAGGAGGCGGACGCGGAAAAACACTACTTTGTGCCGTGCCCCCATTGTGGGGAATTTATCGAACTGAAATTCGCACAGATCAAGTGGCCCAGCAAGGACGACGTGCCGGACCAGGCGGAGCGGGCCGAAATGGCCACATACGTGTGCCAGGCGTGTGGGTGTATCATCACCGACCGGGACAAGGCGGCCATGCTCCAGGCGGGCCGGTGGCAGATCGTCCGGCAGACCACGACGACACCCAAAAGCGTGGCCTACTGGATGAATACCCTGTATTCACCGTTTACCAGGTTTTCCGACATCGCCCGGGAGTTCATGCGGGCCAAGGACGACCCGGAACTGCTCCACAACTTCGTCAATTCGTGGCTGGCGGAGCCGTGGGAGGACACCAAACTGAAAACCAACGCCGAAATGGTCATGGAGCGGCAAACGGAGGTTCCGGCCTGGTCCCTCCCGGCGTGGACAAAACTGCTGACCGGCGGGATCGACGTGCAGGAAAATTGCCTGTACTGGGTGATCCGAGCATGGGGCGACTTTATGACCTCCCAAAACGTGGCCCATGGCCAGGCGCTTTCCATGGCGGAAGTGGAACGGATTATGAATACCGAGTTTTCCCTGCCAGACGGCGGAAAGGTCATGGTGGACCTGGCCCTGATGGACAGCGGCGACCAGACCGACGCGGTGTATGAGTTCTGCACCATGAACATGGACTGGGTGCGGCCCTGTAAGGGCGTCCCGTCCATCCAGGGCCATTACAAGATCTCCACCGTGGACAAGGCCGGGAGCCGGGCCAACGGTATGCAACTGGTCCTTGTGGACGGCGGCAAATACAAGGACATGATCGCCGGGCGCATGAGGCGGCCAAACGGGAACGGATCCTGGATGGTGCATAAAGACTGTGATCTGGAGTATGCGGAGCAGGTCACGGCGGAGCATAAGATCACCGAGCGGGCCGCCGGAAAAGAGGTTCAGCGGTGGGTGCCGAAATCCTCCCACGCGGACAACCATTACCTGGACTGCGAGGTGTACGCGGCGGCGGCCGCCGACGTGCTGGAGGTCAGGTCCCTGTTCCTGAAAAACCCGGACCGAGCGGAGGAGCAGGCGCCAAAGCCGGCACCGCCAAAGCCGCAGCCGGCACCGGAGGAAACATGGATCCAGCAGAATGAAAACTGGTTCTGACAGGAGGCAATCATGGAACTGGACAACACAACAGCGGCCCCGGCGGAACTGCTGGAGCAGGTCAACAAGGCGATCACCACCGTGCTGGTGGGCGGGCAATCCTACCGGATCGGCAGCCGCCAACTGACGCGGGCGGACCTGGCCATGTTGAAAACCCTCCGGGACGACCTGGAGGCGCAACTGGCGGCCGACGAAAGCGGCCCCCTGCTGGGGCGCACCTACATGGCATTTTTCGAGGGGAGGTAAAGCGGTGAGTTTCATTGACAGCATGATCGCGGCCGTGTCCCCAAAGAAAGCATACGAGCGGGAGGCGTGGCGCCAAGGGCTGGAGGCCATGCGCGGGTATGACGCGGCCGGGTTCGGCCGGATCAATTCCGGGTGGAGGGCACACAACGAGAGCGCGGAGATCACAGACCGATACAGCCGGGACGTGGTACGCGCCCGCGCCCGGGACCTGGAGCGGAACAGCGACATTCTCCAGGCCGTGGTCCTGGCCTACAAGCGCAACGTGGTGGGAAAGGGCTTTACCCTCCGGGCAAGGACCGGGGACGACGACCTGAACCGCCAGATCGAAAAACTGTGGCGTCAATGGTGCAAGGCCAGAAACTGCGACGTGACCGGGGAGCAATCCTTTACCGAGATCCTACGCATGGCCGTGGAGCGCAAGAAGGTGGACGGCGGGATCCTGTTCCTGTTCCGCCACACCTCCGGCGGCGTGGTGCCGTTCAAGTTGCAGGCCATTGAGGTGGACGAACTGGACGTGACACAGAGCGCCCCGCACCGGCAGGGAAACCGTGTCGTGGGCGGGATTGAATATAATTCCTGGCGCCGGCCGGTGGGCTACTGGATCCAGCAATATGATCTGGAGGGGTGGCGCCTGCTGCAGCCGATCTACATTGACGCCAAGGACGCCTATTTCCTGAAATCGAAACGGCGGCCCAGCCAGATCCGGGAAATGTCGGATATGTCCCACACGATCACCAGGATCCGGGACGTGAACGAGTTTATAAACGCGGTATCCGTCAAGGAGCGGATCGCGGCCTGCCTGGCGGTGCTGATCAAAAAGACCATTCCGACCGGGACAAGCCTGGGGCGGTCCGGGGTTCGCGGGCCGGACGGCCGCGTGGACTACGCCGGCAAGAAACTGGGGCCGGGCATGATCATGGAAATGGGCGCTGGCGACGAGGCCCAGGTGGTGGATCCCAAGGGAGCGGCCACCGACGCCACCGCGTTCCTGAAAGTTCAGCAGGGACTGATCGGCGCGGGCCAGGGATTGAGTTATGAGGCGGTGTCCCGCGACATGAGCGGGTCCACCTACTCCTCCGCCCGGCAAAACGCCATCGAGGACGAGGACACATACGCGGAGGACACGGAACTGCTGACGGAGTTCATGTCCGAGGTGTACGAGCAATTTATTATTTCGTGTTATCTCTCCGGGGTGATCACCTTCCCCGGGTTTTGGGATAAAAAGGCGGAGTATATGGCCCATGACTGGGTGAAATCCCCGAAAAAGTGGATTGACCCGGCCAAGGAAAGCACCGCCGACAAAACCGCCCTGCAGAGCGGGCAAAAGACCTACCAAGAGATCTGCGCCGAGCGGGGCAAGGACTGGCGCCAGGCCATCGACGAAACCGCCGAGGTCCTGGAGTATGGCCGAGAAAAAGGCATTGAGATGGGAGGTGTAATTTTTGGAAATGGAACGGCAGCAGCCCAGCAGAACGCCGGAGGGCAACCGCCCCAGGGATAAGGACCATGGCACCAGGAGCATGGGCCAGATCCTTTCCCGGGAGGACCAGCCCCAGGAGAGCAGACGCCGGACAATCAGTTTTTCCAGTGAGGAGCCATACCGGCGCTTTTTCGGCATGGAGATCCTGGACCACGGGGAGAACGCGGTGGACCTGTCCCGCCTGAACAGCGTGGGCGTTCTCCTGTTCAACCACAACACCGACAAGGTGGTGGGAAAGGTGATCCGGGCCTGGGTGGAGAACCACCGGGGAATGGCAGAAGTGGAGTTCGACACGGACGACGACGCCGAAAAGATCTTCGGGAAAGTCCAGTCCGGCACCCTGAAAACCACGTCCGTGCGGTACAGCGTGGAAACGTGGGAGGAAGTGGTGGCCGGGAAACAGTCCACGGATGGGCGATTTACAGGCCCTTGCCAGATCGCCAGAAGGTGGACGCCGCTGGAGGTGTCCGTTGTATCCGTGCCTGCGGATCCCACCGTGGGCGTGGGCCGGGCCGACGTAGGCCGGACGTGCGCCCCCCTCTCCGTGTATGAGCGACAGATCCAAGCAAACAAAAATCTGATTTCCAACAGGAGGTAAGAAAACCATGAATGAACTGCAGAAAGCCCTTGCCCGCCAGCAGGAACTTGTGACCCTGGCGCGAAACGAGGGCCGGGACCTGACCGCCGAGGAGCAGGCGGAGTTTAACCGCTGCCAGACCGTGATCGACGCCGCAGGCAACGAGGGCGGCGAGGCCGTCGGCCAGCCCGCCGGCGGTGAGCGCGGCGCGGAGAACGGCGGCCAGGGCGCCCCGGCCGGCACCAACCAGCCCAGCGTGGCAGACACGCAGAGAGCGATCCAGGCGGAGCGCCAGCGCACCGCCGACATTATGGCCCTGTGCCGCCAGACCGGCATGGACGCGGAGGAGTATATCCGCAGCGGCGCCACCATGGACACCGTGCGGGCGGCGGCCGTGGACTTCCTGATCCAGCACAACGGCCCCGTGGGCGCCAGAATGTCCGACAACAGCCGGGAGCAGGACAACTTCCGCCAGGCGGCCGTGGACGGCCTGCTTATGCGTAGCGGCATGGAGGTGGAGCGCCCCAGCGAGAACGCGGAGCAAATGCGCGGCCTGTCCCTGCGCGATCTGGCCATTGAGTGCATGGCCCGGGAGGGCCTGGGGACCACGGCCTCCCTTCTCCGTATGTCCAAGGACGACCTGTGGAACATGGCCTGCCGCCAGTTCTTCAACCCCACGGCGGCCTTCCCCGCGATCCTGGACAACACGATCCGCAAGGCCATTGTGCAGAGATACCAGGCCGTCCCCACCACGTTCCAGGTGTGGACCACCAAGGGCAGCGTGACCGACTTCAAGCCCACCAAGGATCACGAGTACCTGGCCGGCGGCGCCGGCGAGTTCCTGCGCGTGGGCGAGGGCGGCGAACTGAAACACGACACCCCGCAGACCGAACTTCTCCCCCAGCGCCAGGTGGCAACCTACGGCCGCCAGTTCTCCATGACCCGGGAGGCGTTTATCAACGACGACGTGGGCTTTATCACCCAGGTGCCCGGTATGTACGCGGCCTCCGCCAAACGCACGATCAACAAGCAGGTGTATTCCATCCTGTTCAACAACCTCACGATCTTCGACGGTGTGGCCCTGTTCCACGCCAACCACAACAACCTGATCACCACCGGCGCGGCCCCGTCCATTGAAACCCTGCAGGCCATTATGATCAAACTGCTGAACCAGAAGGACCACTTCGGGGACAGCATTATGGTGCAGCCCCGGTACATCATCGTGCCCGTGGGTTACGGGTTCCTTATGTCGCAGATCCTGGAAACCGCGCAGATCGACGTGGACGGGATCGGCAGCCACACCGCAAACGCCCTGTATCAGTACCGGAACCGCCTGCAGGTGATCGAGGAGGGCACCCTGAACGCCCTGGCCGGTTCCAACGCGGTGCCCTGGTTCGTCGCGGGCGATCCCACCTATGCCCGTTCCATCCAGGTGGACTACCTGAACGGCCAGGAAACCCCGACCATTCGCCGCATGGAGGTGGCCGGCCAACTGGGCTATGTGTGGGACATTTGGCTGGACTGGGGTATCACCGCCGTGGACTTCCGTGGTATTGCCAAGAACCCCGGAACCACCATCACGCTGTAAGGCAGTAAGGAGGTAAAACAGATATGAGTGCGAAATACTGGCAGAGAGGCGAAACCATCGACTACACCCCCACCGACGACCTGGCAAACGGTGACGTGGTGGACCTGGCCACCCGGATCGGCGTGGCCGGAAATGACATTCCGGCCGGCGAAACCGGCGCGGTCCATGTCGTGGGCGTGTTCGAGATCCCCAAGGCCACCGGCGCCGTCACGGTGGGCCAGGCCCTTTACTGGGACAAGGCGGCGGAGAACATCACCACAACGGCGGGCAGCAGCCCCGCGAACACCCCGGCCGGCTGGGCCGTGGCGGCGGCGGGATCCAGCGACGCCGCGGTGCTGGTGAAACTGCTGGGCTAAAGGAGGGCCGGACATGAAAGGATTGATTGCAAAGCGGCCGATCCTGTACCGGGGCCGTATGTATCGGGCCGGGGAGAACCTGCCCGGCGATGACACCAGAATGGTGGCCGCGTGGCTGGAAAATGACAGCGCGGAACTGTGCGGAGCGGAACAGGACACCGCCATGGGAGGCCGGGAGGAGGCCCAGGAGCCGCCCAGGGGGCCGGAGAACACCCCGGAGGTATCCGGGGATACCGAGGGCCAGGGAGCGGCAGACGGCGGCCAGGAGGCCCGGGAACAGGCCGGAGAGGGCGAAACCGGAGGCATGATCGCCGGGCACATGGATCCCAAAGACCTGGAGGGCCTGAAAAAGGCTGACCTGGAGCGCATGGCCAACGATATGGGCCTGGATATTTCCAAGGCCAAGACAAAGGCGGACCTGATCGCCGCGATCACGGCGGCGGAAGTCTATGCCCCCGCAGAGGATGAAAACGGGGGTGCCCTGTAATGGGCGCCCCCTCCTTCAAGGACTGCGTGGCGGCGGATATTCACGGCGTATTCCTGAATACCCAGGAATTTGCAGACACCCACACCATCGACGGCCGGAAAATGGACGCGGTGGTGGACGACGACGCCCTGCTGGAGCGGGACGCGGCCCGGGGAGGCGTCCACACGGATGGGACATACCGGACGCGGCGCCTGCTGTATGTGGATAAGGCTGACTACGGCGGGCGGCCCATGTCGGGAAAGATCCTGAACCTGGACGGCCGGGAGTATCGCGTGGTACAGGCAGACGAGGCGGCCGGCGTCCTGACCATTGAAATCGAGGCGATCCGCACATGATCCATATCGAGGTTGACACCCAGGCCGAAATTGAAAAAATAGCAAAAAGGCTGGAATGGCAGGCCATAAAAGCCCCAGACGTTCTTCGCCTGTCCATCAACGCGGCGGCCAGAAAGGTCCGAAAGCAGATCCCGGACAACGTGGAGGACGCCTATACCATCGATCCAAGTGTGTTGAAAGACCGGAAAAGGGGCGCCCCGACCGTCCAGACGGCAAAGCCGGGAAACATTATGGCGGTGATCCGTTCAAAAGGCCCAGTAAATGAGTTATCAGACTTTCTGACAGAGGAAGGGAGCCGCGGCGTTAAAACAAAGGTTCGCAAAGACGGCGGGAAAAAACTGCTGGAGCGCGCCGGGGCAACGGCCTTTAAGGTGACGTTCAGAAGTACACACGTGGCCATAGCACAACGGAGGATAGGAGAAACCTATACAACGAGCGGGGCTGCGGACCGTGTGGAAAAATACGGTATGCCACGACGCGGACAATGGCCGGATATGACCAGAATTAAGGTGCTGACCGGCCCCTCTGTACCCAGCATGATGGGAAACGAGGAAGTGCAGGAACGGACAAGAACCATTCTTTACGACGTTCTGGACAGAGAGATCGAAAAGAGAATTGAAAAAACCATTCAGGGGAAATAAAAGCGGCCCCGAGCGGGGCCGCCGAAAGGACCTTATACGCTGGGAACAAGTTGAACCTGGACGCCATCAATGGTGAGCGTCGTACCTTCCGGGAGGTCAATGTTTTTGTACTCCGGTTCGTACATATCCATCAATTCGTTTTGATCTTCGGTCCCCATGATCGCATTGATCCCACCGTCGTACAGATTGCTGGAACTGACATTCCCGCCGCCGCTGACGGCCACAATGTTATACACACCGGCAGGGAAATCTTCACCGGCCACAAAGTTGCCGTTGCCAAGTTCCACCGTTTCGGTGATCTCCTGATCGCGGGGAGTCAACGGGGCGCCGCTGGCGTCGTCACAGGTAAGGCGGACCGTCACGCCGGAAATGGACAGCACCACGCCCTCCGGCAGGTCAATGTTGCTGTACTCCTGTTCGTACATATCCACCATTTCGTTTTGATCCTCCGTCCCCATGACGGCATTGATCCCGCCGCTAAAGGCGTTGCTGGAACTGACGTTCCCGCCGCCGCTGACGGCTACAATGTCGTAAGTACCGGCCGGGAAATCAATGCCGGCGGTATAGTTGCCGCTGGAAAATTCCTGGTCAACGGTGATCGGTTCGGGATCGGCGGGAGGTGTGGAGGTGTCCTGGGTGGAACCTTCGGAGGCGGCGGGAGCGCCAGAGGCGTCCGGCGTCTGTTCACCGTCCGAAATGGTACAGGCGGACAGGGAAACGGCCAGCGCCAGGGACAGCAAGAGCGCAAGGGATTTTTTCATCGTTTCTTCGTTCCTTTCTGTTCTGATTATTGCCACGATATGCAGAGTATTACCACAAAGAATTTACCACAAAAAGCGCCAAAAAGTCAAGGAGGCGAACACCACGACACCGGAATTTTTGCAGGATGCCATTGTGGCGGACCTTGCGGACCTGTTCGAGGGGCAGACCCTCCCCAGTTCCGCCGGGGACCGGCGGCCGATCCGGGTCTACCCCCAGGACCTCCCGATCATTGAGGGAATGGACGAAACCGAGGACCGGGCCGAGGAGATACCGGAGCCGTACATCATCGTGCGGACCAATGAGGGAAACATTCCAGACGCCAACAGCGCCCAGGAGATCGACCTAATCCTGGTGGTATGCACCTATGACCGGAACCCGAACCGGCAGGGATACAGGGACGTGCTGCACATCATCCAGGAGATCTACGGGAGGTACGCCAAAAATCCGCTGGTGCGGATCAAGGCGGACAGCGGCGGAGCGAGAGGCGGCCCGTGGTCCGTCAAGTACCCGATCAAGTGGGTCACACAGCAAGAGGACACCCACCCCTATTATTTCGGGGCCATGTCGCTGAAATTTGAGGCGCCAGCGGTGCGCCAGGAGGTGCCATTCACATGACCAAGAGAACAACCAGAAAGGCGGCGGAGGCCGCCGGCACGGTGGTGTACTGCGGCCCGTCCATCAAGGGCGTGGCCAAACAGTTCACCGCCTACAACAACGGGATCCCGGAGGGGCTGAAAGCGGCGACCGAGAAAAACAAGGTCCTGGCCGCCCTGATCGTCCCCCTGGAGGACCTGCCGGAGGCCATGCGCCAGTTGCGCCAGAAATCCGGCCGTATCCACACCCTGTATAAAGCCGTACAGGACAGAACCTAAAGGGAGGGATCAACTATGCCTTATAATCACGGCGTTTACAACCAGGAGCAGGAAACCAGCCTGACCACACCGATCCAGGGGACGGCGGGCCTGCAGGTCATCTTCGGAACCGCTCCGATCCACCTGGCGGCGGATCCGGCGGCGGCCGTCAACAAGCCCGTGGTGTGCTATTCCTTCGCGGAGTGCCAGCAGGCCATGGGCTATTCGGACGACTTCGAGAACTTCACCCTTTGCCAGAGCATGGACGCCTGTTTCCGCGTGTTCAACGTGGCGCCCATTATCCTGGTGAATGTGCTGGACCCCAGCAAGAGCAGCCATACCACGCAGAACGCGGAGGAGGAGTGCGCCGTGGCGGACGGTGCCGTGGCCTACGCAAAGCAGTTTGTCCTCCTGGACACCATCGTGGTCAAGAACGCGGACGCCACCCTGGTGGCCGGCAGCGACTACGTGGCCACCCACGCGGAGGACGGTACGGTGACGATCACCATCCTGTCCGAGGCCGCCAAGGAGGCGGAAACCCTGAAAGTGGCCAGCACCAGCCTGAAACCGGACGGCGTGACGGCGGCGGACATTGTGGGCGGCGTGGACGCCCTGACCGGGAAGGAAACCGGCCTGGAACTGGTGCGCCAGATCTATCCCCGTTTCGGCATGACGCCCGGGATCCTGCTGGCCCCCGGATGGAGCCACAACCCCACCGTGGCGGCGGCCCTCCAGGCCAAGACCGAGGGGATCAACGGGAACTTCGACTGCGTGACCTACCTGGACATTTCCACGGACCCGGAGGAGGACGGTGCAGAGGTTTACACCGACGTGAAAACCGCCAAGGAGGCCCTGGGCGCCACCTCTCCCCACGCGGCGGCCCTGTGGCCCATGGGCGCGGTGGGAGACAAGGTTTATTACCTGTCCGCCATGTTTGCCGCCCTGACGGCCTACACGGACGCCGGCAACAGCGACGTGCCCTATGAAAGCCCGTCCAACAAGGATTTGAAGATCACCAAAACCGTGCTGAAAGACGGAACGGAGGTCCTGCTGGACCAGCAGCAGGCCAACGACCTGCTGAACGCCAACGGCGTGATCACCGCCATCAACGCAAACGGGTACAAAGCCTGGGGCAACAACACGGCGGCCTATCCCTCCACCACTGACCCCAAGGATCGGTGGCTGGCGGTGCGGCGGTTCTTCGACTGGGACGGCAACAACTTTATTTTGACCTACTTCCAGAAGGTGGACAAGCCGGGCAACACCAGACTGATCCAATCCATCGTGGACAGCCAGAACATCATCGGCAACGGGTACGTGGCCCGGGACTACTGCGCCGGATACCGGACCGAGTTCAAGAGCGACGAAAACCCGATCACCAACCTGCTGGACGGCCACCTGACTGTCCACACCTACCTGGCGCCCTATATCCCGGCGGAGTACATCGAGAATATCAGAGAATACGACACGGAGGCCCTGGAGGCCGCCCTGACTGGTGGAGGTGAATAAACCATGAGCGTTCCCAATATTCCCAGCAAAATCAATAGTTACAACGTCTACAACGACGCGGAGCGCCTGATCGGCGTGGGCGATGAAGTCACCCTGCCGGACTTCGAGGCCATGGCGGAAACCATTTCCGGCGCCGGGATCCTGGGCGAACTGGACGACCCCACCGTGGGCCATTTCTCCAACATGGAAATGGAGATCCCCTTCCGCGTCCTGGACCGCGAGGCCACCGATATGCTGGACATGACCAAGGCGGTGCGACTGACCCTCCGGGCGGCCCAGCAGGCGCTGACCGTGGAGGGTGACACGGAATTTCGGTCCATGCGCGTGGTGGTGCGCGGCAAAAGCGCCACCCTGGCCATGGGTAGCGTACAGAACGCCAACCCCATGGAAAGCAGCGTGACCCTGAATGTGTCCTATATCCTGATCGAGGTAGACGGCACCACCCTGGTGGAACTGGACAAGATCAACCCGACCTTCAAGGTGAACGGCGTTGACCTGCTGCAGAAAGTGAGGGAAATGACCTAATGAGCAACAGCACCGAGAACACGGCCGCCCTGGGCGCGGCGGAGCAGGAAACCGAGGAGGAAAGCCTGGTCCTGAAATTCCGAAAGCCCTACAAGTTCGAGGGCCAGGAGTACACCGAGGTGGACCTGTCCGGCATGGAGGACATGACGGCCGGGGACCTGTGCGCCGTGGCCAAACTGGCCAACCGGGAACTGGGCGTGACGCCGATCCCGGAAATGACCCTGCCTTATGCCATGTATATGGCGGCCAGGGCCAGCCACAAGCCCGTAGAGTTCTTCAAGGGCCTGCCCCCGGTGGAGGCCATGAAGTTGAAAAACCTGGTCACGGGTTTTCTGTACGGCGGGGATGGAGAGGAATAAACCCGCCGGAAATCAAAAAAGGGTGTGTTGCCCTATCTCTCCGACTGCATAGCGGCGTGGACTACTTCCTGGGCCTGCCGCTGGACGACCTGAACGACATGGCAAAGGTGGTGCTTGAAATTGGCAAAAAGCAAGGTCATGGAACTGGCCATAAAAATCGCCGGAAAGGTAGATAAATCCCTGGGGACCAGTACCAAGGCGGCCAACAAGCAACTGGCGACCATCCAAAAGGCGGCCAACAAAGTATCCACCACCATGACGGCGGGACTGGCGGCGATGGGGACCGGGGCCATCGCCGCCACCAAGTACCTGGCCGACCTGGGTGGAGAATGGCAGACGGCCACCAACCAGGTGGCCGCCTCCACCGGCGCGGCCGGGAAGGAACTGGAGGGCCTGCGGGACGTTATGGAGGACGTGTACGCGGCCAACTACGGGGACAGCGTGGCCGACGTGGGCGACGCGGTGGCCATGGTCAACCGGAACATGGCCAACCTGGACCAGAACGGATTGACGGCGGCCACCGAGGGCGCCCTGGCCCTGCGGGACGCTTTCGAGTACGACGTGGCGGAAAGCACCAGGGCGGCGGAGGCCATCCGAAAGAACTTCGGTTCCTCCGCAGAGGAGGCTTTCAGCCTGATCGCGGCCGGCGCACAAAACGGCCTGGACTACTCCGGGGAACTGATCGACACCATCAACGAGTATTCCTCCCAGTTTGCAAAACTGGGCTTTGACGCGGATGGAATGTTTAACATTCTCCAGGCGGGGGCGGACGGAACCGCCTGGAACCTGGACAAGGTGGGCGACGCCATCAAGGAGTTTTCGATCCGGGCCATTGACGGGAGCGACAGCACGGTGGAGGCGTTCACGTCCCTGGGGTACAACGCGGAGAACATCATGGCCACCTTTGCCGCCGGAGGCGAGGGGGCCAACAAAGCATTTTTTGACGTGATCAACACCCTTATGGCCGTTGACGACCAGGTGGAGCGGGACGCCCTGGGCGTGGCCCTGTTCGGCACCATGTGGGAGGACCTGGGGACGGAGGCCATGGAGGCCATGGCCGGCGCGTCCCAGGCCGCCTACGATACCGAGGGCGCCCTGGAGAAGATCAACCAGGTCAAGTACAACGACCTGGACAGCGCGATCCAGGGGATCGGCCGCCAGATGGAGGTGGCCCTGCTGCCGGCGGCGGACGCCGTGTATCAATCCCTTATGGACAGTATGCCGGAGATCACGGAGGCCATGGAGGAGGTGTCCCCAGTGATCGCAGAGATCGCCGGGGACTTTGCCGACTGGGCTGGCGGGGCCATTTCGGACGGCCTGCCGGTCCTGGTGGACGGGATCCGCGACTTTGCAAACTGGGCGGGCAAGGCATACGAAAAGGCCAAGCCGTTCCTGTCCTTCCTGTGGGAGCATAAGGGGACGGTGCTGGCCGTGGCCGCTGGTGCAAAAGCCCTTTCCGTAGGAATGGGCGCAGCCAACAAGGCCATGGGTGCCTATAAAAACGCAAAGGGTATGCTGGCAAACCTGCAAAAGATCGTTCCGGTATATACAAAGTTGATTGCGGCCAAGGTCAAAGACAAGGCAGAAACCGCTTATTTGTATGCGCTGGAGGTAAAAGACGTACTGATCCGGGCCAAGACAACGGCGGCAACCTGGGCGCAGACTGCGGCCACAAAGGCCAGCACACTGGCGACTAAGGCGGCAACCGTCGCCACAAAGGCCATGAGCGCAGCGGTGAAATTCCTGACCAGCCCAATGGGAATGACGCTGGGGATCATAACGGCCGTGGCGGCCGCCCTGGTCCTGCTGTATAAGAACTGGGACACCGTAAAGGCATGGCTGGTGAATTTCGGCAACACCGTGAACCAGATCTGGACCAACTTTTCCAACATGGTGGGAAATGCCATCGCGGCCATCGGAGAAAAATTCCCCCTGCTGGGCGCCTACCTGCAGGGGTGGTGGGAGAGTATCCAGGCGGCGGTGGATAACGTCAAAGCGATTTTTCAAAATATCATCGACTTTATCAGCAACGTATTTTCCGGCAACTGGAGCGCGGCCTGGCAGAACATTGTAAACATCTTCGGAAATTTGTTCGGCATGATCGTGAACCTGGCCAAGGCGCCGATCAACGGGGTTATTTCTGCCATTAACTGGGTTATTTCCAAGATCAACAGCATTTCCGTGACGATCCCGGACTGGGTGCCGGGCGTGGGCGGAAAAACACTGGGGTTCAATATCCCCACGATCCCGCAACTGGCGGAGGGCGGCGTGGCCACCTCCCCCACCCTGGCGGAGATCGGCGAGGGCGGGGAACCGGAGGCCGTCATGCCACTGTCCAAACTGGCGGCCCTGCTGGACGAATACACCAAGAAACCGAAACCGACCGGCGGCACAGACGGCCAGGAGGGCGGCGACGGGGAAACCATCGTATTCTCCCCCGTGCTGAACTTCTACGGCAAAGCGGACCGCGAGGAGGTGGAGGAGGCCACCCGGATCTCCTTCGAGGAGTTCAAGCGCCTGTATAAGCGCCTGAAAGCGGAGGAGCGCCGGAAGAAATTCAAGCCGGAGCCTGCGATGGGGTAAGGAGGGCGCCATGGAAAAGACCTATACGACGAAACAGGGCGACGCCTGGGACGCCATCGCGTTCCGGGTGTACGGCGACGTGAAATATACCGGCTTTCTCATGCAGGCCAACTTCCCGCACCTGGACACCTTCGTGTTTGACGCGGGGGTGGTCCTCCAAACGCCGGACCTGCCGGAGGACGACGACCTGGCCAACGCGCCGATCTGGAGGACCACCGCATGAGGACACGGAGAGCGGAAACGGATCTGACCTGGAACGGCGCGGCCGTCACCAGCAAAATGGTGGGCTACAAGGCCACCGTGACCTATACGGACGCGGCCAGCGGCGAGGCGGACAGCCTGGAGATCAGCATGAACGACCGGGACCGCCAATGGACCACGGCGTGGATGCCGAAAACCGGGGACACCCTGACGGCCGCCATTAAGGTGTACGACTGGGAGCGGGAGGGCGACAACCGGACACTGGACTGCGGATTTTTCATCCTGGACAATTACAGTTTTTCGTGGTGGCCCATGACCGGGACCATTTCGGCCGTGTCGGTGCCGGCGGATAGCGCTTTCCGGGCGACGCAGCGGACCAAGACCTGGGAAAAGGCCACCCTGCAGGCCATAGGAAACGAGATCGCGGCCAGGGCGGGCATTACCCTGACCTGGGACGTGGAGGGGGAACCCATTACCGTCGAAAGCGTGGAGCAATCCGAGCAAACGGACTGCGAGTTTTATATGAGCCTGTGCGAGGAATACGGCCTTTCCATGAAGGTGTACGCCCAAAAAATCGTGGTGTATGACCGGGAGCAGTACAAGGAGCGGGACGTGGCCGGGACCATCCGGGAAAGCGAGATCGAAAGCGGTTCCTGGAATACCACCCTTGACGGGACCTATACCGGCGGAGAATACACCTACACGGACCCGAACACCGAGGAGGAGATCAAGGTCACGGTGGGGACGGGGACCCGGATCCTGAAACAATCCGGCAAGGCCGACAACAAGGCGGACGCGGAGCGGAAGATCACGGCGGCGGTGGCCAACGCCAACCACGGCGCCACCACCCTGTCCCTGACCATCATGGGGCGGCCGGACCTGGTGGCCAGCCAGTGCGTCACCGTGGTGGGGATCGGCCGCCTGTCCGGAAAGTATTTTATCGACAGTATCACCCACACGGTGGGCGGCGGCTACACCATGGATCTGGAATTGTCCCTGGTGGAGGCCATGACCGAGGAAGTGATCAAGGACGCCACCGAGCGCCTGGCGGCGGTGGGCGTCATGGCCTCTCCGGAATACTGGGTGGCCCACTACCAGGACGTGGCCAACCTGGACGGCCTGATCCTGAACATGGCCACCCGGATCAAGGTCAACCTGGGCGGCAGCAGTATCACCACCGTGGACGACGCCCTGGACGTGCTGACCCGCACCGGCGTGATCAACTCCCCGGACTACTGGGCCAGCAAGCACAGCGCCCTGGCGTGGCTGGACACGCTGCTGATCAGCGCCGCCAACGCCCTGACCGAGTGAGGAGGAACCAATGAACGCAAACATAAGGCTGGGGAAAATATCGTCCATCGACTACGCCAAGGGCATGGCCAGGGTGGTGTACCACGAAAAGGACGACGACGTGACGCGCCTGATCCCCCTTCTCTCCCATGAGTACAAAATGCCCCCGGTGGGGTCCCAGGTCCTTGTGGTCCACCTGTCCAACGGGACGGAGGCCGGCGTGGTCCTGGGCCGGCCGTGGAGCGAGAAGAACGCGCCGCCGGAGGGCGGGGCCACCCTGTACCGGAAGGACCTGGGGCAGAACCCAGGGGACGCCATGATCCGGTACGACGGCAGCACCCTGACCATCAAATGCACCGGGGCCATCAACATCGAGGCCGGCGGGGCCATCACCATCAACGGCGCCACCATCGACCTGAACTAAAAGGAGGCGGGAACCATGCCAAACGCGGCAAGACTGACGGACGCGGTGGACGGGACCACCGCCGGGGAACATTCGGGGCACGTGCCCCCACACTCCCCCGAACCATTCACCGGGGAGATCTCCGGGGCCTGTTCCGGGGACGTGCGGGTGAACGGCCTGGCGGCCGCGACGGTGGGAAGTATCACCACCGAGCGGGACGGGTGCTGTGGATCCAGCCAGGGAGCGGTGGCGGCAGGCAGCGGAACCGTGCGGATCAACGGAAAAGCGGCGGCCCGCACCGGCGACGCCCTGGCCCCCATAGCGGGAGCGGGACCATCACCGGAGGCAGCGCCACCGTGCGGATCGGAGGGTAAACCATGGCCATCGGAACACTGGGAAGAAAGATCGTTTTTGAGGTGAGCGACGACCGGGTTTTTACGTTTTCGGAAATGACCCGGGAAATCACGAGCCGGTGGGCCAACCACGAACCCCAGGGAGTCAAGCCAAAGCCGGAGTTTTTGGGCGCCGGCCTGCAGACGGCCAGCCTGACGATCACCATTTCCGCCACCCTGGGGGTCCGCCCCCGGGACGTGCTGGAGGCCATCGAGAACATGGTGGAGAGCGGCACGGCGGAAACCCTGGTGATCGGCAACAGGCCGGTGGGAAACAACCCCTTCCGCCTGACCGGATCGAGCGAAACCTGGGGCGTGGTGTATAACCGGGGCGAACTGGCCAGGGCCTCCGTGACCATCAACCTGGAGGAGTACACATGAACGAAACCGGCGTTTACGACTTCAAACTGGAATACACCTTCGCCGGCGACTACATGGCAGAACTGGACCGGCAACTGGCCCTGCTCCTGTCCACGCGGGAGGGCACCATGCCCCTGGATCGGGAGTTCGGCCTGAACATGGACTTTGTGGATATGCCGCCGGAGGTGGCCAAAAGCCTATACACGGCGGAGGTCACGGAGAAGGTGGCCAAGTTTATCCCCGCGGTACGGGTCCAGGAAGTCAAATGGAGCAGCGGAGGACAAGCGAATTTAATTGCAAAGGTGGTGATCACAAGTGCCTGACGAAATGAACGCGATCAAGAGCCTGCCGGACATTTCTTTCATCGACAACAAGGACATTGACCAGGTGCGGCAGGAAATGGTGGCGGACTATGAAAGTTTTATTTCCGAGGCCACCGGCCAGACCGTGACCCTGGAGCGGTCCAGCGTCCACCGTATGGAACTTTACGCGGCGGCGGCGCAGATCTACCAGGCCATGCAGTACATTGACCGACAGGGAAAGCAAAGTATCCTGAAATACTCCTATTCGGATTTTCTGGACAACCTGGCCATTTTTAAGGGCGTGACCCGGAACCCGGCCACGCCGGCCACCACCACCCTGCGCTTTACCCTTTCGGCGGAGCGGGACACGGCCACCGGGATCCCCCAGGGGACCCGAGTTTCTACGGCCGGCGCCATCTACTTCGCCACGGACGTGTATGCGGAGATCCCGGCGGGGTCCACCACCGTGGACGTGCCGGCCACCTGCACGGTGGCGGGCACGGACGGAAACGGGTTCGCCGCCGGAGAACTGGCCACCATTGTGGATCCGATCCCCTACGTGGCCAGCGTGACCAACACGACAGCCACCGAGGGCGGCGCGGAGATCGAGAGCGACGACGACCTGGCGGAACGGGTTTTCCTGGCCCCTGGGGCCTATTCTACGGCCGGACCGGAGGACGGATACCTGTACCACGCCAAGGCGTACAGCGCCGCCATAGGCGACGTGGTGGCCACCAGCAACCAGGCGGCGGGCACCGTGGACATTGTTTTCATCATGGCCGACGGCAGCACCCCGGGGGAGGAAATGATCGAGGGTCTGGAGGGATACCTGCAGGGAAAGACGATCCGCCCCATGACGGATCTGGTGCGCGTCGCGGCGCCGCAGGAAGTCCAGTACACCATCAACCTGACCTATTACATCAACCGGAGCGACAGCGCCCAGGCCGTGACGATCCAGCAGCAAGTGGCGGCGGCGGTGGAGCAGTACAAGACCTGGCAGCGGGCCATAGGACGGGATATAAACCCCTCCCAACTGGTCCGCATGGTCATGGACGCGGGCGCCAAGCGCGTGACCGTGACGGCCCCCACATACACCACCGTGGACGCCACCAAGGTATCCGCCCTCCAGGGGGAGGCCGTGATCAGTTACGGGGGGCTGGAAGATGATTAAACTTTCCGGGAGCCGGTTCACGGATATTATGCCGGACAACCTGGCCAGCCAGGTGGAAACCCAGGCTTTCGCCTACGCGGTGGGGCGGCAGATTGAAAAACTGTGCGCCTACTCCGACGCGGCCAGGACCTACGCGGCCATAGCAACCATGCCGGAGTGGCTGCTGGACTATATGGCCGTAGAACTTCGCACCCCGTCCTATGATGAAAACTATTCCTTGAAAACCAAACGGGCGCTGATCCAGGGGTCCCTCCTGTTTTACACGCAGATGGGGACGCCGGCGGCGGTGAACCGGATCATTGAAACCATCTTTGAAACCGGGTACATCGAGGAATGGTACGAGTATGACGGGGATCCCCACCACTTCCGCGCCTACGTAGGCGACGGCGGAGAGGTGGGGCCGGGGGAACTGGAGGAGTTCCGGCGGGTCCTGTCCTCTGTCAAGCGCCTTTCGTCGTGGCTGGATGATATTATCACGATCACCGCCATGGACCCGGATATGGTGACGTTTACGGGGACCATGGGGAAGGGCTACACGTCCACACCCCTGCCGGAGGCGGCGGTGGACTACCACCTGGAGGACATGATCCGAGCGGGCGGAACATTCGGCACCATTACACAAACCGCCATCCCGGCGGCAATCTAAACAGGAGGAAAACCCATGTTTTACGGATTTGTAATCACCGAGGCGGGAAACAGCCTGCTGGCCAGCATGGTGGCGGGCCAAACCCTGACCATCACAAAGGCGGTCATGGGCGAGGGCACCGCAGACAACGCGGAGGCCGCCCGGAAGTTGACGAACCTGATCGCCCCGGGGCCGGAGGCCACCAGCACCGAGCCGACGGTGGACGGGAACAACGTCAACATGATCGTGGAGTATCGGTCCGACCTGAACGGCGGCCTGCAGGAAGGGTTCTGGATCGGTGAATTTGGCATTTTCGGCAAGGTAGGGAACGGCGCGGAAACCATGATCGGGTACGGTTCCCTGGGCGACGCCAAGCAGTACGTGAGCGCCTACGTGTCCGGCACCGCGCCGGACGTGCGCCGGTATCCTATCTCCATCACCGTCACCACGGGGATCCAGGTGGACGTGAACTATCCGGCGGAGGCGTGGATGACCGCCGAGGACGTGGCGGACTACTTCAACGGGACCCTAAAGCCGGATCTGGAGGACGGCCTGCAGGACCTGATCGACGAACACAACGAGGACCCGAACGCACACGGCGGCGCCCTGGAGAACAAGCAGGACAAGATCGAGGCGGAGGGGATCCTGAAAGGGACCAAGACCACCGGAGAGGGCGGCGACACGTACAGCGTGGGAGCGGCCACGCCGGGCACCGACTACCAGGCCCCCACCAACGCCCTGACGGCGGCGCAGGCCATGACCACCCAGGACCTGATCCCCTTCTATGACGTGACCAACAACCAGCACAAGCGGACCACCCTGCAGGCGCTGAAAGAGGCCATCGGGGTGCAAAGCCCGGCCATCAATGTGACCACCTGCGCGGGGGCCTCCGTGACCTGTTCGGACGGCGTGACCACCCTGGAGGGCACAGGGTCCACGGAGTTTGAACTGCCCAACGTGGGAAACTGGACCGTGACCGCCCAACTGAACGGGGAAAGCGTGTCCGAGGTGGTGAACGTGAGCGGCGCCCTGCTGTATGAGGTGGACCTGATGATCACGAGCGGGATCGCCGTGACCACCCAACCCACCAAGACCACCTATTTCATCGGGGAGGCGTTCGACCCGACGGGCATGGTGGTGACGGCCACCTTTGCCGACGACACCACCGCAGACGTGACCGAGGACTGCACCTTCTCCCCGGAAACCATGGCGGCGGGCACCCAATCCGTAACCATTACACACGTCCGGGCGGGCGTCACCAAGACCGCCACGGTGGCGGTGGCGGTGCGGACCCTGGACCATATCGCTGTGACCACGCCGCCCAGTAAGACGGCCTACAAGTACGGGGAAACCTTCCAGCCGGCAGGCATGGTGGTGACGGCCTACTACACCGACGAAACCAGCCGGGCGGTGACAGGGTACACCTACTCCCCCACCGGCGCCCTGGCCATGAACAACACCACGATCACCATTTCCTACACGGAGGGCAGCGTGACCAAACAGACCACCCAGGCCATCACCGTGGCCAAGGTGCTGGAGAGTATCGAGATCACCACGCCCCCCAACAAAACCGCCTATTTCTCCGGGGAAACCTTCAACCCGGCGGGCATGGTGGTGACGGCCCACTACAACGACGGGAGCAGCGCGGCGGTGTCCGGGTACACCTACTCCCCCACCGGCGCCCTGGCCACGGGAAACACCACGATCACTGTTTCCTATGCGGAGGGCGGCGTGACCAAAACGGACACCCAGGCCATCACCGTGACCGCGATCTCCAACACCCTGAACAGCAATTCCTGGGCCACCATCAAGGCCGTTTCGGACGCCGGGCAGGGCGCCAACTACTGGGACGTAGGAGACACCAAGCAGATCACGATCAACGGAAAGGTGGGGAATACGAACATTTCCAACCTGGCGATCAACGTGTTTATTATCGGGTTCAACCACAACGCCAGCCGGGAGGGTTCCAACCGGATCCACTTCAAGATCGGCAAAATCGGCAATACCCAGGTGGGCCTCTGTGATAGTGAATACGGAAATTATACTTCCACCTCCGGCGCGTTCACGATGAACACCAGCAACACCAACAGCGGCGGGTGGGCCAACAGCCACATGAGAAAGACGGTGCTGGGGTCCGACGCAAGCCCCACCAGCCCCCGGGCCAACACCCTGCTGGCGGCCCTGCCGGCGGACCTCCGGGCCGTTATGAAACCGATCACCAAGTATTCGGACAACACCGGCGGCGGCAACAATACGGCCAGTTATGTGACCAGCACCACGGACTACCTGCCCCTGCTTTCGGAGTTCGAGTACCACGGAACCCGGACCTATGCCAACAGCGCGGAGCAGAACTTCCAGCAGCAGTACGCCTATTATCAGGCGGGCAACAGCAAGGTGCATTACAAGCACAACGCCACCGGCACGGCGGCCTATGCGTGGTGCCGGTCCGTCCGTGCGGCGGGCACGTACTGTTTCTGCCTTGTCAACACCGACGGCAACGCCAACTACAACAACGCGGACTATTCCTGGGCCGTGGCCCCCGGCTTTGCGGCCTAATCCGGCGGAGCAATCGGGGAAAATCCCGCCCACGGAAGTGGGCGGGATCCCGCCGAACACACACCGAGAGGAGGGGCGGCCATGTCTGTCCTGAAAAGCAAGCGATCCACCAGCAAGGCGGAGTATGTGAACCTGGCCAATGAGATTTACACGGAAACCGTGGCATTTTTGACCCGGCTTTCCGCCAGGTACGCCCGCCTGCTGGCGGAGCCGGTGGCGGCGCTGGCCGGGGAGGTGATCGACCAGACGGAAAAGGCGAACAGCATTTTTCCAAAGGGAGAGCCGAACCTGGGCCTGCGGAAAGGCCACCTGCTGGAGGCCAGGGCCGCGCTTATGGCCCTGGACGTGCGCCTGGGACACTGTTACACCATCCTGGCGCTGAACCCGCAGGGGTGCTTTACCAAGCCGGACGGGAAAAGCGTACCGCCGGCGGAGGCCACCAAGAAACTGGATGATATGTCGCAAAGCCTGGGCGAAAAGATCGACCGGGAAAATGAACTGATCCGGGCCGTTCTGGAGAGCGACCGGAAAAGAAAATAAATCACTGGCCATTTGGGTGTATCTCTGAAAACGTGCCGAGTGGCAGGGCGGCGGGTGCTTTGACGGCGGCCAATGCGTGGTGCCGGTCCGTCAATGCGACGAACACGAACAATTTCTGCCTTGTCAACACCAACGGCAACGCCAACAACAACAACGCGAACAATTCCTGGGCCGTGGCCCCCGGATTTCACAACCCTGCGAGGGGAACGGGTCAAATGCAGTAGGAAACGAACCGGACCCTTTGTGAAAGGAGAGATACTTCCCGGGCGATAAGCCCGAAACCGCCCTTTGTGGCCCCTTCACGGACGCTGCTTGCATGGTGGGGTATTGTGCTACCCCCGTTTCATGTGAAGGGTCTACGCGGTTTAGCCGCACACCTACACCACAACCGCACGGAGGCGCGAATACTTATTATGACCAGCGAGGAGCGCCGGGAGGCGCGATACCATAGACGACAGGCCAGCCGGGAGGCGCGGCGGAGGAAACGCAGCGAGGACCTGGGCGGGATCGCCCAGGCGTTCAGTTTCCGAAAAATGTTCAAATGGGGAAAGAAGTGCTGCAACAATGTACGGTGGAAACAATCCACGCAGAACTTTGAACGGCACCTGTTTTCCGGTACGGCCCGCCGGCGGCGGGAAGTTCTATCCGGGAAGTGGCGGCCAAAGCCGGGCGCCCACTTCCTTCTCCGGGAGCGGGGCAAGATCCGGCCCATAGACGCCCCGCACATCAACGACCGGCAGATCCACAAAACCCACACAAAGGAGGTCCTGGAGCCGCTATACACGCCGGGCATGATCCGGCGGAACGGCGCCAGCCAGAAGGGAAAGGGCCTGTCCTTCCACCATGAGGAACTGAAACGGATCCTGCGGGAGCATTTCAGGAAACACGGCCGGGAGGGTTACGTAGTCCTTATGGACCTAAAGCAGTTCTTCCCCTCCGCGCCCCATGCGGCAATCTATGAGCGCCACCGGCGCTTGATCCTGGACCCGGAGATCCGGGCGGTGGCGGACACGGTGGTGGCCGCCGTGCCGGGCGGCGTGGGTATGCCCCTGGGCGTGGAGCCGTCGCAGATGGAAATGGTGTCCCTGCCGTCCGCCGTGGACAACTGGATCGCCTGCCAACTGCGGGCGGAAGGGCCGGCCCACTATATGGACGACTACCACATGATCGCGGAAACCAAGGAGCAGGCGGAGGCGTTCCGGGACGCCGCAACCGAGCGCATGGAGGCCATGGGGCTGACCGTGAGCCGGAGCAAAACCAGGATCGTGCCACTGTCCAAACCCTTCCGGTTCTGCAAGGTCAAATTCTACCTGACGCCCACCGGGAGGGTGATCACCCACGGGAACCGGGACGGGATGAAACGGGCGCGGCGGAAACTGCGGGCGTTCAAGGCCAAGGTGGACGCCGGGGAAATGAACGTCCAGCAGGTGCGGGAGTGGCTGACCAGCCAGATCGCCTATTTCGAGAACTACAACGACCACGGCCGGGTCCTCCGGCTGAACCGGATATTTCATGCAATTTACGGAGGTGCAGAACCATGATCAAAATCATCAAAGACGGGACAAGCCTGGGAATGACCGAGGCGCCCACCTACGTGCGGCAGGCGGAAAACGGGTGCTTTGTGCTGTGCCGGGAGGCGGAGGCCACGGGGATCGCCCACAACGGAACCGTGTACCACCTCCTGGGCCGGGAGGCCCTGGAGGGAGCGGAGAGCGTGATCCTGGAGGCGGCGGACGCCGGCGCGGAGATCCAGGCGGCCGGAGAGAGCGCGGCCAACAACGCCAAACTGTCCGGCCAGTTGTCGGCGGCGGCCAAGTTGTACGTGCAGGCGGCCACGGACGTGCCGGACGAAACGGCGCTGGAAATGCCGGACCTGTTCAAGACCTGGGAGGAGGTCCTGGCGGCGGGCCAGAACGTGGCGCAAAATGCCATCATCAACGACGGCGGGACCCTGTACCGTGTTGTGGCGGCCGGCGGCGTCCTCCCCCAGGAACACCAGCCGCCCCACGGGGAGGGTATGCTGGCGGTGTACCGGCCCATTGACACGGCCCACACGGGCACCCAAGAGGATCCGATCCCGTGGGTGTACGGGATGGACTGCACCGAGGGCCTGTACTACTCCCATAACGCCACCGTGTACCTGTGCAAGGCAAATATGACGCCCTGCGTATGGGCGCCGGGAACGGCCGGCCTGTGGCAATGGGAGGCGGTGGAGTAAGACATGGAAAAGGTCCGCTACATCGTTAAAAAGCGCATGAGAGAGGCGGGGATCTCCGGCCGCGTCAATCTCCCCTATGGCACGGCGGTGGAGGCCGTGGACGGCCTGATCATCCACCAGGGCGCGGCCGTGTGCGCTGTGACCAGCCGAAACGCCCACCTGTATTTCGCCCGGGACGACGACGGCCAGGGGCGGGAGCGGGGCGCCCTGACGCTGGCCATCACCTCCACACTGGAAAAACGGGACAAAGACCATCAAGCCCGCTGGGATCGGGTGTGGGAGGATGAAACCGCCCAAAAGTACCGACGGCAGGACCATGAAGATCATTTCCTGTGGGGACACGCCTTTTTCGAGGCCCCGGTGGAGGACCTGCGGCACATCGCGGATCTGATCGGCGCGAGGAGGTGACGGCCATGGACAGCACAAAAGTGATCGCGGACCTGTGCGCCGTCATTGACCGCATGAACGTGATCATTCAGGCCCAGGCCATGGAACTGGCCCAGTTCGGGGCGCTGGCCCACGAGGAGGAGATCGCGGCCGTGCGGCGGCAGTACGCCAGGGCCGTCGGTGAGGGGGTGGGACCTTGAACCTGGAGGAAATTCTGCTGGGCGGCGGCGGGGTGCTACTGGTGGCCATGACGCTGATCCAGGTGGCACCGATCAAGGTAAATCCATGGTCCGCCATCGCCAAGGCTATCGGCCGCGCCATCAATGGGGAGGTGATCGCCAAGGTGGACCAACTGGAGCGGGATCTGGAGGCCATGAAAGCGGCCCAGGAGGAGCGGGACGCGATCAGTTGCCGGTCCCGGATCCTCCACTTCGGGGACGAAACGATCCACGGGGTCCGCCACACAAAGGAGCATTTCGACCAGATCCTGCGGGACATTACCAGTTATGAACGATACTGCGACGACCACCCGCATTTCGAGAACAACACCACCGCGCTGACCTCCCAGCGGATCAAGGATATTTACGAGGATTGCCTGGCAAAGGCGGATTTTCTGTAAAAAAGGGGGCGCAGGAATGAATATGCCTTTGATCGCGGCGGCCGCCATGGCCGGCGGGGCGCTGCTGGGCTTTTCCTTGTGCTGGGCCGCCACAAGGCTGGCCGGCGGAAACCACGCAGCGGCCGCACGGCTGGCCACCGCCGCAAAGAAGAAAATGGGGACCATGGACAAGGTGCTGATCCTGGAGGGCGTGATCCTGGTGGCCTATACGGCGGCGGACCTGGCCGTGTTCTGGCACACCGGGAACGAGCCTGCCACCCTGACCGCCTGCGTGTTCGGCGTGTGCGGTTTTGAAAACGGGGTCATGGGATGGATCAAGACCACAAAGGAAAAGGTGCGGGACCGGCGCTGGGAACAGGAGGACCGGGAGCGCATGAGGAAAGAAGAACAGGAGGCGCAAAACAATGGGTAAAATGAAAGCCAATGTATTCGTGGAAAAGGCGGTGGAGATCGCCAAGAACTTCAAAACCCTGTACGTTATGGGCTGTTTCGGGGCACCGCTGACGGGTTCCAACGTGAGCCGCTACTGCAATAACCATTCATACAACCGGGCGGCAGACCGCACGGCCATGATCAAGGCGGCGGGAAACCAAAACCCGCCCGTATATGGCTTTGACTGCGTGTGCCTGATCAAGGGCATTTTGTGGGGGTGGAGCGGGAACGCCTCCAAGATCTACGGCGGAGCCAATTATGCCAGCAACGGGGTCCCGGACATAGGGGCGGACACCATGATCACCAGGTGCCTGGACGTTTCCACAACCGGATGGGCCAACATGGCCGTGGGTGAAGCGGTGTGGATGTCCGGCCATATCGGAATTTACATCGGGGACGGCCTGGCGGTGGAGTGTTCCCCAAAGTGGGAAAACAAGGTGCAGATCACGGCCGTGGGGAACATCGGGAGCAAAGCGGGGTACAACACGCGGACCTGGACCAAACACGGAAAACTGCCCTATGTGGATTACTCCGAGAGCGGGACGACCACCGGCGGCGGGACCGCGACAAAGCCGGACACCGGCGGCGCCACCATCTACAAGGTAGCGGCCGGGGACAACCTCTCCAAGATCGCGGCCAAGTATGGCACCACCGTGGACGCCCTGGCGGAGATCAACGCCATCCAAAACAAGAACCTGATCCGCGTGGGCCAGGTGCTTATGCTCCAGGATACACCCCAGGCGGCGGCCGACAAACTGGAGGCCCTGGGCGTGATCAACTCCCCGGACTACTGGGCGGAGGCGGCGGAGGCCGGAAAGGTCCAATACCTGGACATTCTGCTGAAAAAGGCCGCGCAGACCATCACAAAGGCCGGGGTGCGGACGGATACGCCCCAGGAGGGCGTGGCCGCGCTGGTGGCCGCCGGCGTGATCAATACGCCGGAATACTGGCTGGCCAACTATGGCACATTCCCCAGCCTGGACCTGCTGCTGCAGGCGCTGGGCGGGGCTGTGAAATAATCGGAGGAGGACATACACATGGAAAACATTATGCAGTACATTCCCCTGGCGGTGTCCGCCATCCTGCTGGCGGCCCTGATCCTGACCGTGATCACCAACATCATCACCCAGGTGGTCAAGAAAATCACCTGGGACAAGATCCCCACCAACATTCTGGCGGTGCTGGTGGCCATGGCCGTGACCCTGCTGGCGTTCTTTGCGGTGTGCCAGATCATGGGCTGGGCCGTCACCTGGTACATGGTGGCCGGCGCGGTGGCCCTGGGCCTGTTCGTGAGTTATGCGGCCATGTTCGGCTTTGACAAACTCCGGGAGGCCCTGGAGCAGATCACCAACTGGGGAAAAGACAAAACGGAGTAAAGAGGACCCCCGGCACCGTGTAGGTGCCGGGGGTTCGTTATCGGGCAAAGAACACGCCCAAGGGGCTGCCGGAGGGGGACCGCCACCCGGCGGGGTGAATGTCCTCCAGGGCCTCCCGGGAGGTGCGGCCATCCGACCATCGGATCACCGCCATGGTGGCGGCGGGGGTCCAGCGGGTGGCCTCCCTCTCCAGGAAACCGACGATCACGCCGACCTCCTGGGGGTACATGGCGCCAAAGTTCCCGATCACGGGCTGGCCGACCATGACCAGGCCGGGGTGCGCGGAGGGCTGGGCGTCCTGGGGAATGTAGGCAGACAAGGGATCCGCCGGGGCGGCCTCCTCCACCTCCTCCTGGTCCTCCACGTATTCACAGGAGGCCCGGAACACTGGGGCCATGCTGTACCGTTCCGGGACGATATACTCACCGTTGTGGTCCGCGTAGATCTTCGCCCGGCGCTCCTGGCCATCCCGGCGGAATGTCACCGTTTTGGCTGTACGCTTGACGATCTCCACCACGAAAACACAGTTGTGATCGCAGGCGCTGGTGGCGTAATAAGATTTTCCGACTTCAAAAGTGGACATTCTGGAAACCCCCTTGATTTATTCGCCTTACTCTTGTAAAATCAGGGTGGGCCGGCGTAAGGCTGCCGGCCGCCCTGTTTGGGTTTGGTGCGCGGTTCACTTGCGAGGTGGGGCCGCGCACCGCTTTTTATGCCTTGACCTTGCTATCCCGCACGATCTTTGCGGCGGCCGCAGGGTCCGAGGCGGTGGCCTCAATCAGTTTTGCGATATTCTCTAAAAACTGATTGAGTTCCGCTGTGGTCATTTCGTCCATTCCCTCACTTCCTTTCGTAAGGGGCTGGCCGCCCCTGCCTTACGAGTATCATTATATACTTGAACAAGTATGTTTGCAAGAGTGAACCTGCACAAACTTACACAAGTATATTTGTGCAGATTATATACTTGAACAAGTACACAAAAGGCGCTATAATACAGGAAAAGGAGGCGATCCCATGGAAGGAACAAAGGGGACGGCGGCAACCAGAGCAAAAAACAAGTATGCGGCCGCGAATTATGAGAGGCTTTCCCCCTTCGTGAAGAAAGGGAAAAAACAGAGGTACAAGGACGCGGCGGCGGCTGGAGGATATAGCAGCCTGAATGAATTTATAGAAACCGCCATGGACCGCCTGGCGGACGAAATCCTGGGGAAAGAGTAACGGCACCACACGCGCCGGTGTAGGGGCCGCCCAAGGGCACCCCGCCGGAATAATCATTTTTTCTTTGTTCAGACTATTACCACGGGTTTTTACCTGATCCCGTGCTAAAGTTAAGAAAAAGTCTGGTTATTCCCACACGGAGGCGCGGCGGTGAAGAAATTTCTATATCACGGGAAAAAGAATATCTGCGGGGACCGCATACGCATGGCGAGGCTGGGGAAACGGCTATCACAAACGGACCTGGCCCGCCTCCTTCAACTGGAGGGCGTCCCGATGGAGCGGGACGTGATCAGCCGGATGGAGATGGGGGATCGCCTGGTCACGGATTATGAGGTGGTCACAATAGCGGAGGTCCTGGACGTGCCCGTGTTATGGCTATTAGGGAAAGAATGAGAGCGGCCGGCGTGAAAATCACGCCGGCCGTTTTTCCGCGCAAAGGGGGAAAATATGAACTACAAAGGGTATCACCATCTAAAATGGGAGGACCGCCTGAAAATCGAGGGGGCGCTGAAAACCGGGGGCAAGCCTGCGGAGATCGCGGAAATGCTGGGGGTTTGCGTCAAGACCATATACAACGAGATCAAGCGGGGCCTGTGCCTCCAGCAGAAAGAGGGATACATATTCCAGGAGGAATACTGCGCGGAGGTGGCGGAGCGGAAGTACCAGGAGCATTTAAGGGCCAAGGGGCCGGAGATCAAACTGGGCCGGGATCATGCTTTCGCCAACTTCGTGGAGCGGAAGATCATAGAAGAACACTATTCCCCCGGGGCGGTGCTGGCCTATATCGAGGCGGCCGGCCTGGAGTTTGAAACCCATATCTGCGAAACAACCCTTTATTCCTACATATACCGGGGGGACGTGTTCCTGGAACTGACGGAGGAACACCTGCTGTATAAAGGGGAGCGGCGGCGGGACTACGAGCAGCGGGAGCGGGCCAAAGAGGCCCCCGGGGACACCATCGAGGACAGACCGCCAGAGGTCCGGGCGCGGAATACGTTTGGACACTGGGAAATGGACAGCATTATGGGGCCGGTGGGGTCAAAGGCGGCCCTGCTGGTGCTGACCGAGCGGCTGACGCGGTGGGGGCTTGTGATCCGGGTCCCGGACCATACAGCGGAAAGCGTGGTCCGGGCGCTGAACCGGGTGGAGCGGAGGATGGGAAAGCGGTTCCGGGAAGTGTTCCGCACCATCACCGTGGACAACGGCAGCGAGTTCATGGACTGCGCCGGCCTCCAGCGATCATACCGGCTGAAAGGACCACGGACGAAAATATATTACTGCCACCCCTATTCCCCGCAAGAGCGCGGGAGCAACGAGAACATGAACCGGATCCTGCGGCGGTGGTTCCCAAAGGGGACCAACTTCGACCAGGTGACGGAGGCGGAGGTGGCCCAGGCGGCGGAGTGGATGAACAACTATCCGCGCCGGATCCTGGGGTGGAGATCCGCCGGGGCCGTGTTCGAGGAGTACGTGGCCGCCTGAAAATCTGAACAGCGGGAGCGGGACGGCCGGGGCCGGGTTTTGGCCGCCGGTGATTTTTCACGCCCTGGGATCGCCGGGAACGGGAGAAAAAGGCCGCTCCACCATGGTGGAGCGGCCCAAGTATACCACACGTCAAAAATTTTTCTTGATATTTTGTAATTTATCCTTGACTTTTTCACATTTGCAGAACTGATATTGCGCCGAAGCTTGCTCTCTTTGATATTTGAGAGGAAAGCAGGGCGCTTTCCTGCAGGAGATTCGTCCATATAGGCAGGCTATGTGCTCCGGCGGCTCCCATCTGCTGACGGAAGTACCCTTCTTCGAAACCAAGAACAGGCGGCGGGCCGATGGCCCGCCGCCTTGCTGCAATTCTTATTTCGCGTACTCGATGACCTTGGTCTCCCGCAGGACGTGGACCTTGATCTGACCGGGGTACTCCATTTCCTCCTCGATCTTCTTGGCCAGGTCCCGGGCCAGGATGACCATCTGGTCCTCGCTGACCTGCTCGGGCCTCACCATGACCCGCACCTCGCGGCCGGCCTGGATGGCGTAGGCCTTATCCACGCCGGGATAGGAGCCGGTGATGGTTTCCAGCTGCTCCAGACGCTTGATGTAGTTCTCCAGATTCTCCCGCCGGGCACCGGGGCGGGCTGCGGAGATAGCGTCTGCCGCCTGCACCAGACAGGCCACCACGGTCCGGGGCTCCACATCGTTGTGGTGGGCCTCGATGGCGTGGATGATGTCCTCCCGCTCCTTGTACTTCCGGGCGAACTCCACACCCAGGGACACGTGGGTGCCCTCCAGCTCGTGGTCCACGGCCTTGCCCAGATCGTGGAGCAGGCCGGCCCGCTTGGCAGCCTGGACATCCGCACCCAGCTCGGAGGCCATCATGCCGGCGATGTGGCTGACCTCGATGGAGTGCTGCAGGACGTTCTGGCCGTAGCTGGTCCGGTAGTGGAGGCGGCCCAGCATCTTCACCAGCTCCGGGTGCAGGTTCCGCACGCCGCACTCGAACACGGCGCGCTCACCCTCTGCCTTGATGGTGTTCTCCACTTCCCGGCGTGCCTTCTCCACCATCTCCTCAATGTGGGTGGGATGGATGCGGCCGTCGGCGATCAGCTTCTCCAGGGCCAGGCGGGCGATCTCCCGCCGCACCGGCTCGAAGCAGGAGACGGTGATGGCCTCGGGCGTGTCGTCGATGATGAGATCCACACCCGTCAGGGTCTCGATGGTGCGGATGTTGCGGCCCTCGCGGCCGATGATGCGGCCCTTCATCTCGTCATTGGGCAGGGGAACCACACTGACGGTCATTTCGGCCACCTGGTCGGCAGCGCACCGCTGGATGGCCTGGGCCACCACTTCCCGGGCGCGCGCCTCGCACTCTTCCTTCATCCGGGACTCGACCTCTTTGATCTTGAGGGCGGTCTCGTGGGTCACCTCGGCCTCCACCTGAGCGATCAGATAGGCCTTGGCCTCCTCGGCGGTGAAGCCGGAAATCCGCTCCAGCATCTCCGTCTGGCTGCGCTTGATGACTTTGATCTCCTCGTTTTCCTTGTCGATGGCCGCATGCTTCTGGGCCAGGGACTCCTCTCTCTTCTCCAGAGCCTCGGTCTTGCGGTCGAGGTTCTCTTCCTTCTGCTGCAGGCGGTTTTCCTGCCGCTGCAGGTCGGCTCTGCGCGACTTCTCTTCCTTCTCGTACTCGCTGCGGTTCTTCAAAATCTCTTCTTTGGCTTCCAGCAGTGCCTCTTTTTTCTTGGTCTCGGCGCTCTTGATGGCCTCGTTGATGATGCGCTTTCCCTCTTCTTCCGCGCTTGAGATTTCCTTTTCAGAAACGGTTTTCCGGTAGCGAATACCGAGGAAGAAGCAGATCACGCCGCCAACTGCCAGCCCGATCAGGGCGGCAACGACGTTTCCAATCACGGTATCTTCTCCTCCTGTGTCCGGTATCCTGTACGCTTTGGGTTTTATATGCAGGCCGCATGGGCCGCATGGGCAGAAAACAATCGGAAGGCCCCCTGTTGCCTGCCGACAATTATCCGTTTTTAGTTTAATCGTTCTGCCCTCTTCTGTCAAGGCAAATCTGTATATTTACCCAAATTCCGCCGAACGCTTTTGGAGTTTTTTACGAGGTCTGTCAGGTGTACCCCTGTCTCCGGCCCGCCGGCTTCCCGCCGCGGCGGGAAGCCGGCGGATTCTCACGTATTGATGTATGCCGCGGCGGCATACCCCACCTGATCCCCGTAGTGCACCACATACCAGCCGTTCCATTCGCCGTAGATCGTAACAGCGGCGCCGTTGGGAAGGTTGGCGATCACCTTGCCGGAGGAGGATGGATAGTCCCGCAGGTTCAGCGTGCCGTTGCTCACAGACACGGTGCCCTGCATCGGGTCCATGGGGTAGATAAAGGGCAGGCCGAAATACTCCGTCAGGCCCCGGGCAATCTGCTGGGCGATGGCATCCCAGTGGCCCTCCAGCCAGGTGGCGTCGCTGTAATTGTCGTGGTAGCCGATCTCCAGCAGTACAGAGGGAAACCGGGGCTGGCGGACCTCTCCCAGTGAAGTGGTGGGGCGGGTAGTGACCTTGTTGGGCAATGGATAGATCTTCCGCAGCTCCTGGGCGATGAGCTCTGCGGCCCGCTGACCGCCCACGCTGCCGGGGTAATAGAAGGCAATAATGCCCCGTTCCTCGCCATAGCGCCCCTCTGGGGCGGCGTTGGAGTGGAGCGCCAGATACAGGTCATACTCCCCCTGATTGGCCTCCCGGATGGAGCTGCCGGCAGTCATCTCCGGCCGGTTGCGCTGGTACTGGATGCCGTTGGAGAGCAGATAGGGCACCAGGGCGTCTGCCAGCAGGTTCATGTTGTACTCCTCGGACCCGCTGCCGGTAACGTACATGTTCCAGTCCTGAGTGGACGGGCTCAGATAGATCTTGGGCATGGAATTGTCCCTCCTTTTTTCCCAGTCTATGGCGTTTCCCTCAAAAATGTGATACACTGGCCTGGAAATATCAGAGGGAAAGGAATCATGCCATGAAAGCGGAACGGAATTACCCCAGATACACCGTCACGGCCAAAGCGGAGGCCGCCATCCTCCGGGGCCACCCCTGGGTCTATGACGCAGAAATTACAGCCACAGAGGGACAGGCGGAAAACGGCGGCCTGGTGGACGTGATCAACAAAAAGGGCCGGTATCTGGGTACGGGCTTTTTGTCGGAGCAGTCCAAGATCCGGGTGCGGCTGGTGTCCCGCAACGCCAATGACCAGTTCGACGCCGCCTTCTGGCGCCGGAAGCTTCAGTGGGCCTGGGAATACCGGAAGCGCGTGATGTCTCCGGAGGACCTGGACGCCTGCCGGATCATCTTCGGGGAGGCAGATGCCTTTCCCGGCCTGACGGTGGACAAGTTCCACGACCTGCTGTCCGTCCAGGTGCTGTCCGTGGGCATGGAGCGGATCCAGGACATCCTGCTGCCGGCGCTGGCGGAGCTCCTCCGGGCGGACGGGTTCCCGATCCGCGGGATCCTTCTCCGGAACGACGTGGCCCTGCGGGAGAAGGAGGGGCTGCCCCAGGGCAAGGGGTGGTATCCCCTGCCGGGGGAAGCGGCGCCGGATTCTGCAGTGACGGAGATCACGGAGAACGGCGTGAAATATCTGGTAGACGTGGAGAACGGCCAGAAGACCGGGTTCTTCCTGGACCAGAAGTACAACCGCCGGGCGGTGGGGCGCATCGCCCGGGGCAGGACGGTGCTGGACTGCTTCACCCACACCGGATCCTTCGCTCTGAACGCCGCGATGGGCGGGGCGAAGCACGTCACCGCCGTGGATGTGTCGGAGTCCGCCGTGGAGATGGCCCGGGCCAACGCGGCGCGCAACGGCCTCACCGGCGCAGTAGACTGCGTGGCCGCCAACGTGTTCGACCTGCTGCCCGCGCTGGAGAAGGAGCCGAAGCGGTACGACTTCATCATCCTGGACCCGCCGGCCTTCACCAAGTCCCGCAGGACCGTTGCCAACGCCATCTCCGGGTATAAGGAGATCAACTACCGGGCCATGAAGCTGCTGCCCCGGGGCGGTCTTCTCGCCACCTGCTCCTGCTCCCACTTCGCCACGGAGGAGAAGTTCGCAGCCATGCTCCACAGCGCCGCCCGGGACGCCGGAGTGCAGCTGCGGCAGATCGAGGCCCGGCAGCAGGCCTGCGACCACCCCATCCTCTGGGGCGTCGAGGAGACGAATTATCTGAAGTTCTACCTGTTCCAGGTGGTATGACGCCGCCGTTTCCCAACGCGCCGCCCTGCGCAAACGGGCCGCCCCACAAGGGGCGGCCCGTTTTTTATGGGACATATACCGTTTTCAGAGGAGGATCTGTCCCGGATTTCAGCCGGTTCTCTCAGCCCACTTCCAGGAAGCGGACCACGCCCTGGTACACATACAGCGTGGCGCTGTCTGCATAGGCTCTGGCCTCAGTGAGGGTGACCCAGCTCTTGGTCTGCGTGTTGTAGCAGGGGACGCTGGCAGGGACCGTGTAGGTCCGGCCGTTCACCGTGACGGCGCCCTTGCCGCTCCAAGCGGTGTTGGGCACGTTCCGCAGCTCGTCAGGATAGACCAGGCTGCCGATCCGCTGGGTGTTTCCAGAGGTGACGATGGTGATGCCCACGATGTCGCCGTTGCGCACCACATAGCCGGTCTCAAAGGTGGGCGTGCTCTTGCCCGCACCGTATTCCACAGACAGCTGGGCATTGCCCTCCCGGTTGCCCTCTTCGTCATAGTTCGCGGTATAGTTGGCGCGGCCGAAGATGTAGCCGCCGCCGATGGCGGAATTCAGCACGATGACCTTCACCCTGCCTGCCCAGTCGGTGCCGGCGTAGGTGATCTGGGAAGCGGGCACGCTGCCGTCCGCGATCTGGGACAGGCTGATGGCGGTGAGGCCGCTGCCGTCGTTCTGGAAGACAACCACATTGTCCGCCAGATTCCGGCTGCCCAGCTTGCGCTCCGCCACATTCAGCTCGCCGGAGACGCCGCCCGTCAGGCGGGTCAGGGACAGGCCGCCCTTCCGGCTGGAGGAGACCCGCACCAGCTGGCCGTTCAGCCGCTCCACATCGCTGGCGGAGAGACTGACCGAGCCCTTCACCTGGATGCCGCAGAGCAGGTCCACCGTGGCGCTTCCGCTGGAGACCTCGGCGATGCCGATGGCATTGCCGGTGGCCGTGTTGCCGCTGGCCGCCACCGCGCCGGCCACCTGATTGTCCTCGGTCAGGAGCAGAGTGATCTGGTCGCCGGGCTTGAACTGGGAGACCGTCTGCATAGCGGTGGGCAGCACGTTGAACTCATAGCCCAGGACCGTGATCTTCGTGGGCTCCTTGGGATTGGGATAACATTCCTCATAGTAGCCGGTAATCCGGGTGTCGCACACGCGGATGGAGTTGGTGGTGCTGGAATAGGTTGCCACGTCGTACTTGCGCATATCCCCGGCCGTGGCGGGCAGGCCGTTCTTGTAGATGGCGTATCCGCTGGTGCCGCCGGCCAGAGAGCTGAAGCCCGAGGTGGACCCCTTCTCATAGATGATGACCGCCTCGTTGGACGTGGTCCCGCCGCCGCCGACGAACACATAGTCCACACCGCCGCCTGCATCCAGATACAGCGTCAGGGAGGTGCCCGCGTTCAGCCAGGAGTAGACCTCGCTCCACACGGACTCCTTGCCGTTGTAGTAGACGCCGGTGTCGTTGTCCATAACGTACTTGGTACCGGTGGTATCCGTCAGCTCCGTGGCCTTGGCCGTGGAGAGGACCACGACCTTGCTGCTGCCCACGGAATCCGGCACAAAGGTCAGGGCTTCATTACCGTTCTTGCTGAGCAGCAGTGTCCCCTTGGTGCCGTTGAGCATGCCGTTGGAGACCTTGCCGTCCGCCAGGGAGTAAACTGCGCCGGAGGCCATCTGCAGCGCCGTTCCGGCGCCCCGCGGTCCGTCAGCCGTGGAGGAGACCAGCATCTGCCCCGTCCGGGTCTCGCCCAGTGTGGCGAGATAGCTGCCGCCCTCTTTCTGGTCCGCCCGAAGCAGATTCAAAAAGAGCTTGGCCGCCTGTCCGCGGGTCAGGCCCTCGTTTCCAGTTCCGCTGACGCCGTCGGTCAGGCCGATGAGCGCGGCTTCCGCCATATAGCTGTCCGGCCAGACGCCGCCGACGTCTTCGTCCTTGTAGCCCAGCATCCGCAGCAGGATGGTCACCGCCTGGCCCACGGTCACCGTGCGGTCGGGGTGGAATTTCCCGTCTGCGTAGCCGGAGATGATGTTTTTGCCCTTGGCGGCCATGTTGATATACGGCGCCGCCCAATAAGAGGGCTTCACATCCGAAAATACCGTGACGGTCCGGTAGCGTCCCAGCTCATTGCTGCCGTTCATGGCGTAGACCGCCATCTTGCAGAACTGCGCCCGGGTGAGGACAGTGCCGGGGCGGAAGGTCCCATCCCCATAGCCGTCCAGCACACCGAGCAGACGCAGGGATTCCACCGCCACTGCCGTGCTCTTGTCCCCGACATCGGAAAATGTGACTGCTGCGGTATTGGCCGCCCCCGCCGGCACCGCCAGCAGGGAAACCGCCATGCACACGGCCAGCAGAAATGTCATGATTCGTCTCTTCATCAGTCTCTCCCTCTCATTCTGCCCGCAGTGCTTCCACGGGCTGGAGCCTGGCGGCCTTTGCCGCCGGATAAATGCCGAACAAAATTCCCAGCGCCACCGACAGCGTAAAGGCGCACAGGGTAATCCACGCCGCCGGGTAGATGGTCATCTGGAACATCAGCCGTCCCACCAGCAGGCTGCCGCCGGTGCCGATGAGGATGCCGATGATGCCGCCGATTCCGCAGAGCATGGCCGCCTCGATGAGGAACTGGATGACGATGCTGCTCCGCTCGGCACCAATGGCCCGGCGGATGCCGATCTCCCGGGTCCGTTCGGTGACGGTCACCAGCATGATGTTCATGATGCCGATGCCGCCCACCAGCAGGCTGATGGCGGCGATACCGCCCAGAATCAGGGAGATCATGCCCATCTGCTTGTTCTGCTCCTGTTGCCAGGAGTTCTCCTGGTCCACCTGGAAGCCGCCTGCGTTGGGATTAACCACTCCCTTCAAAAAGCCGCCGATGCGGGAGCTGGCCTCGATCATGTCCTCGCTGCTGCGGGTCTTCACGATGAACTGCTCCGGTGCGTCGCCGCCCAGCACCCGGCGGGCGGTGTAGGGCAGAATGATGACATTGTCGATCTGGCTGGCGGATGCGCTTTCACCGGTAAGGCGGGGGGCATAGACCCCCACCACCTCAAAGCTCTGCCCGTTGAGCTGGAGCACCTTGCCCACGGGGTCCGCGGCGTCGAAGAAGATCTTTGCCGCCCGGTCCCCCAGCACACATACCTGCTTGTAGCCCCGGATGTCCAACACGGACAGGTCCCGGCCGGAGGCCAGCGTCAGGTTGTTGCAGATGCTGTACTGGTCGCTGCCGTAGTAAATGCTGGGCGGCACGTCGCCGGTGAGATTGCCGTTTTCATCGTAATTATAGCTCATATTGGCGGTGCTCTTGGTCCCGTATACCACCGTGGCGTTGCAGTACGCCTGGGGCGTCACGCCCAGCACATACTCCTTGATGCTGTTGCAGTAGTCGTACAGCGCCGGAAAGTAATCCTGACCCAGGCTGTTGCCATCTTCGTCATACAGGTAGTTCCAGATGTTGACGGTGAGCTTGTTGCTGCCCATGGCCTCGTACTGCTCCATGGTCTTTTCCGTATAGCCGTTGATGGCGGACACGATGGTCATCACCGCCGCGATGCCGATGATGATGCCCAGCATGGTCAGGGCGGACCGGCCCTTTTTGCCCCAGATGGACTTCCACGCCATCTTCACGGCCTGTTGGATATTCAAAGCCAGTCCACCTCCTGCTCCCGGTCCTCAATGATTCTGCCGTCCGCCAGGCGGACGACCCGCCGGGCCGTGGCGGCGATGCCGTTATCATGGGTGATGAGAATGACGGTGCTGCCCTCCTTGTTCAGCTCCTGGAGGAATTTCAGCACCTCCTGCCCAGTGTGGGAGTCCAGTGCGCCGGTGGGCTCGTCGGCCATGATGATGGGAGGCTTGGTGGCGATGGCCCGCGCAATGGCCACCCGCTGCTGCTGGCCACCGGACATCTCCACCGGCCGGTGCTTGATGCGGTTCGCCAGCCCCACCCGGGCCAGGGCCTCCAGGGCCATGTCCCGGCGGTCGTCGGCATTCACCCCCTGGTAGATCAGGGGCAGTTCCACATTTTCCAGCACCGTCAGGCTCTGGATCAGGTTGTACTGCTGAAAGATAAAGCCGATCTGCTTGTTGCGGATGTGGGACAGCTCCTTGTCCGTCAGCTCCCGGACGTCCGTTCCACCCAGGAGATACGTCCCCCGGGTGGGGATGTCCAGGCAGCCCAGCACGTTCATCATGGTGGACTTGCCGGAGCCGGACTGGCCCACCACCGCCACGAACTCGCCCTTTCCGATGGTCAGGGAGACGCCGTCCAGGGCCCGTACCTCGCTCTCCCGCCCTTCGCCATAGATCTTATAGACGTCCCGCAGCTCTACTAAGTTCTTCGCCATGGGCATCAACCCCACGCCTGCAGGGACTGGATCTGTGTGAAGACCTCGGTCCCCTCTTCCACACCGGACTTGATCTCCACATTGGAGTTGTCGGAGATGCCGATCTCCACCGGCACCGCCCAGAAGCCCTCCGGGATCTCCTCGCTCAGGGTGGGCGTCTCAATGGCGTTGTCCGGCCGACTGCCCTTTACAAACACCACGTTCACGGTGGAGCCGTCCTCCTGGGTCACAGTACGCACGCACTGGAGCGGCAGGACCAGGCAGTTGTCATTCTCACTGGCAGTTAGAGTGTAGTCGATATAGCTGTTGACCTGCAGGGTGCCCTCGCTGTTGTCCGCCGAGATGGTGATAGGATAGGTCGCCACGCCGTTGTTCACCGTGCTGGAGAGGCTGACCGTCTCCACGGTGCCGAAGACCGGGGTCCCCCACTGGCTCAGCTCCACCGGCATCCCCGGCTTGATGTAGCTGATGTTCCGCTCGTCCACATTGGCGGTAATCACCACGCTGGAGGTGTCCGAGATGGTCACCACTGCGGTATTTGCAGCGATCTCATCGCCGGGCTGGATGGTCAGGCCGATTACCATGCCGTCAATGGGAGCCTTGGCGTTGCAGTTGGCCAGGTTCTCCTCCGCAGTCTTCAGCTCCTCCCGGGCAGTGTCCAGGTTCTGCTGGATGGTGAAGAGCTGGCTCTCGCTCTCCTCCCCGTCGATGCGCACCAGCACCTGGCCGGGCGCCACCTGCAGGTAGTCCACCAGATTGCTGGAAATCACCGTGCCATCCACCGTGGAAACCAGGTCGCCGGTGCGGTAGTACGCCAGCTTGCCAGCCTCATAGGGGTACACGGTCTCACCGTTCACAGTGGCGGTGGCAGAGGCCACCATATCCGCCGTCAGGGCTCCCTCATTCTCCACGATAATGTCGGCGGAGAAGAGCTTGGACCCCTCCGGCGTGATGCGGCTGACCATGTGGACCGCCTCCACCGTGCCGGGAACGGAGGTCATCAGGGCAGGGATCGAAACATTCACCGTCTGTCCCACCTGCAGGTCGCCCGCATAGGCGTAGCTGTAATGCTGCTCCAGCCGCAGACGGGTATCGTCGGAGAGGACCGCCACCTTCTGGCCCTTGGTGATGGAATCACCGGGATTCAGCGTCACGGTCTCCATCAGCTTGCCGGCATAGCCGGCGGAGAGATTCAGTCCTGCGATGTCTTTCTGGGCCTGGGAGAGCTGTTTCTCATAGCCCTCCACATTGCTCCGGGCCTTCTGCACGGCGGTCTCTGCCGCCGGAGAGTCGATGGTGAACAGCGGCGTGCCGGCAGTCACCGTCTCACCCTCCACCACCAGCACATCCACCACTGTGCCGACAGTGGTGATGGTGATTGTCTCACTGCTCTTGGCCTTGGTCAGGCCGCTGCCCTGGACCGTGGAGGTGATGGAACCGTACTGCACAATGTCGGTGACCACCTCTCCCTCATCGCTGCTCTTGCCGCCCAGCACTTTCAGCAGCACCACCGCGGCGATCACCAGCAGCAGTGCCAGTATGCACAGGCGGATGATCCGGCGCCGCTTCTTCCGCGGGATCGCCTGCCACCGGGCCTTCAGGTTTACGCGCGTCTCCGCGGGGGCGGCGCTGTCCGCCGCCGTCTCCTCCATCGCCGGAGCGGTCGCTTCCTGTTCTACATTCTCCAGGTCTTTGACTTCAGCCATGGTATGTACTCCTCTTCTTGTTCTTCACAGATGCATCAACTGTATTGCTTATAATAGTACAGTATGTAGGGCAAAGCAATAACAAAACAGTTACAGTTTCTCCCGCGGCCTGTATCTCTTGTAACCTGCGGGTATGTGTGAAAAAGTGCTCCCCGGAAGCCGGGGAGCACTTTCAAGGTCATTCAGACCATGGCGGCGCGCCGGGCGCTGAAGCGCTGATAGAGGACGATGCCAACCACCAACACAAAGCCGGCGATGTCGGTGGCCGTGCCGGGGATCATCATACCCAGGCCGCCCACAGCCATGGCCACCCGCAGCAGCGCGGGGATGGGCCGGTACAGGAATCCGTTGAGGGCCGCCGCCACGCCGAAGATGCCCAGCAGGGCGCTGATGCAGATCTGCACCACCTGGAAGGCACCGGTCACATCCACAAAGAGCATCTGGGGGCTGAAAGCGAAGATGTACGGCACGATAAAGGCCGCTATGGCCAGTTTCGTGGCGTTGAACCCTGTCTTCATGGGATCCGCCTTGGCAATGGCGCTGCCGGCATAGGCCGCCAGGGCCACCGGCGGCGTGATGTCCGCCACAATGCCGAAGTAGAACACGAAGAAGTGGGCCGCCATCTTGGTGACACCGATGGAGGGATCCATCAGGATGGGAGCGCAGGTGGCCGCCATGATGCAGTAGTTGGCGGTGGTCGGCACGCCCATGCCCAGCACGATGCAGCAGAGCATGGTCAGCGCCAGGGCGATAATCATGTGGCCGCCGGAGAGGCTGACGATTGTGCTCAACAGCTTGGAGGCCAGGCCCGTCACCGTGATGCAGCCGGAGATAATGCCGGCCACGCCGCAGGCCACCGCCACAGTGATGGAGCCCTTGGCGCCGCCCTCCAGGGCGTCGATGATCTTGCCGAAGGTGAGGAAGTCCTCCCGGTTGCTGCTCTTGCTGGCGATCTCCACCACGTTGTTGACCAGGCCTACGGCCACGGCCGCCACGATTGCGATGGCAGCGGAGAAGGCCATGGTGTACATATTGGTGGAGACCATGACCACCAACAGCACCAGGGGCGCCAGAAGGTAGATCTTGGGCAGCAGCTGGCGCACGCGGGGCAGCTGCTCTCTGGGAATGCCCTTCAGGCCCAGCTTCTTGGCCTCCAGATGGACGGCGATGTAGATGCCGGTGAAGTACAGCACCGCCGGCAGGATGGCCCGCATGGCGATGGTGCCGTAGGGCTCGCCGGTGAACTCTGCCATCAGGAAGGCTGCGGCGCCCATGATGGGGGGCATGATCTGGCCGCCGGTGGAGGCAGCCGCCTCCACGGCGCCGGCGAACTCCGGCTTGTAGCCCGTCTTCTTCATCATGGGGATGGTGACGGAGCCGGTGGTGACGGTGTTGCCCACGGAGGAGCCGGACACCATGCCGCACAGGGCGGAGGAGATGACGGCCACTTTGGCGGGGCCGCCGGGGGCGGCACCGGCCACGGCATTGGCCAGGTTGATGAAGAACTGGGCGATGCCGGTCCTCTCCAGGAAGGCGCCGAAGATGATGAACACCACGATGAACTTGGCGCACACGCTGATGGGGCCGCCGAAGATGCCGTTGAAGGTGTAGAACATGGTGCGGATGACCTGATAGAGGGTCATCTTGAAATCTGCACTGCCGCCCAGGTTGAAGAAGGTGTACACCAGCAGCACACCGGCCACGCACAGGATCGGCAGGCCCACGCACCGGCGGCACAGCTCCACCAGGGCCAGGATACCGATGAGGCCGATAATCATGTACAGGTCGTTCTGCATGACCCGGGCGGACATCTGGACCACGTTCTGGGCATTGACGGCGTAGAAAAAGTAGGCGCCGGGCCCGGCAATCAGCAGCACGATGTCATACCAGGGCATGTGGTTGACCCGCTCGTCCCCTTTTTTGGCCGGGAAGGTCAGGAAGCCGAACAGCAGGATCAGCCCCACGAACATGGGCAGCCGAACCTCCTGCCGGGTGGAAAGGAACACAGTGTCGATGATGCAGTAGGCGGAGAACGCTACCATCAGCCAGCGGATCACCAGCTTCGGCAGACCCTCCCAGACCCGGGTGTTGGACTCCCGGTCGTATTTTTTCATGACCGCCTCCACATCGGCGGCGGTCCCCACGGAGGTATCGTGGGCGCCGGTATCCTCCGGCGGCACAGGCTCCGTCTTGTGTTTCTTGAACAGTGCCATAGGGTCCCCTCTCATTTCGCAAGATATCTTCCAGGCCGGGACCGACCCGAAGTCAAGGAACTACGGCGGAGATTCCGCCGTAGTTCCCGATCAGGCTCCGCCTGAGATCACTTGGTGGGTACGTCAAAGCCCTTTTCGGCGAAGTACTTGGCCGCGCCGGCGTGATAAGGCACCGCGGTGACGCCGGAGGCAAATTCCACATCCAGCTCCCCTGCCTTGTCATGGGCCAGATTGTCCATGTTCTCAAAGATGGTGTAGCAGATGTTGTACACATCATCCTCAGACACATCGTCCCGGGCGATGACGGTGGCTACCACGGCTACGGTCTTGGTCTCCGGCACGCCCTCATAGGTGCCCTCGGGGATGATGTACTCCTCGTAGTAGGGAGAGGACTCCTGGAGCTTGGCAATGTGCTCGTCATCCAGGCCCACCAGATAGGTGTCCTTGGCGGTGGCCAGAGTGGTGATAGCCACGGTGGGGGCGCCTGCCACCACGAAGGCGGCGTCGATCTTGCCGTCCTGCAGGGCGTCGGCGCTGGCGCCGAAGTCCTGGTACTGGGCGTTGATGTCATCCTCTGTCAGGTCATAGGCGGCCAGGATATCCAGGGCGTTGTAGTACACGCCGGAGCCAGAGGCGCCGATGGAGACCGTCTTGCCCTCCAGATCCGCCACGGACTTGATGTCCGGGTCACAGGTGACGATCTGCACCTGCTCCATATACAGAGCAGCGACAGTGGAGAAATCCGCATAGGGGAACCCCTCAAACAGCCGCTCGCCGTTATAGGCGTAGCTCATCACGTCGGACTGGACGAAGCCCAGTTGGGCCACGTTCATCTGCATCTGCTCGATGTTGTCCTGGGAGCCGTTGCTGACCACGGCCGTGACCTTGGTTCCGTTGCCGTTGGTGGTGATGGCCTGCGCCAGCACGCTGCCGAAGCCGTAATAAGTACCCTGGTCGCCGCCGGTGCGGAATTTCAGCTCCGTGCCGGTGCCGGTGACGGAAGAGACGTTCCAGTTGGTCTGGGCAGCCTGCTCAGTGCCGGTGTCGGCGGGGGCATCCGTCTCCTCCGTGGAGGGATTGCCGCCGCAGCCCGTCAGGACCGCCGCCAGCATCAGCGCGGCAAGAAGCAGGGATAAGCACTTTTTCATGTTTCCATTCCTCTTTTCCTGTTAGTCGATACAGCTCGTATGTCGCTTTGCATATCATACCTTATCCTCATTCATTTTACAAGGTTTTTTTTACAATTTTTTAATATTTCTGCAAGTCCAATTTGCACAACCTTCATTTTCCCGTCCCACCTCTCTGAAATGCCGAAAGGCCGGCCCCACCGGGGCCGGCCTTCTGCCGCGTATGCTTATTTGATGACCAAGATGAGCTGGCCGCCCTTGACGGTCTCGCCCTCCTTCACCAGGATCTCCGACACCGTGCCGGACATCCGGGCGGTGATGGCGGTCTCCATCTTCATAGCCTCGATGGTGACCAGGGTCTGGTTCTTCTCCACGGTGTCGCCCACCTTGACGTTGAGCCTGCTCACCGCGCCGGGGATAGAGGAGCCCACCTGGCTCTTGTCCTCCGGGTCCGCCATGGGGACCTTGACAATGTTCTTCTGGGCCTCCTCGTCGGGCACCTGCACATCCCGGCGGATGCCGTTGAGCTCAAAGCTGACGGTGCGCATGCCCTCTTTGTCCACTTCGCCCAACCCTAAGTACTTGATGACCAGGGTCTTGCCGTCGGCGATGTTGACCTTGTTGGTCTCGCCCACCGCCAGACCGTGGAAGAACACATGGCTGCCCAGCCGCATGATGTAGCCGTACTCCTTCTGGTTCTTGACATAATCCTCCACTACCTTGGGATACAGGCAGTAGCTGAGGATGGCCCGCCAGGAGGGATCTGCATCAAAGGACTGCATCTCCCGCTTCTTCTCCTCAAAGTCCACGGGGGGCAGCAGCTCACCGGGACGGCAGGTGATGGGCTTCTTGCCCTTCAGGACCACCCGCTGCAGCTCCTTGGGGAACCCGCCTGCAGGCTGGCCCATCATACCGGAGAAGTAGCTGACAACACTGTCCGGGAAGGCCAGGCTCTCGCCCTTCTCCACGATGTTCTCCGGGGTCAGGTTGTTCTGGGTCATGAAGATGGCCAGGTCACCCACCATCTTGCTGGAGGGCGTCACCTTCACAATGTCGCCCACCATCTCATTGACCTTACGGTAGTTCTCCTTGACCTCCACAAACCGGTCGCCCAGGCCCAGAGACTCCACCTGGGGCTTCAGGTTGGTGTACTGACCGCCGGGGATCTCGTAGCGGTAAATATCCGTGGTATTGTACTCCAGGCCGCCCTCAAAGGAGTCGTAACGCTTACGCACATCCTCCCAGTAATCAGTGAGGGTCTGGAGCCGGTCCAGATCCAGCCCGGTGTCCCGCTCTGTGTCCTTCATGGCCGCCACCACGGCGTTCAGAGAGGGCTGGCTGGTCATGCCTGCCATGGAGCTGATGGCACAGTCCACCGCGTCCACACCGGCCTCGGCGGCCAGCAGCAGCGCCGCCACCTGATTGCCGGTGGTGTCATGGGTGTGGAGCTGGATGGGAATGCCGATCTCCTGCTTCAGGGTGGACACCAGCTTCTTGGCGGCGTAAGGCTTCAGCAGGCCGGACATATCCTTGATGGCAAGCATGTGGGCACCCCGGTGCTCCAGCTCTTTCGCCATCTTCACATAGTAGTCCAAGGTGTACTTGTCCCGCTTGGGATCCAGAATGTCGCCGGTGTAGCAGATGGTGGCCTGGCAGATCTTGTCCTGCTTGAGGACCTCATCCATGGCCACCTCCATGCCGGGGATCCAGTTCAGAGAGTCGAAGATCCGGAACACATCGATGCCGCTGCGGGCGGCCTCCTTGATGAACTCCCGGATCACGTTATCGGGATAGTTGGTATAGCCCACGGCGTTGGCGCCCCGCAGCAGCATCTGCAGCAGCAGGTTGGGGGCCTTCTCCCGGATCAGGTCCAGCCGCTCCCAGGGGGACTCGTGGAGGAAACGGTAGGCCACGTCAAAGGTGGCGCCGCCCCAGCACTCCAGAGAGAAAGCATCCGCCAGGATCTCGCTGGTGCCCTCCATACCCTTGACGATGTCCCGGGTGCGGACCCGGGTGGCCAGCAGGGACTGGTGGGCGTCCCGGCAGGTGGTGTCACAGATCAGCAGCTTCTTCTGCCCCAGCACCCAGTCCGCCACGGCCTTGGGTCCCTTGGCGTCCAGCATCTGCTTCAGGCCATCGGGCCGGTTGCCGGTGACCGGCGGGAACCGGCAGGGATCGTACATCTTGTGTCCGTCCCGCTCCTTCACCACGATGTTCCCGATGTACTTGAGCATCTTGGTGGCCCGGTCCTGGCCCTCGTTCAGCTCAAACAGCTCCGGCGTCTCGTCGATGAACTTGGTGTGGCAGCCTCCCGCCAGGAAGGTGGGGTTCTGCAGGATGTTGGAGATGAAGGCGATATTGGTCTTGACGCCCCGGATGTGGATCTCCCGGATGGCCCGTCCGGCCTTCAGGCACACGCCCTGAAAGGTGTTATCCCAGGTGGTGACCTTCAGCAGCAGGGAGTCATAGTAGGGGGAGATCTCGCTGCCCACGCCGGCGGTGGCCGCGTCCAGCCGGACGCCGAAGCCGCCGGGAGACCGGTAGGAGGTGATCTTGCCGGTGTCGGGAGCGAAGTTGTTGGACGGGTCCTCGGTGGTGACGCGGCACTGGATGGCGTAGCCGTTCAGGTGCAGGTCACTCTGCTTCCTGATGCCGATGCGGGGATCGCTGAGAGGACAGCCCTCGGCGATCAGAATCTGAGAGCGCACCAAGTCCACGCCCGTCACCATCTCGGTGACGGTGTGCTCCACCTGGATACGGGGGTTCATCTCGATGAAGTAGTGGTGCCCTTCCCTGTCCACCAGGAACTCCAGGGTGCCGGCGTTCACATAGCCCACGTGCTTTGCGATCTTCACCGCGTCTTCATACAGGGCCTGACGGATCTTCTTGTCCACGGAGAAGGCGGGGCTGAACTCCACCACCTTCTGATAGCGCCGCTGGAGAGAGCAATCCCGCTCGAACAGGTGGACCACGTTGCCCTCTTCGTCGCCCAGCACCTGCACCTCGATGTGCTTGGGCTCCACCAGGAACTTCTCCATGAAGATGTCGTCATTGCCGAAGGCCTTCTTGGCCTCCGCCTTCACCAGATCGAAGTTGGTGCCCACCTCTTCCACGGTGTCACACCGGCGCATACCGCGGCCGCCGCCGCCGGCGGCCGCCTTGAGAATGACGGGGAAGCCGAACTCCATAGCCAGCTTCTGAGCAGCCTCCCGGCTCTTCAGGGGCTCTGTGGTGCCGGGGGTGGTGGGTACGCCGCAGGCCACGGCGATCTGCTTGGCGGACAGCTTGTCGCCCATCAGGTCCAGAACCTGGGAGGAGGGTCCGATGAACTTGATGCCCGCAGCCTCGCAGGCCCGGGCAAAATCCGCGTTCTCACTGAGGAAACCGTAACCGGGGTGAATGGCATCGGCGCCGTGCTTCTTAGCCAGCTCGATGATCCGGGGGATGTCCAGATAGGCACCCAGGGGGCTCTCGTTCTCTCCGATCAGATAGGACTCGTCCGCGGCGGTGCGGAAGAGGCTGTATACGTCCTCATTGGAGTAGATGGCAATGGTCTGGAGGCCCAGGTCGTGACAGGCCCGGAAGATCCGCATGGCGATCTCGCCCCGGTTGGCGACCAGGACCTTCTTGAATGCTTGGCTCATATATCGTTCCTCCTTCTCTCCGCCGGCAGGCGGGAATCTTTTGGTTCAGCTTAGTATACACCAACCCCGCCGCCGGTTGCAACGGCTTCCAGCCCGGATTTGTCAATTTTATCCCGCCGTCATATTTTGAGCCTGGCTGATGGGGCGCTTTGTCTATTTCAGCAGGTCTTATGTCTGCTATCAGCGGCACTGCGGCCCGCCGGGGGCACAAAAAAGACGGCGCCCTCAGGGCGCCGTCTCCGGCTCATCTCAGGCGGTCCTGCCAGCGGCTGCGAAGCTGAACCACCCCCGGGCGTCCCGCTGGACACCGGAGAAGCCGTCCCGCAGTGTCCAGCCCGTCACGCTGGTGTAGAGGGGCGCCGCGGCCCCCTCCTCTAGCAGCAGGGCCTCCGCATCGTGGAGGCAACCCATCCGGGCCTCCCCCTCCTCCGCGCCGGCGATGACCGACAGCAGGGTATCATAGGCGCTGTTGGCGTATTTACCCAGGTTCTCCGGCTTATCGGAGCCCCACCGCATCAAAAAGCACTCCGCATCGTTGCCCAAAGCCCGGATCTCCGTTCCTGCCAGGGTGAAGGTCCCCTCCTGCAGGGCGGTGTCCAGCTCTTCCCGGCTGACGCCGCGGGCCGTCACCTGGAGGCCCAGGGCGCTCTGCCAGGCGTCCACCAGCGCCTGGGCCACGGCGGCGCCGTTCCCCTCGTCCACGTAGAGATATTCCAGCTCCCCCAGGTCCCGGGCGTCGGCGTATCCGGCCTCCGCCAGCAGGCCGCGGGCCTCCTCCGCCAGCTCGTCCCGGTGCGCGGGGTCGTTGTCCAGCAGCACGCCGCCATCTGTACGGAAATCCTGCTCTCCGCTCCCCGGCACGCCGGGAGGGATCAGGCCCTCAGCGGCATACGCCGTGGCGCCCGCCGCCTCAGCAGCGGCAGAACGGTCCGCCGTCAGAGTCAGCGCCCGACGGACCCGGGCATCCATCAGCGTATCCTGCGCGCAGTTGAACACCACCGCCTGAACGCTCAGCTCCCGCGCCAGGGTCCGGCTCTCCGCCTCGATCAAGGCCGTCAGCTGCTCCGCCGGGAGGATGCCCAGGAAATCCACCTCCCCGGCGTCGTAGAGGTTCTGTCCCGCCTCTGCGGTCTCCGCAAATCGGAACGTCAGGGTCTGCGGCCCGGAGAAACTGTTGCGGTAGGTCTCGCTGGCCTCCAGGGTCAGCGCCTCACCAGCCTCATACCCGCTCACCTGATACGGCCCATTGGTCACAAGGCCCGTAAGGTCGTTCCACCAAGGGGCCGCCTCCGCCGCCTCCGCCGGCTCCGCCGCTGCTTCGGCGGTCTCCCCGTCAGCGGCAGCGGTCTCCTCCTGCAGCAAGTCCTGCCGCAGAGGCATGGTGGCGGGCGCAGTGCAGACCTCCGTCAAAAACCAGTCGAACTTTCCGTTCAGCACCACCACCAGGGTGCTGTCATCCTCCGCCGTCACCTGCAGCAGCGACACGTCGCCGGTCTCCCGCACGGCGTCGTAGCCTGCTACCACGGACAGCAGCGACGCGCTGGGGGAATCGTTGGCCGGATCGGCCAGCCGCTGCCAGGCAAAGACAAAGTCCCCGGCCCGGACCGCCCGGCCGTCGGACCACTCGGCCTTCCGCAGCTTGAAGGTCCAGGTCACGGTGCCGTCGGCATTCTCCTCCGTACTGACGCTCTTGGCTGCGCCGTTCGTCACCGTGGTCCCGCCGGAGCCGTCTCCTGTTTTCCGCATCAGATTTTCATACAGGTGGACCAGGACGGTCTGGTCCGCCGTCTCTGTGGCGTAGATGGGATCCAGCTCCTCCGGCGCGCCGCCCACGCAGACGGAGAGGGCCGGCCCCTCCCCGCTTCCGCCGCAGCCGGTCAGGCTGAGAGCCAGCAGCGCCGCCGCCAAGAACAGCGCCCACCGGCGCTTCCAATTCTTCATATCATCGTTCCTCCCGCTCTGGAGTCTAAAACTGGCACCCCTGCCGGGCACCCCTGCATATCAAAGGACCTGGTCTATTATAAAGATTATCAGGCAGCTTGTAAAGTTACGAGCCGTCAAAAAGTAACAAATAATTACAAAATTAAAAATTTATTCACAAACCACAGCAAGAACTCGAAAATGCCCTGTCTCCCAGCCGGAACCAGTGGCGTGAAAAGCGCCGGGCGCGGATTTCCGCGTCCGGCGTTTAAAGCCGTTTTCACGCTGTGGTCAGGCGGCCGTCCTCGTCGAACTTCACCGGAACGATCTCGTTCCGGGTCTTCTGGGCGATATCGTCAATCCGCATCTTGGCAGGATAGTCGGAGATGAAAGTCACTGCCACGCCCTGCCGCCTGGCCCGGCCGGTCCGGCCGATCCGGTGGACGTAGTCCTGGTTTTCGTCCGGCACGTCGCAGTTGAACACGATGTCCACATCATCCACGTCGATGCCACGGGCCGCCACGTCGGTGGAGACGAACACCCGCAACTCGCCCCGGCGGAACTTCTCCATCACCTGCTCCCGCTTCCGCTGGGGAATATCGCCGTGGATGCACTCCGCGTCGATGCCCCGCATCTGCAGGAACTTGGTGATCCGCTCTGTGGAGCCCTTGGTGTTGCAGAAGGCCATGCACCGGTCGAAACCCGTCTCGTTCAGAATCTTTTCAATGGCGTCTGCCTTACCGTCGTGGGGCACGTCCATGCGGAACTGCTTGATGTCCGGCTTGTTCTGCTCATCCTCCCGGACGGTAATCTCCGCCGCGTCCCGCTGGTACACCCAGGCGATGTCCATGACCTCCCGGGAGATAGTGGCGGAGAAGAGTCCCAGGTTCTTCCGCTTGTTCATCTTGTCCAGCAGGCGGGTCACGTCATGGATGAAGCCCATGTCCAGCATCCGGTCCGCCTCGTCCAGCACCACGGTCTGCGCCGTGTCCACCCGGACGGTGCGGCGCTTCATGTGGTCGGAAAGCCGTCCCGGCGTGGCCACCACGATCTGGGGGTGCTTCTTCAGCGTGTCGATCTGCCGGCCGATGGGGGCGCCGCCATAGAGGCACACCGTCCGCACGCCGGGCTTGAAGGCTGCCAGGTCCCGAATCTCGTCGGTGATCTGGATGGCCAGCTCCCGGGTGGGGGCCAGGATTACCGCCTGGACGCTCTCGTCCTCCGGGTCCACATGCTCCACGATGGGGATGCCGTAGGCAAAGGTCTTGCCGGTGCCGGTGGGGGCCTTGGCGATCACATCCTGCCAGTCCATCATAGGCGGGATGCAGCCTGCCTGGACCGGGGTGGACACCTCAATGTTGCGTTTTTCAATGGCGCGTATGATCTCCGGCGACAGGTGCAGGCTGTCGAACCGGACGCCTTCCGTAAATTCCATGGCTCTCTTCCTCTTTCGTTTATCCGTTGGCCTGGCCGGCGCGGCTGCGCCCGTAGATCATGGGCACTACCAGGACTACCAGTGCCAGCAGGGCTGAGAAGAACGTGGTCTCGCTGGTCACCATAGCGCCGGCGGCCACCACCAGGCCCGCCAGCATCCAAAGCCAGCCGGCAAACCGGTGGACCTCTTTCCACAACGGCGGATTGTTTACCGTAAAGGAGAACCGCAGGGCCAGCTTGGCATCCTCCGTGCAGTCGAACATGTGGGAGCCCAGCAGCATCAGCACCAGACCCAGAATGCAGGGCGTGTAGAAGTTCAGACTTAGCCCCTGGCCGGAAGTCTCCAAAATGGCGCCGCTGCAGAACAGCAGGGAAATGGTTGGAAAGCCCCAGCGCCCCATGAGCCGGTTAAACGCCGGTGGGATCTTCATCCGCTTTTGATACTGCAGCAGCATGAATTGCGCGACAGCCTCCAGCAGGCACATCAAACCGGGCAGGAGGAGCGCCACCGCCCACCGGGGCAGGGAGTCATCCTGGCCGCCGGGGCCGATCAGGCCGGTCTCCACAATCTCCGGGATCCGGTCCCACATCCGCACGCCCAGGATCATTGGCAGGGCGCAGGCCGTCAGCGTCACGATCAGCAGCGCCCGCTGCTTTTCCGGCGACAGGTGCTTTCCAAATATCTCAGCCCCCCGGATTTCCAGGTCGCGGGGCAGGGCCTCTCTCTTTTTTCGGTTGCTCATAGTCAGCCGGGTCCTCCTTCTGGGGTCCGCAGGCAGATCGCTCTGCCGTCAAAATTTTTCTTTTCTCCGGGCTTCCTATGGACTGCGCCGGGGGAAACGGGTATTATTATATATGGAAAATACGCTTTTGTAAAGCACTGTCAAGGAAAACGCCCGTCCATGCGGAGCAGCCCCGCCCGGCCGCTCCTTGCTCTCCCGGAGAAAAGCAGTCCCGGAATATGTTCGCATTTCCCCGCATTCCTCCGTTTTTTGAGTAAATTTGTCTTATAATTGTAGTAAAATTTTGTATTGTGCCCCGTAAGATTCACAAATTTTATGGTACATTGTAAGAACCAGAAAGCTCCAGAGCGGATACGGAGGTGCCACGTGAACGGCGGAATGGATTATGTACGCATTTTGCGGGACCTGCGGGAAGATGCTGACAAGACCCAGACCCAGATCGCTGAGGTGCTCGGAACATCCCAGACGATGTACGCCCGCTATGAGCGCGGGGCCAACGAGCTTCCGATCCATCATCTGATCACGTTGAGCAAATACTACGGGGTCAGTACGGACTACCTGCTGGGTCTCAGCAAGGAACGCTGAAACGCGGACAGGGAGAGCTCCCTGTCCGCGTTTTTCAGGTTTCTTCAATTTGCCGGGGCAATCTCCTGTGCTTTTGCCTCGACCACGCTGCTCTCGTCGGCATCGGGCAGGTCCGCGGTAAAGTGATCTGCTGCCTGCCCGGTCATGGTGCCGGAAAACTCTGTAAGCCCGTTGTCGCCGCTGACAGTCTCATAGCTGGTGCCGTCCCCGTTGTCCTGGGACACAGTCCACCGGTCCAGGTCGCCAGTGACGTCAATGGTGACAGTCCGGGTCTCCCGGCTGCCGTCCTCATGCACCACATCCATATCGTAGGCGTAGTGATAGGCACCCGCGGTCTCCATGGCCTCGGTGATGTCAATCTCCTCACCCTGAGCGTGGAGGATCAGCCGGCCGTTCTCCTTGGTGACCGGCTCCCCGGCCGCTACGGTGACATACACCTCGTTGCCCTGGTTATCCTGGGCTAGGTACTGATTTCCGGATGTCCAGACGATGGTGAACTGCCGGAAGAACTCCCCGTCCGTGGCCACGTTCACTGCCCCGGCGGTGACGGCCAGCGCCATCACCATGGCAGCGGCAATGGCCGCGCCCCGCAGGACCCGGGGCATCCGCTTTCTGTGCTTCATCTCCTGCATTTTCTGAAAAACCTCCTGTTTGGCTTGGTCGGAGGCACGGAGATGGGAAAAGGTCTCCTGGTACAGTCTCTTGTCGATCATGACTCTGCCTCCTGTAAGATCAGTTTCAGCTTCCCCCTGGCCCGCATGAGCCAGGTCTGCACGGTGGACGGATTGGCCCCCATGGCCGCCGCGATCTCCTGTACGGAGCAGTCTTCGTAGTAGTAGAGATACACCGCGGCCCGGTATTTGGGCGGCAGGCCCATCACGTGCTGGTAGAGCTCACTCTGCTGCGGCGTGTCGAACACCGGCTCCCCGGCCTCCTCCAGAGGCCCGGTCCGCCTGCGCCACGGAGAGCGGAGCAGCTTCTTGCTCTCGTTCACCGCCACCCGGACGACCCAGTACCGCTCATGCTCCGGCGACCGGAAGGGCTTTCGCTCCAGATAGAGCTTCAGCAGCGTCTCCTGCATCACGTCCTCCGCGTCGGCGCGGTTTTTCAAATAGCTGTATGCCAGCCGGAACACGGTGTCGCCATAGCGCTCCACCGCCCCCTCGAATGCCGCGTCTGTCAATCTCATCACACCTTGCTGTTGGGATGGGCGGCAGCGCCGCCCGGAAAGGCCTTTCTATCGGGAATATCCCTCACCGGGGTGAAATATCTCACCCAGTCCCAAAGTTTTTCAAAAATCATGCGCCCCGCGCAGGAGCGGGATCTCGAAAACCGGAAACGGCTGAGCCGTTTCCGGTTTTCTGCGTTTTTCTCAGATCGGATCACTTGTGGGGCACGTGCCAGATGTTGTCGGCATACTCCGCCACAGCCCGGTCGGCGGCGAACACGCCGCTGCGGGCGATGTTGTGCAGGCTCATGCGATTCCAGGCCGTCTGGTCCCGATAGGTCTCCGCCATGCGCTTTTCCGCCTGGCAGTATGCCTGGAAGTCCGCCAGCAAAAAGTACTCGTCCGCGGGGCTGCCCCCGGCGCCGAACAGCAGCCGCTGGTACAGGTCGTCGTACCGGACACCGTCCCGGAAGCCGGTCCGCAGCGCGTCCAGGCACCGGTGAAGCACCGGGTCCCGGTTGTACAGCCGCTGGGGCACATAGCCTTCCCGCTTCAGCTGCTCCACCTCGTCGGCCCGCAGGCCAAAGAGGAACATGTTCTCGTCCCCCAGCAGGTCGTGCATCTCCACGTTGGCACCGTCCAGGGTGCCAACGGTCAGGGCGCCGTTCATCATGAACTTCATGTTGCCGGTGCCGCTGGCCTCCTTGCCGGCGGTGGAGATCTGCTGGCTCACCTCGCTGGCGGGCATCAGCTGCTCCGCCAGGGAGACCCGGTAGTTCTCCAGAAACACCACCTGCAGCTTATCGCGGCAGATAGGGTCGTGGTCGATCTGATCCGCCAGGGAGTTGATGAGGCGGATGATCCGCTTGGCCACTGCATACCCCGGCGCCGCCTTGGCGCCGAACAGGAACGTGTGGGGCTGCGTGATGGCGTTGGGGTCGTCCTGGAGCTTCTGGTACAATGCGATGATGTGCAGCACGTTCAAAAGCTGCCGCTTATACTCGTGGAGCCGCTTCACCTGAACGTCGAAGATGGCGTCCGGGTTCAGCTCCACGCCCCGGGTCCTCTTGGCATGGGCGGCGAAGGCCGCCTTGTTGGCCCGCTTGATGGCACCCAGCCTCTCCAGAACAGAGGCGTCATCGGCATAGTCATCCAGCTTTTTCAGGGCCTGGGGGTGCAGCAGATAGTCGTCCCCGCCGGTCAGGTCCCGGATCAGGCCGTCCAGTCCGGGGTTGATCTCACTGAGCCAGCGGCGGTGGTCAATGCCGTTGGTGACGTTCCGGAATTTCCAGGGCTCCATGCCGTAGGCGTCCCTGAAAACGTCCTTTTTCAGGATCTCGGAGTGTAGGCCGCTGACGCCGTTGACCGCCATGCCGCCGGCGATGCAGAGGTTGGCCATGCGGACCTGACCGCCCCAGACGATGGCCATTTTCTCCGTCTTCTTGGGGTCGTGGTAGAAGTCCTCCACCTTCTTCTGCCAGCGGCGGGAGATCTCCAGGATAATCTGCCACACCCGGGGCAGCAGGAATTCCACCAGGCTCTGGGGCCAGCGTTCCAGCGCCTCCGAAAGGACCGTGTGGTTGGTGTAGGCCACGGATCTCGTGGTGATGTCCCACGCCTCATCCCAGTCCATGCCGGCGTCGTCGATCAGGATCCGCATCAGCTCCGGGATCACCAGGGCCGGGTGGGTGTCGTTGATCTGGATGACGTTCTTCTCATGGAAGTTCTTCATGGTGCCGTACAGCTCGGTGTGCTTGGCCGCAATGGACTGGAGGGTGGCGGACACGAAGAAGTACTGCTGCTTCAGCCGCAGAGACTTGCCCTCCAGATGATTGTCCTCCGGATAGAGGACCTTGGCAATGGTCTCTGCCATGGCCTCGTCCTCCGCGGCCTTCAGGTACTCGCCCCGGGAGAACAGGGACATATCCACCGGCTGGGTGGACCGGGCGTCCCACAGCCGCAGGACATTCACATGCTCCGTGCCGTAGCCGGCGATCTCCATGTCGCAGGGCACGGCCTGGACCACCGTGGCGTCCTCATTGACGATGTGCAGGTGGCCGTTGTCCCAGAACTCCCGCACGGTGCCGCCGAAGCGGACCTCCTGGGTCTCCGCGGGCTTTGGCATCAGCCAGGCCGCACCCAGGTCCTTCCAGTTGTCCGGCAGCTCTACCTGCTGGCCCTCCACGATCTTCTGCTTGAAGATGCCCAGCTCGTAGCAGATGGAATAGCCAGTGGCCGGGATCTCCAGCGTAGTCATGGAGTCTAGATAGCAGGCGGCCAGGCGGCCCAGGCCGCCGTTGCCCAGGGCGGCGTCCGGCTCGATCTCAAAGATGTCGGCCGCCTTGAAGCCCAGGTGCTCCAGCGCCTCCCGCAGCTGGGGCAGCAGCCCCAGGTTGTAGGCATTCTTCATCAGGCTGCGGCCCATCAGAAACTCCAGAGACAGGTAGTGCACCTGCCGGGCATGCCGCTGGCGGGCCTTCTGACGGGTCTCCACCTCCCGCAGAGCCATCATGTCCCGCAGGACCAGGGCGCTGGCCCGCATCATCTCTCCATCCGTGGCCTCCGCCGCCGTCTTTCCGAAGCTGACCATCAGCTTGGCGGTGAGGGCGTTCTCCAGGGTCTGTGTGGTAATTGGTGTCATGCGTCTCCTTACTCCGCCGGCTCCTGTTTCCCGGCGGTCCCCTTCTTGGGTTTGGTCTCTTTCTTGGCAGGCGTCCTCCTGCCGCTTTTGGCGGCCGTCTTTTTGGCGGCCGGTTTCTTGGCTGCCGTCCGCTTTCTGGCGGCAGGCTTCTTCTCCGGTGCGGCCGGAGCGGCCTCCTCAGCCGCCGGCTCGGCGGACGATTGTGCCGCTTCCGCGGTCGGCTGCGGAGCAGGTTCGTCAGATGCGGGCTCCGCCGCTTCCGCGGGGGCGGTCTCTTCCGCGGGGGCGGTCTCTTCCGCGGGAGCGGATTCCTCCGCCGGGGCGGACTCTTCTGTCCGGACGGGCTCCTCCGCAGGGGGCCAAGGCTGGCCGGTGACGGTGCTGTAAATGTGCAGGTACTCCCCCGCGCTCCGGGCCCAGCTGAAATCGCAGGCCATAGCCCGCGCCCGCAGCCGGGCGAAGGCGTCGGGATAGTCCTTGTAAAGATACACCGCCTCCCGGATCACATACAGCATATCACTGCCGGCGTAATTTGCAAAGGTAAATCCGTTGCCGGCGTCCCTCCAGGACTCGTACGGGCTGACGGTGTCCTTCAGTCCGCCGGTCTCCCGGACGATGGGCACGGTGCCGTACCGCATGGCGATCATCTGACTCAAGCCGCAGGGCTCGCTCTTGGAGGGCATCAGGAACAGATCCGCGCCTGCATAGATGGCCATGGACAGCTCCTCGTTGTAGTCCAGGCGCACGGCCATGCGGCCGGAATACTGCTGGGCTGCCCACTGGAAGAACTCCTCGTACTTCCGGTCCCCCTTGCCCAGGATCACCATCTGCAGGGGCAGCTCCATCATGTCGTGGAGCACCTCGCACACCAGATCCAGGCCCTTGTGGGACACCAGGCGGCTGACGATGCCCACGATGGGAACGTAGGGCTCCTGCCGCAGGCCCATGAGCTTCTGCAGCTCCGCCTTGTCCGCCTGCTTGCCCGCCATGTCCGCCGCGCTGTAATTGACGGCGATGTGGGGATCCGCGGCGGGGTCATACCGCTTCACGTCGATGCCGTTCAGCACGCCGGAGAGCTTGTAGCCGCAACGGCGCATGATGCCGTCCAGCCGGTGGGCGAAGTAGGGCATCTTCAGCTCGTTGGCGTAAGTAGGAGAGACGGCGTTGACGGCGTCGGCGCACAAAATGGCGCCCTTCAGCAGGTTCACGTCCCCGTCCATCAGAATGGTGCCGTCATCCGCCCAGCCGTGGTCCAGGCCGAACAGGTCCCCCAGGGTCTGGCGGCCGTAGCGGCCCTGGTACTCAATATTATGAATGGAGAGCACGGTCCGGATACTCCGGAACCGCTCCTCCCGCACGCTGTCGTCCTTCAGATAGATGGGCACCAGGGCGGTCTGCCAGTCGTTGCAGTGGATGACCTCCGGCCAGAACCTCAGGTGGGGCAGCATCCGCACCACGGCCCGGGAGAAAAATCCGAACCGCTCGCCGTCGTCCATGTAGCCGTACAACTCCGGACGCCGGAAATACTGCTCGTTGTCCAGGAAGTACCAGGTGACGCCGTCCCGTTCCATGGAGAACAGCCCGCAGTAGCTGTGGCGCCAGGCCAGGTCCACATAGTCGTAGCATTCAAAATGCAGCTGGTCGCTGAATTTCTCCTTCACCTTCTGGTACAGGGGCAGCACCACCGCCACATCCGCGCCCTGGGCCGCCAGCGCCGCAGGCAGGGAGCCCGCCACATCCGCAAGGCCTCCGGTTTTGCAGAACGGAACCGCCTCGCTGGCCGCATATAAAATCTTCATAGTCCTCTCCTTTCACGCTCATGCGCCCCGCCCTCCGGCAGGGTCAGGGACCGGCGGGACTCCGTCAGCCGGAGCCCCGCCCGTCTATTCGCCGTCCTGGAAGCCTTCCTCCCGCACTCACACCTGACTGCCCTTGGCCAGCACGATGGGATACGAGCTGTGTCCCATCAGCGTCCGGTCCGGCAGGATTTCTACATTTTTATCCGCGATCAGATGGGACACCGCCGCGCCCCGGCGCACCGCCGTCTCCTTGAAGAGCACGCAGTTGCGCACCACAGCGCCGGCCTCCACCACCACGCCGGGGAAGAGGATGGAGTTCTCCACCACGCCCTCGATGTTGCAGCCGTCTGCGATCAGGGAGTTCTCGCAGTAGCCGTCGGGTCCGATGTAGGCGGAGGACTTGTCAGTGGCCTTGGCCCGGATGGGCCGCTCGGCACAGAACAGCTCCGCCCGGATGGCCGGGTCCAGCAGCTGCATACTGCGGTCGTAATACTCCTGTACAGAGCGGATCTGCGCCGCGAAGCCGCCCCAGATGTATCCCTGGAGCTTCAGGCTGTCCTTCCGGGCCTGGAGCACGTCCCGCCGCAGGCTGTACTGATCCCGGGTGGCGCACTCGTCCACCAGATCCAGCAGCAGCCTGGTGGAGAGGATGTACACTTCCAGCCCCCGGTAGCCCCTGGGCCGGTGGAGGTGATACAACACATCCGTGACGCGGCCGGTGCCGTCCAGCTCAAAATAGGTGCCGTTCTCCGTCTCAAAGCTGTCGTTGCCGCAGACTACGGTGATGTCCGCGCCGGACTTGATGTGCTGGTCATAGATGTCGGACAGGGGCAGGTTCACCACCAGGTCGCCGTCCATAAGCACCACATAGTCCCGGCGGATCTCCTCCAGATAGGAGCGGACGCCCGCCAGGGCCTCCATCTTGCCCCGGAAGACCGCCGCCTCGCCCCAGTGCTGCTTGTATGCAAAGGGGGGCAGGATCTTCAAGCCGCCCCGCTTGCGGGACAGGTCCCAGTCCTTGCCGGTGCCCAAGTGGTCCAGCAGGCTCTGATAATGGCCGTGAAGCACCACACCCACGTCCGTGACACCGGCGTTCACCAGGTTGGACAGGGCGAAGTCCACCGCCCGGTACCTCCCGCCGAAGGGGATGGACGACGCGGAGCGGATCTCCCCCAGCTCCCGCAGGTCATTGCGCTTTTCATAGGAAAAGATGATCCCGTGCATGCCGTTCATCTGGACACCTCCTCGCCGTTCTTGTTCAGCATCACGCCGGGGCGCACCCGCTTCTCATCCTCCAGGACGCAGCCCGGCGCCAGCACCGTCAGGCCCCAGGGATCCGGCGCCGTCTCCTCCGGCGTGCCGCCCAGGCAGCAGTTGCGGCCGATGCGGCAGCCCTCGCCCAGGATAGCGTATTCCACCACGGCGCCGGGCTCCACGGTCACCCCGGGGAACAGGACGGAGTAGGACACCCGGGCCCCCTCCCCCACGGTGACATTGGGAGCCAGGACGGAGTTCTCCACCGTCCCCTCCAGATCGCTGCCCCGGTTGAAGGCACTGTGGCTGATCTGGCAGCGGCGGCCCAAAAAGGCCGGCGGCGCGTTGACGGACCGGGCGTAAATGGGCCAGGACTCGTCCAGCAGGTCCAGGCCCGACTCCGGGGAGAGCATATCCATGTTGGCGTCCCACAGGGACTCCAGCGTCCCCACGTCCTTCCAGTAACCGCTGAAGCGGTAGGCGGCCATCCGTTCTCCATCCCCCAGCATGGCGGGGATCACATTTTTGCCGAAGTCATTTTCGGAGTTGGGGTTGGCCTCGTCAGCCTCCAGATACCGCCGCAGGGTCTTCCAGGTGAAGACGTAGATGCCCATGGACGCTAGATTGCTCTTGGGCTCCTTGGGCTTCTCTGCGAACTCCGTGATGAGGTCGTTCTCGTCCACGCTCATGATGCCGAAGCGGGACGCCTCCGACCACGGCACCTCCATGACGGAGATCGTGCAGGCGGCGCCCACGGCCTTATGGCGCTCCACCATCTTGGAGTAATCCATCTTGTAGATGTGGTCGCCGGAGAGGATCACCACATACTCCGGGTCATACAGGTTGATGAACCCGATGTTCTGATAGATGGCGTTGGCGGTGCCCTTGTACCAGGTGCCGCCCTTGCTGCCCATGTAGGGCGGCAGGATGTGGACGCCGCCGGTGGACCCGTCCAGGTCCCAAGGCACGCCGCTGCCGATGTAGCTGTTCAACTCCAGGGGCCGGTACTGGGTCAGCACGCCCACGGTGTCGATGCCGGAATTGGTGCAGTTGGACAGGGGAAAGTCGATGATGCGGTATTTCCCGCCGAAGGGCACGGCGGGCTTGGCCATGTCGCCGGTGAGGACGTACAGGCGGCTGCCCTGGCCGCCGGCCAGCAGCATGGCGATGCACTCTTTTTTCATGTCTTTTCCAACTCCTTTGCCTGTTGTTTCTTCCTGGGTCTGGGGAACGTCCCCTCGCCCCGCAGGAACACCGCACCGAAGGCCGGGATCCGGATGGCGGCGGAGCATTCCTTTCCATGGGAGGGCACGGCCTCCACCATCACCGCCTCAGAATCGCCGAAACCGTCGCCGCCGTATGCGGGGTCATCGGTATTGAACACGGGCACATACCGCCTGTAGGGCGGCACGCCCATCCGATAGTTCGTATAGGTGTTGGGCGAGAAGTTCACCGCGCACATAAGGTCGCGGCCCTTCTTGTCCCTGCGCAGAAACACCACCACGTTGTTGTGGTTGTCGTCCGGCACCAGCCATTCAAAGCCCGCCCAGTCGAAGTCGACCTCCCACAAAGCCGCCGTCTTTTTATAAAAGGCGTTGATCTCCCGGAAGAACTTCCGGAGCTTCTGATTCTCTGGTCGGTCCAGCAGGTACCAGTCCAGCTGCCCGTCGGAGTCCCACTCGTGCCACTGGCCGATCTCCGCCCCCATAAACAGCAGCTTCTTCCCCGGGTGGGCCAGGAGATAGGCGTAGAAGCCTCTCAGGCACCGCAGCTGGTTGTCGTAGTCCCCGGGCATCTTCCCCACGATGGACCCCTTCATGTGGACCACCTCATCGTGGGAGATGGGCAGCACAAAGTTCTCAGAAAAGGCATACATCATGGAGAAGGTGATGTCCTTGTGGTTGTACTGGCGGAAATAGGGATCCAGCTTCAAATAGTGGCACATGTCGTTCATCCAGCCCATGTTCCACTTCAGATTGAAGCCCAATCCCCCCACGTCCGGCGGGCGGGTCACCAGGGGCCAGGCGGTGGACTCCTCGGCGATCATCAGCACGCTTGGGTCCGTCTGGAAGGCCATGGTGTTCAGCTCCCGCAGAAACTCGATGGCCTCCAGGTTCTCGTGTCCACCGTACTGATTGGGGGTCCAGGCTCCGCCCTGGCGGTCGTAGTCCAGGTACAGCATGGAGGCCACCGCGTCCACCCGCAGGCCGTCGATGTGGTACTCTTCCAGCCAGAAGCGGGCGGAGGAGAAGAGAAAGCTCTTCACCTCGGGCCGGCCGTAGTCGAAGACCCGGGTGCCCCAGGCGGCGTGCTCCCGCTTGTTGGGATCGCTGTACTCATAGCAGTAGGTGCCGTCGAATTCGTAGAGGCCCTGAGCGTCCTTGCAGAAGTGGGAGGGCACCCAGTCCAGCAGCACCAGGATGCCGTTTTTATGCATGTGGTTCACGAACCACATGAAGTCCTTGGGCGTGCCGAACCGGGAGGTTGGGGCGAAGTACCCGGTGCACTGGTAGCCCCAGGAGTCGTCCAGGGGGTGCTCCGTCACCGGCAGCAGTTCGATGGCGGTGTAGCCCATATCCTTCACATAGGCGGCCAGATCCTTCGCCAGGTCCTTGTAGTCGATGAAGTCCCCGTTTCCCCGCTTTTTCCAGGAGCCCAGATGGACCTCATAGATATTCAGCGGTGATGTATAGACCGGGTGCTTGGCCTTCTTCTCCCGGAAAGCGCCGTCCGTCCACTTGAATCCGCTGATGTCATACAGCTTGCTGGCTGTCGCCGGCCGGGTCTCTGTGTGGAAGCCGTAGGGGTCCGCCTTCTGGCGGACCTGGCCGTCCGCCCCCCGCACCGCATATTTATAGGAAGTATAGACCGGCAGGTCCGGCAGAAAGCCCTCCCAGATCTCGCCCTTACGGGCGAGGGGGGCCGCTCCCTCCTCCCAGTCGTTGAAGTCGCCCACGACGGACACCGCCTCCGCATGGGGGGCCCAGACCCGGAACGTCCAGCCATCTCTGCCCCGCTTTTTGGCAGGGTGGGCGCCGAACCAGCGCCAGCCGTCCGTCATCGTCCCCTGGTGGAAACGGTCCGCCTGTCCTTGTTTTGCCATGGCAGCAGCTCCTCTCCCCGCCGCGGAGTATCCCCGGCAGGCTCGTCATTCTTAGAGTAAAGCGTTTGCGCGGAATCTGGATATGCATATAATTGTTTATATTATACTTCCTGGGAAAAATACCGTCAAGGATGGTCCTGTCGAAAAAGGGCGGCACAAGTTGGTGGGATTTCCCAGTTTTTTCCCGTATTTTCACAAGAATGTTTGGTGCTTTTTGTGGGATTGGTCAGGATTTTTCCCGGAACTTTCCGCTTTTTAATCTCGTCTGAACAGAGGAAAAATTTTCCGCCCGTGTTGGGCGGAACGGAAAGGAAGAATCCCATGAAATCCCGCTCTCTGTTCTGTGCGGCACTGGCCGTGCTGCTGCTCCTGCTCTCCGCCTGCGGTCATCCGGCACCAGAGGCCAGCGGAGCCGCAGCGGAAGGGCTCTCCGCCACGGACACCATCACGCCGGAGGAAGGCGTCGCCATTCTGGAAAAGCAACTGGGCGCAGTGGACGAGGCCACCGGCAATGTGATGTCCTACGGCTACGAAGGGCCGCTTACTCTGGACGGAGTGGACTATTACAACTACCGGGTCTCCTGGCTGGTGGACGGCGATCACCTGTCCTATCTCACCAACTATCTGGTATCCACCGACGGGCTGGTGGTCCAGGAGTACCTGCCGGAGACGGATTGATTGCCAAATGAAACCACCCGCCGGGCCTGCATAGCCAAACAAATCCTGCGGATACTAGCTTTTGCCAAGCAGAATCATCCTGAAAAATCTGAAAGACAAAAGGAGTTTTCGATATGAAGGCAACTGGAATCGTGCGGCGGATCGACGACCTGGGCCGGGTGGTAATCCCCAAGGAGATCCGGCGCACCATGCGGATCCGGGAGGGCGATCCATTGGAAATCTACACCAGCCGCGAGGGTGAGGTCATCTTCAAGAAATACTCGCTGCTGGGCGGTGTGGAGGACTTCGCCGCGGAGCTCTGCGAGACCATGAGCCGGTCCACCGGCAGCGTCTGCGCCGTCACGGACCGGGACACGGTCATCGCCGTGGCGGGCGGCAGCAAGCGGGAGCTTATGGGCAAGCGGATCACCCCGGAGCTGGAGCAGATCATGGAGAGTCGGAAAATCTACCAGTACACCGGCGAGGGCCAGCCCCTCCAGGTGACGGAGGGCATCGACAGCCTGCTGACCACCGTGGCGGCCCCCATCCTGGCGGAGGGCGACCTGCTGGGCCTGGTGCTGTTCATCTCCAGCGATCCCGCTGCCGTCACCGGCGACACCGAGTACAAGCTGGCCCAGACCATCGCCGCCTTTCTGGGCCGGCACATGGAGAGCTGAATCCTCTCTCCCGCGCGGACGCCTGTACAGGCGTCCGCGTTTTTGATGGCATGAAATGCCGGAAAGACGCTATGCTGGAAGTATCCCCCAATTCGGAAGGAGCTGCTTCCATGACAGTTTCAGAGTGGATCGCGTATGTGGACCAGCGGGTCTGGGGCCCGGGAATGCTGGTGCTGCTGATGGGCACCGGCGTCTTCCTCACCCTGCGCACCCGCTTTCTCCCCTGGCGGAACCTGGGCTGGGCGCTGAAAAGTGTTCTCGGCCGTGACTCCCGCGCCAAGGCAGGCGGGGCCGGCGATGTGTCCCCCTTCTCCGCCCTGATGACCACGCTGGCCGCCACCATCGGTACCGGAAACATCGTGGGCGTGGCCACGGCCTTGGTGGCGGGCGGCCCCGGCGCCTTGGTGTGGATGGAGATCTCCGCCCTCTTCGGCCTTTCCTCCAAGTGCGCGGAGTGCCTGCTGGCCGTCAAGTACCGCCAGCGGGACGCCGGCGGCGAAATGCGCGGCGGCCCCATGTATACCATGTGCGCCGCCCTGCGGTGGAAGCGGCTGGGAGGTGCCCTGGCCTTTCTCTTCGCCCTCTTCACAGTCCTGGCCTCCCTGGGCATGGGGGACATGGCCCAGGCCAATTCCATCGCCGGGGCGCTGGCCGACAGCTTCTCCGTTCCGGCCCGGACCACCGGGGTGGCAGTGGCTCTGCTGGCTCTCGTGGTCATTCTGGGCGGTATCCGGCGGATTGCCGGAGTCTGCTCCGTGGTGGTGCCCCTCATGGCGGTCCTTTACCTGCTGGCGGGCACCGCAGTGCTGCTGGGGCATCTGTCCGCTCTGCCCGGAGCCGTGGCAGAGATGTTCCGCCTGGCCTTCTCTCCCGCCGCCGCTGCGGGTGGCGCGGCGGGGACTATGACCGCCTCCGCCCTGAACGCCGCCCGCTGGGGCATTGCCAGAGGCTGCTTTTCCCATGAGGCGGGCATGGGCTCCGCCGCCATCCCCGCCGCCTCTGCCGCCACAGACAGCCCCGCCCGTCAGGGCTATGTGAACATGACCGGCGTATTCTTCGACACCACGGTGATCTGCACAGTCACGGGCCTGTGCATCTGCGCCTCCGGCGTGCTGGGGACTGCCGACGCTTCCGGCGCGCAGGTAAACGGCGTGGCCCTCACCGCCCTGGCCTTTAAGACCGTGCTGGGCCCCCTGGGGGGGCTGCTGGTCTCCCTGGGGATCGTGCTGTTCGCCTTCTCCACCATCCTGGGATGGGAGTTCTGCGGGGAAACGGCCTTTGCATTTCTCTTCGGCCGCCGGGCCATCCCTCTCTATCGAATTCTCTTCGCCCTGGCGGCCTTTCTGGGCGCCACTCAGAGCCTGGAGGTGGTATGGAATCTCTCCGACATCTTCAACGCCCTGATGGCAGTGCCCAACCTGATCTCCCTGCTCCTCCTCTCCGGCACCGCCACCCGGGAGCTGGAGGCCTTCCAGCCGGAGATCCGCCGCGGGCGGAGACTCCGGCAGAGGCGGGCCGTCCGGCGGGCACTCTGAGTCCGCTTTCTTCAGGTGCCACCGACGGGGGCCGCCTGCCCCTGCCGGCATGTCCGGGACCGTGTGCAGGTCCGTCTCCCCATTCGGATGGGAAATGGCGGAATTCGTGAATTTTTTTCTGGAGGAGTTGCTTTTTTCCAGTTTGATGGTAAGATAAAGTACGGTAAAAATTTTAAACAAAGGACTTGATACCATGACCAAAATTGATATTGTCTCCGGCTTCCTTGGCGCCGGCAAGACCACTCTTATCAAAAAGTTGCTGGCGGAGGCCTTTCCCGGCGAAAAGCTGGTGCTGATCGAGAACGAGTTCGGCGAGATCAGCATTGACGGCGGCTTTCTGAAGGAGTCCGGCGTGCAGATCAGCGAGATGTCCGCCGGGTGCATCTGCTGCTCCCTGGTGGGGGACTTCCACAAGGCGTTGAAGGACGTGCAGGCTCAGTTCCACCCGGACCGCATCCTCATCGAGCCCTCCGGCGTGGGCAAGCTGTCCGACGTGATCGTGGCGGTGCAGAACACCGCCGATGAGACCGACGACATGAAGCTGAACAGCTTCGTCACCGTGGCGGACGCCACCAAGGTGAAGGTCTACATGAAGAACTTCGGCGAGTTCTACAACAACCAGATCGAGGCCGCCGGCACCATCATCCTCTCCCGGACCCAGAAGATGAGCCAGGAGAAGCTGGAGGCCGCCGTGGCCATGCTGCGGGAGAAGAACGCCGACGCCGCCATCCTCACCACCCCCTGGGACCAGCTGGACGGCAAGACCATCCTGGCGGCCATTGAAAAGGCGTCCCTGGCGGACGAGCTGCTGGAGAAGATGCGCGCCGAGCACGCCGCCGACGAGGCGGAGCACGAGCATGCGCATCACCACCATGACCACGAGCATGCGCATGAGGAGCACGAACACCATCACGATCATGACCATCACGACCACGAGGAGCATGACCACCATCACGATCACGATGAACACGCGCATCACCATGACCACGAGTGCGACGATCCCAACTGCTCCTGCCACCACCATCACCACCACGCCGACGAGGTGTTCACCTCCTGGGGCAAAGAGACCCCCAAGGTGTTTGCCCAGGCGGACATTGAGCGGATCCTCACGGCCCTGGACTCCGGCGACTACGGCAAGATCCTGCGGGCCAAGGGCATCGTGAACGGCGAGGGCGGCAAGTGGATCGAGTTCGACTTCGTCCCCGAGGAGCATGAGGTCCGGGCAGGCCATCCCGACTACACCGGCCGACTGTGTGTCATCGGCGCCGAGCTGCAGGAGGACAAGCTCTCCCAGCTCTTCGGTCTGTGAACTCTTTTCTTGAAAGACTGTAACCACACTTGATATTGCTGCACAAAATCAAGTGGAGTCCGTCCCCGAAGTAGGGAAAAGAGCCAAAAGAGCTTCAGCGCGCCGCGGTGGCCGGTGTGGGGGACTGTCAGAGTCGAAAGTCAGATTTCCTGCTGTCCGGGCGCCCGTTCCGCGTATTTTACCCGAAAGGAAATGCACATTATAATGGCAGACATTCCTGTTTATCTGGTGGCCGGCTTTCTGGATGCCGGCAAGACCAATTTCATCAACGGCATCCTGGAGGACGGCTTCGCCCGCCAGGATCCCACCCTGCTGCTCTGCTGCGAAGAGGGCGAGGAGGAGTACGAGAAAAACGCTTTGGACAACGTGACGGTCATCACCATTGAGGACGAGGAGGACCTGAAGTGCTCCTACCTGAAGGAGCTGGAGAAAGAGTACCACCCCAAACAGGTGCTGATCGAGTACAACGGCATGTGGCAGATGGAGCGGCTGTACCGGGAGGTTCTGCCCGCCAACTGGGTGCTGTACCAGATCATGACCTTCGTCTACGCCCCCACCTTTGAGATGTACGCCAAGAATATGGGCCAGCTGATGATGGAGAAAATCACCAACGCGGACATGCTGGTGTTCAACCGCTGTACGCCGGAGCTGCGGGACGCCCTGCGGAAGCGGAACCTTCGGATGGTGAACCGTCGGGCTGACATTTACCTGGAGATGGAGGACGGCACCAGCGAGGACTACCTCACCGGCGACGAGTGCCCCTTCGACCTGAGCCAGGACCTGATCGACGTGCCGGACGACGACTTCGGTGTGTGGTATGTGGACGTGATGGATCACCCGGACCGCTGGGCGGGCAAGATGGTCCACATGAAGCTTATCATGTGCCACTCCAAGAAGTACCCGGGCATCCACTGCCCCGGCCGCTTTGTCATGACCTGCTGTGAGAACGACATCCAGTTCATGGGTCTCATCGCCAAGGGCATGAACCTGAACCAGTACCAGAACCGGGACTGGGTGGAGGTCACCGGCCGGATGGCGGTGGAGAAGCACGCCGCTTACAAGGGCAAGGGGCCGGTGATGCATGTGATCTCCATCGGGCCCTGTGAGAAGCCCCAGCAAGAAGTCGTGACGTTCTAAGGTGGGAGCGGGCTCCCCTCCTAACCACCCCACCACCAGTCTGCGGACTGGTGTGTGCGCCCAAGGCGCACGGATCAACGTATTTTCGGCAGGCGCATGTCCTGCCGAAAATGGATCCGAATTTCTTCGAAATTCGATACGAGGTGTATAACCTTGCTGCAAAAATCCCCTCCGTTGTTGAACGGAGGGGATTTTTGTCTTATGCGAGACCAGGCGCCCAAGGATTCTCATCGGGCAGGCCCCAGCCCGTCTCCCAGCGGCTCACGGCCTTGTCCGTCACGTGGAGCCGTTCCGTCAGTTCCCCCTGGCTCCAGTTCTTCTCTTTTCGGCGCCGGGCGATCAGCCCGCCGGTGGCTTTTGCGTCCATGCCATCCGCTCCTTTTCCAGCCATATCATACCACAAAACTGTCTCAAAGGCACTCTACACTTCGCAGGAGCCTTGCTTTTTTCCGGAAAATCCTTATAATGGAGGTATTCTGTGTGTGTGGAAATCCAACCAGAAAGGACCGTCTGCTCTTGAAGCTCCATGACCATTTTCCCAAAGTCCGACTGCCCCTGTGGGCCACGCTTCTGGCCGCTGTGCTGCTGGCGGGCGCCATCACTCTGCTGGCGCTCTGGTGCCAGCCCAATGCCCTGCGGAGCGTCCTGGCCGTCTTCCGGGCGCAGCCGCTGCTGATTATCCTGAACTGCCTGCCGGTGGGGATGCTGCTGCTGGTGTTCACCTGCCTGCTCCGGAACGTGTTCTTCGCCGGGGCGCTGGCGAACTTCGCCGTCTGCGCCCTGTCTATCGCCAACCGCATCAAGATCGAGGTACGGGACGAGCCGGTGTTTCCCCGGGACTTTGCCCTGCTGAAAGAAGCGGGCAGCGCTGTGGGGACTTACGACATCCAGTTCCCGGTGCCGTCCATCGCCGCCGTCGTGGTGTTCTCGCTGGTGCTGGTGGCCCTGGGGCTTTTCGTAGGCAGCCGCCCCTTCCCCATCGCCCGGCTCCGCGGCTGGGTGGGAAGCCTGCTGGGGGCTGCCGCCAGCTTTGCCGTGCTGGCAGGACTGATCCTGACAGTCTATGCCTCCAATGATCTGTACAACTCCTTCCGGGTATCCAACGCCTACTATATTCCCTCCGTGTTCAACGAGCTGGGGTTCCCCTACTGCTTCTGCCACCAGTTCACCACCTACCCGGTGGACAAGCCTGAGGGCTTCAGCCGGTCGGAGGCGGCCGGCTGGGACCAGGGCGGCGACACCGGTCTGGGGAAGGATGTGAACGTCATTATGGTGATGGATGAGGCCTTCTCCGATATCACGGACAGCGACGCTTTCGCTTTCACAGCGGAGAACGACCCCCTGCCCAACCTCCACGCCCTGCGGGAGGATCCCCACGCCGTCGCCGGCCATGTCGTGGTGCCCGGCTTCGCCGGCGGCACTGCCAACACGGAATTCGACGTGCTGACAGGCATGCAGACCAACGCGCTCGCTGCCGGAACGACCTCCTCCTTCCGGGTGGTAAACCGGAACCTGGACAGCCTCTTCCGGGTGTTTGGCGGCGATGGCTACCACACCTCCTTCTTCCACCCGGGGGACGACTGGTTCTACAACCGGGAGAACGTCTACCGCTGGTTCGGGGCGGAGGAGACCGTATTTGCTGACCAGATGGAGGCGCTTGCATACAAGGGCCGCTGGGTCACGGATGACTACATGGCGGGCCTGATTGAACAGGAATTCGCGGACACTGTGGCCGCCGGCGAGACGCTGTTCCACTACACAACCACCATTCAGAACCACATGTCCTACACCCTGGACAAGTACGGCGAGAGCTATGCCTATCCGGAGGTGCCGCTGAACACGGCGGTGTCCGACGAGGTGGAGACGCTGCTGAGAGTCTACACCGAAGGGGCTCGGGACGCGGACGCCATGCTGGGCCGTCTGGTGGACACTTTCTCCGCCGCGGAGGAGCCGGTGGTGCTGGTGTTCTTCGGAGACCACCTGCCCTATCTGGGCGACAACCAGCTGGCCTACGCGGAGCTGGGCTTCACGGCCCGGGCGGAGTGGGACGCGCTGACCTCCTACGAGACGCCCTATGTGATCTGGGCCAATGACGCCGCCGCGCAGGCCCTGGACTGGGAGGTCGCCGTAGCGTCCCTGGACCTGCCGGAGGATGGGCGGCTCTCCGCTAGCTTCCTGGGGGCCGCAGTGCTGGAGCTCACCGGGCGGACCGGGGAGAGCCCCTGGTTCGACTTTCTGAACCAGCTGCGCCGGGAGCTGCCCGTGGTGCAGAAGCAGGCATATCAGCTGGCAGACGGCACAGTGACGGACCAGCTGACGGAGGAACAGGCGGCGAAGATCGCCAAATGGCGTCAGTGGAGCTACTACAAGCTGATGTATAAGGAGATCGACTGAAAACGGCCCCCGGTGGACAGTGTCCGCCGGGGGCTGGTCCTCTCTTGACGGGCCCGGCCCGCCTTGATACAATGAAAAAAAGCCCATCTCCGGAAAGGATGTGAGCCCCATGAAGTCCTGGTCCAAACGGGAACTGGCCCTGGCCGTGCTGGTGGTTTTGGCGGCGATCTTCGTTCCCTATGCCGCTGTCCCTCTCTTGGCGAGGCTGGAACAGCTCCTCTCCAGCAGTGCGACGCCGCTGATCCTGTTCCTCTACGCCTGGATCTCAGCCCTGGTGACAGGGATGCCGTTTTTTCTGTGGGCCCGGAAAGGCCGGCGGGTCTGGCCCTGGATTTTGGTCCTGACTATCTGCCTGGGGTTGCTCTTCCTTTTGAGCAGAAATCTGGACACCGCCGCCCATCTGGTGGCGGTCTTCACCGATTTTTATGATACGGAGTCCACCGCCTTCCTGTTGCTCTTTGCCATGCTGACCTGCGGCGGGATGCTGTTTGGGGTCCTCCTGGCGGCTGCTGTCGCCTGGGTCCTCCGCAAAATCGACTACTGACAAACAACCCGCCCGGAGCTGTTGGCTCCGGGCGGCCTTTTCCGCGAAGCGCCCGCAAGTCGATCCATCAATCCCTGCCGCCTGTTGTCCGGATTCCCTTCGGCGGCACCAGTTCTGTCCCCTCCGGGAAGGCTCAGGCACAGGAGACGCCTGCGGCGTCCAGCAGCTCCAGCCGCATCCGGCAGAAACTCCCGCCGCCGGTGATGCAGAACACGTTTTCCCCCTGCCGCAGCGTCACCGGCCAGTTGCTCCAGATGGCGCCGTATGCCTCCTCCGATGCCCCCGGCAGTTCCCAGGACTCCCCACCGGCCAGACACACCGTCACCGGCTGGTCCTGGGAGGCATAGGTGCAATTCACCGTGGTCGTGCAATCCTCCTCCACGGTGACATAGAGAAACGCCGCTTGTTCCTGCCGGGTGGTCAGGGAGAATTCTGCCGTGATCGGATCATCGGCAACCGTCAGGGTTTCAAACTGCGGCCCTGCCGGGGTCTCGGCGGTCTCCTTCCGTTCCGTCTCTGGAAACGCCGACAGATCCTCCGGAATGTCTTCCAGGCGGCCGCAAGCCGCCATGAGAAAGCAGCAGATCAGGATCAAAACGCAGTGTTCCTTCTTCATGAAAATACCAGTCCTTTCCTCACGCTCTGTTTATCAAACGAAATGGCTGCATCCTTTTCCTCATCTCCCGCAAAAAAGCCAGCGGCTGTGCCGCTGGCTTTCAGACGTTCTCGTTTTTCGGGTGAAAATGTTCCCACACCGCCTGGGCGGCGGCCCGGGGCACCACGGCGGCAAGGGTCTCCACATCCGCCTCCCGGATGGCCTTGATGGTGCCGAAGTGTTTCCGCAGCTCCGCCCGCCGCTTCTCGCCCACACCGGGGATACCGTCCAGGGCGGAGCGGGTGGCGCTTTTGCTGTGGCTCTCGTGGTGGTAGGTGATGGCAAAGCGGTGGGTCTCCTCCTGGATCTGGCCGATGAGGGAGAACACCGCCTGCTGGGTGACGATGCCGATCTCCCGGCCCTCCGGCGTCACCAGGGCCCGGGTTCGGTGGCGGTCGTCCTTCACCATGCCGAAGATGGGCACATCCACGCCGAATTCCCAGGCCACCGTCTGCGCTGCCCGGGCGTGGGTCTCGCCGCCGTCGATCAGAAACACGTCCGGCAGGGGCAGAAACTTCTCGTCCCCATCCGCTGCCCGCTGGAGCCGTCGGCGCAGCACCTCCTGCATGGAGGCGTAGTCATCCGGATGTCCCTCCAAAGACTGGATGCGGAAACGGCGGTAGGCGGACTTCAGCGGCCGGGTGCCGCTGTATACCACCATGGAGGCCACGATGTCGCTCTTTCCCGTGTTGGAGATGTCGAAGGACTCCATCCGCTTCGGAGGCTCCGGCAGATTCAGCATCTTCCCCAGCAGCTCCAGAGTGTAGGCAGTCCGCTCCTCCACGGTGGTGGCTCGCTCTGTCTCCTCCTGGGCGTTCCGCTGGGCCATGGCCCGCAGCTCCGCCTTCTCTCCCCGCTGGGGCACGTGGACCCATACCTTGTGGCCCGCCCGCTTCGTCAGGACCTCCGACAGCTCTTCGCAGTCCTCCGTCTCCATGGGCAGCAGGATCTCGTGGGGCAGGATGGCCCGGGGCAGGTAGTACTGGGCCGTCAGGGCGGAGAGCATCTCGGCCTCCGACTCCTCGTTGGGGGCGGAGAACAGCTCCGTCTCCCGGCCGGCCAGATTTCCCTCCTCTATGTGGAGAATGGCGTAACAGCTCTTGCCGGATCCCCGGTACAGTCCCCAGATGTCCGTATCGGCACAGAGGCCCGCGATCACCGTCTGCTTTTTGCTGAGGGCACCGATGGCGTTAATCCGGTCCCGGAGCAGCGCCGCCTGCTCGAAGTGGAGGGCCTCCGCCTCCGCCTCCATCTCGGCGGTCATGTCCCGGAGCAGCTGCTTGCTCCTCCCCTCCAGCAGCTGCACCGCCTGCTCGATCCGGCGGTTATACGCTTCTGCTGTCATCTCCGGCCGGCAGAATCCGTCGCACCGGCCCATGTGGAAGTTCAGACAGGGGCGCTCTGCCCCGATATCCCGTGGGAATTTCCGGCTGCAGGTAGGCAACCGCAGGGCCACACACACCGCGTCCAGGGCCTGGCGGGTCTCGAACCGACCGCCGAAGGGCCCAAAGTACCGGGCGGAGTCATTGGCCATCTTGTTCACCAGGGAGAAGCGGGGGTATGCCTCTTTGGACAGGCGGACGAAGGGGTACCCCTTGTCGTCCTTCAGCAGGATGTTGTAGCGGGGCATGTGCCGCTTGATAAGGGAGTTCTCCAGCACCAGGGCCTCGAACTCGCTGGTGACGAAGATGGTGTCGAAGCGGTCCACCTGAGACACCATGTTCCGCGTCTTGGCGGTGTGGGAGGCGCTGTCCTGGAAATACTGGCTCACCCGGTTTTTCAGCTTCTTGGCCTTGCCCACGTAGATGACCCTGCCTGTTTTATCCATCATCAAATAGACGCCCGGCACCAGTGGCAGGTCGTTGGCCTTCTCCCGCAGCTCTTCCTTTGTCACGCCCGCCGCCTCCTCGCATAAAAGATACACGGCCTTGCGCGCCGCAGGGCCGTGTCGTACTTCCTGTATCGAATGTGTTATTCGCCGAAGTTGTCCTTGACCAGTTCCACCAACGCCTCGACAGCCTCTTTCTCATCGGCGCCGTCGGCGATCAACGTAATGGTGGTGCCCTTCACGATGCCCAGGGACAGAACGCCCAGCAGGCTCTTGGCATTGACGCGGCGATCCTCCTTTTCAACCCAGATGCCGCTCTTGAACTCATTTGCTTTCTGGATAAAGAACGTGGCCGGTCTTGCGTGCAGACCTACCTCATTATTTACGGTGATCTCCTGTGTATACATGATCCAGCTCTCCTTTTCTATACCAAGTCAACCAAGTCTGTTCCAACAGCTCCACATGATAACCGATGATTTTTCTGATAACATCATACCCGGTTTTACACAGACAGTCAACGGCGTTTTTCACAAACATTTTAAAATTTCCAGGAAACCGTACACAGTCTTTTCGTCTTTTAGCCTATCTTTCACAATTTTCCGGCAGTTACCCCCTCTTTTTTATCTATTTCTACAAGGGCGGCTGGAGACGCAGACAGGGGACCTCCCAAAAGGAGGTCCCCTGTGGACAGTGGGATCAATAGTTCTCGGCCTTCACCTGGAAGTAGGCCTGGGGGTGCTTGCACACCGGGCACACCGCCGGCGCGCTCTCGGCGATCTCCACATGGCCGCAGTTGCGGCAGAACCACATGACCTTCTCGCCCTTCTTGAAGACCTCGCCCTTCTTCAGGTTGTCCAGCAGCTTTAAGTACCTCTCCTCGTGGGTCTTCTCGATCTTGGCCACGCCCTCGAACTGGGCGGCCAGCGCCAGGAAGCCCTCCTCCTCGGCGGTCTTCGCCATCTCGGCGTACATCTTGGTTCATTCCTCGTTCTCGCCTGCAGCGGCAGCCACCAGGTTCTCCTCAGTGCTGCCGATGCCGTCCAGGGCCTTGAACCACAGCTTGGCGTGCTCCTTCTCATTCAGAGCGGTTTCCTGGAAGATGGCCGCGATCTGCTCGTAGCCCTCTTTCTTGGCCTTGCTGGCAAAATAGTCGTACTTGTTCCGGGCCTGGGACTCCCCGGCGAACGCGATCCACAGATTGGCTTCCGTCTTGCTGCCCTTCAGTTCCATGTGTCTGACTCCTTTCAAATTTTACAATTGTCTCTTTTTTCCTCTGGTCTATACTCATGCCGGCCGTCCTGTCCCGCACAGCGCGGGCAGTGTCCGGTGAATATCAGGGTGTGGCCCGTGACCACGCAGCCCCGGGCCGCAGCCAGACGGTCCAGCCTCTCGTCATAGGGCACAGTCTCCAGATCCAGCACAGCCCCGCAGGCGCGGCAGCGGAAATGGGTATGGGGCCGAGTCACCGCGTCAAAGCGGGTCACAGGGCCGTCCAGCTCTGTCAACCGCCCCTCCCGGGCCATCTGCTGGAGATTGCGGTACACGGTCCCCAGGCTCAGCCGGGGCATCTCCGGCTTCAGCTGCTGATAGACCATCTCCGCCGTGGGATGGGCGCGGCTCTCCAGCACAGTCTGGTAGATCCGCTCCCGCTGCTGGGAAAAACGCTGCGGCATAGGCTTTCTTCCTTAAATAGTAATAATTACTATTATTTATATATCATATCCTGCTGGAAAATGCAAGCACTTTTTCAAAATTCGGACAACATTCGACTGTCCGGCGCTGGCGGAAACTTCCGCTGCTAAATCCAGACGCCACGGAGACAATAACACCTGGGTATCGCGAAACAAACGCCCGCGCAAAGGGAGGTCAACCCATGAAAAGACAGTTTACGCTCTTGCTGGCCTCTGTCCTGGTGGTGTTTGCCCTGACCGCCTGCGGCGGCAACGACAAAGACACCAACCAAGATAACAACGGCCAAAACACGGTCGGAGAGGATATCCAGAACGCTGGCGAAGACATCATGGATGCCGGCGAGGACATCCTGGACCCCGACAACAACAATAGCAACAAGGACAACGGGACCGGCGATCACAAGAACGACCAGAACACCACCGACAGAGGTGACAGTGCCCTCACCGGCGGCGACACCACCGTGGAGGATGCCGTCACCAAGCAGAACAGCCGTCCCGGCGTATCCTACGGACAAATGCTGCGCAATGCCCGGGTCCACGATTCCGACGGGCTTCTGACGGACCACGAAAATGCCGCCAGCGGCCGCACAGCATAAAAACGGACAGAGAAGCGTTTTGCCTGCTTGAACAGGAAGACGGCGCGCAGAAAACACACAGGGCCGCGGCAACAGCTGCGGCCCTGTCTTTTTCCGAAAGGGCTTGGGAAGGTCCTTGCCTTTTCCAGGGAACATGGTACAATAAGGCAAAGCATACATTTTGTGGAAAAGGAGCCGCTATGAGCACTGTGAAAGAACCCCTCCACCCCCTGAGGACAGCCCGGTACCTGTGGCTGGGCATCCTTCTCTGCGCCCTGGTGGGCGGCGCCTGCTTTCTGGGCGGGCGGTGGTCCGCCGGCCGGTCTGAGACAGCGAAAATAGACACGGTCGTCCTGCAGAATCAGCTGTCGGAGATCCGGGAGCTGGCCACGGTCACCTACGCCTACACCAACATGGCCCAGTTCGAGAGCAGCAACGACTTCTACGGGGTGAAAATCCCCTTCACCACCAAGTCCTTCATCCTTACCTACGACGGCACCGTCAAGGCCGGGGTGGACCTGGACGGGGCGGAGGTGTCCGTCAGCGGCACCACGGTCACCATCACACTGCCGGAGGCGGAGATCCTCTCCCACGAGATCGATGAGGACAGCATGGAGGTGTTCGACGAGAAGACCTCCATCTTCAATCCCTTCACAGTGGAGGATTTCACCTCCTTCCAGTCGGATCAGAAGGCAGCCATGGAGGAAAAGGCCCTGTCCCGCGGGCTTCTGGCGGAGGCTCGCGCCAAAGCCGTCTCCAGCGTAGAGCAGCTGTTTGCCGCCGCACTGCCGGACACATACACCGTCACGGTCCAATAAAAAACAGAGGCGGAGCCGCGGCTCCGCCTCTTCTCATGCCAGGATATAGTCCCCCAGGGCCTCCGGCGTGTCCGCCAGATGGTCCGCCCCGGCGTCCTCCAGCTCCTGCCGGCTCCGAAATCCCCAGGTGACGCCGCAGGCCGTCAGGCCGCCGTTGTGGGCCGTTTGCATATCCACGCCGCTGTCTCCCACAAACAACGTCTCCTCCGGGCGCACTGCCAGGTCGGCCAGCAGAGCGTGGATGCCCGCCGGGTCCGGCTTCACCGGCACTCCCTTGACTTGGCCCCGCACCAGATGGAAGACACCGGGAAAGTAGTGTTCCACGATCTCCCGGCAAAAGCCGTCCGCCTTGTTGGAGTAAACCGCCAGGGTCACTCCCCGTCTCCCCAGCCGCTCCAGCAGTGCCGGGATGCCGTCATAGGGCCGTGTCTCGTCCATGTTGTGGGCGCCGTAATAGGCGGAAAACTGGGCGAGAGTATTGGCCAGCAGCAGGGGACTGCGGCTCTTCTCCGGAGAAAACCGCCGCACCAGATTGGGGATTCCATGGCCCACCATGGTCTTGAACTCCTCTGCGGAGTACTCCGGCCAGCCGTTCCGGCGGCAGACCCAGTTTCCGGCATTGGTCAGGTCCTGAATCGTGTCCAGCAGGGTGCCGTCCAGGTCAAAGATCACTGTATGATACATGGCCCGTCTCCTTTGTTCTTCGGTAAGATTGTTTTTATTTTATCAATTTCTCCGCACCGCTACAACTGGCATTCAAACCGAAAGGCGCGGTTTTCACCGCGCCTTTTTTATGAAAGTTTCCCGTCATTTCACAGGGGGCAGGGCTTCCAACCCCTCCCGGTCAGCAGAACACATTCCCGGAAACCCGCCGCTCTTGCCAGCTCCGCCGCCTGGCCGTAGCCGTACACGACCGTTTCCGGGCTGTGGGCGTCGGCGGTGAGGATGATCTGTCCTCCCATGCCCCGCCACTCCCGCAGAAGGAACACCGCCGGATAGGGCGTGTCCCGGTATCCCCGGGAGATGGCGCCGGTGTTGACCTCCAGCAGCGTGGCATCCGGGTCCGTGTGGTGCAGGGCCTCCAGCGCCGCCGTGCGGCAGCGGGGATCGTCCTCGTCAAACAGGGCATTTCCCCGATTCAGCTTGGTCACCAGGTCAATGTGGCCCAGAATGGCGGGTCTTCGGTCCGCCATGGCGGCTACATCCCGGTAGTAGCCCTCTGTCAGGGCCAGCATATCGCCGCCGAACATCTGGTCCCGGCAGGCGATCAGCCGCTCCCGGTCCCAGTCTATGCCATGGTACTTCCCGGTCTTCGGGTCATAGAGGTTGTGGACGGAGCCGATCCAGTAGTCCGCCCAGTCCGGAACCGGCTGTGCGGACCGGCTGTCCTGCTCGATACCCAGCAGGACCTCCATCTGTCCGGCGTATTCCTCCCGGAGGCGTAGCACCTGCTCCCGGTATTCCGCCGGATCGGTTGGCAGGACGTTGCCCGCGTCGTGGGGGATCTCCGTGTGGCTGTGGCCGGAGGCGCCGAAGAAGCGGACCCCTGCCGCATACGCGGCCGCAGCCATCTCCGCCAGGGTTCCCTTCCCGTCGCAGAGAACGGAGTGGGTGTGGACGGAGCAGCATTCCGGTGTCAGATTCATTGCATCCGCTCCTGCTTCACCTTGTGGTCGATGACATGGCGCTTCTCCAACTCCGCCGTCACGTCCTCCAGGGTGATGCCCATCTGGACCATCAGCACCATCACATGGTAGGTCAGGTCGGCGATCTCATAGATGGTCTCCTCCCTGTCCTCCTTGCGGCCGCCGATGATGACCTCGGTGCACTCCTCACCCACCTTCTTCAGGATCTTGTCCAGGCCCTTTTCAAAAAGATAAGTGGTGTAGCTGCCCTCCTTGGGATCGGTCTTCCGCCCTTGGATCAAGCGGTACAGGCCCTCATAGCTGAAAGCCTTCAACTCCTCGGAGAGGTAGACCGGCCGGAAGAAGCAGCTCTCCGCCCCGGTGTGGCAGGCGGGGCCGTCCTTCACCACCTCCACCACCAGGGCGTCCTTGTCACAGTCCGCGGTGATGGACACCACATGCTGGACGTTGCCGGAGGTCTCCCCCTTGCGCCAGAGCTGCTGGCGGCTGCGGGAGAAGAAGCAGGTCCGGCCCTCGTCAATGGTGATGGCCAGGCTCTCTGCGTTCATGTAGGCCAGGGTCAGGACCTCCTTGGTGTAGTGGTCCTGGACGATGGCGGGGATCAGGCCGTTTGCGTCAAATTTCAAATCCATGGTGCTGTCTCCTTTTCTTGGGTATGCCGCCCGTGGGCGGCTGGGACTCCGCTTCCCGTCCGGGACCGGGCGTTCTGTCAGATCCGCATCTCCACGCCTTGCGCCCGCAGATAGTGCTTCAGCTCCTTGATATCCACCTGCCGGGTGTGGAAGATGGACGCCGCCAGCCCCGCATCGATGCCGGGGTGGGTGAAGAGCTGGGCAAAGTCCTCCATTTTCCCGGCGCCGCCGCTGGCGATGATGGGCACGCTCACCCGTGATGCCAGGGCGTCCAGCATCTCCAGGTCAAAGCCCTGCTTGACGCCGTCGGTGTCGATGGAGTTCAACACGATCTCCCCGGCGCCGTCGGCCACGCCCCGGGCGGCCCACTCCATAGCGTCGATGCCGGTGTCCTCCCGGCCGCCCTTGGCGAAGAGGCGGAACTGCCCGTCCACCCGCTTCACGTCCATACTGAGCACCACGCACTGGTCGCCGTACTTCTTGGCTGCCGCGCCGATGATGGTGGGGTCCGCGATGGCGCCGGAGTTGACGCTCACCTTGTCGGCGCCGCATTTCAAGACCCGGTCAAAGTCCTCCAGCGTCCGGATGCCGCCCCCTACCGTCAGGGGAATGAAAATCTCGCCCGCAACCCGCCGCAGGATGTCCGTAAACAGGTTCCGGCCCTCCGCAGAGGCGGTGATGTCATAGAATACCAGCTCGTCCGCCCCGGATTCGTTGTAGAACCGGGCCATCTCCACCGGGTCTGCCATATCCCGCAGACCCTCAAAGTTGGTCCCCTTCACCACCCGGCCGTCCTTCACGTCCAGGCAGGGGATGATCCGCCTGGCTAACATGCGCCCACCTCCCGGATGACCGTTTTTAAATCCAGACGGCCCGTGTACAGGGCCTTGCCCAGAATGGCGGCTTTGGCCCCGATCTTCCGGAGCTCCCGCAGCTCCTCCAGACTGCTGACGCCGCCGGAGGCGGTGATGTCCAGGCCCTCAATTTTTGCCAGCTCCCGGTAGAGCGCCAGATTGGTGCCCTGTTCCGCCCCATCCCGGCTGATGTCCGTATAGATGACGGTCTGGACGCCCGCGTCCCGGAGGCGGCGGCAAAAGTCCACGCCCTTTTCCGCAGACAGCTCCTTCCAGCCGCTGACGGCCACGTAGCCGTCCCGGGCGTCCACCCCCACGGCGATCCGGTCGCCGTATGTTTGGGCCATCCGCTCCGTGAAGTCGAAATCCTTCACCGCGATGGTGCCCAGGATGCACCGGCCCACACCCAGATCCAGGTACCGGCGGATGCGGTCCTCGTCCCGGATTCCGCCGCCCACCTCGATGTAGAGGCCACCCTGTCCGGCAATGGCGGCGATGGTGTCAAAGTTGGCCAGGGTGCCGTCCTTGGCGCCGTCCAGGTCCACCACATGGAGGTATCCGGCACCGGCAGCGATGAAGTCCCGGGCCACGGCGCAGGGGTCCTGGGCGTAGACCGTCTCTTTGTCATAGTCTCCCTGATACAGGCGGACCACCTGTCCGCCCCGCAGGTCAATGGCGGGAAAAATCTGCATAGACCACGTCTCCTCTGTCAATCTTTGTTCTTGTTGTCCAGAAGCACCAGCACCAGACCGATGATCCCACAGAGCAGACCCACCGGGGCCCAATAGGCCCGCATCCAACTAAGAATCGTGAGCGCAGGGGGCTCAAATCCGACCAATACCAGCAGAATGCCGAACAGGATCCAGGCAAAACCCAGCCAGATCCGCCTCATGCCGTCTCCTCCCAATCTAATTATAGGTGCTCCTTGCAGGAGAGCTCCTCCGCATCCAGCCGCAGGACGCACACGGCGTCCACCGCCGCGTCCGGAAAGGTCCAGTCCCCGCAGCAGGTAGCCTGGCGCATGATAGCCGCCAGACCCCGCCGCCTCTCTTCCGCCGTCTCTACCACACGGATGGGGCCCTCGCCGATGACGCTTTGAAACGCGGCGGTGTAGCCGCAGGCCGCCTCCGCCCCCTGAAGCCGGTAGCCGGTGTCCAGCTCGAACCCGGCCCAGCCGTTTCGGCGGACCAGGTCCACCTTCCGCCCCTCCGCGGCGCCGTGGAAGTAAAAGACATGGCGGCCGCCCTCCACCGTGTGGCCGAAGTTCACCGGCACCACGTAGACGCCTCTGCCGTCCTGAAGGCCCAGGCGGCAGACTTCACATGCGTCGATAACCGCCCGGACCTTCTCCGGAGCCGTGACGGCCCTGTCCTGTCGTCTCATAGGTCTCATGGCATCCTCCCTCACAGTTCTGCAAAGGCCCGCAGCAACCGCAGTCCCGTGTCCCCGGATTTCTCCGGGTGGAACTGGGTGCCGTAGACGTTTCCCCGGCGCACCACACCGGTGACATCCACATTGCCGTACCGGGACGCGGCCAGAGTGCCGGCGGCGCAGTCCCGGGCATAGAAGCTGTGGACGTAATACACATACTCTCCGTCCCGGACGTGGCGGAACAGGGGGTCATCTTTCAAAATCTGCAAGCTGTTCCAGCCCATGTGGGGGACCTTCAGCGTCTTGTCCGTCAGGTCCCGGCGGAGGTCCACTACTTGGCCGGGCACCAGCCCCAGGCCGGGGTGCTCCCCGTACTCAAAGCTCTTGTCAAACAGCAGCTGCATCCCCAGGCAGATGCCCAGGAGAGGCTTCTTCTCCGCCTCCTCCTGAATCACCGGCACCAAGCCGGTGGCATCCAGCTTGGCGCGGGCGTCCCCAAAGGCGCCCACGCCGGGCAGGATGATCCGGTCTGCCGCCCGGAGGCGGCCGGCGTCGCCGGTGACCTCCGCCTCCAGGTCCAGGGCCCTCAGGCTGGAGAGCAGAGAGAACAAGTTCCCCACGCCGTAGTCTACAATTGCAATCATTTACAGCACACCCTTCGTGCTGGGAATTTCATCCCGGTGTTTTTCGTCCGGGGCCACAGCCATCTTCAAGGCCCGGCCCGCGCCCTTGAACACGGCCTCCAGAATGTGGTGGGTGTTCTCCCCGGCCATCTGCCGGATGTGGAGGGACATGGGGCACGCCCGGACGAAGGCCAGGAAGAACTCCTTGCCCAGCTCCGTATCGAAGTCCCCCACCCTTTGGGCGGGCAGGTCCACGGACCAGCCCAGATAGTCCCGGCCGGAAAGGTCGCAGGCCACCAGCACCAGCGTCTCGTCCATGGGCAGGAGGAACTGGCCGTAGCGCGTGATACCCCGCTTGTCCCCCAGAGCCTCTGCAAAGGCCCGGCCCAGGCAGATGCCGATGTCCTCCACGCTGTGGTGGCCGTCCACCTGGGTGTCCCCCTGGCAGCGGATGGTCAGGTCAAAATCCCCATGCCGGGCGAACAGCTCCAGCATGTGGTCCAGGAACCCCACGCCGGTGGCGATGTCCGCCTTCCCAGTGCCGTCCAGGTTTAAAGAGAGCTGGATCCGGGTCTCCCGGGTGTCCCGCCTGATATCAGCAGTGCGCATCTCTCCGCCTCCTTACAGCTCTTCCAGGATGGCCGTCAGCTCCTCCACCAGGGTCTCCATCTGCTCCATGGATCCGATGGTAATGCGGATATAGTCCCGGATCCGGTCCGCGTCGAACCAGCGGACCAGGACGCCGTTCTCCTTCAGCTTCCGGTACAGGGTCTCGCCGGGAAGCTGGCTGTGGCGGGCAAAGACGAAGTTGGCCTGGGAGGGCAGGACAGTGAAGCCCAAATTCTCCAGCTCTCCCACGGTCCAGGCCCGGGTCTGCCGGATGGCAGCGGTGCAGGCGGCGAAGTACGCCTCGTCCGCCACAGCGGCGGCCCCTGCCGCGATGGACAGCCGGTTTACATTGTAGGGATGGAAGCTGTATTTCACCCGGTTCAGGTCCGCGATCAACTCCGGGCTGCCCAATGCGTAGCCCACCCGACCGCCGGCCAGGGACCGGCTCTTGGACATAGTCTGGGTCACCAGCAGGTTGTCATAACGGTAGATCATGGGCACGCAGCTCTCGGCGCCGAAGTCCACATACGCCTCGTCCACGATCACCACTCGGTCTGGGTTCGCCTCCAGCAGCCGCTGGATGTCGTTCCGGGGCACGGCAATACCGGTGGGGGCATTGGGGTTGGCGATGACAATGGTGCCGGGGAAATCCATATAGTCGTCCACATGTAAGGTGAAGTCCTCCCGCAGGGGGATTATCTTCACATCCAGATCGAACAGGGCAGCCTGGGACTTATAGAACCCATAGGTAACATCCGCAAAGGCCACGGGTTGCCCCGCTCCGCAGAAGGCCCGGAAGGCAAAGGCCAGCACCTCGTCAGAGCCGTTGCCCGCCAGCACGTTCTTGGCTTTCAGCTCATAGCGCCTGGCGATGGCCTCCGTCAGCGCGGCACAGGTGGGGTCGGAGTACAGGTTCAGTTTCAGGATCTCCGCCCGGTTGATGGCCTTGAGAACCTTGGGCGACGGGGGGAAGGGGCTCTCATTGGTGTTCAGCTTTACATACTGCTGATCCTGGGGCTGCTCGCCGGGGGTGTAGGGGGCAAGGCGCTCCGCCTCCTGGGAAATCCAGCGGCTCATGGGATCACTCTCCTTTCTCTTCCGTGCGGGACAGGGCAGACCGGGCGTGGCCGTGGAGGCCCTCCCGCTCTGCAAAGTCCGCGATCCGGGGGGCGGCGTCTGCCAGCGCCTCCCGGGTGTAGTAGATGAACTGGGTCTTCTTCACAAAGTCGTCTACGCTGAGGGGACTGGAAAACCGGGCCGTACCGCTGGTGGGCAGGGTGTGGTTGGGACCCGCGAAATAGTCCCCCAGCGCCTCTGGCGTGTGGCGGCCCAGAAAAACGCTGCCGGCGTTTTTGACCAGGGGCAGCAGGGCAAAGGGATCGTCCACGCACAACTCCAGATGCTCCGGAGCGATGCGGTTGGCGGCCTCCACTGCCGCGGCCAGGTCCTTTGTCACCAGGATCTTACCGTTGGCCTCCAAGGACTTTTGAGCGATATCTCGCCGGGGCAGGTCCGTCAGCTGGCGCTCCACCTCGTTTTGGACGGCCTCCGCCAGGGGGCGGCTGTCCGTCACCAGCACGGCGGCGGCGTGGGCGTCGTGCTCCGCCTGGCTCAACAGGTCCGCCGCCACCCAGGCGGGGTCGCTCTTCCCGTCCGCCACCACCAGGATCTCACTGGGGCCGGCGATCATGTCGATGTCCACCTGTCCGAACACCTTCCGCTTGGCGGCAGCCACAAAGACGCCGCCGGGACCCACGATCTTGTCCACCTGGGGGACTGTCTCCGTGCCGTAGGCCAGGGCCGCCACCGCCTGGGCGCCGCCGATCTTGAACACCCGGTCCGCCCCGGCGATTTTTACCGCTGCCAGAGCTTCTGCAGAGATGGCGCCGTTTTGGTTCGGCGGCGTCACCACCGCGATCTCTTTTACCCCGGCGATCCTGGCAGGGATGACGTTCATCAAAATGGTGGAGGGAAAAGCCACCGGGCTGCCGGGTACGCAGATGCCCACCCGCTCGACAGGCGTGTATCGCTGGCCCAGCACCACGCCGGGCCGGTCCGTCAGGCAGAAGTCCCGGTGGACCTGTGCCTCATGGAAGTGCCGGATATTGTCCGCCGCCTGCCGCAGCGTCTCCCGGAAATTCCCGTCCACACAGTCCCAGGCGGCGCGCAGCTCCTCCGCCGTCACCTCAAACCGCTCCAGATCTGCGCCGTCGAACCGGCGGGTGTATTCCCGCAGGGCCTCATCCCCCCGGGTGCGGACGTCCGCCAGAATGGCGGCCACCGCCGCATCCACATCCTCCTCCGCCTGGGGGGGGCGGTCAAAGAGGGGCAGGTCCTCCAGGCGGTCCGCCTCATAGATGGGAATCATGCCTCCGTCACCTCCTTCAGCCTGCCCAGAAGCGCCTCGATCTCCTGGTGCTTGAACTGGTAGCTGGCCCGGTTGGCGATGAAGCGGGCCGAGATGGGCATGAACTCCGTCAGCACCTTCAGATCGTTCTCCCGCAGGGTGGTGCCCGTCTCCACGATGTCCACAATCACATCAGAGAGGCCCAGGATGGGGGCCAGCTCAATGGAGCCGTTCAGCTGGATGATGTCGATGTCTCGGCCCTGGGCGGCGTAGTACCGCTTGGCGATATTCCCGAATTTGGTGGCCACCCGCAGGGCCCGGCTCTGGTCCTCGGTAAAGTCTTTCGGCCCGGCCACGCACATGCGGCACCTGCCCAAGCCCGTGTCCAGCAGCTCATACACATCCGCGCCGGACTCGGCCAGGATGTCCTTGCCTACGATGCCGATGTCCGCCGCGCCGTGCTCCACGTAGATGGCCACGTCGCTGGGCTTCACCAAGAAGTAGCGGATGCCCGCCTTTCGGTTCTCCACCACCAGCTTCCGGGTGTCGGCGTAGTTTTCCGGGCAGCCGTAGCCCACGCCCGCCAGCAGGTCGTAAACCTTGTCTCCCAGGCGGCCCTTGGGCAGGGCCACGTTCAGCATCACCAGGCCAGCCGGCTCCGCCGCCGCGTCGGACAGCCGGTCCAGCTCGTCTAAGTACAGCGCAAAGCCGATGGCCCGGGCGCCGGGGCGGAACTGCTCCGCCAGGGGGTCATACTGCCCGCCCCGGAGCACTGCCCGGGGCGCTCCCGCCAGATATCCCTGGAGCACCAAGCCGTTGTAATACTCCATATCGTTCACCAGGGAGAAGTCCAGCTTCCAGTGGTCCGTCTGCCCCTGGTCCTCCAGCGCCCGACACAGGCCCCGCAGCTCTTCCAGCGCCGCCCCCATGGCGGCGTTCAGGGCCAGCACCTCCGCGGCAGCAAGAACCTCCTGCCAGGGCCCTGCCAGAGTCCCCAGGCGGCAGAGTGCGTCCGTCCCCTGGCGGGAGAGGCCCGCGGCCTCAGCGGCTTTGCGCAGCTCATGGACGTTTTTGTCCCGGATGCAGGTGAGGAGCCTGGGCCGCACAGCCTCCTGGGCGCCCACCGCGTCAAAGAGGCCGGTGACGAAGCCCATGTGGCTGATCTCCAGCACGAAGTCCCGCCCGGTCAGGGCCAGGCTCCGCAGGGCCAGGGACACCACCTGGGCCGCAGCGGCATCATCCACGGCACCGATGCACTCCAGGCCCATCTGACTGATCTCCCGGAAGGTATGGCTCTCCTGGCTGGGGCGGTAGACGTTTTCCTGATAGTAGTACCGGCCGCAGCCGCCGGGCCCCACCTGGGCATTCTTGGCGATGGAGAGGGTCACGTCCGGCTTCAGCGCCAGCAGCCGCCCGTCCAGGTCCGTAAAGGTGATGACCTGCTCGCTGGAAAGAAAACGGCGGTTCTCCTGATAGAGACCGTATTCCTCGAACCGACCCATGTGGTATTTGCGGAAGCCCTCCTGTTCATACAGCAGCCGCAGCTGCAGCGATGCCCGCTCCTGGGGCCGCAGGACGTTCAGATCCAGTTCCATGGGGACTCTCCTCCCGGCGGACTATCAGCCCGCGTTGATTTCAGCATTTATTTTACTTTATTTTATTAGCAAAGTAAAGCGGTAATTCGGTAGTAAGAAAAATTCTATGCTTTTAACAAATTCAACTTCGCACAAAACAGAAGTTAACGTGATTTTACACCCAGGATGGTGTTTTTGCAATCTCCCTTTCCCCTGTTCCCGCCCTGACATTTCCAGCCCTAAAAATGAAATTTTCTTCATAGATAGAGGATTTCCGACAAATGCTCCTTTTATCATTTAAAGAAAACCCATGATTCTATGGAGTATGGCAATGAAAAGAAGTACCCCTCTGACCCGCAACATCGGCGCGAAAGTGAAATACTACCGGAAGCTCCGCGGCCTTTCCCAGAAGCAGCTGGCCGCCCAGCTGCAGACCAACGGCTGCGATATCACGGAGACCATGCTGGGCCACATCGAGACGGGCTACCGCTCCACTTCCATTTTTGAGATCGACAAGCTGGCCGAGGCGTTGAAAGTGGACTACAACGCCCTGTTTGCCCAGGATTAACGGCACGGTACGGAGAGATCTCCGCGCCGTGCCGTTTTGCTTCCGGTCATCCGTTGTCCAGGGCCACGGTGTAGGTGAAGGAGAGGCGGTTGCCCTCCTCCACCGGCTGCCAGCCCATGCCTTGGAAGTAACAAAAGCCTGTCTGCTCCACCTCTGCCGTGATGATTACCCCCGGCTGATGAAGGGTGAAGCCCCGCTCCCAGTCCGCCTCCTCCTGCTCCCGCAGCTGGGCCTGCCGGGAGAGAGACCAGAAAGGCGCCTCCCTGCGCCCCCAGACCAGGGCCGTCACGATTTGGGGCACATAGCTGTCAGGTGTTTCCACCCACATAGCTGTGGTATTTTGGAAGGTTCCGGACATGGTGACCGCTGTGACATGGCCGTCCTCCACCGTGTAGTGGAACGCCTTGGCATCGTCCCAGGGGTTCACATCCATCAGGTCTTCCAGGGAGATGATCTGGCTGCCATCCTCCGGCTTTTCCTGCCACTGGCCGTCTTCATCCAGATAGGCCCTGCCGCCAAAGTCCAGATATTCCGCCTGGCGGTTGTAGTTCTCCGCGAACTCCGCCACAGTCAGATCCCCTCTGTTGGGCGGCAGCTGGGACCAGCTGTTGACAGCCTCTCCCACTATCAGCACCAGGAGTACCGTCAGGATCAGCGATGCGGCGTATCGGAGCCGGAAGGGCTTTGCGGTGTAGGCCACCCCGTCGTCCCAGGGCTGGGGCTCCTCTTTCCAGCACCGCCAAGCAGATCGGAGGATCATCACAAGAGACAGTATGGGGATATAAAAGCCCAATCCCATCCATAGCATCATGAGATAGCGGGTCACGCCCTCGCTGTATGGGAGGTTTTTTCCATCCATTCCAGCCAGCCGCATCCCCAACAGGGCCTGCCCGGCGTGGTGCCCCAGAGATGCAGGGACAGAGGTTCCAAAACACCCAGCAGGACCACCCCCGCGAAACTGATAGCCAGTGCGGCCCGAGTCGGGTTATACCCCAGCAGGCATAGTCCCGCCACCAGCAGCATCCGCACCAGCATCTCATCGAACATTCGGGCGAACAGCCGCCGGGAGGCGCTGCACACCGTAGGCAGCCGGTCCGTCTCCGGCAGGGCCGAAGCAGATGCCTTCTCCCACCAGGGGCCGCCCTCCCCCGGCAGGGCCGGGGCGTCCAGGTCCGCCAGGTACCTCCCCGGGTCCAGGCCGGTGAATGTGGCGCCGGTCCGCCGCAGGTCGCCGCAGACCCGCTCCACCCGGCCCAGGGCGGCCTGTTCGCCGCCCACCTCCGCCAGCCGCCGGTCCAGCACGGCAGAAAGTTCCGCCCTGCCGTCCCGCAAGGCCCGAAGCGCCTCGATGGTTACTCCCAGCCGCCGCAGCAGCTTGATCTTCTCCAGGGTCCGCAGGTCCTCCTCGCTGTAATCCCGGTAGCCGTTACCGGACCGGGCGGGGGCCAGCAGCCCCTCCGCCTCGTAGTAGCGGATATTGGCCCGGGGCACGCCGGACCGGGCCTCCATCTCCTTGCTGGTCAATGATACCGCCTCCTTTGGCCTCAGGATAAAGTATCAAGGGACTTGACAGTCAAGCCTTTTTCGCAAAAAAGCCGCCCGCCGCCGGAGATTTCCCGGCTGGACATTCCCCTTTGCCTCTGCTATGATGGTATCATCTTCGCCGGGGCTCTGCAAGACCACCGGCAGATCAATAAAAAGGAGAGACTGCCATGTTCACCCCATCCGACAAGTGCCCCCGTCGGGATGCCTGCGTCCAGAACGGCAAGGGCCTCATCCACATGAAGGACCTGACGGACAAGGAGGGCCTCTATAACCACGGCCGCCTGTTCGCCCACGTCACCGTGGACCCAGGCTGCTCCATCGGCGACCACCCCCACGACCATGAGACCGAGTTTTACTACATCATCAAGGGCGAGGGCGTGTTCAACGACAATGGCAAGGAGATCGTGGTCCGCCCCGGCGACATCTGCGCCACCGGCTACGGCGAGGTCCACGGCCTGGAGAACCGGGGCACGGAACCCGTGGAGCTGATTGCTTTAATCGTGGGAGAATAAAACCGGATCCAAGCGGCCCCAGGGGCCGCTTTTTCCTGCCCTGAAAAAAACTTTCCCCTCCCTGAAAGTTTTTTCCCCGCCGGATCGTATCCTGGGTGAGAGCGCTCCAAAGGAGTTGAGATACATGGACGATATGGAACAGGCGGAGCGGCTGGCCAACACATACGCCGACGCGATCCTCCGCCTCAGTTACACCTATCTGAAAAACACCCACGATGCCCAGGATATCTGCCAGACGGTCTTCGTGAAGCTGCTGATGGAGCCCCGGGAGTTTAAGAGCCCGGAGCACGAGCGGGCCTACATCCTGCGGATGGCGGCCAACGCCTGCAAGGACCTGCTGAAAAGCCCCTGGCGGCAGCGGTCCCAATCCCTGGACGTCGGACTGGAGGTCCCCGCCCCCCAGGCGGGCGACGGGTCTGTGCTGGAGGCGGTAAATCAGCTGCCGCCCCACTACCGGGCCGTCATTTACCTGTTCTATTACGAGGGTTACCAGGCTGCCGAGATCGGTCAAATCCTGGGCATCCCCACCGCAACCGTCCACACCCGGCTGGCCCGGGGACGGACGAAGCTGAAAGAACTTTTGGGAGGATATGGCTATGAACAGCCCGTTTGAATATCAGGAGTCCCTGAACAGCCTGCACTTTACAGAGGAGGAAAAGGCCGCCATCGCCCGCCGGGCCGCGGAGGCGGCGCGGAAGCAGACCCGGCCCGCCCGCCGCCCCGTCCGCCGGATAGCCCTGATCGCCGCTGCGGCGGTGCTGGTGCTGGCAGTGGGCACCGCCGGCGCCACCGGCATCCTGCGGTCCGCTGCGGAGGTCTTCTCTCCCCTCTTCGGCGGGGCACCCGCTCAGACGGAGATCATCGACAAGATCGGCTATCCCGTGGGCGCCAGCGACACGGACAACGGCGTCACCGTCACCGCCGACGCCGTCATGGGCGATGCGTATAATGCCGTTATCGTCTACACCATCAGTCGGGACGACGGTACCCGCCTGCTGCCGGAGGACATCACAGGCGAAATGCTGCTGGTCCACGGCAACGGCACGGACCTGAGCATTCTGGGCGGAAGCCACGGCAGCAGCTATTTTGTGGTGGAGGATCCCGCAGCCAGCTCCATCCAGATGGTGGAGACGGTCAGCGCCGACAAGCCCATCAACGACTGCACCGCCACCGGTGTGTTCGAGAACCTCTACAAGTGGGACGAGGAGGCCGGCGAGGCCGTACCCATCATCGAGGGCAAGTGGAGGCTCAAGTTTGAGATGACCTACGAGGACAGCTCCGTCACCCTGAGCGGCGGCGAGACCTTCACCCAGGACGGCATGACCTTCACCATCGACTCCATCACCCTCTCTCCCGTGGCCTACAAGGTGGACTACACCGTGGACAGCGAGGTGGTGTGGAGCAACTCCGGCAGCGGCCGGCAAAGCGAAGAGGACCGCCTCACCACACAGCGGTACTTCGAAAACGTGGAAATCCTGCTGACCCTCACCGACGGCACGGTGATCGACCTGTCCAACGCCGGCGGCAGCATCGGCCCGGAGGATGGCGTCACTGTCTGCTCCAAGGGCGAGGTGTTCTCTGAGGTCCTCCCCATGGAGGACATGGCCTCCATCTCTGTGGGCGGCGTGGTGTACGATCTGACAGTGGAGTGAGCTGAGGCATTCCCAGGCAGGCCGAACCGTTCCGGAAGCAGCGCAGAGAACTGTGCGGCCGCCTCTATCGGACGGCTCTCAGACGAAGGGGCCCGCACTGCTCTAAATTAAAACTTTGCCTGTCCTGTCAAAACGTTTTTTGCAGAAGAAGGACCCGCCGGGGCACACGCCCCAGCGGGTCCTTATCTTTTGCAGTTCCGGTTACTGGGGCGCCACGTGCTCCGGCTTTACCAGATCCGCCAGCAGCTCCTTCGCCCGCTCCACGTCCTCCGGCTTCACGGAGATGTAGTAGGTCAGCCGGTCGATCTTCCCGTTGGGGCCGAAGTCCCGGTGGTCCAGCTTGGCGCCGCAGCCGCACGCCGGCGCCTCCGTCTCATAGAAACCGGTCTCCATGACCTTGATGCCAGCATCCTTCAGCCGCTGCCGGGCTTCCTTCCACCGGGGTTTGTCGCCCCAGACCTCATAGGCCTTCTCACGCTTTCCGAACAGCGCCATACGTCAGCCCTCCAGGGACTTCCAGGCAGTCTCCAGGGCGATCTCCATCATCTCGTGGAAGGAGTCCTGCCGCTCCTGGGCGGAAAGGGACTCCCCGGTGAAGATGTGGTCGGAGATGGTCAGCAGGGACAGCGCCCGCTTCCCCAGCCGCTGGGCCGTCCAGTAGAGGCCAGCCGTCTCCATCTCCAGCGCCAGGATGCCGAACTTCCGGTACATGGCCCCGGCGTCGGGGTTGTCGTTGTAGAACTGGTCCGCCGTGAACACCTGACCCACATCTGCCCGGACGCCCATGGCCTCCGCCGTCTCCACCGCGTCCCGGAGGAGCCGGAAGTCGGCGGTGGCGCACAGCTGGCCGGGGAACCGGTACTGGTCGGCGAAGTGGGAGTTGGTAGAGGCCCCCAGGGCGATGACCACATCCCGGACCTTCACATCATCCCCGATGCCGCCGGCGGAGCCGATGCGGATGATGGTATCCACACCGAAGAATTGGTACAGCTCATAGCTGTAAATACCCATAGAGGGCACGCCCATACCGTGGCCCATGACGGAGATGCGCTTGCCCTTGTAGGTGCCGGTGTAGCCCAGCATGTTCCGGACGGTGTTGAAGCACACCACCTCCTCCAGATAGTGGTCCGCCACGTACTTGGCCCGCAGGGGGTCGCCGGACATCAGCACAGCTTTTGCAATCTGGCTCTCTTCCGCCGCGATAGAGGCGGATGGGGATTCCTTGATGGCCATTTTTGATTCCTCCTTGTAATGTAGATGTCAGATATTCCATTTCGTTGTCACTTCTTGTCGTCAAACAGCGCCTTCAGGCTCTTGGTATAAGGCGGGCGGCAGATGCCCTTCTCTGTGACGATGCCGGCGATCAGCTCATGGTCCGTCACATCGAAGGCGGGGTTGTAGCACTTCACCTCGGGCAGAGCCATAGGCTTTTCGTACCACATGGTCTTGATCTCCTCGCCTTCCCGCTCCTCGATGGGGATGTGGTCCCCGTCGGGGCAGGCCATATCAATCGTGGAGGTGGGGCCCAGCACGTAGACGGGAATGCCGTAGTGCTTAGCCAGAATCGCCACGCCGGAGGTACCGATCTTGTTGGCGGTGTCGCCGTTGGCGGCCACCCGGTCGCAGCCCACGAAGCAGGCCTGGACCCAGCCGTTCTTCATGACAATGGAGGCCATGTTGTCGCAGATCAGCGTCACGTCCACCCCGGCCCGCTGGAGCTCATAGCTGGTGAGCCGGGCGCCCTGGAGCAGGGGGCGGGTCTCGTCGGCGAATACCCGGATGTGCATCCCTCGCTCCGCCGCCAGCAGGAAGGGGCCCTGGGCCGTGCCGTATCGGGAGGTGGCAAGGGGCCCGGCATTACAGTGTGTCAGGACGCCGTCGCCCTCCTTCAGCAGACTCAGACCGTATTCGGAGATGGCCCTGCATTTGGCGATGTCGTCCTCATGGATGGCTACTGCCCGCTCGTACAAAGCGTCCAGCATTTGGCCCCGGGTATCGTGGACATGCTCCAAGGCGGTGCGCATCATCTCCCGGATGGCCCAGCCCAGATTCACCGCCGTGGGACGGGCCGCGTCCAGCTGCTGGCCATAGTCGCTGAGGCGCTTCAAAAACGTGGGACGGTCCTCGGTCCGGATGGACTTGGCCAGCACATACATGCAGTAGGCGGCGCAGATGCCGATGGCCGGGGCCCCCCGCACCCGCAGGGCCCGGATGGCCTCCACCATCTCGTCAATGGTCTGGAGGCGGATCTCCTTCTCCTCCCCCGGCAGCAGGGTCTGGTCGATGATGTAAAGGGCCTCCGCCTTCCGGTCGTAGCGGATGTTCTGGGCATGGGTTACCGCGGTGATATCTGGCATGGTGGTTCTTCCTTTCCAAACGGCGGCCGCCCCTCCGGTCTCCCGGGGCAGCGCCTTCGTGTTCTCCCGTCCAGTGTATCGCAATTTCCCCGCCGACGCAAGGGGGGGAGGTCCGCAGTTCCCTTTTCAAGCTCCGTTGTGATGGCCTGAACTCCGTCTTTCACCAACCGACCTTGTGAAAAATGGGTCTGTATGATAAAATAGGGGTGTTTCCAGTGAGCTTGTGTATCAGGAGGGATTGTATGCGCCAGCCCCAAACGATCTGGTCCTTATGCGCTTTTATATTTGGGTTGATGGGAATCATTTTTGTTTTCCTCGGGATGCTCTTTTATATCACAGACATCCCTGTGAATGGCGGCTGCAATTGGTCTTTTATCCCAATTGGGGCGATCCTTTTATTGGGCAGTATTGTTTGTTTGGCGAGGTGCGGTCTGCAGGAGCAGCGCAGAAAGCACCTAAAAACAAACGGCATTTCAGTGGTCGGAAAAATTCAATCCGTTCGACATCTAGTTTGGATCAACTGGAACACAAAGACATTTGTAAACTGGCCCGGGCAATGCTCTCCGTGGGTCGTTCAATGCTCCTACTGTTATGGCGGACGGACTTATACAGTCAAAAGCCTCTTGTCATGGATAAAGCCGGCTACTGATTTTCAGCAGCCCGTTATTTATCTTGATCCACGCAATCCAGTACATGCCTATGTGGATATGGATACAATCAAGTGGGAACTTTCATCTTTTTGAGCGCAATCACAAGCCGATCATATCTACAGGCCTCTCTGTTGATTTCACCAAATGAAGCGATTGCATACGATTCGCCAAGGGCTACCGCAGCAAAACAGCAGGGCGGCGGGAATGCTCCCGCCGCCCTGTGTATCTGTCACACGCGGAGGATCCAGCCGTCCTTCCGGGGCTTGGGGGCGGGCAGGTCCCCCTCCACATACCCCAGGATGCAGTTGCCCACACCACGGTAGGTCTCCGGCAGCCCCCACTTCTTCAGCAGTTCCTTGCCCTCCGGCCGGTCAAAAAGCTCCATGGCCCGGTTGATCCAGCAGGAGCCCAGTCCCAAAGCCGCGGCAGCGGTCATCAGGTTTCCCATCACCAGGGAGCCGTCCTGCAGCCAGTTCAGCTTCTCTCCGTCCCCCAGAACCACCACCACGGTGGGGGCACCGTAGAAGGGATCCGTGCCGGGATTGCCCTGGATCTCCGCGTTCAGCTTGGACATCCAGGCAATGGTCTCCGGGTCCTGGACCACCACCATGACAGAGGTCTGGAGTCCCTTGGCGGAAGGCGCCCAGGTGCCCGCCTCCAGAATGGCGTTCAGCTCCTCGTCCCTGATCTGCTCCGCCTTGTACTTGCGGACGCTCCGGCGCTCCTTCAAAACCTTCAATGTCTCGTTCATGTTCGCAGCTTCCTTTCTATCGTTATGTTGCTTTGAAAATCAAATGGCTCCGGGTTCCAGCACCTGCCCCATAATCTCCCGGCACTTTTGGTACATCAGGATGGTGTCGCGCAGGCCAGGACGCACAGGTCCGCCGCTTCCCCGGCCCGGACCATCTCCACAGTTTTCTCCGGGCCGTAATAGGTGTGCTCCAGATCCACGGTCAAGAACCGGAACCCGGCGTAGCCCGCGGCCTCCACAAACTCCGGTGCAGCGGACTGGATGAAGGTCCCCAGAAAAGGCCGCCCCTCCGCCAGCAGAGCGGAAAATGCAACGTGCATGGCCGTGCCCCTTTCTCATCTATTATAGCACATCCCCCCGGAATTCCCAACGTTTTTTCACATCAGGTATCGCCCCTTTGCGGATTCCGGAGGTGACAGCTGTCCCGTGACGTGCTATACTGATAAAAATATTGCGCTTTGGCAGGACTTTTTCCCAACTGTTCCAAATTAAGGAGTGATTTTGACCATGCCCCAGCCTCTTTCTGAACGCACCGCCAGTTTCACCGATTCCGTGATCCGGCGGATGACCCGCGTCTCCCTGAAGTACGGCGCGGTGAACCTGTCCCAGGGCTTCCCCGACTTCGAGCCGCCCCAGGCGATCCTGGAACGGCTGGCCCAGGTGGCCCGGGAGGGCCCCCATCAGTACTCCGTCACCTGGGGGGCCCAGAACTTCCGAGAGGCCCTGGCCCGCAAGCAGTCCCGCTATATGGGCCGCACCATCGACCCGGACAAGGAAATCGTGGCCACCTGCGGCTCCACCGAGGCTATGATGTGCGCCATGATGACCGCGGCCAACCCCGGGGACAAGGTCATCGTCTTCTCCCCCTTCTATGAGAACTATGGGGCAGACACCATCCTCTCCGGGGCGGAGCCCATCTATGTGCCACTGCACCCGCCCGCCTTCACCTTCGACGTGGACGAGCTGGAGGCTGCCTTCCGCCAACGTCCCAAGGCCCTGGTGCTGTGCAACCCCTCCAACCCCTGCGGCCGGGTCTTCACCCGGGAGGAGCTGCTGACCATTGCGGAGATGGCCACCAGATACGACACCTACGTCATCACCGATGAGGTGTATGAGCACATCGTCTACGCCCCCCACCGGCACACCTACTTCGCCACCCTGCCGGGGATGTGGAACCGGACGCTGTCCTGCTCCTCCCTGTCCAAGACCTACTCCATCACCGGCTGGCGGCTGGGATACATCATCGCGCCGGAGGAGATCATCGACCGGGCCAAGAAGGTCCACGACTTTCTGACGGTGGGCTGCGCCGCGCCGCTGCAGGAGGCGGTAATCCCCGGCCTGGAGTTCGGCCAGGACTACTATGACGACCTGCTGGCCAAGTACACCCACAAGAAGGACCTGTTTCTCAAGGGGCTGGATGACCTGCACATCTCCCACAATGACCCGGAGGGCGCCTACTACGTGCTGCTGGACATCAGAGAGTACGGCTATGAGAGCGATCTGCAGTTCTGCAAGAACCTGGCCCGGGAGGTGGGCGTGGGGGCCGTGCCCGGCTCCAGCTTCTTCCGGGAGCCGGTGAACCACCTGATCCGCCTCCACTTCGCCAAGAATGACGACACCCTCAACGAGGCCCTGAACCGGCTGGAGAAGATCCAGAAGCTGAAAAAATAATCCCCCTCGGGCCCGTCCGGAAAACCCGGACGGGCCCTTTTTCGTCTAAAGACAGAAGAGGTTCTCTTCCCTCCGCCCCAGTCCGCGCATATCCCTTTTTCTCCCCGCATAGGATGGAGCAACAAGAGGCGGGGAGTGTTGTGTTTTGAAGGGTAACATGGAGGAGCGGGCCGAACGGCTGGCTCAGTACATCATCGAAAACCGGACCACGGTCCGCGCCGCCGCACAGAAATTCGGCATCAGCAAATCCACAGTGCATACGGAAGTGATAAATTAGAGCGGTTGATATGGGCGATACAGTAAGCGCCCATACAGGCAATCAGGCGGCATAGATCAGCACCGGGGACGGGCTGGCCTATGCCGCCTGATTGCGTTTTGGAGTGAAGGGGGGGTGCAGCCGCGATTTTGCGGGTCGCACCGGCTTCCCTCCAAAACAGGGGTTTCCAAAGGGGATGCCCCTTTGGCACACGGCTTTGCTTGCAAAGTGTAGTGTGTTATACCTGCTGTCACGGCTGGCGGGTAAAATGAGGGTTTCGCCGGATGGAAACGCTTGTTTTGCCCGCCAGGAAAACGGGCAGGTTTTTGCGGATGGGGATGAGCAAAAAGCTGGGCGGTTTCGTGAGTGGCAGCGGGGATATGAACCTGTTGTAATAAAATTAGTCTTCGGGGTCTTCCTTTACGACAACAGTTGCATTAGGATGATGCCGTACATCATTTCGAGTAAACCAATTTTCAACAGTTAAGTCATCTATAAGGCCATCTGGCTTGCATAAGTCTCCGCTTTCTTCGAATGGCGCAATTTGAGGCCAATTGATTTTTTGAATTTCCTCCATCGTATATTGGCGATGGTGTCCAATCTGAAAATCTAAATGTTGCCCAAACCTACTTCTAAGTAATCCTATCAGAACAAGCCTATCCCTATATTGTGGCACGCCATACTCTAATGCATTTTCCAATGAATCGAATAGGGAATAGCCTGCCCTGTAAAGCTTGCGCTTCATACGTTCATAAAACTCTTTGTGCTTTTTTGTCTGAAACAAGCCTTTCACATTTTCTAACACAAAAAAGTCTGGTTTGTATTTAGTTATAAGTTTTACATACACAGATGTTAGCTGCCCATTTTCCCCTTTCTCGCCTTCGTTCTTCCCGGCTGTAGAAAAATCTGGGCAAGGTGGGCCACCAATAAAGCCAATCAACTTATTCTCTCGATTGTTATAATTGGGAAAAGTCTTGTTCCATAGAGTATCTGATAGATAATCCCTAACATCGTTTTCGCTATATCCATAGACCGGAGTATGCCCGCTATTTCTTCTCGCATATTGATATGCACTCAAAAAACGTTTATCGTGCTCATTAACAAAGACGATGTTGAAACCGGCATTTTCAAATCCCAAATCCAAAAAACCCAATCCAGAGAAAAAAGAAAACACTTCAACATCCATCTTCTTCTCTCCCAACAAGTTTATTTTAATTCCCCGAATTAAACTCCACAAGTTTCTCCCAATCAATGCTGCCATCTTCAAAGCAGAATTCTTGGGTAAACTCACGGACGAGCCGGTTTGCGGCTTTTTGATAGGAGGCATCGAATTCCTCTACATACTTTTCCGGCAGCTTATCCATGAAGCGGATCAGCTTTATGTAGAATTCTTCATCGCCGGTCAGCTCTGCCCAGAAATCCTTGCCAGCCAATTCCATGTAAAACTTGGGAAGGCCACGGGTAGAGGTTTTCTTCTTCCCATAGCCGTAGCCGACAATCGGGACGAAGCGTTTCTTCGCCTGCTGCGCCAGCTTGCTTGCCGCCATGAAGTTCTGTTCCTGCTTTTTGCGGCTGTCCGCATTGAAAACGCTTGTGCCGGATTTTACTGCGATGGCATAGATGGTGTTATCCCGTTCCACCATAATATCCACACCTTCCGCCAACGCTTTCTGCCCCTGTGCGGCTGCGGTGGCAATCGGCTCAAAGAATACATTCCCGAAAATCGTTTCCTCGGACGAGGACACAAAAGCCGCGAGGATTGCATCAATAATCTGCGCTGCCCCGTTCATGGCTTTTGCCCGGAACAGGTACGGGTTCTTGCGCTTCATGACCTTTTTGATGTTGAGCTTGTCAATGTTGCCGATTAAGTTCGTGTAAAAACTATCCAGCGCAGTTGCAATCGCTTTTACGATGGCTTCTTCGTTGTAGCTATTATTTATGGGCATAGCAGCTTCCTCCTATTTCTATAGCTTGTTTCAGCTTTTGATGGATGTCTGTCCCTCTAAACCGTTTTGTACGGATTTCAGCAGATTGATCCGCAACGGAAAGCACCGCTTTTCCCAGCGCCAACGCCAGCCCCACCGGGACGGCGTTGCCAATCTGACGGTATTTCGCTGCGCTTGTCCCCATGAACTTCCAATTATCGGGAAATTGCTGGATGCGGGCATATTCCCGGATGCTCAAGGGGCGGTCTTGTGTCGGGTGGCACATCATGGTTGCTTTTTGTACCGGGGAAGTAACCAATGTCGGGGAAGGCTGGCTATAAGACAGCCGCCGGTAAAAGCCGACTTTCCCGCCGCCGGAACCATAAGCGCCGCCCATTGCCTCTTTCCGCACATCTTCCGGGAGATCGCGCCAATTCCCACCCTCCGGGACAAGGCGGAGGTATGCAAGGCGATCCTTACTGAATGCGGCACATTCCCCACAGTCATATTCCAAATCGCGGATCGTATCGTTTAGAGTGCGCCAACGGTATTGCGGGTCTTGGTGCATCTGGAAATGGGTCGGGAAAGGCAGGAAAATGTCCTCGTTATCCCGGCTCCCAATCAAGACAAACCTTTCCCGGAATTGGGGGACACCGTAATTGACTGCATCCAACAGTCCGTACACGGTTTTGTAGCCCAGCTTCCCAAACTCGGAAAGGATAACATCCAATACCGTCCCCAACTGCTGTTCTGGGTCGTTTTTATCCCGTTCTGCCAGCGGGATATGCTTTAACGGGGCAGACATGATCCCCTTAACATTTTCCATGATAAAAAAGCGGGGGCGGATATAGTCAATCATGCGGATAAAGTCCATGAACAGGCTTCCCCTCGGGTCATTGATCCCCATCCGCTTGCCAGCGGTTGAAAACGGCTGGCAAGGCGGGCCGCCGCAAATAAGGAAGGGTTCCCCCTGTTTAAGCCCGGTCTGTTCCAACAGATCCGCTTCATCAATCTCGCGGATATCCCCACCCAGCACCTTATGTCCGTTTGCGCGCATGGTAGCGACGCAGGCGGGGTCAAAGTCCTGCCCGATTACGATATTCAATCCGGCTTTTGCAAGGCCAATATCCAGCCCCATCGCCCCGGAAAACAGGGAAATCACATCCCGGTTCGCGGCGTTATCTTTGAAACGCAATAAATCCATAATGCCCTCCTGTTAAACCTTTTCGCCATCTGGAAGGACAAAATGGCGTTCAAAAGAACACCCTACTGCTTCCGCCAGATATTCCAAGTCGGAGATGGTAAAGCTCTCCCGTTTCATTTTTGAGTTGAAGTTCTGCGGCGTAGTCCCCATGCGCCTTGCAAGTTCCGCAACGCTGATATTGGAGCGTACGCACAGCACCTTAATCTGTTCTGATATGGTCATAAGGGTACTCCTTGTAAATTATCAATTTTTAAGTTGAAGATATAAAAATATTATTTTATATCTTCAACACAGTCCCTCATATCCTCTATCATACCATCAAACTGCATCATCTGCAACTCGAAAATCAAATCTTCGACAGCTTCTACACATTCCTCCGTCCGCTTTTGTATCTCCTGCCCCCAAAAGTGCATGGGTACCCAATCCATTGCAATCAGCTTAAAGTCGTTTTCCCGGTCACGGGCCATATTGCGCTCAATCTTTTTAATCCAATATTCCCAGTTGTTCCCCAGCTTTTGCTTCTTGATCTCCCAATTATAGCCGTGGAAAAACTCGCTGTCACAAAAGATAGCAATCCTGTATTTGGTTATCGCTATATCCGGGGTGCCGGGTAGCTTTTTATAGTTCTTCCGGTATCGGATACCCTTATGCCAAAGGGCTTTCCGCAATAATACCTCTATGCTGGTATCTTTCCCCTTAATATGGCTCATTGCCCGGCTCCGCTGCTCCGGGGTCATTACATCGCTCATGGTTCTTCCTCATTTTGTGTACCGCCTGCCTGCTCCATCATCTTCTTTGCCAACTGCCGGAACTGCTCCGCCGTTTCCTCGTCCATTGGGACGAGCTGCCCAAGCTGGCCGGCAACCATCCCGGCAACATCATCCATTGTCATCGGCTCCTGCTGTTGCTCCGCCAGCGTGTCCCTCATGGTTTGGAGCATCGCAGCGGTGGCGACTTCTCCCGGTTGTTCCCCGTTGTCCATATCTTTCTTAATATCCCGCAGGATTGCAAGGAACACATTTTTGATTTTTTCAAGTTCCGCTTCATGCTCCCCCAGCTTTTGGGCGTTCAAAAACTGTAAATCCTGCTTTGCTTCCGCCCGGTGTTCCGGGTGTCCTTTCATCAGGGCGGACAGGGAAGCCGTTGCCATCTCGATAAGCTGGTTGCGTGCCATAATCCCCCTCGCCGCCGTATCTTGGAAGTAAACCCGGATCAGATGGATTAACCGGGGGAAACTCTTGTGTTCCAGCAGGCGGTTAAGGATTTCCGCATCAACCGTACCCGTCACAAGCCCTTTGACCGCTTCATTCGACAGGCCCAATTCAGAAATATCATAGCTTTTGGGAACGCTGACAGGGGTAAGGCCCAGGATATAATCCGTAGATGTTTTCAATTCCTTTGCCAGCTTTATCAGATAATCGCTGCTGATGGTTTTGAGGCTACCGTTTTCAATGCGGGTAATCTGGGAGGCGTCGATCCCGGTTTTCTGGCTCAACTCCTTCTTTGTCATCCCCAGGTTCGTCCTCAAATCGCCAATCCGGTCGCCTGGATGCCCGTCAAGCTGCTTTGCCGCCATATTTCCCCCTCCTTGCCTGTATTTCTTTCAGTTTACCATACTGTATGGCATTTAGGAATAGCGATAATTGCAGATTTACAATTTCAAAGGTCTACACGATGGCAAAAATGCAATTCCCGCAGAAAAACGGGAATTGCATTTTTTCATGATAAACTGATCTCACAACCGGTTGAATACAACAAGAAACGAGGGATCAGCATCCATTCTATTAAAACTTTGCCGCCGCTGGAACGCAGGCCGGACGGTTCCCTTTACCGCATGACACCGGCCCAGAGGAAACAGGCGGCCAGCCTGATACGCCGGGAGTGCTGTTGCTTTGAGGGCGGCAACTGCATTGCCCTTGACGATGGGGACACCTGCACCTGCCCGCAGAGGGTTTCTTTCTCGGTCTGCTGTAAGTGGTTCCGCTGGGCGGTCTTGCCGCTGGACGGGACGCTGGAAGCGGGGATTTTCCGGGATAAGGACTTGAAACGCTGTGCGGTCTGCGGGGCGGCTTTTGTCCCACGCTCCAACCGGGGGAAATACTGCCCGGACTGCGCCGCCAGAGTTCACAGGCGGCAGAAAACAGAAAGTG